>Ga0181535_10000195_pt1 | contig 94326 bp, 75 predicted proteins | sample PEATcosm2014_Bin_44_FD_119774 | JGI IMG/M metagenome (GOLD analysis project Ga0181535, IMG submission 119774) | Peatland microbial communities from MTU Mesocosm Facility, Houghton, MI, USA - PEATcosm2014_Bin17_30_metaG | ecosystem: Environmental > Terrestrial > Soil > Wetlands > Peat | place... | reverse complement strand
CGCAAGCTGATGCGCTACATCCGCGCTTATTCAAAGACGGCACGCCCGTTCAATTGGAAATACGCCGATGCCCGTCGTCGGGTGCGGCCATGCTAACGAATTCACCGCGACAGGCCACTAGTAAATAGTAGCTGAGAGGCATTCCGTCCACACCCGTCTTGAGTGCGCTCCAAAAAAGGGAAAATGGCTGAAGACCTGAAACATGAAAGGTAAGCAGCTCGTCATACCAAAAAAGCTTCTTACTCGCCACGAATAACAGAACGCCGAACTCCCATACAAGGACGGCTACAAGTAGGGTCGAGGCGAATTGGGAAGACTTCATCGATCTGGCGCAGACATCTTCCACCCAGTTCGCCAGGCCGGAGATCTTCGACTTTGCTTTCACATCTTCCATTTGTTAATTAGCTAATGCCGCCGAAGCGAAGCCGAAGGAACTGACGGGCTTGCTTTTAAACACGATAAAATACACTTATCATGCTTAAAAGGCGGCGTTGGATCGCGCGGGCCGCCCACCTCCGCAAGCTCGACCCGGGTGCGCCATATCTACGATCTGCCAGCGATCCGCGCGGGTATAGGGTTAGCTCAAGAAACCGCTAGAGTGAAGGTATAGGTAAACGTGAAGCTTACGGAAGCACTCAAGATCCTGCAGCAGGCGCCGGAGAATGCTTCGCCTTTCCTCGTATCCTTGGCTTGCGGGTATACGCCATTGCACGTAGCGACCTTCCTGGGGGCGCATCTGCAGCAGCGGCTGGCGGACCGGCGCGCGACGGTCTCGACGGGGGTGTACGGCGACGTGCCCGGGACTTTAGCGGGCTTGAAAGACGCCGCTACGCACTGTGTAGCCGCTGCCTTGGAATGGGCGGACCTGGATCCCCGGTTGGGCTATCGGGAAGCGGGAAACTGGGGCATCAAGGCCTTACCGGGGATTATTTCTGGCGCTGTGGCGCAGTTGGACCGGATAGCCGCGGCGATTGAAGAAATCCGTCTGGAAATTCCCGTGGCCGTCTGTCTGCCCAGCTTGCCGCTGCCCCCCATTTTCCACACGGCGGGTTGGCAGGCCGCGGAAGCTCAGTTGGCGCTCAATCGAAAAGTGGCCGAGTTCGCTTTCCGAATCGGGCGACGGTGCTCCCTGGTCAACTCGGCCCGATTGGCCGAAGATTCACCCCCGGCGGCGCGTTACGACCTGAAATCGGATCTGCTGACCGGCTTGCCGTACACGCTGCCGCACGCCGCGGCGGTGGCGTCGGCGTTGTCGCGCCTGCTGGCGCCGCTGCCTCCCAAGAAAGGCCTGATAACGGATCTGGACGATACCTTGTGGCGCGGCGTAGCGGGCGAAATCGGCCCGGAAAACGTGAGCTGGGACCTGGCTAGCCATTCGCAACTGCATGGGTTGTACCAGAAGCTTCTGGCGGCTCTGGCCGAAGAAGGCGTTCTGATTGGCGCCGCCAGCAAGAACGATCCGGCGGTGGTCGAGCGGGTTTTCGAGCGGGAGGATTTGCTCTTGCGGCCGGACCGGATTTTCCCACTGGAGATCCATTGGGGCGCTAAATCCGGCTCGATCGAACGGATCTTGCGGACCTGGAATATTTCGGCGGACGACGTTGTTTTTGTAGACGACAGCGCAATGGAGCTGGCCGAGGCCGCCAACGCCCATCCGGGGATAGAGTGCATTTTGTTCCCGGCGAACGATTACGCCGGGGCTTATGCGCTGCTGCGGCGCCTGCGCGACCTGTTTGGGAAGCCCCGCGTCTCCGAGGAGGACGCCATCCGTCTGGAAAGCATCCGCCAAAGCGCTCCGTTTCAAGCGGCGTACGGCGAAGCGACTTCGGAAACGTTCCTGGAGGAAGCCGAAGCCGTCGTCACGTTCGATTTTCCGGCCGGCGACGACCCACGGGCTTTGGAATTGGTCAATAAGACGAATCAGTTCAACCTGAACGGCATACGTTATGGGGAGGCCGATTGGAAGAACCGGCGCACGCGTCCGGGAGCGTTCCTGGCGATTGTCAGTTATCGGGATAAGTTCGGCCCGCTGGGCAAAATCGCGGTGCTCGATGGGCGGCAGGAGAATGACAACCTCTTTATCGACACCTGGGTCATGAGCTGCCGCGCATTTTCCCGCCGTATCGAGCATCGGTGTCTCGAGGCGATGTTCGAGCGTTCGGCGGTGCAGGAGATGTTTTTCGATTTCCAGCCCACGCCCAAAAACGGTCCGCTTCAAGATTTCTTGGCGTCAGTCTCCGGCCGGCGGCCCGATGCGCCTTTTCGCCTGAGCCGCGCCCTGTTTGAGGAGAAACGCCCGCGGCTTTATCATCGCGTCACGGAATCCCCCACGAGTTCAAATCCATGGATCACATCGCGCTCCGCTTAACAAATTGTTTTCAGACGGTGTTTCCGAATCTGCCCGAAGGGGAGATTGCGGCCGCCAGCCAAAGTAACGTGGCGGCCTGGGACTCCGTCGCCGCCATCACCCTGGTCAATGTGATCGAGGAAGAATTCGGGATCGAGATGGATCTCGACCGGCTTGCGGACCTGGATTCCTTCAGCCGCATCCAGGAATATCTGACCCGGGAAATGCAACTCTCGTGACTAAGACAAGCGCGGGATTGAAGCTCCACCATTTCGGATTCGTGGTTGCGGATATCGCGGACGGCATGGCGGGCTTCACGCAATCGCTCGCGGCGCATTGGGACGGCCGCATCTACGACGATCCACTGCAGAAGGTGAAGGTGGCCTTCGTGACGACGCGTCCGGGCGACGCGCAGATTGAGCTGGTGCAGCCGAACGCGGAAGACTCTCCCGTCACCCGCTTTCTCAGGGAGAAAGGCGGCGGGTTCCATCACGTCTGTTACGAAGTTGCGGACCTCGAAGAAGAGATGGCGAGGATGAAATTGCGCGGGGCGCTGATCGCCAGGCGTCCGAAGCCGGCGGTAGCATTCGAGGGGCGCCGCATCGCCTGGATGCTCACGGCGGAGAAGATGCTGGTAGAGTTGCTCGAACGGCAAGCCGAATGAACGCACGCTGGACCGGAATGTTACGGCAGTTGGACCGCGCGCCGGAGCTTTTGCGCTGCGCCCGCGCATGTTCGCAGTGGCTGCCGTTGAGCCTGGCTTACGCCGGGCTGAAGCCGCTGCGGTATCCTCACGAGGTCTTATTCCGCGATGGCGGACGGATCCGGTTGGACGATTTCTTCGATCTGACGACCTTCTGGTCGATTTTCTTTCGCCCCACCTATCCGGTAAGCCCGGCGGCCGCGGCGATCGTGGACGCCGGCGCAAACATCGGCGCCTTCACCCTGTACGCCGCACGCACGGCGCGAGCGGCCAGGATATTAGCCATCGAGCCTTTCGGGCCGACATTCGAGCGGCTGACCGACACCGTGACAGCCAACCGGCTTTCCGGGCGGGTGACCTGTTTGCCGTGCGCACTGGGCGGCCAGGAAGGCGAAGCGCACATGACGGGCAACGCGCAGCCGAGCCAGTTCCGCCAGGTTGTGCGCGAAGCCGGGCAATCGACGGTTGCTGTAAGAGTGACGACGCTGGCGGCGATCCTTCAAGCGCACGGGATCGAGCATGTGGACGTCCTGAAGATGGACATCGAAGGCGGGGAATACCCCGCCCTGTTAGGCGCGCCGGCGGATGTCTTGCGGCGGATTGGAAGAATCTGTCTGGAGTATCATCCGAGCTTCGCCGGGGAGGCGCGCTCGAAGGATGCTTTGTTCGATCACCTGGCGAGTTGCGGGTTTGCGCTCACGTTCGACCGGCCGGATGGTGAGGGGTACGGCGTGGCGGGATTTGATGCGAGGAGGGAGTAAAGCAAGAGCTGACGCGGAGGCGCGGAGACGCGGAGAAAACCGTTTCAGGAATCAGACCGTTATCGCGCGGATAGCGAGAATTTGTTCTCGTTTTGCCGGTCAGGCGGCCTTGAGCTGTGGAGAATCGGGAGAACGGCATGTCCGGCGAAGAGGCGCGGCTCGCGGCGCGGCGGCAGTTTGGGAATGCGGCGGCATTAATGGAAACCAGCCGCGAGGCTTGGGGGTGGCGCATGTTGGACGAACTGGCTCGGGATTTCCGGCTGGCGCTGCGGACGCTCGGTCGCAGCCCCGGTTTCACGGCGACCGCCGTGATGACGCTGGCCTTGGGGATCGGCCTGAACATGACCGTTTTCGCGCTGGTCTATAAGGTGGTGCTGCGGCCGGTGGCGTATCGCGACGTAGGCCGGCTGATGGACGTACACCTGATCCTCACGGAAGAACGGCGCGGAACGATCCCGATGACGTGGTCGTACCCGAAGTTTCAAGAACTGGTGGAATGGAACCGCAGCTTCGATGCGGTGGCGGCGGAGCAAGCCAACGTCCTGACGATGACCGGGATCGACGAACCGCTGACGGCGGAGATTGTGTCGGCGCGGTATTTCCGGATGATCGGCGCCAACGCAGAGATCGGCCGCGTCTTCGTGGATGAGGAAGACCAGCCCTCGGGATCGCATACCTCCCTGCTCATCTCAGATGGGCTGTGGCGGCGGTATTTCGGGGGCGACCCCGGCGTGGTGGGGCGCACTCTGAGCCTCTCGGGGTTGTCCATGACGGTTGTGGGGGTGATGCCGCCCGGCTTCAAAGGCGAGACGGGGCGCACGGACGCCTGGGCCCCCATGGCGGCGTATCTTGCAATCAGTCCGAATCCCGGCAGGATGGCTCACAACCTGCAGGCGATCGGCCACCTCAGGCCTGGAATGAGCCCGCGGCAGGCGGACGAGGACGTTCGCCAGTTGGTCGCGCGGATGGAGCGCTTGTATCCGACGACTTTCGGTAAATGGTCGGGCGGCGCGCGGCCGCTGCTCGAAGCGAGGGTGGATCCGCAGGTGCGCAGAGCATTGTGGATTCTACAGGCCGCCACGGTGTGCGTGCTGCTGATCGCCTGCGTGAACCTGGCGAATCTTCTGCTCGGGCGGGGTGCTGCGCGACGCAGGGAGCTGGCGATACGGCTCGCGTTGGGAACCAGCCGGGGCGCGCTGATGCGGCAGATGCTGGCGGACCCCATCCTGCTGGCGCTGGCGGGCGGCATTGGCGGCCTGATCCTGGCGGCCGGCGGATTGCGGGCGCTGGGGCTGATCTTTCCGGCGGCGGGGTGGAGTTTCAACTTCCAATACGCGCGCTTCATCGATCCTGAACAATTCCGAATGGAACTTCCGCTGGTGGCGGCGGGAATGGCGCTTGCGCTGGTGACGGGGATCGCTTTCGGACTGCTGCCGGCATGGCAGGCAGCGCGGGCGGACCTAAATCAAGGGCTGAGAAGCGGTCTTGAGGCGGCGGGACCGCGCAATATCCGACTGCGCAACGGGATGGTGGTGGCACAGATGGCGCTGGCGCTGGTGCTGCTGGCGGGCGCGGACCTGACCATCCGCAGTTTCGCGGCGCTGCTGGCTACGAATTTCGGCGTGCAGACCCGCAACGTCCTCACGTTGAACGCGCAGTTGCGCGGGTCGCGCGACCAGGCTGCCCGGCGCGCGTTCTATGGCGAACTGGCGCGGCGGGCGGCGGCGATGCCGGGGGTGGAATCGGCCGCGACGAGCGACATGCTGCCTTCCTACGGCCCGGATGAGGGAACGGCGCTGCGCGTTGACGGGCGGGGTCCGGCCATCGATACGAACGATTTCGAGGCGTCCCCCGCGTATTTCGGACTATTTCGCATTCCGACCCTCGCGGGCCGGGTTTTCGACGAGCGCGATGGCGAGAACAGCCCTCGCGTGGTGGTCCTGAGCGAATTGGCGGCGCGGCGGTTCTTCCCGGATGCAAGTCCGCTGGGGCGGCGCATCGAGTACCCGCACGCGAATGGCACTTTGGCGGAAGTCATTGGGGTGGTGGGCGATGTGAAGTACAGCGATCCGGAGACCAAGCCGAGGCCGGTGGTTTATTCCTCGACCTTGCAGAGCCGTCCCGGCAACTTCCTGGAGGTGCGAGCGGCGCGCGACCCGCGAGCGTTGCTTCCGGCACTGCGCGGGATTGCGCACGCGCTCGACCCAGAGGTACGGGTGTACGACGTGCGAACCATGGATCAGCTTATCGGGCTGGCGACGTGGCGCGCGCGGCTGGCGGCGGTGCTGCTCGTTTCGATGGCCGCGCTCTCGCTGACGATTGCCGCGGTGGGGATCTACGGCGTGTTCTCTTATGCGGTGGCGGCGCGGTCGCGGGAGATCGGAGTGCGCATCGCGTTGGGCGCGGGCCGGGAGAGGATTCTGGGGATGGTGCTGCGCGAGGGCGCCGCGCTTTCCGCCGCTGCGCTGGCCGTGGGCGTGCCGGCGGCCTGGGTGCTCACGCGCACGCTTTCGAGCCAGCTCTACCGTGTCTCGCCGGGCGACCCGGTGGTTTATCTTTCCGTGGCAGGGCTGTTGCTGGCGGTGGCGTTGGCGGCGTGTTCTGTTCCGGCGCTGCGGGCGACGCGAATCGATCCGGTGGAGACGCTGCGGAGCGAGTGAACGCGGCGGGAATCACCGCCGAGACGCCGAGAAGAACGTTTAGAAGGGGTTCGGATGGTGGGTGGAATCGTGCCCTTCGTGGGGTTCGGGCGCTGAGGGAGCGGAGGAAGGTGCCATGCCTGTCGCTACAATCGGAGGCGTGACCTTCTCCGCACGGTTTTATTGGGACTTGCGGCCAAACCGGATCGCGCGCGCGGTCGAGGAGCGGCGCCGCTCGGGGGGGCCCATGCTGGACCTCACGGAATCGAATCCCACCCACGCCGGAATCGACTACCCGGCGGACATCTTGCACGCATTTGAAGATCCGCGCCTGCTGGTTTACGACCCCGCGCCGGCAGGGGCGCTCGAGGCGCGGCGGGCGGTGGCGGACTATTACGCAGCGCGCGGGTTGCCGGTTGCGCCGGAGCGCATCCTGCTCACGGCCAGCACCAGCGAGGCGTACGCCTATCTGTTCAAGCTGCTGACGGACCCGGGCGATTGCGTGCTGGTTCCGCGGCCTTCCTATCCCCTGTTCGAGTTTCTGGCGAACATGGAATCCATTGAAGTCCGGCAATATCCGATGGTCTATCACGGCGGGTGGGCCATCGACCTGGAGGCGCTGGCGGACGCCGTCACAGACCGTACGCGCGCGGTGGTGGTGGTGAATCCAAACAACCCCACCGGCTCCTACGTGAAGCGAACGGAACTGGCCGCGATTGGCCGCTTGTGCGCGGAACGAGGCATGGCAATCCTCTCCGACGAAGTCTTCTCGGATTACGCCATGGCTCTGGACCCGGAGCGCGCGGCATCGCTCGCGGGCGTGGAAGAGTGCCTGACATTTTCGATGAGCGGTCTCTCCAAGATAGCGGGGCTGCCGCAGATGAAGCTGGGTTGGATTGTGGCCGGCGGCCCGGCGGGAGTGCGCGCCGCGGCCCTGGAGCGGTTGGAATGGATCGCCGATACGTACCTTTCAGTGGGCACGCCGGTGCAGTGCGCCGCGGCCAGGCTGCTCGCCGCGGGGGAGGAAGTGCAGCGGCGAATTCGGGAACGCACGGCCGCGAATCTTAGTTACGCGCGGGCGGCGCTCGAGGGCTCGGCCGCGAATATCCTGCCGGTGGAAGGCGGCTGGTACATCACGGTGCAGGTACCCCGGGTGCATAGCGAAGAAGAGTGGGTGCTCGAACTGCTGGCCCGCGAAAACGTTCTGGTACAGCCTGGCTTCTTCTACGATTTCGAGTCCGAGGCTTACCTGGTTCTCAGCCTGCTCACCGCACCGGAGGTATTTCGAGAGGGAGTCGCCCGGCTGAGGAAGATGGCGGACGGCTGATCCCAAGCAAGCGCCGGCGCAGGAGGTCCAGCGCGAAGGGGATGGTAAAGGTGCGGATGCGCTGGCGGTCACCAAGGAAGACGCGCTGCGCCACATCCACACCGGCGGCATCGGCGATGCCCACGTAAACGGTTCCCACGGGTGCGGTCTTCGCGCTGGAGGGCGCCGCGGGCGCCTCGGGACCGGCCAGCCCGGTAACGGAAAGGGCGTAGTCCGAGCCGGTGCGGCGGCGCGCGCCCCTTGCCATGGCTTCCGCCGTTTCCCGGCTGACGGCTCCGAAGCGCTCGAGATCCTCGGGGCTGACGCCCAGCAACTCCGTCTTCATTTCGTTGGAATAGGTAATCAACCCGCCCAGGAAGTAGCCGGAACTGCCGGGCACCGAAGTGATGCGCTCACCCAACATGCCGCCGGTGCAGCTCTCCGCAACCGAAACGGTGGCGCGGTTCTGGCGCAACAGGCCGCCCACCACCACTTCGAGCGGATCGCCATTGCGCGAGTAGATGCGGTCACCGAGCAGCAAGTCGATCGGTCCGCCCACTTCCACCAGCAGGGCCTCGGCTTCGGCCGCCGTGGCGCAACGGGCGCGCAGATGAACCTGGATCTCTCCGTTGGCCGCCAGGATGGTGGTGACCGGGTTGGCGTATTTCTTGTAGACCGGCGCGATGAGCTGGTCCAGGTCGGATTCCCCCATGCCCGCCACGCGCAGGCACAGGGTGCGGATGGCCATGGGCGGCACGATGCGCTTCAGGCGCGGCAGACAGCGGCGCTCGAACATGGCCTGCAATTCGTGCGGCGGGCCGGGAAGAAGCATGACCACCGCGCCGGACTCCTCGATCCACTGGCCGGGCGCGGTGCCGCGGTCGTTCGGCAGGATGGCGGCGCCCTCGACGACGAAGGCCTGACGCTTGTTGATGTCGGCCATTTTTCGATTGGCCTGCGCGAAGCGGCGCTCCAGCCACGCCGCGATGTCGGTGGAGAACGTCAGCTTGCGGTCGAGCGCCAGGGCGACTGCCTCGCGGGTGACATCGTCTTCCGTAGGTCCCAAACCGCCGGAGACGATCAGGATCGCCGCGTTCGACAAGGCGCGACGAATGGCGCCGGCCAGCCGCTCGCGGTCGTCGCCGATCACGCTCTTGGCCACCACTTCCACGCCGATGTTGTTCAGCTCGGCGGTGAGATACAAGGAGTTGGTATCGACGCGGTCGGGCGTCAGCATCTCCGAGCCGCAAGCGATGATTTCCGCGTTCATCGAACGATCGGGAAGCCCTTAATCCCGATATCCACGCGGTAGAGGGCGTTGGTGGTGGCGACCACCATGGCGCGCGAGGGCGTGAACGCCAGCCCCACGATGCCGGGCCCGGAGAGGAACAACTCGGCGCTCCGCGCGGCATCGATGCGCACCACGCCTTTGCGGCCGGCAATGGAGGCGGCCACGTAGAGCCTGCCCTGTTCGTCGAACGCCATGCCTTGCGGCCGGCCCAGGCCGCGGTAAAAGACCTCGACCACGCCGGCGTGCGAAATGCGGTAGACGGAGTCGTAGCTGGATGTGGTCGGCCCGGTGACGTAGAGATAGCCGTCGGGGCCAAACGCCAAATGGTACGCCGCGATGGAGGGCTCCAGGGTGGCGAAAACGAAAATCTGCCGGTTCGGGCCGACCTTGAAGACGGTGCCGCTGCGGTCGCCCACGTAGAGATTGTGTTCGTCGTCGAAGGCCAGTCCGGTAGCCACCCCCATGCCTTCCACGAAAACCGACATATTCCCCGTCGGCGTGGCCTGGTAGACAAAGCCGTCGTAGCGGCTGGAGATGTAGAGCATGCCCTGGCTGTCGAAAATCAGGCCAGTGGCGTTCATCAGATCGTTGATAAACGGCTTGACGGTGAAATTCAGATCGACCTTGAAGACCGCCACGGGGGTCTTTTGTCCGCGCGACCCGCTATAGGTGGCATAGAGGTTGCCGAAGGAGTCCACGGCGGGGTTGGCAACGGGGTGCAGGCTGTCGGCCACCTGCACGCCGATGTCGCAGGCCCAGGAATCGCTCGAGTGCTGGCCGCACTGGACCACCAATTGGCCCGCCGTGGCGCCTTCCGGCACGCGGGCGATCACCAGGGCGTCCGAGCCGATAATGATGGGCGCGCCCATTTCGCCAATCGTGACGCGCGGATGGGCAGCTTTGGCGAAGCCTTTCCCGCGGATCTGCAACTCGCCGCCGGCGATGGCTGCGGGAGGCGTCACTTCTGAGATTTGCGGTTTGGGGTCGGACGATTTCCGGACAGGCATGGTTAATACAAATTGAACCATCCGGCTGCCAATAACACAAGAGCCGCGTAGACGCCCGCCATGGCGTCGTCCGCATTGATGCCGATTCCGCCGGGCAAGGCCTCCAACTGGCGGACCGGCGCGGGCTTCCAGATATCGAACAGGCGAAACAGCGCGAAGGCGGCCAGAAAGCTCTTCCAGTTGTAGACGCGCGCCCCGGCCAGGGCGATCCACTGGCCCAGGACTTCATCCACCACCACGCAGCCCGGGTCTTTCACGCCCATGGCTTGGGCGGTGACTCCGGCGGACCAAACGGCGGGGAACCAGAGCGCCGCCGCCAGAACCAGAAATCCCCACCACGGCAGGCCCACGTAAACCAGCACCGCGCCGATCAGGACGGCGGCGGCGGAACCGGCGGTGCCGGGAGCGAACGGAGCATACCCGCACCCGAACCAGGACGAGAGTAAATTAGCGAGTTTCAGGCCAGATTTAGTCGTCACTCCGCAGTTCCGTCGCGGTGGGGCAGGCGCATTCGCCTGCCAGGGGGCAAGGCAGGCGAAAGCGCCTGCCCCACCACTGCTCTACTGTGTCTCCTCTTCACTCGGTTGCTCCGGCGCCGCGGGGCCGGGGATCGCGTACTTTTCCGACGCCCAATTGCCCAGGTCGATCGTCCGGCATCGTTCGCTGCAAAACGGAAACTCGGGATCCCCCAGTTTCACTTCCTTCTTCTTGCAAATCGGACACTTCATAAGACGGCGGCCAGAGGCGTAATGCCAATCAATCCAGGCGCGGCGAATTGCGGCGCGGATTCGGTGGGTTCGAGCAGCGTACCGACCACGTCGTAATCGTGCGCCTCCGTGATTCGCAGGCGGCGTATCTCGCCGGAACGCGGTTCGGCGCCTTCGAAATCGTTGATCAGCGTGACGCCATCGATCTCGGGCGCCTGCACGGCCATGCGCGCCTCCCAAAGAAGAGGCGTTTCCGCGGATGGGCCTTCCACCAGCACGGAGACTACGCTTCCCACCAGGCGGCGGTTGCGGGCGCGCGCGATGCGGCGCTGGATGGCCATCAGACGCTGCCTGCGGGCCGGAATGATGCGGCCATCCACTTTGCCGTAGAGCCCATAGCTGGCGCTGGTGTCCTCATCGGAATAGGCAAAGACGCCGAGATTGTCGAAGCGGGCCGCTTTCACGAAATCGCACAGTTCCTGGAATTCGGCGGCGGTCTCGCCGGGAAATCCTACGATAAAGCTGGTACGGATGGCCACCCCCGGAATCGTACGGCGGACGCGCTCCAGCAGTTTCAGGAAAATGTCACCGGATCCCCCGCGCTTCATGCGGCGCAGGACGCTGGCGCTCGCGTGCTGCAAGGGCATGTCGATGTATTTGACCAGCGAAGCGTGCGCTGCCACGGCGTCGAGCAGTTTCTGGGTGACCTTGTTGGGGTAGGCGTAGAGGAAGCGAATCCACTTCTCGCCGCCGGTTTCGATGCCGGCCAGCCGTCCGAGCAGCATCGCCAGGCCGTTGGCCAGGCCGAAGTCTTCTCCGTAGCAGGTGGTGTCCTGGCCTATCAGGTTGATTTCGCGGACACCCTGCCGGAAGAGCCGCGTGGCCTCCGCGACTACCGATTCGAAACGGCGGCTGCGGAACGCGCCGCGATACTGTGGGATGACGCAGAATGAGCAGGGGTGGTCGCAGCCTTCGGCAATCTTGATGTAAGCGTAATGGCGCGGCGTGGAGAGCACGCGCGGCGTCAGGTCGTGGTATAGGTACGATTCGGGAACATGGGCCGGCGGTTCGACTCCCTCGCAAAGCGCCACAATGTTTTCGAGTTCATTGGTCCCCAGCAGCGCGTCCACTTCCGGGAGATCCTTACGGATATCGCTGCGGTAACGCTCCACCAGGCAGCCCGCCACAATGAGTCTCTTGGCGCGGCCCACCTTCTTGTATTCCGCCATCTCGAGGATGGCGTCGATGGATTCCTGCTTGGCCGGGTCAATGAAACTGCACGTATTGACCACCAGGACGTCAGCCTGGTCCGGATGGGGGGTCAACTGGTGGCCCTTGGCCGCCAGCAGACCCATCATGACCTCGCTGTCGACCAGGTTTTTCGGGCAACCCAAACTGACGAAACCGATTTTCAAAGGCGTATCGAAATCCCCCAGGGCGATGATCTTAGGATAGCAAGGCGGCGCCGAATGCGTTTCCGCTTGCAATGCAGGGCGAACTGTTGTACGTCTAGCTTATCCGGGACTGGAGAGGCCCCGGCCAAGGAGAAGGCCTATGGTTCCCCACAAGATGTTGTCGCGCAGGGAGTTGCTGGCTGCGGCCGGCGGGTTGGCCGCGGCCGGGCTGGCGCATGGGCAAACGGATCCCGCCCCGGCGTCGCCGGTCGCCATCGCGCGCTGCCGCGCCTACGACGGAACTTTCGACGACGCCCTGAGCGCCAGCCTGGACAAGATCGGCGGCATTGGCTCGCTTGTCAAGGGCAAGACGGTGGCCCTCAAGCTGAACCTGACGGGCAACATCACCCGGTATCCCAACCGGCCGGAACTGCCCTATCGCAACAATCCCAACACGGTGCTCTCGGTCGCGCGGCAACTGGCGCGGGCGGGCGCGGCGCGCATCAGGCTGATCGAGTCCTTCTTTCCAGCCAGGCAGGACCTTGAGCTGTGGGCGCGCTACGGTTTGGACGTCAACGCCATCAACAACGTGGGCTGCAAGGTGGAGTGGGAAAACGTCCAGAACATCGGGCAGGCCAAGCAGTACACGCGCATGAAAGTGCCCTGGGGAGGGTACATCTTCCCGGCCTTCGATCTGAACCACTCATTCGCCGATTGCGATGTCTACGCGTCGCTCTCCAAACTGAAGCACCACTGGCTGGCGGGCGTCACCATGACCCTCAAGAACAACTTCGGGAATACGCCCTGCTCGCTCTACGGCGGCGATTGCGGCCCCGACGGCAACGAGGACCCCAAAGGCGAGCGCGGGCCGGTCTGCCACAATGGCACGGCCACGCCGCCGAAAGGAGTCCCGCAGGAACTCAACCGCGAATCCCCCAGGGAGCCGGGCTACCGCATCCCGCGCATCGTCACGGACCTGACGGGCGTGCGCCCGGTGGACCTGACCATCGTGGACGGCGTCGAGTCCATCCGCGGCGGCGAAGGCGTGTGGAACCAGGGGGTCTCGCTCATCAAGCCCGGCGTCCTGCTGGTGGGCCGAAACCCGGTCTGCACCGACGCCGTGTGCATGGCTGTGATGGGCTACGACCCGCGCGCGGAACGCGGCACGAAGCCCTTCCTGCGCGGCAACAACACGCTGCGCCTGGCCGAAGCGGTCGGGATCGGCACGACGGACCTCTCCAGGATCGAGGTAGCCGGCCTCAGCGTCAAGGAAGCCTACTGCGACTACGGTCCGGGGGCGACGGGATAAACTTAGGTATGGAGACACCCCGCGAGCGCCTGAGCAGGCTCGAGACTAGCGAATTGGAGGAGCGCGACCGAGAGGGCTACGAAATGCGGCCTCAAGATGACGACGCCGTGGACGCCTGGCTATCGGAGGCCGATTGGCCAACGAAGTAGCGACCGCCATTGGTTACTCGCCAGACCGCGCTGTCAGCTATACTCAATCGGATAAAGGAGTCTTCATATGTATCCTGCGCTGGCGGCATTGGGCGGCTTGGGCTTTCCGGAAATGGCGCTCGTGGCGCTTGTGGCATTCCTGGTGTATGGAGTAGCGCCCGCAGTGCTCATATTGGTCCTGTGGAAGTTCTACCAGGTGCTCTCGCGTATTTCAAATGAGCTGACAGAGATCAAGCAAGCGCTTCGCGTGGGAAAGCCGCTGTAGGTGTCCGGAGTGCGCCGTGGAGACAGGGATTCTCACGAAAAAGTGAAGGCCGATTGGCAATCGGCCGCAGGTCGGCAACCTGCCCCACTGTCAGCCACCCCCGACTTGCCTTTCGTGCTCCTCCCTGGTCCTCAAACTGTTCCGATCAATCGCGCGATCCACCGCCAAAATGCCCTCCAGGTGGTCCATTTCGTGTTGGAGAAGTTCCGAAAACGCGCCGGAGGCTTCCAGGCGCTGCGCCTCGCCGGCCTCATCGTCGTAACGGATACGCACGGCCACGGAGCGCTCCACCTGGACCAGCAGATTCGGAAAAGAGAAGCAATCGTCCCACAGCCGGAGCTTCTCTTCGCTCTGGAATTCGTACGCGGGATTGCGCAGGCGCCAGGCACGGCGGTCCAGTTCGATATATATTAGTCGTTTCGGTTCGCCGATTTGCACCGCGGAAATGCCGCGGCCGAAGCCGTGCACGCGGCGGAATTCATGCAAGGTGTCACGAAGGTCGTCGAATTGCGCGCCCGCTTCCTCCGGCGATGGGACGGGCGTGGAAACAACCCGAAGGAGCGGGTCTCCCAATTGGATTATCCGGCGGATCGGCATACTCACGAAGATATCAGGCCAGGCGGGGCGCAGCCGGTGGCTCCTGTGCGGAAGCGCAGAGACGCGGTTTGGCTCGCGGTCCGCGTGACCGTCTTCGTGGTGCTCTTCTATGGCCTCGGATGGTTCGTCCTCGACCCGCTGCTGCGCTGGTTCGCGGGCGGCCTGGCCGGGCCGACGTTCGCCGTCCTCGTATCGGCGGTGTTCGCGACCTGGTTGTCGCTGCGGATCCATCATGAGGATATTCCGTTTTTCGCGGTCGGGCTGTTTTGGAACCCCTCTTCCGCGCAAAACCTGAAGTTCGGCCTGCTGGGAGGCGTGGGTGCGGCGGCGCTGGCGCTGGTTCCACCGCTTTTGACCGGCGCGGCCCGTATCTCCCTGAATCATGCCCCCGAATATGGCGCCATCGTCTTCTCGGCCGTCTGCGTGGCGGCCGGATCGGTGGGCGAAGAGTTGTTCTTTCGCGGATACGGGTTTCAGCTTCTGATGGCCAACTGGGGACCCTGGGCCGCCATTCTACCCGTGGGCGTGGTCTTCGGTTGGATGCACAACGCCAATCCGAACGCCAGCCCGCTCGGCTTGATCAACACCGCCGGCTTCGGCATTCTGTTCGGATACGCCTTCCTGCGCAGCCGGGACCTGTGGCTGCCGATCGGCCTGCATTTCGGCTGGAACTTTACATTACCGTTATTCGGCGCCGACCTCAGCGGGATTACAATATTTAAAGAGATCACCGGCCATGAGATGGTTTGGCGCGCCGGCGTGCTGTGGAGTGGCGGGGGGTACGGCCCGGAAGCGAGCATTCTGACTTCCGCGGCGCTGATTCCCCTGTTTGTGTATCTATGGAAGGCTCCGATTCGCCAGCAAGCGTCGCCCCTCACGGATCTGCCGGGGGAGAGTGCGATATGCGAGCCTTCGCCGCCCTTGCAATCCTGAGTCTGCTGCCTGGCGTGTGCCTGGCCGGCAGCAAACTGACTTTCGACGACCGCGTGGAACTCACCCGCGGCCTGATGGCCGAGTACGGCGTCCTCAAGCAGGCACTTCCCCACGCCAAGGGCGCGCTCGCATTCGACGCCGCCAGCGGAATCGACATGAACCAATGGGCCAAGGCAGCCAAGGAGGACGGCCTTGCGGCGCGCCCAGGCGCCACCGTCCAGGTAACCAAGGTCGAAATTGGCGAGGACCGGATCGTGCTCCAGATCGATGGCGGATACAATGGCGGCCGCAAGTGGTACCGGAACGCGACCATCGCCGCCGGTCCGAGCACCAACCCGGACCCGACCCGAATCGGAGATGGCGTCGACGACGACGCGCCGTTTGGAACCTCCATCGCCATTCTGTTTCATAAGCCCCTGGAGCCGATCAAGTCCGCGGACATCAAGAAGATGCTCGCGCCGCTCCTGGACTTCGACAAACACAGCGTTACGGAAATCTATGCCGACACGCTGTCGCCCGAATTTCAGACCGCCGTGAAGACCAACCACGCCCTGGTCGGAATGGACCGCGAGCAGGTGAAGTTGGCGCTGGGCCTTCCCGCGCACAAGGAGCGGCAGACCGAGGACGGCGTCGAGTTGGAATTTTGGACCTATGGAGAAGCGCCCGGCAAGTTCACGTTCGTCACGTTCAAAGGGGACAAGGCCATCGCCGTGAAGGAGGAGTATGCAGGCCTCGGGACCCAGGTGAACGATCCTCCGCCGGTGAAATGAAATCTCAGGCGGTGTTTACAATCGCGGTCTTGCCCACGATTTCGTGAGCCACGTTGAAATACACCCGGTCTTCGTAGTGGAAGGATGCTACGTTGGGATTGTGCGGCAACAGCCCTTCATGCCCCTGCCCTATCCGAAAATCCCTCAGGATTGCCTTCGCCGGGACCGTCCGTATGATTAAGTCCAGAGTGTAGGCCGTCAACTCCGTGCGTGTTTGCATAGATCCCACTCGCCTCCGCTATGCCGCCGAGGTCATGGCCATGCCCCTGTTACGGCCGTCACGCATGGAGGGTGCTCTCTCTAACGGCCCCGCGGGTTTTTCGGTTTGCTCCCGGTCCGCCAATTCCTGGCATTTCAGGCAGCGGGCAGCCCACGGCGCCGCGGATAACCGCTTCGGGCCGATTGTCTCGTCGCAATTGACGCAACAGCCGTAGGTTCCGTCCTTGATGCGATCGAGGGCTGCTCTGATTTCGCGCAACAATGCGGAGTTTCGATCCAGGGCGTGAATGACAAGGTTGCGATCCGCTGCGCTTTGGACTTGATCGAAAACGTCCGGTTCAGGTTCGAGCATGAGACCGTCGCGATGTTGCAGTTCCGCCGTCAGTTCCGCCGCTTTCGCGCGCAGGTGGGCCGCATACGATTTCCATTGGGCATTTTCCATGGCGCCTCTCCTTTCGCAGTCTTCCAGGTAGACGGCGCGCCATGCGGGAAGGTTCTCCTCAGATCGATGTATAAAGCAGGCAAGAAAGAACGTACGCACGGAGCAATCGTACGGGGCAGTCCGATCCGCTCCGCGGTGGAAGCTCCCGCGAGGGGAGCCGTCCACTACGGTTCGCGATAAAAAGACCTTCGCCAGGCGAGGCGCTACATGTTCGCGAGTATGATGTCCCTAATGATGATTGGCATGGCGAACGGGTCCGGAGCCGCGCCGCCGGCAGCCGCGCCCCTGCCCCCGCCGCCCTGGGCTTCGATCGTAAAGAGACCCTTGTATCCCACCCGCTTCGCAATCTTAATGCACTCGGCCGTGTCGTATTGCGTGGGATTGTACTTGACATGGCTGCCGCCCGCCGTGTGGGGGTACATCAGCGGCAGTCCCTTCATCCGCTCCGTGTTGTCGAAGAAGTTCCCCGTATCGGGATTGATGTACGTCCCGCTGGCCTTGCAGACTTCGAGCAGCACGTCCCACGGCGCCGAGTAACTGACGCCGCCGGCGCCCTGCCTGCCGCCGCCTGCTGCCCCAGCCTGTCCGCCTGGAGCGCCCGGCGCCCCTGCAGCCGGAGCCCCTGCTGTCGGAGCACCTGCTGCCGGCGCGCCAGCCTGCCCGCCAGGAGCACCCGGTCCGCCGGCGCCCGGCGCGCCCGCGCGTCCCGCCCCCGCACGGCCGAAGCCATCCTTGGACGAGATATTGAAGTTCTCCATCGTGATTCGGACCTTCTTCGGCTTTCCGTAGGCGGCCATTGCCTTCAGCGCCGCAATCCCGGCCGGCCGTGTGTCGGGCTGCAGCGCGTTGCCCGTGAGGATCATCACGCGAGGGCTGCCAAGCATCGCCGCCTGGTCGATTACGTCGTGCCGGGCCTTCAGGATGTCCTCCATGGTCAGGCCAGGACTACCCGAAGGGCCCGCAGGCGTGGCGGTCAGCGGACCTAGGTTGCCGATGACTTGAGTGATCTGCGAGTTGGCTTTTTTCAGCCGCTTCAGGAATTCCGCTATGTATGCGGGATCATGCAAGCCCGGGCCAAGGTCCGTGGGGTACATTTCGATGTTGTGGATGCCAAGCTTGTCGGCGACGAGATCGGCAAAGTCCATGATGTCCGTCCCGTTAGGATTGTTCGCCGTTTTGAGGACCGAGCGTAAAGAGAGGGTCATGATGGCGATGCGCTTCATCTTGACCGGGTCCAAACCCTGTCCCCAGGCCCTGCCAGCGGCCATTGCCGCGGCCGAACCGAAAAGAAACTCGCGCCGGTTCACGGCGCCGTTTATTGAAATTGCCATTTATGCCTCCCAAAATCATTCAACCGACAACCGCTTCGCCTGGCTCAAACCGACGGGCCAGCCACCTGAATCGAGGCGCCGCTGTACTTGACCACGTATTCCTTATTGAGGCCGAACTCATCCGAGTATTTGCCCCACATCCCGACCACCATCGTGTCCGTGGACTTGATGTTCGACAGGATGTACTTGAACCGCTCCTCAATTGCGCTCTCGTTCTGGGCCAGCCGGCCGCTGGCCAGCATCTTGTATACCCAGCACGGCTTCTTGCACTGCTTGACCACTTTCAGCATCTCCGGCGGGTCGCCCGCCACGAAAAGGCTCCCCCCGCCGTACAACTCCGAAGTGCCAATTTCGTCCATGATATCAACGGGCATCATCTCCGGGTTGGACTTGAACGCGGCGGCCAATTCCGAGCGGGTGCGCCCGTACTTGTAAAGGCAGCACATGTAGTAATCGAGATCCCACCCCTGGGATTCGATCTCCATGATCACTTCCGGCCGGTGGCTGGTGACGGCCACCAACACGCCCGAGTCGCGAGCCATCTTGCACCATTCGCGGACGTTGTTGAGTTTCTTCTGCCGCCACCAGGCGTCCGTGCCCGTGTTCCCGAATCCCACGTGGTGGATGCTGATGGGTTTGACGATCGCGTTCGCAACCAGGTCCTTGGGAGACTGCCAGTTCTGCGCCGAATCTCCTTCCGGCTTGGCCGTGCCGCGGGCGGACCACAACGTCTTTTCGCCGGTCTTCGCGGCATGTTGGGCAAAGCGGTTGCCGCCCTCCATGACGTTGATGCCCAGTTCCAGCATGTGCGAGTTCTCTTCGGCGGTCTTTTCCGGCGTGAGGTACGTCCGCCCCTCAGCGGTTTCCTTCGCCGAGAAATGCATCCCGGGACCATTACATCCCAGAATGAGGCGGCCGATTTGATACGGGCCATACTTGACCATCGGCATCGGCATCTTTGCCTCGGGGCCCGGCGCCCTCGCCGCGCCACCACGCCCTCCTCCACGGCCTCCGCGCCCGCCCGCCGGCGGCGCCCCCTGCGGCGGTCCCGCCTGCGGATCCTGCGCGTGCGCCATACCGGACGCCGCTGCCAGCGCCCCCACCTTCTGCATGAAATTCCTTCGTGAACTCATTTGTGTCTGCCTCCCGATCAGTTAAGATTTACCGTCCCCTCAACCCGTATGTCGCGCGATGAGGAGCCAACATAGAGCGGACGGGCGCTCTTTACAAGCGCCCAGTCGTGTTTCTGAGTGGACCAATAGGATAGGCCGCGCGCGTCGATGTGCATCGTCACGCGCCTGGTCTGGCCCGCATCCAGCTCGATGCGCTGGAATCCTACCAGCGACTTTTTCGCCATCGGGACCGGCGCATTCGCCGCCGGTCCCACATACGCCTGCGCCACCTCTGCGCCTTTCCGCGGCCCCGCGTTGCGCAGGTTGAAGCTGACGTCCAGCCCCTCTCCATTCTGCTGAACCGCTAGCCCGGAGTACTCGAAGCGCGTGTAGGACAAGCCGTGGCCGAACGGAAACAGCGGCTGAATGTTCTGCCGGTCGTACCACCGATAGCCAACCGCGATCCCCTCGGAGAACGTGACCGCTGGGGCATTCGCGCTGATGCCGGAGCTGCCCGGCGCCGGCGGCGTAGTCCATCGCTCGGGGTGGCCGGCGGCTCGCGCGGGGGCATCCTCAAGCCTCGCGGGAAATGTGACCGGCAGCTTGCCGCTTGGGTTCGCGCGGCCTAGCAGAATGTCGGCGGTTGCCCAGCCGCCCTCCTGCCCCGGAAACCACATCTGAAGAATCGCGCGTACCTTGTCCCGCCAAGGCATGGCGACCGGCCCGCCGGTGTTCAGGACCACGACGGTGCGCGGGTTGGCGGCAGCCACCCGTTCGATCAACTCGTCCTGGCCCTCCGGCAGCGCCAGGGTGTCTCCGGCTTCGTTCCAGGCGAACACCACGGGCGTCCTGACCGCCTTAGCCGCTTCTACCGCGGCCTCCACGCCGGCCTGCCGCAGCTCGGGCGTCATCCAGGCGAACCGTACGCTCAGCGGCGCCTCGCCGGTCGATTGAGCCGAAGCCTCAAGCCGGTGTTCGCCCGCAGTCAAATGTACTGCGCCGCGGGCGTTGTCCCGTCCATCGGTTGTCGGCAGGAGGCTGGACCACTTCTTGGCCGCCACGCCGCCGCCGCCGAAGCCGGGACTGCTTGTCCGCGCAACCGGGCGGCCATCGATCATGATCGTTCCGCTGCCCATGGAAGCTCCGCCGGTGGCCGGCTGCACCATAAAGGTGTAGTTGCCGTCGCGGGGCGCATTCACCGTCCCGGTCCAGGATCCCTCACTATCCGGCGCAACCGATACCAGGCTCTTGAAGTTCGGAATCGGGACGCCGGTCAGGTCAACCCCCGCCGAGTACCGCACCTTCGCCCTGGGTTCCAGCTTTTGAAGCGCTGTCAGAGGAGCAACCAGGCGCGCTTCGAAGCCGTATGCCCGTTCCCCCATGAAGCCTGCCGCGAGCTGCCCGCCAGTCGGGCCGATGACCGCCAACGAGCCCAGATCGTCCGCCGTGAGCGGCAGCGCATTGCCGTCATTCTTCAGCAAAACCGCGCTCTGCTGGGCAATGTCCTGGACGATCGCCGCATCCGCCGCAACATCGATCGACGCCGGCCGTGCAGGTGGATTGCGTCCGAGCAGACCGAATCGGTCCATCTGGCCCAGGATGCGGCTCACCGCCCGATCCACGGCCGCAACCGGAATCGCGCCGGCCTCAACCGCGGCCTGGAGCGAATCGGTGAAGTACGGGCCGGAACGGCCGGAAATCTTCCTTCCTGGCATCTCAAGGTCCAGTCCGTGCGTGATTGCCGAAGGCGTGTGCACCGCCCCCCAGTCGGAAGTGACGAACCCCTTGAAGCCCCATTGACCGCGCAGGATGTCGTCCTGCAATTCGGCGCTCTCACATGCCCAGGCGCCATTGATCTGGTTGTAGGCGCACATCACCGAAGCGGCGCCTGCCTTGACAGCCGCTTCGAAGGCGGGCAGGTAAATCTCATGCAATGTGCGTTCGTCGATCACTACGTTGTCCAGCCCGTCGTACCCTGCCAGGTGCTTGACCTGGGCCATCACACCCTGGCTCTGGATGCCCGTGGTCATCTCTGCGCCCAACCGCGCGGCCAGAAGCGGGTCTTCGCTCATGGTGGTATGGTTCCGGCGAAACAGGGGATCGCGAACAATGTTGACGTAGGGCGCCAGGAAGACATCCTGCTCAAGCGCCTTCGCCTCCCGTCCGAGCACCACCCCGAAGAGGCGGGCGGCTTCGGGGTTGAAGGTCGCCGCCAGCCCAACCGGCGCGGGCATGGCAGTGGCCGGCTTGTTCAGGTTCACTCCGGCAGCGCCGTCGGCGAAACGTAAAGGCGGGATGCCCAGGCGCGCCATTCCCGGCCAGTAGCCGGCCTCACCGGCGGGCTTCGGATCGAAGGCGCCGTGGACTAGTATCAGTTTCTCGGGCAGGGTCATTTGGCGAACAAGCCCCTCGACGTCCCTGCCTGAGGATTCGCCGGCTTTCCGGGGCGCGCCCACCGCCTGGCCGGCCAGCCGTAGCCCGCCCGCCATCAGAACAGCGCAGAAGATTACTCCGAGCGTGCTACCATTCCGGGTCACTGGCGCCTACATCCCGGTATAGGGAGACGGAAGCAACCGTATTCTCCCACGCCAGCTCAAGCTTGGTATACACACCCGCCACGCTGCCGAGTGTAATCTTGCAGGTTTCGACCGGGGCTTTGGCTGTGCTCACCGCCATGGGAACGCGGCCCACATCCATTTTCGCGTCGTAGTTCAGGGCCTGTGCGCCAGTCGCCTTGCTGAAGATAAGCTGCCAGCCGTCGGCGGCAGGCAGGATATAAAGCGAGTAGTCTCCCGCCGGGAGGCCGCCGCCTTTGAACACCAGATCGGAATCCGTGCTCAGCGTCGCAACGGCATTCTCCCCGATGCCCCACGCCTTGCCATAAGGCACTACGCCGCCGAAAATCTTACGGCCCTTCACGGACAATGCGGAATACTTGACGGTGATGGTGCTGCCCCCGATGTTGACCGTCGCGGTTGCGGGCGGCGCCGGCTGCGCGAAGCCGCTCACGGCCAGTACCGCGAGAATAATAGCTCCAATTAAGGTTCTTTTCTCCACTTCGGCCTCCTGGCTAATTCTATGGAGCTTTCCATCACCTGTCAACAAGTATCGTCCCAGCGACGGCGACAGCTTGTTCAGCCTGGTCTGGACCGCCATCCACCACGTGGTGGGGGTGTTAATGGTCGTTTATCTGGTGGATTCCTGACGGCGCCGGCGGCGGGGCCTCGCCGAGAGATCCGTGATGCTCCAGGCGCGAGGTCGGCAAGCTCTCCGGGTGTTTCTCTCTCAGAAACTCAATCAACTTTTCGCGCACGTGGCACCGGAGGTCCCACGCTCTGGAGGAGTCGGACGCGCTTGCCAGGGCCCGGACCTGAATGGTCCGCTGGGAAGCGTCGCTGACCTAAAGCACGCATACTGGTGCACGATCAGCGCCAGAACCACCGAACCGGCCAGCGTGCTGGAAGGCCAGAGCCACGCCTTCCAGCTCAACCACAGCGTCGCCATAAGTTCCCCCTCTCTCGTAACGGCGAGTCCCGCGAGATTCGGCGGCGCGCCGGGTCCGGCCGCTGCCTTATATTTCTCAATCTACACTCGAGCAGGCTCCAGACGATGCTCCTTTGCCGTACGCCTGGCCGTTAACGGTGTCGTAGATTACAAGGGGATGCCATGTCGTCCGGGGGCGTCACTTCGGCATCGCTATCTCTTGTAGATGTAGAAAAAGTCCTTCTGATAGCCGCTTAAGTATTCCCTTGAGCCATCCTGCATGTCCGGACTTAGCGGGGCTGAGTCATAACGGCCATCTCCATTTGCATTGAAGATATTGAATCTCACCCAGTGCGGATTAATGTCAAGCTGGATGGCGTTGTCCGCGCCGGCGGCGCTCAAAGCCAGAGCCAAAGTCTGAGGACTCAAGTTGTTTCCCGCCGCAAAAACCAACTCGCCCCTGGCTGTTATCCCAATTCCCGACCGCCAGGTAGAAGTGCCGTCTCCCACCACCCGGCCCCAGACCTGCTGGCTGTCCGGATTGGTGACAGAGGCATTGCCATCCTTGATGAGCATTGGGCCGTTTTGCCTCACAAAAGTTGCGTCATTTCCAAGAGACTTTCCGGTGTATTCAAAAATCCTGACTGACCCATCGCTATAGCCGGCAACGGTTCCGAGACCGCTCTTCAGTGGCAGATAGGTTGTCTTGCCGACAATCATGCCGTAGGCGCCGTCGCGATACTGAAAACCTCCGTCGAAGGCCGCCACCAATTTGCCGCTCTGCACAATGCCTTTAGGCACGCGGCCCGGGCCATATTTGCCGGCCTTGCCGCCGGGTTCCACCGTTCCCGCGACGCTTCCGATTGCGAGCGCCGACAGGTCCATCTTGACTAGCGACACGATGGCAAAAGACCGGCTTGAGTCAGGCCGCACAAAGGTACGCGCCATGACTTCACGGTTAGGAAAGACAGCCAACGGGATGCTGCGCCACACCCCTTCGCCAATTAAGGCCGGAAAAGCCGGATTGGGAGCGATAGGCCGCAAGTCCAGCGAGGTGGACGTGCCGGCGTCCGCGCTGATTGTGAATTGGGGCGCCAGAGGTTTCTTGAAATGATAGATGACCTTGCTCGCATCGTCGGAAAGACCAAGAAAAATCTTCTCTAAGAAGACAATCCGCCGGTCGCCGAAGACCGGCCGCAGGTACCTATCGGTAATTTCGGCTGCGGCGGGGGTAAACAATGTGACAAAAATGAAACTGACAATGACAGACACAAGCAAGCCGGTAACAATAAGTGTGAAGTACTTGAGAAGGGCGTTGAACCGGGAAGGACGGAAGATCCTATCGATCCTTATTCCTGGATCTCTGCGGTCAAGATACGCCATTGGGCTGTTGTTGCCATTCTAACTGCTTCCACTTCGTTGCGTGCTTCATGGCCGGCGATGCCGCTGACCGTAACGCCGCTATTTCTTCCGATGTACCGTCGCTGCCGAAAACGCCGGCACACACACGTTGATGTATTCGGCGCCTCCCTCATCGGGCGTCGAAAACCGCACCCATTCGCCCGGCTTCACGTGCAGCGCCTGGGCGGCTCCGACATCCAGGGTTCCCTCGGCATGCTCCACACGGAGCATTCCCTTGATGACGATTCGATATTCGTCGTAGTCCGCCCACTGGGCGACGCCTTCCCATCCCTTGGGCGACCGCACGACGGTGACTGAGACCTTCCTCTCGCCTGTGTTGACCAGGCCGACGAACTCGTCGCAAAACTTGGTCTTGTTGCCGATGCTGTCAATTGCGGTTGGAGACGCGATTAATCTGGGCATGGCTCTCCCCTTTCGCCTTGGAGAATAGCACCCTCTTCGGATCGTTTCCACCGTGCCCGCCGCACTTGAAATGTGTGAAAATCGAGGCAGTTCATGCCACTTCGCACATTTCACGCCGAAAAACTCGAAGTTCAGGTCTTCGAAACCCGCTCGGAAATGGGCGCCGCCGCCGCGGCGTCCGCCGAAGCCGCCGTTCTGGAGATCCTCTCCCGCCAGGCCATGGTGAATATGATCTTCGCCTCCGCCCCTTCCCAGAATGAGTTTCTGGCGGGCTTGCGCGCCAGCCGGCAGATCGATTGGACGCGCGTCGTGGCGTTCCACATGGACGAATACCTGGGCATTTCCGCCGATCATCCGGCGTCTTTTCGCCGCTTCCTGAGAGACCGCTTGATGGCTCACGTTCCCGTCCGTGCCTTCCACGAGCTGCGGGGCGATGCGGCCGATTGGCGCGCGGAATGCAACCGCTACGCCGCGCTCCTGGAGACCGCCCGTCCGGACCTGGCCCAGGTGGGCTTCGGCGAAAATGGCCACCTGGCTTTCATCGACCCGCCGGTCTGCGACTTCCAGGATCCCCAGGTGGTTCGACGCGTCGACCTGGAAGAAGCCTGCCGCGCGCAGCAAGTCCACGATGGCGCATTCGCCCGCCTCGAAGACGTCCCCAAGCAGGCGTTGTCGCTGACCATCCCCGTGTTCATGCGGACGCCCCGCATCGTCGCCATCGTCCCGGGATCCGCCAAAGCGCGCGCCGTCCGGGCGGCTCTCGAAGGCCCCGTCACGGAAGCCTGCCCCGCGTCCATCCTGCGCCGCCACCCAGGCGCTGCCTTGTTCCTCGATCGGGATTCCTCCGCGCTGCTAAGCCCCGGCGCCGCGTGCTAATCTCGATATTCATTCCACCCCACAAGAGCTTGATATGCCACATTTATCGATTCGCGATCTCGACCTGAACGGCAAGCGAGTTTTCATCCGCGTGGATTTCAATGTCCCGCTGCAGAAGAACGAAAAGGGCGACATGGAAATCACCAGCGACAAGCGCATCAAGGCGTCGCTGCCCACCATTCAGTACGCTCTCGAGCACGGCGCCGGCGTCGTCCTGGCGTCGCACCTGGGACGCCCGAAGGGCAAGCCGAATCCGGAAATGAGCCTCAAACCGGTGGCTGCCCGCCTCCAGGAGTTGCTGGGCCGGCCCGTGACCATGGCCCCGGATTGCGTCGGCCCCGAAGTGGAAGCCCTGAAGCCCGCGCCCGGAGGCGTGCTGCTCCTCGAGAACCTGCGCTACCACCCCGAGGAGGAAAAGAACGATCCCGCGTTCGCCAAGAAACTGGCCGCCCTCTGCGACGTCTATGTGAACGATGCCTTCGGCTCCGCGCATCGCGCCCACGCCTCCACCGAGGGCATGGTCCACTTCGTCTCCACCGCCGCCGCCGGCCTGCTGATGGACCAGGAACTGAAGTACCTGGGCATGGCCGTCACCAATCCCGTGCGGCCCTGCGTCGCCATCCTCGGCGGCGCCAAAGTGTCCGACAAGATCGAGGTGATTCAGAACCTGGGCAAGGTGGTCGACCGGCTGCTGATCGGCGGCGCCATGGCCTACACTTTCCTCAAAGCCCAGGGCAAGCCCACCGGCAACTCGCTGGTGGAGGCGGATAAGGTCGAACTGGCTGGCAGGCTGCTGGCGGAGCTCGGCGGCAAGCTCATGCTGCCGGTGGATCATGTGGTGGTTTCGGAAATCGCCGCCGGCGCCGCCAACGAAGTGGTTGAAACCATCCCCGAGGGCAAGATTGGCGTCGACATCGGGCCCGCAACCATCGCGGCCTACGCGCAGGTGATCGCCGCCGCCAAGACGGTCATCTGGAACGGCCCCATGGGCATCTTCGAGAAGCCCCCGTTTGACAAGGGCACCGTGGCACTCGCCAAGGCTGTGGCCGATTCAGGCGCGGTCTCCGTGGTTGGCGGCGGCGATTCCGAAAAGGCCATCAAGGCCGCCGGCGTCACCGCCAAGATCACGCACGTCTCTACGGGCGGCGGGGCCTCGCTGGAGTTTCTGGCGGGGATTCAACTGCCGGGCGTTGCCGCTCTGAATCGTTAGGACGCCGCGCCGCGGCGTCGCAGGAGTTCGACATTCAAGTGGGTACGCCGAATCGCGGCAGCAGCCACTTCATCACCGCGAAGTACGCCGCCGCGGCCAGCACAACCGTAAGCCATTCGGGCATCTTGCAAGTAAGGATGCAAAACGGCGCCGGCAGGTGACAGGAGGTGGGACGGGCCTCCTGGCCTGTCTTCTTCCGGCAGGCCCTCTTCCGGTCCCGCGCCCTTTCAAAGCAGCGCCAGCTCCCGTTGAATCTCGCCCGTGACCCGCGCCTCTTTGTCCCCTATAAACATATTGATTTCCGAGCGCACGCCGAATTCCGGCAAATACACTCCGGGCTCAATCGAGAAGCACGTCCACGGCGATACGCGCCGCTCGTCGTGGATCTCGAAGTTGTCCATGTTGGCCCCATTGCCGTGCACTTCCTGGCCGATGGAATGGCCCGTCCGGTGCGTGAACCAGGCGCCGAAGCCGTGGCTCTCAATGTAGCCTCGCGCCGCGTCGTCCACGTCGCAGCCGCGCAGCGGTTGCCCGCCCGCCACGGCGTCCTGCACCCGTTTGATGGCCGCATCGCGCGCGCCGGTCACTACCGCGAACACATTGCGCATCTTATCGCTCGGAGTATCGCCGCAGAAACCCGTCCAAGTGATGTCGTAGTACACGGCGTCCGGCCGGTCGAGCTTGGCCCACATATCCAGCAAAACGAAATCGCCGCTGCGAATCGGCGCCGTCGCCTCCTCCGTCGGTTCGTAGTGAGGATTCGAAGCGTTCGCGTTGGCGCCCACAATCGGGCCGTGGTCGGTCACCAGCCCCGCCTTGGCGAAGCCTTCCCGTACGAACTTCTTGACGTCGACCTCGCGCAGCGCACTCCCGTTGCGTGTGCGCTCGCGGATCATCGCGAAGGCCTCGGCGCGCACACGGTCCACCCGCCGCCCGGCTTCCAGGTGCGTTTCGAGCGCCTCAGGCGTCCACCGCGCCTCGAAGGTCTGGATCAATTCCGCGGACGTGACCACTTCCAGGCCAAGGCTGCGCACCAGCTCGACGGTCCCCGCATCCACCATCGCCACGTACGGAATCGCGCACATCGGCGAGTACTGCATGGCCACGCGCCGCATCCCCGCCGTCAGTTGGCGCAGCCCCGCCACCTGTTCGGTCCATGTGGAATACGGAATCTTCTTCCCCGGCAACGCGCCGATCATCCCCGGTTCCACCCGGTGCTCCAGCCCGACCGGTTCGCCTTCGGCCGGAATCAGGTAATACCACCGCCGCGTGGGCGTGCGTGGGACCGTCAGGCCGAGCACGCGGTACGCCAGCGGGTCGCGCAGATGGTGGTCGAAGAACAGCCACCCATCGATCTTCTGGTTGCGGATTTCCTGCTGAATCAGTTCGAGTCGCATAGCGGAATACCCAGTGTACTCCCCTCAAATACAAGATGCCCGTATGCCCACTCGTTTCCGCAGGAAATGCGTGCGCTTCTCGGGCGGCAAGGCCAGCAGCCGGCGGATCTGCTCCCGCAGCGCCAACTCACTCTCCTTCTTGAGAGCCTCCAGAACCGCCTTCCGCGTTGTCCTCTGTTCCCGCAAGCGTCGTCTCGGAGCCCCCTGCACAGCCAAGTCCCGCGGCCGCCCGGCGGCTTTCTTGCTCTTGATGATATCAGCGAGAGCCGCAACCCTGGCCCGCGCGCACGACCGTCGGGGAAGTGCAGCGAGATGTTCGTTTCTAAGGCAGCACGATCCTGTACTGCCTAGCGAGGCGCGCTCCGATGTTCTGCGCCGAGTGCTGAAACTCGCCGACAAGGCGGGCAAACTCATCCATTTCCGGACTCCTGTTCAGTATCGTTTTTTGATATAGGCCAGTCCGCTCCATTGAGCGCATGTACTCTCGGCAGCCTGTTTCCAGCTAACGCCAGTTCGGTACTGATGTCCTTCCCGACCTGCGCGTTTACCACCTCCCGTAAGCCTCGAACCGACTCGTACGTCGCTCTGCAATGTTCGTTACAGGTTTGCGCGTGAACGGTGTCGCGGGCGTTCAGAGCGGCGATGACGAGCCGGGCCGCGTCTTTGTCACGCTTCGTGCGGCCGAACGCAAACTCCAAGACCTTTTCGAGGTAATGCACTCCCTCAGACATATACGCAATCCTCCCACCGCTCACGCAGCGGGCCAGTGCTCTTTGCTCCAGCGGAGCTTGCCCCCCTACCCCGCCAACTGCCTCAGCACAAACGGCAGAATCCCACCACAGCGATAGTATTCCGCCTCTTGCGGCGTGTCCACGCGCACATCCACCTGAAAGCTCTTCTCGAAGCCGTCTTCCCTCACCGCCCGCACGGTCGCCTTGCGCCCGCCGCCATCCATCGCCGCCCCAATGCCTTCCACGTGAAACGTCTCCTTGCCGGTCAACCGCAGGCTGGCGGCGTTCTCGCCCGCTTGGAATTGCAGCGGCAGCACGCCCATCCCCACCAGGTTGGTGCGGTGTATGCGCTCAAAGCTCTCCGCGATGGCGGCCTTCACCCCCAGCAGCGCCACGCCCTTGGCCGCCCAGTCGCGCGACGATCCGGACCCGTATTCCTTGCCCGCGATAATCAGCAGCCCCACGCCCTCTTCGCGGTACAGCACCGAGGCGTCGTATATGGACATCTGCTCGCCCTCTGGCAGCCGCACTGTCCAGCCGCCTTCAGTCCCCGGCGCAAGCTGGTTGCGCAGCCGGATATTCGCCAGCGTCCCGCGCACCATCACCTCGTGATTGCCGCGGCGCGCTCCGTACGAATTGAAGTCCTTGGGATCCACGCCCTGCGCCATCAAATACCGGCCCGCCGGGCTGTCCTTGGGGATCGATCCCGCCGGCGAGATGTGGTCCGTGGTCACCGAATCGCCCAGCAGCGCCAGCACGCGCAAACCGGACAAATCCTCTACCGGCGCGCTCGGGTCGGCCATCCGGTCGAAATACGGTGGCTTCTTGATGTACGTGGAATTCTCGTCCCACCGGTAGATCACGCCCGTGGGCGCGGGCAGGCTCTTCCAGTTCGCGTCGCCGTCAAACGCATGGCTGTACTCTTCGCGGAACATCTCCGGATGAACGCAACCCTCCACCGCGTCGCGCACTTCCTCCGCCGAGGGCCAGATCTCGCGCAGGTACACCGGTTCGCCGTTCGAATCCTGTCCCAGCGAGTCGGTCGCCAGGTCGATATCCATGGTCCCCGCCAGCGCGTAGGCCACCACCAGCGGCGGCGAGGCCAGGTAATTGGCCTTCACCAGCGGATTGATGCGGCCTTCGAAGTTGCGGTTGCCGCTCAGCACCGCCGCCACCGCCAGGTTCTCCTTCTGTACCGCCTGCGCTACCGCTTCCGGCAGCGGTCCGCTATTGCCAATGCAAGTGGTGCAGCCGAAGCCCACCAGGTCGAAATGAAGCTTTTCCAGGTACGGCAGCAGCCCGGCTTCGCGGTAGTAATCCATCACCACCTTCGATCCCGGCGCCAGGCTGGTCTTTACCCACGGCTTCACCTTCAGCCCGCGCTCCACCGCTTTCTTGGCCACCAGGCCGGCCGCCAGCATTACCGACGGGTTAGAGGTGTTGGTGCAACTGGTGATCGCCGCGATCACCACCGCGCCGTCCTCCACCGTGAATCGGTCCCCGTTGCCTGCCGCCGGCGCACTCTTCTTTGCGCCCGGAAACGCCGTGTGGAAGCTCTTCCTGACGTCGGGCAGCTCCAGCCGGTCCTGCGGCCGTTTCGGGCCGGCCATCGATGGCGCCACCGTCCCCAGGTCCAGCTCCAGCGAGTCGGAGTACAGCGGGTCCGGCGTGGCATCCGTGCGGAAAAGTCCCTGCTCCTTGGTATATGCCTCCACCAGCGCGATCAGGTCCGCCGGCCGGTTGGTCAGCCGCAGGTACGCCAGCGTCTCATCGTCCGCCGGGAAAAAGCCCATCGTGGCGCCGTATTCGGGCGCCATGTTGGCCACCGTGGCGCGGTCCGCCAGGCTCAATGCGCTCAGCCCCGCGCCGTAAAACTCCACAAACTTTCCCACCACGCCCTTCTTGCGCAGAATCTGGGTGATAGTCAAAACCAGGTCCGTGGCAGTGCAGCCCTCATGCAGCCTTCCATGGAGTTTGAAGCCCACCACCGCCGGCAGCAGCATGCTGATCGGCTGGCCCAGCATACAAGCCTCCGCCTCAATGCCGCCGACGCCCCAACCCAGCACTCCCAACCCGTTGATCATGGTGGTGTGAGAGTCGGTCCCCACCAGCGAATCGGGATAGGCTTGCCCGTTGGCCCGAAATACCACCGATGCCAGGTATTCCAGGTTCACCTGGTGGACAATGCCCGTATCCGGCGGTACCACGCGGAAGTTCCGGAACGCCGTCTGCCCCCAGCGCAGCAGAATGTACCGCTCGCGGTTGCGTTGAAACTCCAGCAGCGCGTTGAACTGGAAAGCGCCCTGGTTGCCGAACTGGTCCACCTGCACCGAGTGGTCGATCACCAGGTCGGCGGGCAGCAGCGGGTTGGCGCGGTTTGCGTCGGCCCCCATGGCCGCCAGCGCGTCGCGCATCGCCGCCAGATCCACCACCGCCGGTACCCCCGTAAAATCCTGTAGCAGGACGCGCGCCGGCATGAAGCTGATCTCTTTGGCCCCCGCGCCGCCCTGCGCTACGTAGGCGATATCTCGGGGCGTAACCCGGCGTCCGTCTTCCTGCCGTAAGAGGTTCTCCAGCAAGATCTTAGTCGAGAATGGCAGGCCCGACACGGCGCCCACGCCCCGGTCTTCGAGCGAAGCCAGACGAAAGTATTCATACTCGCCGTTGCCAACGCGCAACTGGGAGGCGGCGCCAAGACTATTATTCGACATCAATTCCGATTATAAGGGCGCCCCCGCCCGCCGCGTGACCCTAAAGTTTTGGCCGATTCGGACGATGCTTCAAATATGTCGGTGCTCAGCCCCAGTCCAATGGCGCACCCGGACTCGCGCCCGCAAGTGTCCTATTCGGCCGCGCTGGACATTCTCAAGGATCGGCACGATTCCGAGTGTGGTCTCTACGTAATCAAGCTGTTGATCAGCCACGATCTGCTGATCGATGCGCTTTGCGACCCTGCCCTGAGCCGCGAACAAGCCATGGCGGTCGCGCGCGCCGCGTCGCGGATCGATCCCGCCATCGACATCGCCCTGGCGAAATCCCTCGCGGATAGGGGATCGTGGGGCGATACCACCCAACCGGCGGAATTGGTCCGGTTAATGGAAATCATGGCCGAGGTTTCCACTTTCGTCCGCATCCTTCCCGCCCTGAAGCGCATGGCCCGCCATCCCAACCCACACGTCCGCTCCAAAGCCGTTCTAATGATCGGCCGAAATGACCCCGCCTCCGGCTGGATGCAAAACCGTTTCGTCGAGTCCGACCCCCGCATCCGCGCCAACACAGTGGAAGCGCTTTGGGGCGTCGATACCAGGGAAGCCCGCGCCCTGCTCCTTGCCGCCGCCCATGACGATAACAACCGCGTCGCTGGAAATGCGCTGCTCGGTCTCTATCGCCTGGGGGAAGCCGGCGCCGAACCCGAGCTGCGGAAAATGGCCGATCACGCGTCCGCCCCATTCCGCGCCACGTCCGCCTGGGTGATGGGAGAAATCGCCGATCCGCGGTTCGCAACCGTTCTGGCCGGCTTGCTTGCCGATCCCAGCCAGATGGTGCGCAAACGGGCCTTCTCCGCCATTGGGAAAATCGCCGCCGCCAGATCCCGCTCCCCGAACCCCCTCAGTCCGCCCAACCCATCGCCAGCCGCACCATCGTCCGAACCGGCAGTCCCGTAGGCCCCTTGGCCAGGAACGGCTTGGATTCGTCCAGCCATGCCGTGCCGGCAATGTCCAGGTGCACCCAAGGCGTGTCCTCGGCGAATTCCTTCAGGAATATCGCGGCTGTAATCGCGCCGCCCCACCGTCCCCCCACGTTCGCCAGGTCCGCGAACGCGCTCTTCAGGTAATCCTTGTAATCGTCCTCCAGCGGCATAGGCCACATGCGCTCGCCGGCGGATTTCGCGGCCCCCAGAACGCGCTCCTGCATCCCGTCGTCGTTGGCAAACAGCCCCACGTTCAGATGTCCCAGCGCTACTACCACCGCGCCCGTCAGCGTGGCCGCATCCACCAGGTGCGTGCAGCCCTGTTTGCGCGCATAGGTCAAGGCATCCGCCAGGATCAGCCGCCCCTCCGCGTCGGTATTGATCACTTCGATGGTCTTGCCCGACATGGCCGTCACAATGTCGCCCGGCCGCTGCGCCCGGCTGCCCGGCATGTTTTCCACGCACGGAATGAAGGCCGTTACCGCGATCGACGGCTTCAATTGCGCGATGGCTCGCATCGCCCCCAGCATGGCTGCGCCGCCGGCCATGTCGTACTTCATCTTCTCCATGCCATCGGCCGGCTTGATGGAGATCCCGCCGCTGTCGAAGGTCACTCCCTTGCCCACCAGACCCAGGTGCGGCCCCGGCTTCCCCTCCCGCGGCTTGTACCGGATCACGATCAGCGCCGGCGGTTCGGCGCTTCCACGCGCCACGCCCAGCAGCGCTCCCATGCCCAGCAGTTCCATCCGTTCAAAATCCAGAACCTGGCATTCCAACCCGTACTGCGAGGCCATGCTCCGCGCCGCCTCCGCCACTTTGTTAGGCGTGAGCACGTTGGCCGGCTCGTTCACCAGGCTCCGCGCGAAGTTCTGCGCCTCGGCCACAATTCGCCCGCGCGTCACGGCGTCTTCTAAATCGCCGCCCGCCCCAACCACCGTGAAGCGGTCCACGGATTTCTTGTCGCCATCGTCGGTCTTGTAACGGTCCGGTTCGTACTCCCCCAGGATCGCGCCTTCAACCGCCGCGGTCGCGAAATCCGCGCCCGCATATTCCTGTTCGAGCGCTATGGCGATGCTCTTTACCGCCCTCGATTTCAAGTGCCGCACCGCCGCGCCCGCCAGTTTCCGCATTTCCGCCGGGTCGAACTTCTCCGCCTTCCCCGCTCCGGCCAGCAGGACACGGGTCGCCGCCACGCCCGCCACATGGTGCAACAGCAGCAGTTCCAGCGGCTTGCCGGCCATCTCGCCGGCCTCCAGGAGGTCGCTCGCGCCGAATCGCCCCTCTTTCCTGCCCTCGAATACCGGCACGATCAGCGCGCCGGCCTCCACCTGCTCCAATGACTTCCGTTCGAACGTAGTTTGCATGTCTAAGACGAATATACTGCAAAACGAACCGAAATCCGCCGCGACGCTGGCGAAACCGGCTACGATGTATTCGTTCGATGCCCACCGTCACAGTCAATGACATCGATATGTACTACGAGGTCCATGGCGCCGGCGAACCCCTGGTCCTCATCGGCGGGCTTGCGAACGACATTACCGACTACGCGGTTCACTCGGATGTGATTCGCCTCCTTTCGGAACGCTGGCAAGTGATCGCCTTCGACAACCGCGGCGTGGGCCGCACCGGCAAACCGGATATTCCCTATTCCATCCCCATGATGGCCGAAGACACGCTGGGCCTGCTCGACGCGCTCGGAATCGACCACGCTAATATCGTCGGCATTTCCATGGGGGGCCGCATCGCGCTCGATCTCGCCTTAACGCATCCGGGCCGGATCTCCAAACTCGTGCTTGTGTCAACCGCCCCCAGGGTTGTCCGAAGCCTGCGCCGGTCGCTCCTCTTCGCCGTGTACCGGTTGCTGGTCCTGAAAGGCAAGGGCCCTGAAGCGTCCCGCGGCTTCGCGAGACAAGTCTCCGCCTCCGCCACCTATGATTGCACTGCAAGACTCCAGGAGATCCGCGTTCCCACGTGCATTATGCATGGCAGGAAAGACCGGCTAGCTCTTTATAAGATGGCCGAAGAGATGCACCGCAAGATAACTGGTTCGAAAATGATTCCCTTTGATGGCGGCCATCGCTTCCTGTTTCTCGGCTCCCGCGAATTCACCGACACGGTCATGCATTTCCTGCGAACAAGCCAGTAGCACCGGCAGTTAGTTCTCCGAAGCTCTCTCCTCATGGTCGATTACTAGAATCTCGACCGGCTCCTTCACCCCGATCAACCAAGCTGCTCCTCAAGCGCCGAAACGATGGACCTGTCGAATTCTAGGCTGTCCTTAGGAACCAGATCGGGATTACTGCGCGTATACTCCAGCGTGAAGCTGAACGCTCGTTTACAGCATCTCGTCATGGCAGAAGTCACACGCCTGACTCGCCTGCTTTGCCTTGTGACACGCCACGCAGCCGCTCATCGTCAGATTCGTCTCCCGGTAAAGCCGGTCGCGCTCGGCCACCTTCCCGTGACACTCTTCGCAGGTGTTGCCCTTCGCCAAGTGCGCTCTGTGGCTGAATTTCACGAAATCGGGGATCTGATAAACCCGCACCCAGGGCACTGGCTTGCCGGACTTGGCGTATTCCGTCAGCCGCTGAATATTCGGGCTATCCTTCTTGACATCGGCGTGACACTCCATGCATAGAGATGGCGCCGCAATCGTCATCCTCTCGCCCGGATCGGGGTTCGGATGGCACATCGCACAGAACAGACCCTGTCCGGTCACATGAGTCTTGTGACTGAATGGCAGCGGCTGCACGGGAGCGTCGGCCGGGTCCTGGGGAGCTTGCGCCGGAGCCTGTTGCAGAACCGCTAACGCGATTAGCGCCCGGAATAGAACCTTCCCCCGACTCATAGATTGCGCTGTTTCATCTGATCGGCGAGATACTCGGAAGCCCGCATCGATAGCGCCAGTATCGTCATCGTGGGATTCTGCCATCCGCATGTTACAAAGCACGCGCCGTCCACCACAAACAGGTTCTTGACATCGTGGCTCTGGTTCCATTTGTTCAACACGCTGGTCTTCGGGTTGTCACCCATGCGGCAAGTGCCCACCTCGTGAATGCTGTAGCCCGGCGGATAGTACTTGTCGGTCTTGTTGATCGTCTCCCACCCGCAGGCGTGGAACAAATCGTCGATGGTATCCGCCGCGTCCTTCGCCAGCTTCCGCTCGTTATCGCTGTCCCTGGCTTCAATGTGCAGGACGGGAATGCCCCACTCGTCCACCACGTCTTTGTTGATGCGCACGTGATTCTCAAAACGGGCCACGCGCTCGCCGTAGATGCTCCCCGAGACGCAGGAGCCCGCATAGCTGTCCAGCTTCTTCTGCAGCGAGTCGCCGTAATCCGCGAAGAAGTTGGGGTTCGCGCCTCCACCCGAGCCAATGTTGACGCAGTATCCCTTGATGAAGCCGTTCTTTTCGCCCTTCTTGAGATTGCGGAAGCGCGGGAGGAAGGCGCTGCCGCCCATCAATCCCTGCCCTGCTTTGCCATCGCGCGCTTCGGGCACGGAGGCCACTACCGAGATGCCGTAAATCTGGTCGTGCAGGTAGTGACCCATCGCTCCGCTGGAGTTCGCCAGATTGGAGTTCAGCAGCAGCCGCGTGCTCTCCAGCGCCCCGGCCGCCAGCACCACCACCCGCGCCTTCGCGAACATCTCCCGCCGCGAATGCCGGTCGACGAAATGCGCGCCATTCGCTAGGCCGGTCTTCTTGTCCAGGCTGATTTCGCGAACAATGGCGTTGGCCACAATGTCCAGTTTTCCCGTGGCCGCCGCGTCGGGAAGCAACAGGTTCAGCGAGCTTGCCAACCCGTTTTCGCCGCGCGCCGAGCGCATCTTCGAAACACCGATTCCCCGCCGGTTGCAAACCTCCGTGAACTTCTTGATGGATTCGCTGTCGGTCCCGCGCTCGCCGCCGTCGTCCACGAAATTGCCATCCGGGAACTGCGGCCACCCCTCCTTACGCCCCGTTACTTTGAAGATGCCCTCAACCCGCGAATAGTATGGCGCCAAATCGGCCAGGCTAATCGGCCAGTTCTCGCCCGTGCCGTCGATCTCCGCCGCCTTGAATTCGAAATCGCTCAACCGAAACGATTGCCGCGCCCAGAACAGCGACCGTCCGCCAAGAATCCGCACCCGCACCCAGTTGTAAACCGCGTCCGGGTCGTAGGTGTAGGGGACCTCCTTCTCGTCCACCCACTGGTTCGCATTCAACTCCGTGGCCTGAAATACGTGCGTCAGGCGCCCCGGCTGTCCGAAGCCGCGGTACGGCAGTTCATAGGTGGCCTTGCTGGTGCGGTCTTTCTCGAAATCCGCCTGGGGACCCGCATTCAGCATGAGGCAGGAGATCCCCTTTTGTGTCAGGATATTCGCCGCCATGCCCCCGGAGTGGCCGGAGCCAACGATGAGAACGTCATACTCTTTTTCAGGCATCGTCTCACCCCTTGTAAATAGGATCGATGGGTAGCCAGTACAAACCGGCGCTCCCGCCGAATCCGCGTCCACGCCGTCCGGAGGCCGAGGCCGCCGTGGCGTACTCGCGCGAGTTCCGCGTGGCGGTCTGTAGGTCGACACGCACCTGGGCGACGAAGCGCTTCGCCGGATCGCTGGGCAATTCCTTCTCCCAGGCAATCGGAACCAACAGAGGCCGCAAGACCGCGTCCGCCCGGATATCGTCCAGCTCCGCGAAGCCCTTCCCGAACTGTTTGTTCGCCTGCGCGTTCAGTGCATCGAGACCTTCCCGGTACAATTGCTGGCTTTCGGCGGGCGACACGCCGATCAGGAAGTCCAGGAACTCGGGCGCGCCCGCTTCCGTAGCGCCCGGATAGCCATCCCGAGCCGGCGCCAGCAAGTCCCCCAGCCTGCGCAGCGCGTCGAATTGGCCGACGTCGAAAAACGATGGCGCCGGCGCCGCTGCCGCATCCGGTTGTGCTGTGGCGAATTGCGGCACAGGCTGACCCACCCGGCCACGCTGGGCGGCCGGAGCCGGCCCTGGCGCCGCCGTTTGCTGCGCCTTTAATAAAGGAGCCGCCGGCGCGGCGGTCAAAGCTCGGATAAACTGACGGCGTTTCATGGATCCCCCCTTCGGCTGCGACCCAGTATATAACACAGTCACCAACAACTTCCACAAAGTAACTCATTTCCTTCCCATCAGTTGCGCCATTCTGAGTTTCAGGAGGATCTCCCGTCCGTGCCATTCTGAAAGCGAAGGGATAACCACATGCCAAACTCTCGATCCACGTTCTTCCCCAGTACCGCCGCGGGTCTCTGCCGGCGGTGCCTCGCCTCGCCCCATGCTGCACGAAACGAACCCAATCCTGCCCCAACTATCCCCTCTCCGCCCATCGCGCCAAACGAACCCAATTCCACCGTGGAGTGGCCTTTCAGGCTGCTACGCCGGCTTCCTTGCCGGCGTTCTTCCACCGCAATCCCGCCCGTACCGCCGCCGGTCTCTGCTCGCGGTGCCTCGCCTCGTACCCTGCTCCACCAAACGAACCCAATCCCAATCCCCGGCCCCCAGCCCCCGCACCAAACGAACCCAAATTGCCCTCCGGTGAAGACCCCAAACGGTTTATCCCATCCCCTGGCATCCTGGACGCCCCGCGCCGCATCTCTAAGCCAGCATATATGGTGCAGCAGGTGAACCGCGTCCGCGCCCTGGAGGACAGAATTCGCGCCGGCGGCGGAGAAGCCCGCACCCGGAAGCAGCACGACGCCGGCAAACTCACCGCGCGGGAGCGCATCGCCATCCTCCTCGATCCCGCCTCTCCTTTCTTCGAGGTCGGTCTGCTGGTGGCCTGGGACAAGTACGACGGCCAGGCGCCCGCCGCCGGCGTGGTGACGGGCCTGGGGAAAATCGAGGGGCGCGCCGCCGTGGTCGTCGCGAATGACGCCACCGTCAAGGCCGGCGCGTGGTGGCCCGAAACCATCGCCAAGATCCTGCGCGCCCAGGAAATCGCCATGCGAAACCGGATCCCCATCGTCTATTTGGTGGATTCCGCCGGCATCAATCTCCCCCTGCAGGACGGCATTTTTCCCGGCCAATACGGCGCCGGGCGTATCTTTTACTACAACTCCCTCATGCGCCGGAAATTCCGCATCCCGCAAATCGCCGCCGTGATGGGCCCCTGCATTGCCGGCGGCGCCTACCTGCCGGCGCTCAGCGACGTCATCGTGATGGTGGAGGGTTCTAGCTTCATGGGCCTGGGCGGACCCAGTCTGGTACAGGGCGCCACCGGCGCCGCGGTGGACGCCGAAAGCCTCGGAGGCGCGGGCCTTCATAACCGCACCAGTGGGGTAGCCCACTACCGGGCCGCCGACGATGCCGAAGCCGTCCGCCTCATCCGCACGCAGTTCCGCGCATTCCCCGCGCCCGCCGCCGCCCCCGATCCCGGCAACCCGGCCCGTTCGCCATCCTCTTTATATGACATTCTCCCAGAGGACCACCGCATGCCTTACGATGCCGGGGCCATTGCCGCCGCTATTTTCGACCAGGCCGACTTCCTGGAGTTTCAACCGGAATATGCTCCGGAGCTGCTTTGCGCCCAGGCCAAACTGGCGGGCCGCCCTGTCGCGTTAGTCGCCAATCGCCGGGGTTTCGTGAAGACCGCGCGCGGACCTCGCATAGGCGGCGTCATCTACACCGAGTCCGCCCGAAAAGTCAGCTACTTCGTCGAGTTCGCCGACCGGCGCGGCGTGCCCCTCCTGTATCTGCAGGACACCTCCGGCTTCATGATCGGCAAGGAGGCTGAGAGCGAAGGCATCATCCGCGCCGGCGCGGAGATGGTCGAGAGCATGGCGTGCGCCACCGTGCCCAAAATCGTGCTGACCATCAACCATGCCAGCGGCGCCGGCTATTACGCCATGGCTGGTCAGGGCTTCGATCCGCACTTCACCCTGGGCTGGCCCACCGCCCGCATCGGCGTGATGGAAGGCGAGTCCGCCGTGCAGGCCATTTATGGCCGGGAGATCCGTCAGCGCCAGGCCGCCGGCGAGGCCCTGCCGGAAGAACTGGAAAGCGCCATCCGCGAAACCAAGGCCAATTACGAGCACTGGCTCGACGCAACCTATGCCGCCGCCCAAGGTCATGTCGACGCCATCGTGGACCCCGCCGCAACGCGCGACGTTCTCGCCTTCCTGCTCGAAGTCGTCTCCTCCAACCCGCGCGCGAGCCACCTTCCCGTGGACCTGCTCTCATGATTCGCATCGCCAATGGACAGGGCTTCTGGGGCGACTGGCTGGAAGCGCCGGTCCGCCTGTTGGAACAGGGACCCATCGACTATCTCACCCTGGATTACCTCGCCGAAGTGACCATGGCCATTCTCCAGAAGCAGCGGCAGCGCGATCCGGCGTTGGGCTACGCGCGGGACTTCCCTCCGCTGATCGCGCGCGTGGCCCCGCTGCTGCGCGAGCGCGGCGTGCGCGTGGTGGCCAATGCCGGCGGCCTCAACCCCATCGCCTGCGGCCGGGAGATCCGCAAGCTCGCGCCCGGCCTCAAAATCGCCGTGGTTCTGGGGGACGATGTCGCCGCGCGCATCCCGGAGTTCCTCAAGAAGGGCGAGCTCCTGGCGAATCTGGACACCGCGCAGCCGCTCGCACCCATCCGCGACCGCATCCTCAGCGCTAACGCCTACCTCGGCGCCTTTCCTTTGGCCGAGGCGCTGGTTACCGGAGCCGACGTGGTGGTTTCGGGCCGTTGCGCCGACGTCGCCTTGCTTCTGGCGCCGGCCATCCACCGGTTCGGATGGAAAGCATCCGACATTCATCTCCTGGCGGCCGGCGTGGTGGCTGGCCACATCGTCGAGTGCGGCGCGCAAGCCACCGGTGGCAATTCGCAAGTGAATTGGCAAAACCTCGAAAACCTGGAGGAGATCGGCTATCCCATCGTCGAGATGCAACCGCACGGCGTCTTCGATGTCACCAAGCACCCTGGCACGGGGGGCCGCGTCGACTCGCATACCGTCAAGGAACAATTGCTTTACGAGATTGGCGACCCGCAACGCTACATCACGCCGGATTGCATCGCGGATTTCACCACCGTGCGCCTGACCGATGTGGCGCCCAACCGCGTTCGCGTCGAGGGCGTGCGCGGCGCGCCGCCCACCGGCATGCTCAAGGTGTCCATCAACTATTCCGCCGGTTGGAAGGCCGTCGGCGCGCTCGTTTACACCTGGCCGCATGCCTTGGAGAAGGCCAGGGCGGCCGACCGCATCGTGCGCCGCCGCCTGCAATCGCTCGGCTTGGAGTTTGAAGAGATCTGGTCGGAGTTCGTCGGCGTGAACGCATGTCACGGCATGGCCGCGCCGCCACCGTCCGACCCGCCGGAGGTGCAGTTGCGCATCGGAGTCCGCGGCAATCGCCACGCGGATGTCGAGCGCTTCACGCGCGAGATTGCGCCGCTGGTGCTGAGCGGCCCGCCCGGCGCCACGGGTTATGCCGACAGCCGTCCGGCGGTCCGCGAAGTGGTGGCGTATTGGCCGGCCCTGATCCCCGCCGTCGAAATCAAACCGCGCATCGAGGTGCTGCCATGAAGGTCCAGCTCGCGCAACTGGCGCACACCCGCTCCGGCGACAAAGGCGATAACGCCAACATCGGAGTCATCGCGTGGGAAGAACGCTACTACCCCATCCTGTTGCGCGAATTGACGCCCGAACGTGTGCTGGCCTTCTTCGCGGATCGCGTGAAAGGCCCGGTCGACCGGTATGAGCTGCCGAATCTCGCGGCGATCAATTTCGTTCTGCATGGCGCCCTCGGCGGCGGCGGGACCGTGTCGCTTCGCACCGACGCCCAGGGCAAAGCGCTAGGCGCGGCGCTGTTACGAATGGAGTTGGATGTCGATGAGCGCGAACTTACTCGTTAGCCGCCAGGGACGAACCCGCCGGCTGACGCTCAATCGCCCCGCCAAGCGAAATGCGCTCGACATGGCTCTCTGCCGCGATCTGCTCTCCGCCATGAAAGAAGCCGAGAACGATCCCGCCGCCGGCGCGATTCTCATTGACGCGAACGGGCCGGACTTCTGCGCCGGAATGGACTTGTCCGAAGCGATCGACGCGGACGTGGAAGCGATGGTGGCCCTCCACCTCGAGTTCTTTTCAATCGGCTCGCGCATCCTCAAGCCCGTCGTCGCAGCCGTTCAGGGAGCGGCCTTGGCGGGCGGGCTCGGTCTGGCGTTGAACGCCCACGTGGTGATGGCCGCGTCCGACGCGCGCTTCGGCCTCACGGAGCGGCGGATCGGGCTGTGGCCCTGCGCTATCTTCCGCGCCGTCGCCGCCGCCGCCGGGGAACGCAAAGCCGTGGAGTTGGCGTTGACCGCGCGGCTCTTCGATGCCGAAGAGGCTCTGCGCCTTGGGGTTGTAGACTTCGTCACAGGCGCCGCGGAACTCCGCGAACGGGCCGCCTCCCTGGCCGCCGGCATTGCCGAGGGCAGCGCCGCCGCAAGCCGGGAGGGTCTCTGCTTCGTCCGCGAAATCGGCGGTAAAGAGGAAGCTGCGGCGGCCGCACTGACGGCCGAATGTCGCCGCCGCGCGCAAAGCTCACCCGATTTCCAGGAAGGCGTTCGGGCATTCCTCGAAAAGCGGAGACCCGTCTGGCCTTCGCACGGCGCTTGAAAAACTTATGACAACCTATCCGTACTTCACCCCGGAGCACGAGCTGTTTCGCGCAAGCGTGAAGAAGTTCTCCGTGCAGGAGATCGCGCGCAACGCCAAAGAGTGGGAGGAGGCCTGCGCCTATCCCCGTGACCTGTTCAAGAAGGCCGGCGCGTTGGGCCTCTTCGGAATCCGCACGCCGCCGAAGTGGGGCGGGGCCGGAATGGACTGGTGGGCCAGCGCCGCCGCGTACGACGCGCTGCGCTTCACCGACTTTCCAAGCGTCAACATCGGCTTCATGGTCCAGGCGGATTTGACTCTGCCCGTCATTGCCGAGCTCGGCTCGACCGAACAGAAACGCGAGTTCCTTCAGCCGGCGGTTGCAGGCGACCGGATCGCCGCCCTGGCCATCAGCGAGCCCGCGTGCGGCTCGGACGTGGCCGCCATAACGACGCGCGCCCGCATCGCTGGCGACGACCTCGTCATCTCCGGCCAAAAGCTCTGGATCACCAACGGCGCCATCGCCGACTTCCTGATCCTGGCCGTGAGGACCGGCGAAGACCCGCACAAAGGGCTCTCGCTCGTGCTGTTCCCCACCGACGCAAGAGGCTTCTCCGTGGGAAGGAAGTTGAGCAAAGTGGGCCATGTCGCATCCGACACCGCCCATTTGTTCTTCGACGATTGCCGCGTCCCCCGCCGCAATCTCCTGGGCCGCGCGGGCCGCGGCTTCTATTACATCGTGGAGCACTTCCAGGGCGAGCGCCTGGCCACTTCCCTCCTGGTCCTCGGATTCATGGACCGCTCGCTCGAACTCGCCATGGAGTACGCCCGCGAGCGTTCCGCATTCGGCAAGAAGCTCATCCAGAATCAGGTGTGGCGTCACCGGCTCGCCGGACTCGGCGCCACCATCGAGGCGGCCCGTTGGCTGGTCTACCGCGCGTTGGACCTGATGAATCGGCGCCAACCGGCCACGCGCGAGGTGACCATGGCGAAGCTGTTCACCACGGAGCAGGCCCAGAGAGTCACCTACTACTGCATGCAGGCCTTCGGCGGATTCGGCTACACCACGGAGTATCCCATCGGGCGGATCTGGCGCGATATGCGGCTCTACACCATCGGAGCCGGCACGTCGGAGATTATGAAGGAGATCCTGTCGCGCCATGAGAAGCCGTAAAGCTTCTTACTGGCACGGCTTCAAGCGGCGTCTCCCAGATCACCGGGCGGTTCTGTCCGGTCCAATCGTCGGCGCAAGGCCGGTAGCGGCTTTCGAGAACGTTGCGCTTGATCTTGAGAGTGGGCGTGACCGTGCCGTTCTGGACGTTCCAGGGACCCTCCGCCACAACCACGAAGCCGATCTGCTCGTGCGGATCCAACTGGGTATTGACCGTGTTCATCAGGTCCAACAGAGTCTGCTCCACGGCCGCCCGTGCGCTGGGGGCTGCGACCGCCTTGCGGGTCTCTTCCGCCAGCAGGACCACGGCGAAGGGGTGGGGCAAGCCGGCGCCCATCAGACAGCACGCTTCCACCACCGGGTGGGCGAGCAACTGACTCTCAATGGGAGTCGGAACCACATACTTGCCCTTGCTGGTTTTGAACTGCTCTTTGAGACGGCCGCTGATCTTGAGTTGTCCGTCGGGATCGATGCGTGCCAGATCGCCGGTGCGAAAGAATCCGTCGCCGGTGAAACAAGCCTTTGTGCCTTCCGGGTCCTTATAATAGCCCAGCATGTTCATGGGGCTGCGGATCAGGAGTTCGCTGTCCACGCTCACCTTGGCCTCTACGCCCGAGATCGCGCAGCCCACGTAGCCGGGACGCACCGAACCGGTGGCGGGCAGGTGCGTGATCAAGGTCTCGGTCATGCCATAACCCTCGGAAAGGTTCAGGCCGAGATTGCGGTACCACAGCAGAATTTCAGGGGGCAGTGGCGCCGCGCCGCAGGCCGCGTTGATGACGCTATCGAGTCCGAGTTTGTTAAGAACGCGTTTCTTGACGGAACGGTTCAGGATGGGGATGCGCAGCAGGCGTTCCAGCCTATGCGCCGGGATCTTCGCGAACACGCCCTGCTGGAACTTCAACAGCAGACGCGGCACGGAAAGGAAGATAGTGGGCCGGGCGCGCGCCAGATCGTTGAGGAATGTGTCGATGCCTTCGCTGAAGAAGATGCGGTATCCGAGGTAGATCGCGGTGCCTTCCATGCCGTACCGCTCCACGATGTGGGCCAGTGGCAGGTAGGAGAGCACGCGCTCTTTGGCCGTGAGGTTGATGAGACCGGAGAGGACTTTGGCGTCGATAGCCATCGCGTCGAAGCAGTGCATGACCCCTTTCGGGATGCCCGTGGTGCCGGAGGTATAAATGATGGTGGCCATCTCGTTCCCGGGGCGGATCGGGTTGCCGGGAATGGGGCGGTTGGCCGCAACCAGAACTTCCCAAGCGGGCCAATCGTTGACCTGGGCGGTGGGAAAGCGGACACAGACTACGCCGGGCGGAATGCCGGCTCCGGTCGCCTCCTGCTCGTCGGTGGCGCCCAGGAAGCAGGCCTTGGCCTCGCAATGCTCCAGGACTTGGCGGATGGATTGAGCCTTTAGGGAAGGATAGATCGGGACCGTGACATGTCCCGCCATCCAGATGGCCAGATCGGCCATAATCCACCAGGCGCAATTGCGCGACAGGATGGCCACCCGGCTTCCCGGCTCCCAGTCCTGCGCTTTGAGCCAGGCTGCCATGCGGCGGACCTCGGCTACGGCTTGTCCCCAAGTCCAGTCGCGCACACGGCCGCCGCCATAAGGCTGCGTAAGGAAGATAGACTCAGGCCGCTCGCGCTCCCACTTGTAGATGCGCTGGAGCGGCAGATCGTCCGCGCTGAAATTACCCGGCATAACGCCTCGCTAACTGCCTTTGACCTTCTTCACGGCGGCCGTGAGCGCAGGCGCCACTTCGAAGAGGTCGCCTACCACGCCATAATCGGCCACTTCAAAAATGGGCGCACTCTCGTCCTTGTTGATGGCTATGACTGCCTTCGATCCCTTCATGCCGACCAGGTGTTGGATGGCGCCGGAGATGCCCACCGCGATGTACACCTTAGGCGCAACCGTCTGGCCGGAACTGCCGACCTGGCGTTCCATGGGAAGCCAACCGTTATCGCAGATGGGCCGCGAGGCAGCCAGTTCGGCGCCCAACGCTCGCGCCAGTTCCTCGACCACCGGCAGGTTCGCCTGTTCCTTGATGCCGCGGCCCACGGCGACAATCAGGCTTGCCGCCGACAAATCCACAGTCTGCGCCGATTGCCGGAAACGCTCGCCCGGCTGGCTGCGAATCTGCGAAGCTTCGATCCGGGGCGTGAACTCCTCGACGGCGCAGGCGGGTCCGGAAGGCCCTTCAGCCAGCGTGTCCGCGCGGAAAGCGCCCGCCTGAACGGAGGCGAAGCAGGGTCCCACGCCGGCATGGCGGTAGTCCGCATTCAATTTTCCCTGCAACAACTGGCGCACAAATACGGGCTGGCCGGAATCGAAGCGGATGTCGATCGAATCGGCGATCAGGGTTTGCCCGAACCGCGTGGCCAGACAAGGCGCGAAGTCCCGCACCTGATAGGTGTGGGGGAACAGCACCAGCGCCGGATCGACCGCCCGGATGAGTTGCTCGAACGCGGCGGTGAATCCATCGGCGGTGTATTCGCCCAGCAGTGGATGCCGCACGGCGTAGGCGCTGGCGACGGGTTTGGCCGCCAAATCCGCCATGGCCTCGTCGAGATTGGCGCCGCCAACCGCGGCCAACAAGGGCTGATTCAGTTGGGCGGCGAGCGCCCTTCCGGCGGCTAGGGCTTCCCACGACATCCGATTCCAGCCGCCCCGATATTCGAGAATCGTCAGTACGCCGTTCATAGGACCCTCATCTCGAATTTCAAGACATCCGCCAGTTTGGCCGCGGCCTCCGCCGGAGGGCCGGTAATCATCTGGGTCTTCTTCTTGCGGGGCGGAAGGTAGACGCGTTGCAGCTCGATGGTGGGAGGCTCCGGCGGCGACAGTTGCTCCGGAGCGATGCGGCGAACCTCCTTGGTCTTGGCCTTCTTGATGCCCATGAGCGTGGCGTAGCGCAACGGACTGATGCCGGATTGGATGGTCAGGAGCGCGGGCATCGGCATTTGCACCCACTGAAACCACCCGTCTTCCAACTCGCGCTTGACGCGCACGGAAGAGTCGAGTATCTCGACCTGCATGACAATGGCGGCGTGCGGAATGCCGAGTATCTCAGCCATGACGACGCCGGTCTGGCCCAGGCCAAGATCGTCGGACTGCAAGCCCGTGAGGATGAGATCGGGACTCTCGGCCGCCGCCGCGGCAGCCAAGCGTCGGGAGAGAGCTAATGTATCTAAACGCACCAAATCCTCACAGAGAATGTGGATAGCGCGGTCGGCGCCTTTGGCTAGAGTCTCTCGAATGGTTTGTCCGGCGCGCTCCGGCCCGGCGCAAAGGACGATCACTTCCCCGCCGTGTTTCTGCTTGAGGAGCAACGCTTCTTCCAGCGCGTAGGCGTCCGGCTCGTTGATCTCAAAGGTAAGATCCTGTTCTTCCAGCCACTTACCGGCGGCATCGAGACGGACGGCCGAATCCCGCGAGGGAACCTGTTTCACTGCGACGAGGATCTTCATGACAGTCACTCCGGCCAATTACCCGCGCCACCGTATCGAACAGTACGCTCTGCGCCGCGCAAGAAATCCTCTTGCATTGGTAACTTACCGTTGGGTAAGATATCAGGAGCGTCGGCCTATGTCAATAGACGCGCGCTGCCGTCCGTATGTCAACAGGCGCTTCCGCATCGCCCTCGCCCCACAAGGCGTTCGCCAACCGGCGGCGCGATCCCGGCGCTAAGCGCGTTGCAGTGTTGAAAACGGCCGCCCAACTGTTTCTCGAGAAGAGTTACGGCCGCACGTCGATGAACGACGTGGCTGACCGGCTGCACATTACCAAGCCCGCGCTCTATCACTACTTCGATAACAAGGAAGACATTCTTGTCGAGTGTTACCGCCTGGGAGTAGGACTCATCGATGAGACTCTCGGCGAAATCGCCCAGCGCGGGGGGACGGGGTTACAGAAGGTAGAAGCATTTGTCCGCTCGTATGCCACCGTGATGACAGTCAACTTCGGACGGTGCGTCATGCGGCTGGACGAGGGCGATCTCACCGAGGACGCGCGCATGGAAGTGCGGACCTACAAGAGGAAGATCGACCGCCGTTTGCGCTCTTTCATCCAGGAAGGGATCGCGGATGGATCGATCGCCCCTTGCGATACGAGAATCGCCGCGTTTTCCATCGCGGGATCGCTGAACTGGATCTGCATGTGGTATGAACCCGACGGCCCGCTGTCTCCGGATGAGATCGCCAGCCAGTTCGCGCGGATTCTCACGCAGGGGCTGGCGGCCGGGAAGCGGACACGCATGGTCGCAGAAAAGAGGAGTAACTCACATGAGCGTTGAAGCAGCTATCGAGCCGGCCCGTTTGGACCGGGCCCACCCGGCGCCTACAGACGCGGCGATCCGCAAGGCGGCTGTGTTAGGGGCTGGAACCATGGGGTCGCGGATCGCGGCGCACCTGGCCAACGGCGGCCTGCCCGTGGTTCTGTTAGACATACCGACGGAAGGCGGCTCGCGCAGCGCCATTGCGTCGCAGGCGCTCGAGGGACTTAGGAAGAGCAAGCCGGCGGCGTTTTACGACCCCGCGTATGCGGCGCGCGTCAGGGTGGGAAACTTCGACGACGATCTGGCGCTGCTGGCCGATTGCGACTGGGTGATTGAGGCTGTCACGGAGAACCTGGCGATCAAGCAGGCCCTCCTGGATAGGGTGGCGCCGCATTTGAAGCCGGATGCGATCCTGACCACCAATACCAGCGGCCTGCCGGTATCGTCGATTGCGTCCAGGCTGCCGGAGACCCTGCGGAGGCGGTGGTTTGGAACCCACTTCTTCAATCCGCCGCGCTACATGCGGTTGGTGGAGATCATTCCCACGCCGGAGGCCGATGCGGCGGCGGTCGCCGCGATCTCGCACTTCACCGACGCGATGCTGGGCAAGGAAGTGGTGTTCGCGCGCGACACGCCCAACTTCATCGCCAACCGGATCGGCGTCTTCATCATGTTGGAATCGGTTCGCCTGATGCAGGAGGAAGGACTGACCATCGAAGAGGTGGACGCGTTGACCGGCAGCGCGATCGGCTGGCCGCGCACGGGGACGTTCCGGCTGGCGGACATGGTGGGAATCGATGTGCTGGCGCACGTGGCCGCCAACTTCGAGGGTTCGGGCGAAGTGCCGCCGTTCATTCGGGCCATGCTGGAGCGCGGCTGGCTGGGAGACAAGACCAAGCAGGGGTTCTACAAGAAAGAGAGGGACGCCGGGGGCAACGAGATCCGGCTGGCGCTCGACTGGAAGACGCTCCAATACGTTCCGGCTGCCCGGCCCAAGATTCCGTCGCTCGAGATGGCGAAGAACGCTGAGCACCTGCCCGAGCGCCTGGCCCAACTGCTGGCAGGGGATGCTCGCAAAGATAAAGCCGCGCGATTCCACTGGCGGCTGCTGAGCGCTTTGTGGAACTACGCGGCGGATTGCCTGCCCGAGATCGCGGGCGAGGCGGCCAGCGTGGACCGCGCCATGCGAGCGGGCTTCAACTGGGAGATGGGGCCGTTCCAACTCTGGGATGCGGCCGGCGTGCGTGGCACCGTCGCGCGCATGCGGGCGGCCGGCGAGCATGTGAGCCCGGTTGTGGAGGGTATGCTGGCCACGGACGCCGAAGGGTGGTACCGGCGCAACGGCCGGGAATGTTTCGATGCGAACAGCGGCGCGTACCGGGCGGTCACGGAGGCGGAGGGCATCGCGCGCATTGCGAAGTTCCGCTCGGCGAACGGCGTGGTGCGGGGCAACCCGGGCGCCTCGCTGGTGGACCTGGGCGATGGCGTGGCGTGCCTGGAACTGCACTCGAAGAAGAACGCGGTTGGTGAAGACATTGTACGGCTGGCGACCGAGACGTTCCTGCCGGAGAGCGACGCCGTGCGGAACTTCGAGGCATTCGTGGTGGCCGGCGACGCGGAGCATTTCTCCGTGGGCGCCAACCTGATGCAGTTGTTGCTGAGCGCGCAGGAGGGTGAGTGGGACGAAGTCGATTTCGCCGTGCGGGGATTCCAGCGCATGACGGCGGCGATTAAGTTCTGCCCGCGGCCGGTGGTGGTGGCGCCGTACTCATTCTGCCTGGGCGGCGGAGCGGAGATTGCCATCCACGGCGCCCGCCGGCAGGCCCATGCGGAGTTGTACATGGGGCTGGTGGAAACGGGCGTCGGATTGCTGCCGGCCGGAGGCGGCTGCCGGGAAATGCTGCTCCGGACGCTGGACGCGGTGGCGGCGGTTCACGGCGCCGCAAGGACCGAATCGGTGGAGTTGATGGGGGCGCTGCGGCGGCTTTTCGAGACTATCGCCATGGCCAAAGTATCCACATCGGCGGTGGAGGCGCGTTCCATGGGAATGCTGCTGGCGGCCGACGGGATTACGATGAACCGCGAGCGGTTGCTGAACGACGCGAAGCGGTCGGCCCGCGAATTGGCCGAGAGCGGTTACTCCGCTCCGTTGCCGCGCAAGGATATTCCGGCGCCGGGGGAGAACCTGCTGGCATCGCTCAAGCTGGGGATCCACGTGATGCGGGAGGGCGAGTTCATCAGCGACCACGACGTCAAGGTAGCCAATTGGGTGGCGCACGTTCTGTGCGGCGGGCCGGTGACGCCCGGCACGCTGGTGAGCGAGCAGTATTTGCTGGACCTGGAGCGGGAAGCGTTCCTGTCGCTGTGCGGCGAAAAGAAGACCCAGGAGCGGATCGCCTTTACGCTGAAGACGGGGAAACCACTGAGGAACTAAGAGAATTCGGCCACAGATGAACACAGATGAACACAGATAAGAACACACAAGAAAAGAGAGTTAGTCTTATCCGTGTTCATCTGTGGCCATTTCTGTTTTGGTTTTGGTGTTGAGGAGAACCACATGAGAGACGCGGTGATTGTAAGCGCGGTGCGGACTGCGGTGGGCAAGGCTCCCAAAGGGATGCTGCGGGCGACGCGGCCCGACGATCTGGCGGCGGTGGCCATTCGGGGTGCGCTGGAGCGCGTGCCCGCCCTAAACGTCCAGGAAGTCGAAGATGTGATTCTGGGCTGCGCCATGCCGGAGGGCGAGCAGGGCATGAACGTGGCACGGATCGCGGCGCTGCGCGCGGGCATGCCGGTGGAATCCGCCGCCATGACCATCAACCGCTATTGCGCATCCGGGCTGCAGGCGATCGCGCTTGCCACGGAGCGGATACGGTGCGGGGGCGCGGACGCGATTATGGCCGGCGGGACGGAATCCATGTCCTTGATTCCGATGGGCGGCAACAAGATTTCCATCAACCCGTGGCTAGAGAAGAATTATCCGAATTCGTATCTATCGATGGGGCTGACGGCCGAACGGGTGGCGCGGCACTACGGCATCTCGCGGGAGCAGGCGGACGAGTTCGCATTAGCCAGCCATACGAAGGCGCTGGCAGCGCAGGCCGCGGGGAGGTTTCGGGAGGAGATTGTGCCCACGCCGGTCACGTTCTCGGCGCCGGATGCGAAGTCGAAGATCCGCAAGACCGAAGCGGTGTTTCAGGTGGACGAAGGGCCGCGCGGCGATACCTCCATGGAGGCGCTGGCAAAGCTGAAGGCCGCGTTTCATGCCAAGGGCACGGTTACGGCCGGAAATTCTTCGCAGACTTCCGACGGCGCCGCGGCGGCGGTGGTGATGTCCGAGGAACGCGCGCGGGCGCTGGGGATACGGCCGCTGGCGCGTTTGGCGGCTTACGCTTATGCCGGCTGTCTGCCGGAGGAGATGGGGATCGGCCCTGCGTACGCCGTCCCGAAGGCGCTGAAACTGGCCGGACTGAGCCTGGACCAAATTGAGCTTTTCGAGCTCAACGAAGCCTTCGCGTGCCAGGCGCTGGCGGTGATACGGACGCTGGGGCTTGCCATGGACCGCGTGAATGTAAACGGCGGCGCGATTGCATTGGGGCATCCGCTGGGCTGCACGGGGGCCAAACTCACGGCGACTCTGCTTCAGGAAATGAACCGGCGGCGGGCCAAGTACGGAATTGTAACGATGTGCGTGGGGGGCGGCATGGGCGCCGCGGGAATTTTCGAGAATTTGAATTGAGGAAACATATATGGCAACCAGCAACGCGCAAGTGATGGCGAAACGGGTCAAAGGCGGCAGCTTCCTTACCGAGGAACGCGATCCGCAAGACGTATTTACCCCCGAGGACTTGACCGAAGAGCACCGGCAGATTGCCAGGACCGCAATGGACTTCACCCAAAACGAGGTGATGCCGGCGGCCGCCGAAATCGAGGCCAAGAACTTCACGGTGACCAGAGGTCTGCTGCGGCAGGCCGGCGAACTGGGGCTGATGAGCGTAGACATTCCAGAGGCCTACGGCGGCCTGGAAATGGACAAGGTGACCTCCGCGCTGATCGCTGAATCCATCAGCAAGCTCGCCAGCTTTTCGGTGGCTTTCAGCGCGCATGTGGGGATCGGCACGCTGCCGATTGTGTGGTACGGCTCCGAGGAACAGAGGCGGAAGTACCTGCCGAAGCTCGGGACGGGCGAGTGGATCGGCGCGTATGCGCTTTCGGAATCCTCCTCGGCCAGCGATGCGATGAACTGCCGCACCAGGGCGACGCTGGCGCCGGACGGCAAACACTACATCCTCAACGGCGAGAAGATGTGGATCACGAACAGCGGCTTCGCCGACCTGTTCACGGTATTCGCGAAGGTGGATGGCGAGAAGTTCACCGCCTTCCTGATTGAGCGCAACACGCCGGGCTTCTCGGTCGGCGCGGAAGAGCATAAGCTGGGCATACGCGGCTCCTCGACGTGTCCGCTGATTCTGGCGGATTGCCGCGTGCCGGTGGAGAACCTGTTGGGCGAGATCGGCAAAGGGCACCATATCGCGTTCAACATTCTGAACATCGGGCGCTTCAAGCTGGGCGCGGCCTGCGTGGGCGGGGCGCGCAACAGCTTGCAGGACGCCATCGGGTACGCCAAGGAGCGCAAGGCATTCGGCAAGGCGATCGCCGAGTTTGGCCTGATTCAGGAGAAACTGGCTGAATCCGCGGCTGGAATCTACGCGGGAGAGTCCATGGTCTACAGGACCATAGGCATGATCGACGCGGCGCTGGCCGATGTGGATACGGGCGCGGAGGGAGCTTCGCGCGAGATCCAGAAGCGCATCGAGGAGTACGCGGTGGAGTGCTCCATCCTGAAGGTTTGGGCGTCGGAGATGTTGGACATGGTGGTAGACCACGGCGTGCAGATTTACGCCGGATACGGCTACGTGGAGGAGTATCCGGCGGAGCGCGCGTATCGCGATTCGCGCATCAACCGGATCTTCGAGGGCACGAACGAGATCAACCGGCTGATCATCACCGGCTGGCTGATGAAGCGCGCCATGGCAGGCCAGTTGCCGCTGCTCGCGGCAATCAAGAAGTTGATGGATGAGGTGATGGCGGGTCCGATTGTGAATGAAGAACGCGAGGGACCCTTAACCGCCGAGCGCCATCTCCTGGCCAACGCCAAGAGGCTTGCTCTGTTCGCGGCGGGCGCGGCATCGCAGAAATATATGATGGGTCTGGCGGACCAGCAGGAAGTGATGGGCGCGCTGGCCGACTGCATCATGGAAGTGTACGCGCTGGAATCGTGCCTTCTGCGCGCGGAGAAGCTGATTTCGTCGCGGGGAGAAGGGGCGGCGAAGCAGGCGATCGCCCTAACCAGATACTACGCCGTGAAAGCTGCGCAGACGGTGGAGATCTCGGCTCGCAAGGTGATTGCAGCGGTGGCGGAAGGCGATATGCTCAGGACTCAGATGGCGATTCTGCGGCGCCTGGCGAAGCACGAACCGGCGGACAGCATCGGGTTGGGCAGGCAGATCGCAAGACACGTGTTGGGCGCGGGGAAGTACGCGCTGTAGGCCACCGAAGAAGGCAGGCCAGGAGGCCCGCCCCACTCAGATGGAGAACAAGAAGATCTCCGTCCATATCTCCTTGAAGACCTTGTCGGTGAACAGAGGAACGGATTTCAGAGAATCGTAAGAACGATAGGTTCGGAGCGATGAGTTGTGCGGGGCGCGTCTTAGCCGGTAGTGCCCGACGATATCCAGGTGGTCGGCCAAGACCAGCGTGTTCTCGCCCGGCCAGAGCATCGAAAGCGTGTTGACAATGCCGTCGTTGTCCCACAATTCGAGCGGCTCAGGCGGAGCCGGCTCCAAGATCCGTGCGATCTCGCCAGCCAACTTGGGGCGCCGAAACGGACCGCCGGCGCAGGCGCGGTAACACAGGCGATAGGAGAAATCGGTACCGGCGCTTAGCCCGCTGCCGGTGGCAATGTCGGCGTAGGCGAACGGGTCTCTCAGATCGAGGGTGGGCGCGGGACATCCGGCGTCCGTGGGGAAGAGAAATGGACGGCCTCCCACCGTCGCATACGACAAGGTTTGGATCTTCAGTCGCTTCCACAAGGAGAGTTCGGCGATTCGTGCACGATTGTCGAAGTGCGCCGGACTGACCTTGTCTCCGTTAGGCTGAGAGGTGAGATCGTCAATAGCCCGGAAGTCCGTCGCCATTTGCCGGAAATACAACTCGAGTTCGGATGCGGCTTCCTCAGCCGCGGCGATCCTCGTCGGATCGGATCCGGCCAGGCGGCCGTTGGCCTCCGTGAGCGCGTCCCGCAGCGCCAGAATCAGGTCCGCGCCGGTAAGCGAGGCAGACTCGGCGGCGATGCCGGATTCGATCTTGTCGAGCAGGCACAACTGCGAACCCGCGATCACGGCCCTCAGGTCTGTGACCGCGGTCTTACGCAGGACCGAGTGGGAGTGCGCCCAGTCGGCGATGTTCGTGCCCCAGTGTGGAACGGAGAGGAATACGACGCGGTCTATGCAATTGAGGATAGCGCTCGCAGGTACGGCGGATTCGCCATCGGCGTGTACTTTCCGGTTCTTAGCGTTATGCAGATCGGAAATCAACCGCCGGATGTCGAGTCCGCCGGTCGAGTGTCCTACCAGGACGATCTTATCGGTATCGAGGATCTCGCCGCGGGCCATTCGCTTGGCAAGATAGACGCACAACCGGTGTGCCCGAGTGGCTACCGCCGCGGTTGGCAAGTTATCGAAATAGTGAAGCGCCACTGGCGGCTGTGGATGGGACGTATGCTTCCAGTGTTGAAAGAGCTGTGTGACGCCCGCATAGTATTCCACCTGTCCCAGGGCGTCGAAGCCGCCGAACCCCGGTATCAATACGATGTGGCGCCGGGCGCCGGCGGAGTTATTCTTCGCGGGCATAACCGCAACCTCCCATTTTATTTTCCGCGCGTCAGAGCCTCCACCTTGCGGATGACCTTCTCGCGCATTTCCCAGGCGTCGATTGCCATCTGGGCGCCCTCGCAAGCCATGCTCGTGCTCAGGCGGCGGTCGGCTTCGTCGAATTGAGCTTCGGCTGCGTCGCGAGCCTGGCGGGCCTCCATGTCCAACTCGTACAGGCTCTCGAGCGCCGTCTTTAGCTCGGGGTCGAGGTTGGAGCGGCGCCGCGCCTTGGGACGGCCGTTGGCGGAGAGATCGAGATAGGCCTGCCGCCAATCGTCCGGCCATGCGGCCCTGGCTTTTTCTTCGCAGGCCTCCAGAGCCTCCCAGGCGGCGTCCGCCGTGGAGCGTGCAAGCCTCTTCTGCAAGAGCCATTTCCAGACGGACCAGGCCTTGGCTTCCTCAAACAACGTCTTCGCGTTTTCGACGGGGGCGAGTTTATGCATAGGGCAGACCGTTTCCTGTTTCCAGACTACGAAACATCTTACTCGCAATCCAGTAGATTCGCACCTGGAAATATCTCTTTTCAACCTTCGCCTTCGGAGCGATAATCAATCGGACGCGCGAACATGAAACCCGCCACTGTCTGGTGCCTCCTGTTTCCCGCGGTGCTCGGCGCGCAACAACTGAAGCCCGAAACCGCACAACAATTCGATTGCTACGTCCAAGCTGCCGAGGCGCGGATGGATGCGCGCAGGGCTTTCCTGCTGGCGGATAGCGACGCCGCGCTGAACGCGCAAATTGTGGGCGGCCGGGAAATTCGGACCATGGAAGCGAATGGTGCGAATCCGCACAAATTGACGGGCGGTCAACTGTACGATTGGGTCGCGGCCTCCTTCATTCCCGGAGTTAGCTTGGACCGGCTGATGCGCATGTTGCAGGATTACGGCCATCGCGCCCAGTATTTTCCCGAGACGATCTCCGCCTCCAAGCTGCTCTGCTTTACCGGGACGGACCATTTTCAGTACTCGATGCGGATGAAGGAACCCGCCATCCTGGATGTGGAAAGCGACGTGGTATGGGACCGCGTGGATGCGCAGCGGAGGCGTTGCCGGTCCGTGGCCACGCACGTCGCCGAGGTGGGCAAGGATCACGGATACTTGCGGCGCCTGAATTCCTATTGGCGATTCGCCGATAACGGGAAGGGCGTTTTTGTCGAGGCGGAAGCCATCACGCTGAGCGACGAATTCAGTTCCGTCACGCGACTGCTCGGTTCCGCCGTGATGGGGATCAACCCGGAGAAGTCGCTCAAGAATTCGCTGGTTTCCATGCGCGACAGCGTCTTGAAGCCAGGAGTCGAAATACCGCCGCTGCCGGCGGGATTGCCAGCGTGCGGAGCGCCGGTTCCTCCGGCAGGGTGTGCGGCCCCGGGAGTCAAGAAATGATGGACTTCGATTTCATTGTGGTGGGTTCGGGTTTTGGCGGCAGCGTGAGCGCGCACCGGCTCACCGAGAAGGGCTACCGGGTGGGCGTGATGGAAATGGGCCGCCGGTGGACGCCGCAGAACCTGCCGTCTACCAACTGGCGGATCCGCCGGTGGATCTGGCGGCCGGGCCTGGGGCTGCGCGGTTTCTTCAACATCGATCCCTTCCGCCACGTGCTGGTTTTGCACGGCTGCGCGGTGGGCGGCGGGTCCATCACGTATGCCAATACCTTACTGATCCCGGGAGACCCGGTCTGGGAGAGCGGATCGTGGGCTGGTCTGGCGGACTGGAAAGCGGAGATGCCGCGGCACTATGAAACGGCGGTTCGCATGTTGGGCGTGGCGGAAAACCGGATTTTGGGTCCGGCGGACCACATCCTCCAGCGGGCGGCGGAAGAGCATGGGACGGGCGCAACCTTTTACCGCACGAGGGTGGCTAAATTCGAAGGCCCGGAAGGAGCGACTCCGGGCCTCACCTATCCCGACCCCTATTTCAGCGGCGAAGGACCGGAGCGCGCCAGTTGCATCGGATGCGGCGGCTGCATGATCGGCTGCCGTTATAACGCCAAGAATACGCTGGACTTGAATTACCTCTATCTGGCCGAGAAGGCGGGGGCGCGGGTCTTCGCCGAAACCAAGGTGGTGGACGTCCGGCCACTGGGAAGCGCCGCGGACGGAAGCGAAGGATATGAAGTCACTACGGTTCCATCCACTCTGATTCATGGCGGGCGGCGCCGCTTCACCTGCCGGGGCGTGGTATTCGCGGCATCCGCGCTGGGCACGCTGGACCTGCTGTTCCGGCTGAAAGAGAAGGGTTCGCTGCCGCGGATTGGCGGGCAGCTTGGCAACCGCGTACGTACCAATTGCGAGTCGCTGATTGGGGTGCGCGTGCCGGGCAGCCGCGAAGACCTGTCGAAGGGGGTGGCAATCGGTTCGGGGTTCTACCTGGACCAATACACGCACATCGAGGCCACGCGTTACCCGGAGGGGTCCGACGCCATGGGACTGCTGGCAACCGTCCTGACTGGCGGAGGGTCCGGCCGTAGACGCATCCTGCTGTGGCTCAAGACCTTGGTTGTCTCCCTCTTACGGCATCCCGTTCGGACGGTGCGCAGCATGCACCCGTTCGGCTTTGCGCGTGAATCCATCATCCTGTTGTGCATGCAGACCCTGGATGGCCATATCGAAATGCGGATGGGACGCCCCTGGTTTTGGCCATTCCGGCGGGTGCTGCGGAGCCGTGGGCAACATGTACCCACCTTCATTCCGCAGGCCAACGAGTTCGCGCAGAAGTTAGCCGAGACGATCGGCGGCACGCCGATGAGCATGGTGACGGAGATCCTGTTCGATGTGCCGAGCACCGCGCACATACTGGGGGGGTGCCCAATGGCGGGTTCAGCGGAGGACGGCGTGGTGGATTCGCGCAACCGGCTATTCGGCTACCGGAACCTGTACGTTTGCGATGGGTCGGTAATCGCGGCGAACTTAGGGGTTAATCCCAGCCTGACGATTTGTGCGCTCACGGAGCGGGCGATGAGCTACATACGGCCTGCCACTGAGAGTGGGTGGAACGGCGGCCGGTGAAGGCAGGCGGGCCCACGAAAGGCGTGGGCGCCCGGCCCGCCCCACATGCTCACTTCACGATGTTCTTGCCGAAGTTGAAGGCCGGGCCGCTCGAGAAGCGCACCGTATTGCGGCCATTTGTCAGCAGATCGCTGAACAGATGATCGTGCACCAGGTCGGCCTGTGTCCTCCAGGCGAAGTGCTTGCTGAGGATAATGTCGAAGCCGCCGCCGAAGCCGTAGAACCCGACGTTGTCGGTCTTGTTCGGCCCGTTTATCAGGCCGGGCATTCCGGGCACGCCGAACACGAGGGCCTTGACGACCGCATCGGGCGGTTGCGGGGTAGCGGTTTCATGGATGAGCCCGGCATAGATCGGGCGAACAAAAAACGTCAGCTTGGTGAAGTGCCGGTAGACAAGCTCAGGGCCAAAGGCGAAGGTTTGCGTAAAGGAATGCGCCGGAACGCTCAAGGTAGCAAAGGGATAGGTGGGAGGGAAGACTCCCGCCATGACTCCCTCTCCGATCGCGGTTTGGAGCTGCGTCTGCAACGCGGGAAGCAACTCGGATGGCTGCAGCGTCAGATTGCCGGCCGCCGCGGTGTAATCGAAACCCACTGTAAGCCAAGTCAGAGGCCGGTAGCCGATCTGCGCCCCACCGCCGTTCTCGAAGAGACTTACCGCGGGGCTGTTGAGAAACGAGTAGCCGCCGTAGACGTCCCAGCGCGTGACATAGGATTGTTGACCGTAGAGCGGGTAAGACAGCAGGAAAAGGATGCCAACGGCCAGAGCGACTACCCGGCGTTTATCGTTCATAATATCCTCCGCAGGCTGGCGGCGTTTGTCACGAATTCGCGTTGGGCCAGGAATCGTCCCGGAGTGGAACTCGCAGTCGAGGCGACGCCGCGCAAGATGCGTACCACCAGACAGACTACAACATTTTCAGGATACTTGTACCCTAAAGTACAAATATATTTGCCGGAAAACGTGTTGTTTTCTACAATGCTAATGAACGCGCGCTGCGACGACCGCCGGTGAAACCGGCCTGATCCGCATCAGCCATTCGCGCAGGGCGGGTGTACCCGGAGGACGGACGCATGGCGGAGAATATCGCAAGCCTCAGTGACGAGCGCATCGCTTACCTCGAAGGACTGGTCCGGCAGGGCAGAACCGCGGCTGCCGTCTTTACTCAGTATTCGCAAGAGGACGTCGACCGAATCGTCAAAGCGATGGTCCTGGCCGGACTGAGTCAAGCTCAATATCTGGCCCGCCTGGCGGTTGAGGAAACCGGGCTTGGGGTACTCGAAGACAAGGCCCTCAAGAACATGGTGGCCACGGAATTCGTGTACAACTTCGTCAGAGACAAACCTTCCGTGGGCGTCATCCGCGAGTTTCCGGACCGAGGTCTGGTGGAAGTGGCGGAGCCGATCGGGCTGATCTTCTCGATCACGCCGATTACGAACCCCACCGCGACGGTGCTATTCAAATGCATCATGGCCATCAAGACGCGAAACGCGGTTATATTCGGGCCCCATCCGAAGGCCTGGCGGTGTTGCCAGGAGGCCATAAGGATCATGTACGAGGCGGCGGTGAAGCACGGCGCACCGGAAGGGGTTTTCACTTGTCTGGAATCGCCCACGATACCGGATAACAACTACCTGATGCGTCACAAGGAGGTCAAGCTGATCGATGCTACCGGTGGGCCGGGCGCGGTCAAAGCGGCCTACAGCTCAGGCAAGCCAGCCTTAGGAGTGGGAGCAGGCAATACTCCGGTCTACCTCGAAAAGAGCGCGCAACTGGACATGGCGGTGGTGGATATCATCACCTCCAAGACCTTCGATAACGGAACCATTTGCGCCTCGGAACAAACGGTGGTCATCGACGAGGAGATTTACGATCTTGCGATTCGGGAATTCGCCGGCCTGGGCGCGCACATCTGCAACGAGAAAGAGACCGAGATCCTGGGGAGGATGGTAATCGATCCCGAAACCGGATACATGCGGCCCATGGCAGTCGGCCAGAAGGCTACCGATATTGCCCGCGTGTGCGGCCTTCGCGTGAAGCCGGATACCAAGTTGCTGATTGCGCCGATTCAAGGCGTGGGCCGGAAGCATCCGCTTTCGGTTGAGAAACTCTGCCCCGTGCTCGCGGTCTATCGCGCGAAATCGGCGGATGAGGCGCTGCGCGTGTGCATCGAGGTGAATCGCGCCGGGGGGCTGGGACACACGGCCGTGATTTTCTCCCGTGACGAGGAACTCATCCGGCGGTTTAGCGAGGCGATCGATGCAGGACGAATCATTGTCAATTCTCCCGGTTCGATCGGAGCGCTGGGCGGGATTTACAACGATATGGTCCCCACCTTCTCATTCGGATGCGGGACCGGCGGCGGCAACAGCACGACCGACAACGTGAACCTGTATCATTATCTGAACATCAAACGCGTGGCTCGGAGGACACCAGCCCATATGTGGTTCCGCGTTCCGAATCAAATCTATTTCAATGTGAATGCCGTCGAGAATCTGCGCCATTTCCCGTCGGCTGGAACTCTCATCGTCACGAATCCGCTTCTGGAGCAGATGGGCCACCTGGACCTTGTCCGCCGCTGCATTCCGGCGCAAACCGCCGTCCGCGTCCTGGCCATTCCGGACGCGGAGCCGGAACTCAAGGTGGTGATGCAAGGGGTGGAAACTCTCAATCTTCACAAAGCGGACCAGATTATCGCGCTGGGCGGCGGAAGCGTGATCGACGCGGCGAAGCTCATGAAGCTCAAATACGAGTCGCCGGAGGCCGACTTGGAGGAACTGGCGGCGCCGTTTCTGGACATCCGCAAGCGCGTGGTGCAATTCCCGGCGGAGAAAGTCAATCGGGCGCGGATGATTGCCATCCCCACCACCAGCGGTACGGGAAGCGAAGTGACTCCATTCGCCGTTTTGATTGACAAGGAGCGCGGGCGCAAGGTGACCCTTGTCGATTACTCGCTGAGTCCGGACGTGGCGATCGTCGATCCGCAGTTCGTGATGTCGATGCCGAAAAACCTGACGGCCGACACCGGCATCGACTGCTTAACCCACGCGCTGGAGGCGGGGGTCTCCATACTGGCTTCCCCGTACACCGACTCCAACGCGATGCAGGCCATTCAAATGGCATTCAAGTACTTACCCATCGCGTATGAGCGTCCCGGCGATGAAGAAGCGCGCTGCATGATGCACAACGCCGCCTGCATCGCGGCGCTGGCGTTTGCGAACGCGTCGGTGGGAGTGAATCACGCGCTGGCGCATGCCTTCGGGGCGAGGTTCCAGGTTGGGCACGGCCGGGCAAACGCCCTCATGCTGCCGCACGTCCTGGCTTATAACGCGTCGGTGCCGACGAAATTCATGCCGTCGCCGAACGTGCGCGCGTATGTGGCGCACAAGAAATACGCCCAGATTGCGGACTTGCTCGGGCTGGGCGGCGACACGATTGCGGAGAAGGTGAAGAACCTTGTGTCGGCGACGGAACAACTGCTCGACCGGCTGGAAATTCCGCGTTCTATCGCCGATCTCGGGATCTCGAAAGAAGAGTTCGAGCGGGCGATGCCCGACTTGACCAGGGTTGCCTTTGACGATCCGTCATGGCTCTCGAACCCCCGAATGCCCCTGATGAGCGAGTTGGAAGGGTTGCTTTGGAGCGCTTATCGGGGGCGGAGCCCGGCCAGCCGCGCGAGCGTATCGGAGTTGGTCGGAGCGGAAAGGTTGTGCGTATGAACGCGGATGCCGTGTGGATCCAGGTGGACCCGGAGCGCGTCGCCGGCGCGCTCCACGAAGCTGCCGGGAAGGTCAACGCCGGCGAGAGTGACATCGTTCTAAGCTTCTCTGACGTGCGGCGCATCGATTCGAAAGCGGCCGGAGCGTTTGAGGAGTTGGCTCGTGCGGCGGATGAAAGATCGGCCCAGGTGACGTTGCGCGACGTCAACGTGGACATTTACAGAGTGCTGACGCAACTGAGGCTGGCGCAACAGTTCCGCTATGTGCGCTGAGCCTTCGCGGCTCCGTGCCGCGAACCGAGCCGCGAACGTAAGAGAGCGGTTGCCGGACACAATCATACGCGTCGTGATCGCCGCATGGGATACAGCAGTGCGTTCCATTCAATGGCAACGAAATCCTTCCACTCCAGCGGGGCGTGGAATAAGCCCAGGCTGGCGGCGCAGCGGGTCATGAACTCGCGGGCGATCACCTCGTCGATGCGGACGCCGGGACCGGCGATATCGTAAAGCACGCCATCCAGGGTAAGAACAATCTTACGGAACAGGAAGAGCGGGGGCGGAAGGCGCACGCCCTCGAGAGCGATCCGGTCCAGGAGCCGCATCGCATCGAGCGTCCCCGAGGACGCGCCGGCGGTCCCCTCATCGAAGAAGCCGGCGACGCAGCGATCGATCGCCGGAAACCGCGCCTCATTCCGCAGGTCGGCGGCGAGAGTGAGAGCGTGGATTGCCTGGCGCACGCCATCGGGGTTGCGGAGCGTCATCATCACAGATAGCAACACAAGCTGGCGGCGGGATTCGAGGCTGAGCTTTTCGGCCAGCGCCCAGTCCAGAACCACCAACTCGCGGTTCGCCTCGTCGTACAGCAGATTTCCGGCGTGCGGGTCGGCGTGGAAGATGGCCTCCTCCTCGCGCGAAAAGAACGGGACAGCCACCAGGGCTTCGATCAACTGCTCGGCCACACGGGCGCGGCGGATGGGCGAGCGGGGGAATGCATCGGTCACTTTCACGCCCTCTTCCGCGCTCATTGCGGTAATGTCGCTGGCGCACAGCGGCTCGATCAACCGCGGGACGCGGATTCCGATGCTGGCGCGATACATCTTTGCGGCATCCAACAGGGTGGCCTGCTCGCGGCGGAAATCGAGCTCGTGTTCCAGCAACAGCAGCACCTCGGCGAGCATGTCTTTCACGTCATGGATGGCAAATCCGTAGCCGCGCTGCGGGGAGGTGAGAAATTCTCCCAGGTCCTGAAGCAGGGCCATGTCCTCGCCGAAGCACTGCGGTACATAGGGCTTGAGAACTTTGAAGACTCCCTGTTCGCGTTCGCGCCCTGGGCAGTTCCAGGTAAACCGGATCACCGCGCTGACGCTGGCCTCGGAGAGAATGGAGGGTTCCAGTTCGACGGCGTAGGCGGCCAGCCGCTTTCCAAGTCTCTCCTCGATCAGGCTCCGAACTTCTTCCGGCGTCACATCCGACATGCCGTTTTCGAGCTCGGAGAGGGCGCGGCGCAACTTCGGCGCCAGGCGGCGGTTGCGCGCCAGCACCTGGCCGACCTTCTGCAGTCCGGGCATCTTATCGATGAGGCGCAGGAGGCGTTCTTCCGGCGCAGTGTCCGCGGAAAGTTCGAACTGCCTGACGACCTTAGCGGCCAGCCGCCGGTTCGACAGGCGCTCGAACAGGAATTGGAAGGCCTCCCGGACCAGAGGACGCCAGCGCGCGGCCGAATCGGGGACCAGCGTCTCGACCGGAACCAGGCGGCCGATCCACTTTCCGATTTCGCGCCGCCAGCGAGAGCCGGCTTTGCTTCCTAGTGCCGCTTCCACGGTGGAGATGGCGCCGGCCGGGTCGCCGGCAGCGGATGCAGCCGCCCATAAAGCGAGCGGCCCCGGGTCGATTCCAATCGGGAGCAACAATCCCATTGCGGTTCTCCTCCGCCCGCGGCCACGCGCAGGCCCTGGCCGGTTAAGCCTTCGAGCGCTTCTTCCGGGTTCGCGGTTTCGGCTGGCGCTGCTCCAGTTCCGCCACTCGCCGCCGCAGTTGCTCCAGTTCGCCCTCCGCGTTTGGGTCCGCGGAAGGCGTAAGCAGGTTCTTCATCATGTGCAGCGGCGAAAGGGCCGCCGAGCGGACGTCGTTCAGCCTGTCCTGTACCGCCCCCTGTACTTTTTCGTACGTATCGAAGGCGGATTTCAGATACCACATGATGAATTCCTTGCCGGCCCGGTCGGACGCCATGATCAATTGCCGCAGCAGTTCGAGCGGCAACCCGGTGGGCGCATCCTTGGCATCTTCCACAATGATCTGGGTCAGCACCACGCGGGTGATATCCTCACCAGTCTTGGCGTCAACCACCTGAATCTCTTCGCCTTGGCGGATGAGAGTGGCCAGATCGCCAAGGTTGACGTAGGCTCCGGCGGAAGCGTTGTAAAGGCGCCGGTTCGGATATTTCTTGATCAGCATGGGCGGCCGCTCGATCAATCGGCATTCTTGCTGCACTGCGTCCAATTCACTTTTATGTTGACACAAAAATGCCGTTAGGTCTATATTAAAGCTGTATGCTGCATTGCAGCAAGGAGGACTACTTTTTATGCCGGAAAAAACCGAACCGATGCGGCAGCCTTCCGCCATTTCCGTGTTGACTGGCTGGCTGCGGCAGGGGACCGAAGGCTTCTTCGCCTCTCAGCGGATCCTGATGGATCTGGTGATGCGGCAAAACGCCGAGACATTCAGCGCCGTTCAGGGCCGCCTCGGCGAGGTGCGCAAGATTGCGGGCACGGCAGCCACGGAAATGGCGGGCGAGGGCGTCTCGAACTTCATCGCCGCGCAACGCGTGCTGTTGAACCTGGCGCAGCGCCAGAACGAAATCCTCACCACCACGGTAAAGGAACGAACCGGCGGATGGGCGCCCGCCGATGCCGTAACCGGTCTGGTGAGCCGCGGCATCGACACGTTCGTCGGAATGCAACAGCATTTTCTGACCATGATGGCGAAGCAGGCCGATGAGTGGATCGATTCCGCCAAGTCGGGCGAACCGTTCGAAGGCATCCATCTGGTGGCAGTGGCGCGCGAGAGCATGGAGATCTTTGTGCGCAGCCAGAAGAAGTTCCTGGACGTCCTGGCCGAGGAAACCGCCAATGCGACGGGCCAGGCAACCAACGGCAAAGCCCACGCCAGCGCCAAGAAGACCGAATTGACGGAACTGGCGCGGCAGAGCGCCGAGGCCTACATCGACGCCCAGAAGAAACTGCTCGACGTGGCCGTACAGCAACTCAAGGTGAACCAGAAGACGGCCCGCGAAGCCCTCGGCGCCATGAACCCACTGCCGGCGGACACCCTGAGTGAGTTCGCCCGGCATACGGTTGACGGCTTCGTCGAATCCCAACAGGCCCTAATCAACCTGGTGGTCAAGGGACCGCGCCAGGCACCCAAAGCGCAGGCGGCAGCCCCGAAGAGTCCGGCGAAACGCCGCGCCGCCCGAACAAAGGCCGTTGTCGAAGTTGCGTAAGATCTGACGGGGGTTCACGGAACGCGTAGGGGCAGGGTATATTCCTGTCCCTACGCGGGACGCGAAAGTGATGTAGAGCACACCCGCGATCATAGAAGCGAGTGTACACTGAAATCCAATGGGACCCCGTCGCCCCACCGTCAGCCAAGTATCCGAAGTTCGCACCCCCTTTGCACCCGTCCCTTTGCCGATCTGGCAGGAATTGCTCGCCGGCGTTGAGATGGTTTATCTGCGTCTCTCGCCTGTGTACTGGGGTTTCGGCATCCCCCAGGGAGACGGGTCAGCCGTCGTCGTCCTTCCCGGCTTTCTGCTGAATGACTTGTATTTGACGGAGTTCCGCTCCTGGCTGAACCGCATCGGATACAAGGCGTACGCATCGGGGATCGGCTTTAATGCGGAGTGCCCGAATCTGCTGATCCAGCGGAGACTGAGAGAGACCATCCAGAAGGCCTACAAGGAGACTGGAAGAAAGATCCACCTGGTGGGGCACAGCCTGGGAGGAACCATAGCCCGCGCGGCGGCGTCGCAAATGCCCGACCGGATCGCTTCGGTAATTACCCTGGCGGCGCCGTTCCGGTCTGTTTCGCTGCACCCGACGGTGCTCCGCGCCGCCCAACTGGTGCGTGGCCAGATCCTGGAACGTCACGGCAAGGATGTACTGCCGGCGTGCTACACGGCCGCATGCACTTGCAATTTTCTGGAATCCCTGGTGGACAAGCTGCCGAAATCCGTGTTCGAGACCGCCATCTATACCAAGTCCGATGGAATCGTGGACTGGCGCGTCTGCCGGACAGGTAAGGACGGCGCCGACTTCGAAGTTTCCGGAACGCACATCGGCCTGACGTTCAACCCCACCGTCTACGACGTGGTGGCCCACCGCCTGGCGGGCAAGTCCCCCAGTTGGACGGAATAGGCCACTAACCGAGCACGCGGACGCGGCGCACTAACTTCAGCAGACGGGTCATCCAGCGCGCGTGAACGGCTGCATCCATCGAGCGGGGCGCCCCCACCGGCATGAGGCGTTGCACGGCTACCGTCTGCGTTTCGGTGAACTTCAAGATCCCTTCCGCCCCGTGCCTGGGGATCATGCCGGATTCCTTCCGGCCTCCGCAAGGGGCGTCCACCGACCCCCATGTCGCCGCGTAAGACTCGTTTACGTTGACGTTGCCGGCCCGGATTTCTTGCGCCAGCCTGGCGCCGCGAGAGGTATCGCGCGTCCAGACACTCGCGTTCAAGCCGTACCGCGTGGCATTGGCGCGCTCTACGGCCTCCGCCTCGCCGGCAAACGGATAGACCGACACTACCGGACCGAATGTCTCCTCGGCGAAGACCTGCATTTTCTCCGTGACGTGCGTGAGGACGGTAGGCTCGTAAAACAGCGGGCCGAGATCCGGGCGGCGGCGGCCGCCCGTGAGCAGCACCACTCCCTTTTCCACGGCGTCCCGGACGTGCTCCTCGACGCGCTGAAGTTGCCGCTCCGCGGTGAGGGACCCGATCTCCATGGAATAATCCAGGGAGGCGCCCAATTTAAGCGCGCGGGTGCGCTCCACCAGGCCCTCCAGGAACCGCGCGGCGATGGATTCGTGCACGTAAATCCGCTCGATGGCAACGCACACCTGGCCCGCCGATGCGAAGCATCCCTGGATGGCGCCGTTTACCGCCGCATCCAGGTCGGCGTCCGCCAGTACAAGCATGGGGTTCTTGCCGCCGAGTTCGAGCGAGCACCCGATCAAACGCTCCGCGGCCTGCCTGGCCACCAGCCTGCCGGTGCGGGTACTGCCGGTGAACATGATGAAATCCACCCGCTCGCTTAGCGCGGGTCCGAGCAGGGGTCCGTCCCCCGTGACGATGGCGAATGCATCCCGGGGGAGGCCAGCCTGGCGCAGCAGGTCCAGCGCCCAAAGCGCCGTGAAACTGGTTTGTATGTCGGGCTTAAGAACCGCTGAGTTACCCGCCATGAGAGCCGGCGTTGCATCGGTCACGGCCAGATTGAGGGGGTAATTCCAAGGAGCAATGAAGCCGACCACGCCCACCGGCGATTTCAGTTCCATGGTCCGCGTGAGCAGGGGAAGGGCGCCTTTCCGGCGGCGCGGGCGCAGCAGCCCTTCCGCGCGTCTCGCGTAGTAGCGCGCCACGATGGCGGTGTCCATCACCTCTTCGAATGCGTGCCGGCGCGCCTTGCCGGTTTCCCACTGGATGAGATCGAGTACTTGATCCTGGCGCTCCAGCAGCAGGTCGTGAAACCGCAGGAAGACGCTGGCGCGCTCGGCAAATGCGCGCTTACTCCATTCCATTTGCGCGGCGCGTGCGCGCTCAACCGCAAGATCCAGGTCCGCAACCGTTCCCGCGGGGATCGCGCCAATGGCGGCGCCGGTGTAAGGGGCCAGCACTTCAATGCTCTCATGCGGCCCGGAGGCTAGAGTGACATTCCCGAGCAACGCGTCAAGCAGCTTCGCCGTTGGGGGAACCAGAGCGCGCGCTCCAGTGTCACTCGCGGTAAGTGCGTCGGACTGTTGAAAAACTCTACTTGACGCCATCGGAGGGAGTGAGTCCCGTGAAAGCATAACATGAGAAACCGCTGACTCCATCCCCTCGGTCCGATTGTTACCGTGCGTGAGTGTACGTTCGGCCACATCCTGGGTTGACAGCCGGGAAAATCGGGAATAATCTACACACAGATATGTAGATCTTAATTTCTCAATCTGGAGACATTATAATGGCGACCGTGGAAGTGTCTTTCGCTGAAGAAGTTGCGGAAACCGCCCATTGGAGCGACGACCCGCCGGTCCGGTTCGACGAAGAGGAATTCGATCTGTTGGCATTCGAACTCTGGCGCTCAGTTAGTTACCCGGAGCTCACCGAACTCGACGAGCCGGCCGAGGAACCGCACACCGTGGCGAACCGCGCGAGTTGCCTGTAAATCGCCGCCGTACCATACCTGGAGCCGACCGCCAAATGGACACGAAAACGCCGGTTGTGAGCCGCCGTCTGTCGGGAGTCGACGCGGCTTTCCTTTACCTGGAACGTAAAGAGATACCCTTGAGCATCGCTTGCGTGGCCCTGTTCGATGGGCCTATACCCTTTCGCGAGTTCGTTGCCAACATCGAATCCAAACTGGACCTCATTCCCCGCTACCGGCAGGTTGTGACGCCGCCCCCGTTCAACCTCGGCTACCCCACTTGGGAGGACGACCCGAACTTCGACATCAAACGCCACATTTTCCGGGTGCGGTTGGATGCGCCGGGCGGGGAAGCCCAACTCGAAGCGCTGGCCGGGCGCCTACTCAGCCAGTTGTTGGACCGCGGCAAGCCCCTCTGGGAGATCCACGTTGTAGAGGGTTTGAAGGACGGGCGAGGAGCCTTGATCGTGCGCGTGCATCACGCGCTGGCGGATGGCATTGCCGGAGTGGCGCTGTTGCGGATTCTGCTCGATCCCACCCCGGAGGGTTCCTTCGCCGTCCGCAAACCGCGGAAACGGCCGGTGTTTCCGGCTCGCGCCGAGCATACCCTGGCGGAACAAGTCAGCGGGGCCATTCAAAGCGCGCTGGAGAACGCCGTTGCGGCCCAAGCCGGCCTGCTCAGTCTGGCCGACGGGCTGCTAGGCGACCATGGGCAGAAGGCCCTTCAGGAACTTGGTACCCTGCTGCCGGAAGTGCTCAAGGCGCCGGAGCGCTTTTCCTTCAACAAGCTATGTTCGGGCGACCGCAAGTTCTGCTGGACGGAGGTGGATTTCGCCGAAGTACAGGCGATTCGCGCCGCTTTGGGCGGCAAGGTTAATGACTGTATTCTGAGCGTGGTGGTTCGGGCTGTAGCGCGTTACATACGGTTGCACGGGGAGAAGGTGGATGGCCGGTTCCTGCGGGTTGTTTGTCCCGTCAACCTGCGCGGCGACGAAAAAGGCGAATCCCTCGGGAATCGCATCACGTTTCTGCCCGTGGTCCTCCCGCTCGACGTGAGCGACCCGGCGGAGATGCTGCGCGCGGTAGCCAGCCGGATGGAAATCATGAAGAACGTGCGCGCCGCCGAGTTGCTGGCCATCGCGGGCAGTTTCCTGGGGGCCGCTCCCGCCCCGTTACAGGAGATGTTCTGGCGCGGCCTCCCGTTGGTTCCCCTGCCGCTCCCGTTGCTCAATCTGATTTGCACGAACATTTCCGGCTCGCCCTCAGCCCTCTATACGGTCGGACGGCGCATGGTCGCATCCTATCCGCAGGTACCTACCGGCTACGAACTGGGGTTCGGCATTGCCGTACAGAGCTACGACGGCAAGCTGTTTTTCGGTTTGACGGCGGACGCCCACGTAACGCCGGATGCCGGGCGGCTGCGCGATTACATCCAGATCTGCTTCAAGGAGCTTTCGAAGGCCGCCGGAGTGGGGAGCGCACCGGCAAAACGGACAGCGCGTGCTAAGCCGGTTGCGAAACGCAAGCCTTCACCTGCCATTGCGGCGGCGGTACCGAAAGAGCCGGCCCCGGCCCCGCAACCGGAAATCGCCGCGGCGCCGGCCGTCCCGGCCACGGCCCCCGAGGAAGCAGCGAAGCTGGAACCGGTCTTAGTTTAGGGCGGCGCATGGGCGGGTCCGACGCCGTTCTCCATCCCGACCTCAGTGGCCGCGTCGCGGTGGTCACCGGCGCCAGCCGCGGCATCGGCAGGGCTCTGGCAATCCGCCTGGCGCAGGAGGGCGCGGATGTGGCCGTGGCCGCCAAGAGCGAACACTCCACCGAGCGCCTGCCTGGCAGCATCCATGAAACCGCGGACGCCATTCGCGCGCTGGGGCGGCGGGCCCTCGCAATTCCCACGGACGTTCGCGATGAGGACGCAATTCGCAACCTGATCGAGAGGACCGCCGCCGAATTTGGGCGCATCGACATCCTGGTGAACAACGCCGGAGCGATTTGGGTGCAGCCTATTCTACAGACGCCTCCACGGCGTTTCGACTTAATGATGGGGGTGAACGCCCGCGCCGCCTACATCGCCTGCTATTACGCCCTGCCGCACATGGTGGAACGGAAGTGGGGGCACGTTCTCAACATGTGTCCGCCGCTGAACACGCGTTCTTCGCCCGGCAAAGTCGCGTATATGATTTCCAAGCTCGGGATGGCCCACGTCGCCCTCGGCGTGGCTGCCGAACACGAGCGCGACAACATCGCTGGGAATACGCTCTGGCCGCGAACCATCATCGAAACCCAAGCATCTATCGCCTGGAAGATGGCCGACCGGTCGCAATGGCGCACACCGGAGATTGTCTGCGATGCGTCGCTTGCCATTTTCGCCCAGGAGCCACGTAACTGCACGGGGCGGCAGTGGATCGACGAGGATGCGCTCGCCACCCTGGCCGGCATCCATGACTTCGACCATTACTGGTGCGAGGGCAAGCCGCCGGCGAATCCAATCTACATCGACCGGTGGTGAAGAGGCCGATTTGGGCGTCTTGCCCAAATTCAAGAGGGTGTCAATGTAGAATCAGCAGGATACAGATTGGGCTTGGGCATTTGCCCAAACCGCGCCCGCACAGAAGCGTTTCTTGGCTCCTGCTACGGGGCGGAAGTCGGGGGCGTGGGACTGCGCGGCTCGTTGATTCCGGCCGAATGGAGGATCCGGCGCACCTTCTTGGGGGAGATGGAGAGCTTTTCCGCGACTTTCGATACCTTGCGTCCCTCGCGCTCCCACACCTTGGGGATGACGATGCGTGCGAATTCTTCGGTCATCCGCTGGAAGGAAGTATGCTCCACGATGCCGGCGCTCCAGGCGCGCAAAACGCCATCGATGGGACGCGCCTTCAGTACGCGGGTTTTCAGAGCTTCCAGATCGTCCCAGGCGTGCTGTCTTTCGAGTCCTTCCGGCTGAAGCAATGCGGTAGCCTGTTCGCAGCAGCGCCGGGCGGCATCGGGATCGCCCGGCCGGGCGGCAAACGTGAGTCCTTGCCAGACGTATGCACGGGCCAGGAGGCGACGGTTTTCCGTCTGCCCGGCGAATTCGACGGCTTCGCGCGCAAAGGTCTCCGCGGCTTCATGGTGGCGCCCCGTTTCGCCTACCTGCTCTTCCATGGCGGCGTTTTCGACGGTGCATTGCAGAGTTCGCGCACGCGCCATAACGATGTTGTCGGATTTCTCGCTGCCGTGGGCAAAAGCCACGGCGGCTTCGGAAGCGGCGCACTCCAGATCGCCGGAATCGAGATACAGGAGGCCCCGGTTGATATGCACGTTCGCGATTCCACGGTGGTTCCGAAAACGCTCGTAGGTTTCGTTCGCCTCCTGAAGATGCTCGGTCGCCTCCCGCCGGATCCGCTCGATGCGCGCGCGCAATTCCCGCGCGTCGGATAGAGCGGCGGGCGGTTCGCCCACCACACCGCGCCGCGTGGCTGCCGCACGGTCCAGATCGCGCTGCGCCTGAAGCGCCATCAGGCGCTGCACGAAGGCCAGATTGAGCAGGGTCCGCGCAAGCTGCAGGTGTTCCCCTCCGCCGGTGCGGTATTCGCAGATGGCGCGCTCGAAGCACTCCCACGCGCGCTCATACTTGCCCTGGCGGCGTGCGATGCGGCCGTATGCCGACTGGATGTTGCCGCGGCTGAGGAAGTCGGTGGTCGGGTTGAGCGCGTCCTCTGCCTGTCGCAGGAGGGCAGTGGCCTCCTGAAGCTTCCCTTTCTGAAACGCCAGCCAGCTTCGCGTTACTTGCGTGATGGCGGCCATTTGAGCATAGCCGCAGGAAAGCGCGAGCGTCTCGGCGCGTTCGGTGTACTTCAGCGCCTCACTATAGCGGCCCATCTTTCGGAAACAACGGCCAGCCCAGAAACAGGCGATAGCGAGAAGCTCCGTGTCCGCGATGTCGGTCTCAAACGACTGCACCAGAAGCAAATGGCGGATCGCGGTTTCGAAATCCTCGTTTGCCATGGCCAGCACAGCTTCAGCCGCGCGGAGATGCAAGTAGTCCAGCAGGGGGAGCGTCGACCGGGCTGCCTTCGGAAACCTGTCGAGTAAGCGGCCGAGGAGCGCGGGCCCGTCGAAACCGGCGTCCACCCACTGCGCCACGAGGCCCGTGAGGACGCCGGAACCAGGCTGCGGGGCAAGCGCGTCGAGGATTGGTCTGCACGCCTCAAGCGCGCTTATGCCCTCTTCGATCCGGCGGTGGCCCAGATCGTCCCGCAGGCGGTCCAACAGCGCCGCGGGGTCCCACTCGGGGCTCATGACCGCAGTATGCGATGTTACAGCGGCGAAGTCCAGACTTAATCGAGAGACACGATCCGAGAGACACAATCGAGAGAGCTAGACAGAGCGTCATAAGTAACTGCGCGTCCGCCCTAGGGTCGGGCATGCCCGACCCCTACCCGGCAGCCGGACGCGATTCTTAGTCCAAGTAATCGTACGCGCGCAGCGTTAGAAACTCGGGGAACTCAGTACTGTCGAGCATCTCTTCGTAGAGTCTTGCCGCGGCGCGGAGTTCGCACTCGGGGACGATGCTGTAGAGTTTATCTACAATCAAATCCATCATGTCTTTCACCAGCGCGGCGGTGACAGGTCTGCCGTCATCGAGCGCCGCGCCATGGCGCAGCCACTGCCACACTTGGGCGCGGCAGATCTCCGCGGTGGCGGCGTCTTCCATCAGGTGGTAGATCGGCACGCAGCCATTTCCGCCAAGCCATGCGGCCAGATACCTCAGGCCCACGTCCAAATTTCGCTCGAGTCCCGCCTGGGTGATGGTTCCGCAGGGTGTGCGAAGCAAGCCATGGGCGGTCGCCGGTGAAGAGGTGAGCCGTTCCAATTGGTTCGGCCGGGCCATGTGGGTATCGAATATGCCTTTAGCCAACGGGACCAGCGCCGGATGCGCCACCCAGGTTCCATCGTGGCCGGCCCAGACTTCCCGCAGCTTGTCCTCGCGAACGCGGGCGAGAGCGGCCTGGTTGGCCTCCGGATCGTTCTTGATTGGGATCTGCGCGGCCATGCCACCCATGGCATGGGCTCCCCGGCGGTGGCAGGTTGCAATGAGCAGTTCCACGTAAGAGGTCAGAAAATGGGTGGTCATCGTCACCTGCGAGCGGTCCGGCAGAACGAAGCCCGGGTGATTGCGGAACTTCTTGATGTAGCTGAAGATGTAGTCCCAGCGGCCGCAATTCAATCCGGCCGAATGGTCGCGCAACTCCCAGAGAATCTCGTCCATTTCGAATGCCGCCAGAATCGTTTCGATGAGGACGGTAGCGCGGATTGTGCCGCGCGAGATGCCCAGCTGGTCCTGCGCTGCCAGAAAGACGTCGTTCCAGAGACGCGCCTCGTGGCGGCTCTCTAGCTTCGGGAGGTAGAAATAGGGACCCGTGCCGTGGCCGATCAGGGCATGAGCGTTGTGGAAGAAGAACAGACCGAAATCGAAGAGCGAGGCGGATATCGGTTCGCCATCGACCAGGAAATGCTTCTCCACCAGATGCCAGCCGCGCGGGCGCACCATCAGCGTGGCTGGAGTTTCGCACACCTCGTAGTATTTCCCCTCAGGGCTGGTGTAAGTGATGTCGCCGGCAACGGCATCGCAGAGGTTCGCCTGGCCTTCAAGGATGTTCTGCCATGTCGGCGAGTTGGAATCCTCGAAATCCGCCATGAAGACTCTGGCGCCGGAGTTCAGGGCATTGATGATCATCTTGCGGTCCGTGGGACCGGTGATCTCGACGCGGCGGTCCGTCAGATCCGCGGGCGGCGGGGCCACCTTCCAGCGCGCCTTCCGGATTTCGGCGGTTTCCTGGGGAAAATCGGGCATCTCGCCGGCGTCGATTCGCTCCTGGCGGGCGCGCCTTGCTTCCAATAACCGCCGCCGGCGCGGCTCGAACATGGTTGACAGTTTCACCAGAAACCGCACCGCTTGCGGGGTAAGAATTCGATCTTCGATCCCGGCCGCTGTCCCCGTTATGCGGACCGGTTCGCTTTGAGCTTGCGTTGCAATCACAGACAACTCCCTTCCCGATTGAGATCGTAGCGCACGCAGGGCCCGGATGCCTCTCCGGTGGGACGAACCGGACGAGTGGTCCGACTTGTGCGTGCGCCTTTGCCAAAGAGCACCCTGGCGCCGTTCACTGTTGGTGGAGGGGATGCGATGACGAGTCACAAACGCTGGGATGGGATCATGCGGCCATACGGGCCAGAAGCAGCCGAGAGGTTGCGGCCCTCGGTCCGAATCGAATATACGCTGGCCAGGCTGGGGGCCGAGCGCCTGTGGGACCTCTTACAGGGCGAAGGCTATGTTCGAAGCCTGGGAGCGCTCACCGGGAACCAGGCTGTCCAGCAGGTTCAGGCGGGACTGAAAGCGATCTATTGCAGCGGGTGGCAAGTGGCCGGGGACGCCAACCTGGCCGGACAGATGTACCCGGACCAGAGCCTGTATCCATCGAACAGCGTTCCCGCCCTGGTGCGCGCCATCAATAACGCCCTGCTGCGCGCCGATCAGATTTCGCGGATGGAAGGTCATTCCAAGACCCACTGGCTCGCGCCGATTGTGGCGGACGCCGAGGCTGGCTTTGGCGGACTGCTGAACGCCTTTGAACTGATGAAAGCCATGATCGAGGCGGGAGCGGCGGCGGTCCATTTTGAGGATCAACTGTCCTCGGCGAAGAAATGCGGGCACCTGGGGGGCAAGGTGGTGGTGCCTACTCGCGAGTTCGTCCAGAAACTGATCGCCGCGCGCCTGGCCGCGGACGTGATGGGGACGCCGACCATCCTGATCGCCCGCACCGATGCCGACGCTGCGCGCCTGCTTCTGAGCGACGTCGATCCGCGCGACCATCCGTTTCTGACCGGAGGAAAGACCGAGGAAGGCTTCTTCCATTACCGGGGCGGCATAGAAGCGGCCATCGCGCGCGGTCTGGCCTACGCTCCCTTTGCGGATGTCATCTGGTGCGAGACTTCGGAGCCTGATTTCGAACAGGCGCGGCGGTTCGCTCACGGCATCCACGCGCGCTTTCCGGGTAAGTTGTTGGCCTATAACTGTTCGCCCTCGTTCCACTGGAAGAAAATGCTTAGCGATCGCGAGATCGCGACCTTTCAGTCGCAGCTAGCCCAGTTGGGGTATAAGTACCAGTTTGTGACTCTGGCGGGGTTCCATTCCCTGAATTGCGGGATGTTCGATCTGGCCAGGGACTATGCCCGGACGGGTATGACGGCATACGCCAACATCCAGGAACGGGAGTTTGCGCTTGCCGAGAGCGACGGATACTCCGCGATCCGGCACCAGCGGTTCGTCGGCACGGGTTACTTCGACGCCGTCCAGACGACTGTCACCGGGGGGCATACGGCAACCGGGGCCATGGAAGGATCCACCGAGAGCGCGCAGTTTTCGGAGCCGATCCGGCAGGCCGTGGCGGGCCAGGCCGCGGCCTAGGCTTGTCACGAAATCGTTACGGCGCGACGCCCACGGGGATGGATGAGCGGGGTCGCGCCGGAATTGTGACTGACGATACATTTGAGAACGTTGTGTGCCCGATGACGGACATACTAAGTCGTCCGTTGTGTTAAGTATCATACTTTCGCATCCGCAAATACTATTGACTCGGATTCGCTCTTAGGTGTTTATTTGAATTTCCGGCAGTATTCAGCATCCGAGAATCCGATTCTCCGAGTGACACCACCCGGAGGTTTGGGCGCCTGGCGGCAGCGGATGCAACTCACTCACGCCGATGATCGATCCCCGCCCGGCGCCCGTTTCAACTGAGGAAGCGAGGGTCTCATGTTGGCGGACGTAATCGAAAGGCCTTTCGACTCCATCGAGAGCGCCCATCAGTACATGGACATCCTGGCCGACACGGCTTTGGAGGCGATGAAGGACCTCAAGGACGACCGGGACGAAGCGTTACGCGGCGGCGACTTACGCACCGCGCAAGCGATGGACTTGGCGATTTTCAAATTGAAGACGCTCAGTTGTCACATTTACAAGAGCCGGCGGACACTCAACGATTTGCGAACACTCCGGCGGTTGATTCTCAACGAACGCGTGTCGGTAGAGAGTATCATCGCGACGATGTAATCGCGCGACGATCGCCGGCAGGTCACTCCCGGTGAACATTCCAGTGAGCGGGGGCTTACCAAGCGGTGACTGGCAGTATCGATTCCATCGCGGGAGCTAATTTCTGGCTGATCCGCGGGCAATACCTGTTCCTTTTCCTGCATCTGCTGGGGCTCGCATGTTTCGCCTACATCGTGGCCCGGCGACTGGCCCCGCTCCTGGGAGCGCAGCGGGACTTTCGTTTCGACCGGCCGCTGGAGCGTCTGGGCAAGGTTGCGAAGTTCTGGCTGGGGCAATGGCGTCACCCCCGGTACCGGTTCGCCGGTACGCTTCACGTTCTGGTCTTTGCCGGCTTCCTGATGCTGGCGAGTCATGCATTCGCCCTTCTCGCCCTGGGAATTTCCGACCGGTTCGCCGACACCGGCTCCAGCGGCCTCTACGATGCTATCCGGGACTACGCTTCGACCGTGGTTTTCCTTTGCATGGGGATCGCGATCGTGCGCCGGCTGGTCTTTGCCCCGGCACGGTACGGGCGCCGCTCGGCGGACGCGATTTTTCTGCTGTCGCTGATCGGGTTGCTGATGGCCGCAGACGGCTTTTTCGAGGGAAGCCAGGCTGCGTTTCACGGGCAGCAGGGAGGCGTGGCGGAGGTTTTTCCGCCCCTGTCGCTGGCCTGGACAGTCAGGACCGTCTTCGCCTCTTCTTCGCTGGCGACCCTACGCAGCTTGCACTTGGGCGCGTATCTTGCCCACGAGTTCGCCTTCTTCTTCCTGCTTTGTTACAGGCCGTTTGGCATCCAGTTCCACGTTGAGACGTCGCTGTTCTCGATTTACTTCGCCAAACTGGACCGCGGAACGGTGAAGCCGGTGCGGTGGGGCGTTCCGGACGGGCAACTGGACAAAGTGGCATCCTTCGGGGTCAAGAAGATCGAGGATTTTACCTGGAAGCACATTCTGGACTTCTACTCCTGCGCCGACTGCGGCCGGTGCTCGGAGCAGTGTCCTTCGAATGCGGTGGGGAGAGCGCTTTCTCCGAGAAACCTTTCCATCAAGACGCGAGACTACGTTTTCAGACATTACCCTGTGTGGGGCCGGTCCGAGGACGGGATGGCGCTGGTTGGCGGCCTTTACTCCGAGGACGAAATCTGGTCCTGCACGACTTGCGGCGCCTGCGAGGCGGAATGCCCGCTGCTGGTCGAGTACATCGACAAGATCGTCGATCTACGGCGTGGCCTGGTCGACGACGGCAAGGCGCCGCAATCCATGCATAAGCCGCTGAAGGCTTTGGAGAGCCGCGGCAATCCGTTCGGCAAGATGGAGAAGAAGCGGGCCGACTGGGCGCAGGGCGCGGTCAAGACGTTGAACGGGGCAGGCGCGACGAATACGCTCTACTTCGTCGATAGCATCACCTCCTACGACGACCGCATCCAGCAGATTGGGAGGGCGACCGCCCGGATTCTCGGCCGGCTCAATGAGGACTTCGGGATTCTGGGGGCGAAGGAGCGCGACAGCGGGCACGATGTCCGCCGGTTTGGCGAGGAAACGCTGTTCCAGGCGCTCCGGGAGCACAATACGGAGGCCATTCAACACGCCGGCGTTCGCCGGATTGTCACGGCCGACCCGCACGCCTACAACGCCCTCAAGCACGATTACAAGGACGTACCGCCGGTGGAGCATATCAGCGAAGTGCTGGCCGGCGCGGTGCGAACGAGCCGCATCCAAATGAATGCCGTCGACAACGGCGTGTATACATACCACGATCCCTGCTACCTGGGACGGCATAACGGCGTCTTCGACGATCCCCGCGACGTGCTGGACTCGATCCCGGGCTTGCGGCGGGTGGAAATGAAGCGTTGCCGGGACCGCTCGTTCTGCTGCGGCGGAGGCGGCATGGCGCTCTTCTACGAGGCCAAGGAAAACGAGCGGATGGGCGTAAGGCGGGTGGAGATGGCGGCGGAAGCGGGGGCCGACACGATTGTGACGGCGTGCCCGTTCTGCATGGTCAACATCGAAGACGCCATCAAGGTTGCGGGCATGGAAGGGCGGATGACGGCGATCGACCTGGCGGAACTGGTCGACCGGCAGATGGCGAATTAAACCGGGCAGGGGTCGGGCATGCCCGACCCCTACGGCGGATGAAGGAGAGACGGAAGATGGAGATCCTGGTTTGCGCAAGAAGAGTCCCGGACACTTCGGAAAATGAAATCGAGCTTCACGGCGCTGGAAACGATATTGAGCGCGACGACCTGGTGTATTCGGTCAACGAAGCGGATAACTACGCGGTGGAAGAGGCGCTGCAGATTGTCGCGCGCACGGGCGGGAGCGTCACGGTAGCGACGGTTGGCGGCGAAGAGGACGAGGAAATCCTGCGCCGGGAGATGGCCATGGGCGCTGCCCGCGGCGTGCTGATCTCGGATGAAGCGTTCGCGGGATCCGACGGCCGGGGCATCGCGGCGATCCTCAAGGCATTCGTGCAGGCGGGGCATTACGACCTTATCCTCACTGGCGTGCAGGCCGAAGACGGCTGCGCTCAGGTCGGCGGCATGCTGGCAGCCATGCTGGATTATCCGTTTGCCTCGCTGGTGACCTCGATCGAAGTGCTGGAAGGCCGGGAGCTCAAGATCGGCCGCGAGATCGAAGGCGGCAGCAAGGAGATCAACGGCATCGATCTCCCCTGCGTGCTCTCGATCCAAACCGGAATCAACGAGCCGCGCTACGTAGGCATGCGCGGCATCCGCCAGGTGGCATCTGTGCCGATCCCAACTCCCGGAGCGTCGGATCTCGGGATTGACCCGCACGCCGTGGGCGAAGGCGCCGCGAAGATGAAGCGCGTGGATTACTTTGCGCCGCCGGCCGGCAAGGGCGCGGAGATGCTCGGAGGCAGCCGCGAGGAGGTGGTCGACAAACTGATGGATCTGCTGAAGGCCAAAGGAGGGCTGAACTAATGGCACGGATCTTTGCCTACATCGTTCACAAGAACGGCGTTGCGGACGACACCGCAGCCGAGTTGCCGGTCGCGGCGCGAAAGATCGACCCCACGGAGCCCTGTACGGCCGTTGTCACGGGCTGGGGCGCTGACCTGGACAACGTATGCGAAAGCCTGCGCGCTTCTTATGGCGAGATTTGGAAGATCGCCCAGGAGCCGCTGGCGTACCCCAACGCCGAGTTGGTCCGCAAGGCGTTGCTGGCCGTCCTGCCGGCGGGCGCTATCGTGTTGACGCCGCACGGGCATTTCGGCGTCGATCTGGCGCCCGGGCTTTCCATCAAAATGAACGCCGCGTATGCGCCGGACGTGCTGGATATCGAAGGAGTTGAAGGGACGTGGCTCAAGGCGGTCCGTCAGGAGTTCGGGGGGCAGGTGAGCGCGCACGTGCGGTGCGATCTCTCGACCGGCGCGGTGTTGAACATCCGCCCTGGGGCGTTCCGGCCTTCGGGAGGCGCTCGGGCGGAAGGCCGCGTGGTGGATCAATCGGCGGAAATCGGCCCACTGACCGCGGGGCGACGCTACGTGGAGACGATCGCCGCCGAGACCGGCGATGTCGATATTACAAAGCAGCCGGTGCTGGTCTCGATCGGCCGCGGCATTGGCGAGCAGGACAACATCGCGATCGCCGAGGACGTGGCGGAGGCGATGGGCGCGGTGGTGAGCTGTTCGCGGCCGGTGGTGGACGCCAAGTGGATGGATAAATCGCGCCAGGTGGGGTCGTCCGGCCAAACCGTGAGGCCCAAAGTCTATCTGGCCTGTGGCATCAGCGGCTCGTTCCAGCACCTGGCCGGCATCAAGGGGAGCCCGTTCATGGTGGCGATCAACAAGAATCCCAAGGCGCCGATTTTCCGCGTGGCGGACGTGGGCATCGCGGATGACATTCTGGAGTTCCTGCCGGCGCTGGCGGCTCGGGTACGCGAGGAAGGCTGTGTAGCTGGAAAAGAAAGGCGGCAATCATGATCACCGGCAAGACCCTTAAGCTGAGCGTGAAATCGCTCAAGGAGTTCGCCAAGAAGCGGCTCCCGGACCAGGAACTCATCGCTCTCGATGAGCGCGACGAATGCCCGATCGAAATCGTCCGGCACTTGTGCAACCCGGAGAAGATCGGGATTCAGCTTCTGTTCATCCCGGAGGAGTTCGGCGGGTTTGGCGGCGGCGCGTTTGACGTCTACTGCATTTGCGAGGAGATGGCGAGGATCGACCTGGGCGTGGCTACGGCGGTCCTGGCGACATTCCTGGGCAGCGATCCCATCACCGTCGGGGCCACTCCGGAGCAGAAGAAGATCTGGCTCTCGCGCATCGCGGAAGAGGGGCTGCTTTTCGCGTACGGCGCGACTGAGCCGGACGCAGGGAGCGACCTGGGCGCCTTGCAAACCACGGCGGACCGCGTGATGGACGGCGACCGCGTGGTGGGGTACCGGATCAACGGAAGCAAGCAGTGGATCAGCAATGGCGGGGTGGCGGATGCGTACACCGTCCTGGCGAACACGCCCGCTGGGCCAAGCTGGTTCATCGTGGAGCGGGGCGCGGCGGGATTCACGCAAGGCAAGCCGGAGGATAAACACGGCATCCGCACCAGCAACACGGCGGCGCTCTCATTCGCCGACGTCTCGGTGGACCCCAGCCGGCTGGTGGGCGGTGTGGAGGGCCAGGGACTGTTGCAGGCGCAAGCGGTGTTTGGCTACACGCGCCTGATGGTGGCGGCCTTCGGGCTGGGCGCGGGATGGTCCGCGCTGGACCGGGCGATCCCGTACTCGACGAAGCGAATCCAGGCGGGTGCGCCGCTTTCCGAGAAACAGGGATACACGCACAAGCTGATCGTGCCCAACGTCGCAAGGCTCGAAGCCGGCCGCGCTTACATCGAGGAAACGGCCGAGCGGATCGATGCCGGAGAGGGCAGCCTGAACACCGAAGGCGCCATCGCCAAGTACATGTCGACCGAGGCGGGCAACATGGCCGCGGAGGCGAGCATCCAGGCGCTGGGCGGCTACGGCTACACGCACGAGTACATGGTGGAGAAGATCAGCCGGGACGTGCGCATTACCACGATCTACGAGGGCACCTCCGAGATCATGGAGATGACCATAAGCCGCGACCGCTGGCAATTGCATCTGAAAACGCGCGGCGAGCACTACCATGAGCGGGCGCTCGAGCTCGAAGCGCTCCATGCGCGGCATCCCAACGTGGGCGCCGGGTGCGCGGCTCTGGCTTTGCACGCACTGGCCGTGGCGCTGGAGCGGGCGCGGCTCGGCCGGCTGACCCGGTACCAGCACATTCTGCTGCGGATTGGCGAGTGGATCGCCTATGCGGAGTGCGCCGGCACCCTGGCTCGCCGCGCGGCGCGGATGGCGGAAGGGCGGCTCAGCGAGAAGGCCAACCAGCGGTTCGATCCGGAGGCCCTGGCGGCCATATCGCGCATCTTTGCGCGTGAGGCGGCTTTCAAGGTAGCGCAGGAAAGTTTGCGGTGGATCGTGGGGGCCGGGGCGGCGGCCGGCGAGGGCGATGTGGCCGCATTCGAGGCGGCGCTGAATCTTTCAGCCATCCACCGCGCCCAGAGCGGGCTGATTCCCGATATGGATTTTGTTGCCGATGTGCTCTACGGCCGGGTTGCGAAGCCCGCCGTGCACGCTGCTTAAGCCGCGCCAGAGCGCGGCGGGTGGGGAGAAAAATCGAGATGCAGGACACAGCGAATCTGGCTATTGCCATCGTTGGCGCGGGCGCGGTGTTGCCCGACGCCCCCAACGTTCCGGCATTTTGGAAGAACATCACGACCGGGCGTTACAGCATCAGTGAGGTCCCGCCCGAACGCTGGGACCCGGCGCTCTATTACGACCCGGACCACGGCGCGCCGGACAAGACCTACTCGAAGATCGGCGGCTGGGTCCGGGAGTATCCGTGGGATCCCCTGAAGTGGCGCATGCCCATTCCGCCGCGGGTGGTGGACGCGATGGACGGAACGCAGCAGTGGGGAATCGCCTGCACCCGTGAAGCTCTGGCCGACTATGGCTATCCGGAGCGGCCCCTGGACGCCGATAGAACGGCCGTGATTCTGGGTAACGCAATGGGCGGGGAGATGCATTACCTGACGGCCATGCGCGCGCACTTCCCGGAATACGCACGGGAACTGGACGAAAGCTCGACGTTCGCGGGGCTGCCCGCGGCGGTGCGCCGCGACATCACGCGAGAATGGCACGCCCGCGTAGGCGACCGGCTTCCTCCGATCACCGAAGACAGCATGCCTGGCGAACTGGCCAATTGCCTGGCCGGACGGATCGCGAACGTCTTCAACTTCCACGGTCCGAATTACACGTGCGATGCAGCCTGCGCCTCAGCCATGGCGGCCATCCACGCGGTGTCCAAAGGGCTGAACGCGCACGATTTCGACCTGGCGGTCACGGGCGGGGTGGACCGCAACATGGGGGCCTCGACCTTCGTGAAGTTTTGCAAGATCGGCGCCCTTTCCGGGACGGGGTCGCGGCCTTACGCAGAGGGCGCGGACGGCTTCGTCATGGGGGAAGGCGCGGCCATCTTCCTGATGAAACGTCTGGCCGATGCCGAGCGCGATGGGGACAAGATCTACGCCGTGCTCCGCGGAGTGGGCGGGTCGAGCGACGGTAAAGGGAAAGGCATCACGGCGCCCAATCCGGTCGGGCAGAAGTTTGCCATTGAACGGGCCTGGCAGAACGCGGGCCTCTCGCCGGCTACCGCGACGCTCATCGAAGGCCACGGAACCTCTACGGGGGTTGGAGATGTCGTCGAAGTGAACAGCATGGCGACGGTGCTCAGGGAACACGGCGTGAATGGGCGTCCCATCGCGCTCGGGTCGGTCAAGTCGAACATTGGGCATTTGAAAGGCGCGTCGGGAGCGGCGGGTGTCCTGAAAGCCACGCTCTCGTTACGCGACAAGGTACTCCCGCCGAGCGTGCGCTGTGAGCGTCCCAATCCCAATATCGATTTTTCAGGTACGCCGCTGTACGTCAATACGGAGTTGCGGCCGTGGACGGAAACGGCGGATGGCGTGCGGCGCGCGGGGGTTAGCGCGTTCGGATTCGGCGGGACCAATTTTCACCTGGTCCTGGAAGAGTACATTCCACACCGGCTGAACGGAAACGGCAAGCATTCGGTGACGGTCGGAGAGACCGCACCGGCCGGGCGGGAACCGGCTGCGCCGGCAACTCCAGATGCGGGCAGCGTGGCGGCGAATGCGCCTTCCGCAACCGCCAAGGCGCCTCTCCGCGGGGCGCTGCTGGCCGGCGGCGCCTCCGAGGCCGAACTGGCCAAGCGCCTGCGCACCGTCCTAGAAGCCGCCGAGGCGGGACGGACGCCGGCCACGGCCGCGCCTTCCGCCGCGGATCTGCGCGCCGCGGAACGCGTCGCCATCGACTATGCGAACGCCGCCGAGCTGGCGGATAAGTGCGCGAAAGCTCTCAAAGCGCTCGCGTTCAATCAACCGGCGGCGTGGAAAGCGCTGCGCGCGCAGGGCATCTTCCGCGGCCACGGCCCCGCGCCCAAAGTGGCGTTCCTTTACACCGGCCAGGGTTCGCAATACGCTAACATGCTGCGCGGACTGTGCGCGGCCGAGCCCATTGTCGCGAGCACGTTTGAAGAGGCCGACAGGGTGATGACGCCGCTGCTCGGCAAGCCGCTGAGCAAATATATTTTCGTCGATGGCGCCGATAGCGCCGCGGTGGCCCAGGCCGAAGAGGATCTGCGCCAGACCGAGATCACGCAACCCGCGGTAATGGCGATCGATCTGGCCCTGACGCGCCTGCTGGACGCCTATGGCATCCGGCCCGATATGACGATGGGGCACAGCCTGGGCGAATATGGCGCGCTGGTAGCGGCCGGCGCCCTGCCGTTCGCAGACGCGCTGGAGGCGGTAAGCGCGCGGGGCAAGGGGATGACCCAAGTGGCGATGGCGGATAACGGCCGGATGGCGGCGGTGTTCGCACCGCTGACCGAGATCGAACGTATCTTGGGGACCATCGACGGCTATGTGGTCATTGCCAACATCAACAGCGGTAACCAAGGGGTGATCGGCGGCGCGAGCGACGCCGTCGAACTGGCGATGGAAGCGTTCTTAAAGGCCGGATACAACGCCGTGCCGCTGCCCGTGAGCCACGCGTTCCACACGTCCATTGTCGCGGGCGCGAGCGGACCGCTGCGGCAGACACTGGAGCGGTTGAGCCTTCAGGCCCCGCGTGTGCCGGTAGTTGCCAACGTGAACGGCGCTTTCTATCCGGCGGGCCCGGATGCCAAGCCGGAAATGATCGACATTCTGGCGCGGCAGGTCGCGTCGCCCGTGCAGTTCGTCAAGGGAATCCACACGCTATATGAAGCCGGCGCGCGCGTCTTCGTGGAAGTTGGTCCTAAGAAGGCGCTTTTCGGCTTCGTCGAGGACGTACTTGGGAACCGCAACGACGTGCTCGCGCTATTCACCAATCACCCCAAATTCGAAGACGTCGCGGCGTTTAATTCGGCATTGTGCGGCCTCTATGCCGCCGGGTTGGGAGCGGCCGAGGTCGAAACGAAAGTGGAAGCCGGGCCCCAAGCGCCGGCCGAGCGGCCCACCGTTCGACCTGTCGTGGTCACCGGCGCGTCCCTGGGGCTGCCGGGAACCGAGCGCGTCTTCGATGACGGCAACGTGGCCCGGATCCTGCGTGGAGAGCAGTTTATCGATTCCATTCCGACGCGCTTCCGCCGCGCCATGCTCGACAAGCACATTACCCGCCTGGTGAAGAGCGACAACGGCGGCCCGACCTTCGAAACGATCGACAAACCCGGTGAAGTGATCAAGCTGGCGGCGCGCGCCGGCGCGTTCGATTTGGAGAATGAGTTCGGGGTCTCGGCCGACCGGATGGCGGCGCTCGACCGCATCACGGCCTTGGCTATCGGGGCCGGCATCGATGCGCTGCGCGATGCGGGCATCCCGCTGACCATGCGCTATAAGAGCACCACGACGGGCGGGCAACTGCCCGAGCGGTGGGGGTTGCCGGATGCCTTGCGCGACGATACCGGCGTGATCTTCGCCTGCGCGTTCCCGTCTTGCGATTCCCTGGCTGACGAAATCACGCGGTACTGCGCCGACCGCGCCCGCCGCGACCAACTGGCCATGCTGGAGGATTTGGGCGAACGCCTGAACGGAGCTAGCCAGCCGGCCCTGCGGCAGGAGATCGACCGGCGGATGGGCGAACTGCGGGAGACGATCGCCAAGGAGCCGTTTCAGTTCGACCGGCGTTTCCTGTTCCGGGTATTGAGCATGGGGCACTCGCAGTTCGCCGAGTTGATTGGCGCGCGCGGCCCGAACACCCAGGTAAACGGGGCATGCGCCAGCACCACGCAGGCAGTCTCGCTGGCGGAGGATTGGATTCGGGCGGGCCGCTGCCGAAGGGTGATTGTGATTTCGGCGGACGACATCACGTCCGACCATTTGATCGAATGGTTCGGCGCAGGTTTCCTCGCCAGCGGCGCGGCGGCAACCGACGATGTGGTCGAAGAGGCCGCATTGCCCTTCGACCGCAGGCGGCACGGCCTGATTATGGGGATGGGCGCGGCTGCCCTGGTGCTGGAAAGCGCGGAGGCCGCCGAGGAGCGCGGCCTCCGGCCCATCTGCGAAGTGCTCGCCGCGGTCACCGCCAATAGCGCATTCCACGGCACGCGCCTGGATGTAGGGCACATCAAGAGCGTAATGGAAGGCTTGGTCCGGCAGGCCGAAACGAACAGCGGGATTCGGCGCGAACAGGTCGCGTCGAGCGCGGTGTTTCTCTCGCACGAGACGTACACGCCGGCGCGCGGCGGCAGCGCATCGGCGGAAATCCATGCCTTGCGCGGGGTTTTCGGCGACGCCGCGGACCAGATCGTGATTGCGAACACCAAAGGCTTCACCGGTCATGCGATGGGCGCCGGGATTGAGGACGTGGTGGCTATCAAGGCGCTGGAGACGGGGTGCGTGCCGCCGGTTGCCAACTTCAAGGAAGTCGATCCCGAACTGGGACAGTTGAACCTGTCCAAGGGCGGCGCGTATCCGGTGGACTACGCTTTGCGGCTGGGCGCCGGGTTCGGATCGCAGATCAGCATGACGCTGATGCGGCGCGTTGGGGGCAATGAAGTGCGGCCCGGGCCCAAAGCCTTGGGATACGGCTATCGGATCGCCGATCCGACGGTTTGGCAGAACTGGCTCGACCGGATCGCGGGCTATCGGGCGGATCTTGAAGTAGTGCACCGAACTCTTCGCGTGCACGATGCCGGCGCGGCAACTAACGTGACGCCGGCCGAAAAGGTTTCGGCAATGGCGGCGCCTGCGCCAGGCGCGCCGCCTGCGCCGAAGGCGGTGGCCGTGCCGGCGTCGAAGCCTGTGACGCCGGCGCCGGCCCCGCTTGCCCCCGTTTCCAAGCCCGCGGAAGATGCTGTGCAGAACCGCATCCTTGCGCTCGCGATCGAAAAGACCGGCTACCCGAGGGAGATGCTGGATCTGGACCTCGACCTGGAGGCGGACCTCGGCGTCGACACGGTGAAACAGGCGGAGATGTTCGCCGCCATACGCGAGACATACAACATCCCGCGCGACCAGAACGTGAAGCTGCGCGATTTCCCGACTCTCGCTCGCGTCATCCAGTTTGTGTACGACCGGCGCCCGGATCTGAAGGCTGCCGCGCCGGTCCAGGCGGCCGCGGTGGTGGAGACCGCCGCGCCGCCTGTCGAAGACGCCGTTCGGCGCAAGGTGCTCGACCTGGTCGTGGAGAAGACCGGTTATCCGAAAGACATGCTGGATCTTGACCTCGACCTGGAGGCGGACCTGGGCGTCGACACGGTGAAGCAGGCGGAGATGTTCGCCGCCATTCGCGAGACATACAACATCCCGCGCGACGCGAACGTGAAGCTGCGCGATTTCCCGACGCTGGCGCGCGTCATCCAGTTTGTGTACGACCGGCGCCCGGACCTGAAGGCTGCCGCGCCGGTCCAGGCGGCCGCGGTGGTGAGGGCCGCTACGCCGCCTGTCGAAGACGCCGTTCGGCGCAAGGTGCTCGACCTGGTCGTGGAGAAAACCGGCTATCCGAAAGACATGCTGGATCTGGACCTCGACCTGGAGGCGGACCTGGGCGTCGATACCGTGAAACAGGCGGAGATGTTCGCCGCCATTCGCGAAACCTACAACATCCCGCGCGACGCGAACGTGAAGCTGCGCGATTTCCCGACGCTGGCGCGCGTCATCCAATTTGTGTACGACCGGCGCCCGGATCTGAAGGCTGCCGCTCCGCAGATCGCCGCGCCGGCTCCGAGCATTAGCGCAGTCCCACAACCTGTGCCGGCAGAACCTGCGCCCGCCGGAGTCAAGGCTCCGGCGCACGCGAACGATCCCGTCCGGGAGAAGGTGCTTGAGATTGTCGCGGAAAAAACCGGCTATCCCAAAGACATGCTGGACCCGGATCTCGACCTGGAGGCCGATCTCGGCATCGACACGGTAAAGCAGGCCGAGACGTTTGCCTCGGTGCGCGCGGCCTTCAACATCCCGCGCGACCAGACGATGCGGCTGCGCGACTTCCCGACGCTTGCGCACGTCATGCGATTTGCCGAAGAACGGCGGGTCTCGGCAGCCCCGCCGCCAGCGGCTGTACCGGCGGAGGAACCGCGCCGCGAGCTCGCCACCTTTGAGGCGGCTGACGCGATTCCGCGCCGGGTGCCGGTTCCCGTGCTCCGTCCGCCGCTCGATGTATGCAAGCCAACGGGCGTATCGCTTGAGTCCGGGCGGCGGGTATTCGTTATGCCCGACCGGTCCGGCGTGGCCGAGTCCCTGACCGGCAGGCTGCGGGATCTCGGCGTCGAAGTGGTGCAGACTGCCGAGGCCTTGAGCGCCGCGCCCGTCGATGGCGTCTACTGGCTGCCCGCGCTCGATGACGAGGGCGACCTCAGTCAGATGACCCTCGCCACCTGGCGCGAGGCCCTGGAGATACGCGTGAAGTCCTTCTACCGGACTATGCGCACGCTCTATGACCAGGTGGCGCCTGCAAGCACATTCCTGATCTCCGCGACCCGCTTGGGCGGTCAGCACGGATACGACCCGGACGGAGCGACAGCGCCTTTGGGCGGCGCGGTCACAGGCTTCACCAAGGCGTATAAGCGCGAGCGTCCGGACGCACTGGTGAAAGCCGTCGATTTCGAAACTACGCGCAGCGCCTCGGAGATCGCCGAAGCGCTGATTGGCGAGACGCTGCGCGATCCCGGCGCGGTCGAGATCGGCTATCGAAGCGCGTTCCGCTGGACGATAGGACTGGAGGAACGGCCCGCGGCGGACGGGCAACCGGGCATGACCCTCGACAAGGACAGCGTGTTCCTGGTCACCGGCGCGGCTGGCAGTATCGTATCCGCGATCACCGCGGATCTTGCGGCGGCCTCCGGCGGCACGTTCTATCTGCTGGACCTCGCGCCGGAGCCCGACCCCGCCGACCCCGACCTCAAACTCTTTGCAACCGATAAGGAAGCGATGAAGCGTGAGCTGGCCGAGCGCATTAAGGCGCGAGGTAAACGCGCCACCCCGGCGCTTGTGGAAAAGGAAATGGCCGGGCTGGAGCGCGCCGAATCCGCACGGGCTGCCTTGGCGGCGGTCCACGCGGCCGGCGGTACGGCGCATTACTACAGCCTCAACCTCACGGATGAAGAGTCCGTCGCGAGAGTCATCGAGGACGTCCGGCAGCGCAGCGGGCGCATCGACGTGTTGTTGCACGCTGCCGGAATCGAACGCAGCCATACGCTGCCGGATAAGGACCAGCGAGAGTTCGACCTGGTCTTCGACGTCAAGAGCAACGGGCTATTCCACTTGCTCCACGCTATCGGCGAAATGCCGCTGCGGGCCTTGATCGGGTTCAGCTCGATCGCCGGCCGGTTCGGCAACGGAGGGCAGACGGATTACAGTTCCGCCAACGACCTGTTCTGCAAGATCGCCTCCAGCTTCCGCCGAACCAGACCCTCAACCCGGGCGATCGCAATCGACTGGACCGCATGGGGCGGCATCGGAATGGCGACGCGCGGTTCCATCCCGAAGGTGATGGAGATGGCCGGCATCGACATGCTTCCGCCCGCGGCCGGCATCCCGTGGATTCGGCGGGAGCTGACTGCCGGCGGCGGACGCGGCGAAGTGGTTGTGGCCGGGCGGCTCGGCGCGCTCCTGCAGGAATGGGATGCGGCGGGCGGTCTGGACGCGGCGGCCGTGCAGCGGGGTCCCATGACCGGGGGCTCGGCGCGCGTGGACTTGGGCGGGTGCGTTACTGTCGAAACTTCGCTCGACCCCACCATGCAACCGTTCCTCAACGATCACCGCATCGACGGGACGGCCGTGCTGCCTGGCGTAATGGGAATAGAGGGCTTCGCGGAAGCGGCGCTATCGGTGGCGCCCGGCTGGCAGGTTGAAGCGGTCGAAGACATCGAGTTCCGGGCGCCGTTCAAGTTCTACCGCGACGCGCCGCGTCCCGTCACCGTCGAGGCGCGGTTCCAACCGAAGGACGGCGGCTTGGTTGCCGATTGCCGGTTGACAGGCGTACGCGTTCTGGCCGGCCAAACAGACGCGCGGGCCGAGACGCACTTCACCGGCCGCGTCCGGCTGGCGAAGGAAGTGGAGCAGGCTTCAGCCTGCCAGCCAGTGCCGCACGGACCGGAAATCGACGCGGCGGACATTTACCGCGTGTACTTCCATGGCCCGGCCTACAGAGTTTTGAAGCGGGCCTGGTGCGATGAGAACGGCGCCGTCGGTGAGATGGATGCCGGCCTGCCGGACAATCATCAGCCCGGGGATCAGCCGCTTGCTATCGCGCCGCGTCTGATTGAGCTTTGCTTCCAAACGGCCGGCCTGTGGGAGATGGCGGTTCAACATCGTATGGGCTTGCCACGGCATGTCGATCGAGTTTCGTTCGATCGCGCGCCGGATGCCGCGGCCGGGCCATTGTTCGCGGTCGTAACGGCCGACCCCGCGGCGGGGAGCTTTGCCGCCGATGTGGTGGATCAGGCCGGTACGCGGTACCTGCACCTCGCCGGTTACCGCACGGTGGTTGTCCGCGAAAACGTGGATTTGCCGGCGTTCGCGGCCGCGCAGGCCGTGATGGCGTAGCGTGTGGAGATCCACTGGCTCGAACAGGGCGCGAGCGACATGCCCATGGGGGACTGGTGGCTGAGCGAGAGCGAACGGGCCCGCCTCGACGCGCTGCGCTTTCCCAAACGGCGTGCGGATTGGCGTTTGGGACGCTGGACGGCGAAATGCGCCGTCTCCGGATATTTGGACCTTTCGCGCAGCCCGGAGGCGCTGGCCGGCATCGAACTGCGGCCTGCGCCCTCGGGCGCGCCAGAGGTATTCCGCTACGGGCGGCCAGCGCCCCTGGCCGTTTCGCTCAGCCATAGCCGTAACACTGGGCTGTGCGTCGTCACGCAGGCTGGCGTCGAGGTGGGGTGCGATCTCGAAACAGTCGAGGCACGCGCCCCGGCATTTCTCACCGATTACTTCACCGATGATGAACGGAGGTTGGTGGCGCGAATGCCGGTCGCCGGCAGGGATCGCCTAGTGACCTTGCTATGGACCGCCAAAGAAAGCGTCCTGAAGGCGCTCGGTTGCGGCCTACGGTTGGACACTCGCTCGGTGAACGCCAATCCGTCCGACTTTCTGCAAGCGCGCGACGAGGGGTGGCATCGAGTGTCCGCTACGGAGACGAGCGGCAGGACGTTCGATGGCTGGTGGCGAGATTCGGGCGATCTTGTGAGGACTGTGGTCGTGTATCCTAAGACTCTCCCCCTCTGCTTACTGTCGATGCGATGGAAAACGATGCAGGACGACGGGGCCTGCGCGGAGACGATTTCGGCCAGATTTCTGCCATATGATTAGCGCCCGCTTCTGTGCGCTAGAATATAACTCAAGGCGATGAGGCAGCCACAGACAGTGCGGCCGGGACCCATCTTCTGGTTCAGCCCGTGCGAAGTTGCTGGATTTTCTTTTAGAATAAGCTAAGCGTAGATTCGCCGAAGGGCGGGAGTAATTCAGTGGTAGAATGCCAGCTTCCCAAGCTGGACGTCGCGGGTTCGAGTCCCGTCTCCCGCTCCATGTTTTCAATAAGTTAGAGCTAGTTGACCATTTGTGCTCCGTTTATCATCGACGAGACGCTAACCCGTTGGAAAATCGCGGCTAGTTTTCATAGACGCGTGCTCCGTTAGAAGATCGCCATTAGCAGCGCCCGTCCGGCCATTTCTATCGAGGATTTGCACGCAGTCAATCGGCCCGCGACTGCCATCTGTAGGCCGGACAAGGAACCGACCCAGCGCCAGCAGATCGTGCTCAATTCTACGCGTGGGGCATTTCCCGCTCATGTGGATGACTTCCGATGCGCCGTCATCCAGGAGTTGACCGCGAACCGACGGCGGCATGGGTCACTTCCACGCGGAGCTTCCCACAACGACTTCGGACGCGTCGGCCAAATCCGAGCTTTGTACGAGTAGCGCGTCAGCCGCTCGGAGCGGCCCCGCGCTTCAACTGCCGAGCTGCCTGCAGATGCCTGGCGGAGACCAGGTCAAGACAAAGTAGGAATGCCGCCCTTGCGATCTCGGTCAGCGGATAAACGGTATGTAGCCCTTGGTGCGTTTGCGGTATTCGGCGTAGCCGGGGAATCGGCCGGTGAGCAGCTTCTCCTCGGTGGCAACGCGGATTTCGGTTCCGATGATGAAGAAGACCAAGCCGGCGAGGAACTTGGGCCACCATGACCACGCGAGCCCGGTAGTGACATACATGCCTAGCATGGCGGCGTAGATGGGATGACGAAGCCAGCCGTAAACGCCGGTCTGGATCAGCTCGTGGTCCTCGCTCAGCGCGGCCTCGTAGCGCCACTGCTTGCCCAGTCGGTGGGCGGCGGCCCAAGCCAGCACCACGAAAAATGGTCCGAGAATCATGGAAGCGATGGACTCGGCCTTTGGCTGGTGGTATCCCACAGGACGTACGTACACCCAGTCCAGGAAGAAGGCTATGAATACGAACGCGATCCCCAGTCGCGAGGAAGGCGCGCGCTCAGTCGTCTTCCGGCCGGCCGACAGGCGGCTGGGCTTTAGGAAGGCAAGAATCCACGCGACCCAGCAGAGGATGAGCTCAACCCAGGCGATGTACTCCAGCATGGATTCGAGGATAGTAAAAGCTTGCGGCGCTCCGCAAGGCTTTTCCGCAAGAGCTTAGGGGCCTTTCGTTCGCTCGATTCGAAAATCCGGCCGCCGCAGCCTTCCAATAATCTGCGTGTCCTCCGGCCCAGCTTTGGAAGAGTGGCGCGTTATACGGCCAAGTGGTTGAATCCAATGTCCCAGAGGTAAGTTTCGGAACAAGAACGGGATGCCCTAAAATCAAAGCTCCAGCGTCAGTTGCCCCGCTTAGAGCCGGGCTGCGGCCGTTGAGGCGGCGGCAGTTCCTTGCGTGGCAGCTTGTCCGGGCGCGTTGCCGCGTTGTACAAGAACGACGCCAAGACCACCGCCATCTGCTCGGCGTCCGCCAGTTGAACGCGGTCGGACGTGTCCATGTTTGTATGACGCGATCGGCTCTCGAAGTCCAGCGGATCCTGGACAAACTGAAATGCGGGGAGACCCACCGCGTCGAACGCCAGATGATCGGAAGCCACGTCGGCCTCGGTGTCAATGTCGCGAATCGAGACTGTCCCGGAAGTCAGATCCTTAAGCGCCGTGAACCAGTCTTCGAATATCGGACGCGCCATTTCGTTGTGGCGGAGATAGATGCCCTGGATTTTGCCCGAGCCGCCATCGACGTTGAAGTACACGGAGAAATGATCGTGCTCGGGCTTCAGCTGCATGTCGGCTCGGTCGGCGAAGTGCTCCTTGACGTAGGCCCTGGACCCAAGCAATCCCTGCTCCTCACCTCCCCAAAGCGCTAGCCGGACCGTCCGATCCATCGGCAGGTTCAAAGTCCGTAGAATGCGCATCGCTTCCATCGCAACCGCACAGCCGATGGCATTGTCGGTAGCGCCGGTTGCGTAGGGCCAGGAGTCGAGGTGGGCCCCCACCATCACCACCTCTTGTTTCCTGGGGCCGGCCCCGGGGATTTCAGCAATGACATTGAACGACTCACGCTGGACGGTTTCATCGAGTTCGGTCTTGATCTCGACCTGCACCTTGACGGGTTGGTTGTGCGTCAGCAGTCTCGCGATGCGGTTATAATGCTCGGCGGCGAGGATTGCCGTCGGCCTGGGATGGGGCTCGGAAAGGACATTAAAGCCAGGGCTGTAGATCGTGCCGCCCTCGTGCCGGTAATGCTCCTTACGGGATCCCTCTTCAATGGCAGGAATGTCCGTTCGAAACACCGCCAAGAACTTCTCTTCGCCCAGCCAGTCTTCGATTTTCTCCCACAGGGATTGAGGAGGGCCGGGAAGGGCTGAGAATGGGCTCGGAATCGGAATTGGCTCGGTCGAGAGGTCGGCCAGTTCGCCGCTGGTGAATCGGTGCACCAGCGGCGCCGTCAGAAGCGGCAACGGCAACGCCGGCCCGCCGACGAGGATGATCTTCCCCGTCAGCTTCCCACGCATGCGCTCCAGTTCCTCCGCGGTCTGCGGCAGGTCCAACAGAACCGCCTCTCCTGTAACACTTCCGCCAGTGGCTGGTGACCATGCCTCAGGCATCGCGATCAGGGGCTGATACGAAGGCTCAAGCATCGAGGCGCTGAAGAAGGTGCATTGCCAGCTAGGCAAAGGCGCCGCGCCGGCCGCGACAACCCACTTCTCTTTGTGCACGTTTGCCATCCCCCAGTCACTCAGCTGCTGGATGGCCCAATCAGCCGCATGACGAAACTGAGGTGAGTTTGTCAGCCGCGGGCCGAAACGATCAGCCAAATTGTATACGGTATCTGCGATCTTCGATTTCGGATCGCCCCCGGTAGATCCGAACTCTGCGGTCTTGATTCTGTAAAGCGCACGCAGATCTGCGGATTTGGTCCCCAATTGATCCTGACCGGTCGAACTCCCAACGAACAAAGCCAAACCGATGAGTAAGCGCACAACCCCTGAAGCCCTCAACATCCGCCTTGCCCTCCGGCAAATATTCTATGCTAGCGGTGATCTCCTGGGATATCCCGGTTCTCGAATGTGTCCTTCTGGCCGGCTCGTCGTCAGCGAGGAAACACTCCAAATGAGTGTATAGTCGCCCACTCGGAAGTTATCCTCGTGGACCGTCAAGATCGCGGGGCTTTCTGCATTCATCCATTTTCAATTTCTTGTGCTCCGTCTGTGCTCCGTTTGATCCGTGAAGGGCGCACAGGGAGAAAACGCGGTATTCTCAATTGCCAGAACGAGGCGCCAGGAAACGCAATGTTCTTTGTTTCCAATCTACGGTCGTTTTCCCAAGCTGGACGTCGCGGGTTCGAGTCCCGTCTCCCGCTCCATGTTTTCAATAGCTTAGAGCCAGTCGACCATGCGTTTGTACTCCGTCGTGCTGTTTCTATCAAGGAGTCACGCGCCGTCAATCGGCCCGCAATGTAGCGCGTGATTCGCATCGGTCAACGCTGGGCGACTATCCACATGATTGACGTCTAAAACGGTCCAGAGCAGCATCCAAGGCCCCGGCGCGTGTCAAGCACTTTGAGACACCCGGCATGGGAGTTTACTGACTACCTTCCTTCGTCATTTCGCCGGATGGCGCCGGCTTGTTGATCCACACCTCCGAGGGCAACAGCATCGGTTTG
>Ga0181535_10000194_pt1 | contig 94488 bp, 81 predicted proteins | sample PEATcosm2014_Bin_44_FD_119774 | JGI IMG/M metagenome (GOLD analysis project Ga0181535, IMG submission 119774) | Peatland microbial communities from MTU Mesocosm Facility, Houghton, MI, USA - PEATcosm2014_Bin17_30_metaG | ecosystem: Environmental > Terrestrial > Soil > Wetlands > Peat | place... | reverse complement strand
CCCACTTTCATTTTTGCGAGGTTTGTGTACGGGCTGAAGCCCGTACCCTTCACCGGGTCGAGTTATTTCGCAGGCTTTGAAGCCGTGCCCTTTCAAAACATCCACTTATGCAGAGGCTCCCTAGCGGAAGCGGCGGGTGGCTTTGACGACCATGGAGAAGACGCCGGATTCGTCGCGGGCTACGAGGAGGGAGACGTGGCGGTTGATGGCGATTTCGGCCTGGAGAAGCTGCTGGCCGGTGGTGTTGACGTCGGTGGCGTAGGTGAGGGTGATGTTGCGGCCTAACTGCTCCTCGACGATGATGCGGGAGGTTGAGTTGCCGAAGGGGCCGAGGTAGTTGGGGTCTACCTTGACGGAGCCGGCGCCGAAGAGCTTCTGGATACGGCTGGAGACGGTGGCGTTGAGGGCTCCGCCGAGCAGGGCGTCTGTGGTGGGGTTGGAGAGGGCCTGGACCTGCTGCTGGGTGTAGATGCGCTGCTGACTCTCTGTGCGGCCGAGGGCGAGCAGGGCGACGACGTCCGATTCCGGAAGAGGTGGATCGCTGCGGTAGGTGACGGCCATCTTGTCGGGAGTGCCGTGGAGGTTGAGGGTGATGTCGTAATCCTCAACGCGGGCTGTGGCGCTGAGATCGATCAGGGGCTCGATGCGGACCGGGTTGGTGAACACGATGTCGCCGCGCTGAAGATCGTAGCGGGTTCCGGCAATGATGGCGCTGCCCTCTGTGATGGAGACGCGCCCCTGAAGGGAGGGGTTGGCGACGGTTCCGCGCAGGCGCAGGTCGACATCGCCGGCCAGCTTGGCAAAGGCGTTCTGGAAGTTCAACTGCGGGGAAGAGATGACGTGGACATCGAGCCGGACGTGATTGGTGGGAGCGTCGGGCGCGGTGACGGTTTGGACGGCGCCGGCTTGCGCGGCCAGGGCGGCGAAGTCGAGATCGGGACTGACGGTGAAACGGGTGATGAGCACGTCGCCGGAGAGGAAGAGGTTGTTCTGGGGCCCCTGAAGGTGGAACGCGGCATCGGCGAGAGAGCTGACCCCTTGCGGATAGCGGATGCGGACGCCCTTGCCGGTGACCGAGAGGTCGGCGTAAAGGCCGTGCTGATAGGTGAGATAGCCGCCGACGGTGATGGGGCCGCCGCCGCTCATGGCGGTGAGGGATTTGATGTTGAGCCGGTCCTGATTGAACTCGAGGGTGCCGTGCAACTGGCTGAGACCGTTGGGTACGTCCTCAAAGGCTACGGAGCCGTTCTGGAAGTCGACGCGGCCCTGGAGGTTGGGTTTGCCGAGCGGGCCGTGGGCCTCGACCTGGAAGGTGCTGATTCCGCCGGCGGTGAGGTCGGGGTCGAGGGTCTCGGCGAGCTTGAGGTTGACGGAGCCGCTGGCGGCCAGATCGAGCTGGCGCGTGCCGGTGATGGCCAGGGTGCCCTGGGCGCGCATGTCGGTTTCTTCGCCGGTGACGTGGAGGGGATCGAGGCGGACGCGGCCGTTGGCAAGCGTGGCGTGGACGCCGCCTTCGCTTTTGAGATGAACGCCGGCGATGGCGGCCTCGAGCTGCTGGATGCGGGCTTCGCCGCGAAGCTGCTCTGGGTGCGCGAGAGGACCGGAGACGGTGACGGTGCCCGCGAGCGAGGATTCGCCGGTGATGGCGCGGACGTGGGCGAGCTTGAGAAGCGAATCGATGTTGAAGCGGGAGAAGTCGGCTTTGGCCTGGGTGGCGTAGTCGCCGTTGAGGGCGGTCTGGCCGTGGATGGCAAGTTCGGCGCTGTCGATGCGGGTGGTGAGGTCGTAGGCAAGAGCGTGGTTGGCCGTGTGTGCAACTAGATGGAGGCTGCCGACGGATTCGCCGCCGATGGCGAGGTCGTTGAGCGTGGCGTTGCCCTGGAGTTGCGGGTCGTCGAAAGCGCCGGAGCCGCTGATGGAGAAACCGAGTTTGCCGGTGGCGGACCATCCCTCGCGGCGGAGGCGGTCGATTTTGGCGATGTCGAGGCCGGCGGCGTGGGCGTCGATCTGGAAGCGGTGGGAGTTGAGGCCGTAGCTGCCGGTAGCTGTGACGGCGCCTGCCGGGCTGGAGAGGGCGATAGAGGAGAGGGTGATGATGCTGTTCGCGATGGTGCCCTGGGCGCGGACGCGCTTGACCGGCTCGCCGTAGAGGCTGCCGTCGTCAAGCTGGGCCCAGCCGGAGCCGGCGAGGGAATGGAGAGGGCCGTCGGCCTGGATCTGCGCGCCGAGGGTGCCGGTGAGGGGGAGCTTGCCGGTGACGAAGGGCTGGATGTCGCCGACGCCGACGTTGCCGGCTTCGAGATGGAGATGGATCTGAGAGTTGGCGTCGTAGGCAGGAATACCGGGGACACGTGTGCGAGTGGCGGCCGGGGTGGCGATGAGGGAGCCGCTGAGGGCGAGCTTCATGGGGCCGCGCAGGAGCAGGGCGTGGGCGACGTCAATGCGGGCGGCGGAGTAGCTGCAGGTGGCATCGATGGAGTCGAGATGGACCGGTTGCGGCTGGGCTGATGGCGGCTGGGCGGAAGTGAGGGAGGGCATTTCAAGCGTGAGCTGGGTGGCCTTGAGACTGCCGGCCAGGCGGGGGTCGGCGAGGGAACCGGTCCAGGTTCCGTGGTAGGAGGCTTCGCCGGTGAGCGCGATGGGGAGGGCAGCGGTTCCGGATTTTCCGTCGCGCTTGACGCCAAGGCTGCGAAGGACGGTGTCGAACTCGCCCAGGTTGCGGGAGTGGAAGTCGACGGTGAGAGCCGAAGGGCTGGTGAGCGGGTAAGCGCCCATGTCGCCGCGCGCTTCCAACTGGCTCGATGGCATGTTGACTTCGAGTTGGCGGAGGTCGACGGCGCCGTCGCGCTGGGTGTAGGTGCCATCGATGATGCCGCTGGCGGGGGCTTCGCCGGGGAGCGGATTGGGGGACGGACTGAGGTTGAACAATGCCGTGACGGAGACGGTGCTGGTGTCGCCGTTGGTCCAGTTTGCGAGGGCGGGTCCGTTGATGAGCGTGCCGATGCCGAGGCGCTGGAAAGGCTGCTGGCCGACCATGTCGAGGATGGTGTCGAGAGCGACGTCTTTGAAGTGGGCGTCGACTTTGCCGTTGACGTGATAGTCGGGCGGCTGGGGATGGAAGGGCGCGACATTGCGGTCGGCGGAGAGATGCGCAGGGGCGGCAGGGCTTGAGGTCTGGAGGACGGCCTGGCCGTGAACGGGAGGAAGCCAGGGGCTGAGGCTGACGCTGCCTTCCATCTGGCCTCCCTGGCGGAGACGGATAACGACGGAGGTGATGAGGAGGCGGCCGGGGTCGGCGTGGACGTAGGCGTCGAGACGAATGCCAGTGGCGACGACGCCGGTGCCGATGTAGGAGCCGTTCTCGATGTGGACGTTGCCGTCGGTGCGGAATTCGCCGGATTCTCCGGCGGCGGTGAGGTCGAGATGGACGATGCCTTCCGGCGCGTCGGGATAGCCGAGGACCGGGTCGAGAAGACGCATGTCGACGTCGCCGAGGACCTTGGCCTGCCAGTGGGGACGGGTGAAGTCCTGGAGGGAGCCGGAGACATCGAGGGAGTGCGTGGTTTTTCCGGGGCCGCGCGAGGTGAGGCGGAAGGAGCGCAGGGTGGCGGTGGAGCGGGTGAGATCGAGAGTGGCCTGAAAGTAGCCGTGGACGGATTTCCACCCCAGCGACGAAGACCTGTCGCCGGGGACCCCGGACTTCCACCCCGGCGACGAAGACCTGTCGCCGGGGACCCCGGACTTTGCAGTAGATTTCGCAGAGGTGGTGCGGGCAAGGCTTAGGTCGGCAGCGCCGGCCTCGATGCGATAGGTTTCCGGCGCAGACGCATTCGCGGAGATGTAGCGCAGGACGAGGGAGACATCGTTGGCCTGGAAGTCGATAGGGAGCCAGCGGTTCTCGAAGTCGAGGGCGGAGGCTCGGTTGTCGTAGTCGAGGAGGCCCTGCTCGACGGCGATGTGGCCGGCCTGAAGGTTGAAGAGTGTGTCGAGATTGTGGTTACTTGACGCGCCGGGTTTACGCGGATGGGGCTGGTTGGTGGAGCCATTGGGATAGACGATGAGATGCAGGGCGGGGCGGAGGATCTCGAAATCGCGGAGGCGGACGGTGGGGCTCCAGAAACCGAGCAGGCTGACGCGTACGCGGAGGCGATCGATGCGGGCGTAGGGAGCTTCGCCGGGGTCTTCAGTGCCGTGGATGACGAGGCCGATGGCTTCGGCTTCAAGATGGAGGAGGCGCCAGTGGAAGGAGGCGAGCTCGACCTGGCCGCCGGTGGCTTGCTCGATCTCGGCGATGAGGCGCTGGCGGACGAGATTCTCGAACTGGGCGGAGCTCATCCAGAAGTAGAGGCCGGCGGTGGCGAGCGCCACCAGAATCATGAAGCCGGCGACGCCAAGAGGGACGTGGCGGAGGAAGAAACGGCGCAGGCGGCTGGGGCGGTGCGGCTGCTCGGGCTCGGGAAGAGCTAGTTCGGGAAGGAGGTCTTCTGGCTCGGTCATTGCTTTGCCTTTCCTTCCGCGGTTGGGGGGACAGTGGGGGCTGTGTTTTGTTCATCCGGAGTTTCAAGCGTGGGGTCGAGGACTTCGACGTCGCCCTGCTTGCGCAGGTTGGTGAGCCACTCGTCGAAGAGGAGATTTACCTGCTGCTGGAGGAGGATCTCCTCGATGCGGGGCGTGACGCGCTCGAGGGAGGGGACAGCTTCGCCGGCGGTGTATTGGGGGACGAGAGTCCCGCGGTAGTAGGCTTCGATCTCCTGTGGGGCGATGTGAATACCCTGGCGGAAACGCTGCTCGATGAAGGCGAGGATTTCAAGACGGTAACGGAGATAGGTGTTGACACGCTCGGGGGTAAGTCCGTGAGCGGCGAGGAAGGCCTTCCATCCGTCGTCGGAGGCGCAGTTCTGGCGGACGCAGGCGGGGAGTTCCTTGCGGATTTCCGCGAGGCGCATGGCGACTTCTTCGGGCGAAGGCAGGGCTGCCTGGGCGTCTTCGCGGCGAATCTGCTGTTCGATGAGGGAGCGGCTGATGAGCTGATCGAGGGCGTGGCGGCGGGTGAGGATTTCCTGGCCGGGGAGAGATGGGTCCAGGACGGAGAGGCGGATTTCGTCGTCGATGTCGCTGGCCAGGACGGCGTGATTGTTGACCACGGCGACTACGGTGTCGAGGACTACGGGGGACTGGGGGCGGGCGGGGATGGCGAGACAGATCAGAAAGATTGAGACCAGAAACTGCTTCAAAAACGGGGCGCGGGGGGAGTTTGTACTATCCCACCCTAGCCGCGATAAAACTGCGGCAAGGATGGGGCACCCGGAGTTTTTGTTGGGGGTGAGGTACCCGGAGTTCTTGTTGGGAGCTAGGAACCCGGAGCGTTGCTGGGCGCTGGTGCTTCTTGGGCGGATTGGGGGACGGGTGGTCATCAGAAGGTTTGCCCCAGGCTGAAGAAGAAGTTGAAGTGTGTGGCCTCGCCTACATGCGGGTTGGAATAGGGGCCGAGGGTATTTGTGGTCGAAAAGCCGTTGGAATAATTGATGTTTACCGGGTAGATGGGCGTGTTGAGGTTGTAGCTGAAATCGAGGCGAATGGGGCCGACCGGAGTATGGTAGCGCAGTCCGACTCCGGGTGCGTGCGAGAAGTAGTTGAAGCTGCAGATACCCTGATGACCGGTTGAGGTGACCGGGCCATTGGTAGAGCCGCTGGGGCTGGGCGGAATGATCTTTCCGGTGCTGTCTACCTGGGCCGGGGAGAGAACCTTGCAGGTGTCGCGATTGGGCTGGTTGAAGCGGGCGAAGCTGGCCCAGATGTCGCCGGCGTTGGTGAAGACGTTGCCCATGTCGTGGAAAAGGACGAAGCTGACGGTGTTGCCGACCCAGGGGAGCGTGGGGGGCGGCAGGCGGAGTTCGATGCTGTTAACGAGGGTGCCAGCGCCACCGATCGGGAAGCCTGTTTCCGGATCGCGGGGGCCGGCGCCGTTGAAGGAAAAACCGCGCAGCGAGGTGGGGCCGCCAGAGTAGAGGCGCTCGGGGAGCGGGATCAGTTCACTGGAGCCGGTGCCAAAGGCGCGCACCTGGCCGTAACGGGTGCTGCGCGCGAAGACGAAGCGGCCCTTGTCAAAGCCGTAGTAGCTGGAGTTGGTGAGGTCGAGGCGGTTGAATTGCGCCTCGGCACCAAGAGTCTTGATGGAGAGAAACTCCTGGAAGCTGGTGTAGGTTCCGCGATGAGCGTCGAGAGGGGAGTCGCGGGTGTCGCGAATCCATGTGACACCGGGACCGGCGACACGGACGGCTGTCGAGAGCTCTTCGATTTCGCCGGGGAAGACCTGGAGGCTGGAGGCCGCGACCTTGACGCGGCGGAAGTCGTACTCGTAGATGAAGGTGTTTGCCTTGGAGAGCATGGAGCCGGGGAGCTGGAAGTTTTCAGTAAAGCGGAATCCGGCTTCGAGGCGGGAGGCGACGTAGGTGGTGACGTCTTTGCTGTTGGCGTACCCGCCGGAAAAGGTGGCGCCGAAGTTACGGTTGCCGACCAGATGGGGGATTTGGTAGAGGAGGTTGATCTTCTGTTCGAGCAGGCCGTAGGTGCCCTGAAGGGAGGCCGACTGCTCGCGGCCGAAGAGGTTGTTGCGGGTGATGTCGCCCAGGACGCGGAAGCTGACGCCGGTGACGCCGTTGGGATTGCAGGGGACGCCTCCGGCAATGGCTCCGGCGCAGTTGTTTTGCGGGGTACCGGTCTGGACCTCGAAGCCACCGCCGTAGGTGAGCGCCCAGCGGCGGGCCTCGGAGGCCTGGAGGAGGATGGTTTTGCGGGTTGCGCCGCCGGTGGGGTTTTCGACCGCGGCGTTGACTTCGTTGAAGAGGGCGAGTTCGTAGAGATTGCTCTGGGTGGTGAGCAGGGCGGTCTGGTCGAGGGGATCGCCGGCGTGGAGGGTGACGGCTCGGTCGACGGTAGCCGGGCGGGTGTAATGCAGGCCGGTGATGAGTACATTGCGCACGAAGATCTGCGGGCCCTCGGTGATATGGAAGACGACATCGACTTTGTTGGGATCGGCGGGATCTGGCTGCTGAGCGACGTCGACGCTGGCCTGTTCGAAGCCACGGCTGAGGTAGTCAGTGAGCAGGACGTCGCGATCGCCGGCGAGGTTCTGGGGCGAGAGCAACTGGCCGAGCGCGGTGTTGAGCAGAGGCGTGAGCGTGGCTGCATCGACATGGTCGTTGCCATCCAAGCGGACGGCGCCGACACGAGTCTGCTCGCCCTCTTCAATGCGATAGGTGACGACGAGCGGGGCGACGCGGAGCTTGGCGGACGCGGACCTGGCACTGGGAGTGCCGGCGCTTTGCGCGGCGACTTGCTGAGGGGCCGGGTTATCGGCGGCGCTGGTTTCGGGGGTGCTGGTTTCGGGGGCGATTTTGACGTTGGAGAAACCGTTGTTGCGGTAAACGGCCTGGAGCGCGCTGACGTCGGTTGAGACCAGAGCCTGGCTGTAGGCGCCGTGATGGTCGAGCGTATCGGCAGCGCGAACGTTGAGCAGTTCCTTGAGAGTTGCGGAGTCGAAGTAATGGTTTCCGGCGATGTAAACGCGCTCGACGCGGCGGCGCGGCCCGAGGTCGACGTTAAAGACGATTACGACCTCCTGCGCGGCGGCGGGGCGCTGTTCGTGCGTCACCTTGACGTCGAAGTAGCCGAGTCGCTGGTAGTAGTCGCGGAGGCGGCGGTTGCCTTCGTTGAGCAGATCCTCGTCGACGCTTCCCTCTTCAAAGACGGGAATGATGCGCTTGACGCGCTCCGGGCCGATACTGGCTCCCTGGACGAGTACCCGGACGACAGGGCCCTGGTTGGCGGAGAAGCTGTAGTTGACCCTTTTGGCGGCCGGGTCGTAGAGCGCGGAGACGATTTTGAGTTCGACCTCCATCCGCTCCTGCTTCTGGTAGTGCTTGAGGACGCCGGCGAGGGCACGGTTGCCGGTGTCGCGATCCACATGCGCGCCGGTTTTGAGGTGCGCGTAGTGGCGGAAGTCCTGGACGCTCATGCCGGAGTCGCCGGAGACCTCGACCTTGCCGACGCGAGCCTGGACGCCGGAGACCGCGTGGAAGGCGATGTCGACAAGCTGCGCCTCGGGGTGGGGGGTGAGCGCGGGGGTGATTGCCGGCTCGTAGAAACCGTTTTGCGCCATGGTCTGGCGCATCTGCTCAAGCGCGGTGGTGAGCTTGGCCTGTGTGAAGCGGATACCGGGAACGAGTTGGCTGGCGCGTTGCAGTTGCGCGTTGAGCGTGGCGCCCTTGGCGCCGTAGACGCCGACAGTGCCGATGAAGGTGCGGGGGACGCCGCGAAAGACGATGTCGATGCCGCCGGGGCCGCGGGAGCCCTCGGCCTGGATGGTTTCGTAAAGGCCGGTTGCGTAGAGCAGCCGGATGCTTTGGCGCAGGCTTTGCGCGCTGAGCGGCTTTCCCTCGGCCTGCGGGAGATGGCCTGGGAGGGGATCGAGGCGCTCGACGGTGACACCTTCAAACGAGATGCTGTGGACGGGCAGGCCGCTTAACTGGAGCAGAGATGCGGCGGCCTGGGCGGCTGGGACGGGCGGGGCAGGCGTGGTTGTCTGGGATTGGGCCGGGCGGGGGCAGGACGCGAAGACAAGAAGGCATGCGAGCAGAACCCCGCATGGAACCACTCCGCGACTGGTGTACCGGGCTGCCGGCTTTCTCCGCAAGACATTATCTCCCAAAAAGCGCGGGGCACGAACCCCGTTTTGCGCGAAAGTGCGACCGCGGCGCAAAAGACATCAGGACAGAAACATCGGGACGACGGCTCCGGTCGTTGATTGCCGAAGCTCCAGCCATTGGCAGTGGATCAGTTTGAAAGAGCATTCCCTCAGGGGCTAAAGCCCTATTCATTCCATTGCACTTATACCGGGGATAAATCCCCGGCCTACCGCCCGGAGGAGTTTTTCCGCAGCCTGTGAAGCCCGTACTCTTCACCTGAAGCCCGTACCCTTCAAACTGACCCACCACCCCTTCTTTCGAGAACTTCCCCTAACCCCTTATACTAGCGAGGACAGGAGCATTGCGCAGCAGTGCCTAGTCACAAGAGCGATTCCCCCCAAGGAAATTGATGCCCGATAGCCGGTTTTCCACGCCACCGCCGGAAAGTACGTCAAGTGGATTGGACGGTTCAGCTCCCGTTGCCGCTCCGCCCACCAAGCGGGTTACGTTTACGCGCGCGACAGCGCCGGATCCCAGCGAGGCCGATGCGCTGAGGCGGGCGCAGGCCGGCGACCACCACGCCTTTGCCCAGATTTACTCTTTGCACAAAAGACGCATCTATTCCTTATGTCTCCGCATGGTGGGGAATATTACGGAGGCGGAAGACCTGACGCAGGAAGCGTTTCTGCAATTGCATCGGAAGATCGCGACGTTCCGGGGCGAATCGGCGTTTTCTACCTGGCTGCACAGGTTGGCGGTGAATGTGGTGCTGATGCAACTGCGCAAGAAGGGGCTGAACCTGATTTCGCTGGACGAAGCGATGGAGCCGGTGCCGGAGGAAAGGCCAGGGCGGAGCTTCGGGGCGACGGATCTGACGCTGAGCGGTTCGATCGACCGGCTTGCGCTGGAGAAGGCGGTTGCGGATTTGCCAGCGGGATACCGGCTGATTTTTATTCTTCATGATGTGGAAGGCTATGAGCATAATGAGATCGCCTCGATGCTCGAGTGTTCGATCGGGAACAGTAAATCGCAGTTGCACAAGGCACGCCTGAAACTGCGGGATGCGTTGCGCAGGAACGCTCAGAAGGAGGCGCGGCCATGACGGAGGAAGCGGGCAAGATGAGCTGCGCGGAGTTCCAGGCGCAGTTGCCGGAGATGATCGGCTCCGGGGCAAATGCGGCAAACCATCCGCATATCCAGAGTTGCGAGCTTTGCCGGGCGTTGCTGGCGGATCTTGAAACCATCGCCGAGGCGGCGCGTCAACTGCTGCCGGTGGCGGAGCCGCCGGACGAGCTTTGGGAGCATATCGAGTTGGCGATCAAGAGCGAAGAGGGCGGGACCGGACAGGCTTGAGAGATTGAACTTCCCTCCAAAAGAAGCATGGCCGTTGCCTGGGCGGGGGCTCAGGTAAGTTCCCCGGCACAAGGTCCCGTTTTACTTCCCCCCGCAGAATCCACCTGGCCCCCGGGCTTCCCCTCACTTTCCCCGCAAATTAGCCGATAGACCCTTCGAATGGGATTGCATCCAACCTGGAGTATGAGGTGGATGGCGGGGCTGGTTGCGGAGACCCGCCGTCTGCTGCCGGTTGACGGCTGGATGCATGATTCCAGGCAGTTTGGGGATACGGACCGGATTCCGGGGAACCCTTTTCGGATTTCGGGGAACCCTTTCGAGGACAGGATCGTAGATTGAGGGAGGGGCAGTTGCGGGCCAGGCAGGAGGACGGATGGGGGAAAGAATCGTGAAACTTTTCAAACTCTGCGTTGTCTAATGAAGGAAAGTTGACAAAAGGACACTCAATGCAAAACCAAGCTTCCAAGCCGTCAGAGTTGCAAAACCCCACTCCAGCGAGTGTGTCGCGGGTGCGCTATATACCGGTGCTGCCAGTTCGGGATACGGTTCTGTTTCCCCATGCCGTTCTGCCACTTACGGTGGGGCGCGAGAGTTCGATACAACTGATCGAGTCGCTGGGCGAGGAGCGGACGATCGTGGTGACGACGCAGCTTGACCCGCGCCTGGACTCGCCCAAGCCGGCGGATCTGCACGCTGTGGGGACGCTGGCGACCGTGCACAAGGTTGTGCGGATGCCCAACCAGAGCCGGTTTGTGTTTACGGAGGGCGTGCAACGTGTGCGCCTGGTGCGCTACTCGCAGACCGAACCGTTCATGGTGGCCGAGGTGGAGACGCTGGAGGATGTGGAGCCGGCGTCCAGTTCGGAGTTCGAGGCGCTGGTGCGGAACGTGGTGGCACAGTTCCAGCAGATTGTTTCCGAGTCGCCGACGCTGTCAGACGAGCTGCGGACGATTGCGGCCAACATCGAGGAGCCGAGCAGGCTGGTGGATTTTGTGGCCTCGTCGCTTCCCTTCCTGACCACCGACGACAAGCAGCAGATGCTGGAGACGGCGGGGATTGTGGAGCGGCTGGAGCAACTGAACAAGCATCTGGCGAAAGAGATCGAGGTGCAGCAGTTGCGCGCCAAGATCCAGACCGAGGTGCAGGACCAGGTGCAGCAGTCGCAGCGCGACTACTATCTGCGCGAGCAGATGAAGGCTATCCAGAAGGAGTTGGGCGAGCAGGACGAGAGCCAGCGGGATACCGACGATCTGAAGCAGAAGATTGAAGACGCGGGGATGCCGGAGGACGTGAAGAAGGAGGCGCTGAAGGAACTGACGCGGTTGTCGCGGATGTCTCCGATGGCGGCCGACTACAGCCTGACGCGCAACTACGTCGAGTGGCTGGCGGTTCTGCCGTGGGCCAAGAGTTCGGGCGCGAAGGTCAATATCGGCAAGGCGAAGGAGATTCTGGACGAGGACCACTACGGGTTGAAAAAGGTGAAGGACAGGATTCTGGATTACCTGAGCGTTCTGGAACTGAAGCCGGACATGAAGGGACCGATTCTCTGCTTTGTAGGACCTCCGGGGGTGGGCAAGACGAGCCTGGGGCGGTCGATCGCGCGGGCGCTGGGCAGGAAGTTCCAGCGTGTTTCGCTGGGCGGCATGCACGACGAGGCGGAGATCCGCGGACATCGCCGGACGTATATCGGCGCGCTGCCGGGGCAGATTATCCAGAGCATTCGCAGGGCGGAAACCAACGACCCGGTGATGATGCTGGACGAGGTGGACAAGCTGGGGAGAGACTTCCGCGGCGATCCGGCCTCGGCGCTGCTGGAGACCCTGGACCCGGAACAGAACAATACGTTCCGCGACAACTATCTGGACGTGCCGTTTGACTTGTCGAAGGTGCTGTTCATCTGCACGGCGAACATGCTGGACACGGTGCCGCCACCGCTGCTGGACAGGATGGAGCTGATCTTCCTGGAGGGCTACACGGAAGAGGAGAAGGTTCAGATCGCGAACCGGTACCTGATTCCGCGCCAGATCAAGGAGAACGGAATCACGGTGGAGCAGATCGAGTTTCCCGAGGATGCGGTGCGGTACGTAGTGCGGCACTACACGCGGGAGGCGGGCGTGAGGAAACTGGAGCAGGCTATCGGCACGATTTGCCGCAAGCAGGCACGGCGCGTGGTAGAAAACCATGCGGAAAAGCTGGCGGTGACGCGCGAGGTGATCAAGGAGTTTCTGGGCGGTATCCAGGTACGCGTTGAGACCGAAGTGGCGGAACGGGTGAAGAGGCCGGGCGTGGCAGTGGGCCTGGCATGGACGCCGGCCGGCGGCGACATTCTGTTCATCGAAGCCAACAAGATGAAGGGCAAGGGCGGCTTTACGATGACGGGGCAGATTGGCGAGGTGATGCAGGAATCGATGCAGGCCGCGCTGACCTGGGTGCGTTCGAACGCCGGTAGCCTTGGCCTGGCCGAAGACTTCATGAAGGATATCGACCTGCACATTCACGTGCCGGCCGGAGCGATTCCGAAGGACGGGCCTTCAGCAGGCGTGACGATGGCCACGGTGCTCGCATCACTGCTGACCGATACGCCGGTGCGCCCGCTGACGGCGATGACCGGAGAGATCACGCTGAGCGGCAATGTGCTGCCGGTGGGCGGGATCAAGGAGAAGTTTCTGGCGGCGCGGCGGGCAGGAGTGGAAACCATCATTCTGCCTGCGGAAAATCGCCAGGACGTGGAAGAGGACCTGACTTCGGAGATGATGGAGGGCGTGACGGTGCACTACGCCAGCCGCATCGAGGATGTGCTTGCCGTGGCGCTGCCGCTGCTGAAGGCCCGGCCGGATACAAAGCCGGTCGGGGCGGAGGTTGCAGCCAGTCCGGTTGTGTGAGTTGGGTTTGAGACGAGGGAAAAGGCCGGCGAACCTGCCGGCCGTTTTTGTGTTTTGTGTGGGCTCTACTGGATTGGCCGCGAACGATGTTCAGGCAGCAACAGACTGGAGCGGCTCGATTTTTCTGCGCCGGGTCCTGGCATGAGACGCCTGCCAGAAGTCGTAATCGTTTTGGAGGTTGAACCAGATATCTGGGGAGTCCTGGCCAAATGCCTCGCTGATCTTGATGGACATCTCCGGAGTGACGGCGGCTTTTTCATTGAGGACGCGGGACAGTGCCACGCGCGAGACTCCAATATGCGCCGCAAACCCGGTGACGCTGATGGGAATGGCCTGAAGGGCCTCCTTGATAATTCGTCCAGGGTGGGGTGGATTATGCATGCGCATGATTGACCTCCTTTTCGGCCGGGATTCGTCCCGGCCAGTTCTTAGTGGTAATCCTGATAGTCCACCAGAATTGCATCCTGGCCTTCAAAGCGGAAGGTCAAGCGCCAGTTCCCATTGACCTTGACTGCCCAATGACCGGCGAGTTCCTTGTGCAGTGGATGAAGACTCCATCCCGGGACGTTCATTCCGCTTGGGCTTGTGGCCCGATTCAACGTAGCCATTTGATTCTTCAGCTTCTCGGCGTGCGCTGGATTGATGCCTGCCCTCGATCCGTCCATAAAGAGCTTTTCCAGCCCCGCGTGCCTGAAGGACTTGATCACACAGATACTGTATCGCCTGGCGATACAGCGGTCAACAGATAGTTTCGATCCAATGTTTCAAAAAGGGGCAGTCTTGGGGAAGCTGTGCTGTTGCATGGGACATTTCTGCCGATAAAAGAGCAAAGAAACTATCGCGCGGCTGCGCGGAGAGCGGTAGCAATGGCAACCATGACAGCGACGCCCCATCAGATCGTCCCGCTGCATCTTTCAGGAAACACGACCGAGCGGCAGAACAGGATGCTGCAGGATTTTCTTGGCGAGGCGGTCGAGACCGCGTATAGGACAGCGATTGAGCAACTGGACCAGCAGAGCGCGCAGACGGTTCTGGACATGGACCGGAAGCTGAAGAGCGAAGTGGCGGACAAAGTGGTGGAGATCATCCACCGGCACACGGTGAGCGACAAGTACAAGGACGAAGAGGTGGTTTCGAATCGCGCGTATCCGGCCGCCTACAAGGTGCGGCCGATTGAGGCGCAGGTGACGGAGCTGCGCAAGGCGTTTCCGAGCCTGGGCGGTTGCCAGGAAAAGCTGGCGCGGCGCGCGCTTCCGGCGGGGGCCGAGGCGTGGTTTGCCGTTCCTCGCTGGCAGGCGCTTGCCTCGACCTACAACGAGGCCGTGGAGATGTTGGTGGGCGTACTGAGCGCCAGGCGCAGATTCAGCAACCGGATTGTCGGGAAGCTGGGAGCGATGTATCTGCGCCAGACGGAGCGTTCGATACTGGCGGAGAAGATACTGTGCGAGCAGCAGCAGGGCAACGACATTCTGGTGGTGGCGGCGCAGGCGGGGATGCTGCATCGGGGCTCGTCGGCGCGTCGCACCCGGGTGGCGATGGCCGGCAACGAGTTTGCGCTGGGCGTGTTTTCGTTTGGGAGCATGCTGTTGACGCATCCGGAGCGGGTTTCAACGAGCGACACGCTGATGATTGACTGCGGAGGGGACCAGTACTCGGTGCGGGGCGACTATACGTTCGACCGGGTTCCACTGTTCGATTTCGATATGGCGGGCATTGAGTTCAGCATCTTTTACGAGGACCGGGCGCGGAATCTGTGGGGCACGCCGACGGGTTTTCTGTACAAACTGGTTTGACGCGAAGGTCTGCAATGAACTGTGGGGAATGGTTCGCCCCCTGAATACCGCCTGCCGCGTCTAAGTAGCAGGCGGTATTCTTTTTCAAGCTATGCGAATCCAAGTTGTTCCCTTTGGCGTGTCGAAAGACTGGCTGGGCGCGGAAGCGTCCACGATGGAGTTGCCGGAAGGCGCTTCGGTGGCGGACCTGCTGGCGCATCTGACTGCGCGCGTGGCAGCGGAGAAGCTGCGCGGGATTGCGGTGAGCGTGAATGCGGAGTATGCCCTGAAGGGACAGGTGCTGCACGACGGCGATGAGGTGGGGTTGCTGCCGCCGGTCTCGGGCGGAGCTCCTACGCGCACGGCAGGGGCTTTGGAGGAGTGCAATCCATTTATCGCGCTGACGCGCGAGCGCATCGACGCGGAGAAACTGGTGGCCGCGGGCAAGCGGGGCGAGGATGGCGCCGTGGTGGTGTTCGACGGGATTGTGCGCAACAATTCGCGCGGACGGCGGACGCTTTATCTGGACTACGAAGCCTACGAGGAGATGGCGCTGAAGCAGATGCAGAGGCTTGCGGCCGAGGCGCGGGAGAAGTTTGGCGTGCGGGGCGTGACGCTGGTTCACCGGCTGGGCCGGCTGGAAGTGGGCGAGACCAGCGTGCTGATTGTGGTAGCTTCCGCGCATCGGGCGGCAGGGTTTGAGGCGTGCCGTTGGATCATTGACACGCTGAAGAAGACGGTGCCGATCTGGAAGAAAGAGACGTTTGAGGACGGGGCGGTGTGGGCCGATGGCGAGCCGTTTCCGGCCGGGCTGGCGGTGGAGGGTTCGCATGAAGGGTGAGATCGATGCGAACCAACGGTTGGGTATCCTAACCATTCTCAGACAGGCTTTATGCCTTCCCACCCTTGCGCTAGAAAAAATGCGCAAAGATGGGGCACCCAGCGGAATCCTTGGGCTTGGGGCGAGTCATTCCCAGGTCTCAAAAGCGAGACCTGGGGCACCCGGGATTCTGCTGGCACTGGCGGCGCTGTTTGCGGCGAGTGCGGTCGCGGCGCAGACCACGCTGCGGATGGATGTGAAGCTCGTAAGCGTGTTTGTGAACGTGACGGATCGGAACGGGGCGATAGTGGGGGGGCTGGCGCGCGGGGATTTTGCGATCACCGAAGACGGACGGGCGCAGCAGATTGCGGTGTTCGAAAAGCAGTCGGAGATGCCGCTGAACCTGACGCTGGCGATTGACACTTCGGGGAGCGTGCGCAAGGACATGACAGAAGAGGCGGCAGCGGCGCGGCGGTTTGCTCATGCGATTGTGCGGTCGCAGGACCAGATGAGCGTGATGCAGTTTGCCACCGAGGTGCGGGCGCTGACGCCGTTCACCAACAAGCTGGCACTGATTGACAAGGGGTTGGGGCAGTTGCGCGGAGACTATGCCACGGCGCTCTATGACGCAATCTACCAGGGTTCGGAACGGCTGGGCGCCAAAGACGGGCGCAAGGTGCTGGTGGTGATCTCAGACGGGGACGATACGGTAAAGAACACCACGTATGCGCAGGCGCTGGAGCAGGCTCTGCGCAACGAGGTGATGATCTACGCGCTGATCGACGTGCCGATCGAGGCCAGCGCGGGGCGCGATCTGGGCGGCGAACACGCGATGATTACGCTGGCCGAGCAGACGGGCGGCAAATTTTTCTATGTAGGCGCGGGCGGCCTGGACAAGGCGTTTGCACAGGTAAGCGACGATCTGCGGACGCAGTATTTGCTGGGCTACTATCCGCACAATCAGGAGCCTGGGCGGATCTTTCACCGGATCGAAGTGAAGGTGCCGCGGGCTTCCGCGGAAGACTTCAACGTACGGCATAAGACGGGATACTATGCCGATGCGCGGCCGGCCGAAAACTAGTTTGACCGCATGATTTCGCACTTTTGGTTCATGCTATCCCAGGTCCCAAAATCGGGATCCGGGGCACCCGCAGTTGGTACAACAACAAGCGGTCAGAAAACTAGCCGAAACGAAATGTTGTAATCTGACGGCATGAAACACTTGGCTTCACTGTGCCTGCTGGCGGTCTTGTTTACTGGCGTCCTGCCCTGCTCTGCCAAAACCCATCAAGGCAAGATACGCGTTCTCATTGTTGACGGATTCAGCAACCACGACTGGCAGCAGAGTACGGCTCTGCTGCGCGGCATTCTTGCGGCCGCGGGCGAATTCACTGTCGAGGTGAGCACGGCGCCGCAGGAGACCGGCTCTGCCGCATGGGCAGCGTGGCGGCCGCGCTTTGCGGACTACGACGTGGTGATTCAAACCTGCAACGACAATGGTGGAAATGGCCTTCTGCAAGGGCTTAAGCAAAAACCCGAATGGCCCGGCGCAGTGAAGCGGGACTTTGCGGATTTTGTTCAGAAAGGCGGTGGCGTTTATATCTTTCACGCCGCGGAGAACGCTTTTGTGGGCTGGACGGAATATGAAGAGATGGTCGGGCTTAGCTGGCGCACGGCGGATTACGGCACGGCGCTGCGCGTGAGCGATAGCGGCGAAATTGTACGGATCGGCGCAGGCGAGGGCCGCGGAACCGGGCATGGGCAGCGCTCGGATGCCCTGGTGACACGGCTGGGCGACGATCCGATTCACGCAGGGATGCCACGGGCGTGGCTGTCGCCCGATATGGAAGTTTATTTCTACGCGCGCGGCCCGGCGGAAGGAGTCCATGTGCTGGCCTACGCGCGGGACAGCGATCCTAAGCTGGGTTTGTTGTGGCCGGTGGAGTGGACGACGACCTACGGCAAAGGGCGCGTTTATATTTCGACCTACGGGCATGTGTGGCCGGGAGATGTGCAGCCGCCGGGCTTGCGCGATGCCGCAGTCGAAACGATCATTCCGCGGGCGCTGGAATGGTTGGCGCGACGGCCCATCACGTTTCCCGTGCCTAAGGATTTTCCTGGCACAGGCGCAGTTTCGGTGCGCGACAAAAACTAGCAGTCGTTCTGAGCTGCCGAGCTTTTGTTCAAAACTCGGCGGCGCACGACGGGCATTTTGCCGGGACGTTGACCGCCGAATCCACAGTGAATGTGCGCGATGGGAAAACCGCATCTAAAATGGAAACATGACTTCGCCATTGTCGTCGCGCCGTCGCTCGAAGACGCCTCCGCCGGGAGAGACCGGGCAGGAGGCACTGTATCTGCGCTCGCTGAGCGACCGTCAGGTGGTAGTACAGATCAAGCTGCGCGACGGGGAGACCGTGCGCGGCTGGATTGAATACTTCGACGACGCGATGCTGCGGCTGACACGCGACGGGCAGCCCAACCTGTTTATCTACAAACACCAGATCCGCACCATCAGTGAAGCAGGCAAGCGCCGCACACCGCGCGTTGGGGCGATAGGAGAGACGGCGATGCGGGGAACGGCGGCGGTGGAAACTCGCGCGAGCGAGGAGCATTCATGAGCGGCGCGGGGGCCGCAACGGTGGATAATCTGATTTGGGTTCCGAAGGCGGCTGAGATTGCGCGCGAGGCTGGCGGACGGCTGCGCGAGTTTCTGGCGCAGGGCGTCGAGACCGAATACAAAGGCGACGTGGACCTGGTGACGGTGGCCGACCGGACAGTGGAGAAGCTGATCCGGGAGCGGCTGGGCGCGGCGTTTCCCGAGCACGGAATCTACGGCGAAGAGGGCACGCGGGAGCGGATGGAGGGCGAGTTCCGCTGGTACGTGGATCCGCTGGACGGGACGACGAACTTTGCGCATGGGTTTCCGCAGTTTTGCGTGTCGCTTGGCCTGGAACAGCGCGCGCCCGGAATGGCGGCAGATGAAGACGGGAAGCTGGTTGCCGCAGTAATTTACGACCCGATGCGGGATGAGCTTTATACAGCCGAGCGGGGACAGGGTGCGCGGCTGAATGGCAAGCCAATGCGGGTGTCCAAGATTCCTGTCCTGGCAGAGTCGCTGATTTCGACGGGGTTTCCGAGCCAGAAGCGGCACGAGAGCCCGAATGTTCATTTTTACCAGGAGTTCACGCTGCGTTCGCACGGGGTGCGGCGCGCGGGATCGGCGGCGCTGGACCTGGCGTATGTGGCCGCGGGGCGGCTGGAAGCCTTTTGGGAGTTCAACCTGAACCCGTGGGACACAGCAGCGGGGATTCTGCTGGTGGAAGAGTCCGGGGGGCGGGTGACGAACTTTGCAGGCGGCCCTTATCGGCTGGACAGCCGGGAGATTCTGGCGTCGAACGGGCTGATCCAGGGCGAGCTGGTGGAGTTGTTCGGCGAGATGTTTGCCGGGCGCGGGTTGTCGCCGATTCCGACGCCGCAGGAGTTTGCGCGGCAGCGCGCCGAACGAAAGAGATAAGCACCCGTTGGCTGGACGGTTTCCCGTATCGCAAAACTTGGCCGATGGGAGTTGAGTCTAGAGCGGGGGTCATATGCTACTATCAGCGACGAGAAGTTTAGATCCCCGGAGAAATCAGAGATGGCATACGTTATTGCAGAACCCTGTATCGGCACGAAGGACACCGCCTGTGTAGACGCTTGTCCTGTCGATTGCATCCACCCCAAAAAGGACGAAGACGGCTTCGCCGAGATCGACCAGTTGTTCATCGATCCAGTCGAGTGTATCGACTGCGGCGCCTGCGTTCCGGCCTGCCCGGTTTCGGCCATCTTTGCGCAGGATGATCTGCCAGAGAAATGGGCCCACTTTACGGAGAAGAACGCTACGCACTTCGGCCGTTAAGCAACTCGGCTCCAGCCCAACAGCAGAGGTTTCACAGAACGCGCGTCCTGCCCAGGCGGGATGCGCGTTTGTGTCTGTGCGCGGGCGGAATGAACGCGCGTGCAAATGCGGAGATCTGCTTTCGGGGCTGCGGGCGGGAGCCTTCGCACGACTCTCGCGGCAATAGAGAGGGGTTGAGTGGCTTGCTGCGGGCTGCAGCGCCAACTCATTTTTGGAATCTGGGGAATAGGAAGTCCGTGCTAGCTGACGGCTTCTTCGACCGCGCCTGGGGCGGACACGAAGGCGGCCGCGGAAACGCCCCTCTCCTTGTCGCGGATTGCGGCGGTGCGGGGACAGATGGCAAAGCGACCCTTCTCGATTTCAATGAAATCGATATTGTCGCCGGTTTTGAGGCCTAGCTGCTTTCGAACGTTGGTGGGGAGGGTGATACGGCCGTTGAAGGTGACCATAGCGGATGGCATTTGGAACCTCTGAATCCATTCTAGTCTGAAACAGGGCTGGGCGCTTCCATAGGATGAGACGGGGGGACGTGATCTTGCGGTCAATTTGGGAGTCCATGGCGTGTCTTTCGCCTTTCGTTCCCCAAGATTAGGCATGAGAATGATCCGGTCGCGAGCCCTCAATTTGGTCATGTGATTCACGTTCGAACCGCTCCCGGTCTTCCATAACCGCTTCCTCGATAGCTTTGTTCATTTCTTCAATTGAAACCACGTGATCCAGCCTGGGGAGGCAGCCTTCCAAATCCCTTATCGAGCCGGTCTTTTTCATCTTCGACACCCCTGTAACCAGAGTATGTCCAAATCGGCCGCGGCGGCGGTGCGAAGATAGAAGACGCATGGGCGTGCTGACCTCAGAAGCGGTGGTTTTGCGGACTTGGCCGCTGCGCGAGGCCGACCTGATCGTGAGCTTTTTTACGCGCGATTACGGGCGGATCAAGGGCGTGGCCAAGTCGGCGCTGAAGAGCCGGAAACGGTTTGGCGGAGCGCTGGAGCCGATGACCGTGGCGCGGGCGTGGTTTGCCGAGAAGCCGGGGCAGGAGTTGGTGCGGCTGGATCAGTTGGAGATTGTGCGCTCGCCGCTGGCCATGCCGGTTGATCCTGTGCGGATGACGGTGCTGAGCTTTTTTGCCGAGTTGCTGGACGAGGTGCTGCCGGAACACGATCCGCAGGAGACGGTCTTCCGGCTGCTGGTTTCGGTGCTGGAGCAGACGACTGTGGAACAGCCTTGGATGCCGCTGACCTATTTCTCACTGTGGATGACGCGGCTGATGGGCCTGCTGCCGGACGTTGCGCACTGCACGGCATGTGGCGAGGCGTTGCAAGCGGAGCAGGTTTGGTTCCAGAGCTATGGGGATGGGCTGTTCTGCAATGTGCATCGCGGGTCGGGGGCAAATGCGCTGTCAGCGGACTCGTGGCAACTGGCGCAGAGGATGCTGCGGGCGCCGGTCGGGGCCTTTGCGGGCGAGTCGTGGCCGCGACGAAGAGGGACGGATTTGCGGCGGTTCACGCTGCAATCGCTGGAGCGGCACCTGGAGCGCAAGCTGAAGACGGCGGAGGCGCTGGGGAGGCTGGGCGGGTGACGGAGGCTTGCGGCTGATAAAATTGGCTTCAGTTTCGCGAGAGTGAGTTTCCAGAGTGACTTTATCTACTGCTTTACCGGCTACTGGTGTATCGGGCGCTAAACCGAAGGCGCTGACGTTTCAGGAACTGTTGTTCCGGCTGCAGAATTTTTGGGCGGCGCGCGGGTGCGTGCTGCAACAACCGTTTGACGTCGAGGTGGGCGCGGGGACGATGGCGCCAGAGACGTTTTTGCGCGTGCTGGGGCCGAAGCCCTATCGCGTGGGCTATGCGCAGCCATCGCGCCGGCCGGCGGATGGGCGCTACGGCGAGAACCCGAATCGGCTCTTCCGGCACACGCAGTTTCAACTGATTCTGAAACCGCCGCCGGTGAATGTGCAGGAGCTTTATCTGCAATCGCTGGAGGCGATCGGGATCGACCTCGCGCAACACGATTTGAAGTTTGAAGAAGACAACTGGGAAGGGCCGACCGTGGGCGCCTGGGGCGTGGGCTGGCAGGTGATGATGGACGGGATGGAGATTACCCAGTTCACCTACTTCCAGCAGTGCGGCGGACTGGATCTGGACCCTATTTGCGCGGAGCTGACGTATGGGCTCGAGCGGCTGTGCGCGTTTATGCAGGATGTGGACTCGGTGTACGACGTGGTGTGGGCGCGCGATCCGGAGACGGGCGCGGAGGTGACCTACGGCGACGTGCGGCTGACCGACGAGTTGCAGTATTCCGTTTACAACTTTGAAGAAGCCGATGTAACGCGGCTGTGGGAGCACTTCAACAGCTATGAGGCCGAGGCGCAGGCGCTGCTGGCGAAGGGCAATGCCCTGCTGGCGAATGAGAAGGCTGGAGCGGTGGAGAAGAAACGGTTCCCGCTGATTGCTACGTATGAGTTGGCGCTGAAGTGCTCGAACCTGTTCAATCTTCTGGATGCGCGCGGGGCGATCAGCGTGACCGAGCGCGTGGGCATGATTGCGCGCATCAGAAACCTGGCTGTGGGCGTGGCGAAGGTGTATGCGGCACAGCAGCTTCTAGCTACTAGTTGCTAGCTGGTTTTTGGGCTGGAGTTAGGTTCGATGAGTTAGTGGAATGGACATTCCCTCAGGGGCTAAAGCCCGGCCGGTTTTTGGGGAGTTTATGTACGGGCTAAAGCCCGTACCCTTCAAGGCAGAGCGTTAGCAAGCGGAGTTAGTGAGCCGGTGGAGTTAGCCTCCTGGTACATGAGTTAGCAGGCCAGTTAGTGAGCAAGTTAGCGCCGCTTGGGCGGCAATAGCGAGTTAGCGGAAAGATACTCAAAGTTATGGCTGATTTTTTGTTGGAGATTGGGCTGGATGAGATTCCGGCTCGCATGATTGCAGGGGCTGAGGCCGAGCTGGGTCGCCGTGTGAACGAGTTGCTTACGCGGGAGCGGCTGCTGGGGACGGCGGCGAAGGTGACGACTTACTCGACACCGCGGCGGCTGGCTGTGCTGGTGGAAGACGTGTTGGAAACCCAAGCGGATACCGAGGAAAAGCTGACGGGACCGTCGTGGAAGATTGCGTTTAAAGATGGCGCGCCGACGGGTGCGGCACAGGCCTTTGCGAAGAAGGCCGGCGTGGCGGTTGAGGCCCTGGAAAAAGTTACCAACGCCAAGGGCGAGTATGTGGGCGTGACGGTGAAGCGGCTGGGACGCAAGGCGTCGGAGCTGCTGGCGAGCGAATTGCCGAAGGAAGTGCTGTCACTTTATTGGGCTAAGAATATGTACTGGCGCGCGGGCAAGCCGGAACGGTTTGTGAGGCCGGTACGGTGGGTTGTGGCGCTGCTGGATTCTGACGTTGTGCCGGTGGAGATTGCAGGAATTACTGCGGGGAATGTTAGCCGCGGGCATCGCATCTTGCACGGTGAAGCACCTGTCGTGATTGGCGCGCCGAAGAGTTATGCGGAGACGTTGCGCGGGGCGAAGGTTGAGGTCGATGTGGCCGAGCGCAGGCAGACGATTCGCAAGGCGCTGGATAAGGCTACACGGACAGTTGCTGGAGCCAAGTGGCGCGAGGATGAGGTGCTGGTTGAGACCGTTGTGCATTTGACGGAGTGGCCTTCGGTGATCCTGGGCGACTTTGAGGCGGAGTATCTGGCGCTGCCGGAAGAGGTGCTGGTGACGGTGATGCGCGACCACCAGAAATATTTTGCTATCGAGGGCGCGGATGGGAAGCTGCTGCCGCATTTTCTGGCCGTGATGAATATCGCGGTGGATGCCGAGGGCGAGGCGATTATTCGGCATGGGAATGCGCGCGTGTTGCGGGCGCGGTTCAAGGATGCGCGGTTCTTCTGGGAGGTTGACCAGAAGACGCCGCTGGCGCAGCGTGTGGAGAGCTTGAAGAATGTGACTTTCCAGAAGCAGTTGGGAAGTTACGCGTGGAAGACGGAGCAGAATCTGCGCGTGGCAAAGGCTCTGGCGTCTGCGGTCAAGAACGCTGGAGTTGTTTTTGATGAAGCGGCGCTGCTGAAGGCTGTGGAACTAGCGAAGACCGATCTTACTACCGAGTTAGTCAAAGAGTTTACCGAGTTGCAGGGCGTGATTGGCGGGCTCTACGCGAAGGCGCAGGGGCTTGGCGACAAAGTCGGCGACGCAATTTACTCGCAATACATGCCGGCGTCGATTGAAAACGCGATTCCGCCGACTGCGGAAGGACAACTGCTGGGGCTGGCGGACCGGATACAGACGATTACGGAAATGTTTGGGATTCGCCTTGAACCAACAGGATCGAAAGACCCTTTCGCACTGCGACGGGCAGCGAATGCGATTGTGAAGATTCTGGCCGAGTCGGGGTTGCCATTGACCATTAGCGATGTGATATCCGCAGGTGCAAAAGCGTTCGACGAGTCTGGTCGGAAAAGCGCGTTGAATTTGAATGTTCCTGCTGGTGGTGCAACTGGGTTCGATTTTTCTGACAGCAAAGGCACACGCAGCTTCATGGCCGAGCGGTTGCAGTTCTTCTTGAAAGATGTGTGCGGGTTTGCTTATGACGTGGTCAGTGCTGTGCTGGCGGCCGATGCGGACGATGTGCGGGATGCAATTGCGCGGTCTGAGGCGTTGACGGCGGTGCGGGGCTCCGAAGATTTCGCGGCGATTTCGGCGGCGTTCAAGCGGATCAAGAATATTTTGCGGCAGGCGGAAGAGAAGAAGTTTGCGCTGGGAGCGGCTAAGGATGTGACGCTTTCAGCAGAGGCTCAGACGCTGGCCGATGCGGCTGGGGCGCTTGCGCCGAAGGTGGCTGAGCTGCGGCAGGAGCGGGCTTACGGCGAGGCGCTGGCTTTGATTGCGACGCTGCGGCCGGCGGTGGATGCGTTCTTCGATAAGGTGATGGTGCTGGATCCGGATGAGAAGATTCGCGGGGCGCACCTGGGGCTGATCGATGGAGTGCTGCGCGGGTTCTCGGGGATTGCGGACTTCAGCGAGATTGTTACGGGGTAGGAGTTGGGGCTGGTTCAGGATTGACTGACTTCAGGCTTGTATCTTCCCAGGTCTCAAAAGCGAGACCTGGGGCACCCAATCGTATTTGTGGAACAGTCGGTTGTTTCACTTCTTTTGACATTGAGATTCCTGCTTTCCCACCCTTGCGGCGGAAAAACCGCAAGGATGGGGCACCCAGCTTCATTGCGAACAGGACTCCGCCAAGTACACCGGTTTCTTCGCATCTTTGGGTGCTTCCACCCGTCTACAATCTATAGAGATGGCTGACACACTTTATTTGAGTTTGTGGTATCCGAATCTGCGCCTTGCGGCGCTTCCGGACAAGCTGGCGGCGGTGTTGGGGGCGTTTGCCAGGCACGGCGGAGAGGCTGGGGTTTACGCAGCCACCGTTTGGCCGATCAACTGGACCGAGACGCCTATCTTTCAGCGGGTGTGGGGACGCGGGGCCGTGACGGCCGGCCAAGGCGCTGAGCCGCGAGCGGCTGTCGAAGAGGCGCTTGAACTGCTGCACGACGACTATGCCTACGAGTTTCAGATTGGCTGGAGCTTGTGGGAGCTGGAAAACGCAAACGCAGGTCTCCTTCGGCAGGCTCAGGACAGGCTTTCGACTGCCCCTTCGCTTCGCTCGGGGTCCGCTCAGGAGGCCAATCTGCTGGACGCGCGCTGGGTGCGGGAGCCGCATCTGGTGCGGGTAACGGGGTTTGGGCCGCTGTTCGATGAGGGGACGTACGAGGCGGATGGACATATCCGCGTGGACTTTGGCTCGGACACGCCTTTTCTGGAAGAAGACGCGGATCTGGACACGGTGGGCGCTAAACACGTGGAAGAGAATGTGCGGCAACTGGTGGAGCTAACCGCGGCGGTCGAGAAGGATTCCGGGGCGACGGCGCGGCTGTTGTGGTCGGAGTTGGGCGAGAGTCTTGCGCAGCGGCTGGCGGCACGGCTGGGAGTGAGGAACTAACCTGGTGCATTTCACCATTGAGCGGTTGCGGACGATGGTGCTGGCGGCAGGGGTTCTGCTGCTGGTGGCGCTGGGGGCATTTCTGGCCGTAGCGCGGTTCAGGCATCCGATCAACCTGAAGGAGCTGCCCAAGCGGCTGGGCATCGACATCCAGCAAGAGGCCAACGGGGTTACCTTCTCCCATGCGCTGGGCGCTCACTCTCAATTCAAGATTCATGCGTCGAAGGTGGTGCAGTTGAAGGACAACCGCGCGCTGCTGCACGACGTAAAGATTGAGCTGTATGGGGAAGACGGCAGCCGCGTGGACCGCATCGAGGGCGCCGAGTTCGAGTACGACCAGAAAGACGAGACGGCAACGGCAGCCGGGCCGGTGGAGATTACGCTGATGCGGCCTGGGGTGGCTCCAGCGATTGCGCCCAAGGCGACTCCGGACAAGATTGTGAATGACAAGGCGCTCGCGAAACCACTGGCAACGGCGGCCGAGGAAGCTGAGTCCGGCGAAGTGCATGTGAAGACCAGCGGGCTGACCTTTAACCAGAAGACCGGGATAGCGACGACCAGCCAGCGGGTGGATTTCTCTCTGAAGCAAGGCTCGGGCAGCTCGATGGGCGCTACTTACGACTCGCAGCAGGGCGTTCTGGTTCTGGATCGGGCGGTGGAACTGAGGACGGAGCGCAACGGGGACGCGATTGCGATTCATGCCCAGCATGCGCAGTTTGAGCGCGGCAGCAAAGTGTGCCTGATGCGGGCCGCGACGGCGGATTACCGCGGCGGACAGGCTACGGCAGCCGAGGCGAAGGTTCTTTTCCGGGACGACGGGTCGGCGGTGCGGCTGGACGCGACGAACGGGTTCTCGCTGTCGACAGCCACGGGGGGGCGCCTGGCGGCGCCGGCCGGAGCGATGGAGTTCGACGAGCGCAACCAGCCCCGGCACGGTCACCTGGAGGGCGGAGTGCGGATGGACTCGGTGAGCGGGAACCGGCAGATGCATGGGACTTCGCCGGTGGTTGAGTTGGAGTTCACCGCGCAGGGCCTGTTGCACAGGGCGCACCTGGAGCGGGGAGTGGAGTTCCGCAGCGAGGAGGCAAGCGGCGAGGCTGGGACCGCGGGCGCACAGCGGTCGAGCCGGACGTGGCGCTCGCCGGTAGCGGACGTAGAGTTTCGGCAGGCTGGCCGCGGAAAAGTGAGACATGGACAGGTGGAACCGGCCAGCATTCACGGCAGCGGCGGCGTCACGATTACGGGCGTGAGCCAGCGGGGCAAGGTGGCTCCTTCGCCATCGAAGCTGGTGGCCGATGAAGTAAAAGGCGAGTTCGGACCGGATTCGACATTGACGGCCATTACCGGCGTGGGCCATGCCGGCATGGAGCAGACGACCGCAACGGGAGACAAAGAAACGGCGAGCGGGGATCGGCTGGAAGCGCATTTTGACGCTGGGACGAACGGCGCTAAGAAGGACCAGGTGCGGGACGGGCTGAGCAGCCAGGCTCAGATTCAGTCGGCGGTGCTGGATGGGCATGTGGTGCTGATCGAACAATCGCCGGCGAAAGCCGGAGCGCCGCCGCAACCACCGCTGCGGGCGACCGCGGGGCGGGCTGCGTATGAAGGCGCGGGAGAGTGGCTGCATCTGACGGCGAGTCCGCGGGTGGAAGATGGCGCGATGCAACTGACAGCGGACAAGATCGATGTGTCGCAGGAGTCGGGAGATGCGTTTGCGCACGGCAACGTGAAGGCAACCTGGGCGGACACGGGCAAGAACGGGAGAAGCGCGGCGAATGCGCGGGCTGGCCAGGACAGCATCTCCCTGGGCGGGCAGGGCCCGGTGCACGCGATTGCGCAGGAGGCTCAACTGCACCGCGCGAACGAGCAGGCCACATTCAAGGGACAAGCGCGGCTGTGGCAGCAGGCCGACTCGATTGCCGGACCGGTGATTGTGCTGGATCGTCAGAAGAAGACGCTGGTGTCGCGGAGTACGGATGCGGCGGAGCCGGTGCGGGTGGTGTTGCTGAGCGCCGCGGGGCTGGAGCCTGGCTCACCCGCGGGCAAGGAATCGGGCGGAAAAGCCAACGCGCCTTCGGTGATCCGCATACATGGGGGCGAGCTTGACTACTCCGACGTGGACCGCAAGGCGGTAATGGTTGGCGGCGCGCTGGGGCCGGTGGTTGCAGACACGGGTTCGGCGAATTCGATTTCAAACCGGGTGGAGTTGTTTCTAGTACCAGCGGGCAGCCACGCGGACAAAAACAGCGGGCAGGGGCAGGTGGAGCGCATGACTTCGAGCGGCCACGTTGTGGTCAGCTCCGAGGGGCGGCGCGGAACCGGCGAGCAACTGACGTACACGAGCAAGACCGGGGAGTATGTGCTGACTGGAACCGCGGCCACACCGCCAAGGATTACCGACCCGGCGCGGGGAAACGTGACCGGCGAGGCTTTGATTTTCCATGGCCGCGATGATAGCGTCAGTATCGAAGGCGGCGGACGTGAGACCAGGACTGAAACCACGGTGCGCCAGGGACAAGGCAGAAGCGAGCCACACAAATAAATGGACACACTGATTGCCGAGGGAATTGGCAAGTCGTACAAGGGACGGCAAGTAGTACGCGGCGTTGACCTGAATATCTCGCGCGGCGAGGTGGTGGGACTGCTGGGGCCGAACGGCGCCGGCAAGACGACCAGCTTCTACATTATCGTGGGATTGGTAGCGCCGGAGACAGGCCGCGTCCTGGTAGACGAAACCGACATTACGCGTGTACCGATGTATCTGCGCGCGCGCAACTTCGGGATCAGCTATCTTCCCCAGGAGCCTTCGGTCTTCCGCAAACTCACGGTGGAGGAGAACATTTTGGCGGTGCTGGAGGCGCAGCCCCTGGGCTACCGGCAGCGGCGCACACGCACCGAGCGGCTGATCAGCCAATTGAACCTGGGGCATATCCGCACCACGCGGGGCTATGCTCTCTCGGGCGGCGAGCGGAGAAGGGTGGAAATTGCGCGGGCGCTGTGCATTCAGCCCAACTTCATTCTGCTGGACGAGCCATTCAGCGGCATCGATCCGATTGCCGTGCTGGAGTTGCAGAAGATCATCTTCGATTTGAAGGCCGCGGGCATTGGGGTTTTGATCACGGACCATAATGTACGCGAGACGCTGAGCGTGACCGACCGGGCGTACATTATTGCCGAGGGACGGATCTTCCGGGCCGGAACGCCGCACGAGCTAGGCAACGACGTGGAGGTACGGCGCGTCTATCTGGGCGAGGGTTTCTCGCTTGGCTGAGGCGGGAGGACTGTCAAGAGCCGGGATACGCGAAGGGATGGAGCTGATTCCATAGAGAAACTGCCTGATGGTTGGATTCCCCGAACCGGAAAGTTGTATCGAAATGCGGCAGTTTTCCCTTTAAGCTTTTTCTCATACGATTAAACTTTGATTGAGTTCCAACAGGGAACGAGTCCCATTTATGGCGCTGCTGCAACCAAGACTGACTTTGAGAGTGTCGCAACGCCAGATCCTGACTCCGGGCCTGATGCAGATGGTCAGCGTGTTAGCGCTGAACAAGCTCGAACTGAAGGAGATGATCGATGCCGAGATGGTGGAGAATCCCGTCCTGGAAGAGATTGACGAATCGGTTCCGATGCTGGATGAGGTGGCGGCCCGGCTGGAGCGCAATGAGCGCGAGGAACGGCTGGGCCTGCTGGACAAGGGAGCGGAGGCGCCTGCGGACGCACCCAAGGACCCATTCAACGAGGTCGATTTTGGATCGTACTTCCAGGATTATCTTGACCCAGGGTACCGGACGCAACCGGAGTACGAAGATAGCGAAAAGCCCTCGTTTGAGAACTTTCTCTCCCAGCCTACGACTCTGTCCGATCACCTGGCGTGGCAGTTGGGGGCTCTGAGCCTTACGCCAGAGCTGCACAACGCGGCGGAGCTGGTCATTGGCAATCTGGATGAGGATGGGTATCTGGCCGCAAGCGAGGAGGAACTGGCCGCGGCTTTGGGGCAAATCGCCGTGGAGCACACGCCGGAGAGTGAAGCCGCTGGCGAGATTGCGTTAGAGAACGAGACGGCAGCGCTCGAGCTGGTGCGACGCGCAGTCGACCTGGTGCAGCATCTTGACCCGGCCGGGGTGGGCGCGCGGGATTTGCGCGAGTGCCTGCTACTCCAGATTGCGGCGCAGCAGCAAGAGTTTGGCCAAGTGTATGCGAAGCGGCCTGCTGAGACGGAGGAGAATCCGCACGGCAGCCTGAAGGCCGAGGCCGAGGCGAAGCTTGAGGAGCGGCGGCGCAGCATGGAGGTTGGGGCGCTGATTGTGGACCGCCACTTGCCTCTGCTGCAAAAGCGCGACCTGAAGGATCTGGCGCGGGCGGCGCAGATTACGGCCGAAGAGGCTCACGCGGGGATGGAGTTTATCCGCACGCTGGACCCCAGGCCAGGCCGGCTTTACAACCGCGAGCAGACGCGCCTGATTGAACCGGACGTGGTTTTTATCAAGCGCGGCGGCGAGTGGGTTGTGTCCATGAACGAGGAAGACCTGCCCAGCCTGCGGCTTAGCTCGCGCTACCGGCGGATGCTGACGGCTGAAGGCACCGATAAGGAAGTCAAGGATTACGTAAAGGAACGGTTCCGCTCGGCGATGCAGTTGATGCGGAATATCGCGCAGAGGAAGAGCACGATTGTGCGCACGTGCGAAGTGATTGTGCGCCGGCAGCAGGAGTTTCTGGACAAGGGTGTTGAAGCTCTGCGGCCGATGATGATTAAAGAAGTGGCCGAGGAGCTTGGCGTTCATCCCTCGACGATCAGCCGCGCGGTGGCCAACAAATATGCGCATACGCCGCAGGGCGTGCTGGAGCTGCGGTTCTTCTTCTCAGAGGGATCGAACGGGCCCGAGGGCGCGGATACGCCGCTGCTGGTGCTGAAGCGCAAGGTGAAGAAGCTGATTGAGGATGAGGATGCAAAGCATCCGCTGACCGACGACCAGCTTGCCGCGATGCTGCAGGCGCAGGGGATTCAACTGACGCGGCGCACGGTGGCCAAGTATCGCGAGGATATGAATATTCCTTCGACGCACCAGAGGCGGAAGAGGGATTAGGGTGGTGTCCGAAGTTCATAACATAATTGCGACTGTCATTCTGAGTGAATGGGGCCCCAAACGTTTCTCAGTTTGGGGGTGGTGAGCGAAGAATCTGCTTTTGAATTCCCCCAATTTTGTACGCGAATTTTAGACTCACCACACTAGCTTATTAATGCGATCCCAGGTCCCAGAATCGGGACCTGGGGCACCCGCTATTACTTCTCCAGACAGACACAGTCGCTAGAGATTAACGCTGTTGTTCATCAGCGTAATCTCCGGCACGCTACCACCACATTCGATGGTTACGGTGGCGCCTTTCAGGTCCGCGCCGTTGGGAACCGCTAATGTGACCTGAACTGTCTTCGGCGTCAGGTCGGTTGGCGCTTTGAGTGCGGGGACACTGGCGGTGGCAATGGTTTTGCCTGCGCGGTCGCGGAGAACGACTTTGGAGGCGGGGGCATCAACGGCACCCACCGAGTGGACGGTGACGGCGATGCGCGAGCCGTCGACTTTTACATCTTCAGGATCGATGCCGAGATCGGGGCGCGACCAGTAGGGCGTTCCCTTGCTGGCGAGCTTCAACTCGATCACCGTGGTTGTGCGCGGGGCAAAGGTGATTTCGATGTCCTTGCTGCGCTCGAAGGGGACGGTGCTTGTCGCTACGTCTTTCAGAGGGGCGTCGGGCGCGGGCTGCGCATTGCCAATTTCCTGCTGCGTTCCTTGCGTTACAGTCCACTGGCCGGGGTCGATCTCCCATCCGGTCATGTGCGCTTTCACGGGAACGGAGTCGAGATTGTAAGCGATGATCTTGACGTGATCGGGCGTGGCCTCAGGCACGAGGATGGCGACGCTCTGATCGTTAGCCGGCGCGTCAAACTTCCAACTGACGGCGTTGCCGGGGTAGCAATAATTGCGCATAAGTGCTACGCCGCCGAGACGCGAGCGCTGCAGTTCGCCGTTGTTGAAGTAGATGCGATCGATCCAGAGACTGCCCTTGGTGTTGATGAACTCGCGCTCGTGCGCGGTCTGGATTTGCGAGGCATAGACCTTGTTGAGGTAAGAGGTGTCGCCGGTGGCTTGCCAGGCGAGCTGCGAGACGGTCTCGCCGACTTGCGTGGACTTGCTGGCTGCGGCGATGAGCGGCTCGGTCTGGGTCTTGCGCAGGTTGAGCATGTCGAGCGCGTCGGCGTTGAGCAATTGCAGCGCTTCGACGGGTGCATCGACAAAGGGCTTGACGTATTTGGGATCGTTGGTCCAGCGATAGGCGGCCCACAAGATGAACCAGGGCCTCATGCCAGTGGGCTTGTCTTCGTCGGACTTGAAGTTGACCTCGGCGTGCAGCGAAGGCTTGCCATCGGGGCCGGGCTTGTAATGCGCGAGGATGCCGTCGGCGAGTTCAAGGATCATCTTGCGCGTTTCCGGCGAGCCGTTGAAGAGCACCAGCGAAAGCGCGGGATGGAAGACCATGTAGGAGGCTTCTTTCGACCATCCCCACACGACGCCCTCGGCCATCTTGGCGCCGCTGAAGTAACTGGACCGCACGTGGCGATGGCCGGCCTCGTTGATGCCGGTGAGCCACTCGAGACGCTTGGCGGTGACCATAGCGCGCTCGATCTGCTCAGGGCTGCCGAAGTCGAGCTGCATGGATTCGCCGAGCACGTTGAGCCCGTCTTCGTAGCTGTGCAGTTCATCGGTTTGGATGGTGGCCAGGCCGTTGGTAAACATGTGCTGTGCATACATGGCGTCCATTTCCTTCCACAAGGACGCTTTGATTTTTTCGGGAGTGGAACCCATCATGGCGAGGCCCGGCCACCACTCGGTGAAGTCGCTGTCGTCAGAGAGGCCGCCGCCAAATTCACCGTTTGAGATCTGGCGATTGTCGATGTACCAGTTGATGAGGCGCTTGAGGTAGCCGAGGTCTTCCACTTGCAGGAAGGCCCACTGCGGCACGCCGGCGGGCGCTTGCGGCAGGATGAACGGCGGGCGCACCTGCTCGAGATTTTTCTCGTGCCAGTATTTGCGGCCGAGATCGTTTTCCGGATCGACGCGGAGCAGATCGGAGATGTCGCCGTCAAAGCGGTTGAAGAGGTTGAGGCGGCGCGAATTCACGCTCTCTTCCACCATGTTGGCGTATTCGTCGCGCACCTGCGTGAGGCGGTCAACAATGTGTTCGGGGAGCGCGTCTTTGTAGGACTTGAAGATGAGACGCAGCTCGGCGCCTTCAAGCGCGGACGTATTGAAGTCCGCACTCTGCGCGGCGATGGTGATGTAGAGGCTTTTGCCGTTGGACAGGATGCGGTCACGCGTGTCGAGCCAGAGCGTGTGCGGCGCGCCGGGCTTGACGGCGAAGGTGAAGGAAAGCATGTCGCGCATGGGCCAGAGCGGATCTTTGATCTCGATGTTCATCGGGATCACGCCGTCGGCATTGGGCGCGAGCTTGAGCGCGGGCAGGTCGATGGCGATACCGTCGAGGCCGCCGTCCATATTTTCCCATCCGTAGGAAGTGCCGTGACCAACATCGGCCATCTGCGCGCGGAAGTCGGCGGGAACGAGGATGTGGACGATGGGCAGGCCGGATTGCGTGTCTTTGCGCGGCGTGGCGGGAACCATGACGGTGGGCATGGCCATCATGGTCATGCGCTCGTCGGCGGGAAAGCGGCCGGCGATAAAGTCGACCAGCGGCTTTGCGGAGGGATTGTCGTCCGGCGTGATTTTGCCGGTAAGTTTGTAGCGCAGCGTGGCGACGCCGGTGGGTTCTGCGCCGGGGTGGACATAGTAGGCGGAGAGCTCGCCGATGGGCTGCTCCTGCTCGACGTTGGTGAAGCGGATTTTTTCGCTGCCAGGGAATGGCTTGTCGAATTGGTGGAAGGTGATCTCCTGGCCACGGGGACGCTCGAAGAGAGTTTTATCCGAGTCAGTTCCCTTCTCCAGATCATGGGAAAGGATGCTCATGTTGCCCCACGCGCCGCCAGCGATTTCAAGGTGATTCCATGGTTCGTCGGGCATGTTGAAGGTGATGGCCTTGCCGGAGAGCGAGTAGCAATCCCAGTCGGGCAGTTCGTAGAAGTCGTCGCGGCCGATGAGGCGGGAGCGATTGTAGACGCCGGGCCATGTGGTTTCGCGGATGCCGTCGTTGGCCTTCCACCACCAGCGGGCGAGATCGAAGGCGTCGTGGATTTCAACTTTGCGAATCGTCGTCGAGGACGAGTCGAGCACAACGGGCGTGTCGCCGGGGCGATTCCATCCATACTTGAGGTTCCACTCGGTTTGCCAGTTTGTTGCATGGCCGGAGCCGGAGTCAAAGCGGCCCTCGGCCGACACTACGGAAGCGCCGGGACCAGTGGGCGATGCGGCTGCGCCGGTGGCGACGGTGCGATCGAGCGCAGGGAGGGTTAGCGGCAGTTCATTTTTTGCGAGCGAGGCTATGTTGTCGTCAGAAAGCGAGCGGTCGTAGATGCGCAGCTCGTCGATATCGCCGGCGCGGTCGTAGCTATAGGAAGTTTCAACGCCGGTGGGACCGATGACGCGCGAGTGCGGACCGAACTGATCGAGGTTGGTATCGAAGAGGCCGGTGGCGGCCTTGGTTGCGGCGAGCTTGCCGTTCACGTAGAAGCGGATGCCGCTGGTCTCGTCCCATGCGAGCGCAAGGTGAATCCACTCGTCGGGCTTTGGCTGCTCGGGGAGCTTGATGGAGACGCGGGTACGGCCGAGGTTGACGTCTGTGACAAAGGCGTCGAAGCCGTGGCCGTTCCAGTCGATGCGCATCCACACCATGTCCCAACTGGAGTGGTCGGCGTAGCCAACGCGGAAGACAGGAAATTCTGTTTGGTCGAGAGGCTCGCGCGAGCGCCAGAAAAAGGAGAGCGTGCCGCGCTGCGCGTAGATGTTGCCCGGTGCCCAGTAAGAGAGAAGCTGCGTGTTGCCGCACTGAATGTACGGGCCATGCGGACCGTTGGGAAGAATCTTGACGTCCTTGACGTAGTTGGGGACGGGGTTGCCACCGGCCGCGTAGTCGGCGTTGAAGCCGTTGTCGCCAGAGAGATAAAAGAGCAGGCCGGGTTCAGTTGCGTGCGGATTCGGAGGCAGAACAGAAGCCGTAGTGGGCGGCGCGTATTGAACGGCGACCTGAGCCCGTGCGGCGGAGAGAACGACAAGGCCCAGAAGCGGGCAAAGCACAAAAAGAGGGCGCACACTAAGCATGAAGCAACTCCTCGAATCCGAATGATGCGGGGGTGAGCGTTGCGTTCAGAGCGCCGCGAACTGGTCAGACCACGCGGAGCAATTGTCGCTGTTGCGGCACGGTTTTGGCAAATGGCAAGAATTGCCGAATGTGGGCGGATTGTTTCACAAGCAATGCAGCTTTGCGGAGGTATTCTTGTTGCATGAGCGATGCGATGAAAGCCGCGCTGCTTTACGGCGCAAGAGACATTCGAGTGGAGGCGTATCGGCGCCCCGAGTTGCAACCGGGGATGGTGCTGCTGCGGACCCGGCGTGTGGGCATTTGCGGGTCGGACCTGCACTATTACGAAGAGGGCCACTGCGGCGCATCGACGCCGGACCGGCCGTTTGTGCTGGGGCATGAGTTTGTCGCGGATGTTGCGGCGGTGGCGGACGGCGTGGACGCGGTTCGCGTGGGCCAACGCGTGACGGCGAATCCGGCGCGGGCTTGCGGGTTCTGCGACTACTGCAAGGCGGGCCGGGGAAATCTTTGCCGCAAGACGATCATGCTGGGGAGCGCGAGCAGAAGACCGCCAATCGATGGTGCGATGGCGGAGTATCTGACGGTGCGCGGAGATCAGTGCTGCGTGCTGCCGGACGAGATGGACGACACGCTGGGCACGATGATTGAGCCGCTGGCCGTAGCGCTGCACGCGGTGAAGCGCGCGGGCGGCGTCTCAGGCAAGCGCGTTTTTGTGGCGGGAGCGGGAACCATCGGGCGGCTGGTGGCGATTGTTGCGAAGGCGTTTGGAGCGGTGCCGGTGGCGATCAGCGAGATTGTGCCGGCGCGGCGCGAGCGTGCAGTCGAGGGCGGCGTGGATGTGGTTCTCGATCCGGGTGCGAAGGATTTCGGCGAGAGGGTGAAGGCATTGACGGGCGATGGATTCGACGCGCTGTTTGAAGCGTCGGGGTCGGCCCTGGCGCTGCGGCAGTTGTTCGAGATTGTGCGGCCGGGTGGAACGATTGTGCAGATCGGCACGGTGCCGACGGAAGGCATTCCGCTGCCCTGCTACGAGGTGATGCACAAGGAGTTCAGCTACATCGGATCCTTGCGGTATGGCAATGTGTTTGGAGAGGCGATCCGGCTGGTGGCTTCCGGGCGCGTGGACTTGCGGCCGCTCTACAGCGGAGAGTTTGCGCCGGATGAAGCGGCGAAGGCGTTTGAAGTTGCTGCTGACAAGGCGCGGTCGTTGAAGGTGCAGATACGGCTGTGACGGGTGACGCAGGAGTTTGCAGCGTTTGTTGAGCCAAGCCTTCGTTTTGTTACGATCGCTCCCGAAAGATGGGCCGGTTGAGTGTTGTCGTATCCCACCCTAACCGCAAAAGACGCGGTTAGGATGGGGCACCCAGCTTGGTTCGACAGCAAGCGATCAAAAGCCAGAAGCTGCTTTTACATTGCTTCGGGGCTTTCGATTCCCAACCATGCCAACACGACGACTAACTCGCGTAGAGCAACGGCTGCCGTCGCGAGCAGAAATGTTTTGCGCGCTGGGTCCTCTTCAGTGAGGATGTGATGACGGTGGTAAAAGTTGTTGAACTCCTGCGCTAACTGAAAAGCATGCTTGGCGAGATAGGCCGGCTCGGAGCTTGCGATGCACTGCTCAAGCACAAGCGTGCGGCGCGCGGCGCGCAGCCACAACGCCCAGATGTCTTCATTCTCTTCGCCGACGAGATAGCTTCCGGCCTTTCCTAACTCCGCTAACGACGCGAACTCCGCTAACACCGCTTCCGGCGTGGTTGCGGCCTTACGGAAGATGTTGCGGGCGCGGACAACGGCGTATTGAATGTAGGGGCCAGTTTCGCCCTCGAAGCTGAGCGCATCTTTGAAATCGAAGGCTATGACGGAGTTGCGCGTGAACTTGAGCATGAAGTAACGCAGCGCGCCGATGGCGATCTGCTTGGCGATCTGCTGGCGTTCGGTTTCGGCATTCTCGCCCGTTCCGCCGGTCTGGCGCGCATCGACTTCGGCGCGGGTGGCGACGATGAGTTTGTCGATGAGGTCGTCGGCCTTGACGCCGAAGCCCTTGCGGCCGCTGACTTCGATGTAGGGGCGGGCCAAGTCTTCAGCAGAGACGTCATAGCCGAGTTCGACGGCGCAGCGCGGCGTGAGCGCCACCATCTCATAACTGAAGTGCGTGTAGCGATCGGCTTGGTCGGTGTACCCCATGCCGCGCAGGGCCTGGATCACGTTGGCCTGCGGGTCGGACTGGCGCGTGTCAATGACGTTGTAGATGGCTTGCGCGCCGCCGAACTGCGGGTGCGTTGCCTCGCCGTCGACGGTCGAGATCCAGCACTCGTGATGCGGGTAGGTGAAGAAGGGTTTGTAACCGAAGTCCTTGCCGAGCAGGCCGAACTTCCAGAGGTGATAGGCAATGTCTTTGCCGACGTAGGTGACGGTGCCGTTGGAGCGGACGATGACCTTTGCGTCTTCGTTGAGATCGCCTTCGACAACATCCGCGCCGGGGCGGGTCATGACCCAGCAGCCTTTGTTTTTGCCTTCGTTCTCGAAGTAAAGCACGCCGGACTGCTTGAGCTTTTCGAAGGCGGCATCCCAGAATTTGAGGTGGAGAATTTCGCTCTCGCGGGGCAGGAAATCGTACTCGATGTCGAGGCGGAGCATGGTTTCAAGATGGCGGCGGAGGACGGCGGTTGAAATCAGCTCGGCAACTGCGGAGGTTTCGTTGCCGCCTTCTTCAAGCTGGTGCAATGTGGCGTAGCGCAGTTGTTTGCGCTCGGCGTTTTCCGCGTCGGTCCCTGCTGAATACCACTGCGAGGTCTTGGCGTAGAGGTCCCAGCAGTAGAAATCAATGCGCTCGCCCTTCTGCTTGAGTTCGTCGAGGAGGGTGCGAACACCGGCCAGAGTGCGGCCTTCAAGATGAAGGAAGCCGACCACTACATCGGCAACTTGAACGCCGGTATTGTCAATGTAATTTTGCACGTCGACTTTTTGTCCGGCGGCGCGCAGCAGGCGGACGAAGGTGTCGCCGAGGATGGAGTTGCGCAGGTGGCCGATGTGCGCGGCTTTGTTCGGGTTAATACTGGTGTGCTCTACGAGAGAGTGCAGACCGCTCGATTTCAGTTCTAGGCCTGCACCGCTTGCAACCAGACGCGCACCGGCGGCGCGATCGAGGCGGGCGTTGATGTAGCCGGCGCCAGCGACTTCGAAGCCGGCGAAACCATCGAGCGAGCCGAGTGCGGCGACAACTTCCTGGGCGATGATTTTGGGGGCCTTGCGAAGTTTGCGGGCCAGTTCGTAGGCGATGGGGGTGGACAGCTCGCCGAATTTGAGGTCTGGCGGAATCTCGACGGGGATGTTCAGGAGTTCGAGATCGTATTTTGACTTGAGAACACCGCGAAGGTGTTCGGCGAAGCGATTTTGCAGTTCGAGATACACGTCGGGTGGGCCTCAGAAATCCTTGATTTCCAAGGTGATTTTACCACCTGCGGTGGGACGGACGTGGCTTCGCCGCCTAGAGGGTCCGAGGCAATCGCATGAACGACAAATGGTTGCCGATTGTCCATCTTTTGGCACCGCCCCTACGGGGCTTTGTGGCACATTACGGCCCCTAACCCCACGCTGAAGCGCGGGGCTAACGAACTTTGCGCCTCCGGCGCGGGAGATTGGAAGCCGTTCGATCATCAAAATTCGTTCATTCAATTGCCCTAAGCGTTTATGCGGCAACCGGCGCAAAGTAATGCCGATGCCGTAAGATGGAGAGTAGATTGCCTTGATATTTCCGGCTGGCGTTAGCGGAGAATTGAACGCAAAGTCCCTCCCATGACTAATTCAGCATCCAGCAAAGAACGTTTTTATCTGACCACGCCGATTTACTACGTGAATGCGAGGCCGCACCTGGGCCACGCCTACTCAACCATTGTGTGCGACGCCATTGCCAGAAGGAAACGAGCGCTGGGCGTCGACACTTATTTCTTGACCGGGACCGACGAACACGGGCAGAAGATTGAGCGCTCGGCGGAGTTGGCCGGGCGCACGCCTGCCGAGTTTGCCGCGGCGATCTCCGGCGAGTTTCGCGGGCTGTGGGATAAGTTGGGCCTGAGCTACGACGACTTTATCCGCACCACCGAAGAACGGCACAAGCGCGGCGTACAGAAGCTGTTTGCAACGCTGCGCGACAAGGGATTTATTTACAAGGGCAGCTACACCGGGCAGTATTGCGTATCCGATGAGGCCTATGTGGACGGACCGCCGGGAACGGTTTGCCCCGACTGCGGGCGCGTTACGGAGACGGTGAGCGAGGAGAATTATTTCTTCAAGCTGTCGGCGTTCGAGCGCAAGCTGCTGGAGTTTTACGAAGCGAATCCAGGGTTCATGGGGCCGGAGTCGACGCGGCGCGAAGTGATTTCGTTTGTGCGTGGGGGCCTGAAGGACTTGTCTGTGAGCCGGACGAGTTTCTCGTGGGGCATTCCGGTGCCGGACGATGAGAAGCATGTGGTGTACGTGTGGCTGGATGCGCTGGCCAACTACATAACGGCGTTGGGGTATGGGTCGGACGATCCGAAGGACCAGGAGCGCTTCAAGAAGTTCTGGCCGGCGGACATGCACCTGATCGGCAAGGAGATCAGCCGATTCCACTGCGTGTATTGGCCGGCGTTTTTGATGGCGGCAGGGATTGAGCTGCCGCGCTCGGTGAAGGCCAACGGGTGGCTGCTGTTCGACCAGGGCAAGATGTCGAAGTCGAAGGGCAACATTGTGCGCGCGGAGACCGTACACGAGGTTCTGGGAGCCGATGCGCTACGGTATTTTCTGCTGCGCGAGATTCCGTTTGGGCAGGACGGAAGCTTCAGCTTCGACGCACTGGTGCAGCGGTACAACGGCGACCTTGCGAACGGCTACGGCAACCTGGTGAGCCGCGTGGTGAACATGGTGCACAAGTACTTCGGCGGGGTGGTGCCGGAGACGGGTACGGAGACGGCGGCCGAGATAGCTCTGCGCGAGAGCGCGGTGCAGGCCATTGCTGCCTTCGGGCCGGAATTTGATGCGCTGAATTTTTCCGAGGCGCTGAAGGGGCTGTGGACGCTGGTTGCCGAAACGGATGGCTACCTGACGGCGAATGCGCCGTGGAAGAAGCCGGCGGAGCGGTCCGATGCGGATCATGCGCTGCTGCAGGCGCGCGTGCTGGCGACGGCGGCTGAGGCGATTCGCGTGATTACGGCGCTGGTGTATCCGATACTGCCGGAGTCGGCCGCGAAGGTTTGGCGACAGCTTGGGCAGGGCGAGATTGCCGAGGCAGCAAAAACATCATTTTTAACGAATCTCGCGTGGGGCGGGTTGAAGGCCGGAACGAAGTTTGGCGAGCCGGCACCGCTGTTTCCACGCGCGGAAAAGGACGCGGTTGAACGTATGCAAAATATCGAGGAACAGAATAACAAAACGGTGATTGAAGCGGCGGGTGGTTCGGCGGAGGCTGCCGCTAAGGCTGTTCAGACTGCTGCGCCCGTTGCGGCGGCTGTGCCTGCACCGGCGACGAAGACTCCTGCGGCGGTTGCACCGAAAGTGGCGGAGACTACAGATCTTGTTGCGGCGGTCGCTCCTGCTGTAACGGCAACTTCTTCCGCGGTTCCAGCGGCTGCACCTGCGGCGGCAACGGTGGAAGAGACCCAGCATATTTCCATCGACGATTTTGTGAAGGTGGAATTGCGGGTGGCGCAGATTCTGGTGGCGGAACGCATTCCGAAGGCCGATAAGCTGCTGCGCCTCGAAGTCGATTTGGGCTATGAAAAGCGGCAGATTCTGGCCGGCATTGCACAGTACTACGAGCCGGAAAAGCTGATCGGGCGGAAGATTGTGATTGTGGCCAACCTGGCGCCGCGCAAGATGAGGGGCCTGGAGTCGAATGGGATGCTGCTGGCGGCTTCACTGCCCGATGGCGCACCGGTGCTGGCTGGATTCCTGGAAGAGGTTCCTCTGGGGGCGCGGTTGAAGTAGGCAGGATTGCTGTTCTGGTGCACTGGCTGGTTCTGATTGCCTATACACATAAATCGTGCCATACTTACACATTGGGAGGCGCGGCGTATGCGGACCAATATCGACATTGACGACAAGTTGATGCGGCAGGCGATGAAGGCTATCGGGGCTTCCACCAAGAAGGCCGCAGTAGAGGCGGCGTTGCGCAAAGTGGTGCAACTGAAGAAGCAGGAAGGCATCAAGAAGCTTCGGGGCAAAGTCCAATGGGCAGGCGATCTTGACGCCATGCGCGAAGGCCGCTTTATGAATTGGGAAGAAGAATTCGAGAAGGCAAAACTCAAAGAACCCGCAGCCTAGCCAAAAACAGAGCATGAAGAAGGCGCAGTCCGCATGGTAATCGTAGATTCCTCGGTTTGGATCGACTACCTGAACGACAGGGTGAACGACCAGACCACCTGGCTTGAAAGCGCGATCGGTCACGAGGAGATTGGGCTGACGAGCCTGATCCTTTGCGAGGTTTTGCAGGGAATCCGCCGTGATCGCCACTTCAGTGAAACGCGCGAAGAGTTGATGACCTTTCCGGTGTTCGACGGGGTAGCGGCGAATCTCGCAGTTGCGGCAGCACAAAACTTTCGCAGGTTACGGCGTCTTGGGTTCACCGTACGCAAGACGATCGACTGCATCATCGCCACATTCTGCATTGAGAAAGGCCACCAGTTGCTGCACCATGACAGCGACTTCGAACCCTTCGAAAAGCATCTGGGACTGCACGTGGTGCATCCTCCATCGATTCCATTAAATTAGACTTAGGTAATACAGGAAGAAACTTCCCCTATGCAGCGCAACCTGAGGCAACCTTGCTGATCGATTCCCATGCGCACATTGACAGCCCGCGCTACGCGGAAGACCGCGCGGCTATGCTGGCGCGTGCGTGGGAGGCTGGCGTGGGCGCGGTACTGGCCATTGGCATTGGCGAGGGGCCGGCCGAGATGCACCAGACACTCGAAATTTGCCGCGAGTTCAATTCCCTGCCCCAAAGCGGCGCCGGGATTCCGCGACTTTACGCGAGCGCGGGCGTTTATCCGCACAACACGCCGGAGATCGACGACGCGGTGCTGGCCAAGCTGGATGGGCTGCTGGCGGAGCCGGAAACGATTGCCTGCGGGGAGATTGGCCTGGATTACTACCACGAAGGCGCAGCGCACGATGTCCAGCGGCGGGGGCTGATTCAGCAGCTCGAAGTCGCTGCGGCGCGGAAGCGGCCGATTCTGATCCATTGCCGGCCAAAGGATGGAGCGACCGACGCGTGGGACCATCTTTTCGAAATCCTGGACGAGCACTGGAAGCCGACCGGACTGGGCGGGATCATGCACTGCTTTGGAGCCGGATGGGAGCAGGCGCGGCGGTCGTTGGATATGGGTTTCCTGATCTCGTTTGCCGGGAATCTGAGCTATCCCAAGGCCCAGGCGATGCGGGATGTGGCGGCCAGACTGCCGCTGGACGGGTTGCTGGTGGAGACCGACGCTCCCTGGCTGGCGCCGGCGCCCAACCGTGGCAAGCGTAACGAGCCGGCATGGGTGCTGCACACGGCAGAGGTTTTGGCAGGGGTATTGGGCGTTTCGGTAGAAGAAATTGCCGCGACGACCACGAAAAACTTCTCGAAACTGTTTCAGCTTAGGGTTGACGTGGGAAACTGGTAGAGGCATTGCATGCAGCAGCCCTATAGGGTTTGAGGGAAAAGAAGATGGCTCAGGAAAATTCATTCGACATTGCGAGCAAGGTGGATATCCAGGAAGTCCGCAACGCCATCGATCAGGCGCTGAAGGAGCTTCATCAGCGGTTCGATCTGAAGGATTCCCACTCGGATATTACGATGGAGGGCAACGATGCGATTCAGCTTGCCTCCGACGGGGAGTACCATCTGGAAGCGGTGAAGGACATTCTGGCGCAGAAGCTGGTGAAGCGCGGCGTTTCGCTGAAGAACATGACCTATGACAAGGTGGAGCCGGCGGCGGGCAAGAGCGTGCGCCAGAAGATTTCCCTGCAACAAGGCATTCCGGTGGAAAAGGCCAAGGAGATTGTGCGCCTGGTGAAGGACTCGAAGTTGAAGGCGCAGGCCAGCATCCAGGGAGATACGGTCAGAATTTCCAGCAAGGACCGCGATGTGCTTCAATCGATCATTGCGCTGCTGCGGGCCAAAGAGATGGGCCTGGAGTTGCAGTTCACCAACTACCGCACGAATTAATTGGCTGCAAAAAACCTTCGCACACGAGAACCGGAGAGCTTTGAGCACATTGGCGACATCGACGGCGAGAGAGGTCTTCGATCTACTGCGGGACGACCTGGTAGCGATCGAACAGGAGTTGGGACGTGACTCCGCCTCGGGCGTAAGCACGATTACCGAGATCGCCGAATACCTGCGCGAGGGCGGCGGCAAACGCATACGCCCCACGCTGCTGTTGCTCTCCGCGCATGCGCTGGGCTACACGGGGCAGGGCTCGATCCGGCTGGGCGCGGTGGTGGAGATGGTGCACACGGCAACGCTGGTGCACGACGACATTATCGACGGCGCGGACACACGGCGCGGACGGCCCTCGGCAAACACAGCATGGGGCAATGAAAAATGCGTGCTGGCCGGCGACTGGCTCTACATGCAGGCCTTCAAGGTGGCGCTCGAAGAGAAAAACCTGCGCGTGCTTGACCTGCTGATCGGGCTGACGCAGCAGATGGTCGAGGGCGAGCTGCTGCAGATTCAAAAGCTGGGCAAAGCCGTCTCCGAAGCCGAGTATTACGACCTGATCTTCCGCAAGACGGCATGCCTGTTTTCCGTATCGATGCGGCTGGGCGCAGTGCTGGCGGGGGCGAGCGAGGACGAAGAGAACCGGCTGGCGACCTATGGACGGACAGTGGGCCTGGCCTTCCAGATTGTGGACGATGTGCTGGACCTGACGGCGACCGAAGAGGTTCTGGGCAAGCCTGTGGCGAGCGACCTGCGCGAGGGCAAAGCGACGCTATCGGTGATTCACTCGATCGACCACGGAACCGCCAAGGACCGGCAGACGATCCAGCGGGTTCTGGACGACCGCAGCTTTGAGAATGTGAGCCGGCAGCAGATCAGAGAGATTCTGATGCGCAACGGCTCGGTGGAATATGCAATGACGGTCGCCGACCGCTACGCGGAGCAGAGCCGCCAGGCTCTGGCCCAACTGCCCGAGTCCGAGTACAAGCGCGCCCTGCTATGGGTGCCTGACTTTGTGGTAGCGCGGGAGAAGTAGATGGCGCGCAGAAAATCGGGCCAGCCCTTGTGGACCGCTGTGGACGAATACCTGGGCGGCATGCTGGCGCCCTCCGACGAACATCTTGAAGCTGCGCTCAAAGCCAACCGCAAGGCGGGCCTTCCGGCTATCGATGTGTCTCCGCTACAAGGCAAATTCCTTCAGGTGCTGGTCGCGCTGACGCGGGCCAGGCGCGTGCTTGAGATCGGCTTGCTGGGCGGCTACTCGACCATCTGGATCGCACGTGCGCTGCCGAGGGGCGGGCGCATTGTCTCGCTCGAGCTCAGCGCAAAGCACGCGGAGGTGGCGCGCGCGAATCTGCGGCGTGCCGGACTGCTGGGGCGCGTGGATGTGCGCGTGGGAGCGGCTCTGGATAGCCTGCCGGTGCTGGCGGCAGAGCGCGGCGGCAAGTTCGACTTGATCTTTATCGACGCGGACAAGGAGAACAATCCGCTGTATCTGGAATGGGCTCTGAAGCTCGCGCGGCGCGGATCGGTGATTGTGGTGGATAACATCGCGCGGCATGGAAGAGTCATCGACGCCAGGAGCAAGGATGCCGATATTCAGGGGACGCGCCGCTGCCTGGAGATGATGGCTTCCGATCCGCGGCTAAGTGCTTTTGCCATGCAGACCGCGGGGGTGAAGGGGTTGGACGGCTTTGCGATGGCGGTTGTTGTGCGCTGAGCCCGCGTCGAGCATTCCCTCTGGGGCTCAGCAGGCTGCAAAAAACTCCTTCTGGTCACAATGCCTTAAGGCTTTGTGACAGGGCACGACTTCAGTCGTGCCGCAAATGCTGAAAAATGAGCGAGGGCTGGTAGGGGTGGGTTTCAGCCCACCCATTTATCCCCTGCAAAATTCCTTCCGCACAAAAATCAAATACAGGCCTTTTTTCGCAGCCTTTTTAGCCGGTACCTTCAAATTGACTTACTCGCCATTCCTTCAATACCGCGACGACTCGCTACTCCATCGTCTATGATTTCCAGGGACCTCGCGACGGCCTGCATCGGCAGTCGAAGTTACAGGCGGCCATGGAGAATCCTGTCAGCTTCCAAGCGATAGCGCAACACAACCAGAGCAAAGGAACAATGGAATGATCAGCAGGCGTAGATTCATTGGCGGTGTTTCGGCAGTTGCGGGAACAATCGGATTGAAGAACGTGCGCGCTTTGTCCGCCGTTCCGGATTCCGCTGCGAAAGCGGACGTAACGGACTACGTCAAGATCAGGATCGGCACGGGCGGGCACGGACATACCTATCCCGGCGCCACGGTGACTTTCGGCATGGTGCAACTGAGCCCGGACACGCTCGATGCGGGCTGGAAGGGCAGCGATTGGGACCATTGCTCCGGCTACCATATCGACGATAAATACATCAGCGGTTTCAGCCATACGCACCTGAGCGGAACCGGGTGCGCCGACCTGCTGGACTTTCTGGTGATGCCGGGGACGGGACCGGTAAAGACGGTCGCGGGCCGGCGCGAACATCCGGAAGAAGGTTACAGTTCCCGCTACTCGCATGACGACGAGATCGCTGTTCCGGGCTACTATTCTGTGCTGCTGCAGGACTCGAATATTCGCGCCGAACTGAGCGCCACGGAGCGGGTGGGAATTCACCGCTACACTTTTCCCAAGAGCGACAGCAGCCACTTTGTTCTCGACCTCGCGTATGTGGGCGACAGCCCAGCGGACCGGGTAGTTTGGTCGAGCGTGAAGGTGGTGGGCAACGACACGCTGGTGGGCGGCCGCAGCACGAACCTGTGGGCCATGGGCCGCGAAATCTATTTTGCGATGAAGTTCTCCAAGCCCTTCACGTCGGTGGAGATCTTCTCAGACGAGCAGTCGCTTGCGGCCGGAACGCTCGAAGCCAAGGGCAAGTCGGTCAAGGCCGTGGTGCACTTCTCGACCACTGAGGGCGAAAAGATTCTGCTGAAGACGGGAATCTCCAGCGTCAGCGCGGAAGGGGCAGAGAAGAATCTGAATGCCGAGATTCCGGGCTGGGATTTCGATGGCGTTCGGGCAAACGCGCACAAGGCCTGGGTGCGTGAACTCTCCGCCATCAAGACCGAAGGCGGCACACAGAAGCAGAAGGAGATTTTTTACACCGGCATGTATCACGCGCTGGTGGCTCCTACGCTGTTTGACGATGCGGATGGTCAGTACCGCGGCATGGACGGCAAGGTGCACGCGCTCCGCGCGGGCGAGCACAACTACAGCACCTTCTCGCTGTGGGACACCTACCGTTCCGCGCATCCGCTCTTCATTCTCACGCAAAGCAAGCGCGTTCCATCGCTTGTGAACTGCCTGGTGCGCATGGCCGAGGAGAGTCCGGCGGGCATGCCGGTGTGGCCGCTGCACGGCAAGGAGACGGGCTGCATGACCGGCTACCACTCCGTATCGGTGATGGCCGAGGCGGTTGCCAAAGGGCTTCCGGGAATCGATGCGGGCAGAGCCTGGAAGGTTGTGAGGAAACGCGCTCTTGAGGACGACTACCAAGGCCTTGCCGCTTTCCGGACGAAGGGCTACATCGCGGCCGACAAGGAGCCGGAGTCGACCAGCAAGACACTGGACTACGCCTACGACGCATGGGCGGCCGCGGTGCTGGCAGAGGCAGCAGGAGCAAAGGCGGATGCGGCCGAATTGCGCAAGCAGGCCGGCAACTATCGCAACCTCTACGACAAGAGCACGACGTTTGTTCGCCCGAGGCTCGATAACGGCGAGTGGACCACTCCGTTTGCCGCCAATGAAATGGGCCACTCCAAACAGTGGCGGGACTACACGGAATCGAACCCGTGGGTGACGACCTTCAGCGTGCAGCAGGACCCCAAGGGCCTGGCACAACTGCTGGGAGGCCGGGAAGCGCTTGAGTCCAAGCTGGACGGGCTTTTAGCGGCATCGCCTGAGCTGCCACCCGACGCGCCGCCGGACATCGCGGGGCAGGTGGGCCAGTATGCGCACGGCAATGAACCCGGCCACCACATCGCCTACATGTACGACTACGTGGGCGCGCCGTACAAAACGCAGGAACGGGTGGCAAGCCTGCTGGAAACCATGTACGACAACCAGCCGGACGGCCTCGCGGGCAACGAGGACTGTGGACAGATGTCGGCCTGGTACATTGTGAGCGCGCTGGGCTTCTATCCTTTCGATCCGACGAGCGGCAACTATGTGTTCGGCACGCCGCTGTTCGACCGCGCGGTTGTGAACATGGGCGGCGGCAAAGAACTGGTTGTGATCGCCAAGCGCAACTCGCCGAAGGATATTTACATCCAGTCGGTGACGCTGAACGGCAAGCCGCACTCGCGGGTGTGGTTCAAGCACGCGGAAATCGCGAATGGCGCGACGTTCGTCTTCACGATGGGGAGCACGCCGAACAAGAGCTTCGGCGCCAGCGAGCACGAGGCTCCGCCTTCGATGACGGCGTGAGAGAAGGCGCCGCGTAGTCTCGTACGTTGCGATTGAGTGTACTCATTCCCAGGTCCCAGAAGCGGGACCTCCGCCCCAAGGACGAAGACCTGTCCTTGGGGACCCCGGACCTGGGGCACCCGAAATTGGTACAAGAACAAGTGGTAAAAACCTAGGTGTTTGGCACGACCGTTCCCTGGTGGTAGACGATCTTCCAACCTTCGGCTGATTTCTGCCAGATGGTGGAGCGGCGGGTGAGGCGGGTCTCGAACTGAAGCAGCGTGTAGGTGAGCAGGTACACGTCCTCGGCCAGCTTGCGGCAATGAAAGTCCGTGATCTCCCAGACATCGGCCTGGGGGGCGTCGCGGCGCCTCTCCAGTTCGCCAAGCACAAACTCGCGGCAGTAGCGGCGGCCGGATGCGCCGACCTCCCAGAATCCATCGGCGGTCATCGCTTCCAGAGCTGCGCGCGTCATGCGCGCGGGCGGCCAGTGAAAGATGGGCTCGAGGGCGGAGAGTTCGGCGAGAATGGGCTGGAGTTCGGGAGGGGTGGTCAGGGTCGGTTCCATGGCAAACAGAATAGCGCGGACTCCCACCCTTTTTGGAGACTTACTCTTTGGCCATAAGAGCGCGCAGCGCTTCCACGTAGTGCGCGGGCAGGGGCTTTTTGTTCAGTTGGCCGTCGCAGACGATGTGCACGGTTTCTCCTTCGGCCAAGAGCGTTGGCTGTTCGCCTTTGGGGGCCTTGCGCAGGATGCGATAGGCAAACTTGAGCACGGAGCCACGCAGCAGAGCGGGGCGGGACTCGATGAGGATTTCGTCGTCGTAGCGGGCCGGGGAGCGATAGCGGCAACTGGCTTCGGCCACCGGCAGAATGCACTCGTGGTCGGTTTCCAGTTGGCTGTAGGACAGGCCCAGCGAGCGCAAGAGCTCGACGCGGCCGATTTCAAACCAGACCAGGTAGTTGGCATAGTAGACAATGCCCATCTGGTCGGTTTCGGCATAGCGAACTCTTACCTGGGTGGTTACTGGCATGGGAACGGCTCCGGTGGTACGAGTTGTCAACGATCAGTTACCGGCCTGCAGACTCATCCTGCCACTGGGTGGCTGATCACTGACAACTGACAACTGTCCCCTGTTTCACGGCTTGAGGTGCGTGAAGATGGGCAGCTTGGTGACGTCGTTGAAGATGATGAATACGAAGAAGGCGACCAGCATGACGAAGGCGGCCTGGTAGATGCGCTCCTTCACATTGATGCTGATGTCGCGGTGGATCAGGCTCTCAATCAGGAGCAGAACGATCAGGCCGCCATCGAGAATCGGGAACGGCATCAGGTTGAGGATGCCGAGGTTAAGGCTGATTTCGCCGGCCAGCCCGAACTTGGGCAGCCATCCCTTCATCTCCGCGGCGTCGCCGGCCATGCGGGCAATGCCAACCGGGCCAGCCAACTGCGAGACGGCGATCCGGTGCGTAAAGATTCGCTGCATCACCTCGACGATGAGGAAGGAGTTGTCTGCGCAGAAGGTGGTGGCCTTGGTCGCGGCCTGGCCAAGAGGCAGCGGGTTGTCGCGGAAGGGCGTGGGCACGGTGGCAAAGCCCAGCTTGTAACCGCCGGCATCGAGTTTGGCGGGATTGGCGACCATCTGCACAGGTGCGCCATTGCGCAGCACCGTCAGGGTCATGGGCTTGCCTTGCTGGGTCTGCATATAGGCCAGCAGCGTGGTGACGCTATGGAAGGGTCGACCGTCGATCAGATCGATGGCGTCTCCGGCGCGCAGGCCGGCTTTTTCCGCGGGTGAGCCGGGCATGACCTCCTGAACGCCAATGGGGCCGGGCAGGTACTGAGGCTCAAGTCCGGCATCGCTGAAGTCGAAGTTGTCGTTCTTGGCGGAGGCCGGGACGGTCAGAGTGAGGTTGAGCAAGTTGCCGTTGCGCTGAACAGTAATGGGAACCGGCTGGCCGGCATTCAACTTGGAGCGCTCGTAGATCTTTTCCCAGTCGGGGTTTTTGGCGTTCTCAAAACTGCTGATAACGTCGCCTGGCTGAACACCAGCCAGAGCCGCCGCGGAACCGGGGGTGACCCATTCGACGGTGGTGGTTTTCACCTGAACCGAGGGAACCTCGTTGATCCATCCGTAGTAAAAGATCATGAGGACAAAAGCGAGGATGAAGTTGGCGCTCGGGCCAGCGAGGCCGATGAGTATCCGCTGCCAGCGGGGATGGTTCAAGAAGGAGCCTGGGTCTGCGACCGCTTCTACCTTTACGGTTTCGTCCGCGGCGCCGCTGATCTGATCCGGGGTTTCGCCGGTCATTTTGACATAGCCGCCAAAGGGCAGCAGGCAGATTTTGTAGTCGGTTTCGCCGTATTTCACGCCGAACAGGCGCGGCCCAAAGCCGAACGAAAACGCCTCAACGCGGACACGGCAGAGCTTGGCTACGGCAAAGTGTCCAAACTCGTGGACAACGACCATAACGCCAACGAGGACGACAAAAGCTGCGATAGAAACCAGAAATTCATGCATAGTTGTGCGGTTCGTTCCTCAAAACGGTGTTCAGTCGGCGGCGTGGTCTACCACCTGGGACGCCGTGGGCATATCAGGGGTGAGGCCGCCAATCCTGCAAATTAACCCCACAGTTCACCAGCTTATGCGAGCAAGGCACGAGCCATTTGACGCGCTTCCTGATCGGCGGCAAGCACCCCCGCGATGGTGGCGGGGTGTGCCTCCGGCGTGGATGTGAGTACCCTTTCAATTGTACGCGGGATTCCCATAAACGAGATACGACCTTCGAGGAATGCCTCGACGGCCACTTCGTCGGCGGCGTTGAGAGCGATGCAGTGGGAACCGCCCTTTTCGGCGGCTTCGTAAGCCAGGCGCAGGCAGGGAAAACGCTCGAAGTCGGGCGGCTCGAAGTCCAGATGGCGCAGGGCGGCCAGATCGAAGGTGAGCGTGGAGGCCGGACGCTCGGGAAAAGCCAGCGCGTAGAGGATGGGCAGGCGCATGTCGGTGACCGAGATCTGCGCCAGAATCGACCCATCGACGTATTCGACCAGCGAGTGAACGGTGGACTGGGGATGGACGGTGACGCGAACCTGGCTTGGCGGCACATCGAAGAGGCGGCACGCCTCGATGATTTCAAGACCTTTATTCAACATTGACGCCGAGTCGATGGTGATCCGCCGGCCCATGACCCAGGTGGGATGCTTGAGCGCCTGCGCGGGGGTGATGGCATCAAATTTGTCCAGCGGAAGCTGACGGAACGGGCCGCCCGAGGCCGTGAGCCAGATGGTCTTTACCTCAGCATGCGTACCCACGCGCAGACACTGGTGAACGGCGTTGTGCTCGCTGTCGATGGGCAGAATGGGGACCTTGCGCTCGCGCGCGGCGGCGGTCAGGATTTCACCGGCGGCCACCATGCATTCCTTGTTGGCCAAGCCGATGGGCTTGCCAGCGAGAATGGCGGCGTGCGTGGCCTCAAGGCCGGAGACGCCAACGATGGCCGACACCACAAAATCCGCTTCGGGCAGCGTGGAGCAGGCTACCGTGCCGGCGGTTCCGTGAACCACTTCAACGCCGGTAACGCAGGCGGCTTTGAGACGCGTGGCGAGCTGGCCCGCGAGCTCTTCCGTGGCCAGCGAGACGATCTTCGGCCGCCAGCGAACAGTTTGGGCGAAGGCTACGTCGACATTGCGCCCGGCGGCCAAAGCGGCTACCTGGTAGCGGTCGGGAAACTGCTCGACGATGGAGAGAGTGCTTTGGCCGATGGAGCCGGTGGAACCGAGAATAGCTAGTCGTTTCAAGGTATGTGCCAAGTCCGGGGGCCCAGGGACAGAGCCCGTCAGGTATTCCGCAAATAAATTCCGTTTCAATCGTCTTGCCGTGCGTGGCCAGTCCCGCATAAAGGTACAAGGACGCCGCTAAAACGACTGGTGAATAACCTGAGCGTACCACAGCACCGGAGCGGCCAGCAGCAGGGCGTCGATGCGGTCCAGAACGCCGCCGTGGCCGGGGAGCAGGTCGCCGGAATCCTTGACGCCGGCCCCGCGCTTGAGGGCGGACTCAGCCAGATCGCCCACCTGCGCTGCGACGTTGACCAACACGGCCAGCAACAGCCAGTACCAATAGTCGCCGGGATAGGACAAGACAAACGAGTTCCAGCTCTGAAGCAGCACGGCAAGGCCCATAAGAATGCCAGCGGCCATCATGCTGCCGGCCACAGAGCCCAGCGAGCCCTCCCAGGATTTGTTGGGGCTGATCGTGGGCGCGAGTTTGTGGCGGCCCCAGGCGCGGCCCACGTAAAGGGCGACGGTATCTCCGGCCCAGACCGCGCACAGCAGGAAAGTGACCAGCGACGGGCCATTCGCCGCCTCGTGCAGGGTGGGCACGGCAATCAATGTGAGGCCGATATAGAGCAGGCAGAAGATGGAAGCGGAAGCATCCGTAATGACCTGCGTGACCGGCTTGAAGAAGGTGCAATAGACGAGCAGCGTAAGACTCAGGACGCCGAAGATAGCCGCGGTGCTGTCAGGCCAGCGAAAGTTGGCGCCAAACAGCAACCCGATTGCCACCACGACCGCAATGCGCGGCGGATGGCTTCCACTCTTCTCTGCCAGGCCCAGGTACTCCCATGCAGCCAGCACCGCTACCGCCATCACGGCCAGAGCAAAGAGCCAATGCCAGTTCGGCCCCAGGAATACCAGAAACAGAACCAGCGGAATCAGGATAGCGGCGGTAAGTATTCGTTTCATCCACGGTTGAGAATACACCGTTGGGGCGGGGTGGGAGGACGGCTCAAGATCAATAGTCTGTGTAAGACGCGAAACAGGTACCGCTTTTGTCGAATCTACTCTGCAGTTCAGCTAGCAGCGATCTTAATGCGGTTGGGATCCTCTTCCACCTCGCCGCAGTCTTCGCCGAGTCCGCCGTAGCGGCGCTCGCGGCGCTGGAAGTCGGCAATGGCTTCGAGCAGGTGAATGCCGCGGAAGTCGGGCCAGTAGCGCTCGGTGACGAAGATCTCCGTATAGGCAATCTGCCACAATAAATAATTTGAAATGCGCATCTCGCCGGAGGTGCGGATCAGCAGGTCGGGGTCGGGCATGTGCGCCGTGTAGAGATGGCGGTGAATGTCTTCTTCGCTGATGCGCTCGGGGCTGATGTTCTTCAGCTTCATCTCGGCGGCGAGGCCGCGAAAGGCGTCCACCATCTCCGAGCGGCCGCCGTAGTTGAGGGCTAGGGTGAGCGTAGTGCCGGTGTTGCGCGCGGTTGCGTCGGCGGCCCAGGCCATCTTGTCCTGCACCTCGGGGGGCAGCTCGTGGGTGCGGCCGATGTAGCGTATGCGGACGTTGTTGTCCATCATGCGCTGCAGGTTGCTCTCAAGGTAGCTCCTGAGCAGGCGCATGAGAAAACTGACTTCGGCGCGGGGACGGCGCAGATTGTTTTCCAGGGAAAAAGCGTAAAGCGTAAGCCAAGGCAGGCCGATGCGGGAAGCGGTTTCCGTAACGAGTTGCACGCTTTTGGCGCCCTGCTGATGTCCGAGGAAGCGCTTGAGCGAGCGCTGGCCGGCCCAGCGGCCGTTGCCGTCCATGATGATGGCCACGTGCTCGGGCAGGCGCTCGGGTTTCAACGTTGCATAGACGGCGCGCTCCTCATCTGTCAGTTCATGGATACGCAGCGTGCCGGGTAGATACAAAGGAGTCGCCTCAACCATTCCATTTGCGGCTTCCAGGACTGGCGCCCCGGGAGCATCAGAACATCGACACCAGGAGAGCTTTCGCCGGCTCCGGATCGAGGGCCGCATCCCCCGCGATTCTCCGTTTGGCACAGAATCTTTCGGTTGCCACAGCCACGAAGTAACACAATCGACCCTAGCACAAGCGTCTATGCGCTGCAATCGCCGGGCGCGCAACACCAGCGGAGCAGACAAGCACCAGGAGCGCCGCCGGACCACGTCGGCGGCCCGGCGCGAAACGCTTGCGCCGGAGGGCCTAAGCGGTGCGGCGGCGGCCCGTGGCGGCGTCGCGCACGGCGCTTGAGAGCAGCGTCCGCTGCAGCGAGTCCAGATGCGGCAGCAGAGCGGCAATCTCGGCGAGGAACGGGTCGGCGAGGATGGAGAGCACCTCTTCTTCGCGAAGGCTTCGCGAGTCCCGCACCAACTGGCACACGTTCACTTCGAGGGCCATAGCGAGCCGTTCGAGCGAGCCAAGGGTGGGGATCGCCTTGCCGTTCTCGATTTTGGAGATGTAGGTGCGGGGCACCTGCATGCGTCCGGCCAGTTGCCGCTGGCTGAGATGGCGCGCGCGGCGAATCTCGCGCACCTGTCCGGCCACCTGCAATCCGGCTTCGGCCGAAGAAGGCACGGCCGGGCTGGTCACCAGTTGCGGCGCAAGAGGGATTGGCTCCTCAATGTCGAGGGGCTGGTGGCAACGTCTGCAAAGGGAGTTTGTGGTCCGGTACTGCATGAGCCTGCAGTGCTCACACCGCACTACTTCGCGTGATTCCACGCTGACAAGAGTGGTAGCCATAGGCTATGGTGCGGAGCGCCAGAGCAGGAACCCCGGGGTGCTTTTTTGGCACCGCGTTAGGTGTTACTGTCGAGGAAGTGAACCATAATTGTCAAGTGCAAACTAGGGGTCAATTTGAAGAAACCCGGACAATTCTCTGAAAAACCAGAGGAATAACGAACCAAGTTAAGCAACAGGCGCAGAAAAAAATGCGCGCCGGCGCGGAGCCAGGAAAAAGGCTGCCGGCAGGGAGAAGCAACAATGACCGATGGCTTGGAGACGCAATTTGGGGCAAAGCACGGGCGCGAGCGGGCCTGGCAACTGCTGACCGAATGGACCGCGAGCGAGAGCCTGCGCAAACATGCGCTGGCGGTGGAGGCCTGCATGGTTGCGTGTGGCGAGGCGGAGGCCGACCGGCTGGGACTAGACGGTGAAGAGCGGGCAGAACTTCTTGAGCTTTACGCGACCACCGCCCTGTTGCACGACTTTGACTACGAGCGGCATCCGACAGCCAACGAACACCCCTTTGTGGGCGTGCGCGAGCTGGAGCGGCTGGGCTGGCCGCTGGCGTTGCGCACGGCGATTCTGGGCCACGCGCAGTATTCCGGAGTGGCGCGCGAAACGCATCTGGCCAAGGCGCTGTTTGCCTGCGACGAGCTGTCCGGCTTATTGACGGCCTGCGCGCTGGTAAAGCCCAGCAAAGCAATCGCGGACGTGGAGACAAAGAGCGTACGCAAAAAGATGAAGGACAAAGCCTTTGCGCGCGGAGTGAACCGGGAGGATGTGATCCAGGGCGCGGCAGAGCTGGGCGTGGAGTTGGACGCGCACATCGCGTTCTGCATTGAAGCGATGAGGAAACGGTCGGCGGCGCTGGGGCTTTAGAGCAGAACCAGAGTCCCTGTGTCCTGTTGAGTGAATGCGAGGTCGCCGCTTCCCGATGGTCGCGTCGACTTGGATGCACTGCTTTCGGGATACACCAACTCTGGTTCTGCTATAGCTTCCAGCGCGGTGTGTATTGAGAGCGAGCGGTCCGCGCTTCTTGATCAAAGCCGTAAATGAACCGAAAGTTGTACCCCTTCGCAGCTTGAAGTAGCCGCAAAAGTGGAAGATAATCGTGTGACCCTGGAAGAAATCCCCGTTACCGCCAGGGCCTTGCTCTATGCTAAGACGCTCCGGAAAGAAGACCGTTCTCGATCCCGATGCGCAGAGCTGCCGCTCTGCGGAGCTGGAAGCGATTAACGCGCTCTACAAGCAGGAGATGGAGGCCAACATCGCAGCGCTTCGCGAGCGGCGGCGCCACACGCGGCTTGAGAAGTCGGTGGCGCACTGGACCGAGTACTGGCCGGTCGCGGTGGGCGTTGTCCTAAGCTTTTTCGCTCCGCAGGCGCGCGACTTGCTGGCCCCGTTCCAGCAATGGGGCTTGTGGCTTGTCTTCCCCTTTGTAGCTCTGGCCCAGCGCCCTGAGATTTACATGGGCGACACGATGGCTGCGCTGCTGCCAACGGTCATGCTCTACGCGCAGTTTCCGCTGGAGGGGTTTCTGGCAAAAATCCTGCTGAAGGGAAACGTAACCCTTACCGGGGTGATGGGGCAGGTGCTCTTCATCCACGCACTATGCATCGTCGAGCTATGGCTAGTGAGCGGGGCGATTTGGCAGGTGCTGGCGCGATAGAGCATGGTCGGAATTGCAGTAAACCGAAGACATGTACTCCAGTGGCTTTTTCATCAAGTAAAAGCCACCTTTCCATACACTCAAAATGCCTGCACTCATTCCGAAAATGCTCTAGAGCCTTCCTGGTTCAGGACGCGCTCCTGGCGCTTGGACCGTGTCCATCCAAGACATTCATCTCCCCAAAAGCGCCGTCAACCGCGCTTCAGGCCAGCGGGTCCTTCGCCCTCAGTTCAGCCACAATTTCAGCAGCTGCGACGCGGGCTTTCTCTTCCTCGTCGGGAGGGAAGCTGATGGCGCCGACGCGCGCATGGCCGCCGCCGCCGTAGCGCTCGCAAACCTGCGCCAGATTGACCATGGTCGCCGGGTCGACCTTCGTCCACGGGTTCGAGCCCACGGCCACCTTGGTGCGGAAGCTCGACTTCGACAGGCCGATCGAGTAAACGGCGTTCGGGTACAGGTAGTAGGGGATGAACTTGTTAAAGCCTTCGAGCGGATGGTCGGTGATGTCGAAGAAGATGGTGCCGTCGCGCTCTTCGGCGCGGCTGCGGATCAGTTCCATCGCCTGGCGGTGACGCACCAGCAGCGGCTCCAGCAGGCCGGCGACAAAGGGCTGGCTGAGAACTTCGGCCAGCGGCATCTCGGTAAGCAGCGGAATGAGGCGCGGAATAAACACCGGGTCCTGGCTCGCCTCGATGATGAGCGTCAGCTTCATGGCCGGCGCAGCCATTTCAACGGCGGACTCGGGGCTCTCGTAGAGCGCCCCATCGACGATGTTGGCCCAATGAATCAGATCGGCGACCGGCTTGGTGTCGAACCCGAACTTCGTCGAGCCGATGTGAGCCAGAAAGCTGGTGCACGAGGTGTAGTTGGGGTCGAAAAACTTTTGTCCCGGAGGAGGCGTGTTCTGCTGGTAGTCCAGAAAACTCTGGCGATCCTCGTCCGTGAGGAAGGCGGACTGGTGGTGATCGAACCACCATGTGATCTTGGGCGAGGCGGAGTATTTGAAGTCGACGATGGCGTTCTCGTCGCCCGTGAACTCGCTCACGTCAAAGAGCGCGCCGGCGCGATGAACCAGGCCGTGATACTCATACGTAGCGTCGCCGCCGATGCACTCGCGATGGAAGCGCGTGAACATCGAGGCCGAGCAGGCGCCGTCGAAACATTTGTCGTGATAGAAAACGCGAACCCGCAAGAGCTGAGTTCCTCCTGAGCCGGAAGGCGAAAATAGCCGGAACTGTTAAGCATCAAGGGCTGGGCTGGTTGTGTCAAGGCAGGGGGATACATCTGCCGGCGTCAAAAGCAGCGCGTCGCCGGAGGGTGAGCGCTGGTTTACCGCCTGTTGCGCACGGAAATAATACGGTGTAATATCTCATATTATGAGCACTGTGCGCACCATCAGTTTCCGCATTCCCGCCGACAAAGTCGCTGAACTGGATTCCATCGCCAAGGCCATGGACCGCGACCGCAGCTACCTGCTGAACGAGGCGGTGGCAAGCTATTTGAGCGAGCAGCAGCGGTTTGTGGCGATGGTCGAAGAGGGGCGGGAAGACATTCGCGCCGGCCGAACTATCAGCCACCAGGAAGTTGAGCGCATGGTCAGCGAATGGGAACGCACAGGCCGATGAACGTCTTCTGGTCTGCCGCCTCTGTGAGGCACCTTAAAGAGATCGTCGAATACATTCAACCGGAAAGCGTCGTGGGAGCGGTCACTATCCGCAGGAGAATTCTCCAAGCTGTGTGGCGGGCAGGGCAGATGCCTTACTCGGGACGAGTGGGGCGCGTGGAGAAAACGCGTGAGGCGGTGGTGCCAGGGTCGCCTTTTATTGTCGTGTACCAGATCTCGGCCCAGGCGGTTGAGATTCTAGGCGTCTGGCACGCCACCCGCCTTTGGCCGGAATCCTTCTAGAGCGGAACTGCTCCAAAGGCAAATGCGTAGAGTATCTTTCCATCAGTAGAAGTCGTTGACCGAAAACCTGTTTCATTTTGAAGGAGGCTCCGTGGAGCCGGAGATTCAACCTGCGTCGCAGAGCGAAGAGCCAGCCAGTGCAGACGCGCGTGGCAGTGATCCACAGGAGCCGTTGACGCCTGGTCCAAACTCCCGGGAGATTCGCGGCATGGACTGGATGCTGAACGGACCGCACGGTCTGCGGGCGGGATGGTCGCTGGCAATTTTCGTTATCCTGTTCCGCCTGTTCAGCGTGATCGTCGGAACCATCGCAGTGGGGCTTTACCCTGCTGTTACGAAATACGATTTTTCGCCGGCTACGACGCTGGTCGGCGAGTCGGTTCCGTTTCTGGCGATGCTGGGGGCCGTTGCGATGGTGGGCCTCTTTGAACACTGCGGGATCGAGGAATTTAACCTCAGCGGGCCACGGCGTCCGCTAAATTTCTTCTCCGGCATCGCGGCGGGGTTTCTGGCGCTCTCGGCGCTGGTAGCAGCGCTCGCGTGGGGCGGCTGGCTGCACTTTGGGCCGATTGCTCTCACGGGAGCCGCAGTGGTGAAGTTCGGCGCACTGTGGGGCTGCGCGTTTCTGCTGGTTGGCTGCGTGGAAGAGGGCATCTTCCGCTGCTTTCTGCAATTCACGCTCACCCGCAGCATCAACTTCTGGTGGGCGCTCGCGATCGTCGGCGGCCTTTGCGCCGATCTGCTTTTGCGGTCAAGGGGTCAGGTGGGCATCGTCGCTTTCTTCTGGATGACGCCGCTGGCTGCCATTACGGGCAACGCCCTCTGGGGCGTCTTTGCCGTGGCAATACTGGGGATTGCCCCCTGCTTCGTTCTTCACCTGAAGAACGCGACCCACAACGGCTTCTGGCAGGCGGCATGGGTCACCTCGACGCTGTTCGGCTTTATCCACACCGGCAACAACGGCGAAAACTGGATCGGGATCTTTGCCGCGGCAACCATCGGGTTTGTGTTCTGCGTGAGCATCTGGGTAACGGGCTCTGCGTGGTGGGCCATCGGCTGCCACGCGGCATGGGACTGGGCGGAGACTTATTTCTACGGCACGGCCGACAGCGGCTTGCCCGCCAAGGGACACTACCTCACCACCAGTCCGGCAGGGAATGTATTGTGGAGCGGCGGCGCCGATGGGCCGGAGGGCAGCCTGCTGGTGCTGGGCGCGATCGTGCTGCTGTTGGTGGCACTGCTGGCCATTTATGGGCGCAAGCGGGCGGCCATTCGCGCCGAGGCGGCCGTGGAACAGTTGACCGCCTGAGAAGTGCGCCGCCGAGTCTTTGCGACAAATATAACTGCGAGCTGCAACACGGAGCCGCGCGTTCCGTAGCGGTATCCTGTTGATGACCTATGGCTGACATTCTCCCGATAGACCGGGCGCGCCTTGCCGGTGCGGTTCGAGCCCCATTCAAACGAAAACGACGCTGGGCGAGAATTGCGCTCGGGTGCGCCGGCGGCTTGCTCACGCTGGTTTTGCTGGCTGCATGTGTGGGCGTGATGTGGCTGCGTTCGGCGGCCAAGGCCGCTCTGCCGGTGCTGGATGGAGATGTGCATGTCGCCGGGCTTACTGCTCCGGTCGTGGTGCGGCGCGATGGACATGGAGTGCCGCACATCGAGGCGGCCACGCAGGACGACCTGCTTGTGGCGCAGGGCTATGTGACGGCGCAAGATCGGCTGTGGCAGATGGACGCTTACCGCCGCAACGCCGACGGCGAGTTGGCGGAGATCATGGGTCCCTCGCTCGTCGAGCACGACAAGGCGCAGCGCGTGCTGCAATTCCGCAAGACGGCCGAGCGCATGTATGCGAATCTGTCCGCGGCGGACCGGGCGCGGCTGGACGACTACGCGCGCGGCGTGAATCTCTTCATCGAGCAGCACCAGGATTCGCTGCCCGCTGAGTTCCACTTGCTGTTCTATCGTCCCCGGCCGTGGACCGGCGTGGACTCGGTGAGCGTGGGGCTGATGATGGTGCAGATGCTGGATACGCACTGGCCCACCAAGCTCTCGCGGGAACGGATCGCGGCCAGGCTGAACAACGAAAAGCTCGAAGCCGATCTTTACCCGGTGGGCTCGTGGCGCGATCATCCGCCGACGGGCCTGGTGCTCGACCTGAGCCAGCCACATGCGGAACCGCCTCCCAGCAAGGGCGACGACGAGGACGACGAAGATGAGCCTTCAACGGCGAATGCCGCGCCGGCAGGGGTCAATCCGCGCGCGCTGCTGGCTTTGCTGGGGCTGCCTGATTGCGATGGCTGCGCGGCTGGCTCGAACAACTGGGTGGTCGCCGGCAAGCACACCGCCAGCGGCAAGCCGCTGCTCTCGAACGACATGCACCTGGGCCTGACGGTTCCGAATATCTGGTTCATGGCGGACCTCAAAGCACCGGGGTTTCATGCGGCGGGCGTCACGCTGCCGGGGCTGCCGTTTGTGATTGCCGGACACAACGAACACGTGTCCTGGGGCTTCACGGCGCTGATGGGCGACGTGCAGGATCTCTACATCGAGAAGCTCGACGGCAAGGGAAACTATCAGGATCTCGACGCCCAGTGGAAGCCGCTCACGGTGGACCACGAAGTAATCAAAGTGCGCGGCGGAAAGAACGTCGTGCTCGACGTTCTTTCCGCCGCGCACGGGCCGCTGCTGAATCCAATTCTGCCCAAGGAGAGGCGGGCCATTGCGCTGAAGTGGACGCTCTACGACCCGTCGCTCAACTCCCTGCCGCTCTACCAGATCGACACGGCGGCCAACTGGACGGAGTTTTCCGCGGCGCTCGAAACCTGGAGCTGGCCGACGCAGAGTTTGGTCTACGCCGACGACCAGGGGCATATTGCCTATCACGCGATTGGCAAGGTGCCGCTGCGGGCGGACGGGCTTGCAAGAAGACCGATTCAAGTTGGCGGTGGGGCCAGCGCACATGAGTGGCAGGGCTACATTCCATTCGACAAGATGCCGAGTGCGGTCGATCCGCCTTCGGGATTTCTGGCGACAGCCAACGCGCGCGTGACGACGGAAGCATCGCCCTACCCGCTCGCGCTCGAGTGGGTCGATCCCTATCGCGCCGAGCGCATTTACAAGGCGCTGGACGGGCGCGACGGACTGACACCGAAAGACCTGCTCGCGGTCCAGACCGATGTGTACAGCGAGGTGGATCAGGAAATGGGGCAGCGGCTAGCCTATGCCATCGACCAGACCGACGGCTCAGACGACGGGCTGCACCAGGCCGCCGACCTGATGCGAAGCTGGGATGGAAAGTTGACCACCGACTCCGCCGCCGCCTCAATTGTGACCCAGGCCCGCAAGGCGCTTTGGCCGCTGATTCTGGAGCCGAAGCTGGGCAAGGACGTCGAAGACTATCGGTGGCTCGAGTCCGACTTTGCCGAGGAAGAAATTGTGATGCACGCCAAGCCCGAGTGGCTACCCAAGAACTACAAGGACTGGGACGCGCTGCTGACCGCCGCAGTGCGCAAGGGCATGGAAGACGGCAACGCGCCGGGCAAGGTCGCCGATTGGCGCTACGGAAACTGGCATGTGATCGATCTCGAACATCCGCTGGCTGGGTTCCTACCTCTCGCCGGCCGCATCGCCGGAACCGGCGCTCAACCGCAGAGCGGCGACACCACCACGGTGAAGCAGGTGGGCCGCACCTTTGGGCCCTCGCAGCGATTCACCATGGACTGGAACAACGTGGACGGCTCGACCGAGAACATTGTGCTGGGCGAGAGCGGCGATCCGTACAGCCCGTACTTCCGCGACCAGTGGAACGACTGGTACGGGGGGACGACATTCGCGCTGCCCTTCTCCCCGGCAGCCGTAGCGGGGCAGACGCGGCACACGCTGCGGCTGATGCCATGAAGAGCGAGGGATCAGAGATCAGGGATCAGGGATCAGATCCCGAACGCCGGGATTCCCATAAATCGGGCTCCCCAGCGACAGACCGGGTGCCCCAGGTCCCGGGGTCCCCGGCGACAGGTCTTGGTCGCTGGGGTGAGGATTCGATTTTGGGACCTGGGAATTCTCACCACTGGCAGCGGTTCGTTGGCCCCGCGGTGATTCTTGCGGTCGCCGTTGTAGCTGTCGCGCCTCAACTCGTGCACGGCAACTCCTGCGGGCACGACTTCGACTTCCATCTTGTCTCGTGGTTCGACGCACTCAGCGCATGGCGGCACGGGATTCCCTACCCGCACTGGGCGGCCAGCGCAAATTACGGCGCGGGTGAGCCGCGTTTTGTCTTCTACTCCCCGCTGACGTGGATGATGGGCGCCGCGCTCGCCAGCGTGTTACCGTGGGCACTGGTTCCCGTGGCGCTGACGTTTCTTCTGCTGGCCGGAACAGGCCTCGCGGCGCGGGCGCTGGCACGCGAGGCGCTCGACGACGGCGCGGCAACGCTGGCCGGGTGCATGGCGCTGTTTTCAGGCTATGCGCTGTTCACGGCCTACGAACGGTCGGCGTTTGCGGAACTTGCCGGGGGCGTGTGGATTCCGCTGGTGCTGCTCTTCGCCCTACGCAAAAGCAATGCGTACGGCGTTGCGGCTCTGGCCATCGCCATAGCCGGCGCGTGGCTCTCGAATCCAACCGTCGGCGTGATGGCCTGCTACCTGCTCGCGGCGGTGGCGCTGGTTCTGGCCCTGCTGAAGCGGTCGTGGACGGCCGTCCTGCGCGCCTCGGCCGGCGCATTGCTGGGGATGGGCCTGATAGCGATCTACCTGGTGCCCGCAGCATGGGAGCAGCGCTGGGTGGACATCCACCAGGTAACCGAAGACCCCGGGCAGACTCTGGAAAACAACTGGCTCTTTGCCATTCACGCCGACCCCTCGCTTGCCTATCACGACCAGGTGTTGCATACGGCGTCCATGATCGCGGTTGTCATGATCGTGCTGGCTCTGGGCGGCCTGCTGCTGTGTTGGCTGCGCGGACGGTTGCCGGGTGAGCGGCGATGGTGGGTTCCGCTCGCGCTGATTCCCGTAGCCATTCTGCTGCTCCAGTTTCCGTTCTCGCAACCGCTGTGGAATCTGCTGCCCGAGTTGCGCTTCCTGCAATTCCCCTGGCGCTGGCTGGTGGTTCTGGAAGCGCCGATGGCTGTCTTCGTTACTGCTGCCGTGTGGCCCCGCGCGTCGGCCCATAGGTGGCGGCGCATTGCAGTGGCGTCAGCCTGCGCCGCGGTCTTTATAGCGATGACGGCTTACGCGGCCAGCAGCCTGTTCCAGAGTTGCGACGAGGAAGACGCCGTGCCGGGCATGTTGGCTGTCTACGGCTCCGGCTCGGGGTTTATCGGCACCAATGAGTACGAGCCGATCGGCGCCGACAATGCGCATGTCGCTACTGGCCTCCCCGCAGCCTGCCTGGTAAGTGACCCCGCAATCGTGCTGGGCAAACCAACAGACGCGCCCGACACGCCACCCGCCTGGGATGCCACGCAAGGCAGTTGCGAAGCAACCTATGCGGCGGCTCCCAGTACTGCGCCCGAGCATCTGCGGATTGCAGCCACAACCGCTCATGCAGGCTACCTCATTCTGCGCCTGCGCAGCTATCCGGCCTGGCAGGTGAAGGTGAATGGGAAGGCCGCCGCTTCCCTTCCCTTGCGCGCGGATGGGCTGATAGCCGTACCCGTGTCCCAGGGCCCAGCCGATATCGCGGTAGACTGGACGGCGACGCCGGACACGATCCTGGCGCGCTGGCTGGGCGGCTTGAGTGCATTGGTGCTCCTCACCCTATGTTTCGTGCGGCGAAGGCGGTTATCATGATGGAAATGACCGTGGATGTGAAATCGCTGTTGAAAGACGGCGCGGAGCTGACCGACCGCGCCCTGAAAGAACTGCTTCCCTGCATGAAGACGGTGCCCTCGTCGATTCACCAGGCCATGCACCACTCCGTTTTTGCCGGCGGCAAGCGGCTCAGGCCCATACTGGCCATGCAGGCCGGGGCCACCATCGCGGGCGAAATGCCTGCGGGAATCGTCCAGTTGGGCGCGGCCCTCGAAATGCTGCACACCTATTCGCTCATCCACGACGATCTGCCCGCTCTCGACAACGACGACCTGCGCCGCGGCAAACCCACTTGCCACGTGGCCTTCGGCGAAGCGATTGCGATTCTGGCCGGCGACGCCTTGCAGACGCGCGCCTTCGAGGTGTTGGCCGGCCTCGACTCGCCGCCCGCCGCAACGGTGCAGATCATTCGCCTGATCGCCAACGCTGTAGGCACGGTGGATGGCATGATCGGCGGACAGGTGCTCGACCTCGAAAGCGAACACCAGAAGCCTACCGGTAAGCTGGTGGAAGCGATTCACCGCGCCAAGACCGGCGCGCTGATCCGCGTGAGCGTGGTGGCGGGGGGCGTGTACGCCGGGGCCACGATTCAAGACGTGGCCCGCCTGACCATGTTCGGCCTCAAGGCCGGCCTCGCTTTCCAGATTGTGGACGACGTGCTCGATATGACCGTGGACTCAGCGCAACTAGGCAAGACCGCGGGCAAGGACCAGGCGACGGAAAAGGCCACCTGGCCCGCCGTCTACGGCATCGAGCAAAGCGAGCGCGATGCGGCAAGGCTGATTGAAGAAGCCTTTGCGGCGCTCGAGCCCTTCGGCAGCCGCGCGGATGGATTGAAGGCCGTGGCGAAGTACCTGGTCGAGCGGAAGAACTAGCGGATGCTCTCGAAAACCGACATCCTCACCGCGCTGCGCGACTGCTTCGATCCCGAGGTAAAGCTGAACCTCGTCGACCTGGGCCTCATCTACTCGGTTGAAACCGGCCCGGACCCCGACTCGACGCCCGCCTGGCCGCGCCAGTGGGTCAAGGTCACCATGACGCTGACCACGCCGCAGTGCCCGGCCAGCGGCCTGATCTTCGAGCAGGTACACAACCGCCTTGCCGGCATTGCCGACATAAGCAAAGTTGAAGTCAATCTGGTGTGGGAACCGAAGTGGACGGCGCACCGCATCAGCGAAGCGGGACGCCGCCAATTGGGAATCTAAAAAACCTAGCGGCCGAGAACCCGCCCGAGCTTCTGGCGCTGGACCGCAAATTCCTCCACGGCGCCCTCGGCCTGGTTCAGCAAGTGCTGGACCTCGTCGATATAGCGAGGGAGGGTTTGCCACCAGGCCTTCAGCACGTCCTGCTGATCGAGCATGGCCAGGACAGTGCCTGTAGCTGCAGCGGCCAACCCGGCGCGGCGCTTGCCACCCAGCAGCAACGCTCCGCTGGCGACCAAGGTGCTGGCCGCCGCAATCCGGACCCAATGCATGGAGTCGGCCTCGGGAGCAGACTTCGGGGCGCTCTGCTCCTCTTCATAATCGCTGGAAAACCTGGAAAGCGGCAACACCACCATCTCATCTCCTTCGGTTCCTGACCGCGGCTGCCCGCGGAAACAGAAACCGTGTACTGAGTATCGCCCGAAAAACCACGCCCCAGAGGGAAAGTTTTCCTCAGACGTTCACAATGCCTAAAGTTGGCCTCAAAGTTGCATCTCGATCCGCATTCGGCCGGCCCGGTTTTCAGTCCAGGTCGAATTCGCGCAATGGCTTGACGTCGGGCGCGTCCTTGGCCTTGCGCAGGGCCTCGGCAAACTTCTTTTCCAGCAGATCGGCTTTGTTCTTTTCCGCGTCGACCGACTGGCGGAAGATGGACTCCTTGCGCTCTTCTTGCGCGCGCATCGCCTGGGCTGCGGTCTCCAGATCCTCGAACATCCGTTTGCGCGGTGCCGGGGTGTGGCTGACAACCAACCCGGTGGCTGCGTCAATACGGAGCATCGCTCCACAATCCGGGCAGGCTACTTCAAAAACCTTTTCTTTCCCTTTGGCCATATCACTGAGCATTGTAGGCGTTCAGGAGGCCGGTTGCACAGGGGGGTGCAAAATTGCTCGCCCCTAGCGGATCGCCACGTGGAGGTCGAATTGCTCTTCGGCCGGCAGCGGCTTTTCCCAGGTGCGGATGTAGTGGAGCAGGAGAACTCCGTCTCCCGCGCCGACAGCCTGAAACTGGAAGATCTGGAAGATGGGCCGGCCCACGCCCGGTTGCGCGGCCTGGGTCTGCGACTGGCCAATCAGCTTCAACAGAGGCGTCGATTTCGGGTGGACGTACCACATGTAGCCGGTGGTGGGGTTCGAGCGAAGATGGACTTCAAGAATGTCCCCGGTCTTCAGTTGGACCGACGCGCCCTTGTCCCCATCGGTGATGACCCTGGACGCTGCGAAAGCCAGCTCAGGAAGCAAGACCAGAACAAGAAGCACAAACAGCAGAAGCCAAAGACCGGAACCGAGCCGCTCGCGCATTTTTGGGGGCTTCATCGGGGGCTTCCTTTCGCGCGGCGATGAACGCGCACGCACATCTTCCGCCGCGCACTCACGAAGATACATCCGCAGTGAGCTACGCCGCAAACGCGTTGTCTGAAGCGTACGGGACTCAGCCCGTTCATACGGCGAGCAAAACGCTGATTCGCCGCCTCACTCTCCCTTGACATGCCTCTGCCGCGAAGCGAAAGATGAAGGCGCTGGATTTTCTCCGACTCCTCCGCAACACAGCACGGCAGGTAGAGAACATTTGATTGGCTGTGCTTATCTTCGCTTCAGGAAGACTCCTATGATACGCATTTCACCGCTACGTCTGCTCGGCTCGATCGCCGCTGCGATTTCGTTTTCGTTCATTGTCTCCGCAACGACGTCGGCCGCCGTCAGCAATCCGCCCAAACTCGACACCCCCGCGGAAAACCTGACGCCCCTCAAGATGGACCGGCTGGACCCATCCATCGACAAGATCGTTCCCGCAGGCGCAATCGTCGAGCGCATCGTCACCGGCTTCACCTGGATCGAAGGCCCGGTGTGGGCCGATGGACGCCTCTTCTTCGCTGAGATTCCGAGCAACAGCATTCGCACCTGGACGCCGGGGCAAGGCGTGAGCGTTTTTCTGCAACCTAGCGGCTACAAAGGCAGCGCTCCCTATGGCGGCCCCGAGCCCGGAACGAATGGGATGACGCTCGACGTGCGCGGACGCCTGACAGTTGCCGGGCACGCGCAGCGCGATGTCTTCAGATTTGAGTCGCTCGATCCGAAGGGGCCGATCACGATTCTTGCCGACAAATACCAAGGCAAGCAACTCAACAGTCCCAACGATCTGGTTTACAAGTCGGATGGCTCGCTCTACTTCACCGATCCGCCGTTTGGCTTGCGCACGCAGCAGGACAACGATCCCGAAAAGCAGCTCGCAGTGAACGGGGTCTATCGCATTCCTCACGCGCTCGAGCAGAAGCCGGGTGCCGCACCTGCGCGTGCTGAGTTGCAACTGCTGGTGAGCGACCTGACACGGCCCAATGGAATTGCCTTCTCGCCCGACGAGAAATATCTCTATGTGAATAACTCGCTGCCGAAGAAGATATGGATGCGCTACCGCGTAATGCCGGATGGAACGCTGACCGATGCAAAGCTCCTCTTCGACGACACAGCCGATACGCGCCCCGGTAATCCCGACGGCATGAAGGTGGATGTGGAGGGAAATATCTACAGTGCAGGCCCCGGCGGCGTGTGGGTTTTTTCGCCCGAAGGCAAGCCGCTCGGAACGATCCTGATGCCGGGCCGCGTTGCGAATCTGGCCTGGGCGGGAACGGATCACAAAATGCTTTACATCACCGACAGCGAGGGCATCTTCCGCGTCCACCTGAACATCGCCGGTGAGCCGGTAGCGAAGGGAAAGTAGCGGAGTTGGTCTCTGACCGCTTGTTCTTGTACCAACTGCGGGGTCCACCTACAAAGGCTCATAATCCCTGCTCTTCCCGCTGCGATCCTCCCATTCCAACCAACAACCCACTTGCGAGAACCAGCCGTTAAGTAGATCATGGTTCCGCCTCCTCCATGGGCCCTCAACGGTTCTGTACGTTAAGGAGAAGCCGCATGCGCAAGACCCTCGCCACACTCGTCTTTCTCGCACTTTCCCTCGTCCTTACCGCCCAACAGGCAATGAACAACGACGACGTCGTCAAGCTCGTAAAGGCTGGTCTCTCCGACGACATCGTCGTCTCCACCATCAACGCCTCGCCCGGAACCTATGACACCTCGGCGGACGGCCTCGTCGCGCTGAAAACTGCTGGCGCCAGCAATAAGGTAATCTCGGCTATCTTGTCCAAGACCTCTGGCGCTACCCCATCGGGTGCAACCATTCCAGCCCGGCCCCCCACTGCCGCCTCCGGCCTGCCCGCAGGCATCGATGACGTAGGCGTTTACTTCCAGGACAAAACCGGTGCTTGGGTTCCCATGCTCCCGGAAATCGTCAACTTTGAAAGCACTGGAAAGCTCAAGATCATCGCCACCGCAGGCATCGTCAAGGGCGACCTGAACGGACACATCGACGGCCCGCGCTCCAAGTTGAACGCCGCACTCCCCATCACCATTGCCGTTTATCTGCCGGAAAAACTGGAGATCACTCAGTATCAACTCCTTCACCTGCATCCCAGTGCCAGCGCACGCGAATTCCTCTCCGCGTCCGGTGGAGTCCTGCACACAAACGCCGGGGCAACACGCGACGCCATCAGTTTTCAGCCAGACAAGTTGGCCCCGCGCCTCTACCAGATCACGCTGCCGGCCAGCGCGGGAAGCGGCGAATACGGCCTCCTCGCTCCGGGCACAACTACGGGCTCAAACAAGCAGGCTAGCGGCAAAATCTACACCGTCAGCATCGCCCAGTAATTCAACCCACGGGCGCGCTCTTCCGCACCAAGGAAATCCCTGCCTCACGCTGGGTGCCCACCTGGGCGCTGGGGAAGCCGGGGGACCCTCTGAGTCGGGCCGGGCACCATGTCTTTGTTTTTTGTGGGCTGGAGTGGGGCAGCATGAACCCCACACTCAACCCTCCATCCACCCCCTTCCGTCCCACCACCTGCAACATTCCCTTGCGGCAACCCGCCTTCAGGCGGATGATGGACTCACTTTCCGAATGAACTTCCAGCCGTTCCGAACTCAAGGAGAAGCTACATGCGTAAGAGTCTTATCGTCCTCGTCTTTCTCGCATTTTGCCCCCTGCTCGTTGCCCAGCAAGCGCTGAATAACGACTCCGTGATCAAGCTCGTCAAAGCCGGTCTTTCCGACGACCTGATCGTCTCCACCATCAACGCCTCTCCAGGCGCCTACGACTCCTCCGCAAACGGCCTGATTGCCCTCAAAACCGCCGGCGCCAGCGACAAAGTGGTAGCGGCAATTGCGCTGAAAGCATCGGGCTCCGGTCCGTCCCCTGCCGCGCAGGAAGCGTCGGCATCAGGTCGTGCACCAACTGCTAATCCACCGGACGCGAGTCCCTTAGTTCCTACACATGCTGGGCATCCAGGTCAGCCCCGAATCTTCGTAAAGGCCGATGCTGACTTCAGCGTTGCCCTCGCAGCCGCCATCAACAAGAAACATGCTCCTGCGACCGTTGTGCTGGACGAGAAAAGCGCCGACTACATTCTTCAGTCAGCGGGCGTGGCTGCCAAACAGGAATCAGGGGCCAGCAAGATCGCACGGTGCCTGTTTGCCTATTGCGCCGGTATCGAAGGCTCTTCAAGCGTATCCGTCCAGCTCGTCCAGGTTAGCGACGGTTCTGTGGTCTGGGCCTACCAGGTTCGCAAAGGGAACGGGGGGCCGGTTGGGATCCAATCGCTTTCGGAAGCGATTGCAAAACACTTGAAGAATGAATTCCTGGACCGCAAGAAATAGACCACAAGAAACAGTTCGACCTAACGAGGCAGCGAAGGCGGGTGACATCATCGGATACATCCCCGCCCCCCCCGTCAGTGATACCGTAATTCTGACGGCCCCTCATGACCAGACGCACCCGAAGAACGCTTTTCATCGTCGCCGGAGTCCTGCTCCTGCTCGCCGTAGCCGTTTTCCTGCGATCCAAGGCCCCGCCGGAGGCCGCCCGTCTGCTCCCCGAGTCCGACGGCATCGTCTACTTCAATCTCAAGCCCATCCGCACCGTCTTCCACAAGGACCTCAAGCCGCCCCAGCGCGTCCCCGACTACGAGCAGTTCGTCGACGCCACCGGCATCGATTGGGAGCGCGACCTCGACGAAGTCGCCATCGCCATGCACCGCATGCCCAATCCCAACGGCCCCAACGGACCCGTCGCCTACTCCATGGTCCTGGTCGGCAAGCTCACCGGCAAGCGCCTCAACACCTGGCTGGACGCCCACGCCGCCTCACGCGAGTCCTACGCTGGCCACACCATCTACAACGTTCCCTCGGAAGGCCGCACCGTCCGCGTCGCGCAAATCGGATACGACATGATCGCCGTCACCAACACCCCCACCCCCGAGCAGATTCACTCCATCGTCGATCGCCATCGCGCCGCCGCCCTGCCCTTTGCCGGCTCCTCGCTCCTCAACCGCCACTACCGCGACGTACCTCTGCTCTCGCTCGCCTGGGGCATCGGCCAAATCGGCTTGCCCTTCTCTGAGAGCGGCTCCATCAGCATCTTCGGCTTTTCGCTCCCCCTCCAGTCCGACTCCATCATCATCGCCAGCCTCCGCTGGACCGGCTCGCTCCACCTCCGCGTCGAAGAGATCGCTCCCACCGAAGCACAGGCCGCCAGCCAGGCCGCCGCCCTGTCCGCCCTCTGCGCCCTGGCCCGCGGCTTCACCGTCCAACTCGGCGCCAACCCAGCCAACAACGGCCTCAAAGAGCTGCTCAAAACCGCCGAAGTCACCCAGAAGAAGGACCGCGTCGTCATCACCGCAGCCCTCCCGCCATCCTTCCTCACCAGCCTGAGCCAGGATGGCGGCCCCGCACCGCAACCCGCCCCCGACACTTCAAAATGAAAAACGCACAGCACGGCTGACTCGGCGAACTCCGCTGTCCCCCACGGACAACTCACCGGTCACTTTCCCGTCTAATCCAATCAAGGAGAAGTTATGTCCCATCTCAAAACACTTGCTTTCTCTGTTCTTGCACTTGCCCTTTTCGCAGGCGCCCACCGCGCCTCCGCCCAGGTCTCCATCGGCATTAACATCGGACCAGCTCCGGTATGCCCCTACGGCTACTTCGACTACGCCCCCTATAACTGCGCCCCCTATGGCTACTACGGCCCAGACTGGTTTGCCGATGGAATTTTCCTCGGAGCCGGTCCCTGGTTCCACGGCCCGCACGGCTTCTTCGGCCACGTTGATAACCGCTACGATCCCCACCACGGTTACCGCGGACCTGTGCCGCAACGCGGCGAGGAACAGTTCAACCACTTCCACGGCAACGAGGCCAGGGACGGTCAGGGCCACAAAGGCAACCCTGGCCACGACGCCGGCAATGAACGCGCCCTTCCCGGCTATCGCGGCAACGGCGGCCACGGCGGCGGCGAACACCGCTAGCGCATAACTCCGCACAGACCCTGTGTGCCCCCACCTCGGCGCAGAGTTCGGGAGCGTCATCCCCGCGACAAAGCCCCTTGTCCCACCCTTTCCGCTTCTTTCTTTCGCGGAAAGGGTGGGACAGCAACTCACTCCACCAGGCAGTTTTTCTATTCCCTATTCCCTGCTATTCCCCTATTCCCTGCCTTTAATCCCCAGCGCCCCCACCACTGCCCCATCCACCTGTGCCGGCTGTCCGTCCTGTTTGGTCACTACCCCAAACCCGCCGCGATAGTCCCACATGGCCCACCCGACGCCATCGGCCTCGAGCGCCGTCCTTACATCGTGAATCCAGTTCGCCCGCGACACCGGGTCAGCCGCATTCCGGTAAGCTCCAAACTCATTGCAGAGCAGCGGCGCATTGTTCTCGCGTCCCCATGCCGCCGCCGCGTCAATCGCCATACGGATGTGGTGCGCGTCCCAGTGATTGAGCCAGTAGTTCTCCAGCGCAAACCGGTCCGCCGCATCCGGAACCTCAAGCAACAGCGCCTGCATCTTGCTCTCCTCCGGCGGATACTGAATCCCATGCGTGGAACTCCACCACGACAGCCCCCAGCTCGCACCCTGGTGCGTAAACTCGTGCGGCTCATAGAAGTGAAAGGTATAAATCACATTGCCATCGGCCAGCGGATGCACCGTAAGCAGGTCCGCAATCCCGGAGTAGTTCGGCCCCGTCGCAATCAGCGTGTTCCGCGGCGCAGCCTCGCGAATTGCCGCCGCCACCCTCGCCTGAATTCCGGCCCAGCGATAAACATCGCTCACCTCCGGCTCGTTCAAAATCTCAAAGAACACGCGATTCGGATCGCGATTCGCATAGTGCGCCGCCAGCTTCCGCCACAGCATCGTAAGCTGATCCACCGCATAGTCGCTGGTCCGCAACTGCTGCTTGTAGCTGTCCTCCGGATGCAGATCGATCTCGACTGCCAGTCCATCGGCCAGCATCGCATCCACCGCGCGATCCACTCGCCCCACAAACTCGGCGTTGAGCCCATCAGCTCCGCGCGGATACTGCTCCAGCGGCGCCGCATCGATGCTCAGCCGCACATGGTCAAATCCCAGGCGCGCCATGAGCGCTATATCGCGCGCGTCCGTGTATCGGTTAGTGCGCGCCGCCGAGTAGTCGTTCGCCGACTGCGCAAACCACTCCGATGCGTTGATCCCATGCTGCAAATGCCGCGCCCGCGCAAAGGCAGTCTGCACATCCGCCGACCGATCCTGCGCAACCGCGGTCAGAACCGGGCAAAGGACCAGGGCAAACACGAGAGCCAAACAGCGTAAAGGATGATGCACGATAGATCCTCCCAAAAAATTCGTCCGAGCCCACCATACCATGCGGGAACTTCTCATTCGCCTTGCCCTATCCCGCCCCAAAGAAGCACAATACCGGAAACCCGATTGAAAGCAGGTTGCTCCATGAACCCACTCCCCTTCGCTTCACCCAGGCGGCTCCTTATTGCTTTCGCGGCTATCTCCCTGGCAATCTCTGCCGCCCCCGCACAAGACTCTGCCTCAATCCCGGCCCCTGCTGCCCCCGCCAGTCAATCCGCGCAGCCTGCTCAACCCTCCCAGCCCGCATCGCCCGCCGAAAACGAGTGGCTGGCCAAGACCGCTAAACTCTACTACTCGAGCGCCAAGGCCGGCCTCACCGGATTCGACTGCGCCGTGCATCCTGACTGGCACACGCTCTTTGTCACAGCCAACAAGCGCGAATCCACGCCTGACGACGATGCGAGCCTCGCTCTGCTCAACACCGTAAAAATCACCCTCCATGCCCGCATGAAGGGCGGCTCCACCATCGAGTGGGTGGCGGCTGCAAATCCTGACAAGCCCCTCGACGAAAGTTCCACCGCTCTGCTGGATGGCATGCACCAATCCGTCGAACAAACGCTGGAAGGCTTTCTACAGTTCTGGAGCCCTTTCATCGAAGACACTGTCGTGCCCGATTCCTCTGAAGGCCTCGAGATCACCCACACGCCCACCGTCCACACCATTCACGCCAAACAAGGCACCACCGAATTGACTGAAGTTTTCGATCACAACCTCGTGCTCGAACAGTTCAACGTAAACCTCAACGGCACCTCGATTAAATTCTCCCCCGCCTACAGGCCCACTGAGCAGGGCCTGTTGGTCAACGGATTCGTCGCCCGCATCCTGCCCCCCGGAGCCACGCCCGCTCAGGCACAGGAGATGAAAGTTGCCGTCGACTATCAGCCTCTCAACGGCCTCACCATCCCCAGCCACCTGAATATGGAAGTCATCGGCACCGGTGTCTTCAACTTCACCTTCGACGCCTGCTCCAACAACCCTAAATAAACCCAGCCGCTGTCATTTCCCGCCCCAAAAACAAAAGCGGCTCCCATCGGGAGCCGCTCTCTAATCCAAGACACAACCGCTCAGTTCACTGCTGGCTCCGCACCATTCGTATCCAGATTCGCAATCTGGTTATACGTCATGCGGAGATACTTGTGCGGATTCACAGGCACATTATGCACGCGCACTTCGTAGTGCAGGTGTGGCCCGGTAGCGCGACCCGACTGGCCCACGTACCCGATTACCTGGCCGCGGATCACGTGCTGCCCTGGCACCGCGGCAATCGCCGAGAGATGTCCGTACACCGTCAGCACATCGTGCCCATGATTCAGCACCACCTCGCGCCCATAGCCTGCACCCATCGATGCACCGGAAACCACACCGTCCCCGGCAGCGCGCACCGGCGTTCCATAAGCAGCCTCGATATCCAGCCCCGAGTGGAAGGCGCCTTCCCCGTTGAACGGATCCTCACGCTGGCCAAAACTGGAACCCACGCGGCCCTCGATCGGCCACATGGAAGGCGCGTCCGCCAGAGTCGTCCAGTCGCCCGCAAAACTCGGCGATAGACCGCCTTCGAGGGCCCGCGAAATCCGCCCCGACAGCGCCTCGTCGCGGAGCGCATAAAACTGATCGATGGATTTCGTCACCTGCTGCTGGCTCGGGTCATCGGTCTGCGCCAGGCTCGCCGGTGTCGGCGCTGCCGCCGCTGCGCTTGCCGCTGCCGCAGGCTTTGCCGAGCCCAGCCTGTTCTGCCGCAACCCGTAGAGCGCCGTTACTTCGTTCGCCAGCGCACCCAGCGACGCTACCTGCACATCGCGGTCGTGCGCAATCTGCGCCATCTGCTTGTAGTCTTTGCGAAGCGTCTCCCGCTCCTGCCGCACCTGGTTGTAGCTCTCGGTCTTCAGCAGCATCCGCGTGTACGAGCCGGCAAGGCCAACAATCGTGAAGGCGCCAATCAGCGCAGCCGCTACAAAACCGTAGGCATAGTGCAGCGGCAGCGGAATCTTGCGAATCCGGCCGTCTTCATCTCTTGCAACAAAAAGAATGTAATAGCGCTTGCGTAGCATTTTCGCCCTTCATTCCTGCGACCCGCAGGACCGCAATTCGCCGCGAACATTGAATGGCGTAAGATTCCGAAGGCCTTACGGCCCGTGAGAAAAACCCTAGCCCATCAGGGCATAGTGGTGTGAGTGCCTGTAAAGGTTAACAAACACATCTGTCTCAGGTCAATCCACTCTCTGCCAAATCACATACTTTCGTACTGTGACACGGCCGAGCCTTGCCGTCCTGCGACCCTGAACCCGCCCCTACAAACCGACGTTCCCCAAAACCGCGGTCTGCGCCCTACTAACCGCAATAAACACCTGAATTTGCGGCCAAATCAAAACATATTTTAAACCGAACACACAAGGCAGATCGGCGCCAAAGCGCAACACTTTAGGTGCATCCCGGCCAAACTTTCCCCAATTGTCCTATTCTCAAACAATGAACACCCGGCAGACCGGCTCCCCGCCCCTCGGCAACCCGAGCGAACTCGCCCTGCTCCGCCAGATTCGCGCCCGTGCCGCCGGGGTCTCCTCCGAGATCCGCCTGGGAATCGGCGACGATTGCGCCCTCCTCCGCCTCCGCCCCGGCGAAGAGCTGGCCGTCACCACCGATCTCTCCATCGCCGGCCGCCACTTCCGTCTCGACTGGCATTCGCCCGAATCCGTAGGACATCGCGCCCTCGCCCGCGGACTCAGCGACCTGGCCGCCATGGGCGCCCGCCCCGTCGCCGCCTTTCTCTCCCTCGGCCTGCCCCGCGCCCTCACCCAAGCCCGCAACCGCAGTTGGGTCACACGCTTCTACGACGGCCTCCTCGCCCTCGCCGCGGCCCACAAAACCCCCCTGGCCGGCGGCGATCTGGCTGAGTCCCCCGTAGCCCTCGCCGACATCGTCCTCATCGGCGCCGTCCCCCGTGGAAAAGCCCTCCTTCGATCCGGCGCGCACCCAGGCGATCTTCTCTACGTCACCGGCTCCTTAGGCGGCTCTTCCGCCGCTTTGGCCCAATTAGCCACCCTGGCCGCACTTTCAACGTCGTCCATCCGCCCCCGCCCGCCAAGAATCCCCAAAGCACTCCACCAGCAACTCGCCCCCCATCTCTACCCCCAGCCCCGCATCGCCCAGGGCCTCTGGCTCCGCCGCCGCGGCCTGCCCACCGCCGCTATCGACCTCAGCGACGGCCTCTCCACCGATCTCGCCCATCTCTGCCAAGAGTCCTCGGTAGCCGCCGAACTCGACTCAACTCTGCTGCCCCTCCACCCCGCCGCGACTCTTCCGCAGGCCCTCAACGGCGGCGAAGACTACGAACTCCTCTTCACCGCCCCCCCCTCCTCCCGCATCCCGCAATCAATCGCCGGCGTCCCCATCACCCGCATCGGCCGCATCCTCCGCCCCCGCAAAGACCGCGCGCAGCTCACCCTCCTCACCCCGCAAGGCAAGCAACCCCTCACCCCGCAAGGCTGGGAACATTTCTCCTGATTTTTGTTTGGCTTTTGCTGCCGCTTGCCGGAGAGCCGAGCAGGCGTCGCACCTCTCCACCCGCTATCATCAATCTGTCATGGCCACCCCAAATCGCTGCGTCCACCAGCGCATCGACATCTTTGCAGGAGTTCAGCACCCGTGAGCACCATCTTTTGGATCGGCAGCGAACCCCGCTTTCCTCTCGCCATCGTGCTCTGCCCCCGCGGCGACGGCCAGCTTCGCGACGACCTCGTTGAATTGCAGCTTGGCGGCATTCAAACCATCGTCTCTCTGCTTGAAAAGGACGAAGCCGCCTGGCTCGGCCTCGCTCACGAGGGCAAGGTCGCCACGCATCTCGGCTTGAACTTCCTCTCCCACCCCATCCCCGATGTCAACGTCCCCCTCGACGCCGCCCACTTCCGCACCTTCGTCACCGCCCTCGCCAGCCGCCTCCGCGCGGGCGAGCACATCGGCATACACTGCCGCGGCAGCATCGGCCGCTCCTCCATCACCGCCGCCTGCACGCTCATCCACCTCGGCTGGACCGCTTCCACCGCCCTCGCCGCTATTGAAGCCGCCCGCGGTTGCGCCGTCCCCAATACCCTCCAGCAAGAGAGTTGGATTCTTCAGTACAAGGCCCTCCCGTGACCGCCCAGGCTCCGACCCCATCACGAATCATCGACCTGACCTTCCCCCACCGCTGGCAGGCCCGGATCCTCCCCACCCGCCCCGCCATCCTCCCCGCACACCACTTCACCTATCCCGCCCAGGTCGAAGAAGTGGAACGCGGCGCCCTCGAACTCCTCATCCGCCCCGAAGGGCAAAACACCCAGCCCTTCCTCGCCACCTGCGCCCTCGGCTTCCGCGACCCAGCCGCCCCCACCGGCCTCTGGTCCACGCCCAACCCCGACGAGCTTTGCGCCGTCTCCGGCGGCTATGCCTACCTCATCGACACCGCCGCCCCCGACCTCTTCACCATGCTCCCCTACCGCCCCGTCCTCGAAGTCCGCCCCGCCCCCGCTGCTAACCTTCTACTCTTCGTCAGCCATCGCACTCTCCTCGCCTGGGGCCCCTCCGGCCAAGCCTGGGAGTCCAAACCCCTCTCCGATGAAGGCCTCACCATCACCTCCATCGACGCCCTCACCCTCCACGGCCGCGGCTGGCACTTCCGCAGCGACAAGGAAACCCCCTTCGCCCTCGACCTCCGCACCGGCCTCCGCATCGCCTGAATCCCCAGGCCGCACCGCCCGCAAGCGCTCGCAGTGACTCCAATCACTTCGATATGAGACCCCTAACCATAAAATGGTATGCGAACAGAAATTCACCCGGCCCTCCAGCCGAAAAGGACTTTCGATGAATCTTGGATTTATAGAGAGCAAGACTTACGACGAGATCTCCGTCGGCGACACTGCCGGCACCGAGCATGTGCTCACCACAGACGATGCGATGGCCTTTGCCTCCATCTCCGGATTCAACTCCGTCCTCAACTCCGACGAACTCATCGACCGCGCCGGCGGCATCCCGCCCACCGGACCCAACATGTGGTGCGCCTCGCTCATCTCCGGTCTCTTCAGCATGAACATCCCCGGACCCGGCTGCACCCTCACCGATGTCTCGCTCTCTTTCCAGAACCGCATCCGCGTCGGCGACCGCATCCTCGTCAAGGTCAAGGTCACCGCCAAGGACGACGCCACCAAGAAAGTCATGTTCGACTGCGAAGCCGCGAACGGCGCAGGCACGCCCATCTTCTCCGGCACGGCCCAGGTCATCGCGCCTCTCAGCACGTCACGCTATTCCACCCTCCCCGTGCCCCGCCTCATCGTCAACAATCCTTATCGCCACTACGTCGGCATGATCGCCCGCGCCACCGCCAAGCCGGCCGTCAAAACCGCCATCGCCTGGCCCTGCGACGAAGTCTCCCTCGGCGGCGCCATCCAGGCCTATAAAGACAAGCTCATTATCCCCGTCCTCGTCGGCTCCGAGACCATAATTCGCGCCGTCGCCGAGACCCTCAAGCTCGACCTCTCCGGCCTCAGAATCGTCAACGTCGAGACCAGCCGCATGGCCGCCGTTCGCGCCGTCGAACTGGCTGCTAAAGGCGAAGTCCAGATGCTCATGAAGGGCTCGCTCCACACCGACGAAATCATGGGCGTCGCCGTCAGCCGCGAAGGTGGACTCCGCGCCGGCCGACGCATCAGCCACGTCTTTGCGCTCGACGTGCCCTCCTATCACAAGCCGCTTTTCGTCACCGATGCCGCGGTCAACATCCAGCCCGACCTTGAAACGAAAATCCACATCCTCCAGAACGCCATCGACATGTTGACCACTCTTGAAGTCGTCAACCCCAAGGTCGCCATCCTCTCGGCTGTCGAGTCCATCAACCCCGCCATCCCCTCCACTCTCGACGCCGCCGCCCTCTGCAAGATGGTCGACCGCGGACAGATCACCGGAGCCATCGTCGACGGCCCGCTCGCCTTTGACAACGCCATCTCCAGCGACGCCGCCCGCATCAAGAAAATCAACTCGCCCGTCGCCGGCGACCCGGACATCCTCATGGTCCCCAACCTCGAAGCCGGCAACATTCTCTTCAAGGAGCTTCAGTACCTGGCCGGAGCCCTCGCCGCCGGCGTCGTCGTCGGAGCCAAGGTGCCGATCGTCCTCACCAGCCGCGCCGACGGCGAACTGGCCCGCATGGCAAGCTGCGCCCTCGGCGTCCTGCTAGCCAAGCCCGCCCCCGTCCAGGCCTAATTGAACACAAGCCGTCCTTCCGGCTGCGTTGCTTCGCAATCAATCACGGGTGCCCCATCCTCGCCACGTTCTTGTTTTTGTGGCTAGGGTGGGGTAGCCAGTCGCTCCACCGCGCAGTCTTTCTATTCCCTGTTCCCTATTCCCTGCTTTTTCCATCCCACTCGCCGCGAGCGCGCAACTCCGCAATCTCCGCCCGAGCCATCTCCTGCGCCCGCACGTAGTCCGGCTTGCCCACTCGGTTCAGCGGCATCTGCCCCGGCTCCAGAATGACCCAATGACGCGGCCGCATATACGACGGCAACGAACGCGCGTGGCGATCCAGTTCCTGCCGGCTCAGCTCAACCCCAGGCCTCTTCTCCACCACCGCCACCACCGCTTCCGCCACCACTGCATGCGCCACGCCGACCACCACGCAGTTGGCTACCTTCTCCGCCAGGCCGCAGATATGTGCTTCCACATCGCCCGGAAAAATCTGGTACCCAAGCGACTTGATCACCCACTTGTCCCGCCCCGTCAGATGCAATCCCGCCCCGTCCATATACCCCAGATCGCCGGTATACAAATACCCATCGCGCGCAATCGTCTGTGACGTGGCTACGGCATCGTTCACATACCCAAGAAAAGTCTGCGGCCCGCGAAAGCACACATGCCCAATCTCCCCCGCGGGCAGTTCCTCGCCGGCGTTGCCATCCTCACGCATGGGCTTTCGAATCGAGCACGGATAGATCGGCATGTCCTGCCCAAGCCCGGCCAGGATCGTCTCCTTGTCGGCCTCGCTCGCCTGCACATACGTGCAGAAACCGGCGGCCTCCGTCAGCCCCAGCCCCGTCCCGCTCACCGGCGCCATGGTGGCCATCTGATCCAGGAACGGCCGCGACACCGCATTGCCCCCATACGCGGCAAATTTCAGGCTCGTCAAATCGTAGCGGCCGTAGTCTTTCAGCATCCACTCCAGGTTGAACATGGCCGGAATCTGCCCCAGAATCTCCACGCGATGTTGCGCAACCGCACGCAACGAACGGCCGGCATCGAAGACATCCAGCAGCACAACCGTTCCTCCCCCGAACAGCGTGCTCATCAACGCCTCCGTCTGCCCTCCCACGTGCGAAGCGGGCAGATTCACCAGAGTGCGCGTGCCCTTGTCCCCGCCAAAAAAGGCGCCGCACAGGCACATATTCTGCACTGTAATATTCCGGTGCGAAAGCAGCGCCGGCTTGGGCGAACCGGTCGAGCCGGTGGTAAAGATCACCAGCGCACCATCGTCCTCCGTCACGCTTCGGGCGGCGCCGTCCAGCGCGGCAGAGTCTCCATCTATCCCATCGCGCCATGCTGTCTCGGCAATCGAGGCAAACGATCGCGTTCTCGCAATTGCCTTCTCCGAGTCCACCGCGATCCAATGTTCAACCCACGGGCAGCGCTCCTGCACCACGCACCACAGCTTCCTGAAATCGAAGGGCGCACGCACACCCAGCCCCACAAACCCGCGCGGACGCAGCGTTTCCAGAGCCCGCAGCACCTCCGATGAAGACAACCGCAGATCCAGTGGCGCAACAATCACGCCGATCTTGAAACAGCTATATTCCAGCAGAACGTGATCCACGGACATCGGCAACAGAGTGACCAGAAAATCGCCCTTCGCAAAGCCCAGGCGGAATAACTCTCTCGCCATCGCCGTCGTGACGCGGTCGAAATCCTTCCAGGAGACTGCGCGGTCGCCGTCTGCACTGAGAAGCGCGTGCGCCTCAGGCCTATTCTTCGCCCACTTCGCCACCACGCCATACAACAGATGGCGATCGGCAAAGACCCCCTCGTAATCGCCGAGGGTAAACTGCGGCATCTCCATAGCTTCCTTCATTGCCCCGCATTCATCTTTTCAGTGCGGGGTTCAGCAGTTCTTCTTCCGGCTCAACATGCACCAGGACTTCGGTGATCCGTGGCACCTGCTGCAGGACGGCATCTTCCACATCGTGTGCGATGTTGTGCCCCTGACGCACCATGAGTGTCCCTTCGACCACAATATGCAGATCTACGTAATAGCGAAAGCCGACCTTCCGGACATAGCACTTCTCAAGGCCAATGACTCCCGGAACGGTTGAAGCAACGGCGCGAACATCCTGTTCGAGTTGAGGACCAGGCGCTGTATCAAGCAACTCGGCAAATGGCTTCCTGAGTTGCCGGCAGGCATTAAAAATGATGACGGGTGAAGCGCAGAGGGCGGCCCAATCGTCGGCTGCGGGATTTTTGGTCCACAGACCGATCGATATGCCTACAAACGCAAACGCCGAAACCATGGCATCGTTCAAGTGATGCCAGGCGTCAGTGCGGACTACGGTGCTATCAATGCCTTCGCCTACGGAAGAAACATAGCGGGACAGCAATACCTTGATGCCAATCACCGCCAGCAGAACCCAAAGCGTAAAAGCTTCGGGCAATGGGTGGGGCGTCTGAATCAGCACGATACTTTCAGCTCCAATCACGAGTCCCGCCACAATCAGCGCCAGGCTCACGATGATCGCAGCCACCGGCTCCGCCTTCCCGTGGCCATAAGGATGATCCTGATCGGGCGGCCTCACCGCTACGCATAACCCGAGGTAGACCACCGTCGAGCTCATGACATCGGACAGAGACTCAATCCCGTCTGCGATCAAGGCGAATGAATGACCGATAAACCCTGTTGTGCATTTGAACAGGGCGAGAACAAGATTAAAGCCAAGGCCGATGAGCGAGGAATTCATGCCTCGCTGGATCATCTGGTCTCGGGTTTGCGATCTGGCCATACTGTGCCATTATCTCCAATTCACCTGCTTGGCGAGCAAAGTCTCCCAGTCCCAGCGCCGATTCGGACGAAATCCATGGCAAGCGCCTGCCAAGCCTGAACCAATCAGCGTGACGCCGATCACGTAGAAAAATTTAAATTATGTGGCGCACTTGCACTGTTTGGAGCAAAATACACTCGGAGGATGAAGCCATGAAGCCCATACTTCAGCTCAATCTGAATGACACCAGCGAGAAGGCCGAGGCACCGAATCTTCCCTCAACGAACCAAGTCGAGCCTGAGCCCGAAGTGGTGCGCAAGAGATTGGATCAAATCGCCAACAGGGCCGCCCACAAAGCGGCTGCGGAGTACGGCCGGTACTCTTCGAGCATTTTTTCGAAATAGGGCTCGCCGGCGAACCGCAGTGAGATCCACGACGGCCAGGAGAGCGGACGGGCTGGTCCGATTGACCCGTCCGCTCCGCCCTGCGAGCAGCAATCGCGCGGGCGCGAGACCGCTTTCATAGCGGCAGAGGGGAATATCTAGTCCGCTGGTCAGGCGAGGGATTTTGCCGAGTGTCTTTGCTCTTTATACGGGTGGGCCAGCGCAACCCCAACGCAAAAACTGAGAGTTACCCCACCGCCCGCGGAACGATCGTCTCGTACGCCGAGTAGACGCCCTCGAAGACCGAGTCCCAACTAGCCGTCAACGCGTAAGCGCGCGCCGCCTGCCGCATCGCTGCGTGCCGCGCCGGATCGGCCAGCACCGAGGCAACCGCGCCAGCAAACTCCTCGTCCTCAACAACGCGTCCTGTTTCTCCGTCCCGCACAATCGTCCGCGGTCCGCCGTCCGGAGTCACGATGGCCGGAACGCCGCTCGCCAGCGCCTCCAGCACCACGTTCCCAAACGTATCCGTATGCGAGGGGAACACGAACAGGTCCATCCGCGCGTAAGCCTCCGCCAGCGCCTTGCCCTTCAGCACGCCGGTGAATTCGGCCCTTGGCAGCCGTTCGCGCAGCCAGCTCTCTTCGGCGCCATGGCCTACGACGAGGAAGCGGAAATCCGTCCGCTCCAGCGCCTCGAGATCCTCTTGCACGCGCGCCAGCAGCGCCACATTCTTCTCGACAGAGAGCCGCCCCACAAATCCCAGCAAAATGTCGCGATCGTCCGCCGCACGCCTGCGCTTATCCGGGTTAAACAGTTGTGCGTCCACACCACGCGGCATCAGGTGGCAAGACGTGCCCGTCTTCCGCTCCAGCAGTTGGCAAAGTTCCGGATTGGGCGCGAACAGCACCCGCGCGCTGCCATACAGAACGGAAGCCGCGGACAACGTCAGGTCTTCAATCGTCTGTCCTGCTGCCGCCGATTGCCGCTCCGGCAGCAACCGCAAAAACCAGTTCGACCGCCGCGCCAGGTACTCGTGTACATTCGTATGCCAACTGGCCGCCAGCGGCAGCGCCAGATGGTGCGCTAACCCCGCGCCCAGCATGCCCAGCTCGCTCGGCCCCGTAATGTGAAGCAGGTCCGGCTGGAACCGCTCCAGCGCCTCGCCAATGATCGGGATGTGCCGCAAGAAGGCTGGATCGAAGCGCAGGTCTTTTTCCAGAGCAAACGAGAGGAACCCGCGCGGCAGCTCCAGCGTCCACACGTTGCCGTCTTCAGTAACAGCCTGCTCACGGTCTCCTGCGCGCACGCACAAAAACGGCAAATTCCGCCGCCGCGCAAACGCCTCGAAGTGGCGGCTTGTGTGCGCCACTCCATTCACCTCATGAAACGAGTCCGGGAAGTACGCCACTCGCGGCGCCCGCTCACACGCAAGCTCACAAGTGGAGTTAGCAGTGTTCGCCACGTCTGCATAGTTTGCGAAGCCAGTAAAGCCCGTAGTCCTATCGAACTGCATGTGCTAACCCCGCCAACACGCGCGCAGCGCGGCTAACTCCGCGAACTCCGCTTCACTCCTCCGCTTTCACTCACCCAGCGCCAGCCGTAACTGCTCTGACTCGCTCCAGGCGACCCGAAGCCCGCTCGCCACGGGGCCTCTGCCCAGCAGTTGGATCATTGCAATGATCCCCCGCAGAGCCAGCGGCGCCGATCCTTTCGGCCACAACTCGCTGAGCGGCCGAACCACGCCGTTCGCGTCTGGATGGTAAGCGCGCTCGTCCCAGTTCCGCGAGCCCTGCGGAAACTCCGGATAGTTGCGGATCGCGTCAATGGTCGACTGCAGCAGCCGATGCTTCCACGGATTGGCGTACTGCGGCATAAACAGCACATTGCTCATCCGCTCGCGCCGAATCTCGTGCACAAACTCCGTAAAGCTGGTCGCGTTGGTCAAATTGATATTGGCGTTCGGTTCCACCCCGTGACGGTCTCCGCCCGAGATCAGCACCATATTCCACTTCTCCGCCAGCCGCCGCACGGCGCGGTTCTCGTCCCAGTGGCGCAGCCCGTTCAGCTCCAATGCATGAAGATATGCGCCGTTTTTCTGAAGAAACTCGTTCACCAGAAACTGGTGCTTGTCCGCACCGACCAGGAAGAGATCCCACATCGGATGGTTAAAGACAACCAGCACATTGGGTTCCTCGTGGAGAGCCCTCAGAATCTCTGTCAGCCGCGCGTCGCTGGGGTTGGCCGTGAACTCCTTCAGCGTCGCCATCCACCGCACCGCGCTTCCGCTTGGCAGGTTGTGCACGCCAAGGTGGAAGTCCTGCACTCCTCCGTACGGCGCGCTCCACTCCACCGAAACCGGAATCTGCCGCGCGCTGGGCACGGTGCGCAGCAGCATCGGCGCATTGATATTGTCGTGGTCTGACAGGGAAACCATCGACGCCAGACCCAGCTCTTCGATCTGCCGGCTCTCCAGGTCAAAAGCCAGTTTCGGAGTCATCGGGGGCGTCCAATAGCTGGACGCATAGTCGATCCGCACTCCATGCATCTGCTCGGCCCGGCGCTCCAGCCGCGCCAGCAAAGGCCGCATCACCGGATACTGATTGCCGAAGTTGGCCAGAAAGTCCAGAGTTTCGTGGGACTGGTTGGTGTGGCTGTGCAGCGAGATGCCGGTCTTGAAGGCATTGGGCGCTTCTTTGTCGCGCCACAGATAGGAGATGGTCGCACTGGGCATGGCTGCTCCTTGATCCGTGATCGTGCCCGGATTACGGCTTCCAGTGTCCATGCCCTGCCATAAAAGGATGGTTAATATCCTGCGAATTACCCTTCAATTGATTTAGGAATCAATAGAGTTACGCCAGACGCAACTAGCACCTGAATCTTCATTATAAATTCCCCAGGAACCTGGGGTTTCTGTAGTCGGGAACACTTACTTGCTGGTCTTCGCCATCTCCGGACTGAGAAAGTCCTCAACCGTCCAGCCGGCCATCAAGTCCTCGTCATGGTTCGCCGCCTGATTGACAAGAGGCGCGCCAGCCCTCGCCGCAGCCAGCTCGGCTGCCAGGTAATTCTCCGTCAACCCTTGCCGCAGTATCTCGAAGGCCTGCTCCGGTGTATCGGCAAACTGAAACAGCTCAATGTCTTTGGGAGAAATAGCCCCGGTCTCAACCAGAACCTCCAGGTTGAACACCTTCTTCCAGTACTCCGAACCGTAGATGACGACCGTAATCTTCTTGGCCAGCTTGTGGGTCTGCGCCAGCGTGAGGATTTCAAACATCTCATCCAGCGTGCCGAACCCTCCGGGAAACACCACCAGCGCCTTGGACATGTACGCAAACCAAAGCTTGCGCATGAAGAAGTAGTGAAACTCGAAGTTGAGCGAAGGCGTGATGTACGGGTTGGGAGACTGCTCAAACGGCAGCCTGATATTCAGGCCTAAAGTCTTCCCGCCCGCCTCCCACGCGCCGCGGTTGGCGGCTTCCATGATGCCCGGCCCGCCGCCGGAGGTGATAACGAACCGATGCTTCCGCGAGGGAATCTTGCCAGCCCATTTCGTCAGCAGGAAGGACAACCGCCGCGCATCCTCGTAGTAGCGTGCCATTTCAACGGCGGCCACAGCGCGCTTGCGCTGCAACTCCGTTGCTTTACCGGCGGCAATGTCCGGAGCGCTGGCCGGCTGTTCGTGGCTAGGCGCAAGCTGGCTTGAGCCAGTATTGTCCAGCAGTTCGAGGGCATGATCGGCCTCCTCCCGCCCGCGAAAACGCGCCGAACCGAAGAACACGATCGTGTCTTGAATCTGTTCGTGCCGAAAACGCGCCAGCGGCTCAAGATACTCCGAAACAATCCGCATCAGCCGCCCATCGGCGCTATTCAGGAAGGCGGAGTTTTCATAGGCGAGCGGAGCGCGTTCCAACGGCGGAGGCGCCCCATTGCCGGGAATGGTTGCCGCGGCCTCCCGCACAACCTGCGCCTTTTCCCCTTGCTCCCCAATCCCTGATTCCTTTTCCCTGTCTTCCATGGCTCACCCCTCCCGCCGGCCCAGCGCATCCTGCAGCGCAATCCACAGATTCAAGAGCCCCAATCCGGTGACAATTCCACGCACCGCGCCATTCAGCGCAAAGCTGGACAGAGTTGGGTAATGCAGAAAAAGCGGATTCTCGTCCCAGAACATGTTCGACCACGGCACAAAGCAGGCCACAAGACCGATCCATATCCGCAGCATCACCCGCAGAAGCAGTTCGATACGCTCTAGCCAGCGGGGGATCCTTTGGGGCGCGGGCCCGGAAGGCTGCGGCGCGGCGGGCAAAGGCGCGGGGTCAACTGCTTGCCCGGCCAAAGGAGCCGGACTTTCCGCGAGCGTAGACGATGTCGATTCCGGCTGCTGAGACATTCTTTTCTGTACGTCCGCCGCGCCCGATTCCAACCGGAAAGCAGGCACTCTGCACAAGCCGGAAAAACCCGGCCCGGCTTGGGACGCCGTATTGCAACGGTAACACAGCAGGGGATGAGGTAGCGGCGGCCACAGATCCCAAAGCACTTCCGGGCGACGATCCTTATTTCTGGCCCGTCAGCGGGAAGGGGGCGGCGGCGGATTCGCTGCCATCTCATACTTTCCATAATCGATGGTCAGTACGGCCGCGCCGCCGATGCGCACCCTGGTCTCACTCCGAAGCTTTTCAGGAAACCAAAACTCACCCGTTTTTGCGTTCGTGCATTGGATCAGCGTTTTCGAGATCCAGAACGATGGGCTTTTCGCCGGTTGCGTCTCCATCTTCACCACGGCAAAGTCCGCCGCGTCCACCCAGACTTTGCCGCGAAAGAGAAACTTGCTCGCCGCCAGCGGCTCCACATCAAGAATGTAGGCCGGACGGGTATTGAGCATCTCGCTTCCGAGCAGCTTGAATTTGTAATGCGCAGAGGTCAGAGCCGTTGTGCCTTTCTCTCGCGAAGCCTCTTTCTCGCTATCGATCGCCCGCTTCAGCACCTTCTCAATAAGAAAATTCGATCCACTCTGCGAGATGATCTGAAAACTCTTGCCTGACTCGATGTTGTAGTTGGCTTTGACGTCCATCTTAGCCGTCAGGTCGGCGGAGAATCCGCGATACTCCACCAGGTAATGACGCAGGGAATGGTAGTGCTTCAGCTCCTGGTGGCGCGCCTGATCTCGCAGGGTCATCTGCTCCACGATCTGCGCTGAGGTCGATGCGGGTATTGCGCCGTCCGCGCGACTCTCCGGCCACGCTGCCGCTGCAAGAGCAACGAATACGGCTCCGAGAAAGAGGTGTCGGCGGCGCATCAAGTCCATGACTGAATCATAGCCGCGTCAGATTGAGCTGACGTAAAATGCCGCCGGCAGCGCTGCTTCTCGGGTGATGGCCCGTGCGTAGCGCTGCCAGCGGCATGGCGGCGGCAAAACTTCTTGCCCTGAGTGGTTTAGAAGCGGTAAAAAATACCGCCCATCGGCTCCAACGAGTGCGTCATGACGCCGGTCGCCGGGTAGATGGAAGAAATATTGGGAGCGTTGTAGAAGTTGTCGCGGCACTGCAGGCGAACGCCAAAACGCGCATTCGCGTTCCAATCAACGCCGCCGCCAACGATGTAGGCTGGCCTGATCGAGGTGTTGTTCCCATAGGGGGTTGCGCCCGGAATGGTAATGAAAAAGCCGAGACCGCCAACGGCAAACGGCCTGAGGTTGCCGACCTTACGCGAGACCACATAGTCGATTGCGACTTCGCTCGCATTGGCCGAGATGGTTGCCGCCGGGTTCTGGCAAGTCAGGCCGCAAGCGCCGGTTTTGGGCACATAAGCCTGCTTGGCGGGGTTGAACGAATAGGTCATTTCGTAGCCAACGAGCGAACTGGCGATATGACGCACTTCAAGCATGCCGCCGGGTGAGTTGGTTGGTGTCTGCTGCGTGCCATTGCCGCTGGTGCCGCTGGTAAATGCCTCATAACCGCTCACCCCGATATCCGTTTGTGAGGTTTTCGCGGCGGCGGCGGTCCGCTGGCGTGACGCCGTACCGGTTTGTTCGTTTGACGGAGCCCCGGACTGGCCGTATGCCGCGGCGCCGGTTAGCGCCACCATCCCAATCAAAATAAAAATAGTCAGCATCCACTTCATTCGCATCATCGTCTCCGTTTTCAATTTCACCCCGGTATTGCATGCCCATGGCAATGGGAGCCGGACTCGGACATGGCCGAGGTACTTGCTCCCCGCCGAGAGTTGGCAGAACGCCTGGTGACTTGCTGGAGCGGTACTCCAGTCAATAAAGCGTCTCCGTCATCTTACAAGGCGGGCCTTTCGTCCACTCCAGCCCCAAAAGACCGGTTGCCCGAAGCTTGAGCGGAAAGCCAATCCGATTATATCGGCTTTGCTCCGTAGCTCCTGCCGAACGGTATCCTGGGCTTGATATGCAGTCTTGATAAATTGACTCCCCGGAATGCAGAACGTCTGCCCGCAAACTCCGAACTCCGCACTTTCCCGCGCTATTCTGTGAGAACGTTGCTGAATTCCCGGCCCATGTCGCTGGTCCAGGCCGCCCTTTGGGGCGCCGTACTTACGCTCTCAATCTGCTCCGTTGCCCAGGAGGGCGCGAAGACGGTGAATCCTCATCTCCCGCCCAGCCCCGAGCCCTCTCTGAACGCGCAGCCCGTCCGCGCTCGCCACGGAATGGTGGTCGCCGTCCACCACCTGGCCTCCGATGCAGGCCTGGAGATTCTGCGCCAGGGCGGCAATGCCGTCGATGCCGCGGTGGCCACCGGTTTTGCGCTGGCCGTGGTGCATCCAATCGCGGGTAACCTCGGCGGGGGCGGGTTTCTCCTGCTCCGGACCCACGACGGCCGCGCCACCTTCATCGACTTCCGCGAGAAAGCCCCGCTGGCCGCCAGCGAAGATATGTACCTCGACGCGCACGGCAATGTGATTCCCGACGCCAGCGTGGTTGGCTACCGCTCGATTGCCACGCCAGGTTCGGTAGCCGGGCTCGTTTACGCCGAGCGCAAATACGGCCGACTGGGCCTGAAACGCGTAATCACTCCCGCCATCAAGCTGGCCGCCGAGGGCTTCGTGCTCACCGCGGAGGAGGCCCACGAACTCGCCGATCCCGACCTTGCCCAATTTCCGGAATCGAAGCGCATCTTCCAGCGCGACGGGCAGCTTTATAAGGAGGACGAGGCCTTCCGCCAGCCGGAACTGGCGCGTACCCTCGAGCGCATCGCCGCCGACCCCGATGACTTCTACCACGGCAGGATGGCGCACGAGCTGGTCGACGAACTCCGCAAGGGCGGGTCTCTGCTGACCCTCGACGATCTGGCGCAATACACGGTGGTCGAACGTGCCCCCATCGTGGGCAGCTTTCACAACTACACCATCCTCAGCGCCCCGCCGCCTTCCTCGGGAGGAATCGTTCTGGTCAGCGCGCTGAATATTCTGGAAGGCTACGACCTGGCGCGGCTCGGCGACCGCACCACCGCGTCGATGCACCTGATCGCCGAGGCCTTTCGCCGCGCCTACATGGACCGGGCGGAGTACCTGGGCGACCCGGACTACAACCCCATTCCCGTAGCCGAGCTCACGTCAAAAAAATACGCCGCAGCCTGGCGTGCGGGCATCGCCGAAAACTCCGCCACGCCTAGCGCCGTGCTGAAGCGCCCGCAGGGATTTCTGCCGCCCGCGCCCACCACCCCAGGCCGCCGCCGCACTGAATCGAACGACACGACCCACTATTCCGTGGTGGACAGCGAGGGCAATGCCGTGGCTGTCACCACGACGCTCAACGACAGCTTCGGCTCGCGCGTCACCGCCGGCCCCCTGGGCTTTCTGCTCAACGACGAGATGGACGACTTTGCCGTGAAGATGGGCACACCGAATCTCTACGGCCTGATTCAGGGCCCCGCCGACGCCATCGCCCCCGGCAAGCGCCCTCTGAGCGCCATGACCCCGACGATCATTTTGGAAAACGGCAAGCTGCGTTACGTTCTCGGCTCGCCCGGAGGAGCGCGCATTATCAGCACAGTGGCCAATATCTTTCTCTCGGCGGCTGAGGGTGGGCTCAATATCCAGCAAGCCGTGGACGCTCCGCGCTTTCACCATCAGTACCTGCCGGACAAGCTATACCTCGAGCCAGGGTTTTCCGAGGAGACTATCGACGGCCTGCGCGCACAGGGATACGACCTCGCTATCAAGGGACGCCACTGGTCGAACGGCGAATGCATCGCCATCGACCGGAAAACCGGCGAGCTTCTGGGCGGGCAAGACCACCGCAGCCACTATGGTAAAGCGGCCGGGTATTAGCCGTGTCCCAACCGGCCGAATCGGTTTGACACCGGAGGATGCGCGACGCGGGAGGGCTTTGCGCCAGTTCGCCCATGAGGCGCGAGAATATATCTGTCAGCCCGCACCGAAACGGGGTTATGCTTGTCTCGTGCGAGTGCCCTTGCGCTCCTTATCAGGGCGACAAAAGGCAAAACAGGAGAGTTCAGCCTCCGCGGCGCACAATGGGCCAATACTCGGCCTGCTTTCACCGGGATCGTTGTGAATCACGCGGGTGTATCCCAGTCAGAACCGGCCATTTCAGGGCAACACCGTTTCCCAGTCGAGCGTTGCAGAGGTGCAAGCCGGAGATGACCTCCTAGATAGCCGGCTTGCATCTCGAAACCCACTTGGACTGGTTTGCAAGTCGACCAGAATGCTCCTCCATTGCTGAAGGTGCTTCCAGCATCGCCGTCGACGAGAATACAAGCGAACGTCATAGTTGGCGGGACCAGCCCTCCCACGATGGCAAAGTGGCGGGGTATCAGGTTCAGCTCGCCTCGCAAACTCGCTTTCCCTCCGGCCGATGCTGCCTTAGCTGTAGCCGATCCCACAAGAGTTTCGTAAGGAATTGTTGGCAGTGAGCAAAACTGAACAGACCGCCCAGCCAAACCGCGCCTAATCTGACGCTTGTGTAGCAGTCCTTGTGTTCCTATCGGGAGCGGCAAGGGCGGGACCGGAGGATTCGGCCTCCTTTGCACAAAGCGGGCAACCGCCAGGACGGGGTTCACAAGGATCGTCGCCATTCATGCACAAAGATCCCTGTGAGCGTCAGCCGCTTGAATGGAACACCGTTTCCCAGGTGTGTGTTGTTGAAGTGCAAGCCGGAGACTACCCCAAGATCGCCGGCTTGCACTTCAGAAAATCAGTTTGGCCTTCCTCTGAACTGACCGGGATACCAGCTTTTCGCCTCTCCCCCTCCGCATCACTCCATCCTGCCGCTCTCTTTGCGCTGCCGGTTTGCAGCGCCGGTCCTTCTCTATGCACCAGAGTTCGCCCTCCCTGCGCCCAAAAAAACTGCTGCAAAAGTGCGACAATAGAACCAGCGGCGGCTTCGTCGTTCAAGTCGAACCGCGGCGAGGAAACATCTGAACATGCTGCGTGTCCTCTCCACTCATCTTTTCTTGAACCAACGGCTGCACCCAGGGCTGCTCGACTTGATCGACCGATCGGGCGCACAGGCTGTTGAGATTTTTGCCGCGCGCCAGCACTTTGACTACACCAGCCGCGAGCACGTCAACGATCTGGCGGCCTGGTTTCGCTCGAACAGTTTGCAGCCGTTCTCGATGCATGCGCCGCTCTATCCCGACCGGGAGATGGGCCGTTCCGGAGCGCTCGGAGTCAACGTGCTCCATCCTGAAAAAGCGCGCCGCATCGACTCGATGGACGAGATGAAGCGCGCCCTCGAGACCGCTGAGCATATTCCCTTCAGCAATCTGATCGTGCACCTAGGCGAGCGGACGGACACCTGGACGCCGCGCAGCATTGAGTACGCCATCACAGCTCTGGAGCATCTGGGCGCGTTTGCCCACCCGCTGGGCGTGCGCCTGCTGGTCGAAAACCTGCTCAGCGAACCCACCACACCGGAGCATCTGGTGACGATCCTAGAGATGGGGCGCCTGGACAATGTTGGCGCCTGCCTGGACCTTGGGCATGCCCACATCACGGTGAGCGTAGCTGAAGCCATCGCCACGCTGGGCAAGCGCATTGGCACAGTCCACGTTCACGACAACCACGGCGTAAAAGACGAGCATCTTTGGCCCGGAGACGGAACCATCGACTGGGCGGCCACCGTTGAGGCTCTCAAGCAGCTTGAAACTCCTCCCGCCACCGTGCTTGAGATCAGCCAGAATCTCGGCGAAACACCCGCCACAATCCCCGCCAAAGCGGAACAGGCCTTCGAGCGATTCGCCTGAGCTGCGGCCACAGGTAGACCCTTCGAGCGGTGTTCCCTTCAGGACGCCGATCACGGTTGCAAGCGCACAAGCTGCGACCGGATGGGAACAGGCGCGCCGCAGGGGGCGCGTTGCGCGCGCAAGATGCCGGTGCAGCCACCTGGCTTGAGGACCTGGACGGTAATGCTAGTGGCGGATGTCAGCGAATCGCCCGCGGCGGTAACCAAAAGACTGAAATTTCTCTGAGCGGCCAAGGCGGAGGCTGTCACCGTGAGCGTCAGTTTGTTCGTGCTAGTGCTTGCGGCCGGGGTCAGCAGATTTGCGGACCAGAACGCGTTTACGCCCGGCGTCAGGCTCTCCGCCGAGAGGCTGACGCCACCCGTGAAAGAGCCCCCCGTAACCACCGTAAAACCGATCGTGGCGGAACTGCCCGCGTTCACAGTGACCAGCGTGGATGAGGCCGCGAGCGAAAGAGTGGGCGGCTCGGCCGATACGGGATTCCAACTGGCGGCCAGAGTCGCGGCGTCTACCGAGCCGAGGCCTGTCGAGAGGTTATAAGCTGCGCCGTTGGCCCAGAATCCCGCGACGCCGGGAACGCTGTTGTTGCCCGACAGCGTCGAGTGGAATGGATTGCTCTCGGCATTCACGAGCGAATAGAGCCTGGCGTTGGCGTTTCCCTGCCCTGTTCCGCCCATCTTTTCGACCACCAGCGCCATGATTCCGGCAAAGGCAGGCGCGGACGCCGAGGTTCCGCTGAAAATGTAGTTCGAGCCATTCTGATAGACGAAGTACCCATCGTGATCGGCGGCGGAGAGCGACACATCCGGCACGGCCCTCATGCCATTGGAGGCACTGGCGCCGGTGACCGAGGCCTGCCAGGCTGGCTGCGTATACACGCGGCTTGCGCCACCGCCCGAGGCCCACAGCCCCGAGCCGCCGTTCGAGGCGCTCTCGTTCCACACCTCTTCGGGAATGTAGCCGAGCGCCGATTCGTAGCCGGAAGAATTGGTCGAGGACCAGTACTGCGCGGAGCTGGAGCCTTCGTTGAACTCCGTGCCGCCGACGCAGGTGGAATAGGGCGAACTGCAAAGCCCGTTGACGCCGGTCCCAGAGCCTCTGGCCGAGGAGGCGGTTGAACAGCCCGCCGCGCCCGCATCGCCGGAAGCGACAAAGACGCTCATTCCTTCGCTGGCGGCCTGCTGCCAGAGGCTGTTGTAAAAGGCGAGTTCCGCCGAGCCCATGGACTGTTCGCAACTGCCATAGCTCACGCTCATGACGGGCGCGGTGCGGTGGTTCACGATGTACTGCGCGGCGAGGTCGATGCCGTCGGTTGAGGAAGTGGAGGCGGCGGTGACGAAAGAAATTTTAGCCGCGGGCGCGGCGGCGCCAGCCCACTCGACATCGAGCGTGGACTCATCCTGATCGTTTGCGACCAGCCCCGGATCGGTTCCCGCCACGATGACCGAAGGAGCGTTGGCGGCAAGGGCCGAGATGGAGCGGAATGAGACGACATCGCTCAGGTTGATGTTGCTGCGGCCGGCGATTGCGATTGAAACGCCAGCGCCTGCCGTTCCGGCACTCAAGAGCGGATTGAGATCGTAGATGGAGGCGAAGTCGGCGGGGAAAAGATAGTGCGTGCTGCCAGCGGAGTAGAGCGGCGCGGCCGCCTGCCCGGTTCCAAGCGGTCTGCGGTTGGCGATCTGCGATGTGCGGCGAAAGCTGTGCAGGGAGACAAGACCGCCGACCACGCCGGCGAGCGCCTCGGGAATCTGCGGGTCCTCGGAGTTGGCGATGTGCGTGATTCCGTCCACGCGATAGCGGTGCATCTGGACATGGAAGGCGTCAGAGACCTGACCGACCGTGCCGGAAAAGACGACGAGCTGGCTGCCGGCCGGAATCTCATCCACGGTGAAGCCATGCGCCTGGAGCCATGCGGTGATCTGCGCGAGGTCCTTCGCGCCGGCGCCAAAACGGGCTCCGTATTCGGTGGGCGTGAGCCAGCGATGAAAGAGCGGTGAGGCGGGATTCTGCTGGGCATCGAGGAGTGCATCAAGCTCCGCCTGCTGCGCGGCCGAAGGCCTCAGCAGCAGAAGCATTCTGTCCATCCGCGTTCCGGCATTCACCAGACCCGCATCGAACTCGGGCCGCGCCAACGGATGCACGTTGCCGTTCAGAGTCACGGCCTCGGTCGCGTCAATCGCCTGGACGACGCGGGCGTTGGCGGCGCGTTGCGCGGGTGTTTGCGCGAGGGCGCAGGAGGCCGCTGCCGCGAGCGCGAGCGCTCCGGCCAGACTTAGACAAGGTCGGGTCAATTTTGGGTTCTCTGCCTTTCAGGACCGGGAAGCTGAGGGCGAATGCCAGCGGCTCGGCGGTCTTTGCTACTAGTTATCTCGGATGGGAAGTTAGAGAACTTTCGTTAATTGGCTCAGATTTTTAGGGCTATCCAGTCACCGAGGTAATTAGGGCCCAAAAACAGCGGTGAGAGGCCTCTGAAGGGCTTCGGAGGGGGATTTTCGGCAAGAAAACCGCCATAAATGCGCGAAAAATGACGCCATGTTTACTACTTTGACAAGGGGGATTGTTTCTATCTTATTGATTTTTATAGTAGTTATTTTAGCGGTGCACCATAATCGGTGCAATTGACGGGGAGGGGGGTGGGGGTCGCCCTTAGTTTGCACTGGCGAAGAGGCATTTTTCCGGCCAGGGCGTAGAGCTTCTCTACCATCATTATTGTGCGTCGGGAGGAGGTAATTCTCTGCAAACTGGGGGAGCGGATGGGTATCTGGAGTGCACCGTGTGTGGTCTCCTGGTTACGGTCAGTTGTG
>Ga0181535_10000193_pt1 | contig 94760 bp, 88 predicted proteins | sample PEATcosm2014_Bin_44_FD_119774 | JGI IMG/M metagenome (GOLD analysis project Ga0181535, IMG submission 119774) | Peatland microbial communities from MTU Mesocosm Facility, Houghton, MI, USA - PEATcosm2014_Bin17_30_metaG | ecosystem: Environmental > Terrestrial > Soil > Wetlands > Peat | place... | reverse complement strand
GGCCGTGATGTAGCGAAGCGGAGGCGCGACCCTGGCGAGGGTGAGCCGGCCAAGATGTTCTGGCGGCCTGGCCAAGGACCGTGGTTATAACCCTGGTTTACCCACACGATTCAGCGAGGAGCCAGAAAACGGCATCCGGTGGTGGCCACCGAGACCAATGGCATCCGTCCATGGATGAATGAGGGAGCCGGGCCCAATTCAAGTCAGCCGCACACCTCAGCGTAGTGTTTTACGAATTGTAAATTTTTTTGTCGAAAACCTGCATTTTGGATGATGCACATTCACCGGTCAAAAACCCAGGCTTACAAAAAGAAAATGCTTTCATTACATCGATATATGGCTGCACTTCCAGCCCCACAAAAGGCGAAAACTTGCTCTGGCGGGCTTGATGATTTGTGTCATCATTTCGCAAGTGATGAGCGTTTTGGATGCCAGGCTGTCAGCTAGCTCGTCTGATCGTTTGAATGACCCCCGGAAGTTTGGAACCAGGCCCCATGCGGCCTTCTCTTTTCAGGTGTACCGATGAGCAAAATCCCCAAAGGAACCTGGGTTGAAGTGGAGCGCATCCTGCTCGGACCCGGACCCCGGCAGCCGGGCCATCCGGTGGATCCGGCGGTGATTCCCGCCTATACCGTCCGGGTTTCCGGATTCCTGCTGGAGGATGCGGAGCTGGGCCAGCAGGTGCGCATCCGCACCACCCAGGGCAAGCTGCACACGGGCAAGCTGCGCATCCAAAGCCCCAGCTACGGCCATAGCTTCGCCCACACGGTTCCGGAGCTGCTCAAAGTCGGCCGGGATGGGTTGCTCTGACCATCGCCCGCTTGCCGGTGTAGGATGAAGTCATGCTCTACCAGACTCATCTCGTCATCCACCTGGATCATATCCGGGCCAACCTGCTGGCCATCCGCGCGGCGATAGGACCGGCCCGGAAGCTGCTGATCGCCGTCAAGGCCAACGCCTACGGGCACGGGGCGGTGGCGGTTTCGCGCATGGCCGAGAAGGCCGGCGTCGACTGGCTGGGCGTGGCCACCGTGCCGGAAGGGCTGCAGCTGCGCGAAGCCGGCATCGGCCTGCCCATCCTCAAGCTTTCCCCCGCCTTCCCTGAGGAAATGGATGCGGCCGTGGCAGGAACCATCACCCTCGCGGTCTGCGACCAAAGCAACGCCCAGGCACTGGAGGCGGTGTGTGCCGCCCGGAACGCCCAGGCCACCGTGCACCTGGTGATCGACACCGGCATGTCCCGGATCGGGGTGCAGCCCCCGGAGGCTCCGGCCATGGCGCTGTTCCTGGCGGAAAAATGCCCGCACCTGCGGGTCCAGGGCGCCTTCACCCACCTGCCGGTGAGCGACGCCGCCGATCACACTTACACCCAAGCTCAGATCCAGCGCTTCCGCACCGCCGTGGCGGCAGTGGAGGCCGCGCTGGGCCACAAACTGGAGCTGGTCCATTGCGCCAACTCCGGAGCGGTGCTGGGCCATCCGGAAGGGCTCATGGACCTGGTCCGGCCGGGCATCATGATCTACGGCTTCTATCCCGACCCGGGCACTCCCCGGACCATCCCGCTGCTGCCGGGCCTGTCCTTCCTCACCCGGGTCTCGTTCCTGAAGCGGGTGGCCGCGGGCACCCGGGTCGGCTACGGCCTCACCTGGAGCGCCCCGGAGGACACCTGGATCGCCACCCTGCCGGTGGGCTACGCCGACGGCTTCAACCGGCTGCTCTCCAACCGGGGCCGGGTGCTGGTGGGCGGCCGCTCCTACCCGGTGGTGGGCCGGGTCTGCATGGACCAGGCCATGATCAACCTGGGCCCGGAAACGCCGGTCCGGGTGGGCGACGAGGTGGTCCTGATCGGCCGCAGCGGCAGCGCCGAGATCACCGTGGACGAATGGGCCGAGACCCTCGGCACCATCACCTATGAGGTCACCTGCCAGATCAACGGGCGGGTGGAGCGGGTGTACAGCGGGGCCTGACCGATCAGGCTTTCGGTGAGTTCCCAGAACGCGCGCCGGACCCCGGCCTGCCGGGCCAGGGCGGCAGGCGGCGCAGGCCGGCACGCCACGAAATAGTTCCCGGTGACACCGGCCACTTCGGGCGCCAGCGCGAGATGGGTGACGTTCCGGGAACCCCGTTCCACCGGGATGCCGGTGATGCCGAAACCGCGGGTGAGCAGCTTGGTGGTGACCACCCCGGGGTGCAGGCAGTTGACGGTGACGCGCTCAAAGCGGAGGCGCTCCGCCGCTTCCAGGGTGAACAGGACGTTGGCCAGCTTGGACAGGGCGTAGGCGCTGAAGCCGTCGAAGCGCCGCTCCCCCTGGAGGTTGTCGAAGTCCAGCTGGCCCGCCTCGTGGGCCATGGAACTGACGTTCACCACCCGGGCGGCCCGGGCGCGCACCTCCGCCAGGGAGGCCAGATCGCCCACCACCAGCTCGGCTTCACCGGCGGCCTGGAGTTCCTTCAGCACCGGCTCGCCCCGCTGCAGGGTGCGGGCGTGGACCAGCACATGCATGCCCCGGCGCAGGCAGTCCAGGGACGTCTGCCGGCCGATGCCGTCGGTGGCGCCGGTGATGAGGATGTTGAGTTTTTCCACGGCGCCTCCTGGGAGTGCGCCTTAAAGGTGCGGGAAACCGGGCGTTGGTTCGAGCTGGTTTTGCGCCGGGAGGAAGCTTCGCAGTTCAGCCAGCAGCCGCTCGATGTCCTCCAGGCTGGTGCCCGGGTTCATCGCCGTGATCCGCAGCCAGCGCCGGCCGCGGAAGCCGGTGGTGGTGAGGTAGTGCCGGCCGCCTTCCAGCAGCCGCCGGCGCAGCTCCAGCTGGAGTTCGTCGCTGCCCTCGACCCGGAAGCAGACGATGTTGCTTTCCGGTTCGACCGCCACCTCGAAACCGGGTTCGCGGCGGATCCGCGCGGCGGCGGCCCGGGCGAAAGCCGCCCGCTGCTCGACGTAGCGGCCCAGGGCGGCCTCGCCCTCGGCGGCCAGCACCAGGAACAGGCGCAGCCCGAGCCCGGCCTTGGTGCACTCCACGGTGCGGTGGATGCCGTCGAAGCCCGGCTGGTCCTTGTCGTGGAACAGGTAGCTGGCTTCCTGCTGGAAGGCGCGGTCCAGGTCGGCATGGTCGCGCACCAGCACGGCGGCGCAGACGGTGGGGGTGCGCAGCATCTTGTGCGCGTCCCAGACCACGGAGTCGGCCAGGGCCAGGCCGTCCAGATGCCGGCGCAGCTGGTCCGAAAGCAGGGCCGAGGCGCCGTGCGCCGCATCCACATGCAGCCACAGGCCATGCTCCCGGCAGAAGGCGGCCGTCTCGCGCAGCGGATCGTACAGGCCGGCCGCGGTGCAGCAGCCATTGGCCACCACGGCGAGCACGCTGGAACCCTCATCGCGCAACCGGCCCAGGGCCGCGGGCAGCCGGTCCGGGACCAGCCGCTCGTCGGCATCCACCGGCGCCGCCCGCAGCGCCCGCTGGCCCATCCCCATGATGCCCACGGCCCGGGCGATGGAATAGTGGCAGGCCTCGGGCGCCAGCACGACCAGGTCCCTGCGCACGCCGGCCTGCCAGGCCTCCGGATCGACCCGGCCGCGGGCCGCCATCAGGGCGGTGAGGTTGGCCAGGGAGCCGCCATGGGTGAGCACGCCGCCGCCGTGCGGACCGGGGGCCGGCGGCAGCGGCTGCGGGATCCAGCCCACCTTGCCCAGCATCCAGTTGATCACGACGTATTCGATGGTGGCGGCGCCCGGGCCCATTTCATAGATCGCCATGGGGTTGTTGGTCAACCCGTCGATCAGCGAACCCACCGCGCCCATGGGGTGCGGCACGGCCACCTGGTGCGCCATGTAGCCGGGGTGGTGCAGCCGGGTGGTCGCCGCCAGGTAGCGTTCCAGGAAGCTGCGGAAGGCCGCGCCGGTGAGCCCGCCCTGGGCGATATATTTTTCCAGTTCAAGGCTTTCCGCCAAGTCCCGCATGGGCTGCTGCTGGATCACCTTGCCGATCCGCTCCCCCGAATCCCGCAGGTACTCAGCCAAGGCTTCGACGGCGCTACCGGCGTCGGCTGCGAAACTCATGGTGCCTCCTGATGCTTATGGGCCATGATAGCGCCCCCCAAAGCTTGCATTCGCCATCGAGCCCGCCGGGAACTCTGCCAAGCTGGACTCTGTTGAAACCCTCAAGGCACGAGTGAATCCATGTCCCAGCCCCTCAAAGATGCCCACTTCATCACCTCGGCCGCGAGCGTCCAGCAGCTGGGGGCCGCCCACGCCGAGGTGGCCTTCGTCGGCCGCTCCAACGTCGGCAAGAGCTCCCTGCTCAATGCCCTGTGCTTCCAGAAGAGCCTGGCCAAGACCAGCAAGACCCCCGGGCGCACCCGGCTGATCAACGTCTTCCTCACCGGCACCGACCGCTGGATTGTCGACCTGCCCGGCTACGGCTTCGCCCTGGGCCCGGCCAAGGAGCGCGCCACCTGGCAGGCCATGATCGAGGGCTACCTCACCGGGCGGCCCAGCCTGCGCATGGTCTACGTGCTGGTGGATGCCGAGGTGGGGCCGACCAAGCTGGACCACCAGATGGTCGACTGGCTGCGCTCGGTGGATCTCCCCTACCGCATCGTCGCCACCAAGTGCGACCAGGTGAAGCCCTCGCGCCAGCTGGCCCAGCGCCGGGACGTGGCGGCCGACCTGGGGCTGCAGGGCGGCGACATCGCCTGGGTGAGCGCGGAAAAGGGCACCGGGATCCCCGACCTGCGCATGGAGATCGCCGGAATGCTTGCCCTGCTCTGATGGCCATCGCCCTTTCGCTGATCACCATCCTGCTCTGGAGCACGCTCACCCTGCTCAGCTCCGGCGTGAGCCACCTGCCGGCCTTCTTTTCCGCCGGCGTAGCCCTGGCCATCGGCGGGCTGGTGGGGCTGCTGCGCATCCGGGATTGGCCGGTGCCGCCCTGGACCTTCGCCCTGGGCCTCGGCGGCATCTTCGGCTACCACGCGCTGTTCTTCCTGGCCCTGCGCCATGCCCCGGCGGTGGAGGTCAACCTTCTGCAGTACCTCTGGCCGCTGCTGATCGTCGTCCTGTCGCCGCTGTACCTTCCGGGCCACCGCCTGGGCGCGCACCATCTGGCCGGCGCCTGCCTGGGCCTGGCCGGGGCGGCCCTGGTGATCTCGGGCGGCAGGCTCAGCCTGGACCTCGCCCATCTGCCCGGTTATCTCCTGGCGCTGGGCGCCGCCCTGGTCTGGTCCAGCTACTCCCTGCTCACCAAGCGGGCCCGGCCCTTCCCCACCGGCGCCGTGGGCGGCTTCAGCCTGGCTTCGGGCCTGCTGGCGCTTGGGCTGTACGGCCTGGAGCGGCTGGCGGCGCCGGGCGCGCCCCTGTCGGTGACGCCCAGGGACTGGCTGTTCCTGGTGCTGCTCGGCCTGGGACCCATGGGCCTGGCCTTCTATACCTGGGACGCGGCCATGAAGCGCGGCGATCCCCGGGTGATCGGCGCGCTCGCCTACCTCACCCCGCTGCTTTCGACCCTGCTGCTGGTGCTGGCCGGCGGCCGGCGCCTGGCCCCGCTTTCGGCCTGCGCCATGGGCCTGATCGTGGCCGGCGCCGTGCTGGGCTCCCTGGGCCTGTTCCTCCCTGGCGGAAAAGCTTCTTGACGGCTAGAGCGCCGAGTTCAAGCGTTCCAGCGCCCTCTCCATTTCGAACCGGGCCCGGCCCAGGATCCCCTCGCGCCGCATCACCAGCACCAGGGCGCAGCGTTCCACCGCGCCCATCATGAGGATCCAGTGCTGGCTGGTGCAGAAGGTCACCTGCTCCACTTCGCCCCGGTCGAACTCCTCGATGGCCTGCCGCAGATGGCGGTCCACCACGTTCCGGTAGGCGCCCAGGAGCTGCAGGGCGTCGTTGGGAACCTCGATGGTGCGGGCGCAGATGGGATCGCCGTCCTTGTCATTGAAGGTGGCGGCGATCGCCTCCGGCACGCGTTCGATCAGGTTGTCCAGAATCTCCTGGAAGGGCATCGGACGGCTCCGTGGGGTAGGTGCGACCATCTTGACATCCTCTCCGCCCGAAAGGGAGGGGATTTCAGTAATTGGGATAAGCGAAAGCTAATATTTCATTTACCCGGGAGGGCCGGAAAGAATCCCTGGTACCCGGTGGTCTGCCCTGAGCAAGCGGTTCCGCCCTGAACATTCAGAATTCCCCAAAGCGGTATCCGAACAGGGCCCGGCATCCGTTGCTTCCCTATCTTTGGGTGGTAAAATGGGCATGTTCCACATCTATGGTGTTCTTTACATTTTTTTGCACCCAGCATCCAATTTGTGGATATGACTACAAACTGTACGGAAAAAACGACCATCATTTTGTTGGGCGCTAATTTTCTATTTCACCGTTATATTCAGGAGGAACCATGAAATTGTCTTATGTTTCAGCGGTTCTAGCCATTGCTCTGGCTGGAACATTCGTGGCGTGCAACAAGCATTCCAAGGAAATCAGGATCGGCGGCGTCGGCCCCCTCACCGGCGAAGCGGCGACCTTCGGCCTTTCCACCAAGAACGGCTATGAAATGGCTGTTGCCGAAACCAATGCCAAGGGCGGTCTCCTCGGCAAGCAGGTCAAACTGGTGTTTGCTGACGACAAGGGCGATCCCGCGGAGGGCGCCACCGTCTTCACCAAGCTGATCGAGCAGGACAAGGTCTGCGCCATCATCGGCACGGTGATGTCCAAGGTCTGCCTGGCCGGCGCGCCCATCGCCCAGAACGCCAAGATCCCCAACATCGTCACCACCGCCACCAACCCCAAGATCACCGAAGTGGGCAACTACATCTACCGCGCCTCCTTCATCGATCCGTTCCAGGGCACGGTCGGCGCCAAGTTCGCCTTCAACGACCTGAAGGCCAAGACTGCCGGCTGCCTGTTCGACGTGGGCAACGACTACACCAAGGGGCTTTCCGAGTACTTCAAGGCCAAGTTCATTGAGCTCGGCGGCCAGGTGGTGGGCTATGAAGGCCACGCCACCGGCACCACCGACTTCAAGGCCCAGCTGACCAAGGTCCTGGCGGCCAAGCCTGACGTGCTCTACGTCTCCGACTACTACAACGACGTGGTGCTGATCGCCAAGCAGGCCCGGGAACTGGGCTTCAAGGGCCCCCTGCTCGGCGGCGACGGCTGGGATTCCCCGAAGCTCGTGGAAATCGGCGGTTCCGCGGTCGAAGGCTGCTTCTTCACCAACCACTACTCCCCCGACGACGTCTCCCCGGTGGTCCAGGAGTTCGTGAAGGCCTACAAGACCAAGTACAACTCCGTGCCCGACGCCTACGCGACCCTGGCCTATGTGGCGTCCGAGATCATGTTCGACGCCATCACCCGCGCCGGTTCCACCGATGGCCCCGCCATCCAGGCCGCCATGGACAAGACCAACTACCAGGGCGTCACCGGCCTGATCAAGTTCGACGAGCACCGCAACCCGGTGAAGTCCGCGGTCATCATCCAGATCAAGGACGGCAAGCAGGTCTACAAGGCCACGGTCAACCCGTAGGCTGCCTTCTTCCAGCCGCGACTCCCGCCACCCGCGGGAGTCGCCTTTGTACTCAGCCCAACCGCAGTTCCTGCAGCACCAGCACGGCCATCATGGCCAGGGTGCCGAACACCAGGACGCCCATGAGGAACGCGTGCAGCAGGGTGGCGGTCACGCCCTTCCAGACCGGGCAGCCGTGCCACGCGGCCAGGGCGTAGCCCCTCAGCACCCAGAAGTAGACCCCCAGCGGCAGGAGCAGCAGCCCCAGGAGGAAGCCGGCCCCGGGAAGATACTTCAGCAGGCCCGCCAGGGTGCCGACGGTCCCCACCTTGAGGGCTTCGGCGTCGGCCTCCAGGGTGGCCCGGAAGCTTTTGCGCCCGCCCAGGCCTTTCAGCAGCCACAGCGCCAGGTGGTCCCAGACGGCGTCGTGCAGCCAGAGGCTCAGGACCCCCAGGGGGGCCAGCAGCGCCAGCCACGGCAGCAGGTGCCCCCAGCCGGGCAGGGCGGGCAGGCTCTGCATGGCGGCCTTCAGGTCGGCGGGGCTCACCTGGTCCGGCAGCCGGGCCCAGACCTGGTCCCATAGCGGGCCTTCGGTGCGCGACAGCCGGCCGTAACCCTGGGCGAACGCGGCATAGCCGAGCACGAGCCCGGCGAACGCCGGCAGGGTCCGGACCAGGAGCAGCTCCTTGACGGCCGCCGCCAGCCCCGCGCGCTGCGCGGCCCTGGCGCGGAACCCGGCAGCGGGGGCGAGAGCCCGGTCCCAGAGGCTCCTGAGGGGTTCCATCAGGTGCTCCGGAGGGGGTGGCGTTGGGCTGCGCGCATGGAGCAACCCTAGCCCGTTCCATAGGCGGGTGAAAAAGAATTATCGCTGAAGTTTTCGAATTGCGCCTCCGGACCGATGACAATAAACACATGGCCAGCCTGTCCCGCAAAGCCCCCCTCACCCCCCTGGACGCCCTCCGGGTTCTGCTGGGCGAATACGCCGACGGTGATCCGACCTTCCCGGTGCGGCTGGGGCAGATGGTGCAGAAGCTGAAGAAGCTGGCGCTGCCGGAGCTGGGCGGCCGCCTTTCCCCCGCGGCCTCGGCCCGGGGGCTGCGCAAGGCGATCCTGGCCTGCATTGCCAAGGCCGATTGGCCGGAATGGGTGCCCTGGATGCTCAAGGGGCTCCTGGTGGAGCCCGATCTCGGGGTGTTCGACGACGGCTGCGCCGCCCTGGGCGCCATCGGCACCCGCAACTGCCTCGAGGCGCTGCAGGCCCTGCAGGGCCATCGGCCGGGTCCCGACCACCAGGTGATCCTGACCCGGGAGCTGGGCCAGTTCCAGTCCCATCAGGGGCTGCCCTACCATCTGGGCCGGCTCATGGAGGGCCAGGGCAATCCGCGCCTGGCCGCCCAGGGCGCGAAGCTGCTGGCCGCGCTGGCCGGAGAGGCGGACATTCCGTCCCTCATCGCCGCCCACCGGGACGGCGACCCGCTGAGCCAGCGCCTGGCCCTGCGCGTCCTGGGCTTCATGCCCCAGCCCGCGGCCCAGGACTTCCTGCTGGATCTGGCCGAGCGCACCCGCCAGGATGTCCTGGATCACCAGCAGCTCCTGAGCCAGCTCAACCGCCTGCACACCCTGCCGCGCGGCTCCACCCAGCCGGAGCTGGTCCGGCAGATCGCGGCCCGGTTCGAGGCCAAGGCGCCGGCCGCGGTGACCAGCCTGCACCAGGCGGCGACCCAGGAGGACGGCAACGCCGCCCCCGCCCTGGAAGCCCTGCGCCGGGTGGCCCAGGGGGTGTTCGAACAGTTCCTCCTGGATGCCTGCGGGCTGGTGACCGAGGGCAAGGTGGCGCGCTATTCGGCCTTTCTCACCGAGACCTCCCAGACCACCGAGGCCCGGATCGGCCAACTGGCGCTGCAGTGCGACCAGGTGGCCGAAACCCTGGCCTTCGCGGTGGATTCGGGGGCGCTCGCCCTGCAGCGGGTGCTGCCTCCGTTCACGGCCGTCCTGCGCTCCCATGCCGGGGGCGAGGGGTTCATCCAGGCCTTCCTGCGCCTGCTGCCCGCCGGGGCCACCGAGGTCCTGGATGAACTGCTGGCCGACCCCGACATGGAGCGGCGCGAGCAGTACCTGAACGCCCTGGGGGCCCGGGAGGACGACGCCCTGACGGGGTTCTTCATGAAGGCCCTGCAGGACCCCATCGTCGACGTGGGCCAGCTGGCCATCCACCACCTGGGCAAGCTGCCTTCCGGCTTCCCGGCCCAGATGGCCCTGTTCCAGTCGGGCAACCCCGAGCAGATCCGCGTCGCCATCTGGGCGTTCAAGGAGAACCGTTCCACCCAGGCCGCCGAGCCCCTGATGGCGTTCCTCCTGGAGGACGGCCACGACACCCTCCTGGTGGAGGCCACCGAGGCCGTCGCCGCCATCGGCTGCCCGGGCAGCGCGCCGGTCCTGCTCCAGCTGCTGCACGACGGCAAGCCGCTCAATCTCCAGGTGGCGCTGGCCCGGGCCCTGAAGCAGCTGGGCACCGAGGAGGCCGCGCTCGGGCTGCTCTCCCGCGCCGCCGCGCTGAAACAGCCGCAGGTGCTGATCCTGGCCCTGGAAGGGGCGCTCAGCGCCTTCCCGGCCTACGACCGTCCGCTGCCGCTGGACCAGCTGCCGGCGTTCATGCAGCTGCTGGACCGCTGCTGCGACGAGCGCGAGGGCGAGGGCCAGCGCCTGCGCGCCGTGCTCGCCACCCAGGACCTGTATGTCTTCCACCAGCCGACCTACGAGCTGCTGAAGGAGCGGTTTTCCGACTACCTGTTCGACATGCGCACCAAGGAGGCCTGGGACCGGGACAGCAACGACCGGGTGGCCGCGGTGGTCAAGGAGCTGGCCCGCCGGGGCGAAAGCCTGGGCAAGCTGGCCCAGAAGGAAGTCTCCATCCAGGGCCAGATGCAGAGGCTGCCCGCCCCCGGCCCCAAGCGCGTCGAGGCGCTGCTGGCCCTGCGCGAGACGCTGCGCGACCCCGAGCTGATCATCCGCCCGCAGATCGCCCGGGACCTCGCCGGCCTGGTCAAGGACCTTCTGCAGAAGCCCGCGTCCGAGTGGCGCGAGACCGCGCACCTGTGCGAGGTCGGCGGCCTCACCCACCAGGGCGACCTGCTGGTCGAGCCGATCCGCGAAGTGTTCCAGAAGGCCACCGGCCTCGGCCTCAAGAGCGCGGCGCGCACCGCCCTGCTCGCCCTCGGGCTGGAGGAGCAGGACCTGAACCGGCGGGCGCCGATCCGCTCCATCCTGGTCCTGGAGCCCAGCGCGTTCTTCCGCAAGCGCCTGGCCAACGCGCTGGCGGCCAAGGGCAGCTGGGAGCTGGATGAAGCCGGCAGCCGCCTGGAGGCTGAAATGGTCCTGGCCGACCACCCGGTGGACCTGGTGCTGACGGAAAGCAAGGACGCCGAAGGCGACCTGGCCGCCTGGCTGGAGCAGCAGTGGCAGCAGAACCGGTGCCGGCACGCCCTGGTGTCCACCTCCTCGCGCGACATCGGCGATCTGGCCCAGACCGCCTGGGTGATCGGCATCCTGTTCAAACCTTACCCCCTGGAGCAGGTCATCCAGGCGTTGGACGCCTGATTGGAATAGACTGGCTTTTATATACGCTTATCGAGGCCTCCATGCCGCTGTTCACACCTGGGATGCGCTGTTCCGCCCTGGCCCTGGCCATCGTCCCGGCACTGGTCGCCCAGGATACGGACCTGCCCGAACGGCTGTTCCGCTCCGGCGAGCGCGCCTACGCCACCCGCGCCTATCCCGAGGCCCTGGAGACCTGGAACCAGTTGATCCAGCAGGCACCCAAGTCGCCCTTCGCCGCCCATGCGCTCATGAACCTGGCCCGGCACCAGGTCGAGGTGGAGCACAAGCCGGAGGCCGCCCTGCCCCTGCTGGAGCGGATCAAGAGCGAGCACCTGAAGAGCCCGTGGGCCGCCGAGGCCATGCTGCTCCGGGGCCAGCTGCTGGCGGCCCGCTGCCGCGACCCGCAGGAGCTCAAGGAGGCCCAGGGCGAGTTCAACCGGGTGGTGGACCTGTTTCCCGACCACCCCTGCGTGCTGCAGGCGCGCTATGAACTGGGGCAAAGCTTCCGCCTGCTCGGCCAGTGGGGCCGGGCCCTGCAGAACTACCTCGAAGCCGTGCGGCTGGATCCGGCCTCGGCGGTGGCCCGGCAGGCCCAGCTGCAGGCGGCCGAGACCCTCGATCTGATGGGCGACACCACCGGCTGCCTGCGCATGCTGCAGGCGCTGCGCAACCGGTCCCCGCAGTCGGCGGAAAGCCAGCAGGCCGAGTGGCGGATCAAGGTGCGGGTGAAGCAGCGCCTGCAGAAACCCGCCCTGCGTTCCCTGGGGCCCTGGCCCGAAGGCCGGCAGAAGTGGCTCAAGACGCCGACCCTGCTGGCCACCGGTCCGGACGGGGAACTCTACATCTACCAGGACGACCAGGACCAGGCCGGGGTGTTGAAGGACGGCCAGTTCGTTCCGGAGGGTCCACCGGTCAAGGCCGCCAAGGCCATGCTCATCCCCGCCGCCGGCCAGGTCTGGCTGGTCACCCGGCAGGGGGTGGTCAAGGACGGCGCCGCCCCGCCGCCGGCCACGCTGTTCCAGGCCCCCAGCGGCGCCGCCCGGGACGGCTGGGGCAACCTCTGGATCAGCGACGCCAGGGCCCAATCCATCACGATCTTCCCGCCCGAGGGCGCGCCCCGGCCGGTGCCGGTGGCCGGCGTCGCGGGGCTGGCCGCCCTGCCCACCGGCGGCGTGGTGGCCGCCTCGGACGCCAGCCGGACCCTGGTGTTCCTGGACGCCCAGGGTCAGACCCGGATCACCGTGCCCTACGGCAAGGACCTGCCGGCGCCTTTCAAATATGTGGTGGCCCTCGCCTCGGATCCGCTGGGCCACGTGGCGGCGCTGGTGGACGGCGACTTCGAGGGGGTGGCGGTCTGGGGACCGGACGGCGCCCTGCTGCGCTCGGCCTCCTACAAGACCCTCGGCATCTCCGGGAAATTCCGCGCCATCGCCATGGACCGCCAGGGGGCGCTGATCCTGGCCGACCGTTCCAACGACCTGCTGATCCGGCTCGAATAATGAGAATCCGCTGCTTTCCCATCCTGTTCGCCGCCCTGCTGGGCTGCATCGCCCTGCGCGCCCAGGACCCGGCGCTCAAGGACACCTTCCTGCAGGCCAAGGCCGCCTGGGCGACCCAGGGCGACCGGGAAACCTCCTCCGCCAAGTTCGGCTCCATCCTCGCCGCCCTGGAGCCCGTGGCCCCGACCCTGGATGCCGCCTGGGTCCAGCTGCTATGCGAAACCTACAACTGGATGGCCATCCTGGACGACCGGCTTCCCGCCCGGCGGGAGCGGGCCCCCAAATACCTCGAGGCCGCCCTCAACCTCAACCACGATTTCGAGATCGACCGGAACATCACCAACGCCCGGCTGCAAAGCGCCTTCGACGCCCTGCGCGCCGGGAAATTCGGCCGGCTCAAGCTCACCCTGGCCCCGGAAGGCGGCAGCCTCACCATCGACGGCAAGGCCCGGCCGGCGGCGAACGGCGCCGTCACCCGCTACCTGGCGCCCGGACCGCACACCATCGGCTATGCCCGACCCGGCTACCAGCCCCAGGAACAGCGCCTGGAGCTGGCCCTCAAGGAAAGCCGCGACCTGAGCCTGTCGCTTCCGCGCACCTCCTCGGTCATCACCCTCTTCACCACGCCGCCCGGAGCCGAGCTGGTCATGGACGGCAAGAGCCTGGGCGCGACCCGGGGCCAGGCGCCGCCGGAGATGGCGCCCTACGCCCAGAAGCTCGGCGTGCCCCTGAACCAGCTGTCCGCCGGCTTCATTCTCGCCGGGCTGACCCCCGGCAAGCACCTCCTGGAATTCCGCCTGCCCTGCTACCAGACCAAGCTCCTGGAGATCCCCGAGGCGTTCACCACCCCGTTCGCCGACCACGACCTGGAGCCCATCCAGCTGCAGCCTTCGCGCAGCCTGCTGACCGTGCAGAGCGCCGCCCCCGGTGGCGAGCTGTTCCTCTCCGGCAAGAGCTTCGGCCCGGTGCCGGTCAAGGACCTGGAAGTCTGTGCCCAGACCTGCGACCTCCAGGTGCGCTACCCCCAGGGCAGTTTCGCCCAGACGATCGAGCTGGCCGAAGGCAAGTCCGCCACCGTGACCGCCCGTCCCACGCCCCGGCTCACCTATGCCGGGTTCGAAGGGGAGGAGGAATTCGCCGGCCGGGAGCGGATCGGCAATCTGCTGGCCGGCCTGGGCGCGCGCCTGACCAAGGTGGCCTTCCTCACCGCCGCCAAGGGGGAATCGCCCAAGGACTGCCTGGCGCGGTTGCAGGCTTCCCGTGACACGGAGCTGGTGCTTCGGGCCCGGCCGGTCCCCGGCCACCCCATCCACCAGGTGGAACTGGTGCTCGCCACCCTCACCGGCGAAGAAGCGCGGCTGGTGGTCAAGCCCCTGGAAAGCGACCCGCTCGGCCAGCTGGTGACGCGCATCGAGGCCCCGGTCCCGCTGAGCGAGCCCTGGGCCGGGATCAACCTGGTCGACCTGGCCCCGGACGGCCCCTGGGTGCTCCAGGCCGACGCCGCCGCCCTGAAGGCGGGGATCAAGCCGGGCCGGGCCATCCAGCAGGTGAACGGCAAGCCCGTGGCCAGCGTGGCCGAGGTGCGCGCGGCCCTGCTTTCGGCCAAGGGCGGCAAGATCACGGTCAGCCAGGGCGAAGCTCCGGTCACCCTGGCGGTCGCCCCGCAGGCGCTGGAACTGCCGGTGAACGCCGCCGACCTGTGCTATCCCTTCGTCCTTTCCGACCTGCGCCTGCGCTACCTGGGCGCGAGCGGCGACGAGGCCGGCCTGCTCCGCCTCCAGCAGGGCCTGGCCCTGATCCATTTCAGGGAATACGACAAGGCCCTGGAAATCCTGCGGGACGCCCGGGTGACCAGCGTCCAGGGGGTCAGCCAAGGGACCTTGGACTATTACACCGGCGTCTGCCTGCTGCACATGGGCAACGTCTACCTTTCTGAATCCGTGCAATCCTTTAATCAGGCTTTGAAGTATCCTCAGGCCACGCTGTTCGGTCCCGACGGCCCGCTCCTGGCCCCCCTGGCCCGGCAAGCCCTGGAAGATCTCAAACCTTGATTCCTTCGAAAGGATCCCCATGGTCCCATCCCGAACCCGTGAACGCGGCGAAGGCAGGATCGGCTGCTTCCTCACCCTGCTGGTCCTGGCCGTGGGCGTCGCCGTGGCCCTGAAGGTGGTGCCGGTCTACTTCAGCAACAGCAACCTGATGGATACCGCCGAGGAGGTGGCGGGACAGGCCGCCCTCTACCCGGTGCCGGCCCTGGCGGACAAGCTGCGGGCCAAGGCCGCGGAACTGGGCATCCCCGAGGCCGGCGCCGACGGCGCCATCAGCATCTCCACCACCGGCGGCAAGAGCGCCGGCACCTGCACCGTCGTCTTCGACTACACCCGGACGGTGGACCTGTACGGCTTCTACAGCGTGAACGTCGCGACCCACAAGGTGGTGGCCCGGCCCTATTTGGACGCCCGGTAGAAACCAAGGCTTGAAGGGCGGGAGCTGAACGGGCACCGTGGTGGAGTGATTCCGCCCCTGCCCCCCCAAGGGATTCTCACCGACGGCAGCGAGCCGATGGCTTCGGTCCTGCGGGAACTGGCCCGGGTCGCGGGCTCGCGCCTATCCATCCTGCTTTCAGGGCCCTCAGGCAGCGGCAAGGAACTGGCGGCCCGGGAATTGCACCGCCTGTCCGGGCGGCCCGGGCCGCTCGTGCCGGTGAACTGTTCCGCGTTCGCCGAGTCGCTGCTGGAATCGGAGCTGTTCGGCCACGTCAAGGGCGCCTACACCGGGGCCCAGCGGGACCGTAAAGGCGCGGTGGAATGCGCCGAAGGCGGCACCCTGTTCCTGGATGAAGTGGCCGACCTCTCCCCGCGGCTGCAGTCGCTCCTGCTCCGGGTGCTGCAGGAACGCGAGGTGAAGCGCCTGGGCGCCGAAGGCAGCCGGCGCATCGACGTGCGTTTCCTGGCGGCCACCCACCGGTCCTTGGACGCCCTGGCGGCCGCCGGGAGCTTCCGCCAGGATCTGCTCTACCGGCTGCAGGGCTCGGTGCTCACCCTGCCCGCCCTGTGCGAAAGGCGCCACGAGTTCCCCTTCCTGATCCCGCGCATGGTGGCCCGGTTGGCCCAGGAAACCGGGCTCCCGCCCCCCGCGCTCCAGCCCGGGCTGCCCCAGGCCCTGGGCCGGCTGGCCTGGCCGGGAAACTTCCGCGAACTGCAGCACGCCCTCGAGCGGGCCCTGCTGCGCTGCGGCCCGGGCCCCCTGGAGACCGGCCATTTCCCGGAGCTGGACCGGCTGCCTGAGGCGCCCTGCGCCTGGGCCGAAGCCACCCGGCAGTTCCAGCGCCGCCTGCTGCTGGAGACCCTGCTCCGGCACCGGTTCCAGGTGGCCGAGACAGCCCGGGCGCTGGGGCTGGCGCGCCCGGCCCTGTACGCAGCGGCCCGCCGGCTCGGCCTGGACCTGGGAGCGGAACGGCGCCGGGCCGGGCTGGGCGCACCAAACCCTTGAAACCCTGGCGTATGATCGCAATAGTCCCCTGGGAGGTTCGCGATGCACCCTTTGGCCGGCAAGCCCGCCCCGAAGTCGATCCTGGCCGATATCCCGGCCCTGGTCAGCGCCTACTACACGGTCCGGCCCGACCCCGAGGACCCTCGCTGCCTGGTCAGTTTCGGCACCTCCGGCCACCGGGGCAGCTCCACGGCCGGCACCTTCAACGAGGACCACATCCTGGCCGTGGTCCAGGCGATCTGCGCGCACCGGCGGCAGGCCGGCATCACCGGTCCGCTCTTCCTCGGCAAGGACACCCACGCCCTGTCCGAGCCGGCCCAGACCACCGCCCTGGAAGTGCTCGCGGCCAACGGGGTCGAAACCATGGTCGCCCCCGGCGGCGTCTACACCCCCACCCCTTCGGTCTCCCACGCCATCCTGGCCTGGAACCATGGCCGCACGTCCGGCCTGGCGGACGGCATCGTCATCACGCCTTCCCACAACCCGCCCGAAAGCGGCGGCATCAAGTACAACCCGTCGAACGGCGGCCCGGCCGACGTCGAGATCACCGATTGGGTGGCCGGCCAGGCCAACGCCCTCCTGCGCGCCGGCAACCGCGCCGTGCGGCGCAGCCCCAACCCGCGCAAGGCCGCGCAAATCCACGAGTTCGATTTCATCACCCCCTACGTGGAGGACCTGGCCAACGTCCTCGACCTGGACGCCATCCGCGCGTCAGCCCTGCACCTGGGGGCCGACGCCCTGGGCGGCTCCGGGCTCGGCTACTGGGAGCCCATCGCCCAGCGCTACGGCCTGCGCATCGAGCTGCTCAACGGCCACTGCGACCCCACCTTCGGCTTCATGTGCGTGGACCGGGACGGCCGGATCCGCATGGACTGCTCCTCGCCCCAGGCCATGGCCGGCCTGGTCGCGCTGAAGGACCGCTACGACCTCGCCTTCGGCAACGATCCTGATTTCGACCGGCACGGCATCGTCTGCCCCAGCTCCGGTTTGATGAACCCGAACCACTACCTGGCGGTGGCCATCCAGTATCTGTTCAAGACGCGCACCGGCTGGCGCCCTGACGCGGCCATCGGCAAGACCCTGGTGAGCAGCTCCATGATCGACCGGGTGGGCGCCGCCCTGCAGCGCCGGGTCGCCGAAGTGCCGGTGGGCTTCAAGTGGTTCGTGCCGGGGCTGCTGGACGGCAGCTTCGGCTTCGGCGGCGAGGAGAGCGCCGGCGCCTCCTTCCTGCGCAAGGACGGCTCGGTGTGGACCACCGACAAGGACGGCATCATCCTCAGCCTGCTCGCCGCCGAGATCACCGCCACCACCGGCAAGGACCCCGGCGAGCACTACCGGGAGCTCACCGAGCGCTTCGGCGCGCCGCTCTACGAGCGCCTGGACGCCGCCGCCAACGCCGCCCAGCGCCAGGTTCTTGCCCGGCTCGCCCCGGAGCAGGTCACGGCGTCCAGCCTGGCCGGGGAGCCGATCCTGGCCAAGCTGACCCGGGCCCCGGGCAACGGCGCCGCCATCGGCGGGCTGAAGGTCAGCACGGCGAACGGCTGGTTCGCCGCGCGGCCCTCCGGCACCGAGGACGTCTACAAGATCTACGCGGAAAGCTTCAAGGGACAGGCGCACCTGGACGACCTGAAGCATGAGGCCCAGGAGATCGTCGCGGCGGCGTTCCGCGCGGCGGGGGTTTAGCCTACTCCAGCCCGGCCCGGACCTGGCGCGCCAGTTCCGCCAGCACCAGGGCCGCGCCCTTGACCGTCATGCGCCGCATGCCGGCCGGCTTCCAGGCCAGCGGGCTGAACGGCCAGCGGGCATGGGGCGCGCTGGGCTTCACGTCCAGGCTGCCGGTGCGCGCGTGCACCAGGGCCTTCTGGTGCACCGCCAGCGCGTAGCTGGCCCCAGCGGCGGCCAGCTGGCCCTCCCGGCGCTCGACGTCATCGTGGGCCGGGGTCCAGCCCTCGCCGTCCACCTGGCGGATCCGCTCGGCCAGGATGAGTTCAATCGCCTCCAGCTCCGCGGGACCGCCCAGGGCTTCCAGGTGCTGCAATTTCTCTTGGATCGTCACCAGACTCATCGTGCCCCCTGAGCGCCTTCCAGCATGATGCCGGATTGCTGGCTTATGCAGTCAAAAACGAGTGTTTCTTCCCCCACCGCCCCGGCGCCCCCCTTGACATGCATTTACAACGTATATACATTTACCTCGATGGATGTCACCTTTGAAATCCAGGGCCAAGCCTTTGAATGGGACCCGAAGAAAGCTGCCGCGAACCTTCGCAAACACCACGTCTCGTTCGAAAGAGCGTGCGAGGTATTCTTCGATCCTTTCGTCCGCCCGGTTGACGCCAGTGAACAGGGCGAGTCATGGGAAGCCGCCATTGAACTCACTGAAGATTGGGCTCCCCTTTTCGTCGTCCATATCATCCGACATGCGGACATCATCCGCATCATTTCAGCCCGGACAGCAACACCCTCGGAAAGGAGGAATTATGAATATGAATGAGCGTATCCAGAAACGGCTCCAGAAGGACCGCCCCATGACCAGCATCAGCCTCCGGATTCCCGAGGACGTGGTCACGGACCTGAAGGCCATCGCGCCCACCCTGGGCTTTTCCGGCTACCAGCCTCTGATTCGGGCCTATATCGGACAAGGACTCCGGAAGGATCTCGCCAGGCTTGGTCAAGACCAAATGAAGCTGGTCGTGGAAAGTTTGCGCCGCCATGGGGTGGCGGAAAAGGTCATCGCGGAAGCCATCGCGGAGGCCAAGGCAAAGACGGCATAATTGACTATTCATACCGGGCCAGCACACCCTCCCAAAGCCCCTGGGCCTTCAGCACGCACTCCGCCACCGCCCGGAACACCCCTTCGCCGCCCCGCAAAGGCACGGTCCAGTGGCAGGCGGCCTGCACTTCGGGTGCCGCGTCCATGGGGCAGGCGGCCAGGCCCACCCGCCGCAGCACCGGCAGGTCGTGCAGGTCGTCCCCGAGGTAGGCCACCTGGCTGGCCTCCAGCCCGCGCCGGAGCAGGATGGACTGCAGCACCGGACCCTTGGCGCCGCCGCCCAGGTGCAGTTCCGCGACCTTGAGGTCCCGGGCCCGGGCCCGGGTCGAGGGGGCATCCAGGGCGGAAAGGAAGCCCACCGGAATCCCGCTTTCGCCCAGCCAGTTGATGGCCGCCCCATCCCGGGTGCTGAAACCGCGCAGGTGGATGCCTTCGTGCCCGTAGAACAGGTGGCTGCTGGTGAGCACGCCGTCCACGTCGGTCAGGACCAGCCGGATCAGCCGGGCCCTGGCCGCCAGGGAGCGCTCCGCGCCGGTATGGCTTGCGGCGGTGGGTCGATTGGTGTCACATTTGCCCATCAGTGCTCCTTGTTCGTTTCAACCTAATCCTATCCGCCCCACCAGGACCGCCCATGGTCAAGACCAGCCCCGCGAAGCCCCTCGTCATCTTCGAGATGGCGAACAACCATATGGGTGACCTGGAGCATGGCCTGCGCATGGTGGATGCTTTCGGCCAGGTGGCGGACCGCTACCGGGAGCATTTCGCCTTCGCCTTCAAGCTGCAGTATCGCGACCTGGACACGTTCATCCACCCGGAGTTCCGGGACCGGACCGACCTCAAGCACATCCGGCGCTTCCAGGAGACCCGGCTGACCCCGGAGGCGTTCCAGCAGTTGCTGGCCCGTTTCGAACAGCGCGGCTTCCAGAAGATCTGCTCGGCGTTCGACGAGCGCTCGGTGGACCTGCTGGAGCAGCACGGCTGCCAGTGGATCAAGGTCGCCAGCTGCTCCCTGGGCGACTGGCCGCTCATGGAGCGGGTGGCCCAGAGCACCCTGCCGATCATCCTTTCCACCGCCGGCAGCTCCTGGGAGACCCTGGACCGGGTGGTCAGCTTCTTCGAGCACCGTTCCCGGGAGACCACCCTCCTGCACTGCGTGGGCGAGTACCCGGCGGCACCCGAAGCGATGCAGCTGAACCAGATCCAGCGGCTGAAGGAACGCTACGGCAACCACGTGGTCGGGCTGTCCTCGCACGAATCGCCCGGCGACACGCGCACGGTGCAGATGGCGCTGGCCAAGGGCGCCATGGTGCTGGAAAAACATGTGGGGCTGCGCACCGGGCGCCATGACCTGAACGCCTATTCCTGCGACCCCGGGCAGATCGACGCCTGGCTGGGCGCGGCGCGCGACGCCCTGGCCGCCTGCGGCGACGAAACGGGCCGGCACACCCCCAGCGAGGCAGAGCTGGAAAGCCTCCGGAGCCTGCGCCGGGGCGTCTATGCCAAGGTCCCCCTGGCGGGGGGCGCGCGCATCGACCCCGGGCAGATCTTCCTGGCCATGCCGGCGGGGCCAGGCCAGCTCACCGCCAACGACCTGGGCAAGTATGTGGAATTCCAGGCCATGGAGGCCATTCCCCGGCTGGGCCCGATCCTGCGCGCCCAGGTGAGCCAGAAGGACAACCGGGACCAGGTGAACCATATCGTCGAGCGGGTGCGCGCGCTGCTGGACGCCAGCCACACCGCGGTGGGCCTCAAGTGCGACGTGGAGATCAGCCACCATTACGGCCTGGACCGGTTCGAGCAGGTGGGCGCCACCATCCTCAGCGTGGTCAACCGGGCCTACTGCAAGAAGCTGATCGTCCTGCTCCCCGGCCAGAGCCATCCCGAGCAGTACCACAAGCGCAAGGAGGAGACCTTCCACATCCTCCACGGCACCCTGGAGCTGCGGCTCAACGGCGCGACCCGGCTGGTCGAGCCGGGCGACATCATCACTGTGGAGCGCGGGGTCCGGCACGCCTTCCGTTCGCCCGGCGGCTGCATCCTGGAGGAGATCTCCTCCACCCACTGGAAGGAGGATTCCTTCTACACCGACGAAGCCATCAACCGGAACCCCTACCGCAAGACCTACGTGACGCACTTCTTCGGCTGATGAAACTCTCCGACTACGTCATGGTTCGGCTGGCCCAGGCGGGGGTCCGGCAGGTGTTCATGGTCCCCGGCGGGGGCTGCATGCACCTGGTGGACAGCCTGGGACGCAACCCGGACCTGGGCTTCGTGGCCAACCTGCATGAGCAGGGCGCGACCGTGGCGGCGGACGCCTACGCCCAGTGTTCCGGCGAGCTGGGGGCGGCGCTGGTCACCACCGGCCCCGGCGGCACCAACGCCCTCACCGGGGTGGCCGCCTCCTACCTGGATTCCATCCCCGTGCTGATCCTGTCCGGACAGGTGCAGCGCAAGGATTTCGCCGGCCCGCGCGGGGTCCGGCAGATGGGCTTCCAGGAGATCGACATCGTCGCCATGGTCCGGCCCATCACCAAGTACGCCGCGGTGGTGGAGGACCCCGCGGCGATCCGCCGGCACCTGGACCTGGCCCTGCACTGCGCCCGGTCCGGCCGGCCCGGCCCGGTGTGGCTGGACATCCCGCTGGACGTCCAGGCCGCCCTGGTGGACCCGGACGCCCTGGAAGGCTACAGCGCGCCGCCCTGCGCCCAGCCGGACCTGGGTGAAACCGCCCGGGCGGTGCTGGAGCTCCTGGCCCAGGCGCAGCGCCCGGCCATCCTGGTGGGCAACGGGGTGCGCCTTGCCGGCGCCGGCAGGCTGTTCCTGGAGGTGGCCGAAGCCCTGGGCGTCCCGGTGCTGCCCACCTGGAAGGCCGCGGACCTGATCCCGGACGGGCATCCGCTCCATGCCGGGCGGCCCGGCGCCGCCGGCCAGCGGGCCGCCAATTTCACCCAGCAGAACGCCGACTGGCTGCTGACCCTGGGGGCCCGGCTGGACTACGGCCAGGTGGCCTACATGCACGAAACCTTCGCTCCCCGGGCGCGCAAGATCGTGGTGGACATCGATCCCGCCGAGCTGGGCAAGCTGGCCATGCCCCTGGAACGGGCGGTATGCGCCGACGCCGGCGCCTTCCTCCGGGCCCTGCGCGCAGCCATCGCCGAAGCCGGCCTCGGCCACCGCCCGGCCTGGATGGCGCGGATCCGCGCCTGGCAGCAGCGCTATCCGGTGGTCCTGCCGGAATACTGGGATACCGTCGGCTGCGTCAACAACTATGTCCTGGTCGAGGCCATCTCCCGCAACCTGCGGGCCGGCGACCTGCTGGTGCCCGGCTCCAGCGGCGCCTGCAGCGAACTCACCTGCCAGGCCATCCGGCTTCCGGCCGGGGTGCGCATGCTCAACAGCCAGGGGCTGGGCCCCATGGGCTTCGCCATTCCCGCCGCCCTGGGCGCCTGCATCGCCTCCGGCGGCCGGCGCACCATCTGCATCGACGGCGACGGCGGCTTCGCGATGAACCTGCAGGAACTGGAGGTGGTGCGCCGGCTGGACCTGCCGATCACCTTCTTCGTGCTGGACAACCAGGGCTACGGCTCCATCCGCGGTTCGCAGCGGGGCTACTTCCAGGGCCGCTTCGTGGCCTGCGACGCCGGCAGCGGGCTCACCCTGCCCGATGCCTGCCGGGTGGCCGAGGCGTTCGGCATCCCCTCGGCGCGCCTGGAAAACCAGGACGGCATCGTCGAACGGGTGGCGGCGCTGCTGGACCATTCCGGACCGCTGGTCTGCGTGGTCCGCATCGCTCCGGACCAGCCCACCCAGCCCCGGGCCGTTTCCTACCAGCGCCCCGACGGCAGCATCACCACCCGGCCCATGGAGGACCTGTTCCCGCTGCTGGACCGGGCGGAACTGCGAGCCAACATGGCTCAGCGGTAGCTTGCGAGCGTCCGGCGGAAGCCCTCCCCGGGGCCGGTGCGGGGCGCCCAGCCCAGGGCGCGCAGCCGGGCGAGGTCGGGACAGCCGCGCCGGATGGGGCTTGGCAGGTAGTCCGCATCGGTCCGGGCTTTCCGCCGCACCTTCAGGCCCAGGGCCGGATCGAGCCCGGCCAGCAGCTGCGCCAGGTCCCGCACCGCCAGCTCCGCCCGGTCGTTGCCGACGTTGTAGGCCGTGCCTGGCGCGCCCTTGAGCAGGATGGTGAACAGGCCCTCCGCCGCGTCCGCCAGGTAGCAGAAGGCGCGGCTCGCCGCGCCGTCGCTGCGCATGACCAGATCCCGGCCCGCCAGCACATCGGCGACGAAATCGGTGAACACCCGGCCGTCCCCGAGCGGCATGCCGGGGCCGTAGGTGTGGAAGATGCGCGCCATGGTCGCGGGTACAGAGTACCGGGCGGCATAGCAGGCGCAGAGCGTCTCCCCGGCCCGCTTGCCCTCGCCGTAGCAGGCGCGCACCTGGGCCGGGTCCAGGTGGCCGAAGGCGTCCTCGTGGGTGGGGATCACCGTGTCGTTGCCCAGGCCGTAGACCTCGCCCGAGCTGAGGAACAGGAAGCCCTCCGAGCCCTTGCGGACCGCCAGCTCCAGCAGGTTGCGGGTGCCGGCGACGTTGGCGTCGAAGGTGCCCAGCGGATCCCGGCCGAAGGCGCGCGGGGTGCCCGGGCTGGCGGCGTGGACGATGAAGTCGGCCGGCCCTTCCAGGGACACCGGCGCGCATACGTCCTGGTGCAGGAAGACCAGATCGGGCCGCCCCAGGTGCGCCTTGAAGCGCAGCCGGGCCGCCTCCTCCCGGCGCACCAGCGCCACCACCCGCACCGGCGCCATCCCCCGGGTCTCGTTGCAGCGCAGCAGCGCCTCCACCAGGTAGGCGGCGATGAAGCCCGCGGCCCCCGCCACCAGGACCGTCTTGCCGGCGAAGCGTTCCCAGGGCAGGCCGGCCGCCAGGATGCGGTCCAGGTCTTCCCGGATGACCGCCTGCGCGTTCATCGGCGCGCGACGCAAATAGGGGCTGGGCAAGTCAGGGGCACCTCGTTCAAGCTTTGGCTGGTCGGCATGCGATCCTTCAGGGCATCCTTCCACTATAGCTTTCTCGCTCTCCCGCTCAGGAACCCGGATGGACCTTTTCCCCCGCTTGATGGAATGTCTCGATGAACCCGAATCCGCCCTGCGGTCCAGGATGGCGGGGATCTGGGAGCGGCGGGCCGGAACTGAACGGCCGCCGCTGGTGCTGTTCGGCGCCGGCACCCTGGGCCGCAAGCTGCGCGCCGCGCTCGGCACCCGTTTCCCGGTGCTGGCCTTTGCCGACAACGACCCCGGGAAGTGGGGCACGGTGCTCGACGGCCTGCCAGTGCTGGCACCCGCCGACGCCGCGACGCGCTTCGGCCGGACCGCCTGCTTCGTGGTCTCCATCTGGCGCGCCGAGGGCGAACCGCACCGCTTCACCGACACCGAGGCCCGGCTGAAGGCCATGGGCGTCGCCCGGGTGGCGCACTTCGGGCACCTGGCCTGGGTCCACCCCGAAGGCCTGCTGCCGCACTATTCCCTGGACCTGCCCCAGCGGGCGCTGGCGGCGCGCGAGGCCGTGCTGGCCGCCCTTGATCTCTTCCGGGACGCCCGCTCGCGCGACCTGTTCATCCGCCACGCCCTGTGGCGGCTCACCCTGGATTTCAGCCTGCTCCCACCCACGGATCCCGAAGAGATCTACTTCCCGGAAGGCCTCTTCCGGCCGGGCCGGGGGGACGTGCTGGCGGACGCCGGCGCCTTCGACGGCGACACCTGCCGGCGCATGCTCGAACTCTGGGGCGAAGGCGCCAGGCGCATCCACGCCTTCGAGCCCGACCCCGCCAGCGGCCGGAAGTTCCAGGCCTGGATGGCGGGTTCACCGCACCGGGAGCGCATCCGCTTCCACCCGGCCGCCCTGGGCGCCAGCCCGGGCACCCTGCGCTTCCAGGGCACCGGCGCCCTGAACGCCGCCTCCGGCCCGGGCGGCACCCTGGTGCCCTGCCGCACCCTGGACCAGGAGCTGGCGGATGACCCGCCGGACTTCATCAAGATGGATATCGAAGGGGCCGAACACGACGCCCTGCGCGGCGCCAGCGCCCTGCTGCGCCGGGGCCCCGCCCTGGCCATCTGCCTCTACCACGCCCAGGACCACCTGTGGTCGATCCCCAACCTGGTCCACGCGCACATGCCCGGCCACCCGCTGCACCTGCGCTACCACGGCACCGACGCCTGGGAACTGGTGCTCTACGCGGTGCGGCCGTGAGCCTGCCGGCCCCGGTCCCCCGCCCCTGCCCGGTCTGCGCCGGCAGCGCCCGGGAACTCATCCATGAGCACCGCCTGGCCCCCATCGAGGGGGTCAGCCTGCATGCCGGCTACCGGGTGGTGGCCTGCGCGCGATGCGGCATGGTCTATGCCGACGACATCCCGGCCCAGGCTGCCTTCGACCACTACTACCAGGCCTGTTCCCGCTACGAAGATCCCACCCGCATGGGCCTGCCGGGCCCGGTCGACCAGGCCCGGTTCCGCGCCATCGCCGGGGAGCTGGCGCTGGCGCTGCCCGACCGGGACGCCGCGGTCGCCGACCTGGGCTGCGCCACCGGCGGCCTGCTGGCGGAACTGCGCCGCCAGGGCTTCCGCCGCCTGCTGGGGGTGGACCCTTCCCCGGCGTGCGGCGATGCCGCCCGGCGCCACCACGGCCTGGAGGTGGCGGCCGGCACCGTGTTCGAGCCGCTGCCGGGCGGCCCCCACGACGTCCTGATCGCCGTGGGCGTGCTGGAGCACCTCCGCGACCTGGACCGGGCCGTGGCCAACCTGGCCGCCGCCCTGCGCCCCGGCGGCCTGCTCTACCTGGAGGTCCCCGACCTGGAAGGCTTCCACCTGACCAACGAAGCGCCGTTCCAGGAATTCAGCACCGAGCACATCAACTTCTTCACCCGCGCCAGCCTGGGCAACCTCATGGGCCGGCATGGCCTGCGCCCGGCGTTCGGGCAGATCATCGAGCGCGTGCACAGCGGTGGATCCACCATGCAGGTGGTGGCCTGGGCCTACCGCAAGGGCTTCCCGCCCGCGGCCCCCGAGCCGGACCGCGCCGGGCCGGCCGCGGCCCGGCACTACCGTGCCCTGTGCGCCCGGCAGGCAGAGCGCGAGCATGAGCTCATGGACCGGCTGGCCCGGGAAGCGCGGCCCATCGCGGTGTGGGGCGCGGGCACCGTCGCCTGCCGGCTCATGGCCACCACCGCCCTGGCCGAGGTGCCCCTGGCCGCCTTCCTGGATTCCAACCCGCACCTCCAGGGCCGGCGCCTGGCCGGCGTCACCATCCAGCCGCCCCAGTGGCTGCGCGGCTTCCCCGGCCCGGTGCTGATCGCCAGCCGGGGCTATGCGGCCGAGATTGAGCGGACACTGCGGGGGGAACTGCGGCTGGACAATCCGCTGGTGCAATGAAAGGGCTTACGCCTTTCCATCGAGGTCGGTGAGCTCACTGCCCGGATTCGGCTGCGGGCTGCCGGGGCAGCGGGTCTTTCGTCCAGTTCCTCCACAGGCAAAAGCATCCCGTTTCCGAGGTCGGGGCGCTGGCGGGAGATTGGCCGATGGCATGGTGACGCCGGCTCGATGGATCACAGACAGGGCGGTGCCCGGGGTCCAACGCTCCGGTTAGCCAAGGCGAGCCTGCTTTGGGTTGGCGTCCGCGGCGCAACTGAATAGGCCTCCTAACTGGTGGTGCCCTCTGAAACGGCCCGCATGGTGCGGGTCATGGCAGCGGAGCAAGGAGTGAGTGTCGCCCAGCTGGTTGATGACTGGACTCGCAAGGCACGCCTGCTTGAGGCCGTGGAACGGGGACGAAGGGCCATGGCCGAAGGTGACTTCGTAAGCCATGAGGAGGCCGGGCGCCGACTGAAGAAGTGGCCCTCCCAGTGACGGCGATTCGTTGGTCAGGCCCTGCCATTAGGGAATTCGAAGGCGCGCTGGAGTGCATTGCCCAAGATAACCGGGACGCTGCTGACCGGCTGGCCCGGGCTGTCCATCGTGCGGTTGGCCGTCTACGGGTCTTTCCCGATTCAGGACGCATTGCGCCTGAACTTGAGGATCCAGCCCTTCGGGAAGTTGTGCACGCGCCCAGCGCCAGGAGAACCTGGTTGAAATCCTGGCGGTTGTCCGGTTGAACAGGATGCAGACTACGATAAAATCCTAGTCCGTAATAAATAGCAGAAGTAGTCGAAATCTAATACAGACCAGTGCAAAATCGCTGAATGACCCGGACGACCACAACTTGCTGAATCTGCTTTCCTCGGCGTTCCTCGGCTGCCTCGGCGACCTCGGCGAAAGGCTTTTTCTCGGTTCCGGTAGTACCAATAGTTAATGCGCAGAATCACCAATGAAAGTGTTTATCGCCGAGGCAGCCGAGGTACGCCGAGGAAAAACAGAATTTGTTAATCGTAATTGAAGCAGTCTGTACAAATGAGCGCCCTCCAAGGCCGAGGCCCCGGGCGACAGAATGGTGTCACAAAGAAAAAATTATCTCATTACTATTACCATCTTAATTATGATATTGATCCAGATTATATACGCGATCAAAGCATCACCAAATTCCAGCAACCGCCAACCCAATAAAACAACGTAAACTATTTAAATTATTTTACATTAGAGACCTTCTGAATCCGCGCCGCGAGCAGCCGCAGGGTCTCCCGGTTGCGCGCCACCAGATGCCTGTGCATGGCCGCGGCGCCGCGCTTCATGGCGGCCAGGTCCGCCGCCCGCAGGCGCGCCGGCAGCGCCGCCACCTCCGTGGCGGCCAGCACGATGCCGGCCCCGAAGCGTTCCACCAGCTCGGCCATGCAGCCCATCTCGCGGTTGACGATCAGCGGCAGGTCGCCCTCGATGTAGCTCATGCAGCGGTTGGGCAGGCTCTGCTGGAGCGGATAGTCCACCGGCACCGTGCTGGCGCTGAACAGGAACATGCCGAAATCGTACGAGGGCACCCGGGCGGCCACCTCGGCCAGGGGGATGCGCGGGTGGTAGGCGACCCGCGCGGGGTCGAACAGGCCCTGGTAGCCATCGAACGCCGGTCCGTGATCCAGCATGGGGTCGTGGCTGGCGTTGAAGATGTCGACGAAGACGTCCGCCTCCCGGGACAGCAGGACGATGGGATCGATGATGTTCTGGTAGGCCCAGTCGGGGAATCCGGCCCCGGGCCGGTAGTTGCGGAAATAGGGCATGCTGCCGGCGCACAGGATCCGGAACGGGCCCGGCTGGCGGGGCGGTGCAGGGGCCGGGTCCGGGCAGCTGGTGCCGAGGGTCGGGAAATAGGCCTGCCGGGGCGCCTGGATGAAGCTCCTGGCTGCCCGCTCCCATTCCGCGCCGGGGGTCTTGTCGATGATGCAATTCGCGTGCGCGGCGAGAAACGCCTCCGCGTTCCGGGCTGCTTCGCCCAGTTCCGGCGTGTAGCCCCAGGCCGCGAGGAATGCGTCATCGAACATGCTCGCGTAGTCGTAGGCCTCGAACGTCAGGAACAGGTCCGGCAGGCCGGCCTTCACCGCAGCGATCAGATGTTCGCACCTGAACTGCGCGGACCCGCGCCCATAAACGCTGGAAGGGGCAAGGGCGCGCAGCAGGTCCAGAATGATCGGCAGGCACTGGCGCGCATCGAACGTTGGATAGACCGGCGAGGCCTCCATCCTGCCTGGCGGTCCGTAATAGAGCCGGACGGTGGTTTCCGGAGGCAACGCAGCGGCCAGGGAGGTCTCATCCACCACCAGCCAGAGATCCCGGTTGGGCACCAGGATCACGTGCTCCACCCGGGGCCGCTGGGCCCGGATCCCGGCCAGCAGGGCCGCGCAGTCCTGCTGCCAACCCGGGTAGGGGCCGAAGCCGGCCATGGCCTGATGGATCAGCGCCGCGCCCAGGCCCGGCTCGTTCCGGCAGCGCCGGAAGCGCTCCCGCATGAGCGGAAGCGTCGCATCGGAAAGAGGCGCCCCGGCCATTCAGGACCTCCCCTGGGCGAGAATCCAGCGCGCGGCCTGGAGCAGACCGGCGCACACATGGTCCGGCCGGGGCGGCGGCAGCGGCTCCACGGACTGGATCGGCGGGGCCAGGTGCATGCCGGTCTCCACCCAGATGGTGCGGCATCCGGCCTGGGCTCCGGCCTGCAGGTCCGTGGGCCGGTCGCCTACCATGAAGCTGGCCGACAGATCGATCCCGTGCTCCGCCGCCGCCCGGAGCAGCAGCCCCGGGCGCGGCTTGCGGCAGGCGCACGCCTGGCGGTAGGCGGGCAGGGTCGCCCTGGGGTGGTGCGGGCAGAAATAGAAGCCATCCAGCGCCGGCGCCCCCTCCAGGATCAGCCGCGCCTCCACCTCGCGTTGCAGGGCCGCCACTCCGGATTCATCAATCAGCCCCCGGGCCACAACCGGTTGATTGCTCACCACCAGCAGGGCGAAGCCGGCTTCCTTCAATTCCCTGATGGCTTGCGCCACGCCGGGAAGGATGCGGATCCGGTCGGCATGAGTCAAGAGATCCACGTCTTCAATGATTACACCATCGCGATCCAAGAAGACTGCGGGTGATGAGGCCCTTCCCATGAATAGCTCCTTCAATCCCTGCCGACCGGACGGACGAGGTGTGCTCATGTTGCCCGGCAGACCCCATTATCATGGGGCTGAGCGGAATCCCCTAATGGCACACCATTTGCTCACCGATACTCAATCTGTAAAGGTTGCCCATGTCCCTACAAACACTCGTCACCGGCGGAGCAGGCTTCATCGGAAGCCATCTGGTGGAACGCCTGCTCCAGGACGGCCACCGGGTGCGGGTGGTGGACAATTTTTCCACCGGGCGCCGCGAGAACCTGGCGGGCTTCCAGGACCACCCCCGGCTCCAGGTGGAGCAGCTGGACGTGGCTGATTTCCCGCGCCTGCGTCCGCACTTCGAAGGGGTGGACTGGGTCTTCCACCTGGCCGGCCTGGCCGATATCGTCCCCTCCATCCAGCATCCCCTGGCCTACCACGCCACCAACGTGGACGGCACCATGGCCGTGGCCGAGGCGGCGCGCCTGGCCGGGGTCGGCCGGGTGGTCTATGCCGCCTCCTCCACCTGCTACGGACTGCCCGACACCGTTCCCACCCCGGAAACGGCAGCCATCCGGCCCATGTATCCCTATGCCCTCACCAAGTACCTGGGCGAGGAGATCATCCTGAACTGGCACAAGATCTACCGGCTGCCCGCGGTATCCCTGCGCTTCTTCAACGTCTACGGGCCGCGCTCGCGCACCACCGGCACCTACGGCGCGGTGTTCGGCGTGTTCCTGGCCCAGAAGCTGGCGGGCAAGCCCTTCACCGTGGTGGGCGACGGCTGCCAGACCCGGGATTTCACCTACGTCACCGATGTGGCCGACGCCTTGGTCCGGACCGCACAGGGAAGCGACGCCGGCATCGCCTTCAACGTCGGCTCGGGCGGTTCCTACAGCATCAACGAGCTGGTGCGGCTGCTCGGCGGCGAGGTGGTCCATGTGCCCAAGCGCCCCGGCGAGCCCGACTGCACCTTCGCCGACACCCGCAGGATCGAGCAGGCCCTCGGCTGGAAGGCCCAGGTGCCCTTCGCGGATGGGGTCGCCCGGATGCTCGAGCACATCGAGCTCTGGCGCAGCGCCCCGGTGTGGGATGTCGCCTCGGTGGCGGAAGCCACCCGCGATTGGTTCAAGTACCTGGGTAAATGAAGGATGCCATGACCTACCTCGACTCCAATCAGAGTTTCTCCAGCGCCGTGGCCGACTACCGCAGCGCGGCCCGCAAGGGCAGGAGGGCCTCCCTCCACGTTTCCAACCCGCTCTCCGATTACCCCCCGGAGGTCTCCCAGTACCTCAACCGGTTCGCCGCCGGGCACAGCCCCGCGAACGTCATGGGCTGGCTGGAGCGGGCGCGCAAGCTGAAGGTGCTGGTGGTGGGCGAAACCATCGTCGACGAGTACCACTACTGCGAGACCCTGGGCAAATCGGGCAAGGAACCCATCCTGGCCACCCGCTACCTGCACTCGGAACGCTTCGCCGGCGGGATCCTCGCCGTGGCCAACAACGTCGCCGCCTTCTGCGACCAGGTCACCGTGCTGAGCGTGCTGGGCCGCCAGGACGGCCTGCCCGATCCCACCGAACCCTTCATCCGGCAACACCTGGACGCCCGGGTGACCCCGGTCTTCGTCTACCAGGAGGACGCGCCCACCATCCTCAAGCGCCGCTTCGTGGAAGCCTACCCCCTGCAGAAGCTGTTCGAAGTCTACATGCTCAAGCACATGGAGGAGAACGGCCCGGAGGCCCGGGAACTCTGCGCGCGGCTGGAGGAACTGGTGCCCCTGGCCGACGTGGTGATCGTCACCGACTACGGCCACGGCATGATCGGCCCCGAGGCGGTGGAGATCCTGTGCCGGAAGGCCCGCTTCCTGGCCGTGAACACCCAGGCCAACGCGGACAACCAGGGGTTCAACACCATCTCGAAGTACCCGAGGGCCGATTTCGTCAGCCTTTCCGAACGGGAGCTGCGCCTGGAAGTGCGCAGCAAGGGCCGGGAGTCCGACTCCATCATCGAGGAAGTGGCCGGGAAGATCGGCTGCTCGACCATGCTGATCACCCGCGGCAATCATGGCAACGCCATCTTCAGCCGGGACGCCGGCATCTCCAGGTCGCCCTCGCTCTCCAACCGGATCCTGGACCGGGTCGGGGCCGGCGACGCGGTGCTGTCCGCCGCCTCCCTGTGCGTGGCCCAGGGCGCGCCCGCCGAGGTGGTGGGCTTCCTCAGCAACGTCGTGGGGGCCGACGCGGTGGCCACGGTCGGCCACCGGCAGTCGCTCAATCTGGCTAAGCTGAAGCAGCACGTCACCGCCATTCTTGGATAGTGGAAGACCCCATGGCCACCCAACCGCGCCCCGCTTCCTGGTTCCGCCAACTGGCGGACCTGCTGGACGGCACCCAGACCACCGACCTCGAGGGCGCTCCGCTCGGCCAGGACCGCGCCTTCCTGGCCGCGCTGGAGCTGATCCTCGCGGTCCGCGCCGCCCGCAGCAAGGTGATGGTGGTGGGCAACGGGGGCAGCGCCGCCATCGCCAGCCACCTGCAGACCGACCTGGCCCACAGCCTGGGCATCCGGGCCCTGGTGTTCACCGAGCCCAGCACCCTCACCGCCCAGGCCAACGACCACGGCTACGAGCACGCCTACCGCAACCTCACCCGGCTCTGGGCCGAACCGGGCGATCTGCTGGTGGCGATCAGCTCCTCGGGCCGCTCCGCCAACATCCTCAACGCCTGCGAAGCCGCCCGGAGCCGGGGCGCCGACCTGCTCACCTTCTCCGGCTTCGCCCCCGGCAACCCGCTCCGGGCCCTGGGCGACCTGAACTTCTATGTGGCCAGCACCGAGTACGGCGCCGTGGAATCCGCCCACGGCGTGCTGATCCACCACCTCACCGACCAGGTCCTGGCCTCGATCACCACGGAGGTCCCCTGATGGCCACCCCTCTCACCTGCAAGCGCGTCATGGTCACCGGCGGGGCCGGCTACGTGGGTTCGGTCCTGGTGCCCAAGCTGCTGGCGGCGGGCCACGAGGTGGTCGTGCTGGATCTCTACCTCTACGGCACCGCGCCGCTGGCCGCGGTGCGGAACCACCCCGGGCTCACCGAGGTGAAGGGCGATCTGCGCGACCGGGCCCTGCTCGGGCGGATCCTGCCCGGCTGCGACGCGGTCATCCACCTGGCCTGCATCTCCAACGACCCCAGCTTCGAGCTGGACCCGGAACTGGGCAAGAGCATCAACTACGACGCCTTCTTCGGCCTGGTGGACATCGCCAAGGACAGCGGCGTGCGGCGCTTCATCTACGCCTCGTCGTCCAGCGTCTACGGCGTCAAGCCGGGCCAGGACGTCACCGAGGAGCTGGCCCTGGAGCCGCTTACCGACTATTCCAGGTACAAGGCCATGTGCGAGGACGTGCTGCAGCACAAGCGCGCGCCCGGCTTCACCACCCTGATCCTGCGCCCGGCCACCGTCTGCGGCTACTCCCCGCGCCAGCGGCTGGACCTGGCGGTGAACGTCATGGCCGCCCACGCCCACTGCAACCGGGTGATCAAGGTGTTCGGCGGCGGCCAGATGCGCCCCAACCTGCACATCCAGGACATGACCGACCTCTACCTGGCCACCCTCGGCTGGCCCGACGCCGCCATCGACGGCAGGATCTACAACGCCGGCTACCAGAACCACACCATCGCCGACATCGCCGGCATCGTCAAGTCGGTCATGGGCGACGATATCGCCATCCGCACCACCCCCACCGACGACAACCGCTCCTACCACATCTCCTCGGAAAAGATCCGGCGCGAGCTGGGCTTCAGCCCCCGCCACAGCATCGAACACGCGGTGCGCGAGCTCAAGGAGGCCTTCGAGGCCGGCCTTCTGCCCGACCCCATGGGCGACCCGCGCTACTCCAACATCAAGCTCATGCAGACCGTGAACCTCACGTGATGCCATGGTGATCGGCATCGATTTCGACAACACCCTGATCCGCTACGATGCCGTCTTCCACCGGCTGGCCCTGGAAGCCGGGCTGATCGGAGACGGCATCGGGGCGGACAAGAAGGCCATCCGCGACACCGTGCGCGCTGCCGCGGGGGATCTGGCCTGGCAGGCGCTCCAGGGCCAGGCCTACGGTCCCAGGATCTTCGAGGCCGAACCGGCCCCGGGCGCCCTGGCATTTATTGCCCAGTGCCGGGAGCGCCGGGTGCCGGTGGTGGTCATCAGCCACAAGACCCCCTTCGCCAGTGTCGACCCCAGCCGCACCCCCCTGCGCCAGGCCGCCCTGGACTGGCTGGAGGCCCATGGCTTCACCCCCATCGAGGTCCGCTTCGGCGCCACCCGGGGCGAAAAACTCGCCCTGATCCGGGCGGCCGGATGCAGCCACTTCATCGACGACCTGGAAGAGACCTTCCGCGAGGCGGACTTCCCGGCCCAGGTGCAGGGCATCCTGTACGCGCCCGGCACCGCGGCCGGCCTCCCCGGCGTCCAGGTGGCCCGCTCCTGGCCGGAGATCGCCGAGAAGATCTTCCATGCCTAGCCTCCCGGCCCCGGCGGTGGCGCGCCTGCTGGGCGGCGCCCCGGCCGAACTGGAGCTGCTGGCCGGCGGCCGCAACAGCCGGGTCTACCGGGTCGCCAACGCCGCCGGGGAGACCTTCGCGCTCAAACATTATTTCCGCCACCCGGGCGACCCGCGCGACCGGCTGGGCGCGGAACAGGCCGCCCTGGGCTTCCTCTGGGACCACGGGGTGGCCTGCGTGCCCCGCCCCCTGGGCGCCGATCCGGAAGCGGGCCTGGGCCTGTACGAGTTCATCGCCGGCACCCGCCCCCTGGACCCCACGGCAGCCGAGGTGGACCAGGCCGCCGCCTTCCTGGTCCAGCTGCATCGGCTTGGGCTCCAGCCCGGGGCCGAGCGGCTGCTCCCGGCTTCCGAAGCCCGCTTTTCCCTGGAGGCGGTGGCGGACAACGTGCGCTCCCGGCTGCTCGCCCTGGCGGCGGTGCCGGCCCTGGCCGGGTTCCTGGACGGCGAGCTGGTGCCCGCCTGGGAGGCGGCGCTGACCCGTTGCATGGCGGGCTGCCGGCGCCTGGGCGTGCCGTTCGAGCGCGAGCTGGCGCCCGGGGAGCGCACCCTGAGCCCTTCGGACTTCGGCTTCCACAACGCCCTCCGGCGCGACGGCCGGCTGGTGTTCCTGGACTTCGAATACTTCGGCTGGGACGATCCGGCCAAGCTGGTGGCGGACCTGCTGCTCCATCCGGGCATGCAGCTTCCGGCCGGGCTGCGGCTCCGGCTGGCGGAAGGCCTCCTGGCCGGGTTCCCCGACCCGGCCGCCCTGCGCCGGCGGGTGCGGCTGGCCTACCCGCTGTTCGGCATCAAGTGGTGCCTCATCATGCTTAATGAATTCCTCCCCGGTGACCTCGAGCGCCGCCGCTTCGCCCAGCCGGAAGCGGGCTCCGCCCGGGAACGCCAGGCCCGGCAACTTGAGAAAACCCGGCAGAAACTGCACTGGATCCGAGATGACCATGACCCCTTCACCCCTGCACCCTGATCTGGACCGGCGCTCCCGGCAGCTCCGGCTGGCCATCGTCGACGCCTTCGCCAGCGCCGGCCGGGGCCACCTGGGCTCCGCCTTCTCCCTGGTGGAGCTGCTCCGGGTGCTGTACGACGACATCCTCCGGTTCGACCCGGCCCGGCCGCGCTGGGCCGAACGGGACCGGATGATCCTTTCCAAGGGCCACGGCTGCCTCGCCCTCTACGCCATCCTGGCGGACAAGGGCTTCTTCCCCAGGGCCGAGCTGGCCAAATTCTGCGCCGCCGACGGCATGCTGGGCGGCCACCCGGAGTACGGCAAGGTGCCCGGCGTGGAAGCCTCCACCGGCAGCCTCGGCCACGGCCTGTCCATCGGCGTGGGCATGGCCCTGGCGCTGCGGGGCAAGGGCCGGGTGTTCGTCATCGACAGCGACGGCGAGTGCGACGAAGGCTCCCTGTGGGAGGCCGCCCTGCACGCCGCCAAGCACCGCCTGGACAACCTCGCCGTGCTGGTGGACTACAACCACATGCAGTCCTACGGGACCAGCGCCGAGGTGCTGCCGCTGGACCCCCTGGGCGCCAAATGGCAGGCCTTCGGCTTCGCGGTCGAGGAGCTGGACGGCCACGACGTGGCGGCGCTGCGCGCCGCCCTGCGGCGCGTGCCGTTCGCCGCAGGACGGCCCAGCGTCATCATCTGCCACACGGTCAAGGGCAAGGGGGTGCCCTTCCTGGAGGGCAACGCCAAGTGGCATCACAAGACCAAGGCCTCGGCCGAGGAAATCAGCGCCCTGCGCGCCGCCCTGGAGTGTGCCTGATGCGCAAGACCTGCCTCGATTGTGTCTACGAACTGGCCAAGGCGGACGAGCGGATCGTCTTCATCGGCTCCGATCTGGGCGCCGGCGTCCTGGACGCCTTCAAGCGCGAGATGCCGGACCGCTTCTTCATGGAGGGGATCAGCGAGGCCCATTTGGTGGGCATGGCCGCCGGCCTGGCCCTGGAGGGCCGGATCGTCTACATGAACACCATCGCCACCTTCATCACCCGGCGCTGCTTCGAGCAGATCGTGCTGGACCTGTGCCTGCACAAGACCCAGGTCCGGCTGATCGGCAGCGGCGGCGGGGTGGTCTACGCGCCCCTGGGCCCCACCCACCTGGCCACCGAGGATATCGGCATCCTGCGCACCCTGCCGGGCATGACCATCGTCGCCCCCGCCGACGCCGGCGAAATGCGCCGGATGATGCCGCTCACCGTGGACCTTCCCGGCCCGCTCTACATCCGCCTGGGCAAGGGCGGCGATCCCATCGTCACCCGGCCCGAGCCGTTCCGCTTCGGCCAGGCCTACCCCCTGCGCGCAGGCGGCGACACCCTGATCGTCACCACCGGCACCATGGCCCAGATGGCCCTGGACGCGGCCGACCGGCTGGGCGGCACCGCGGTGCTGCACCTGCCCACCCTCAAGCCCATCGACCAGGAAGCCCTCCTGGCCCACCTGGCCCCGGCCCGGGTCGTGGTCACCCTGGAAGAGCACACCCGCATCGGCGGCCTGGGCAGCGCCCTGGCCGAGCTGATCGCCGAAACCCCGTTCGCCGTGCCCAAGCGCTTCAAGCGCATGGGCCTGCCCGACGCCTTCGCCAGCCAGTATGGCTCCCAGGCCTCCCTCATGGCGCACATGGGCCTCAGCACCGAGGCGGTGGTGGCCACCGTGGACGAACTGCGGAGGTCCTTGTGAGGCTGCTGAACCTGGTCACCCCGCTGCACCGGGCCACCCGGCGCGACTGCCTGGCCCGCATGGTGGACCGCAAGGTCGAGGCCATGGGCGTCGCCAAGCAGTACGGCCCCGACTACTGGGACGGCGACCGGCGCTACGGCTACGGCGGCTACCGCTACGACGGCCGCTGGAAGGCCGTGGCCGAACGGCTGATCGAGGTCTACCAGCTTGGGCCCGACGCCAAGATCCTCGACGTCGGCTGCGGCAAGGCCCACCTGCTCTATGAATTGCAGAAGCTGCTGCCCCGGGCCACCCTGCGCGGCTTCGATATCTCCGACCACGGGCTGGCGGACGCCCCCGAACCGATCCGGCCCCACCTGTTCCACCATGACGCCCGGCAGCCCTTCCCCTTCCCGGACCAGGCCTTCGACCTGGCGCTGTCCATCGGCGCCCTGCACAACCTGCGCCTGCCGGAACTGGGCGCGGCCCTGGGCGAGCTGACCCGGGTGGCCCGGCAGCAGTTCATGCTGGTGGAAAGCTACCGGAACGACAATGAGCTGTTCAACCTGCAATGCTGGGCGCTCACGGCGGAGAGTTTTTTTGACGATGAGGAATGGATCTGGTTGCTCCGGCATTTCGGTTACGACGGAGATTATGAATTCATTTTTTTTGAGTGATCCATGGCCATCCTGAACACCGCCCTCAAGGTCTTCCATTACCCCGACAAGATCCGCTCCCTGCCCGGGTCGGTGGACACCGTGCTGCCGCCCCTGCACGTGCGCATCAAGCCCACCAACATCTGCAACCACGACTGCTGGTTCTGCGCCTACCGCCAGGAGGGCTTCCAGCTGGGCGAGACCATGGTGGAGCGCGACCAGATCCCCCTGGACAAGATGATGGAGATCGTCGACGACCTCATCGAGATGAAGGTCCAGGCGGCCACCTTCAGCGGCGGCGGCGAGCCGTTCGTCTACCCGCACCTGTTCAGGACCGCCGAGCGCCTGGCCGACGCCGGCATCGCCATCGCCAGCCTCACCAACGGCTCGCGCCTGAGCGGCGCCCTGGCCGAGCTGTTCGCCCACCGGGCCACCTGGGTGCGGGTCTCCATGGACGGCTGGGACGGTCCCAGCTACGCCAAGGCGCGCCACGTCAAGGAGACCGAGTTCGCCAAGGTGCTGGCCAACATGGCCGCCTTCAAGCGCCTGGGCGGCAAGTGCGACCTGAGCATCGTCATCGTCGTGGGCGCGGAGAACGCCCCGCACCTGCATGAGCTGATCCGCCAGGTGGCCCCCCTGGGACCCGACAGCATCAAGATCTCCCCGGTGATCGTCAGCAACCGCGGCGAGGAGAACACCGCCTACCACGCCCCGCACCTGGCGCTGGTGCGCGACCAGCTGGCCCGGGCCGAGCGCGACTTCGGCCACTTCACCGAGATCTCCCAGGCCTTCGACGCCCAGCTGCACTCCTTCGAAAAGGACTACCACTGGTGCCCCATGCTGCAGATCCGCCCGGTGATCGCCGCCGACCTGAACATCTATTCCTGCCAGGACAAGGCCTACAACCCGGACGGCCTGCTGTTCTCGATCAAGGACCGGCGCTTCAAGGACGCCTGGATGGAGAGCAAGGCCCAGTTCATGAAGGTGGACCCCACCCGGCACTGCAACCACCACTGCGTCGCCCACGGCAACAACAAGCTGTTGCTGGAGTACCTGGACGCCGACCCCCAGCACCTGCCCTTCGTTTGAGACCGCCCATGACTCACACCCGCAAGGCCTGGAACAACGTCACCGAGCTGGACCATCCGGCCGGTTTCACCCTGGGCCCGATCAACGCCGAGACCTGGCTGCGCGACCCCAAGCACATGGGCTTCATGCTGGCCCGCTACAAGTTCGCCGCGAAGATGCTGCGCCGCTGCACGGCCATCGTCGAAGTGGGCTGCGGCGAAGGGCTGGGCGCGATGATCCTCATGAGGGACACCCCGGCCACCTACCACGGCGTGGATTTCGACGCGGAGCAGATCGCCTACGCCCAGGCCCAGGTGGCGCCCCACGCCGGCGGCCGGATGAGCTTCGCCTGCGGCGACGTGGCGGCCCAGCCCGCCGCCGGGAGCTTCGACGGGCTGGTGTGCATCGACGTCATCGAGCACGTGGACCCCCGCGACGAGCCGGCCTTCCTGGACCACTGCCTCTGCGCGCTGAAGCCGGGCGCCGTGGCGGTCATCGGCACGCCCAACAGCGCCACCGACGCCTTCGCCTCGCCGCCCAGCCGGGCCGGCCACGTCAACCTGTTCGACGCCGAGCGCTTCACCGCCACCCTGGAGGCCCGGTTCGCCCACGTGTTCCTGTTCTCCATGAACGACGAGATGATCCACACCGGCTTCTATCCCATGGCCAACTACTACCTGGCGCTTTGCGTCCGATGAAGGCCATGATCCTGGCCGCGGGCATGGGCACCCGGCTGGGCGCCCTCACCCAGGACCGCCCCAAGCCGCTGCTGGACATCAACGGCCAGCCCATCCTGGCCTACATCCTGGCCAACCTGGCCGCCCACGGCTTCGGGGACGTGGTCATCAACCTGCATTACCACGGCGAGGCCATCGCCGCCGCCCTGGGCGACGGCGCCCGCTACGGCACCCGGATCACCTACCTATACGAGGACCATCTTCTGGGCACCGCCGGCAGCGTGAAGCACGCCGAGACCCTGCTGCGGGGCCCCGACCCCTTCCTGGTGCACTACGGCGACGTGCTCACCAACCAGGACCTGGGCGCCATGGCCGCCTTCCACCGGAACCGTTCGGCCACCCTCACCCTGCTCCTGCACCAGCGGGCCCGGTCCAACAGCATCGTCTGCCTGGATGCCGAACAGCGGGTGGAGCGGCTGATGGAACGTCCTGACGAGGCCGCCCGGGCCACGGTGTCCTCCCCCTGGGTGAATTCCGGGGTCTACCTCATGGCGCCTTCGGTACTGGACGCCATCCCGCCGGGACTTGCCTGCGATTTCCCCAGGGACGTCTTCCCCGCGGTGATCGCCGCCGGCCGCGCCTTCGGCTTCCCCCTCCAGGGCTACCGCTGCGCCATCGATTCCGCCCAGCGCCTGGATCAGGCCAGGGCGGATATGCCAGGCCTGAGCTGGCCCGGCCCATCCCATCAGATCCGGCCCAGGTAGTGGTAATGGTCTGAATGCATAAGGTGATCATTGACCCCGGGCACCCGGGAAGCCGTCACCAGGGGCCTGGCGCTCGCTTCGAACACGCTGCTGCGCTTGCGCCAATCCGGAGCATCCCTGGTCAGGTAATGCGATTGGATGGGAATTTTCTCAGTGGTGGAGTCAGCCTTCTTCTCTGCAATGACAATGCATAGCAGCCAGGTCCGGATATCCGCGCAGGCTGCCGAATAGTCGTACTCGGGGTCCCTGGTGAAATAGGGGTTGAAGGAATACAGATCATATTCAACGAAGAGCCGATGCCCCCCCGGCAATGCCCGGCCGACATAGACCTTGCAGTCGGCGAAATCATTCACCGCGAAATAGGAATAGTACCACTCCGCCGACGGAGCAATATAGGCCCCAGGGTAGGCCGAAGCATGGTTCACAAGGATGGCCCTGCCACCCACCTTCAGCATTCTGGCGACATTTTTAATAAAAGTGGCCGGGTCGAACATGTTGTCAATGCAACTTCCGTCATAAATATAATCAAATTTTTCGTGATAGTCCACGGGCACATCATAATTCATGTCATGCAGGATATCGGCGCCCTCGTAGTCGCTCACGTCCATGCAGTGATAATGGGCATCGGAAAAGGCGTTTAAGAAACAATTATCAAGGATGTTGCCATTGGCCGCTCGGGTCACCCGGTCCCGATCCTGCCTGAAGGCCTGGATCAAGCGATCCGTGGGGAGCCCCGTGGCGGTGAAAAGTCCGAGCAGGGTCGCGTCGTCCGCATTGACCGTCTGCCGTCCAATATGCAGGGACTCCCCGGTGATGGGCCGGTATTGATGCTCATCGAGAATCATTTGAATTGCCGGCATATTCAGGCCCATCGGAACACCTCCCTGAGATCAGAATCCTGGAATTTCGTGACGCCACCTGACTCAGATGGCCGCAGCCGCCGGCCCGCGCTGCGAACGGCAGTAGTCCCGGATGGCCTCCCGCCAGTCGCGCAACGGCTCCAGCTTGCCGGAGCAGAGCGGCGTGGACCGGTCGTGCCGGGACGGGAAGGGGAACTCCTGCTGGGAGCGGGACTCCAAAGGCGCTTTGAGGTCCAGGCCGTCGAGGATTTCCCGCATCAGCTCGTGGAGCGTGGCTTGTCCGGCATTGGCCACGTGATAGAGCCCCGCGGGGAAGCCCTGCTCCACCACCCGCAGGATCTCCCTGGCCACGTCTTCCACATAGCTGGGTGAGCAGGCGACGTCATGGGCGACCCGGACCGTTTCCCCCGCCCGGGCCCGGGTGATCATCCGGTCGATGAACTGCTCGCCGCGCCTGGATTCCCCGGCCAGCATGGATAACCGGAATACGTAGTAGCGCTCGGCTTCCGCCCGCACGTAACAGTCGCCGCCGAACTTGGTCAGGCCATAGGTGCTGATGGGAACCACTTCGTCCGCTTCCCCGTAGGGCCCTTTCCCCTTCGCCCCCTCGAACACCATGTCCGTGCTGAAATGCAGCAGCAGGAAGCCCATGGAGGCGGAACACTGCGCCAGCAGCCTGGGCAGCAGGCTGTTCATCCGGTAGGCCAGGGCCGGGTCAGCGTCGCAGGGAGCCCGGCCGTTGAGGGCCGCCGCGTTGACCACGACCTCCGGCGCCAGACGCTGCAGGAGCGCGCGCAGCGCGGCGAAATCGCCGGCATCGAAGCCCGTGGACCGGCTGCAGCCGTGCACCTCGTGCCCGGCCCCGAAGGCCCGGGCCAGCGCCCGCCCCAATTTCCCGGTATGACCGAGCACCAGCACCCTGCCCATAGCCCTCCCAGCGTCATCCCATGCTACTTGCCATTCTCAAGATTTACGATTACCTTCCAGAAAGCATCCTTGTCCTTGGCCGCGCCGTTCCACCCACCATCAGGTCACTACCGTCATGGATTCCCCCCCACTGGTCGTCGTATTTGGAAGTGCCGGGACCATCGGCGCTCCCCTTTGCGGCTACCTGCAGCGGTCCGGCCTCCAGGTCATGGGCGTCAGCCATGCCCAGTGCGACCTGCTGGACCCCAAGGCCACCCGGGAGCTGGTGCAAGGCCTCCCCGCCCAGGCCACCGTGGTCTTCACCTCGGTCATCAACCGATGGAAGGAGGATTCCTTCGCCGCCATGACCCGCAACCTGGCCATGGTGGAGAACCTCGCCGTGCCGGCCCGGGGCCGGATCCGCGCCATGGTCTACCTGAGCTCGGTGGACGTCTACGGCCGCTTTCCCCGGCTTCCCCTGCGCGAGGACAGCCCGGTCCTGCCCGAATCCTATTACGCCCTCGCCAAATTCGCCGGCGAACGCCTCATGATCCGCTCCCTGCAGCCGGACTGCCCCGTCGCCGTGCTGCGCCTGCCCGGGGTCTACGGCAAGGGCCCGGGGGAACGGAGCGTGCTGGGCTCCTTCCTGGAAAAGGTCCTGAACCGGACGCCCATCACGATCTTTGGCGACGGTTCCATCCTCCGGGACTTCGTCTTCGTGGATGATGTATGCGAAATCATCCGGAGGCTCGTGCTGCAGCCGCGTCCGGGCACCTTCAACCTGGCCACCGGCACCAGCCTGCCCCTGCGGGAGGTGCTGGCGACCCTGGGCCGGGTGCTGGAGCAGGCGCCCGATCTGCGCTTCGCACCGCCCCAGGGCGATTCCGCGGGGGACCTCACGTTCGATATCACCGGCCTGGAACTTGCTTTCCCAGGGTGGACGGCCACCAGTCTGGCCGCAGGGGCCGGCCAGCTCGCGGCCCGCATCCGAGGCTAGGGCACCAGGAGGTTGAATGAAACAGGCGATCGTCATCGGCGGAGGTTTCACGGGTTGCGCCTGGGCCATGCTGCTGCGGAAGCGGGGCTTCGCGGTGACCATCTTCGAGCGGGACGCCCAGCTCGGCGGGGGCTGCAGGACCCTGCACTACGGCGGCCATCCCTACACCCTCGGCCCCCGGCATCTGTTCACCCCGCACCAGGATTCCCTGGACTTCCTCGAGCAGTACGTGCCCATGCGCCGGCTGCACCACTACCTGCTCAGCTACGTGGAGCAGGACGGGGCATTCTATTCCTATCCCGTCCATGCCGACGATATCCCGAAGATGCCCGACCGGGACCGGATCGAGAAAGAGCTCGAGGCCCGGGAAAGCCCGGCCCTGGCCAGGAACTTCGAGGAATACTGGATCAATTCCGTCGGCGCCACGCTGTACGAGAAGTTCGTGAAGAACTATTCCAAGAAGATGTGGCAGCTGGAATCCAACACCCTGCTCACGGATTTCAAGTTCGACGGCAAGGGCGTCAAGCTGCAGACCGGCACCCGGGAAGTGAATCCCCACTACCACGTCTACTACCCCACCGGGCTGGACGGCTGGGACCGGTTCTTCGACCTCACCGCCGCCACCCCCGGCATCACCGTCCGGTGCGGCACCACCATCGAGGCCTTCGACGTGAAGCAGCCCGGGGTCCGCATCGCCGGCGAATGGCACCGGGCCGACCTCATGGTGAGTTCGCTCTCCCCGGACCTGCTCATGGAGCAATGCTACGGCGAGCTGCCCTACATCGGCCGCGAGATGCTCATGCTGGTGCTGCCCACCGAGCAGGTCATCCCCGACCCGATCTTCTTCCTGCACTACTCCGGCAACCAGACCTACACCCGGGTGGTGGAATACAAGAAGCTCACCGGCTACCAGTCGCCCCACACCCTGCTGGGCATCGAATTCCCATCCACCAAGAACAAGCTCTATCCCTACCCCATCAAGGCGGAGCAGGAAAAGGCCGCCCGCTACGTGGCCGAATTCTCCGACCGGGTCCTGTCCGCCGGCAGGATGGGCAACTACCGCTACTACGACATCGGCGACGTGGTCCACGAAGCGCTGCGCCGAATCAAGGACATCTGATGAGCCCGGAATTGCCATTGCCCGTACCGCAGCCAGACCAGCAGGCCTATGCCGAAAACCTCCGAATGGCCCTGGAAAGCTCCGAGAAGCGGCGACTCAACTACCAGCGCCTGCAGGCCCGCGACCGGGCGGAACGCATGGACACCCTGCCGGCCAAGCTGGATTTCGAGAATGTCAGCCGGTGCAATTTCCGCTGCCCGGCCTGCCAGGTCTCCATCTGGGAAAACGGCCGGCGCGCCGCGGACATGACCCTGGAGGCCTTCAAGGCGATCATCGACGACCTCGGCACCCTGGTGGAGATCAAGCTCCAGGGCATGGGCGAACCGCTGCTCCAGGGCGACCCCTTCTTCGACATGATCCGCTACGCCCGCAGCCAGCACATCTGGGTGCGCACCACCACCAACGCCTCCCTGCTGCACCTCAAGGACAACGCCGCCAAGCTGATCGACAGCGGGGTCAACGAAGTGCAGATCTCCGTGGATGGCGCCACCGCGCAGACCTTCCAGGCCGTGCGGGTCGGCAGCCGGTTCGCGCAGGTGGTGGCCAACTGCAAGCTGGTCAACGCCTACTGCAACGAGCGCGACCTGCTGCGCACGCGCATGTGGACCGTGGTGCAGCAGCTGAACCTGGCCGAATTCCTGGACCTGGTGGAGCTGGGCGCCGACCTGGGCTTCAGGCGGATCACCTTCGCCATGGACCTGCATGGCTGGGGCCAGGAGGTCATGGAAAAGCCCAATGCCGAGCGGCTCGGGGACGTGTCCAGGATCCTGGAACTGGCCCCCCGGGCCATCGAGCGGGGCCGCGCCAGGGGCGTGGAAGTCACCTTCTGGAGGAACACGACCAAATACTCCAGCGAGACCCCAGCGTCCATGTGCCCCTGGCCCTTCGAGCGGGCCTTTGTCTCCTCTGATCTGCGCATCGTCCCCTGCTGCATGATCGGCAATCCGGAAGTGCTTCAGCTGGGGGATGCCACCTCCTTCGTGGCGGCATGGAATGCCCCGGCCTACCGGGAATTCCGGAGAGCCCATCTGAGCGGCCGGATCCCCGGCCCCTGCACCTTGTGCTACCAGAACCGGAAAACCTGAGCCATGGGGCCACGCTTCCACTTTTCCAGCGCCATCTTCGGGCAGGATTACCTGGAACGCTTCCTGGCCGCGGGCCTCCCCAGTCAGCTGAGCCCGGGCAATCTCCCGGCCCTGGCCGGCGACCAGCCGCGGCCCTGCTACCACATCCACGCTCCGGCCGCCGAGGCCCTGGCGATCCGGGCCAGCGCCCTCTACCCCAGGCTGCAGGCGCTCGTGGAGGTGGAATTCCACGATATCCAGGCCCAGGTCGAACGGTTCCGGGCCCGGGCCTGTTTCGCCTACGATGTCATGAACGCCGCCTACGCCGACACCTCGGCCAGGGCCCTGGCCGAAGGCGCCGCGCTCATCGCCATCTGGCCGGATGTGATCTTTTCGGACGGCACCTTCAGGCGCCTCAAGGAACTGGCGGCACGGGGCATCCGGGGCGTGGGCGTGGTCGGCAACCAGGCCGGCCCCGGCATCGTCGCCGCGGCCCGCGCCCGCCATCTGGACCCGGCCTCGGGCGCCCTCTGCCTCAGCCCGCGCCAGGTTGTGGCCCTCACCCTGGAGCATCTGACCCCCTACTGGCTGCAGTTCTGCGCCGATCATCCCTGCTTCCCCTCCGAGGACGCCACCCACATCCAATGGCGCGTGGGGGACGAGGGCATCCTCACCCGCAGCTCCTTCTTCCACCCCCTCCTGGCCATGCCCACGGAGCGGAGCGCCGCCTGCAACCTCCAGGGCCTGGCCAACGGCATCGATACGACCGATTTCCTGGCGACGCTCTGCACCGACTTCGACCGGGAGATTCACCTGGTCACCGATTCCGATGAATTCTGCTTCGTCGGCATCGATTCCCGGATGGCCGCATTCCGCGAATCCCCCCGGCCTTTCAATCGCGCCGAGATGGCCCTGGCCATGGCCAGGACCGCCCATGCCCATACCCGCGCCCTGTTCAGCCAATCCCTGCGTTTCCACACCGGGGAACCCTCCGCGGCCTGGGTGGCGGGAGAGGCCGAGGCCCAGGGCCTCGCCGATGACATCCTGGGTCTGGTGGACCTGATGCGGCTTCGGCCCGGCCTGCATGCCGACCTGCTCTCCCTGCAGGCGCGCAGCGCCCCCACCCCGCAGAATGAGGCGCTCTGCCGCGCCGTCTCCGACCGGATCACCCTCCAGGCCCGGGAATGGACCCTTTCGGGGAAGCGGGTGGCTATCCATGGGGCCAGCGCCTGGGCCCGCAAGCTCCTGGAGGACACGCCCCTGGGGCGTTGCGCCATCGCCGGCATCGTCGATTCCAACCCCGCCCTCTGGGGCAAACCCTTTCTCCAATGGTCCATCCGGTCTCCGGCGGAACTGCCGGCCTTAGCTGCCGAGGTCATCCTGGTGGCCTCCTTCCGGGCCCAGGAGGATATGGTCGCCCAGCTCAAGGGATTGGCCTTGGGCGGCGAGATCCACCGGCTCCTGCCGGCCCCGGAACCCCCAGCGGAGCGGCCTCGATGATGCAACCATGCGACCTGTCCCGCCTCCACCTGCCCTTCACGGACAAGGAAGAGGCGGAACTGCGGACGCTGCTGGCCGAGCGCTGCACCGAAGACAACCTGCCGGATGGCGTCTTGAATCTCATCAAAGAGCATATCCGGCGCAAGCTCCGGGGCCGGGTGGCGCTTTACCCCGCAGGATGGTTGTCCCTGCAGGTCCTGGACGCGTTCGCCGACAACCCGGAATGCGCTCTCCTCGGGCTTTTCGATGCGCGGCATGCGGACCTCGGCTCCGTCCAGGGGCTGCCGGTCCTGCCGCTCGAACAGGCCCGGGCGTGGGACTTCGACCAGGTCCTCGTGGTCCATGGCTCCCGCGAGGATGAATTCTGCCGGAACCTTGCCCGCGCGGGCATACCCGGGAACAAGATCGTCCGCCTCTTCTCGGCCAGCATCTTCGGGGAGCTGTGGGACGACGCGGCCGGGCGGCCCAGATCCAACCTGCGCAATGTCATCATCCGGACCGACTTCAAACAGATCCTCGGCGACCTTGCCCTCGCCAGCGTCCTGCCACCGGAGCAGACGTTCATCCTGAGGCCGGGCGCCAAGCATTCCGACGACGGGGATACCTTTCCGGTCTTCGCGACCGTGGAATCCTGGCCTCTGGTCAGGCGCCTGCTGCTCCAGTTGCAGCCCGCGACCGTATACCTGCAGGTGAATTCCATTCACTTCTTCCTGTACGAATGGGTGCGGGAAAGCCTGCCCGGCTGCACCATCGTCATGGAGATGTGGGACATGTGGGCGATCAGCATGGATCACTTCCCGGGCCGGCATATCCCGGGCGTCTCCGCCGCCCATGCCCGCCTCAATCAACTGGCTGAGGCGCATGCGCTGAGAACGGCCGACCTGGTGATCTCGAAGCGCGCCGGCGCGATCTGGAGGGAGGCGCTGGAACGCCTGGGCACGCGCTATCGGCTCTATCATTCGGGCCTGGATTGTCCGCAGCCGGACCGGGATTCGCACACCGCATCGGCAGCCGCCCCGCTGCGGATCGTCTATGCCTCGGGGATGAACCCGCCGGCCGTGATCGAATCCCTCCCGGAAATCGCCAAGGGCAGGAATCCGCTCCCTTTGCTGCGCGTCTTCCGGGCCGCCGGGTTCGCTGTGGAGGTGTTCAATGCCGACCATTTCGTGCTCGACCAGGATGCCTATTTCGCCGGCACCATGGAGGAATGCGCGGCTTCCGGGATCGCCTATCATCGCCGGAGCCCGTTGCGCGAATTATTCGGGCGGCTGGGCGAATTCGATTTCGGCCTGGTATCAGCCGGCCTGCAAACCTACACACCGGATCACCGGGTCGTCGTGTCGGCCACCGCCACGACGTTCGCCGCCGCGGGCATCCCCTTGATCGTCTTCGAGGATCTGGCAGCCATCGCCGAACTGGTCAGGGAATTCGGGGCAGGGATCGTCGCCTCGGACGAATCCCCGGAGGAACTCGCCCGGATCATCCGGTCGTCGGATCCGGGGCGGCTGCGCCAGGGCGCCAGAGCGCTCGCGGACCACCTGCGCGCCGGGAATCGCCGCACCCTGGAGGCCCTGGGCCGGCTGCTCCGGGAGTCCGGCGGGTCCCGCAGCGCTGGCACCGCCCCCACCTTTTGACGAGGCACCCATGTCCCTGTTCGTCGCCGAATACGACCAGCGCGAACGCGCCGCCATCGCCGCGCTCGCCAACCGGGCCGTGGAAGCATTTCAGCCGGCGCACTTCAACCGGGTCGGCTATCCCTCGCGCGTCCATGCCCAGCCGGAGATCGGCAAATTCGCCGAAGTCATGCATGAAGGGGAGGCCAGCAGTCATTTCGAGGCCCTGGGCGGGCTGAGCGAGGGGGAATGGGCCCTGGTGGCCCGCATCTCCGAACAGGTCTGGGCCCTCACCTCGGAATGGGGCCATCCAACCCTGCCCAGGGCCTCGCTGCTCCGGCCCATCCACGTGCTCCGGCTCCTGAAGCGGCTCTACGGCGATGCCAGGCCGCGCATCTTCGAGCTTGGCCCGGGCACCGGTTATCTGGGTGCGCTCCTGGCCCAGCCCGGGTATCCCTACGCGGCCATGGACATCACCCAGGGCTTCTACCTCTACCAGAGCCTCTCCTGGGAACGCCTGGCACCCGGTGGCGTCAGGGAACTGGCGACGGAATCCGGGTTCACACCCGACCGGCTGGCCGACCCTGTCCCCGGCAGGCCCGTGCACGTCCCCTGGTGGCACTATGCGCGCCTGCTCCCCCAGGACACCCCGCGTTTCGACCTGGTTATCTGCAACCGCGCGCTTTGCGAAATGGGCCCCACCGCCCTGGCCTTCTGCCTGCATAACGCCCGGGCGGCCCTGGCAGGCTCCGGGGACTTGCCCAAGGCCTTCCTTTTCGATGGCTGGGGCGACATCAAGGTGTTGACGCCGGTTGACGTGGTCCGAGCCTTCCTGCGTGCGGGGTTCAGCCCGGCCTACCTCGACAGCACGCTCGCCACCGGCCTGTTCACGCCATGGACCCCGGGCACCGGCAGCTGCCCCGACCCGTACACCAACGCCTTCCACGACATCCCCCATGGCCAGTCCGATCCGGTCTGGTCTACGGTCCGTCACCTCTTCGACCTGGGCTGCCCCAACCTGATCAGCGAAGCCCTGGCCCCCGACCAAACGGACCCGGTTCTTCCCCATGGCTGGGCTGAACTCGAAGCCCATTGGCGGGCGCTGGCGGGTGGCGACGACCACCGCAATCGCGACGAGCGATTCTGGGACGCCGCTTTTCTTCCCGCGTTCATCCTGGACTCCCTTCCGCAAAGCCGGGCGATCGCCCTGTTCGGGGCCGGCCTTTATGGGCAGCAGGTCTCGCACCAGCTCCGGAGCCTGCAACGCCCGGCCTGTTGCTTCCTCGACAACAATCCTGCCAAACAAGGGCCCCCGGGTGGGAGGCCTGGAGGTGAAGTCGCTCATGGACCGGCCAGCCGGCTGCCTGATCCTGATCACCACCGCCTGCTGGCGAGAGATCAGCGCTCAACTCTCCGAGCAGCGACTGAAGGAAGGGCAGGATTTCCTGGTCTGGCCGGAACGGCTGTACTGAACGGCTGCAATCTTTTGCTGGAAGGAGGCCAGGATCGGCGACTCCGGGATTACGACCCGGGCGTTCGTCGAATTCCGGATTCGGCTTCTGACGAGTTTGGTGCTTATTCCTCGCCCCGGACAAAAATCATGTTGGTCGTGGGCATTTCCTGTTCCCTTGAACGATCCGTTCGCGAAAGCCAGTTGGAACGTTCGGATTTGAGTCGAAAGCCCTTCAATTTCATGATTTCCGGGATCTCCATGTCGCGTTTGGAACTGCGGTTGATCTCCACCAGGACGCTCTTGACCCGCGCATGGCCCAGGAGCCGCGAGCCTCCCGCAATGATCAGCGGTTCCAGGCCATCCACATCGATCTTGATGTGGGTCGGGGCTTCCATCCCCGCCTTCTCCACCAGGTCGTCCATGGCCGCGCCGTACATGATCTGGGTGATCGGTTTCACTTCATCCGTTTGCCAGATGTCCTGGTTTGATTCCGGGATGGCATGCCCGCCCGCCGTGCTGTCAAAGGAGTTGTAGGCTCCCCCCTGGGTGAGGTAGCGGACATGGAGCTTGCCGATGCCGCTTTGATCGGCGACGGCGAGGTTGGCGGGGGTGCAGAGGCCCTGGATGCCGTTGAGGTTGATGTTGCGCACCAGGATGGCGAAATTCTGCGACTCCGGTTCGAAGGCCACCACGTGGCAGTGCTTGAACTTGGCAGCGTAGATCGAATACATCCCCACGTTGGCGCCGATATCCCACAACAGGTCGTCCTCGGCCAGTTCGTCCAACCAGGCAATGGTTTCGGGTTCTTCCGTGTCATAGGTCTCGGCCCGCCAGAGCAGTCGCCCGTGACCGCAATAGACCTTCATGCTGCCCCACCGGGTCCGGACCTCACGAACCGGATTGATGGCCTGGACGATCTCAGTGCTCAGGAATCCGACCCGATTCAGCCCCATGATCCGGACAATGAAGGCGGCCAGCCGGCGCGCAAGATACTGGCCCCGCGAGCGGGCCACGTCGGATGCGATCCTTGACTGATCAAAATTTTCGGACATGCGTACTCCTGGCCGGCAGGCCTGCGCCGCTGACGCTAGTAGTATAGTCTTACCAATTCAATCCCTTTAGCTTCAATACCTTCCAGCCGCTCGTAGATCTCATCCTGAAAGTTCGCCGAGGAGATCAGCACGACATCAGCGCCGCTGCTCTCGATCTGGTTGGGCGCGATGACATTGAAGCCCATGATGTTTTTCCCATACAGACCCGGATTGCCATCCGCGATTCCCACCAGATCGGCATGGAGGATATCGGTCCAACTGCCCAGGCAGTTGGTGTGGAACCCAGCGCCGTAGATCAGCACCTTCTTCTTCCTTGAGTTCCACCCGTGCACCAGGTTGTTGACCCTGGGGCAAAGCCATTCCTCCGTGAACTTGTCCACATACGCATGCCTGCGCGGAATGCCCAGGCGAAGCGAATCATTGAACAGGTCCGGGTGTTTGTCGAAGAGGTCCACCTGGTCGAAGAGGACCTGCAGGAACTGGTCGGATTGCCTTTCGACTTCATCCCACAGGGGCGACCTTGCACCCACATGGAACCGGATCTTGGCCGCCAGCAGCTTGCGGGTATGGGGCCAGGACCGCCGTTTGATGGCATTGGCCATGCGCATGGGGCTTGGGTGGGGATTGGCTGGATGGACAAGCGGGCGTGCATCCAGTGAGACGAAGCATATTTCGTCGGTATCCTCCACAATGTGGACGTCGCGCTCGAAATCGGGCGAAATGGCCGTGAAGTAATGGGTGGCATCGGTCCCGGTCCCCAGGGTCGGGGGAAAACTGCCGTTGGCCAGGGGGGTGGCGAGGAACGGGTGCAGTACCATGGCACGGGTCAGCACCCCTTCGTCGCCCACCCGCCAGGCGAAAAAGGACGGGTCCTGGTCAGGGAAGCGCCCCGAATCCACGAAAAAGGCCTCCCAGTTGGGGCTGATGTGTTTCAGATAGAGCCGGTTGAGTTCCGAAGCGGACACGGTGATGGCCTGGGTGGCCGGGTCGAAGCAAAGATCCTTCAGCTCAGGCACAAAGGTCCCGTGGTCGGCCTGGTGCCCAAAGATGCCCACCGACTTCTTGCCCTGGCGGGCCAGCGCCTGCAGACGCTGGAAGGAACCGTTGGAGAAGATGCCGTCCGCCCAAAGGGGGATGACAACCCCGCCATCCATGGTCGCTGCCTGGGCCGACTTGGCGTAGCCGAAGCCCATGATGTCGTACTGATTCACCCGCCGCTGCCCGAACAGATCGATCTGTTCATCGATGATTTCGAACTCGGTGGCAACGAAGCTTTTCAGCCTGAGGAAGGCCGGGTGTTGCTCGATCTGCTCGCGGTCTTTGGACGATGTATAGACATGGTAGACGTGGGGCCGATCCCCTGGATCCAGCCCGGGAATGTTCAAGGGCGCCAATTCACTGGGAAGGGCCGCTTCCAGATACCAGTTCACGAAAGGATGGCCAAATACCACCGTGGAGAAGTGGAAAGGCGGGGTCGGACCGGGGGTGCCTGGCATGCGGGAATCCTTTGGAAAGCGAACGGCTACTGGAGGGTCCAGCAGATGAAATCCTTGCCCTTGATCATATAGGCTCGCTCCAGCTGCCGGCTGATGTCTTCCGAATGGGTATACGATGCCACGACCACGAAGATTCCTGCCTTGAAGGTCCCGGGTGCGAGCACAGGCACGCCCTGGACGGTCGCGCCCCATCGGCCCGGATCATTGTCGAAGAAACAGCTCACGGTCCTGCCGGACTTCTTCAGGTGGAGGGCGATGGCCTGGCCCGCCTCGCCCGCCCCGAAAATGGCCACGGTCCCAGGATGAAACAGGGCCGAATAGTCCGGCGTCGTCTGGCGATACAATTTTTGCGTAGGGTAACTGAATTTTTTATTTTCAGCTGTGGGCAGCTTGCGCATGGCGACAAAACAATAGTCGTACGGCAGCATGCCATAGGGGAGTTCGGCTTGGCTCATATCCTGAACCGAGAGGAGATTGCGGATATATTGTCGACCAATTGCATGGTTCAAGCCGGGCGCCAGCAGGGTTGATCTGGAAATAGGGAATCTTCTAAAATCCTCTTCTGTCAGCACGCGACTCCGTTCTCTGGCCAGACAGCGGGTGTTCATGGCATCGACGTAAACGAAATCTTCTATCGCATAGCCATTATCCATAGCAATATCGAAATAGACGGTCGGATGAATGTTCCAGAACCCGCGGTCGGCATCGCCCATCGCCGGCAGGACATGGAGGGCGATGCCATTGGGTTTCAAGAGGTCATGAATGGTTGAAAAAACTTGGGCGATATTGAAAACATGCTCCGCTGTCCCAAAATTCGTGATGACAGAATAGCTTGGCATCGTCCTTTCAATGGGATGGTTGAGGTCCACCTGCCAGGTCGAACTTCCATCGATCAAATCCACGGAAGAATAATCACCAAAGCCGAGAAATTTATATAGCATGTTTTGTGCAGTCGAATGGTAGGTTTCGTTAATGAGCATCCGCTGCAGGAGTTGCTCAACTTGCTTATCATCAAACTGATCCTTGAGGGTTTTTCTCAACAAGGCTGGTGCTGGAGCGACGGTTTGCGGCCCCAGTTCCAGGAGATTCGCATCCGGGCCAACCATTCCTTTTCTACTGAGATGAATCAGCCAGTCAACCATTAGTATATTTATTGCCATAACTTATCACCTGGTTCCATTGGTTGAATATTACGCCATCTGTTGGCTCAGCAATCGCGTCATCACTTGAGCCACGAATTGCAGCATTTCGCGATTCAACCCAGGGTAGGTTCCGATCCAGAAAACCTGGTTCATCACGGCGTCCGAATGGGCCAGGTCCTGCGCCAGGCGGTGCTGGATGCCCTGATAGGCGGGCTGGCGCAGGAGGTTGCCGCCGAACAACAACCGCGTGGCCACCCCGGCCTTTTCCAGGCCCTCGACCACTTTCCGCCGGTCCAGGGGTGCTTCCGCCCGGACCATGAGGGGCAGTCCGAACCAGCTCGGGCAGGCCGAGGGATGCGCTTCGGGAAGGATCAGGCTGTTCGCCAAAGGCAGCAGCAGGCCCTTCAGGAACTCGAAATGGGTTTGGCGTTTTTCGATGAAGCCCGGCAGTTTCTTCAGCTGGGAAACCCCCACCGCCGCCTGCATATCCGTCAGCTTGAGGTTGTAGCCGATCCTGCTGTAGGTGTACTTGTGGTCATAGCCCGGGGGCAGCTCGCCCTGCTGCCAGCCGAACCGCTTGCCGCAGGTGTCGTCGTGCCCCGGCTCGCACCAGCAGTCCCGGCCCCAGTCCCGGAAGCTCTCCACCAGCTTCTTCAGCAGGGGATCGGAGGTCAGCACCGCCCCGCCTTCGCCCATGGTGATGTGATGGGCCGGGTAAAAGCTCGCCGTGGCCAGGTCGCCGAAACCGCCCACCGGCTTGCCGTCCCAGGTGGCGCCCACGGCGTCGCAGCAGTCCTCGATCAGCCACAGGCGTTTGCGCCGGGCCACGTCCAGGACGGTGGCCAGGTCGAACGGGTTGCCCAGGGTGTGCGCCACCATGATGGCCTTGGTGCGCGGCCCCACCGCGTCCTCCAGGCGGCTGACGTCCAGGTTGTAGGTGGGGATGTGCACGTCCAGGAACACCGGCACCAGCTGGTTCTGCAGGATCGGGTTGACGGTGGTGGGGAAGCCGCAGGCGCAGGTGATCACTTCGTCGCCGGGACGCAATTGGCGGTCCTTCAGCTCCGGCGCGGTGAGGGCGGTGAGGGCCAGGAGGTTGGCCGAGGAACCGGAGTTCACCAGGCTGCAGAACCTCGTGCCCATGACGGCGGCGAACTCCCGCTCGAACTGGGCGGCGAACCGGCCGGTGGTGAGCCAGAAATCCAGGGAGGCATCCACCAGGCTGCGCAGGTCGTCGGCGTCGAACACCCGGCCGCTGACCGGCACCGGGCTTGCGCCGGGCACGAAGGGCTGCGCCGGCCAGTTGGCGGCGTGGAACTGCCCCACCAGGTCCAGGATCTGCGCACGCAGTTCGGCGGGGGTCATGCGTGGTCCCGCATGAAGGAGCGGTACCAGGCGACGGTGGCTTCCAGGCCATCCTCCAGGCTGTAGCGGGGTTCCCAGCCCAGCAGGCGCGCGGCCTTGCCGGCATCCAGGCACTGGTCCTGGATCTCGGCCCGGGCGGTGCCGAGGATCACCGGCTGCAGGTCGACCCGGTCCATGGCCGCCAGCACGGCCCGGGTGATCTGCAGGACACTGAGCGGGTGCTGGGGGCTGAAATTGAAGGCTTCGCCGCGCACCTCCGGGCGGGCGGCGGCCCCGGCCAGGGCCAGGTAGGCGTCCACCACGTCCTCCACGTAGATGTAGTCGCGCAGGCAACTGCCGTCGGAACGCAGCACCGGCGGCTTGCCCTCCAGGACGGCTCGGATGGTGCCGGGCACGATCCGGCTCCAGTTCAGGTCACCGCCGCCGTAGATGTTGCCGCACCGGGCCACGGCCAGGTTCAGGCCGTAGCTTTCGGCGTAGGTCTGGGCCAGCAGGTCGGCGCAGCTCTTGGAGACGTCGTACGGGTGGCGGCCGTTGAGCGGCAGGTCCTCGGTGTAGGGCAGGTGTTCGGATGGGCCGTAGGCCTTGTCGCTGGAGGCCACCACCACCCGGGCCACCAGGTCCCGCTGGGTCCGGCAGGCTTCCAGCAGGTTGTAGGTCCCCCGGATGTTCGCCTCGAAGGTGGCCAGGGGGCTGATGAAGGCGGTGCCGACGATGGCCTGGGCGCCCAGGTGGAACACGGTGTCGATGCCGTGCTCGGCGATGGCCCGCACCAGGGTGGGGTGGTCCTCCAGGCAGCCGGACACCACCGAGCAGCGCTGGATGTCACCACTGCGGAGGAGTTCGCTTTGGGGATCCCAATCGCGCACCAGGGCGACCACCTGGGCGCCGTCATCCAGCAGCCGCCGGCAGAGCCAGGAGCCCACCAGTCCGGTGGCGCCGGTGACCAGGACGGTGTGTTGGGCGTCGCTCATGGCCAGACCTTCCAGGGGGCGCGCCCGGTCTGCCAGAGGGCTTCCAGCAGGTTGCGCTCGCGCACGGTATCCATGGGCTGCCAGTAGCCTTCGTGGCGGTAGGCCATGAGCTGGCCTTCGGCGGTGAGCCGCTCCATGGGGCCATGCTCGAAGGGGGTCCGGTCGCCGTCGATGTAATCGAGCACTTTCCGGTCCAGCACGAAGAAGCCGCCGTTGATCCAGCCTTCGCCCACCTGGGGCTTTTCGGCGAAGCCGGCCACCCGGTCGCCTTCGATGGTGATCCCGCCGAACCGGGCCGGGGGCCGCACCGCGGTCACCGTGGCCAGCTTGCCATGCCGGCGGTGGAACGCCACCAGGGCGGAGACATCGATATCGGCCACGCCGTCGCCATAGGTCATCATGAACAAGTCGTCCTGTTCCACCCACTTGCGCAGCCGCAAGACGCGGCCCCCGGTCTGGGTGTCCTGGCCGGTGTCGGCCAGGTGGACCTTCCATTTGGGGTGGTGGCCATCGTGCACCAGGCTGGTGCCCTGGGCCAGATCCACGGTGAGATCGGCGCTCATGGCGTTGAAGCGCAGGAAGTAGTCCTTGACCATCTCGCCCTTGTAGCCCAGCGCCACCACGAACTCGCCGAAGCCATGGTGGGCGTAGATGTTCATGATGTGCCAGATGATCGGGTGGCCGCCGATCTCCACCATGGGCTTGGGCTTGATCACCGTTTCCTCGGACAGCCGGGTGCCCAGGCCGCCTGCCAGGATGATGGTCTTCAGGGGCTGGCTTGGGTTCATGGGGGGAAGCACCTCTAATTGGCTTTATCGGCGTCAGACCCGCCGGCCGAAACTTCGTTCAAGTTCGCCGCGGGTCAACTTCTTGATGACCGGACGGCCATGAGGGCAAGTATGGGGCACCTCGCAGGCCATGAGGTCCTCGATGAGCCTTTGGGCGAGTTCCGCCGTGAGCGCGTGGTGCTTCTTGATGGCGGCCTTGCAGGACAGTTCGGCGTTGAGTTCCCGGCGGAAGAAGTCCAGGTCCAGCCTGCCCTGGGCCTCCAGCCGGGCCAGCAGGTCCTCCAGCAGGGCCCGGGGATCCCGTTCCATCAGGAAGTCCGGCAGGCCGCGCACCACCAGGGCGTCTTCGCCGAACGGCTCGACTTCCAGCCCGGCCTGGACGAATTCCTCCAGGAAGGGGCTCAGCCGGGCCAGGGCCTCGGGCCCCACCCGCACCACCTGGGGCGGCATCATGGGCTGCACGGCCGGGCGGTGATGGCGCAGGAACAGGCGCTCGTACAGGATGCGTTCGTGCGCCACGTGCTGGTCGACGATCCACAGTTCCGGCTCCCGCTCACCCTGGACTTCGGCCAGCAGGTAGGTGGCGTCGAAGGCCCCCAGGTAGCGCACCTGCCCGGCGGGCCAGGGCTCCGCCGCGCCCGGTTCGGCGGGGGGCGGGCCGAAGCTGGTGGCCATGGCCTGGAAGGCGGCCGGGCCGGCTTCCCGGGCCCACAGGTGCGGCTGGGCCGGCACGGTGGGCGCCGGCGGCCGCAGCGGCTGGTCCAGGGCCAGCTCCAGCGGCCGGGGCGGCAGGTCGAGCACCGAGGGCAGGTCGCCGCGCAACTGGGCCCAGGCTTCGCGCACGGCCCGGCTCACCCAGGGGAAGATCCGCTGGGGTTCCCGGAACCGCACTTCGGCCTTGGTGGGGTGGACGTTGACGTCCACCGCCTCGGGCGGCAGGTCCAGGAACAGCACGGCGGCGGGGTAGCCGCCCTTGGGGAAGAAGCCCTCCCAGCCTTCGGCCAGGGCCGCCAGCAGCAGGCGGTCGCGCACCGCCCGGCCGTTGACGAACAGGTAGAGGTGGTTGCGGTCCCGGAAGCTCAGTTCCGGCGGCGACACGTAGCCGTGCAGGCTCCACGGGGGCTCGCCTTCCCGGAACGGCACCAGCCCGGCCATGCGCTCGCCCAGCAGCGGGCCCAGGCGGGCACCGGCCTCGGCCACCGGGGGCAGCACCAGTTCGCCGCTGCGGTCCGAACGGAGCACCCAGTGCACCGCCGGGGTGGCCAGGGCCATCCGGGTCAGCACGCCCCACAGGTGGGCATGCTCGGTCTCGGTGGACTTGAGGAAGCGCTTGCGGGCCGGGACCTGGGCGAACAGGTCGCGCACGGTGAGGGTGGTGCCCCGGGCCCGGGGCGCCGGCAGCACATCCTTGATGATGCCGAATTCGCCGCGCAGCCGGTAGCCGGCGCCGTCCTCCTCGGCGCTGCAGAGTTCCAGGCGGGTCACCGAGGCGATGGAGGGCAGGGCCTCGCCGCGGAAGCCGAAGGAGGCCAGGTGGCCCAGGTCCTCGGCGGTGCGGACCTTGCTGGTGGCGTGGCGCTCCAGGGCCAGGTAGAGGTCGTCCCGGCCCATGCCGCAGCCGTCGTCGGCGACTTCCAGCAGGCGCTTGCCGCCCTCCTCCCAGCGCACCTCCAGGCGCCGGGCGCCGGCGTCCAGGGCGTTCTCCACCAGCTCCTTGAGCACCGAGGCGGGCCGTTCCCCACCTCGCCGGCGGCGATCTGGTTGGCGACCTGGTCGGACAGCACGCGGATCTTTGGCATGCAGACACTGTAACGCCGATTACGGAGCCGGATGCTGCCCCAGCCAGTGGTGCCACATGTCCCGGTAGGCGGCCTCCACCGCCCGGGTGTAGCGGTCCGGGTTGCCGGCGTCCGAAGCCAGGATGCGGTCGCGCATGCCGACGCGCAACCGGGCCAGGTCTTCAAGGTCCCCGGCCCGGCGCACCGCCAGCGCCGCATAATCGGCCTCCGACGCCGCCACCCAGTCGCCCAGCCCCAGGGCATGCAGGATGGCGCCGGAGACCCGGCTGACGTGGATCTGGCCCAGCAGGGCAACCACCGGCGCGCCCATCCACAGGGCCTCCCAGGTGGTGATGCCGCCACTGATGGGATAGGTGTCCAGGACGATGTCCACTTCGTTGTAGGCCGCCAAGTGGTCCCTGCGGGAGGTCTTGCCGCGCAGTTCGATCTGCCCCGGCGCGATGCCCAGGCCGGCCATGGTGTCCAGGACCCGCCGCCGCAGCGCCGGGTCGTCGAACCCGGGGTCCTTGATCAGCAGGCGGGACCCGGGCACGGCCGACAGGATCCGCGCCCACTGCGCCAGCGCGGCCGGAGAGACCTTGCTGAACCGGTTCAGGGAGCCGAAGGTGACGGCACCATGGGAACGGGCCGGCAGCGGCCCCACGTCCGGCGCATCCGCCGGGGGATCGAAGGTCTGGCAGCAGGGCAGGTCGTAGCAGGGGTCCACGCATAGCGGCCGGTAGGATTCCGGGATGTACACCGGGTCGGCGAACTGGTAGTCGACGGCAGGCAGTCCGGTTCCCCCCAGGCCGCCCCAGGCGTTCACCTGGATGGGGGCGGGTTTGCGGGCGAACACCAGCAGCCGGTTGCCCCTGGTGTGGCCGGAGAGGTCGACCAGGATATCCACGCCGTCGGCGCGGATCTGCTGGGCCAGGGCGTCATCGGACAAGCCCGCCACCTCCCGCCAGGGGTCGGCCAGCTGGCGGAACCTTTGCGTGTAGTCGTCCTCGTCCAGGACCCCGGAGTAGCAGATGATCCGGAACCGGTCCCGGTCGTGGCGGAACACTATCGACCCGAAGACGGAAGCCGCGGAATGGCGTTTGAAGTCCGCGGACACGTAGCCCACCACCAGGCGCCGGTCCGGGTCAAGGTCGTTGCCGTGGGTGGCCTGGGCCTGGATGCCACGGGTCTGGGTCCGCGCGAAGGCGCGCATTTCATCCTGGTACTGGGCAAAGGTCGTGTCGGGCAGGAAACACCGGACGAAGATCTTGTTGGAATGGATGTCGGCCCGCCCCGGCTGGATGGCCAGGGCGCGAGCGAAGCTGTCCATGGCCTCCTGGTGCCGCCCGAGGAGGTACAGGGTGGAGCCCCGGTTCAGCCAGGCGTCCGCATGATCGGGGTGGTCGCCCAGGATTCGGTCGAAGCAATCCAGCGCCATGCTGGGCTGGTTGAGTTCCCGCCAGGCAGAGCCGCGGTTGAGCAGGGCTCCCGGGTTTCCGGGGCTCAACGCCAGCGCCTGGTCGGCACTCTCCAGGGCCTCCTCGCAGCGATTGATGGCGATCAGGATCGCGGCCCGGGTGAGCCAGGCGTCCACATGGCCGGGCTGGTCGACCAGGACCTGGCCGATGCAGTCCAGCGCCGCTCGGGATTGGTTCAGGTTCAGGAGGGCGGTGCAGCGGTTGAGCATGGCCTGGAGTTGGCCGGGGCTTTGGGCCAAAGCCCGGTCGGCACTCTCCAGGGCCTCGCCGAACCGGTTCAGGCTCAGCAGGGCCGTGCTGCGGTTGACCAGGGCTTCGGTGTGTCCGGGGGAGAGCGCCAGGATCCGGTCGGCACTTTCCAGGGCCTCCGCGTACCGCTTCAGGTTGAGCAGGGCAGCGCACCGGTTGCTCCAGGCGAGGACATGCCCGGGCTGGACCGCCAGGAGGCGCTGGCTGCAGACCAGGGCCTCTTCCGGCCGGCCCAGCCGGAGACAGGCAAGGCCCCTGTTGGTGAGCGCTTCCGCCCGGTCCGGCTGCAGCGCGAGCACCCGGTCATAGTCGGCCAGGGCCTCCAGGGGCCGCTGCAGTTCCATGAGGGCGTTGCCGCGGTGCAGCAGCGCCTCCGCCTGATCGGGCCCTTCCAGGGCGAGGTCGCAGTCGGCCAGCGCCGCCTCGGGCCGTTCGAGGTCCAGCAGGACCGCGCTCCGGGACAGCAGCGCTTGCGCCAAGCCAGGCCGCAGGGCGAGCGCGCGGTCCAGGCTGGCCAGGGCCTCTTCGGGCCGGGCCAGATGGCGCAGGACGATGCCCCGGTTCAGCAGCGCGTCCACATCATCCGGCTGGTACATGAGGGCGCGGCCCAGATGGGACAGGGCCTCCTCGGGCCGGTGCAGGCCCCAGAGCGCCCGGCCCAGGCTGGCGTGCGCCCCGGCCGAGCGCGGATTGACCATCACGGCCCGCTCCAACAGATCCGCCGCCGCTTCGTGGTCGCCCCGCCGCTCCCGCAGGTCTCCATGCAGATACAGGGCCGGGAAGTGTTCGGGGTCCAGGGCGAGCGCCCGCTGGTACAGCAGCCCGGCCGCCTCCGGATCGCCCGGCTCCAGGCGGAGGGCCTGCTTCACCAGCGTGGTCAATTGCTCCGGCGTGTCTTTGGGGGTCTCAGCCATAGGCACCCAGCATAGCGCGCCCGGCCCCGCCTACAGCGCCAGATCCCCGAGGAAGGCGCGGACCAGCGCCTCGAACCGGCCCGCCGCGGCGGCGCCGGCCTCCAGCACTTCCCGGTGGCTGAGCGGCTGCGCCAGCATGCCGGCGGCCATGTTGCACAGGCAGGAGATGCCCGCCACCCGCAGGCCCTCCTGGCGGGCCACGATCACCTCGGGGACGGTGCTCATGCCCACGGCGTCAGCACCCAGAAGGCGGAAGGCGCGGATTTCCGCCGGCGTCTCGAAGCTGGGGCCGGGCACCCCCAGGTAAACCCCCTCCTGGAGCGTCTGCCCCAGGGCGGCGGCGGCGGCGTGCAGCTGCCGGCGCAGCCCGGGGTCATAGGCGGCGGTCATGTCGGGAAAGCGCGGGCCCGGTTCCACGTTGGGCCCGGTGAGGGGGTTGCCGCCCATGAGGTTGATGTGGTCGGTGAGCACCATCAGTTGTCCCACCTGGAAGCCGGCATGGATGGCCCCGGCGGCGTTGGTGTGGACCACGGCGCGCACTCCCAGGCGCCCGAACAGCCGCATGGAAGCCGTGACCAGGGCCGGGGAATGGCCTTCGTAGCCATGGAAGCGGCCGGCCTGGAGCACCACCCGGCGGCCTTCCAGTTCGCAGAAGATCAGCCGGCCCTGGTGCCCCGGCACGGTCTGGGCGGGGAAGCCCAGCTCGGTGAAAGCCACATCGACGCCCGCGGCGGCCTCGGGGCAGCCGGCCAGGGCACCCAGCCCGGACCCCAGGACGATCGCCAGCTCCGGCGTGAACGGAGCCCGCTGCTGGAGCAGGGCGAGGGCGGCAGGCAGGTTCAAGGGTTGCCGGTCCGGGTGAGCTGGATGGTGGCCGTGAAGTCCGGCGCTGCCGGCAGATTCGGGTTGATCAGGCGGAACCGGATGAAATGCACGACGGGGTTGGTGGAATCCCGGGCGTCGCCGGTGAGGGTCAGGGTGATCGGCGCCGAGCCGGCACTGAACAGGTAGGGGTTGCCGATCTGCCCATCCACCACCGCCTCGATGCTGGTGCCCACCGGCAGCGGAGCGCTGCTCGTGACGCTCAACTGGTAGGCCGTGTCATAGAAAAGGGCCAGCCTGGCGTAGGCGACCTCGCCCTGGGATTCGTTCGGGAAGACGCTGGCGCCGGTCAGCGGATCCGTCAACTGCTGGGCATTGGCCATGGTGAAGGGGATCGTCATCGCGGCGGATGCCGGCCCCGGGGAGACCAGGGTCGGGTTCAAGTCGGTGGCCAGGAACGGCCAATCCGTGATGTTCGGCAGGGTCGCATCCGCCGGCCAGAAGATATTGAACGGTTCCAGCAGGCCGATCAGGGACAGGTTGCTGAAATCCCGGGCGAGGTCCACCGGCTCTTGGCTCTGCTTGCCTTCCAGCAGGCGGCCCACCTGGGCGTAGATGCTGTTGATGTCGGTCTGGGGGGTGACGGTGCCGTTGGCCCCCTCGTAACTGCTGGTGGGATAGATCAGGGTGTAGAACCGGACCATGGCGAAAGGATCGAGCGTCGCCCACTGGGCCGGGGTGCCGGGCGGGAGGATGGGGCTGGCGCTGCCCTTGAGGCTCAGGTTCCAGGCCAGGGCGGCCAGATTGGCGGGCGAGGCGATGGCCGGATTGTCGGGCAGGATGGGTCCCGCCGTCGGCGCGGACCGGATGTCCCGGAGGACGAAGGGCGTGGCGGCCGTGGTGTCGGTGACGTAGGGGCTCACGGTCAGGATGGCCGCCATGGCGTCGCCCAACCCGTCCACCACCGCCAGGTCCGGGGAGAGGCTGGACAGGCTGCTGGTGCCGGTCGGGAACAGGGCGGTCCTGGCCTGGCTGTACAGGAAGTTGCGGGCCAGGATGGGGTAGATCGCCTTCTCGTCCCAGGCGTCATCGAAGGTGGGTCCGGCGGCCACGCTGCCGAAGTAGTGGGACTTGGTCCCATCGTAGGAGAGCGGCGTGCGCCGGGTGTCGTAGATGACAAAGGAGCGGGCGGCTTCGGTCCGGCCCGGATAGTAGTGCAGGTCGAGCACGCCGCCCACCACCTGGGAGGGGGTGGGATCGCCGTAGTAGTAGGATATGACGTAGGCGTTGTCCATGATGGCCATGACCCTGCCGCCCACGGGCTGGTAATCGCTCGGTTGCGCCTGCTGGTATTTGGAGGTGGCGTTGGTGACGCTGCCGGGCACCCACCAGTTGGGCAGGGTGGCGACCCAGGAGTCGGTGAGGCCCACGTTGACGTTCACCGTGGTGTTGCCGGTGATGACGGGAATCTGGTAGCTGGGGGGAATGACCGTATTGTCCGGAGCGACGACGTTCGTGTCGCTGGTGTTCCGGGGCACGCCGTCCAGGCCCACCCGGTACGCCCAGATGGGCCGTTGCGGCTCAGGCAGCGAGCTGTTGATGCCGTTCGGATCGGCGAGGATCTGCAGCATGGACGAGTGGCCGCCGAACTCCTCGAAGATGCTTTCGACTTCAACGAAGGTGGGATAGCCCTCGTAGATGTTGTCGCCGATGGCGTAGTAGCCGTCGACATCGGTCGTGGTGGAGCCGGACAGGCGCCAGTTCTGGTGGAGATTCCCGTTCTGGTCGAGGTCGTAGACCAGCTGGAACACTCGCACCAGCACGCACCGGGACACGTTGAACGCGCCGGTCGTCGCCACGCTGCCGGGCCCTTCCTCGGTTGCGTAAGTCACGGTCGGCCGGTTGAAGCTGACGGTGCCGGAAACCGTGACGCTGCCGTTCGTGCCTCCGGAATGATGGCACCCGACCCCCAGCCCCAGGAGCCCCGCCATGACGATCATCACTGCGCCGTGGCGCAGCCAGGAAGGGAATACCATGCTCACCTCGAAAACCCGCTAAAACCCAAGCCTACCATGGCTCCGCCGGTTTGCGGCCCGCGCTCTGTCAGCGCTGGCCGGCCGGAGGGAGGGCACCCTGGTTGCGGGCCACCATTTCGGCGGGGATCTCTTCCATGTCGTTCATCTTGGGCAACGGGTTCTGGGGAATCCCGTCCAGGCGCAGTTCGAAGTGCAGGTGCGGCCCGGTGGCGTTGCCGGTGCGGCCCACTTCGGCGATCTTCTGGCCGCGCCGGACGATGTCGCCGGCTTCGACGAAGTTCCGGTTGCAGTGGGCGTAGAGCGTCACGACGCCGTTGCCGTGATCGATCGCGACGAAGTTGCCGTACTGCTTCTGCCGCCCGGACGCCACCACCTCGCCGTCCATGGCGGCGAAGATGTCGGTGCCCATGGGCGCGCTGAGATCGACGCCCTTGTGCGTGCCCAGGAAGCGCCTGATGATGCGCCGGTCCCGGCGCGAAGCCCTGACCCTGACCCTGACCACCTGGGTGCGCATCCTCGGACCCCAGGCGGAGCTGATGGTGCGGGTCGGCACCGGCCAGAGCAGGTCGATGTCGGCCCGGTCGGCCGGCTCAAAGGCCGTGGAGGTGGCGGATGGCAGCGCCAGCGTTTCCTCCGGCTGGTCCTCCGAGGGCAGCACCTTGCGCAGGCCGGCCAGGGAGGGGGTGGAGGCGAAGCTCGGTTCGGCGGGCGTGCGGGTCGCGCTCACCACGCCGACCGGAGCCGGGGTCAGCCCCTGGAGCGGCAGGATGCGCTCGAGGTGGACCAGCGATCCGGGCCCGAGGGCCGGGGTGGCCGGCAGCGGAGCCACCGGCACCACCGGGCTGGATCCCTTGGTCCGGAGCGCCACCGTTGCCGGCTTGCGCGCGGCGAGCGGAGCGGCCCGGTGTTTCCGGGGCGGGATCGTACTTTTCCTGACCTTATGCACGCTCCCGTGGGGGCGATGGGTGGCTTGAAGATTCCCAGACATACCGGAGATGACAAGGGCAAACGCTAACAGGGTAGTGCGCATGGGATCTCCTCATGCGGGAAGTCGAATGGTTTATGGACGCTTAAACTACCTCCTGGGGGGATTCCCCATGGTGGACATAGCAAGATCCATGATGCTATCCCAAGAATACTCACGGGATCAAACGGAAATGCATTCCAATAAACTCTTCAAATTATTTCCAAGGAGATTCTTCCCAGGCCTGGGTTACCAGGCCGCGCCGACCGCCTTCCTTCAGCAACAAGCGCACCGGACCGATCTCCATCCGGTGGCTGATAGCCTTAAGCATATCATAAAGGACCAGCAGTCCCAGGCTGACCCCGGTCAGGGCCTCCATTTCCACCCCGGTGCGCCCCTCGACCGACACCTCCACCCTCAGCCAGGCCCGGCGCCGGACGGTGTCCCAGTGGTGCTCCACGGTGATCGCGTCCAGGGCCAGGGGATGGGCGAGCGGGATCAGGTCGCCGGTGCGCTTGGCCCCGCCGATGGCGCCGAGGCGGGCGGTGGTCCACGGGTCGCCCTTGGGGCCACCCCCGGCTTCCAGGGCGTTGGCGCATTCCTCGCACAGGGTCAGGTAGCCGGCCGCCACCGCCCGGCGGCGGGTGACGGCCTTGCCGGAAACGTCCACCATCCGTGGGCGGCCTTCGGGATCCAGGTGGGTCAAGGTCATGGTCGGCTCCAGGCCAGGAGGATGTCGCGCAGGGCGGCGGTGTCGGCGGCGTAGGCGCGCGGGCCGCAGGCGGCCATGGCCTCCTCGTTGGAAAAACCGTGGCCCACCGCCACGCTGGGCACGCCCGCCCGCTGCGCCATGTCCAGATCGAAGGGCGTGTCGCCCACCATGACCGCCTCCTCGGGGCGCAGGCCATGGGCCGCCAGGCACAGGTACAGGCTTTCGGGATCGGGTTTGGCGGCCCGGACCTCGTCGGGGGTCACCATGGGGTCGAAGAAGCCTTCCCAGCCCAGCACCTTCAGCTGCCGCCGGAGCGGTTCGCCGCGCTTGGAGGAGGCGATGGCCATGGGGATGCCCAGGGCCCGGAGTTCCACCAGCAGTTCGTGGATGCCCTCGAAGCCCTTGAGCAGGGAATCGTGCTCGGTGTGCTTGAAGCTCCGGTAGGCCTTGAGCACCTGCTCGGACCCGATGCCCAGCGGCCCGAAGGTGCGCGCGATGCCCTCCTCCACCGGCAGCCCGACGCATTCCAGCCACGCCTCCTGCACCCCCGGATCGAGCCCCAGGATCTCCAGGGTATGGCGCATGCCCGCCTCGATGATCGGCCGGGTGTCCGCCAAGGTCCCGTCAAAGTCCCAGATGATCAGCTTCATGTGCGGTGTCTCCAACATTACATGGCCCCTGCCCGACGATCAGAGTATCGGGTTCTCCCTGTTAGCTTAAACTCTAGGCATCGTTCAGGAGACCTGATGGATCGTTTTGGTAGTTCGAAACTGCGCGTGGTGTGGGCCGGCATATGCCTGCTGCTGGCCGGGCTGGTGCTCACCAGCGTCCAGGGCTTCGGCGAAGGCGGCACCCAGCTCATGGTGTTCGGGGCCGGCATCCCGCTCGGTTTCGAGGATCCCAAGCCCTACGTGATCCAGAACCTGGGCCGGATCATCTACAGCGTGGTGCCGGCGGTGATCCTGCTGGGCGGCTTCATCCCGCTGGGTGAATGGCTGGCCGCGGGCGGGCGGATCGAGCGCTACCAGGGGCTGGTCGGCGGCACCGCGCTCGCCTTCGTGCACGGACTGTTCCTCGGCCAGCTGGCGCTGCTGCCGGTCCTGGCCGCCAGCTTCCGGCTGCTGGGCAATCCGTTCGCGCCCGCCATCCTGCTGGCCGACCTGAACGCGGTGGTGCTCGGGCTGCAGCTGCTGCTCTGGGCCGCGGCGCTGGGCCTGCTGCTGAAATCCAACCGGGGCCTGGCCGTGCTGCTGGCCTACGGCCTTTCCGAAGTGGGCCGGGTCATGGCCTGGGGCGGCGAATTCCTGGGCGATCTGGACGTGCCCAAGGGGGTGGTGAAGGGCATGGCCCTGCTCGGCAAGTCCCTGCCCACGGGCCAGCTGCCTTCGGATGCCCTGGCCTGGACCGCCCTGCCGCTCAGCCTGGGTGTCCCGCTGGTGCTGGCCGCCCTCCTGCTGCTGCTCCCCGGCAAGGCCGCCAAGCGGAGCCGCGCTTGAAACCAGCCGGGTGGCTTCTGCTCGGCGCCTGCCTCGGCCTCCTGGCCCAGCAGCCCGCCCCGGCCCCCGGCAAGCAGGATCCGGCCCAGATCAAGCGCCGGCTGGCCGAGGTCCAGGCCCGCCTGAACACGGTCGACGTGCAGCTGGAGGCCCTGAAGAAGCGGCGCAAGGGCGTCCTGGTCGAACTGCAGGCGACCTTGCTGGATGCGGACCGGATGCGCGCCCAGGCGGAAGCCGCCCGGCTCAAGCGGGACCAGGCCCAGGCGGAAGTGGCGGCCATCACCGCCAGGAAAGAGCAGATCATGCAGGAGATCGTCGGTCTGCGCGGCGAGCTGCGCAAGCAGGTGCGCTGGATGCAAGCCAAGGGGCCGCTGGGCGAATTGAGCTTCCTGTCCGGCCTTTCGAGCTTCGAACAGTACGTGGTGGAGGGCCGCTACCAGGTCTACCTGAGGGACCAGGAACGCAGGCGGCTTGACCGCATCCAGGCCCTGCAGAGTGACCTGGCCAAGCGCCAGCAGGACCTGGTCACGGCCATGCAGCACCTGGCGGCCGACGAGCAGCTGTCCATCCAGGCCCAGGGCAACCTCCAGATGCACGAGGCGCGCCTCCAGCAGTTCCTCGACGGCCTCAAGCAGGACGAAAGCCGGCAGAAGGAAATCCAGGCCGAGCTGGCCGAGGAGGCGCTGCAGCTGGAGCGCATGCTGACCCAGCTGCTGGGCAGGCCCCGGAGCGACACCTTCGAGGCGCCCAGCGCCTTCGCCAGCCTGCACGGGGAGCTGCCCCAGCCTACCCCCGGCACCCTGGCCCAGGCCTTCGGTGAGCACCTGCACCCGCTGTTCCACACCAAGACCATGCAGAGCGGGCTGCTCATCGCCGGCGACCAGGGCGCCCCGGTGGTGGCCGTGGCCGAAGGCAAGGTGGTGTTCGCCGACCTCTACCAGAGCTATGGCCCCATGGTGATCCTGGACCACGGGGCCGGCTTCTTCACCCTGTACACCCACCTGGAGGCCCTGGCCGTGGCCAAGGGGCAGATCCTCAAGCAGGGCGAGGCGCTGGGCTCGGTGGGCGTGACCCTGGACGGCCCGCGCCTGGGCTTCGAGATCCGCCACCTCACCCAGCCCCAGGATCCCAACAAGTGGCTGAAGGTGCATTATCGTTAGCGAACCATACTGCCGGCGTTGAACAGCGGCACGTAGACCGCCAGCAGCAGGCCCATGACCATCACGCCCATGACCAGGATCAGGATCGGGCCGATCAGGGTGGTGACGGCGGCGGTGGCCTTTTCCACTTCCTGGTCGAAGAAATCGGCCACGTGGTTGAGCATGTCCGGCAGGGCCGAGGACTGCTCGCCCACCCGGGTCATCTCCACCGCCAGGGGATCCAGCAGCTTGGACTGCTCCAGGGCGAGATGCAGCGAGGAACCGGCCCGCACCAGTTCGGTGACGTTGAGCAGCCGCAGGCGCATGCGCTCGCTGGGGGTGGTGCGCTGGATCACTTCCAGGGCCTGCAGCACGGGCATGCCCCCGGCCAGCAGCACGCCCAGGGTGCGGGTGAAGACGGACGAGTGGTACATCCGGTACAGGGTGCCCATCCTGGGGATGATCAGGATGAAGTTCTCCAGGATCCGCTTGCCCGCCTCGGTGGTGAACATCCAGCGCAGGAAGACCACCAGCACCACCAGCAGGCCGGCCTGGAAATAGATGGTCTTGCGCACGAACTCGCCCATCCCGAGGAGGATCGAGGTGGCCACGGGCATTTCCATGCCGCTGCCGGCGTAGATCTCGGAGAACCTCGGCAGGACCACGTTGAAGATCACCGCCAGGGCGATGATCATCACCACCACCAGGAACATGGGATAGACCAGCGCCTCGATGATGCGCCGGCGGCTGTTCTGGGCGAAGGACTGGAACGACAGCCAGCGGCCGATCACTTCCGGCAGGGTGCCGCTGCGCTCGCCGGCCACCACGTTGGCCCGGTAGACCGCCGGGAAGGTGCCGGTCTGCTCCAGCGCTTCGGAAAAGGACATGCCTTCCTTCAGCAGGTCCACCACCCGGTCCAGGGAGTTGCGCAGCAGCGGGTCCTTGCCGTGGCCCACCAGCAGTTCCAGGGACTGCAGGAGCGGGATGCCGGCCTTGAGCAGGGCCAGCAGCTCCTGGTTGAACAGGATCAGCGAGGCCGCGGAGATGATCCGCTGGCGCCGGAAGGCCGCGCCCGAGCGCTTGACGTCCATGGGGAAATGGCCTTCGGCCAGGACGCGCTCCCGCACTTCGGGGACCGAGTGCCCTTCGAAATCCCGCACCAGGATCTCCCCGGCGGCAGTTGTAAATTTCACGGTGTAGCGCATGCGGCTCTTCCAGGACAAAGGTAAGGATATCCACTAAAAAGGAAAGTCAGGAAACGATAGACTGGGCGGATGGCCAGCCTAGCTCGTTCTTTGTTGCGGACCCCGATCCTGATCTCCATCTGCCTGGCCCTTCCGGCCCAGGCGCCCCTCCAGGTCGGCACCGGATGGCCGCGCACCCTGGATCTGCGCGACGCCTCGGCGGCGGACCTGGTGCCCCGGGACGCCCGGGATCCGGCCCAGGTGGAAGCCGCGCACCAGGCCTGGTCGGGCAAGGTGGCCCCGTCCCTGGGCGCCGGCGCCGTGCGCCTTCTGCTGCCCTCCGGCCCCGACCGGCTGCCGCTGCTGCTGGCGGCGGCCCAGGCGCTCAGGGCCCAGGATCCGGCCGTCACCCTGTTCCTGGCCTTCGACCCGGCCGCTGCCCCCCTGTGGGACGAGACGGCCTGGGGCGCGGTCCAGGGCGGGGCGCTGCTGCCCGCGGACCTGGGCGCCGACCCCGGCCTCTGGCGCGAGCGGCTCATGCAGGCCCAGACCCAGTTCCCGGGGCGGCCCTGGACCCTCTGGCTGCCCGCGGACCCGGGCCCGCAGCTATCCGAGCTCATGGGCGACGGCGGCCGACTGGTGGTTCCGCCCGGGGGCCCAGCCGCCCAGTTGGCCGCGCTGATGCCCGAGGGATTCACCGAAGTGGAAGGCGGGCTGGGCGACCTCACCCTGCGCCGCCGCACGGGCGAAACGCGCCGCTGGCGCTTCCAGGCCGGTGCCTGGACCCAGGCGGAGGAACCCGCCGACCGCCACGACGTCAGCGTCACCGCCGAGGCGGCCTATGATGTCGGCGCCCTCCTGGCGCGGGTGCGCGCCACCCAGCTGGCCGACCGGGTCAAGGCGCGCAACCGGCAAGGCAGGCTGGAGGTGCGCCTACACCTGCAGGGCGCCCAGGGCCCGGGCACCGATGTGGGCTTCAATTTCCGCTTCTTCGAGGCGGCGGGCGAGCCCGAAGAGACCGTCCAGGAGGCCGTCCTGCTCAACGGGGTGAAGGCCAAGCTGGCCCCCGGGCTGCAGCTGCCGATCATTGAAAGCCGCGCCAGCCTCGCCGCCCCGGCCGCCCTCAACCTCACCGAACGCTACCGCTACCGGGACGGCGGTCCCGCGGGCGCGGGCCAGCGCCTGATCCGGTTCGAGCCGGTGGACGGCAATCCCCTGCTGTTCACCGGCGAGCTGCGGGTTGACGAGGCCACCGGTCGCATCCTGGAAGAGCGCAGCAGGCGTTCAGGCCTGCCCGGCGCCGTCAAATCCGAGCAGCGCGTGCTCAGCTATGGTGAGGCCGGGGCCGGCACCTGGCGCATGGTGAAGGCGGAAAGCTTCGAGCGCTGGCTGCTGGGCGGCGCGGTGGTCCAGGTCCAGCGCACCCTGGCCTATTCGGATTTCGTCACCAACGCCCCCGGCTTCGAGGCCTCCCGCCAGGCGTCCCGGCGATCCGAGGCCACCATGATGCGGCAGACCCCGGAGGGCACCCGCTATTACCTCAAGCAGCCGGACGGCAGCCGCAAGGTGGAGGAAAAGGTCAAGACCTCGGGCCGGGCCATGGCCGGGCTGCTCCTGTTCGATCCGGCCCTGCCGACCTATATCGTGCCCCTGCCCGCGCTGGTCTATTTCGATTTCAACGCCTTCAACCGCGGCGTCCAGGTCAACCTGCTCACCGCCATCCTGTTCAACCAGATCCAGGTGACTGTGCCGCATGTGCTGGGCGGGTTCGACGCCAGCGCCAGTTCCACGTCCTTGTTCGTGGCCGGGACCGAGCGGCCCTTCATCGACGGCCGGCTCCAGGACCAGCAGGGCGTCGGCCGCAGGTACGGCAATTTGAACCTCACCCTGGGCCACGACCTGGGCGCCGATTTCCGCTTCGACGGCTCGGCCCGGTTCGAGGAGGACGTGTATTCCCAGCCCACCGAGCAGAGCTACCGCACCCCCGGCTTTACCTATCCGGATTCCGGCCTGACCCGGGAACTGCGGGGCGAGCTGTCCTGGCTGCACGCGGGGTTCCAGCTGGCCGGCTATTTCGGCCAGGGCCTGACCCCCGATGGGGTCTTCGGGCCTCCGGGCGCGCTCCAGGACGTGCCGGACCGGGGCCGGTTCCAGCGCTGGGGCGCCCGCACCGGCTACGACGCCCAGCTGGGCAGCGGCGCCTGGCTGCATGGCGAGGTCGGCTGGGCCGGCGGCCAGAACTTCGACCGGTTCAATGCGCTGAACATCGGCGGGATCGGCGGGGACGTCCGGATCGCCGGCCTGCGCGGCAACGCCGTCACCGCCGACCGGCTGGGCTATGCCAAGGCCGGGGTGGTCCTGCCTTCGGGCCCCGGCATGCGGCTCACCCTCTCCCTGGACCACGCCGAGTTCCGCGTCCTGGACGACCCGGCCACCCGGAACTTCACCGGCCTGGGCGCCGCCGGCGACCTGCCGGGCTTCTGGGTGTTCACCGCGGTGCGCCTGGACCTGGGCGTGGGGCTGCTGAGCAACCTGTCCGGGCTGCGCACCCTCAACGGTTTCGTCGCGTTCGTCCGGGCCTTCTGATTCAGCGGTTGACCACCAGCACCGGTGCCCGGAGCCTGCGCCGGGGGGGCAGCGCGTCGGCTTCCGTGGGCACCACGGTGCCGCCCACGCCCTGGTCCCGCGCCCGCGCCCACCATCCGGGCTCCACCAGGACCGCCACCGGCCGGCCCTGGTTCAGCAAGGCCCGCAGCTCCTCCGGGCTGCCAAGCACCGGCAGCACCTTGTGGAACGTGAGGCTGGAATACCCCAACTGGGTTTCGTTCAGCCCGCAGCAGGCCAGGCTGGCCCCCTCCCGGCTGAGCGCCAGGGCGTGGAGGTAGGGGGCCCGGATCGGCGCCCAGTTGCGCCGGTCCAGGCCCGGCACCCCGAACAGGACGACCACCCCCAGGAACAGGACCCACTGCAGGATGGCCCCCTTGAAGGCGCCGGGAAGGTCCCGCCGCCACAGCCGGCGCGCCGACCAGGCCGTCAGGGCCAGGGACACGGCGCCACTGGCCGCGGCGAGCCATGGGGACACCCCGGCCTCCCGCACCAGCAGCCAGGGGAAGGCCGTGGCCACCAGGCACACCAGCCCCAGGGTGACGGCCATGGACCAGGACAGGGGCGCGTCCCGGCCCTGCCGGGGCTCCGCCGTCCGCCGGTCCAGCCACAGGGCCAGGTTCAGGAAAGTGATGGGCAGGACCGGCAGCAGGTAGACCTCCCGCTTGGCCTGGGAGCACGAAAGCAGCAGGAGATTGACCGCGAAGGCCAGCGGCAGGAAATAGCTCCGGGGGCCACGCCGATGACGGGAAACCGCCGACCCGAGGGCCGCCAGCCACAGCGCCAGCCAGGGCAGCACATTGGCGGGGGTCCGGAAGAGATAGTAGTACCAGGGCTCCACATGCTCGCCCAGGATGCCGGTTATGGGCACCAGGTCCGGATGCTGGCTGAACCGGCCGATGGAATTGCGCAAGAACACTTCGATCAGGAAATGGGCCCCGCCCCGCTCCCACAGCAGCACCACCCAGGCGGCGATCATCAGCAGGGTCGCGAGCATGCCCCAGTTCCAGCCGAGCAAGGCCCGGAACAGGGCCCGGTCCCGCTCCAGGAGCAGGGTGAGCGCCAGCGGGGCCAGCACCATCACCGGACCCACCACCCCCTTGGCCATGAAGGTGAGGCCGACGCCCAGCCAGAACCAAGGCAGCCAGCGGCCGCGATGCCTCGGCTCGGCCAGCGCCAGGAGCGCCAGTCCCAGGGCGAAGGTCACCGTCGCCGTGAGGGCCATGTCCACCAGGATGGAGTGCCCGACTTCGAAGAAGAAGAAGGAGGTGGCCAGCGTGACGCCCGCCCAGGCCGCGGCGCGGGGTGACCCCAGGCGCCAGCCGATGAAGCTGACCCAGCCGCTGGCCGCCATGGCCAGCAGCACCGAAGGGAGCCGCAGGGCCCAGGGCTGGAAGTGCCCGAACGCCGAGCACACCAGGGCCCCGAAGATGTAGAAGAGGGGCGGCTTTTCCAGGAACGGCTGGCCGTTCAAGGTGGGCACCACGAAATCCCGGTGGGTGACCATCTCCCGGATGGTGGCGCCCACGTACGGTTCCTCGTAGCCCCAAAGGCCATGGTTGCCGATGCCCAGGACATAGAGCAGGATCACCGCCAGGCCGGTCCAGGCCAGGAATCCCCAGACTGGCCAGGCGCGGGTCTGGCCTTTGAGGGGGGGAAGACCGGGACGGCTGAACGGGAGTTTCTTGGTATCGCTGCCCGGCTTGCGATAGGGCATCGGGTGCATAGCCACCATCCATCACCCCCTTCGGACTGATGAGCAATTAGTCGCCCATTCCGAAGTGCCTGGCGTGAACGGTTGGTTCCCGGCCGGCGTGACCGGGGTTGAATTTCTGCTGCCTCACCCGATCAAGCGTAGAAGCCGCGATCGTGCATGGACTGGCTGACCCGGTCCAGGGCCAGGATGTAGGCGCCGATCCGGGGATTGGTCTTGAACTTGTCGGTGGTGGCGAACACCGCCTGGAAGGCGTGGGTCATGTATTCCACCAGCCGCTCGTTCACTTCCCGTTCGCGCCAGTAGAAGCCCAGCCGGTTCTGCACCCACTCGAAATAGCTGACGGTGACGCCGCCGGCATTGGCCAGGATGTCCGGCACCACCAGCACGCCGTTGTCCAGCAGGATCGGATCCGCTTCGGGCGAGGTGGGGCCGTTGGCGCCCTCCACCACGACCTTGGCCCGGACCTTGGCGGCGTTCTCCTCGGTGATCTGGTTCTCGGTGGCGGCGGGCACCAGGATGTCCACCGGCATGGTGAGCAGTTCCCGGGGGTCCATCGGCTCGGCGCCCTTGAACCCGACCACCGTCTTGAATTCGGCATGGTACTTGAGCAGCGCGTGGGTATCGATGCCGCGGTCGTTGCGGATGGCGCCCTTGAGATCGGACACCGCCACCATCCGGGCACCGGCCTCGTGCAAAAGCCGCGCGCTCTGGGAGCCGACGTTGCCGAAGCCCTGGACCGCCAGGGTGGCGCCGGCCAGAGGCTTGCCCAGGCGCTGCATGGCCTCCCGGGCGGAGATGAGGATGCCCCGGCCGGTGGCTTCGGTCCGGCCCAGGCTGCCGCCCAGGGAGATCGGCTTGCCGGTGACCACCGCGTTCTCGGTCTTGCGGGTGTGCATGGTGTAGGTGTCCAGCACCCAGGCCATCACCTGGGAGTTGGTGCCCATGTCGATCCCGGGCACGTCCCGGTCCGGCCCGAGCAGGTCCATGATCTCGGCGATGTAGCGCCGGGTCAGGCGCTCCAGCTCGCCCTGGCTCATGGTGATGGGGTCGCAGACCACCCCGCCCTTGCCGCCGCCGAACGGCACGTCGACCACGGCGGTCTTCCAGGTGTTCCAGGCGGCGCCGGCCTTCACCTCGTCCAGGGTGAGCCGGGGGTCGTAGCGGATGCCGCCCTTGGCCGGCCCGCGCGCCACGTTGTGCTGCACGCGGTAGCCGGTGAACACCTCCCATCGGCCGTCGTCCATGTGGACGGGCAGGCTGACGATGATGGACCGGATCGGGGCGATGAATACCTGGAAGAGGGCATCTTCCAGGCCATACAGCCCCGCCGCGACCCGCAAGCGGGCCTGCATGGCATCGAACGCGCTGTGCTGATTGAGCATGATGCTACCTCTCGGGTTTTTCGGCAACAAAGGCAGGGGATGAAGTCTCGGCCGGCACCGGCAGCTCGCGGCCGGTGTTCCAGAGCCCTTCCAGGTTATAGAAGCTTCGGGTCTCCTCATCCATGACATGGATGATGAGATCGCCGTAATCCAGCAGAATCCAGTTGCCGTTCTGCGCGCCTTCGGTAGATAGCGGGCGCTCGCCGGCGAGCTTCAAGGCTTCCTCGATGGCGTCGGCCACCGCCCGGTTCTGCCGGTCGCTGCCGCCGCACATGAACGCGAAGGTATCGGTGAAACTGGCGATGCCCGTCACGTCCAGCAACCGGATCCGGAAGGCCTTCTTGGAGCGTGCCGCTTCAACCACGCTCGCCAGCCGCTGATCAAGGTTCATTGAATCTCCCATTGCAAGGTTAACGGTACTGTCGTTCGCGCAAAATCGCAGCCATAACTTGCGGCGGAATCCCCTTCGGGGTGCCGCCCCGGCCCAGTTCGGCCCGCAGATCCGAGGAGGCCAGGTCCAGTTCCGTGCCCGGCAGCCAGATCAGTTCGCCCGGCGCGCCGGACCAGTGCGGCCGGACCCGGCCGGCCAGCATCCCGGGCAGCTCGCGGCCGTCCGGGATGGGGTCTCCGGGCCGGGGCGCCACGGCCAGGGAAGCCAGCTGCAGGATCCGCTCCGGCCGCCGCCATTCGGGGAAGCCGGGCAGCTGGTCGCTGCCCATCAGGAAAATCCAGCTGCAGCCGGGTTCCCGCTCGACCAGCCGCTCCAGGGTATCGACGGTGAAGCTGGTGCCGCCACGCTGGACCTCCAGGGGCTCCACCCGGAACGGCAGGCCCGCGGCGGGGATCGCCTCGGCCAGCAGCCGGAGCCGCGCCGCGCCGTCCGGGTCCCCGGACGGCGCGGGCTTGTGCGGCGGGGTAGCGGTCGGCATGAAGCGCACCTGGTCCAGCGCCAGCTCCCTCAGGGCGATTTCCGCCAGCTTGAAGTGGCCGTCGTGCGGTGGATTGAAGGTGCCTCCCAGCAGCCCGATGCGCATTCAAACCTGCTGCAGCCCGGCCAGTTCCTCGGCCAGCTTGAACACCAGGGGCCGCAGGCCTTCGCCGGTGACGCCGGAAATGAAGATCGGCTCCTGGCCGCGGGCCCGGCACAGCGCCGAGAAGCGGACCCGGCGGTCCTCGTCCTGCAGGGCGTCGACCTTGGTGCCCACCAGCCAGCACGGCTTGGCCGCCAGCACCGGCGAGAAGGCCTTGAGTTCGTCCTGGATGACCTGGATGGCCTGTTCCGGTTCGGTCATGGGGTCCGCCAGATCCACCAAGTGCAGCAGCATGCGGGTGCGCTCCACATGGCGCAGGAACTGAAGGCCCAGCCCGGCGCCGCCCGCCGCGCCTTCGATCAGGCCCGGGATGTCGGCGATGACGAAGCTCACCAGTTCGTCCACCGCCACCACCCCCAGCTGGGGTTCCAGCGTGGTGAACGGGTAGTTGGCGATCTTGGGCCGGGCGGCCGAGATCCGGCTCACCAGGGTGGATTTGCCCGCGTTGGGAAAGCCGAGCAGGCCCACATCGGCGATCAGCTTCAGCTCCAGCTCGACGTCGCGGATCTCCCCGTCCTCGCCCGGCTGGGAATGCCGCGGGGTCCGGTTGGTGGAACTCTTGTAGTGCACGTTGCCCTGGCCGCCGCGCCCGCCCCGGGCCACGCAGACCACCTGGCCGTGCTCCAGCAGCTCGGCCAGGAACTCGCCGCTGGCCGCGTCCTTCAGCACCGTGCCCAGGGGCACGTCCAGCACCAGGTTGGCCCCGTCGCTGCCGTGGCACATGCCGCCGGCGCCGGGCTCGCCGCGCCCGGCGGCGAAATTGCGCTGGTTGCGGAACGGGTTCAGGGTGTTCAGGCTCTTGTCGGCCTTGATGGAGATGCTGCCGCCCAGGCCGCCGTCGCCGCCGTCGGGCCCGCCCTTCTCGGCGAACTTCTCGCGGCGGAAGCTGGTGGCCCCCGCGCCGCCGTGGCCGGCTTCCACATGGAGCGTCAGATGATCAAGGAACATGGGCTGCCTAGGAACTGGGACGAAAAAGCAAAAGGGCACGCAGACCTATGGCCGCGCGCCCTCACAAGGAACGGCGTGGATTAAGCTTCGACGGGATCCACATGAATGAAACGGCCATGTTGGCCCTTATCCTGGAAACGCACCTTGCCTTCGATCTTGGCGAACAGCGTGTGGTCGGTCCCCATGCCGACATTGACGCCCATCTTGAACTGGGTGCCGCGCTGGCGAATGATGATGGAGCCCGCGGTGACCAGCTGGCCGCCGAAGGCCTTCACCCCGAGGCGCTGTGCATTGGAATCGCGGCCGTTGCGGCTTGAGCCTACGCCTTTTTTATGAGCCATGACAAACCTCTCTGCTTTTCAGATTCGAATTAAGCCTTGATCCCGGTGATGCGGACTTCGGTGTAGCCCTGCCGATGGCCCTGGGTCCGCTGGTAGGTGGTGGTGCGCTTCTTCTTGAAGATGAACACCTTCTTGCGGCGGTCATGGCCGATCACCTCGGCCGTCACGGTGGCGCCGGCGATGGTGGGTTTGCCGATGTTCAGCTCGCCTTCGTTGTCCACCAGGAGCACGCGGTCGAACGAGAAAGCTTCCTTCAGTTCCTTTTCCAGCAGTTCGACCCGGACGATGTCGCCCTCGGCCACTCGGTACTGCTTGCCACCGGTTTGGATCACTGCGTACATGACATCCTCGCAAAGGAGGCTTGGGCGGCGGAAACCGGAAAACGGCTGCGCACTTGAGGAGCCCAAGACAAGGCCTATCAGATTGCCATCCTTTTGTCCGGGGCGCAAGGCAAATTCGTGTCCTTCCAGGCCTCCAGCACCCGGAACCGGTCGCCCATCAGGTTGGGGAGGGTGAGCTGCAGCAGGTTTTCCGTGCGCCTGATCCGGTCGGGCTCCGCCAGGTCCTGCCACTCGGCTTCCCACCGGGCCAGCGGCGCGTGGGCGCGGATCCAGCGGCCGAGGCTCTGGTGGGGGGCGGGGGCGAGGCCGCCTTGTTCGAGCAGCAGGGCCAGGCGGGTGAAGTCCACGTCGGCGGTGAGGTCGGAGCTGCCCAGCTCCTCCCACCACTTGCCGTCCACTTCGTGGCCCCGGTAGCGCCTCAGGTCGGCGCCCTTGTCCACCAGCCGGGCGGCGCTTTCGCCGTAGTCGATGGTGAGGAACAGGCCGGCCTCCAGGCTCCCGGCCAGCGCCCCCGCCAGGGCGGGCAGGTCCTCGCACCAGGGGGCGCCGTCGCCGGATTCCAGGCCGCCTTCGGCCTGGGCGGTGAACCAGTCGGTGGCCGGGCAGGGCGCGCCGGGCAGCCAGACCGGGCCGGAGGCGCCCAGGGCCTCGTACTGCCAGGCGGCGCCGTCCCAGCGCCAGGGCTGGGCGGGCAGGGCATCGAACAGCTCGTTGGAGATGACGGCGCCCCGGAACGGCGCCAGCGATTCATCCTGGGCCACCAGCCGGGCCTGGCCGGAGGCCAGGAACGGGGCCAGGGCGTCCCGGGCGGCGGCGGCCGCCGCGGGGTTATCATCCCGGTGCCAGTAGCGCAGGGCCTCTGCGAACGGCCCCGCGGCCGCCTGGAGCAGGTCCCGGCCCAGCCAGCCCCGGCCGGCGCCGGGTTCCAGCACCACGAACGGGTCGGGCCGGCCCAGCCGCTCCCAGGCCGCGGCCAGCCGGATGGCCATGGCCTCGCCCAGCAGCGGCCCCAGGTCCAGGGCGGTGTAGTAGTCGGCCCCGGCAAAGCCCCAGGGGCCCTCGGACCGGCGGTAGTAGCCGGCCTCGGGATGGTAGAGCGCCAGGGCCATCACCTGGGCGGCGGGCACGGGCCCCCGGGCCAGGCGTTCGGCGACGATGCTGTCCAGGATGCTCAAGGCCGGCCTTTCTTCAGGATGGGCCAGTGCTCCAGGAGCCAGGGCAGCAGCCACTGGGTGACCAGCAGGGCCAGGGCCACGCCGCCCAGGGCGGCCAGGCCCAGGCCCTGAAGCCCCCGGTAGCCGCTGAACACCAGGCCGCCGAAGCCGGCCAGGGTGGTGCCGGCGCAGACCGCGTTCACCCGCGCCACCTTGGCGGCCGCCTGGGGGTCGAGCCGGGCCTGGTGCAGCAGGTTCATGGCGGTGTCCACGCTCACGCCCAGGGAGATGGGGATGGCCACCAGGGACAGGAAGGTCAAGGGCTCGCCGGTCCAGCCCAGGATGCCCAGCACGCCGATCTGGCTCGCCGCCAGGGGCACCAGGGCCAGGGCCAGGAAGCGCAAGCGGCGGCCGAACAGGGCCACCACGGCCAGCACCGCGGCCAGGGCCAGCAGGATGATCTGCCGGAGGGCATCCTTGGCCACGGACTTGATGGCCCGGAACAGCGGCCGGGTGCCCACCATCCGGGCGCCGGCGTTCTCGATCTCGCCCTGGATGCGCTCCTGGGCCCCCTCGTTGAGGCGCAGGGGCAGGGTGAAGTCGTCCGGGGGCGTCGGCGGCTGGGCCTTCGGGCGCCTGACCCCGTCGAACAGGGTCCACCGGGGGTGCTCCACCGTGGTCTTGATGGGCGGCATGAGGGCCTGCAGGGCCCGGGGCACGGCCATGGGATCATCGGCGCTGGCCCGGAGGGCGGACAGGGGGCGTTCCAGGGCCACCGGGTCGAGCCCCGCCTGGCCGGCTTCGACCAGCACCCGCCCGTACCAGGTATCCGACGCCAGGATGCGCCGCAGGCCGGGGTCCATGTCCTGCCAGACGGGCATCGGCAGGCCTTCTCGGCGCAGGGGCGGGACGATCCGGTTCCAGATTTCCGGCAGCGCGTCGGGATCGTCCAGGGGGATCTGCACGGCCAGCGGCTGGAGCCCGGCGCCCAGCGCGTGGGCCAGGGTCTCCTGCAGCGCCAGGGCCGGGTTGCCGGCCTGCCGGAACCGGCGCAGATCCTCTTCCCAGGTGAGCCTGCGCGCGCCCCAGGCGCCCGCCAGCACCACCGCCAGGGCCACCAGGGGCTTCCAGCCGCGGATCCGGCCATGGCGCCGGGCGGGTCCGCCCTGGGCCTGGAAGGTGCCGGTGCCCCGGTCCAAGGCGAGCAGCAGCGCGGGCAGGACCAGGAAGCTGGAGGCCATGCAGGCCAGCAGCCCCAGGCCGGCGGTGAGCCCCAGGTCGCGGAAGCCCGGGAACGGCGCCGCGATGCAGGCCAGGAAGGCGCAGGCGGTGGCCAGCCCCCCGGCCACCACCCCCGGGCCGGTGGACAGCAGCGCCGCCCGGAGCGCCAAGGGCTTGCTCCGGCCTATCTGGCGCTCATCCCGGTAGCGGCTGAACAGGAGGATGCCCACGTCGTCGCCGATGCCCAGCAGCACCGCGCCGAACGCCGCCGCCATCAGGTTGAGCCGGCCCAGGATCCAGCCGGTGAGGCCCAGGGCCCAGAGCATGCCGAGCAGCAGCGGCAGCACCACGAAGCCGTAGCCGGCCAGGGTGCGGAAGCCGATCCAGTAGACCAGGCCGATGAGCACGAAGCTCAGGCCCAGGCTCATGAGGATCTCCCGGGTGAGCCGGTAGGATTCCCAGTAGGCGATGGCGTGCGCCCCGGTGGCCTGGATGGGGAAGGCGTGCCCGGGGTGGGCCCCCAGGGCCTCGTTGACCTGGGCGTGGCTGACCTTGCGGGGCAGCGGCCCGGTGCCGCCCCAGCCCAGCCAGTGCAGCACCCGCGCGGTGGCCTGGCTGTCGCCGCTGGGGAAGTCCAGCACCAGGGGCAGCAGCACGAAGCGGCCGTCCTTGGTCTCCAGGTAGCCGGTGCGCAGCTTGAGCGGAAAGGCCTTGGCGGACCGGCTGGCGCCAGCCAGGGTCTGGTCGGCCGGCGGGATCAGGTCCAGGATCCGCAGCGGATCGATCTGGGCCAGCTTGGCCTTGGTGGGGTCGGGCGAGGCCAGGGCCTTGGCGGTGGCGCGCAGGCGCCGGCGCAGCTCCAGCGGGTCCTGGAGCGGCGCCAGACGGTTGCCCAGCAGCATGGGCGCCAGGGCGTAGACCTTTTCGGTCATCAGCCGGCCCACCGCCGCGTCGCCCTCCAGGAAGCTGCCCGCCGCCAGCAGCGGCGGCCACAGGGAGGCGCCCCTGGCCTCGGGCACCGCCATGGGCGCCGAGATCCGGCCGTCCGGGTCGATGCCGTTGTCGGGCAGCCCGGAATCCTCGATCAGCTTTTCCACCAGGTGCTCGGCCCAGGCTTCGCGCGCCTCCAGGTCGGCCGGGGTGCCTTCGGCGGCCAGCCAGAGCAGTTCCTGCTGGCCCACGCCCGCCTCGATGCTGGCGCGCACCACCGGATTGTCGGTGGGCAGCAGGCTCATGAGGTCGAGCCGGCGTTCCACCCGGAGCACGCCGAAGGCCAGCAGCAGGGTCAGGCCGCCCAGGCTCAGCCACAAGCCGGCGGGACGGTGCAGGTGGAGACGCAGGAGGGCCCTCAGGACGCGTTTCAACCGGCTACCCGTTCACGCTTTCCAGCAGCCGCTCCAGGGTGGGCCGCAGCTCCACCCGCTTGCTCGCGGCCAGGCGCCGGAACAGGCTGGAATCCTCCAGCCGCAGCAGCGGATAGGTCTCCTTGTCGGTGCCCTGCAGGCTTTCCGCCCAGCGCCCGGCGGTGAGCACGGTGGGCAGTTCTTCGCTGTAGCGGTGGTCCAGCAGCTGTGCCACCGCCCGCACCACGCGGATGTCCGCATCGATCCGGTCGAAATCGTCCAGCACCAGGCAGGGCGCCTTGAGCAGCGGCGCCATGCGGTCCCGCTCGCTGAGGAAGTCGGTGTTGCGGAACGAGCGCGAATCGTAGTAGATGTCCTTCAGTTCCAGGCTGAACGCGCGCACCGAAACGAACAGCCCGGGCTGCTCCACGCGCTCGCACCAGGCCTTCAGCACGGCCGCGGCCAGGGTGCTGCGGCCGCTGCCCGGAGGCCCGTCGATCCACCAGAAATCCGAAGGATCGCGGTCGTTGCGGGTCCAGTTGTACAGGCTCCGGTAGCCCTGCGGTTCCTGGGCCGGCTTCAGGTCGCGCCAGCCCATCTCCCCGTCCGGCCCGGGCTTGGGCCCGCACTTGTGGACGATCAGATCGAGCTTGGAGCGCAGGTCCTCGGGCAGGGTGGCCCGGGTCTCGGCGTGCTCCAGCAGCTGGTGCGCGCCGGTCAGCGCCGCCGTCAGCTTCTCCCTGGGGTGCTGGATCTTCCACCACTCCCAGAAGCCTTCCAGGCTGGCCGCGCGGTAGCGGTTGGGAATCCCCTCCAGGATGCGCTGCGCCGCGGCCGATCCGGCGCAGGAGCACGGACGCGCCGGCTGGACCGGATCGGGGTCCAGCACCACGCCCAGCCCCCCGCAAAGGGGGCAGCCCTCCCTGCCTCTCACGAACGGGCCCCCTTCAGGAACTGGCCCAGCAGGATCTTGCGCCGGTCGCGGATCTTCATGAAGGCGCGCTCTTCGATCTGGCGCACCCGCTCGCGGCTGATGGGCGGTTCGAAGGACTGGCCGATCCGCTCCAGGGTCATGGGGTCGCCGCCATCCAGGCCGAAGTGCAGGGCGATGATGCGCCGCTCCTTGTCGTTCAGCAGGCCCAGGCTCAGGCGGACCTGGTCCAGGAAGGATTCCTGGTCCATGGTGTCCATGGGCGAGGGCTCGATGTTCTGCTCCAGGCTGTCGCCCAGGGTGAGGTCGGATTCGCCCATGCCCTGCTCGGTGGAGACCGTGGAGGTGGTCTGCTGCAGCAGCTGCAGGCGCTCCACCTCCTCGGCGGAAAAATTGCTGGCCGCGACGATGTCCTGCACCGTGGGCACCCGGCCCAGGTCCTGGCCGAGCCGGTGCGAGATGCGGTTGAGCTGCACCAGATGCCCCGCCACCTTCTGCGGCAGGCGGATCTTGCTGCCGTGCTCGGCCAGCGCGTGGAAGATGGCCTGACGCACCCACCAGGAGGCGTAGGTGAGGAACTTGTTCTCCCGCTCCGGATCGAACCGCTTGGCCGCTTCGATCAGCCCCAGGTTGCCCTCGGAGATCAGGTCGAGCAGATCCAGGCCCATGCCCTGGAACTTGCGCGCCTCCTTCACCACGAAGCGCAGGTTGCCCTCGACCAGCATGCGCAGGCCCTCGGGATTGCGGTCCCGCTGCCACAGGCGCCCATTGATCCTCTCCTCCTCCGCCGTCAGCAGCGGCAGGTCCCGGATCGAATCAAAATACTTGTCTAGGGATCGCTCTTCCAGATGCCGTTGGGGCACGTTCCACCTTCAATGGACGGATCAGGATAACAAAAGGGACTCCAGCTTAGCGCTTGCGCAGGCCTTGCGAGGTGAGTTTCACCAGCCCCGTCGAAGGAATGCCTTCCCTGGCCCTTTCGGGTTCAATGCCGGCCTCCTTCATTTTCAATTCATATCCTTCCACAAATCGCTGCATTTCCTCCTGCATATTTTTCATCCGGTCCCGAAGATTCAGCACGACCTCGACTCCGGCAAGATTGACCCCCAGATCCCGGGTCAGGCTCAGGATGAATTCCAGTCGTTCCAGATCCTCTTCGCTGTACAGCCGCGTCTTGCCTTCGGTCCGGGAAGGCAGCAGCAGCCCTTCCCTTTCATAAAGGCGCAGGGTCTGGGGGTGGATCTCATAGCGGGCAGCCACCACCCCGATCATGTATGAACCGCTTTTTGGATCCCGGCGCATTCATTACCTCCAGGCGTTGGCCCGAATATCGGCGTCATTCAGTTCCGCCAGTTCCCGCAGGAGATCCTTGCTGCGTTCGTCCACGATCTTCGGGGTCATGACCTTGACCCGCGCGAACAGGTCGCCGCGCTGGCCGCTGCCCGGGACGGGCATGCCCATCCCCTTCAGGCGCAGGTTGGCGTTGCTCTGGGTGCCGGGCGGAATCCTGATGGTGGAATGGCCGTCGGGGGTGGGTATCTCCACCTTGGTGCCCAGGGCCGCTTCGGAGAAACTGATGGGCAGATCCAGATACAAGTTGGGGCCGCGGCGCTCGAAGCGCGGATCCGGTTCCACCTGGATCTGAAGGTAGAGATCCCCCGGCCCGCCGCCCCGGCGACCCGCTTCGCCCTTGCCGGCGACCCGCAGGCGGGTGCCGTCCTCGACCCCGGCGGGGATGGCCACGGTCACCGTTTCGGCCTTGGGCACCCGGCCGCGGCCGTGGCAGGCGGTGCAGGGCGCCGCCTTCTTGCCGGTGCCGTTGCAGGCCGGGCATTCCTGGCGGGTGCGGAAGAAGGACGCTCCGTCCTCCCGGTAGCCCTTGCCGCCGCAGGCGGCGCAGGTGGTCGGTCGCGAGCCGGGCAGGTCGCCCGAGCCCTGGCAGGTGCTGCAGGTCTCGCTGCGCTGCAGGCTGAGCGAAAGTTTGGTGCCGTGGAAGGCCTCCTTGAAGCCGATCCGCACCGGGTGCTGGGTGTCCTCTCCGGGCTTGGGGCCGCTCCTGCCCCGGCCCCGGCCGCCGAAGCCGCGAAACAGGTCCTGGAAGGTGCCGCCCCCCCCGGGGCCGAATTCATCGTACGAGAAGCCCGGGCCGGCCGCCTGCGCCGTCGGTCCGCTCGGATCACCGTAGGTGTCGTAGTTCTTGCGCTTTTCGGGATCCGAAAGCACCTCGTTGGCCTCGGTGAGCTCCTTGAACTTGGCCTCCGAAGCCTTGTTCCCGGGGTTCAGGTCGGGATGGTACTTGCGGGCGAGCTTCCGGTAGGCCTTCTTGATGTCGTCCTCGGAAGCTCCCTTGGGGACACCTAGGATCTTGTAGAAATCGGGGTGGGCCATGGCAGCAATCTACCTTAAATTTGCGCCAAAGGGACTCATATTATTACCTGTTGAAAAAAGAGCCGGAACACAGATCCCGGCTCTCGTCCTGTTGGCATGTGGAAAGTGCGGCTAACTCACGACTTCCGCGTCGATCACATCGTCGTCCTTCTTGCCTTCGCCGCCGGGGGCCGCGCCTCCGCCGGTGGGCGGCGGCGGCGGGGTGTCCTTGTAGATCGACTCGGCCAGCTTGTGCGACTTGGCGGTGATGTTCTCGAGCGCCTTCTGGATGCGCTCCTTGTCCATGCTGGCCAAGGCTTCCTTGCCTTCGGTCAGGGCGGCCTCGGCATCCTTGCGGTCGCCTTCGGGCAGCTTGTCGCCGTTCTCCTTGATCAGCTTCTCCACCTGGTAGATGGTCTGGTCCAGGGTGTTCTTGTTCTCCAGCAGCTTCTTGCGCTCCTCGTCCTCGGCCTTGTGGGCTTCGGCTTCCTTGACCTTGGCGTCGATGTCGTCCTTGGACAGGCCGGTGGAGCCGGTGAGGGTGATGCTGGCATCCTTGCCGGTGCCCTTGTCCTTGGCGGTCACGTGGACGATGCCGTTGGCGTCGATGTCGAAGGTCACTTCGATCTGCGGCATGCCGCGCGGCGCGGGCGGCAGGCCGCCCAGGTGGAAGTTGCCGAGCAGCTTGTTGCCTTCAACCAGCGGGCGCTCGCCCTGGAACACCTCGATGTCCACGCCGGGCTGGTTGTCCACCGCGGTGGTGTAGACCTCCGAGCGCTTGGTGGGGATGGTGGTGTTGCGCGGGATGATGGTGCTCATCTGCCCGCCGTTGGCGTTGATGCCCAGGGACAGCGGGGTCACGTCCAGCAGCAGCACGCCCTTGATGTCGCCGGCGAGCACGCCGCCCTGCACGGCGGCGCCCACGGCCACCACCTCGTCGGGGTTGACGCTCTTGTTGGGTTCCCGGCCGAAGATCGACTTCACCAGTTCCTGCACCTTGGGCGTGCGGGTGGAACCGCCCACCAGCACGACTTCCTCGATCTCGCGATGGGACAGCTTGGCGTCCTTCAGGGCGTTCTCGCAGGGCACCTTCAGCTTCTGCAGGATCGGCTCGATCATGGCCTCGAAGCGGGCCCGGGTGAGCAGCTGGGTGATGTGCTTGGGGCCGCTGGCGTCAGCGGTGATGTAGGGCAGGTTGATCTCGGTCTGGGTGGTGCTGCTCAGCTCGCACTTGGCCTTTTCGGAGGCTTCCTTCAGCCGCTGCATGGCGTCGGCCTGCTTGCGCAGATCGATGCCTTCGAGCTTCTGGAATTCCTCCACCAGCCAGTCGATGAGGATCTGGTCGACGTTGTCGCCGCCCAGGTGGGTGTCGCCGTTGGTGGACTTCACCTCCACCACGCCCTCGGACACTTCCAGGATGGAGATGTCGAAGGTGCCGCCGCCGAAGTCGAACACCGCGATGGTGCCGTCCTTTTTCTTGTCCAGGCCGTAGGCCAGGGCGGCCGCGGTGGGCTCGTTGATGATGCGCTTGACATCCAGGCCGGCGATGGCGCCGGCGTCCTTGGTGGCCTGGCGCTGGGCGTCATTGAAGTAGGCGGGCACGGTGATGACGGCCTCGCTCACCTTTTCGCCCAGGTAGGCTTCGGCGCTGTCCTTCATCTTCAGCAGGACCATGGCGCTGATTTCTTCGGGGGTGTAGTGCTTGCCCATGATGTTGACGGCGCAGCCGCCCTTCTCGTTGCGCTCCACCAGGTAGGGCACCAGGCGCTGTTCCTTTTCCGATTCGTTGAAAGGCAGGCCCATGAAGCGCTTGATCGAGGCCACGGTGTTCTTGGGCTGGGCCACGGCCTGCCGTTTGGCCGGCGCGCCCACCAGGCGCTCCCCGGTCTTGGGGTTGAAGCCCACCACGCTGGGGGTGGTGTTGGAGCCTTCCGCGTTGGGAATGACCTTGGGCTGACCGCCCTCCATGATGGCCACGCAACTGTTGGTTGTGCCCAAATCGATACCGATGATCTTGCCCATGCCTGTGCCTCCGTGAATGGTGCGCGATGACCTCCGGGGCCACCCATGCTTCCAGTGTAGGCCACCCAGGATGGGCGTCAAGCAAATCTTCTATTTTTGACTAAGATTTGTTTAAGCCTCGACAAGCAAGGCGTTGGACGGACACACGGACCCTGGAGCGCCCAAATGAACCGAATACCAGCTAACATTTCGCCATGGTGATCCGTCCCTGTCCCGTCTGCCGCAAGCCCGTGCCCTGGGAAACCGCCCCCACCCGCCCTTTCTGTTCGGAGCGGTGCCGGGTCATGGATCTGGGGGCATGGAGCGCCGAGGCCTACCGGGTGCCCGAAGCCCCGGATCTGGAAAACGGCGAGGGCTGGTCCGAACCGGAGGACTGAGTCACCTCCCGGTGAACCAGCTCCAGACCATCTGCACCACGGTCAGCACCGCGATGAGCAGCCCAAAGTAATCGAAAACGTTCCCATGAAGCAGGACCTCTGCATGGCCGACCAGCATATGCACCTCCATGTGAATGGGCATCAACCGATAAAGAAAGTGATGATTTTCAACAGTTTCAGGATGATCGTGGCGATGATGCCGAGGGACAGGCCGGCACCGGCGCCCAGGCCGATGGCACTTGCTTCCATAAAGCACTCCTTGGTTGATGAAATCGTGGATATGTTCCCCGGCCGCGCGCCGGATGGGTGGGGCAGTTGGCTATTGGATGCACCGAGGGGGCGGCGCATCTTTCATTTGTCGGGCCACGGCCGCTTTTTCCTCCGGCGTTTCCCGCGCCGGCCATGCTAGAAGAAATTCATGCGCTTCGATGTCCTCACCCTTTTCCCTGAACTGTTCGACGCCGCCCGCGTCGGCGTCACCGGCCGCGCCTTCCGTGAACTGGGGCACGAGCTGGCGGCCTCGAGCTACCGGCCCTTTGCCCGGAACGCCTTCGGCCACGTGGATGCCCCGCCCTTCGGCGGCGGTCCCGGCATGGTGCTGCGGCCGGACGTGCTGCGCGATGCCCTGGCGGCGGTGCCGCGGCGCGCCGCCAGCCGGGTGATCCACTTCTCGCCCGCGGCGCCGCCGCTCAGCCACGCCAAGGTGGTGCAGCTGGCGGCCCTGGACCAGGTGATCCTGGTGTGTTCGCGCTTCGAAGGGCTGGACCAGCGGGCCGTGGAATTGTACGTGGACGAGGAGCTCAGCGTGGGCGAGGCCGTGCTCTCCGGCGGCGAGCTGCCCGCCCTGTGCCTGATCGACGCGGTCTGCCGGTGGCTGCCCGGGGTGCTGGGCAACGAAGGCTCGGCCCCGGCGGACAGCTTCGCCACCGGGCTGTTGGACCACCCGCATTTCACCCGGCCTGCCGAGTTCGAAGGCCTGCCGGCCCCCGCGGTCCTGCTGGGCGGCGACCACGAAGCGATCCGGCTGTGGCGTTTGCGGGAGGCCATGGAACGCACCCGGCGGCTGCGCCCCCGGCTATGGCAGACCTTCCTGGCCGAACGGCTGGAGACCCTGCCCCGGGCCGACCAGTGGTGCGCGTGGCAGGCGGAGCATCCCGAGGACCGCGCGCGCGCCAGGCCCAAGGGCTGGAAGGGATGGAAATACTCGCTTCCTTTTGGCGCCGGATCCGATACACTGTAAGGCCCCCTTCCAGGGTTCGGGTTCCATGTCCCGCCGTTGTTGGTGTCTGGACCGCTGGCCCCACAGGAGATGACATGGCAAATATTATCGACCGCCTCGAAGCCGGCATGGTCCGAACCGACCTGCCGAAGATCGCCCCGGGCGACACCGTCAAGGTCCACGTGAAGGTCAAGGAAGGCGAGAAAGAGCGCATCCAGGTCTACCAGGGCATCGTGATCGGCATCAGGGGCGGCGGCATGCGCACCTCCTTCACAGTGCGCAAGATCAGCGTCGGGGTGGGCGTCGAGCGGATCTTCCCGCTGCACAGCCCATCCATCGATCACCTGGAAATCCTGCGCAGCGGCAAGGTGCGGCGCGCCAAGCTTTATTTCCTGCGGGAGAAGCTCGGCAAGGCCGGCCGGCTCAAGGAACGCCGCCGCGCCGAGATCGTCGGCGAATAGGCCTTTTGCCCAGGGAATGAAAATGCCCGGCAGCGAGCCGGGCATTTTCTTATGCCAAGCTGGTACGCTATTCCCATAGCCCTGGAGACGCGATGCCCATGAAAAAGCTGTTCCGTTCCCTCATCCTGGCCGTGGCGGTCCTGCCGCTTTCCGCCCAACAGACCGAGGCGGGCATCCAGGGTTCGCTGCTGTTTCCCCAGTCCGATCTGCGCAGCGCCGTGAACGGCAGGGTCGGTTTCGATGTCGGCGTCCACGGCGCGATCGATCTGGGCGGGGGCAGCGAAGTGCGGCCGCGGATCGACTACACCCGCTACGACGGCGGCTCCTTCAGCGTGACGGCCCTCTCGGGCAGCACCCTGGTCGAGGCGATCGGCATCGGCGCGGACTACCTGAGCTATTTCGAGGGGCGCAACCGCGGGCTCTACGCGGTCGGCGGGATCGCCCTGAACTGGTGGAATGCCCAATACCGCTACCAGGGCAGCCAGCGGGACACGTCCCCGAGCGTGATGGTCGGCGTGGGGCACCGGTTCAATTCCGCAGTGGCCATGGAATTCAATGTCGACTACGGCCATTCCGTGGTGGGAACGGCCACTTCCATCAAGGGCGGCGTCTTCTACCGCTTCTGATGGAGGGCCCAGGAGAATCTGGATGAACAGCTTTGCCAGCCATGATGGGGAGAATGAGCGCAACACCCCCTGGGGGGACGGTCCGATGCCCCCGGATACCCAGCACCTGAAGCCGAACGTCCTGTTCGTCGATGACGATGCCTACATGCGCCGGCTGATGACGGCGCGCCTGGAGCACCTGGACGCGGAGGTGGAGGCGGTGCCCAGCGCCCAGGCCGCCCTGACGTTCCTGGAAGGCCACCGTCCGGACGTGATCATCACCGACGCGGTGATGCCGGGCATGGACGGGTTCGACCTGTGCCGCCGGCTCAAGACCAATCCCCTGTTCCAGACCATTCCGGTGGTCATCCTCACCGCCCTCAAGGGGGAGCTGCGCGCCCGCAGCCTCGACGCGGGCGCCGACGACTACCTGTCGAAGCTGGAGCATGAGGTGGTCTTCCGGCTCCGGTCCCGGCTGGCGTTCGATCTGGGCATGCGCCTGGCGGCCCTGGAGGGCGACCCGGAACCGGTCACGGACGCCTCGATGCTGGTGGTTTCGGCCTCCAAGGTGATCCACGCGCAGATGGAAACCCACCTGCAGAAGGATGCCATCCGGGTCCGCGGCTGCGGGTCCCTGGCCGAGGCACTGCCGCTGATCCAGGCCGCCATCCCGGACGTCATGGCCCTGGACCTGGCCCTCGGCGACTCGGTGCTGGTGGACTGGATCGTCAGCCTGCGGGCCATGCCGGGCTGCGCGGCCTTGCCCATCATGGTGCTGGCCGCCAAGAGCGAAGAAGGCGGCCTGGCGGCGCTGGAAGGGCATGTCCAGGACCGCCTCCCCAAGCCGCTGGACGGCCAGGAAGGCCGGCACCGGGTGAACCTGCTGCTGCGGGTCGCCCGGATGTGAATCCATGGGCTACACTCTGGGGATGCCCAAGCGCCCCTTTCGTACCAAAACGCCCCAGGGCACCGAAATCCTGGTCGAACCCCTGCCCCACGTGCGGAGCTGCTCCGTGGGCTTCTGGGTGCGCCGCGGGTCCTGCTTCGAACTGCCGGAGGAAGAGGGCCTGGCCCACTTCATCGAGCACACGGTGTTCAAGGGCACCGAACGCTATCCCAGGCCCCAGGTCATGGCCGAGGCCACCGACCGGCTGGGCGGCAACGTCGATGCCTTCACCGGCAAGGAGACCGCCTGCTTCTACGGCAAGGTCCTGGGTGAACAGCTTCCCGCCCTGGTGGACCTGCTGGGCGAACTGGTCACCACGCCAAGCTTCAACGCGGACGAGCTGGCCCGGGAACGCAAGGTGATCCTCGAAGAGATCAGCCAGAGCGAGGACCAGCCTGATGATTGGGCGAGCGAGCTGTTCTACGCCCATTTCTGGCCCGGCGGAACGCTGGCCCACCCCATCCTCGGCACCCGCGACCAGGTGGCCAGCTACGGTGCGGAACAGGCCAGGGCCTTCTTCCGGAAGACCTACCGGGCCCCGAACCTGCTCATCGCCGCCGCCGGGGACATCCAGCCCGAAGCCTTCCTCGAGCTGCTCCAGCCCATCCTGGACCGGCTGCCCGAGGGGCACGACGGCGCCTGGCCGGCGCCCAACCAGCCCCGGCCCTTCCTGCTCAACACGCCCAGGAAGGATCTCCAGCAGGCCAGCCTGGTCATGGGCTTCCCAGCCATGGCCCACCAGCATCCGGACCGCTCGGCGGCGAACCTCCTGGGCTACGTGCTCGGCGGCGGCATGTCCTCCAGGCTGTTCATGGAACTCAGGGAGAAGCATGCCCTGTGCTACCAGGTGGGCAGCTACCTCAGCCAGTACCGGGACACCGGCGCCCTGCAGATCGCCGCCAGCTGTGCCCCGGACCGGGCCCAGGAACTGGTCCAGCGCACCGTCGCCGAATGCGCCAAGGTGCGCCGGGACGGCGTCACCGCCGACGAGCTGGAACGCGCCAAGCTGCAGCTGCGCAGCAGCCTGGTGCTGAACCAGGAGTCCTCCAGCAGCCGCATGTTCGCCCTGGCCCACCAGGCCATCCACATGGACCGGATCCTGGGCCTGGATCAACAGATCCGGGAGATCGACCGGGTGGACCTGGAGCAGGTGCACCGGGTCGCCATGGAAGTGCTGACGCCCGAGGCGTTCGGGGTGTCTGCCCTGGGCACGGGCCGTGCCAACGGGATCCGCCGCCGGGACCTGATGGACATTGTTTGAATGCCAGGCGAACCACCCATAGGAGTTGAACATGAGAATGCGCCTGCCCGGGATCGCCGCGGCCATGATGAGCCTTGCCCTGGTGGCCAAACCGGCCCTGCCTCCCTTCACCACCACGCCGAGCGGCCTCCAGTTCGTCGATATGCGCGCGGGTCACGGCAAATCGCCAGCCACGGGCCAGCTCTGCTCGGTGCTGTACCGCGGCTGGCTCTATAACGACAAGCAGCGGGGCCAGCTGTTCGATTCGGCCCAGGATGCCCGCAAGCCGTTCCGCTTCCCGGTCGGCCAGGGCCAGGTCATCCCCGGCTGGGACGAGGGTGTGAAGACCATGAAGGCAGGCGGCAAGCGCGTGCTCATCGTCCCGCCGGCCCTGGGCTACGGCGATGCCGGCGCGGGGGATGCGATCCCGCCCGGGGCCACCCTGCTGTTCGAGGTGGAACTGCTTTCGTTCAAGTAAGTGGTCTGTGCCGGTATGGAAACGGGCAAAAGGGCAAATGGTGGACCTGGTGGTCTGCTTTGGCCTATGGGTTTACCCCTCATGAAGTGACTTTTCTTTATAAAAGGACCAAACTTTGGGGGTCATGGCCCCCACTCATCCCCTGAATCCCGAAGCAGCCAGTCCGCTCTACCTCCAGTTACAGAGGTCGCTGCGCATGCTGATCCAGAAGAGTGAATGGCATCCCGGCATGCGCCTGCCCGCGGTGCCGGAGCTGGCTTCGCGCTTCCAGGTGCACCGGCTGACCGTGCTCAAGGCCCTGGCCGGGCTCAAGCGCACCGGCTGGGTGCAGACGGTCACCGGCCGGGGCAGCTTCGTTTCGGATCACCTGCCGGAGGCCCCGGCCCTGCGCGATCCGGAGAATTTCCCGTTCGAAGGCTCCTCGCTGAAGGTGCGCGAGCACGAGCTGGGCCCCTGGCTGGGCGAGACCCTGGGGCGGGCCCAGAACCGCTCGCTGGTGAGCTTTTCCGCCAACTTCCCGCCGGCCGACCTGCTGCCGGCCGAAGCCTTGCGCCGGCTGCACGTCCACACCATGAAGGAGCTCGGCGCCGATGCCTGGGCCTACGGCGGCCCCGAGGGTTATCCCGGCTACCTGGAGGCCATCGCCCTGTGGCTGGCCAACGAGGGCGAAACCATCCCGGACGGCTGGGGCGTGCGCGCGGTGCCCGGTGCCCAGGCCGGCCTGGCCCTGGTGCTGGAGTCGCTCACCGTTCCCGGCGACCGGGTGCTGGTGGAAAGCCCCTGCTACGTGGGCGCCCTGGCCCTGATCCAGACCCTGGGCCGGGAACCGGTGCCGGTGCCGGTGGACCGCAACGGCATGAACACCGAACGGCTGGCCTCGCTGCTGCAGAAAGGCGATGCCAAGCTGCTGTTCACCGTGCCCACCTTCCACAACCCGACCGGACTGACCTTCGGCCGCACCAGGCGGGAACGGATTCTCGCCCTCACCAAGACCTACGGCGTGCCGGTGGTGGAGGACGACACCTACGGCGACCTGCGCTTCATCGGCGCCCGGATCCCCTCCTGCCGCAGCCTGCCCGGCGCCGAGCACGTGATCCAGCTGGGCAGTTTCTCCAAGTCCCTGGCTCCGGGCCTCCGGCTCGGCTACATCATCGCCCCGACCCGGATGCTGGAGCGCCTGAGCCCGGTGCAGGAAGTGCACAACATCTCGGTGCCCACCCTGTCCCAGGCGGTGGTGGGCCATTTCCTCGCCGAGGGCGGGTTCAAGCGCCACCTCTCCAAGCTGCGCAAGGCCCTGCGCGAGCGCCGGGACGCCATGCTGGAAGCGGTCCACGCCAGCTTTCCCAGGGATTCCGAAGTGACCGAACCCAAGGGCGGGATGCACCTCTGGGTGGTGCTGCCCGAGGACCTCTCCTCCCTCGACCTGCACCGCACCGCCATCGCCCACGGGCTGGGATTCGCCCCCGGGCCGTTGTTCTTCCCCGACGGCAGAGGCACCAACTGCCTTCGGCTCAACTTCTCAACCCATGAGCCAAGCGTCACCCGCGAGGCCATCGAGCGCCTGGGCGGGCTCATGCACCTCCGCCCCGACGCCTCCACCTAAAGGAGATCCCGTGAGTCCCCTCACAGCGCCACCCACCAACCTCGACATCCAGCTGGCCAACGAGCCGCTTTCCCCCGCCGAGCGGGCCAAGCGCATGCAGAACCCTGGGTTCGGCAAGGTCTTCACCGAATACATGGCGGTCATCCCCTACAACGAAGAGACCGGCTGGGGCCGGGGCACGATCAAGCCGTACGGCCCGATTCTGCTGGATCCCGCCGCGTCGGTGCTGCACTATGGCCAGGCGATCTTCGAGGGCTTCAAGGCCTACCGCCAGCCCGACGGCCATATCAAGAGCTTCCGTCCCGAAGCCAACGCCAACCGCTTCAACGCCTCAGCCCGGCGTCTGGCCATGCCGGAGATCCCGGTGGCGTTGTTCGTGGAGGCCGCCGACACCCTGGTCCGCCAGGTGCGCGACTGGGTGCCCACGGCGGTCGGCGAAAGCCTCTACCTGCGCCCCTTCATGATCGCCACCGAAGCGGCCCTGGGCGTCAAACCCTCCCATGAATATCTTTTCATCATGATCGCCTCGCCGTCCGGAGCCTACTTCCCCCAGGGCGTGAAGCCCGTCACGGTGTGGATCTCCGAGAACTATGTCCGGGCCGCGCCCGGCGGCACCGGTTCGGCCAAGTGCGCCGGCAACTATGCCGCCAGCCTGATCGCCCAGAAGGAGGCCAAGGCTGAAGGCTGCGACCAGGTGGTCTGGCTGGACGCCGTGCACCGCCGCTACGTGGAAGAGATGGGCGGCATGAACATCTTCTTCGTCTACCAGGAAGACGGCAAGACCGTGGTGGCCACCCCCATGCTCACCGGCACCCTGCTGCCCGGCATCACCCGCCTCACCCTGATGGAACTGGCCAAGGCCCTGGGCTTCACCGCCGAGGAGCGGCGCATCTCCGTGGAAGACTGGCAGCAGGCCCTCCAGGAAGGCCGCATGACCGAAGCCTTCGCCTGCGGCACCGCCGCCGTCATCACCCCGATCGGCACGGTCAAGTCCAACCACGGCGTGTGGACCATCAACAAGGGCGAATCGGGCCCGGTGGCCACCCAGTTGCGCAAGGCCCTGCTCGATCTCCAGCACGGACTGGTGCCCGACACCCATAACTGGATGCACGAGATCTGCTGATCAACAAAGGGCCAAAAAGAAGAGGACCCATCGCTGGGTCCTCTTCTTTTGGCTGGTGAAAGCTTAGACGGCAGGAGCCGCAGCGGCCTTCTTTTCCTTCTTGACCTTCTTGGCCTTCTTCGCGGGCTTGGCAGCGGGATCGGCAGGGGTGGCAGGCGCGGGGGTCGCGGCAGGAGCCTGGGCGTTCAGCGCGGGGGCAGCGGCGGGAGCAGCGGCATCCTTCTTCGCCTTCTTGACCTTCTTGGCCTTCTTCGCGGGCTTGGCGGCGGGATCGGCCGGGGCGGCAGGCGCGGGGGTCGCGGCAGGAGCCTGGGCGTTCAGCGCGGGGGCAGCGGCGGGAGCAGCGGCATCCTTCTTCGCCTTCTTGACCTTCTTGGCCTTCTTCGCGGG
>Ga0181535_10000188_pt1 | contig 96485 bp, 81 predicted proteins | sample PEATcosm2014_Bin_44_FD_119774 | JGI IMG/M metagenome (GOLD analysis project Ga0181535, IMG submission 119774) | Peatland microbial communities from MTU Mesocosm Facility, Houghton, MI, USA - PEATcosm2014_Bin17_30_metaG | ecosystem: Environmental > Terrestrial > Soil > Wetlands > Peat | place... | reverse complement strand
CCGAAACAGTCCAAGATTTGATCTGAGGCATACTGGAGAAAATCTTCGCTCAGCAAGTTCCTCCCCATGACCACAAAATACGATCGGGAATCAAGTTGAACACTATTTACGGATAAGCTCTAAGAGACTTAGGGACCAGGGACTAGGAGCCAACGGTTTGGTGATATGCGCCCTATCGTCTTGCCGCTTTCCTGTGGTCCACTAGAAATACCTGCCCATGCTGAAACGACTGGAAACCTACTTTGAATTCTCGCGCCTGGGAACCAACTGGCGCACCGAGATCCTGGCCGGCGTCACCACCTTCCTGACCATGGCCTACATCGTGCTGGTCAACCCGGCGATTCTCTCCGCCACGGGAATGCCGCTGGCCGCGATCACCGCGGCAACCTGCCTGTCGGCGGCCTTTGGCTCGATTCTGATGGGCGTGGTGGCGCGCTATCCCATTGCGTTGGCACCCGGCATGGGCCTGAACGCCTACTTCACTTACGCGGTGTGCATTCGCCTGCATATTCCCTGGCAGACGGCGCTCGGCGCGGTCTTTCTCAGCGGCGTGATCTTTCTGGCGTTGACCGCCAGCGGCATCCGCCAGAAGATACTGCACGCCATTCCTCACGAGTTGTACGCAGCGGTGGCCAGCGGCATCGGATTGTTCATCGCCCTGATCGGCTTTCGCAATGCCGGGCTGGTGGTGGGCGATCCGCAGACTCTGGTGGGATTGGGCAGCGTGCGCAACCCGAGCACCGCGCTGGCCCTGCTGGGACTGATCCTGATGGTGGCGCTGGAAGTGAAGAAGGTGCGCGGCTCGATCCTGATCGGTGTGGTCACGATTACCGGCGCGGCCTGGGCCATGGGACTGACCCACTGGGCGCCTGCGCCGGGCGGCTTCCACGCCCTGGCCGACACTGCCTTTAAACTCGACATTCGCGGCGCTCTCAACAAGGGGCTGCTGGAGATCATCTTTGTCTTCTTTTTTGTCGATCTCTTTGACAACCTGGGCACGCTGGTCGCGGTCACCAAGCGCGCCGGGCTGATCGAGCCCGACCACACCATTCCCCGCCTCAACCGCATTCTCTTCACCGACGCCGTGGCCACCCTCTTCGGTTCGCTGACCGGCACTTCGACGGTGACCAGCTACGTGGAGTCCACCGCCGGCGTGGCTGCGGGAGGCCGCTCGGGGGTCACGGCCATCGTCACCGGCATTCTCTTTTTGGGGGCCATCGGCGCGGCGCCGTTTGTGGGCATTGTGCCGGCCGCGGCCACCGCTCCGGCGCTGATTCTGGTGGGATCGATGATGCTGGCCACTATCGGCGAAATTCCCTGGAAGAATCCGCTGGTCGCCGTACCCGCCTTCTTGACGCTGGTGATGATTCCCTTTACCTACTCGATCGCCAACGGGCTGGGCTTCGGCATCATCTCCTGGGCGGTTCTGCATTTGATTGCCGGTAAGTTCCGGCGGCGGGAATGGCTCTTGTACGTGCTGGCCGCGCTCTTTCTGGCCCGCTTCATCTACCTGGGCAACAGTTGACAGCTTCTAGCTTCTAGCTGCTAGCTTCTAGCCCGTCTTCGCCGTATGCGGCAGGGTTGCGAACCTCGCCATTGCCTTCCAGATCGGGATAGCGGCTAGAAGCTGGAGGCTAGAAGCTGCATTTCCGTTGCCTGGATGGGTGCGCGCTTGCCGATGGGCGCGGAAAAAGTTCTCAACTCCCCGCATGGCAGCCTGTAGTATGGGTGGGAGGCTTGAGCCGCGCGCGGGCGTGCGGATTTTTGGGCCGGAGAAGCAGATGAAGACGACCTGGAAGCTGTGGTGGAAAGATCGGAAGAGCAGCGCGGATCGGGGTCCGGTGGTCTTCGCAGGTCCTGTACGCGGGGTGGCGCTGCGCCCGCTGACGCTGCCCAAATTGGCGCTGATCGCGGCCGGCTCACTGCTGCTGGCGCTGGGGCTCTCTTCTTGTGAAAACGTCGCCTCGAACACCGTGTCGGCCCTGGTCCGCGTCATCGATGCCTCCTATATCGCACAGACCGACTATGCCGAAGGGCTCAATTTTTACGTGGGAGGCACGGAGATCGCCACCGGCGCAGGCGAGGGGTTCATCAGCGGCTACGGCACGCTGCCCATATCGAACAGCGCCGCGGTCAAGGTGACTACCTCGGTGGGCAGCACCACGCTGGTTGCTACCAACGTCTCGTTGACCAAGGTCACCACGGGCAATCAGTTTTCCATCTTCCTCACCGACAACGGCCAGGCGCCCGCCAGCTACACCGTCACCGCGCTGCAGGATCAGAGCGTTCCGGCGGCCTCGGGGCACTCCGCCTTCCGCTTCATCAATCAGGCGCCGCGCGTCGGCGCTGTCGATATTTACTTGGTTCCCGGCAGCAGCACCCTGGCCAACACCATTCCCCTTTACACCAATCTGACCGTGGGCGCTACGACGGGCTACATCAGCTTCGCCTCACAGACGGTCACCATGTATATCTTGCCCGCCGGCACCGATCCCTCCTCGGCCAAGCTGCAATCCGTCGACAGCTTCGCGCTGACCGGCGGCGAGGTGCGCACCGTCATGATCATCGATGCGCAATTGACCACCAATCCCGCGGTCTCTGTGGTTGTCGCCGACGACGTGGATTAAAAGCAGGGACTAAGGGACTGAGGGACTAGCGAACAGGCACCAGTTTTTCTGAAGAGTGCGATGTCGCCTCCGCGCCTTTTTCCAGTGCGGGTCAGATGCACTCCTGCCGCGCCAGTGGCGTCTGCCGCACTGCAAGTGCCCGCAGCGCAGGTGCATGGGGTTATACTCTTGGGCAATGATCGTCCCTGCTGCCGCACCCGCCATTCCCGCCGCTGCCGCCACCTTCGGGCTCTACGCCCTGCTGCAAAACGCGACTATTCTGACCGTTTTTCTGGCGTTTATCGGTTATATGACCTCATTTTTCAGCCAGCGCATGCGCGACCGCCGGCGCGACAAACTGCGCCTGGTCAACAAGCGGCTCAATGAGTTTTATGGTCCGCTCTATGTCGCTTCCGAGGCCGGCAACATCGCCTACCGCGCCCTGCTCAAGAAGCTGGACAAGACCCAGAGCTATCCCATCCGCGACGAGGAGTTGCAGGAGTGGACCGCCTGGATGACCACCATCTTCTTCCCACTCAATGACATTCGCGAGAAGATCATCATAGAGAAGGCCTATCTGATCGTCGAGGAGCGGATGCCGCAATGCCTACTGGACTTTGTTACCCACGTGGTGGGCTACAAGGCGATCGTGGCCAAGTGGAACGAGGGCGACTTCACCGAGCGCCGCTCCAGCATCGGCTGGCCGCCGGAGTTCGACGTCTACGTGCGTGAATCCTATGCCGGCCTCAAAGCCGAACAGACCCGCCTGGTGCACAGCGCCCCCTGGCGCTTCTATTGGAAGATCGCGCAGAAGCGGAAAAAGGGGTGAGGCAGGGAACAAGGGAACGAGGGACCAAGGGAACAAGGAATGATCGTCGACTGGGGATATTGCCGATCGACGGGAAATGGAAATCGAAAGCGTTGATCTTTCATTTTTGAGATGTAGTCTTCAGAGAATTCAAGACCCTGTCTCACATTCGTGAGCAGGGAAAGCGCAAATTGTGCTCGTTCCCTCGTTCCCTCGTTCCCTTGTTCCCTTGTTTCTTCACCCCAGCATCTCCAGCAGCCGCAGCGTGGGTCCCGCCTGATTGACGGTATAGAAGTGCAGGCCGGGAGCGCCGTTGGCCAGCAGAGTCCGGCAGAGACGCGTCACGACACCGAGACCGAAATCAACCAGCGCCGCTTTGTCGTCCTGGAGTTCTTCCAGGCGCAGGCGCACCCAGCGGGGCAGGTCTGCGCCGCAGCCGCCGCAAAAGCGCACCGTATTGGCAAAGCCGGTAATCGGCAGTATGCCGGGCGTAATGGGGATGGTAATGCCCGCCTTCGCGCAGCGCTCCATGAAGTCGAAGTAGCTGTCGGCGTTGAAGAAGAGCTGGGTCAGCGCGCCGTCGGCGCCGGCCTCCACTTTGCGGCAAAAATGGTCGAAGTCCACACCGGGACTGGGGGCCTGGGGGTGCATCTCGGGGTAGGCGGCCACCTCGATTTTGAAGGCGTCGCCGTGCTCCTGACGGATGAAGCGGACCAGTTCGCTTGCGTAGTGAAAATCGCCGGGAGCTGAGGCGCTCATGGCCGTAGCCGGCAGATCGCCGCGCAGGGCGACGATGCGCTTGACTCCGGCCAGGCGGTAGCGACCGAGCAGGTCGGCGATGTGGGCCCGCGTCGAGCCCACGCAGGTCAGATGCGGCGCGGCCTCGACGCCGCTCTGGCGAGCAACCGTCATCAGCGTCTCGTAGGTGCCGTCCTGGCCCGAGCCGCCCGCGCCGTAGGTGATGGAGAAGTACGCGGGATGCGCCGCGGCAAGCTGGTCGATGACGGCAGGCAGCTTGGCCGCCGCCTCCGGCGTGCGTGGCGGAAAGAGCTCGAAAGATAGAACCGTCTTCATCTTCATGCGCGAATCACCCGTCCGTCGTTCCTATCAGCGAAGAACTCACCCATTATCGCAAAGCGCACGATGAAAGCTGCTCTTCGCTGTTGAAGTTCCATCAACGATTCGGGTTTCCGCTCATCTTTCCCCATCGTTCCTCGTGGCGGTCATCGCGGAAGAGCAAGGCGACGACGCGGCCCTGGGCGTCTCGCTCGATGACGATCCGGGAGATGCTCGACCCGCTGGGATAAAAGAGCATGTTGGCCGACTCGGCGGCTAGCTCGAATACATCGCCCTGCTGGCTCTTCTCATAGAGTTGATCCCCTTGGCGAAAGATGCTGGTTCCGGAGCGGCCGCCGGCGTCGCCATACTCCCCCTCCAGCGCTTCCATTTGGGCGGCGCTGAGCTTGATGGCAGCGGGATGCAGAGGCACAATGAGCCGCTCGGCAAAGGCAGTCTGCTCTGTTTTTCCGCCCGGCTTGGAGTCGGTGTGGTGCGCCAGCAGCCAGCGCGGCAGCTCCGGTTCGTTGTAGGCGCGGGTCCAGGAGTCGTGATGCAGCCCCTGATAGAGCCAGAGGCGAATGTGGCCATTGTTGGCCTTGACGGCCTCGTACATCAGCTCGCTCTGGCGAGCGTTGACGATGGGATCGTCGCTGCCGTGGAAGAGCCAAATGGGAGTCTTTCCCAGGGCGCGGGCGTACTCGGCGGGCAGGGTTGCGGCCTGCTGCCAGCGTTCCGGGGCGTAGCTCCAAAAGACGCCGCCGGAGGCTATGGCCACCGCTGCCCAGCGATGCGGATAGAGCCGCGCCAGCTCCCAGGAGCCGTAGCCGCCCATGGAGAGGCCGGTCAGATAGGTGCGTTGGGGGTCGGCGTGGAACTCGGCCGACTCCTGGTCCAGCGTGGCCATGGCCATTTGCAGCATCGCCGCATCGGTCCAGAAGCCGTTCAGCGGGCACTGCGGCAGCACCAGAATGAAGGGCCAGCGCTCGGGATGATCGCGCACCGCCTGCGGCAGTCCGACCTGCGTCTGCCACATTCCCTCCGCGCCACGCTCTCCGCGCCCATGCAGAAAGAGCACGATAGGCCACTGTTTGTGGTCGTCGCGCCGCCACTCCTCGGGTAAATAGACCTGAAAGCGGTAGGAGACCCCGTGCAGCACGATCTTGCGATTGAGAAAGCCGGTCTCCTGCTCCGGAGCCTTTGCGGCGCGGCGCGCCGAGGCCGCATGGACGGCCAGCGGTGCAGTCAAAAGGAAGGACAGGGTCAAAGGCGTCAAGAGAGCCGTCAAAAACCTGGAAAACCCAAACATAGGAGAACTCGAAGGCGGAATGCCGGACGGCTGGGGAGGCGCGTTTTGCCGGAGGCTTCCAGTGTGACCCATGGGTGGCGGCTCCGGCAACCTATTGTGCATTCTTTCTGTCTTCATAAGGAACTATTTACGAATCGCGTGCAACAATCAGGTTGAATACCGGCATGCATCCATGAACCAACTCGAAATCAAGCCCCTGGAACCCGGCGATCTTTTGGACCACTACCGCATAGAAGCCACCGTGGCCCGCGGCGGCATGGGTGTGCTCTATCGCGCCACCGACACGCACAGCGGCCTGCAAGTGGCCATCAAGGCGCCCAGCGCCGAACTCGAGTCCGACCCTATCCTGCTGGAGCGCTTCCACCGCGAGCAGGAGATCGGCTACGAGCTGAACCACCCCGGCGTGGTGCGCAGCTTCGAGCGCGAAGACCACAGCCGCATCTACATGGTGATGGAATGGGCCGAAGGCCGCCTGCTGCGCTCGATCCTCAACCAGGAGCACAAGCTGCCCATCGACCGCGCCGTCAAGCTGGCCAGTAGCCTCTGCGACGCCCTCGATTACATGCACAAGCACGGCGTGGTGCATCGCGACCTGAAGCCGGAGAACATTATGGTCGACGACCAGGACCGCGTCAAGATCATCGACTTCGGCATCGCCATGAAGGAGGACGCGCGCCGGCTGACGCACGTGAACGTCGCCGCCGCCATGGGCACTCCGGACTACATCTCTCCCGAGCAGGTCAAGGGCCTGCGCTGCGATCACCGCTGCGACATCTACGCGCTGGGCGTGATTCTCTACGAGATGCTCACCGGCCAGGTACCCTTTGCCAACGCCAACCCCCTGCTGGCCATGAACGACCGCGTCCTGAAGGACCCCAAGCCGGCGCGCAAGCTCAATCCGGAGATCTCGCCCGCCCTGCAAGAGGTGCTGGACCGCGCCCTGGAGCGCGACCCCCGCCATCGCTACTCCACCGCCGCCGATATGGCCTGGGACCTGGATCACCAGGAACAGGTGGATCTGCCTCCGGCGCAACGCAAGCCGCTGCTCGACAGCCTGCGTCTGCCCGCCAAACGCAAGCTGGCCCTCTACGCCGCCCTGGCGCTGGGACCCCTGCTGCTCTTCGCACTGATGATCGTGCTGTCCAGGCATTAAAGAGGCGGGGCCGCGCGCACTATACTGGTGGGCGTAGCTCACACCCGCTTCTGCGCGGCCTCAACGGCACCGCACTAACCCAGCGCGCTCGCCTAATACTTTCGCTCCAGTGGTGTCTGCAACACAGATGGTCGTTCATGTTTTGTGAAAGGGCATGACTTTAGTCGTGCCGCAAACGGCATAAAATGGGCTGGGCTTTAGCCCCTGAGGAAAGCTCTCTTTCGGATTTCTTCCATTGATGGTCATCGGAAAAGGAAACTATATGCGACGGACACCACGAGAGGAGTAAAAACTCAATCCACGCGAAACAAGGCCCGTTTCAATCGAGCAGATACTTAAACGGAAAGGTATTCGATGAACACAAAACTCGTTCTCCGGCATTTTCTTCTTTTTCTTTTTGCATGTGGTTGTTGCTTCTCACCAAGCCTGCTATTGGCGCAGAACAGCTCCGGCGCGGTGGGCATCTTTACCGGCCAGTTGGATGTGGGCAGCGTGACGCCGCCCGGCGCTTCGGTCTACGACGCCGCAACCGGCACTTACACAATCGACGCCGCGGGCACGAATCTATGGTCCACCACCGATGGTTTTCATCTTCTTTGGAAGAAAGTCAGCGGAGACCTCTCGCTGACCGCGGAGATGAATTTTCCCGTCACTGCAGGGAATCCCAGTCCCCATCGCAAGGCGGTTCTGATCTTTCGCCAGACGCTGGATGCGGACGGCGTCTATGCCGACGCGGCGCAGCATGGCTCCGGCTTGACGGCGCTGCAATACCGCCGCAGTAAAGGCGCAACTACCCAGGACATCGAATTGAACATCGCCGCGCCGCGCCGTGTGCGGCTGGAGAAGCGCGGCGACACCATCACCCTGTTTCTCAGCATGGGCAACGAGCCATTGCATCCGGTGGGCGCTTCCATCAAGATGCACTTCGAGGGGCCGTTCTACGCGGGAATCGGCGTCTGCTCGCACAATCAGGCAGTGGTGGAGAAGGCGACCTTTACGCATGTCGAACTGAAAGCGCTGACCCAGCCCACGGTTGCAACTGAAAAGGTTCTCTACTCGACGCTGCAAACCATCGGCATCGAAGACAACTTCCGCCGCGCAACGGTGATTGCCAACGAGCGCGGGTATCTGGAAGCTCCCAACTGGAGCCGCGACGGCAAGACGCTGGTCTTCGACCGCGATGGACGCATCTGGACGGTTCCTGCCGAGGGCGGGAAGCCCGCCGCGTTGGACACTGGCAACGCCATTCGCTGCAACGGCAGCCATGGTTTCTCGCCCGACGGCGCGCTGCTGGCGATCACCTGCGCCACGACCGAAAACCCCGACGCCCGCGTCTATCTCGTGCCCGCGGGCGGCGGCGCGCCGCGCATCTTGACCGCGCATCCGCAATCGTACTTCCATAGCTGGTCGCCCGACGGCAAAACCATTCTCTTCACCCGCCCCGATCACGGATCGCTCAATATCTTTGCCATTCCCGCTGCCGGAGGTGAAGAGAAAGCCTTGACCACGGGCAGCGGCACCAGCGACGACCCGGACTTTTCAGCCGACGGGCAGAGCATCTACTTCAACTCGGATCGCGCCGGCGGCCCCATGCAGATTTGGCGCATGAATGCAAACGGCAGCCACCCCGAACAGGTCACCCATGACAGCTTCAACAACTGGACCCCGCATCCCTCGCCCGACGGCAAATCCATCGTCTTCATCAGCTATGACAGAGATGTAAGCGGCCATCCCGCCAACAAAGACGTTGCCCTGCGCATTCTGAATCCGCAAGACGGACAGATTCGCGTGCTGGTGAATCTTGTCGGTGGAGCGGGGACGATGAACGTGCCCTCCTGGGCGCCCGACAGCAAGAGTCTAGCCTTTGTGAGCTACCAGATGCTTCCGGCGGCGGAGAGCGGATCGACCGAGTAGAGGAGCTGCGCTGGAATGTTGTTTGGCCTCTTCAACGCAGAACGGCCGCCCCTTGGGAAACTCAGGGGCGGCCGTTGCTGTCTTCGGTTGTCTTGCAGGTGCAACAGGGAGCTTAGCGCTCCGTCTTGCGCCAGTTGATGAGATCGCCCAGAGTGGTAGTCGAGCTGGAGACGGGCGCCTTGTGGGCCGTATCCTTGTAGTGCTCGACCTGGGCGCGGCTGGCTTCGTGGCCCACGGCGCGCAGGCTGAGGCCCACCTTCTTCTCTTCCACGTTGATCTTGATGATCTTGAACTCGTGTTCCTGACCCTGATCGAGCTTGCTGGTGCCGTCGTCGCCGGCCTCGGAGATGTGGCAAAGTCCCTCCACGCCCTCCGCGATCTCGACAAAAGCGCCAAACTGCGCGGTGCGCAGCACCTTGCCGTGCACCACATCGCCCACGCGATGAGCGGCGAAGAAGCTCTCCCAAACGTCAGGCTGAAGCTGCTTGATGCCCAGCGAGAGGCGGCGGTTCTGCGGCTCGACGCCAAGAACGACTGCCTTGACCTTCTCACCCTTCTTGACGATCTCGGAAGGATGCTTGACGCGCTTGGTCCAAGAAAGATTGGACACGTGCACCAGGCCGTCGATTCCGTCTTCGATCTCGATGAAGGCGCCGAAGTCGGTGAGGTTGCGGACGCGGCCCTCGACGATGGTTCCAGCCGGGTAGCGCTCGGTGAGGTTCTCCCAGGGATTCTCCATCAACTGCTTCATGCCCAGAGAGATGCGGCGATCCGACGGATTCACGCTGAGAACCACCGTCTCGACTTCATCGCCCGGCTTGACCAGCTTGGAGGGATGCTTGAGGCGCTTGGACCAGGTCATCTCGGAGAGGTGAACCAGGCCCTCGATGCCCTGTTCGAGCTCAACAAACGCACCGTAATCGGTGACCGAGAGAACGCGGCCATGGACGTGTGCGCCCACGGGATAGCGCTCGGTGGCGTCGAGCCACGGGTCGGGCGTGAGCTGCTTGAAGCCCAGCGAGACGCGCTGCTTGTCCTTGTCGAACTTGAGCACCTTGACCTGGATCTCGTCGCCGACGTTGACCAGGTCGCGAGGGTGAGTCAAACGGCCCCAGCTCATGTCAGTGATGTGCAGCAGCCCGTCGATGCCGCCCAGATCCACGAACGCGCCGTAGTCGGTGAGGTTCTTGACGGTGCCGGTGAGCACGGTGCCCTCGCCCAACTGATCGAGGGTGGTGGTGCGCTTGGCGTTCTGCTCTTCTTCCAGAATCTCTTTGCGGCTGACCACAACGTTGCCGCGCTTCTTGTTCAGCTTGATGACGCGGACTTCAATCTGCTGGCCGAGATACCCGTCGAGGTTGCGCACGGGGCGAATCTCGAGCTGAGAACCGGGCAGAAAGGCCTTGAGGCCGATGTCGACCGTCAGACCGCCCTTGACGCGGCTGACCACCGTGCCGATGACCGGAGTCTTGTCGGCGGCAGCCTTCTCGATCACGTCCCACACGCGCATGCGCTGAGCCTTGTCGAAGCTGACCAGGTAGCCGCCCTCCGGCTCCTCCCGCTCGATAACCACGTCGATGGTGTCGCCGGCGTTGAATTTGACCGCCCCGGTGTGATCGAGAACCTGCTCGATCGGCACCATGCCCTCGGACTTGAGGCCCACATCCACGATGAGAAACTTCTCGCTCTGCTTGAGCACCGTGCCGGTGACGATCTTGTCGCCATAGGCTTCGACGGCTGCGGCTTCGGCGGCCTGTTCACGCTCGAAGGCGGCCAGTGCGGCGGAGAAGTCTTCCATCGACTCCAAACCCTGCTCGAAGGCCACTGCATCCGCATGTGCGGCGGCGGCTTCCAGTGCAGGCACGTCGGCATCCTGGCCGGCAATTTCCTCGGCAGGCGCGTGGGCGGCTTCCACCACCGGCGCGGCAACTGCTTCCACCACGGGGAGTTCAGCCACCGGGGCTTCGACCACAGCCGCGACGACGGTCTCCAGGATGGGCTCGGGCTGCGCGGGAACTTCCGCAACGGCTTCCACCGCCGCTACCGGCTCGGCTGCGACGACGGCCTCAACGACAGGCGCGGCCACGGCTTCGACGGCAGGTTCGGCTACGGCCTCGACGACAGGCTCGGTTGGGGCATCGGCGTCCAGCGCGGGTGCTTCGACAGCAACAGCAGGCTCAGGGGTGGACGTGGATTCGGACGACGGCTGCACCAGCTCCGTCGCAGGTTCGAGGACTTCCAATTCGGTATTCAGGGTTATGCTCTCGGGTTCGGGATTGAGGACGTTTGCCATTACGACATGCTCCGCGATTCCAGGCTCCCGCGACGATCGAATGCTTGCCGCTGGGGTGCTCCCTCGACCGCGGTTGCCGCCAGCGAGGGAAAAGTGGCCATCTCCCTGCCGGTGCATCGTGTTGTCTACGCTGTGTTTCCGCAGAGACAGCCGCGCCCGCCAGCCAGGCTGACGGAAAAAAGGCTGATCTACTTGGGAAACACCCGGCAGGCAACGCTTTGCTGGAGGGCGGCCGCAGCTCGCTGCTGGAATCCACGCAGTAAGCCACGCTCCTGAGTGTAGCAACCCCCTCTCCGCCGCGTCAATGTAAACTCTGCGCCAAGATATTCGCGCAGCGAGCTTTGGAGCATTAAAAATGGCCCATTATTTGTTGAAACGGCTTTTCGGAGCGGCGGAGAATGGCCGAGTCAGAAAGCTCAAACGCCCAGCTCACCCTTGACCGCCCGCCAGGAACGGGAACGCCTAGCCTTGATATCACTCTCGCCGTGGAGGACCTGCGCTGCTTCCCGAACCGTGAGGCTATCGTCGTCTATGTCCACCAAGCGTTTGGGGTGCATCTCTTGCCATACATGTATTGCTATATCTTCCCGACGGCATCGAGCATGTGGCCAAAATAGTCGCGCGCTCGGAGCGGGTGACGGCTCAAATGGGAACGGCTTCAGCCAGCACCTTGCTGCGAAAGGCCGTGGGGAGGAACTTTGGCGTGCGCAGGTCGACTTTGACCCCGACAGCAGCCTCCAACTCGATTTGCAGCTTGGCAAGGTCGAGCAGGCTAGTCTCCGGCGAGGGATCGACGAGGAGATCAAGATCGCTGCCTTCGGCGTCGGCGCCATGCACCACGGAGCCGAAGAGGCGCGGATTGGCCATGGCGGAATCCAACACCATCCGGCGGATGGCTTCGCGGTGCTGCGGAAGTATGTCCGAGGGCCTCATGCACGCTATCTTACCGCAGAGTGGGATGATTACTCGGCTTTGAACGCCTCGCGCGCGGCGGCAATAGTAAGGGCGATTTCAGCCGCGCCGTGGGCCGTGCCGAGGAACATGGCTTCAAATTGCGAGGGCGGCAGCCAGATGCCCCGATCGAGCATCGCCCGATGGAAGCGGCCGAAGGAGAAGGTGTCGCTCTGCGCGGCTTCCGCGTAGTTGCGCACGGGGCCGGTGGTAAAGAACCAGGTCCACATGGAGCCGACGCGGTTGAGCGTCAGCGGTATGCCGGCCTGGGCGGCTTCGGCGGCGACGCCCTCGGCGACGGCTTTGGCCGTGGCTTCGAGCTGGGGATAGACCGCGGCGGCGTGCTCCTGCAAGTAGCCCACCGTCGCCAGCCCGGCGGCCATGGCCAGCGGATTGCCGCTCAGAGTCCCCGCTTGATAGACGGGGCCAAGGGGAGCGAGCAGGTCCATGAAGCGGCGTTTACCGCCGAATGCGCCTACCGGCAGGCCTCCGCCCAGAATCTTGCCCAGCGTGACCAGGTCGGCATCCACGCCGTAGAGCTCCAGTGCGCCGCCCAGCGCCACGCGGAAGCCGGTCATGACCTCATCCACAATCAGCAGCGCGCCTTCGCGCTGGGTGAGCGTACGCAGGCCGGCCAGGTAGCCGGGCGCGGGGGGAATGCAGCCGGCATTGCCGACGACAGGCTCCAGAATGATGGCGGCGATTGCGCCGGGGTGGGCGGCAAAGGCGGCTTCCACGGCTGCCAGATCGTTGTAGGGCAGCGCCAGGGTGAGCTGTGCGATCTCCTCGGGAACACCGGCCGAGCCGGGAATGCCGAGGGTCGCCACGCCCGAGCCAGCCTTCACCAGAAGCCCGTCGGCGTGGCCGTGATAGCAGCCCTCGAACTTGACCACGATCTTGCGCCCGGTGGCGGCGCGGGCCAGCCGGATCGCCGACATGGTGGCCTCGGTGCCGGAACTGACAAAGCGCAGCTTCTCGATGACCGGGTAGCAGGCGACGACCCGCTCGGCCAGATCCGCCTCGGCTGCGGTGGAAGCGCCAAAGCTGGCCGAGTTGCGCGCCGCCTGCTGAATGGCCTCGACCACCGGGGGAAAGGCGTGGCCCAGGATCATCGGTCCCCAGGAGCCGAAGTAGTCCAGAATACGATTGCCGTCGGCGTCGGTGAGCCAGGCGCCCTCGGCGTGGTCGATAAACGGCGGCGCGCCCCCTACGGCGCGAAAGGCCCGCACCGGAGAGTTGACGCCGCCGGGAAAGAAGCGCTCGGCGCGCTGTTGCAGGGCCTGGGAACGGGTGCGGAGAGGGGCGGAGATTTCGCTCATGATGGCTTAAGTATAAGGTGACGGCGTCTCCAAGCTTTACTCAGGGCTTCATGGCTTCCTCAGCCATTTCGCGCCGTACCTGCCGCACCAGGTTGACAACATCCTCCTCGTTCTGAACATTCGCCATCTTGGCGGACATTGTACCGTAGGAACGAATCTCTTCCCACGCTCTTTCTTGCTGGTAGTGGCGCAGTGCCTCGCGCAGCAGTTCGCTCATGGTGCGGTTCTCGGCTTTGGCAAGAGCCTGGGCCTGCTCGAAGAGGGCGGGGGGCAGCGTGATGGAGACAACTTTAGTGGTTCTCATGCCGCCACCATGACTCCGTAGGTCAAAGAAGGCAAGGGCAGCGCTCAGGCCGCCCTGCTTGCCCCCTCGCCTACTCTGGAGGCCCGACCGTAATCACAAAGTACGAGGCCGGATCGGTCTTGCTGGCGTTGGTGACGTAGTGGTCGTCGCCGGCGATGCACAGGCCCATCTCGCCAGCCTTGAGCGTTCGAGTGACTCCCGCGGTCATCAGCGTCACTGTGCCTTCGCGCACAAACCACATCTCGGAGTGCTTGTGGTGCTCGATGGGCTCGGCGGGTGCGCCGGGAGCGAGAAAGGTGACGTGCGCCTCCAGGCGGATGTTGTCGGGCAAGGCGCCGATCAGGAAGCGGTGCGAGGTGCGCGCCGGGCGCTGCGACCCATAGGCCTCGCCCCAGGCGTACTCGCCCGAGGCCAGTTTAGGCAGCGCGGCGGGTAGCGCGCCAGGTAGCGAGGCAGACTGTTCGGTTTTGGACTGGGCCTGTGCGGCCGGCGTCAGAGCGGGCAGCGCCAACAACATGGGCAAAAGTGCGGAAAACTCGCGACGATCCATGGTTCCTCCTGAGGTGCGAAGAAGATAGTAGCGGCAGCGGCAAAGAACCGGCAATCCCCGCCGATAAGAAGCCCGTTCACCGTTCGAAATCGGACAGTCCCTGGCGTGAACGGTCACCCGCGCCTGTGCTGTCGTCCTCGTCTTCCTTCTAACCCGTTTAGATTGAGTGAGCCCGTGCGCCCGTGCTGTGGCACAGCAAGTGCTTCTATTCAGGTCGATGGATATCGCACGCCCAGACTTATTGCTGAAGAGGAAGCGCCGCTTTGTGGCGTTTGTTGTAGCCGCGTTGGCGATGTTGGCGATGGCTTTGATCTTCGTCTATCGCCTCAAGCCGGCTGCTCCCACCGTGGACCGCTCGACAATCTGGCCGGATACGGTCAAGCGCGGCCCCATGATTCGCCAGGTGCGGGGTTCGACGGGAACCCTGGTTCCGCGCGAGGACCGGCTGCGGTTAATCCCTGCCGAGACCGAGGCCACGGTGACCCGCATTCTCGTCTTGCCCGGCACCCACGTCGAGCCCAACACCGTATTGATGGAACTGGTCGATCCGCAATTGACGCAAGAGGCCATGAATGCCGGCCTGGCGTTGAAGGCCGCGCAGAGCGAATACCACAACACCCAGGTGAAGCTGGAGAACGATCTGATGACGCAGAAGGCCGGCGCCGCCACGGTGGGCTCGGACTACAGCCAGGCCAAGCTGCAGGCGCAGACCGACAAGGCGCTCTTCGATCTGGGCGTCATCTCCGGCCTGACCTACAAAGCCTCGCAGAGCAAGGCCGACGAGTTGACCACGCGCAATCAGATAGAGGCCGACCGCCTGACAATGAATGAGAAGGTGATCGTATCGCAACTGGCGGTGCAGCAGACGCAGGTGGATCAGGCGCGTGCATTATTCCAACTCAAGCAGCAGCAGTTGGCCGCCCTGCACGTCACCGCCGGCATCAGCGGAGTGTTGGTGGACCTTCCCCATCAAGTGGGCGAGCACGTAGCCCCTGGCGTTACGCTGGCCAAGGTGGTGCAGCCCGACCAGTTGAAGGCCTCGCTGAAGATCGCCGAGACTCAGGCCCGCGATATTCAGATCGGCCAGCCGGCCTCGATTGACACCCACAACGGCGTCATTCCCGGCCGGGTGCAGCGCATCGACCCGGCCGTGCAGAACGGAACCGTCACGGTTGACGTAGAACTCACTGGGCCGTTGCCGCAGGGCGCGCGTCCCGACCTGAGCGTGGATGGAACCATCGACCTGGAACGCATGAGCGATGTGCTGTATGTGGGCCGCCCGGCGCTGGGCAACGAGAATTCGACGCTGAGCCTCTTTCGTCTGGACACCGACGGCAAGGGCGCAACGCGTGTGCCGGTGAAGGTGGGACGAGCATCGGTCAACAGCATTCAGGTGATTGAGGGGCTTAAGGAAGGCGACACCGTCATCCTCTCCGACATGTCGCGCTGGGACAACGTAGATCGCATCCGGCTGGAGTAGGAGCAGTAGTCAGTGAACAGTGGTCAGTAATCAGTTACGACCGCTATCTCTGACAATCAATCATCGTCCACTGTCCACCGGCAACTGAAAACTGAGAACTGACAACTGACCACTGCGAGGACATCATGGCATCGAACGGCACATTGATTGAGATTGAGGATCTGACCAAGGTCTTTTACACCGACGAAGTGGAAACGCACGCTTTGAGCGGCATTCACCTGAGCATCTCGCGGGGCGAGTACCTGGCCATGTCCGGTCCCTCGGGCTGCGGCAAGTCGACGCTGCTGTCGATCATGGGTCTTTTGGATACGCCCACCGGCGGCAGCTATCGGTTGCACGGCAAGCCGGTAGAGAACCTCAGCTTCAGCGAGCGCTCGCGCATTCGCAATCAAGAGATCGGCTTCATCTTTCAGAGCTTCAATCTGATCGGCGATCTTACGGTCGCAGAGAATGTGGAATTGCCATTGACCTATCGCGCCGGCATGGCTTCTGCCGAACGCAAGAAGCGCGTGAAAGAAGCGCTGGAGCGGGTTAATATGGCGCACCGCATGAAGCACTATCCCGCGCAGCTTAGCGGCGGCCAGCAGCAGCGCGTGGCCGTGGCGCGCGCGCTGGCTGGTGCGCCGTCGATTCTGCTGGCCGACGAGCCCACCGGCAATCTCGACTCCAAAAACGGAGAAGCGGTGATGCATCTGCTGGCCGATCTGCATCGCGAAGGCTCGACCATCTGCATGGTTACGCACGATCCGCGCTTTGCCAAACATGCTCAGCGCGAAGTACATCTCTTCGACGGCAAGGTGGTCAGCGAAACCGAATTGAAGAAGCTCGAAGAAGAAGTCGAGGCCTGAAGATGAGAAGTCTTCTACAGGATCTTCGCTACGCGTTGCGGCAGTTGCGCAACAACCCGGGGTTCACCGCGCTGGCGGTGATTACGCTGGCGCTTGGCATAGCTGCCAACGCCACCATCTTCAGTTGGATCGAGTCGACGCTACTGGACCCCATTCCCGCGGCTCCGCATACCGCCAACATGATCTCGATCATGCTGGGAGAGCGCAGCGAGCATCCGACTCCACCGTTCTCCTATCCGGACTACGTGGATCTGCGCGGCAGTGCGCGCAGCTTTACGGGCCTGCTTGCCTATCACGACGATTACATGGCGATTACCGGCTCCGGCAAGCCGCAGCGCATCTACGGCGCGCTGACTTCGGCGAATTACTTCGAGGTACTGGGCGTGCGGCCCATTCTTGGTGGAACCCTGATCTCGACCCAGGCCAATGAACGCCAAGGTGCGGCAGAGGCGGTGCTGGGGTACGATCTGTGGCAGAACCGCTTTGCAGGCGATCCCGCCATTGTGGGCAAAACCATTCAGCTCAACCTTCATCCCTACACCATCGTCGGCGTCGCGCCCAAGGGCTTTCAAGGATGTAAGTCGGGCTTGCGCTCGGAGATATGGATTCCCTTGGGGATGGCCCCACAACTTTGGGGTTACAACGGCGTAGCCGATAGACGCGGAGCATACTGGCTTCAGGTGCTGGGGAAGCTGAAGCCCGGCGTTGAACCGCACCATGCGGTCAGCGAATTGAATTTGCTCATGCAGCACATCGCCGAGAGCTACCCGGAGACGCATCAGGCCTCCAACGTCATCTCCGCCGATCCACTCTGGCGCTCGCCCTTCGGCGCCAACGTCTACCTTTACGGCACCCTGCCTATGCTGCTGGCGCTAGCCGCGGCACTGCTGTTGCTGGCCTGCGCCAACGTGGCCAATCTGCTGCTGGTGCGCTCGGTGGGCCGACGCCGCGAGTTTGCCATTCGTCTCTCCATGGGCGCAAGCCGTTGGCGAATCGTGCGTCAACTGCTGGCGGAGAACATGCTGATTGCCCTGGGCGGCGGCGGTGTTGCTCTGGCGCTCACTTTGTGGACGGCTGGCTCACTCTCTGCCTTCATGCCTTCCACAACGCTGCCGCTCTCGCTCAACGGCCATGTCGACGCCACCGTGTTTCTGGCTACTCTGCTGGTCTCTATTTTGACCGCGGCAATTGCCGGCGTCGCTCCGGCCATGCGCGCCTGCAGCCTGTCTCCCGTATCGGTTTTGAAGGATGAGGCGCTGAGCACCTCCGGCGGGCTCTCCAAGTCCCGCCTCACCAGCAGCCTGGTCGTTGCACAGGTCGCTCTTTCGCTGCTCTTGCTTACTTGCGCAGGCCTCTTTATGCGCAGCCTTCAGAATGCACAAAGCGCCGATCCCGGATTCGATTCCAGCCATGTGCTGCTGGCTACCTTCGACCTGGACCCCATGGGCTACAACAATGCGAATGGAATGGAGTTCGAGCGCCAGGTAGCGGAGCGGGTGGGGCAATTGCCCGGCGTTCAATCCGCAACCCTGGCCGACTTCTCGCCTCTCAACTTCACCATTCACTCCGATGGTGTGCAGCCCGAGGGCTATATGCCTCCTCCGCATCAAGCCGTCGAAGCAGATTGTGGAATCGTGGGGCCTGGCTATCTGCAAACCCTGCGCACTCCACTGATCTCGGGACGGGATTTCACTGCCCAGGACAATGCGGATGCCCAGCCGGTAGCCATCGTTAACCGGGCTTTTGTCGATCGCTACTGGCCAGGCCAGAATGCCATCGGCAAGCGCGTACAGACCGGCGGGCGATGGTACACAGTCGTGGGCGTGGCGGGCAACGGAAAGTATCGCCGCCTGATCTATCAAGCCGCACCGCTCGTCCTGCTGCCCCTGATGCAGCGCTACGAAAGCGAGGTGACTCTGCATGTGCGCACCAGTGGGGATCCACTGGCTCTGGCGTCATCTGTCCGGCAGACCGTCCATGAGATCAACAGCGACCTCCCGCTCTTTAACATCACCACACTGCAGCGCGACATGCAGACGGGCAGCGTCTTCGAGCGCATCGTAGCGGACTTCGCGGGCTGTTTTGGCTTGCTGGCATTGATTCTCGCGGCGGTGGGCATATACGGCGTGGTCGATTACACCACGCGCCAACGCACCCATGAGATTGGCATTCGCATCGCGCTTGGCGCGACGCGGCCGGTCGTATTCCGGCAGGTACTGCGCCAGGGCCTGCGCCTGGCCATGACCGGACTTGCTGTCGGCTTGATCGTCTCGCTGGCTTGCACACGCTTTCTGCGCGGCCTGCTCTATGGCGTAGGAGCCACCGACTGGTTCACCTACGTCGCCGTCGCGTTCGCGCTCTGCTTGGTGGCGCTGGCGGCCTGCCTTATCCCCGCCCATCGCGCCGCTTCCATCGAACCGATGCAGGCATTGAGAACGGAGTAAGACCATGATTGAATTGAAGAGCGTTGAGCGCAGTTACAAGACCGGACCCGCAAAAACATGGGTGTTGAGGCGCATTGGAGTGACCATTGCGGAGGGCGAGTTCGTCACCGTGATGGGGCCGTCGGGAGCGGGCAAATCGTCGCTGCTCAACGTGCTTGCGCTGCTCGACGATGGCTGGGCGGGCGAGTATTGGTTTGGCGAAACCGCTGTTCATAAGCTCAACCGCAAGCAGCGCGCCGATCTGGCCCGGCTGCGCATCGGCATGGTCTTTCAGAGTTATCATCTGCTCGACGACCTCACCGTGGCCGAGAACATCGACCTGCCGCTCTCCTACAAGAACCTGCCGGCAAAAGTCCGGCAAGGGATGGTGGCCGACATTCTCGATCGCTTTCAGATCGTGGCCAAAAAGGATCTTTATCCCAGTCAACTCTCCGGCGGGCAGCAGCAACTGGTGGGCATTGCCCGCGCCGTGGTTCATGCGCCCGCGCTGCTGCTGGCCGACGAGCCGACCGGCAATCTGCACTCATCGCAGGCGCGCGAAATCATGGAACTCTTCAGCGAACTCAATCGCGCCGGCACTACCATCGTGCAGGTAACCCACTCGGAGACCAACGCCCGCTATGGTTCGCGGATCGTCGAACTGCGCGATGGATGGATTACCCGCGATGAGGCTATCGCCCATGCGGTAACGGAGGCCATCGCACAGTGAACCCTTCCATTCAACGTCTGTTTCCGCATGTGCAGGTCATCGCATCGGTGTTTTTGTTGCAGGTGAATCTGGCTCTGGCCATCGATCCACCAACTGCGCCCTCCACCGCGGAGAAGACAGTGCCCTTCGAGCAACTGCTGCGGCCTTCTTACAACCCGATCAATGCGTATCGCGGCAAGATGGTAGCCGCGCCCAGCATGGCCAACTCGGCGCGGCTTGATTCGCTGGTGCGCGATGGCAAGATTTATCTCTCTCTGAGGGACGCCATCGATTTGGCGCTCGAAGACAATCTTGATATGGTGATCGCGCGCTACAACCTGCCCATTGCGCTCACCGATATTCAACGCACGGCGGCGGGCGGCTCGGTGCGCGGCGTCAATACCGGCGTGGTTTCGGGCACACCGGGAGGCGGCCAGGGCGGCTTCGGCACGAGCGGCAACGGCGCGGGGGCGGGCGGAACTACAGGCGGCGCAGGCGGCGCGGGTTCTGGAGCTTCTGGCATTGTTTCGTCCACGCTGGGTACGGGCACTTCGGTCTCGGGCTACGACCCGGTTGTCAGCGCCAATGTGTACGTGGATCACGCCTCCGAGCAACTGACCAACTTCCAGGTGGAGGGCGTTCCCATCTACAAGATCAACACAGCGGTGGCCAATGCCTCCTATAGTGAGGCCTTCCCTACCGGCAGCAGCGTGCAGGTGACGTGGGACAATAGCCGCGAGACCTCCAACGGCAAGTACGATTACTTCAGCCCTTCCTATTCCTCTTCGGTCCAGGTGGTCGCGCAACAGCAGCTCTTGGCCGGCTTTGGATTGGGGCCGAACCTGCGCTTTCTGCGCATTGCCCGCACCAATCGCAAGATTTCGGACATCGCCTTCCGCGCCCAGGTGATTGCCACGGTTACCCAGATCTGCGATATGTACTGGGATCTGGTCAGCGCCTATGAGAATGAACAGGTGGGCGAACGCTCGGTGGCCTTTGCCGCGGAGACGTTGAGCGCCAGCCGCAAACAGCTCGAGTTGCAGGCGATTCCGGAGATGGAAGTATTGAAGGCGGAGGGCGAGTTAGCCAACCGGCAACAGGACCTGACCATTGCCCGCACCAACCTCGAGTTGCAGGAACTATTGATGAAGAACGCAATCACCCGCACCCTCGACAACCCCATGTTGGAAGAGATGCCCGTAGTCCCTGTCGATCCCATCGGCACGCGGGTGCAAAGCGCTCCCGAGCCGGTACAGGATATGATCGCATCGGCGCTGAAGAGCCGCACCGAGTTGCAGGAGTCGAGCCTGGATCTGGAGAATCGCGAGTTGAGCCGCAAGACCGCACGCAACGCACTGTTGCCGAATCTCAGCGTGTACGGCGCCTATGCCGGAACGGGCGCGGCTGGCTCTATGAATCCGCTGTACTATAGCCCCTCTACGAGCACCACGCTGCCCGCGGGCTACGGAGGCGCACTGGAAGATGCTTTGAACAACACTGCGCCCGAGTATCGCGTGGGCTTTTCTTTGAACATTCCTCTGCGCAACCGCGTGGCCAAGGCCGACCAGGTGCGCACGGAGCTTGAATATCGCCAGTCGCAGGTCTATCTTGAAGAGTTGAAGAAGCGCATTCGCATTGAGGTACGCAATGCGCGCTATGCTTTGGAGCAGGGCGCCAGTCGCGTGGATGCGGCGCGCAAGGCCCGCGACCTGGCCCAGCGCACATTGGATATTATGCAGAAGGAACAGAAACTGGGCGCTGGATCGAACCAGCAGACACTGGCGGCGGAGCACGATCTGGCCTTGGCCGAATCTGCGCTGGTCACCGCCGAAACGGCCTATGAGAAGGCGCGCATTGAAGTGGGCCGCGCTACCGGTTCGGTGTTGGAAGAGTACGGCATCTCGATCGCCGACGCCCAGGCAGGCACTGTGGAGGCAAGCCATCTCCAATAAGGAAGCATCTATTCGCGTTCTTGTCGCCGACGATCAGCCGCCCATTCTTGAAGCGCTGGAGCTGCTGCTTCGTCCACAGGGCATTGCCGTCGATTGCGTGCGCTCGCCGTATTTGCTGCTGGAGGCGCTGGGCGAGCGCGATTACGACGTACTGCTGATCGACCTCAACTACACCCGCGACACCACCTCCGGACAGGAGGGCCTGGATTTGTTGGCCCGCATACAGGAGTTCGATGCGCGCTTGCCGGTGATTGTGATGACCGCCTGGGGAAACATCGATCTGGCGGTCGAAAGCATCAAGCGCGGGGCACGCGATTTTGTGCAGAAGCCGTGGGAGAACGAGCGTCTTCTCTCGCTGATTCGCGTTCATGCGGAGTTACACCAGGCGTTGCGCCGCGCTCGGCAACTGGAGATGGAGAACCGCCTGCTGCGCGCCGAGGGCATGCCGGAGTTCATTGCCGGCGCGGCATCCATGCAGAAGGTTCTGGAATTGATTGCGCAGGTTGGGCCGAGCGATGCCAACGTGCTCATCACCGGCGAACACGGCACTGGCAAAGAGATTGTGGCCAAGTTGCTCCACGCGGCCTCGCCCCGCGCGCGCATGCCGCTCGTGGCCGTGAATGCGGGCGGACTGCCCGAGGGAACCTTTGAGAGCGAGATCTTCGGCCACGTCAAGGGCGCCTTCACAGATGCGCGCACCGATCGCGTGGGCCGCTTCGAACTGGCCAACAACGGCACGCTCTTTCTCGATGAGATTGCCAATGTACCGCTGCGCCAGCAGGCCAAACTGCTGCGCGTTCTGGAGACCGGCGAGTTGGAGCGCGTGGGCTCGTCGCAAACCAGGCGCGTGGATGTGCGCCTGCTCTCCGCTACCAACGCGGATCTGCAAGAGGAAGCCAAGGCCGGCAACTTCCGCGAAGATCTGCTCTTTCGCCTCAATACGGTGGAGATTCATTTGCCCGCATTGCGCGACCGGCGCGAAGATATTCCCATGCTGGCGCAACACTTTTTGGCCCGCAACCGCGCCCGCTATCGCAAGCAAGTGAGCGGCTTCTCTGCTTCGGCACTGCAGGCAATGATGCAGTACGCATGGCCGGGCAACGTACGCGAGCTTGAGCACGCGGTAGAGCGCGCCATTCTGCTCTGCCGCGGCAAGGAGATCGAGCCCGCCAATCTCTCCATCGGCACAGTCCGCGCTACAGCACAATCGTTCGAAAACATGAGTATCGACGAAGTTGAAGCGCTGCTCATCCGCAAAGTCATGCGCCGCTGCACGGGCAACATCACCCAAGCCGCCGAAGCGCTCGGACTGAGCCGCGCGGCACTCTATCGCCGCATCGAAAAATATGGCCTATGAACATCGAGCACCGCGCCGCATCCGCTCGGCCGTGCGCCGGGCGCGGCTGTATTGCTTGCTACTGGCGCTGCCCGCACTGATTCTATCTGGATTTGCTCTTTACGAACATTCAGTTGGCACGGCGCCCGCACTGCTGCTGATGGGATGTTTGCTGGCGTATCTGCTGGCGTTTTCCGCAGCTCTTATCGAAGGAATCGAGCGGCCGTTACAGACGCTCTCAAACGTGATCTCTGCGCTGCGTGAGGGCGACTACTCTTTTCGCGCCCGCGGAGCAGGGGCGCAAGATGCGCTTGGGGAACTGGCTGGCGAGGTCAACGCGCTGGCCAATCTGCTGCAAAAGCAGCGGGTGCGTTCGCTGGAAGCAACCGCTTTATTGGCCAGCATTCTGGAAGTGATGAGCGCACCGCTCTTTGCCTTCGACCGCAGAGATAGGCTGCAATTGGTCAACAATGCAGGGGTGCAGATGCTGGGCAGGCCTCATGCGCGCTGCTTCGGGTATAGCGCGCGCGAATTGGGGCTGGAGGAGCTTCTGGCCGCGCCCGATCAGTCGATTCACGGCTTCACCGCCAATCCATCCGCAGCCAACGGGTCGACGCGATGGCTGCTGAGGAAGGCGGCCTTCCGCCAAGACGGCGCTCCGCATACGCTGCTGCTGCTGGCCGACGTAAGCCTGCCGCTGCAAGAAGAAGAGCAGAGGTCGTGGAAGCGGCTGATTCGCGTGTTGGGACACGAACTGTCGAACTCGCTAGCGCCCATCAAATCCATCGCCGGCAGCATGTTGGCGCGGGTCGATTCGCTCGGCGGTGACGAAGAGACCCTGCGCGACTTTCGCCGCGGCATGGAGGTGATTGAAAGCCGCGCCGAATCTCTGCATCGCTTTGTGCAGTCCTATCGGCAGCTTGCTCAGCTGCCTTCGCCGCAGCTCCGCCCGGTTGAATTGGGGCCGTTGCTGGAGCGCGTGGCGGCGCTGCAACGCGGCGGTCTAACAGAGCAGCCTCCCGCAATTCAAATCGATCCCGGCCCCGCGATTCTATTGAATGCCGATCCCGACCAGTTGGAGCAGATGATCATCAACTTGCTGGCCAACGCTGTGGACGCGGCTCTGACCAACGGCGCGCAGCCGGTGCGCATCGCTTGGCAGGTTGCGGATTCCGCCGTGCTCATCGCGATTGAAGATCGCGGACTGGGCATCGCCAACAGCGACAACCTCTTCGTCCCCTTCTACACCACCAAGCCCACGGGCAGCGGTGTCGGACTGGCGCTGGCGCAGCAGATTGCCCGCGCACACGGCGGCGAGATCCGTCTGCTCAATCGCGAGGATGGCCCCGGCGCGCGCGCCACCATCCGCTTGCCATTCACGCGAAGATAGAAAGCTCTGCCTTGGTAATGGGTCCTCCAACGACGCGATAAATACAACCGCAGATCCTTCGACTCGTGACGCTCGCTCAGGATGACAGGCGAGGGTGGGGCACCCTGAATTCTGTGGATGGATGCGCCGTGTTATTCGTCGCGTAGAGCGATCATGGGATCGATCCGAGCGGCCTGTCTTGCTGGGAGCCAGCTTGCCAACAGGGCGATGCCGATCACAATCGCAATGATGGTGGCAAAGATTGCGGGATCGTCGGGGCGCACTTCGTAGAGCAGATTCGCTACTCCATGGGCCAGCGCCAAGGCCAGCACCAGACCGATACACACGCCGGCTCCCGTGAGCCAAGCGGCGCGGTTCAGAATCATGCGCAGGATGTCTTCGCGGCGTGCGCCCATGGCCAGACGTACGCCGATCTCGCGGGTTCGCTCGCCCACCAGGTTGGCCATTACGCCGAAGATGCCGATGGCCGCGAGCAGCAACGCAATGAGTGCGTCCACACCGAGCATCCCCGCCACATAGATCATTCCGGTCAGCTCGATGTGGGTGTACTGCGCATAGGTCTGCATTGCGTCCAAAGGTTGATCGGGGTCCAGCGCCGCCAGCGCCTTGCGCACCGCCGGGGCATAGGAGAGCGGATCGCCCTCGGTGCGGATCGAATACATCGCGCCGTCCTGTGGTAGTTGCGCCGTGCTCATATAGACGGCGACAGGGTGCGCCCGCAGCCACAAATCGTAATTTGTCTCTTCGACCACACCCACGATCGTCAACCACGGAGTCTGATTGTTGACGTCGTTTCCCATCCGTATGCGGTGGCCCAGCGGATTTTCGCCTGGGAAGTTGCGCGCGGCAAATCCCTGGCTCACCACGGCCACCGGCTGCGCATGGAGATCGTCGCCAGCGTTGAAGGTGCGCCCGGCGATGACGGGAATCTGCAGCGCGCCAAAGTACCCAGCGCTTACCGGCAGGCGCAGCGCCGCAGGCGTTTGACCGGGCAGGCGGGGACGATTCTCCAACTGGCAATCGTTGATCCATCCATCATCGCTATAGGGCAGAGCGCTGGTCACCACGGCCTCTTCGACTCCCGGCAATTGGCGCAGCCGATCGAGACTCTGGCTATACCATGCGGCCATCTTCGCCGGAGTATCGTACCGCGCAGCGGAGAGGTGAACTCTGAAGGTGAGCGTCTGTGCGGGCCGATAGCGGTCGGCGATATGCAGCATGGCCAACATGCCTTTGCACATCAGCGCCGCGCCAATGACCAGAGCCACGGCCAAAGAGATTTGCGAGACGGCCAGCGTGTTGCGCAACTTGCGGCTGCGCCCCGCGCCCATCACCGAGCGGGAGCCGGACTTCAACTCCTCCACCAGATCGCCGCGCAGCACCGCCATGGCCGGGGCCAGTCCGGAGAACAGGCCGGCAACCAGCGCCAGAAAAAGGGAGTAGGCCAGCGCGCGGGGATTGAGCGCGATGTTGGACCAGCCCGACATGCGGCGGGCGACCTCTTCCGGCATGGTGATCTCGCAGATGTGGATGTACAGTGCGCTGACCAGCAGCCCGCCCGCGCCGCCCAGCAGCCCGAGCAAAATGTTTTCTGTGAGGAACTGGCGAAGCAATCGTCCGCGGTTAGCGCCCAGAGCCGTGCGCATGGCGATTTCGGGACGGCGGGCGATGCCGCGGGCAAATTGCAGGTTGGCGATATTCGCGCAGACCACCAGAAGCACAAAGAAGGTAGCGCCCTGCACCAGGCTGAAGTAGAGCGGAGTCAGATCGCCGTTGATGTCGGCGAGCAGGGGCACGACCTTGACCTGCCGTCCCTGATTGGTGGCGGGATAGCGTTGCTCGAGTTGGCCGGCGATGAGATTCATCTCCGCTTGCGCCTGGCTTGGCGAGACGCCGTTACGCAGGCGACCGATCACCTGATAATCGCGCGAAGTGCGATTGGCGAGTTGTTCTGCAACCGGCGCAAAGGGCAGGAAGAGATCGCCCTGCGAGGGATACTGCGCGGTCTTGGGCAGGACGCCGACGATGGTGTAAGTGTGCTGATCCAGCTCAATCTTGCGGCCCAAGACAGAGGCGTCGGCGCCGAAGTGCGACTTCCAGAACGCATAGCCCAGCACGGCAATGGAGTCTCGACCGGGTCCGATCTCATCAGGATGAAAGACGCGGCCCATGAATGCGTTGGCGCCCAACACAGTGAAGAAATCTGGGGAGACAGACTCGATGCGGACGCGCGCCGCATCGCCCGCGCCGGTCAAACTCATGTCGAGTTCGTGGCGCACGGCCAGCTCTTCAAAGGAGCGGCTCTGCCGCTGCCAATCGCTGAAGTTGGCCAGGGTGACCTGCTGCGGATCGCCGTGGTTCTGCTGCTCGTAGAGGGTGACCAGGCGGCTGAGTTCGGGCACCGCCAGAGGATGAAAAACCACCGCATCCATGACGCTGAACCCAGCCGTATTGATGCCGATGCCGATGGCCAGGGTGAGCACGGCGGTGATAGTAAAGCCGGGCGACTTACTCAGTTGGCGAAGTGCGTAACGAACGTCCTGAAGCAGCGTGTGCACGGAATCCTCCGCTGTTCTTCCGATCGGAAGAAAAGAATCCGCTTGTACTCAGTGCATTCTCGCAGCCAAACCTGCTCATTGGGGAGGTGCTCATTGCAAAGGTCTTGAGCAAATCATTCGAATGCCCTGCGCAGTTCGCGTGTTCAAAATCGCAACCCGGTGTTCGCGAACGGACGCTGCTTTTGCAACTCCGAAGCTGTGGGAAGGTGGACTCACTCCTCGCGCAGTAATAGCAGCGGATCGACCGAGAGTGCGCGCTGCGCCGGAATCCACGTAGCCAGCAGGCCCAACAAGGCCATGGCCAGCACAGCGCCGGCCAATACCAGCGGATCGCGGGGAGTCGCCTGATAGACGATGAAAGCCAGCACACGGGTAGCCAGAATGCCCAGCAGTAGTCCCACGGCCGAACCCAGCGCCAGCAATCGGATGGGCCGCCCCAAGGCCGCCTGCAACACTTCCCAGCGTTGCGCGCCGAGAGCCATGCGAATGCCCAGTTCCCGCAGCCGCCGGCTTACCGCGTACGCAGCCATGCCGAAGATGCCAGTGATCGACAGCATGGCGCCCAGCACACCGAGCACACCCAGCGATAAGGTGGCCATGCGTGCGGCGAACATGCTGAAGTCCAGTTCCCGGTTCCACATCAGCATATCCAGCGGCAGACCCGCATCCAATGCGTGCAGATTGGCTCGCACCGCCGCGGCAAGCTGCTGCGGATCGCGCGCGGAGCGCACCAGCATCCATTGCTCGGCCAGCGGCGACTGCTGCAAGAGGGGGACAAACAAGGCGGGCTGCTGAGCCTCGGTGATGCTGAGATACTTTCCGTCTTCTACAATGCCCACGACCTGGACGGGCGTTCCACTCGCCTCTTTGTAGGACTTGCCCAAGGCGTTGCTGGATGAGCCAAGAATCCTGGCGGCAAAGGCGCGATTCACGATGGCGACCGGCGGTGAGTCCTGATTGTCCTGCCATGTGAACGCGCGGCCTTCTAACAGTGTTGTTCCTGCGGCGTGAAGGTAATCGGGCGAGATCACGTACTTAAAGGAGTTGGCGGCAACGTTGGCCGGGCTCAGGTCCGTGGTTCCATCGCGAAAGACATCTTCTTTCCAACTGCCGCCGCGGCCCAGGGGAGCGAAGTCCACCAATCCCACATGCTCCACGCCGGGGATGGCCTCCAGCGCGGCGATCATGCGCCGCTGCAAGGCGGGAATGGTACCGTTGTTGTACCCCGCGGTCTTCAGGTCTGTCTCCACCAGTAAAACGTTGTTGGGGTCGATGCCGAAGTTGCCGTGCAGGGCGCGCACCAGCCCACGCACGGCAACCATGGAGGCTGTGACCAGAACGGCGCAGATGGCAATCTGCACCACCAACAGCATCTCCCGCACCGCAAGACGCCGCCCTGCCCGGCCCGTCGATCCCGCCTTCACCACTTCGTAGGGATTGGTTCCGAGCACCTGACGCACCGGCACGATGCCGAAGAGGAATCCGCTTACCAGGGCCAGAATCAGCGCCACCAGATAGACGTGAACGTCGGGCTGCACAGGCACATGGATGGGAACCCCGGAGAATGGCTGCCAGGTATCGAGTTGGCGCAACAAAACAATGCTGCCCACGAGTCCGGCCACGCCCCCGGCAAATGAAACCAGCAGGGCTTCGGTGAGCAGTTGACGCAAGATGCGGGTGCGGCTCGACCCCAACGCCAGGCGCAAGGCCACTTCGCGCGAGCGGTCGCTGGCGCGAGCCGCAAACAGGCTGCCCAGGTTGGCGCAAGCGGCCAGCAGAATCAGCCCGGCAAGCAGCATCAATGCAGACACAAATGCCTGAACCGGGCGGCTGAGTACACTGGGAAGGCTGGGGCGGCCCAAAGAAAATCTCTCCTGTGCATCCTCCTTTGGATAGGCCTTGGCCAGAGCCCCGCCGATAGTGTCCAGGTCGGCAACGGCCTGCTGCCGGCTCACTCCGGGCCGCACATGTCCCAGGAGTTGAATAATCCAGCGTTTCCCCCGATCGTTCAAAACACTTTGAACTCCGATGCGGTCGCGATTGACCATGGGGAGATAAAAGTTGGGAGTGAAGAAAATGAAGGTGCTACGAAAGTCGGGCGGGGTAACACCCAGGATGGTATACGGCTGTCGATTCACCCGTACGACACGGCCCACTACCCCTCGATCGCCCTGAAAGTGGCTGTGCCAATAGGCATAACTGAGCACAATGTAAGGCGCGCTGTCCGTTCCCCGCTCATCGGAGGGATGAAAGAATCGACCCAGATAGGGATGAATGCCCAACACATCGAAATAGTTCCCTGAAGCTTCAAATCCCCAGATGCGAGAGGGGTTCTCGCCTGTATCGAGCGCAACCTGGGAGAGGGCCAAGGCCGCAATTCCATTGAAACTGCGATTGCGATCGCGCAGATCGAGATAGTTCGGATAGGACTCCCAATCGTCGTCGTTCAGGTGGCTGATTGCATAGAGACTCTTTGCATCGGGCAGATTGGCGGGGTGCAGAATAAGCGAGTTCAAAACGCCGAAGACCACGGCATTGGCGCCGATGGCCAAAGCCAGCGTCAACACCGCGGCAACGGTGAATCCCGGCGAATGGCGCAGTTGCCGCAGGGCCAAGCGTACATCGGCCCAGAGCGACTCCAGCGTGGGCCACTGCCACACCTCACGGCTGCGCTCTTCAATCAGGGTGCGATTGCCGAAGGCGCGGCGGGCGGCGCATTCCGCCTCCTCGGGGCTCATGCCTTCGCTTCTCAACTGCTCCACGCGCTCTTCGATGTGAAGGCGCATCTCTTCGGCGAGTTCGTCGTAGAGCTTATCGCGACGGAAGATGGCGGAAATCCAGGGCATGAGCAACTCCTCCCCATGAACAGATCAATCCAGGGCAATTCACCGCGCCCCTACAGGGCGCGAGATTCGTTTTGGCCACTTTCCCAGGGCTGCGCTACGCTTGCCCTGGGCTACTTTCATTGCCTCCCTTCGGGAGGCGAAATAAACCGTTCACCGCTGGTCGCAACTCGCAAACGCGAGTCAAACTACTTCCTAAAGTGCAGGGGATTTATCTGGACTGAGAACCAGCGCAATGCCTTCGAACATGCGCTCGAAGCTGGAGATCTGCTGCTCCAGGCGGCGCAGTCCGGAGGCGGTGATCTGGTAGGTACGCACGCGGCGATTGGTCGCCGAGACGCCCCACTCGGCCTTCACCAGCTTGGCCTTGAGCAGCCTCTGCAATGCTGGATAGAGAGAACCCTCTTCCACTTGCAGCAGGTTGTTGGAGCGCTGCTGAATGTGCTGCACCAGCGCATAGCCGTGCGCCGGCTGACGGCGCAGCGACTGGAGAATCATCATCTCCAGTGCGCCGGGAAAAAGATCGCGAGTCGTGGTATCGGTCATAGGCCTGTTCGCTACAGGCATAGAGTAAACAAGTCTTCAGTTTTTTGTCAAGAATATTTTTTTGGATTCGACTGCGGGCCTCGCCTTCCGGCGAACGATGGATCGTCAGCTCATTGCAGCTTGTAGGGCACCGTTGGCGGCAAGATCGGATCGGGCACTTTGGGCAAATCCTCCGCAGCGATGGGCGTCGCTCCTGCCAGGCCGGTTCCGGTCACATGGGAGATGCTCAACAGCGGGCCCTCGAAGCCCGTCACCTTGATTCCCGAGAGGTGCGCGTTTCTGATGTTTGCCAGAGTGATTCCCTTTTTTGAGCTTCCGGTCAGGTTCTTCAACACCAGACCATCGAGCGGCTTGAGCGGATGAATCTCGTTGCCCAGCACCAGTTCCGGCAGATCGTTGACCTTGATGTTTCTGAACTCAAAGTTACGAATGGTTGGAATGCCATCATCGCCGGGAACCAGATTCGGCGTATCCGCAATGCCGCTGTTGAGAATGTTGAAGCGCAAGAAGCCTTTCTTTGCGCCCGACACATCGAGGTCGCTCATATAGATGTTCTCGATAAAGGCGCCGCGACCCGGCCGGCTCTTGATGTAAATGGCGAAGGTGCCCGCGCCCAAACATTTGCAATGGTCCACATAGACGTTGCGGATTCCCCCCGAGGTCTCGCTGCCGATGCCGATGCAGGCCCACACCTTGTCAAAAAAGGTGCAATTGGATATGTGTACGTCTTCCGTGACGCGCGCAATCGTGTAACCCTCGATGCCGCGCCCGGATTTCAGCGAGATGCAATCGTCGGTGGTATCGAAGTCGCACCCATCGATCGTCACATGCCTGCAAGAGTCGATATCGATTCCATCCGCGCCGCTCTTCACCTTGAGATTTACGAATGCGACATTGTCGCAATAGGCCGGATGAATCGACCACATGCCGTAGTTCTGCGTCGAGCAGTTGATTACGCGAATGTTCTTGCAGTTCACAAACTCCAGCAGCGCGGGCAGACGCAGCCCGCTGGGGCGCTCCAGCCGGCCCACAATCGTAGGACTGCCAACGATCTTGCCCGGTCCAGAAATGCCGATGTTCTCGGCGTCCACGGCCGAGATGAAGGCGCTGTAACCCTTGATCCAATGGCCCTCCCAACGCACCTGAGTTAAAGGATAGTCTGACCGATCGGGCGAGCCGTTCAGCGTCGCACCCTCGGCCACGCGCAGTGTGACGCCGCTGCGCAGCGTCAATGCGCCGGAAAGATAATCGCCCGCCGGCAGCACCACTTCTCCTCCACCCAATACAGCACAACGCTCGATGGTTTGTTGAATCGCCAGAGTGTCCTTGGTCTTTCCGTCGCCAATGGCTCCGTAATCCTTGACGTTCAAAGTCAACGCGGGACTGGGCGCCGGCTCTTTGCGCGCACCCCGGTTCGCGCCGCGAGTTGGCTCGGCATCCTGGGCCTCCGCCAGGCTGGGCAATAGAGCAAGCAGCGGCGGCGCCAGCGTGCACTGCGCCGCGCTCTTCATAAAACTTCTACGCGCCAACAAGAATTCATTTGCCAATGTAGCCTTCTTCGTCCTTCGCGTTTCCCATTGAAAGAATCAGTGCGGGTTTCAAAAACATCTTTGAACACGCGGTCTTTACATCCGCAGGGGCTAAAGCCCCAAGGTTCTATTAGGCATTGAGCGGTACGGCTAAAGCCATGCCCATTCAAAACAGAACTCAATCAGAGTTCTCCAAAGCTGCCAGTTACTTGGGACTTAGACCGATTCCTGGCGGAAACCGATCGAAGGTCTGGGCTGTCGGCTTGGCCATCAGAAACTTGTCTGCAAAGGCCAACAGCGCATCCCAATCTCCTTGCACCATGCCGTGGGGACGAGGTGCAAAGCTGACGCCCAGCCGGTCGGAGCCGTTGAAGAAATCGTAGGCCGGCCGCGCCGCGAGCAGCGATTGATAGACGCCGTTCTGGTTCACGTTCTGGTCCCGATCGCCTTCCAGCGAGAGGAACGGCCGCGGCGCGCAGAGCGCAATGAACCAATGATTATCGAAGGGCAGCTTGTCGGGCTGGCCCCAGAATGGGTGAAGATGATCGGAGAACCAGTTGGGATACTTTCTTAACATCTCCGTCAATCCTTCTTTGCCGCCGCGATCGGGAATCGACCCACTGAACCGGTAGGCGGGTGTTCCTCCGCCCGAACTTGCCACCGGGGCCACCAGTGCGATGCGATCGTCGAAGGCTCCCGCGATAAGCGCCGACTTGCCGGTGCGCGAGACTCCCGTGACGATCAATTTCGTCTTGTCCACGGAGGGATCGGTTTCAAGAAAGTCCACAATGCGCGAAACGCCCCAGGCCCAAGCCCGCAGCAATCCCCAATCGTATTGCGGATAGGCGGGGAAGAAGCGCGTGGTGCGATAGGCCCAGCTTCCATCCGCATTGCGCAGGGTCGTATCTTCGCCGCAATCGTTGTTATTGAAGATCACAAAGGCCCAGCCATGCTGAATGGCGGAATTGGTTTCCGCAATCTGAGCGGCCGTGCGGGAACCGCCCATTCCTGCCACCGGCGCGCCGCCGGCTCCATTGGGGAGAGGCGCTTGCGAACCGGCATGGATGCCGCTTCCCGGAGCCGCCGGCCCGGTCACCAGCAGCACATCCTCATTTTTTCCCTGATTCGCTCCCGGCGCGAGTCGCGAAAGCGCGGTCGCTCCCGGAGGCGTTCCCATAGGCGAAATCAGTGTGGGGACGTGCGCATCGCCCACCGGCGTAAAGACGCCAATATCCATCCCCAGGCTCTGGTTCGGGCCGAAACTCAGATGAACGAGCCGGTACTTCACCTTGCCGTTCAACAGCAACTCGGAGCTCAGCTCCTTGCCCTCGACATTGCCCGGCGGCGGCGGCGCCTGACCCACCGCGTACCACTCCAGGATTCGCTTCATCTCTTCGCGCCGCTCGGCCCACTGCTTTGCCGTCTTCACCTTTTGCCCGTTTTGCAGCGTCATCACCTCGGGCATCTCGGGGCGAATGGGTAACGCGTCGACGCCGGGCATTGGCGTCATGGAGGTTTTAATCGCTGGAAGCGGAATCTCCCTGGGGTCAGGCTTGGACTGCGCCTGCTGGCTCGGCAGGGTGGGCGGAAGCGACTGGCCGCTCAAGGCAGCGGATTCCGCTGCGAAGAGCGCCAGCGCAAGAATTCGATACAAACTGCAATTCATTTCCACCTCAATCACCGGGAGCTTGAGAATTCAAAACGATACTCGCTCCGAAGACCCCGACACGGGACGCGCTGAGTATACTGCCCCTCGCCCCAGCGTCCGCAAGGAAAATCCTTTGGAAGGTGCGGCAGCATCGCCAGTGCGCAGGGGAGGCAAGCGCCCGTTGAACCCGCGTTTACTCGATTGCGGGCACGAGCAACCGCCTGGCCTCTTCTTCGCCCTTCAGTACCCGGAAAGCGCCTTCGGCCAGAGCTTGCAGTTCGTCTTCGCCGGGATAGAGGTGAAGGGGGGCGATCCATGCGAGAGATCTGTGCAGACGGCCGGTCAAGCGCTCGGAGTAGGCCATGCCGCCGGTGAGCAGGATGGCGTCGACGGTTCCCTCGAGGACCACAGCCATGGCCCCGGCTTCTTTGGCGATCTGGTAGGCCATGGCCTCGAAGACCAGCTCGGCCTGGCGGTCGCCGGCGTCGATGCGGCGCTCAACCTCGCGCAGGTCGCGGGTACCGAGATAGGCGTAGAGGCCGCCCTCGCCGAAGACCTGGCGGTCCAACTCGCCGGCGTCGAGGCCGCTGGTGGCGCAGTGCCGCACCAGTTCGCGGACGGGCAGGAATCCGCTGCGGTCGGGACCGAAGGGACCTTCTTCGGGGGTATTGTTGTCGATCATGCGGCCGTCGCGGTGGGCGCTGACGGTGATGCCGCTGCCCATGTGGATGACGATCAATCGCAGGTCGGCGTAAGTGCGCTGCTGGGCCAGGGCAAAGCGCCGGGCGACAGCCTTGCTGTTGAGGGCGTGTCCCACGGCGTAGCGCTCGACGAGCGGCGAGCCGGAGAGACGGGCGCAGGGTTGCCACTCGTCCACGGTCACCGGATCGACGATGTAGGCGTTCACCCCGGCGGCCTGGGCAAAGCGCAGCGCCAGCACTGCGCCAAGATTGGAGGCGTGCTCGCCGCGCCGCGCCTGACGCAGTGTCTCCACCATCGCTTCATCCACCAGGTAGGTTCCGCAGACGGTGGGAGGCAGCAAACCACCGCGACCGACGACGGCCGCAAAGCGCTCCGCGGCCATGCCTTCCTGCTGGAGCGCCTTCTCGATGGCGGCGGCGCGAAACTCCAACTGCGCCAGCGCGGAGAGGCCGCGGAACTGGGAGAGTTCCTCGTCGCTATGGAGAAGCGTGCGCACCACCACCGCGCCCGCTTCGGCATAGATACCGATCTTGGTAGAAGTCGATCCGGGATTGATGGTCAGGACCCGGTTGTTCACGTTGGACAAGAATCATCCCTCCAGCATCCACGAGTGTATCGTGCGGACCGCGCTGGAAGACACAGCAAAACCGGCGCTGCCGAGGACAATTCGGCGCGCCGGCGGAAGCAGTTTCTGGGCTGGTGCGATCCTTGTGAGCCGGATCAGGAGAAGGGAAGTTGCCTCCCCCGCTGCCGTTTACTCGGGCAGTTCCGCGGCCAGCACTTCGGCGGCGCGGGCGGCGCGCCAGGCGGCCAGGCGGTCGTAGAGGGCCGGATCGTTCAGCGCCAGGATCGCGGCGGCGAAGAGCGCGGCGTTGCCGGCGCCGGGCTTGCCAATGGCTAGCGTGGCCACGGGAATGCCCTTGGGCATCTGCACCATGGCCAGCAGGGAATCCAGGCCATTCAACGAGGTCGCCGCGATGGGCACACCCAGCACCGGCAGCAGCGTCTTGGCGGCCATCACGCCGGCCAGATGCGCCGCGCCGCCGGCGGCGCCGATCAGCACCCGCAGTCCCCGCTCCCGCGCCGTTTCCACATAGGCAAAGAGCTGGTCCGGGGTGCGATGCGCGCTCAACACCCGCGCCTCGTGAGGAATGCCAAGTTCTTTCAGGATCTCAACCGCAGCCGAGAGCACCTCGTAGTCGCTCTTGCTGCCCATCACGATACCAACCAGGGGATGTTCGCTCATAGCTCGATTATAAGAGAAGATCGCTTGCGGATGAAGAGCTGCGGCGCCGGTTCAATGCCGCCGCCAGGCCTCGAAGGCCACCTCGACAACGGCGAAGATCACGCTGGCCGCGGCCAGAAATCCCTTGGCCCGCTGCCAGTTCTGTTCATGCCGCTCGATGCGCCGTTCCAGTTCCGCCAGGCGGCCGCCGTTGCCGTCGCCCATCAACCCGGTCATCTGGGTCTTGAGCACGTTCAGGTCGCTCAGCACCTGGGCCTCGAATTCATTCATCATGCGCATGGGCCGAACTCCGTCTGGCTATCAATTCATCCTGATTGGATGGAAACAAAGAGAGATAAGAACAACCGCAGGTGCTTCGACTTCGCTGCCCTTCGCGCAGGATGACGGCCTTTTGGTGCTCATGAGCCAACGGGCAGGTTGATGAAGAGCGCCGTGGAGAACTCCGAGTAGTTGGGCGGCGTGGACCCGTCAAACATGCGGATGTAGAAGCGGTCGGTGGCGGTCTCGCGGGCGATGGTGAAGGTGGGCGTCGTAGCCCGCAGAACCAGATCGGAGTCGACTCCGGCCTGGAAGGCAAAGTCGCGCCGCCGCACCTCGAATCCGCCTCCCGTGGGGGGCGTCGCGCCGGCATTGATGGTGACGGTGCTGCCGCTGAGCGCGGTCACGGTGAGAGCGTTGAGATTGGCCAGGAAGGTGGGCGCGATGGGCGCGGGCAGCCAGGTATCCGCGGGAACTGTGGTGCTGGTCTTGATGGCCAGATCGTCGGCCCAGTCGTTGGCAAAGGTAATTGCATACTCGACGAGATCCGGCTGGCTGGCGCTGTAGCTCACCTTCACGGTGCGGACAACTACCTGGGCATTCAGATTTGCCGAAGGGACTACGAGTTGCAGCGCATCGCCCGGCCAGACGTCGCTGGCGAAGCTATTGCGCACTCCCTTGTAGCTTCCGGCCCACAGCGCGCTGACCCCGGATGCGGCTTCTTCGATAGCCAGCGCGGCGTTGCGGCAGTCGGCCGAGCTGCGCGCCGCCGGATCGGTCACCGAGCCGATCCAGGCCGCAACTGAAGGCAACCCCGCCAGCGCCAGAGCTTGCTGGCTGGCGGTGTTGACGGCGCGCCCCACCGCCCGGCCGATGGTGCGATAGCTGACGGCAATCTGCTCGCCAGCCGGCGGCGCAAATCCGGCATAGAAGGCCAGCTTGCCGGTGCGGTTCAGGTGGCACTCGGCCGACTCGGCCAGTGTGCCCAGGCGGCGCGTATAGGCCGTGCCGCCCGAGGGCGTGCAAACTACCCATCCCGAGCCCAGATTGCTGAGATTGACGCCGCGCATCGAGCCAAACAAATTCGTGCTGCTGGCGGGGACGATGACACAAGTGACGGGCAAACTGGCCACCGCGCCGTCGAAGAGCGTTACCGGCATTCCCGCGACGCCATCGACGAAGGGTTGAATCTCCATCTGCACCAGGCCGGGGAGCGTGTTGGTTTGTCCTCCGCAAGTGATGGGCCCGCTGTCGCCAAAGGAGCGATAGATGGAGAGCGCGCGCTGGTTTTCGCAGCAATGCAGGCGCACGCGCAGCGCATACTGGGTCGATGCGCTCAGCGTGCAGATGGTTCCCACGGGATTTCCCGAGACGATCGGCTGAATGCTGACGGTCCCGGTCCCCGTCTGCGCTGTAACCTGAAAGCCGGCCACACAGGCGGCCTGCTTCACGATCCCGACATAAAGGCCGGCCAGGATGCCGGTGCTGCCTAGCGAGAGCGACACGCCGGTCGCCTCCAACAGCAGCGTGCCGCCTACCTCGATGGTCTCGATCCAGGAGATCAGCACATCGCCATCGATGCCGTTGCCGCCATTCATCGTCAGTCCGCCGGGACCTAAAAACAGATAGCCTTCTCCGCCCACGGCGCTCCACACCTGCTGGTCGATCTGCGCCCCGTTGAAGAGTTCATGAATGAGGGTGGACTTGGCAGCGGTCAATGCAAAGGGATCTGCGGAGAGATCGAACTCTGTGGTCAAGCCGTCGCCCAGAAAGTACTCGGTTGCATAAGCGACCGGCTCGTGCTCGCCGCAGACCGTGGCATCGTTGGCCAGCGCGCGTTTGACGCTGGCAGTAAAGCCCAGATTGGCCAAGGTGAGACTGCCGTCGGTTTCGTTCAGCGTATGCACGGCGCCCGGCACAGCGGCCAGCGTCAGCGCTCCATTGACGGCGCGATAGGCGGCCCGCGCCTGACTGGCCACGGCGCCGGCGGAACTGCTCCACGCAGCGCCCAGTTCCGGTACGAAGTTATTGACTGTGGCCGCCAGCGTCATTCCCAGTGTGGAAAGGGCCGTCGCGCCGACACGCGTCACCAGTCCCGTCAACAACACCGCCGCGCTCTGGTTGGTGCCGATGGAGCCGGGAGGCAAGAGCATTTGGTCCAGGATCAGCTCATCGCTCAGGGCCTGCAGGGCGATGCGGTAGCGCGGGCCCTCCAGCGCCAGCCCGGCATACTCCAGCAGCGGAGAAACGGCGATATAGCCCGTAAAGTAGACGGTTCCATCGTCTCCGGCGACCGTCAGGTATTGGTTGCGCAGCGGGGTCGTCAGCGTGCCATTGAACGGCAGGCTCAGCCAGAGCTGGCAGATGGAAGGCTCGTTGAGTTTGCGCTCGATGGTCAGCGGACGCACTGCATCGAGGGCCGCCGTGTAGTCCAGTCCTTGAATTGTGATCTTCATATCCCCTCGCCGCCGCGTTCACTCCGCTAACCCCGCTAACTCTGCTAGCTCCGCTATATTCGATAGCTTCATCACACCAGCGCATGGGCCGCCGGCAAGAAGCTGCGATAGCAAACCACACGCTCGCCGTCCAGCGGATCGATGACCGGCAGCGCCAGGAACTGCCCCTTGAGCAGCACCCGCTCCAAGCTGTTTTGCTGCTTGCCGCTCAGAGGCAGGCTCGACTCCTCCGCGCTGCTCATGGATTGCAACCGCGGGTAATGGAAGAAGATCCGCTCTCCCTGGCCGCCTTCCATCACAAACAGCGCCGACCACTCCTGATAGAAGCTGCCGCCCTCGCGGTCCACGAACCCCGTGACCGCTTGCAGCTTCATTCCACTGGCTGGAACTCCGCCGGGCAGCGCCTCGGCCAGCGTCAATCCGGTCGTCGTGGCCTGCGCCACCGGGGCCAGGTTGAAGGTCACGCGGCGCACGTAATCCACATCGCTCAGCGCCGAGCGTAGATAAGCCCCCGCCACCGGCGAGCCGACAAAGCCCGTCTGCCCGGTGTTGTCCACATCCACGGCTACGATCTGCCCGGCGCTGAATTGGGCCGCATCGGCCGTCGCCAGCACGATGGAAGTGGCCGTCGAACCGCTCTGCACCACCACCGCGGCGGCGGCCTGCGCTCCATCGGCAGCAGCAACCGCGCCACTGGCCGGGGCCAGCAGGTTCATATGCTGCGATCCGGTGGCCAGCGCCATGGTCAGCTTGGTCCAACTGAGAAATTGAAAGCTCACCTGCTCGCCCAGCGTCTCCCGCACCTGCTCCAGCGCCGCCGCGGGAATCCCGGTGAGCAGCGCCGCCGTCTTGCTGACCGGCTTGCGGCTGAACCCCTCGATCCACCCCAACCCGATCCACGGCGCAGGCGGCGTATCCAGACTGAACGCAGCTCCCTGCTCGGCCGGATCGAAGAGCACCGGCGTTTGCGCCGCACGGTTCACCGGGGCAAAGTACGCGCGCACCCGCCGTGTCACGGGCGCGGGTGCAACCCACCAATTGGACGCCATTTACTCCCCCTGCTCCTGATAGCTGTACACCGTCACGGTTGCCGACCGGCTCAGCAGATCGCGCTGCGTCACCAGCGGGCCGAAGCTCGGCTCGTCCCAAAAGACCTGGGTCAGCAGCGGCGCCGGCGGCGTGGCCGTGTAGTTGAGCTTGGGCGTATGGAAGGGCTGCATCATGGCCATCACTTCCTCATCCATCGCGCTCAACATGCGCCCGCGGTCCAGGCCGCCAAAGCTCTGCGTGCCACAGGTCGAGTAGAGCAACTCGCATTGCTCGGCGGCCATGGCGGACCCCAGATCGACATCCGTGCCCAGACCCAGCCAGCGCAGCACGTAGACATCGTTGGGAAGCTGACTGAAGGGCGCTTCTGCCTCTTCCACCAGGATTCCCGGACGCACCGAACCGCGCAGCAGGATGGTTCGTTCCGGATTGATCGCCGTCAGCCGCGTGCGCAGCGCCATATAAAACGAATCTTTCGCATTCTGCATGAGTTGCTCCGCAACAGGGAACAAGGGATCGAGGGAACAAAAACGCAAGAGCTGTTCCAGATATGTTTGAATGAGCCAACTCCGCTGTGTGCGATTTTCTGCGGCCAAATGCGCACTGCGCAGAGATGCGAAGCTGGTGTCCATTCGCTTCTGATCGAATCCAACGTAAACGCGAGTCCTTGTTCCCTTGTTCCCTCGTTCCCTCGTTCCTTCGTTCCCTTGTTCCCTCGTTCCCTCGTTCCCTGTTCTCATCACACTGCCTGCGTCCGCGCCTCGCGCAGCAGCAGACGGTAAAGGTAGACCTGTCCGAAGGCTTCGCTGGCTGAGATGGATTCGATCAGGTAGTCCTGCCCAGCCACGGTTACCGCCAAAGTCAAGGCGAAGAGCGCTTGCGCCGAGGCCAGATCCAGCGTATTGACCTGCTGCTCGACGCCGCTGGCCGAGACCAGCAACTCCCACCGGGATTCGCCGCCTTCCTTCCAGGTGGGGCGCAGCTTGCGCATTACCACCGGGCTGATGGCGACCTCGGCGAAGGTGGTGGCCACCAGCCCCACTTCGGACATGGCGGTGTCGGTATTGGTTCCTGTTACCCGCAGAAGGGCCGTGGTTCCCGCCACGCTGCGCAGCAGGGCGTCGGCCAGCATCTGCGGCGCACTTGTCGGGTTGCGCGGCGCCGTATCGCTCATCGTTCACCCCAGCCTGTTGGCCACGTAGGGACGCAGCCATGTTTGCACCGTCTCGTCCAAAAGCGAACTGGAGAAGTACTGCATCTGCATGGTGTCGATCTTGGTCTTGCTGGCGTTCAAGGCCGGCGTCGACTGCGCGTTGCGCACGATCTGCGCGCAGGCCGTCTTCACGTCGTCGCCAATCGCCGCCAGACCCGCCGTATAGGTCACGGCAACCTCGTTGTAGGGCAAGCCCAGCACATTGCAGGGCAAAGTCACTTCGCCCGTGCTGGGGTCGTAGTCCACCGTAGTGGGGTCGATCGCCGTCCACTGTCCCGGCAGGGAAAAAGCGAAGGCGATCTCCAGGAGCGGCTCGCTGGGCAGATCTCCGCGCCGCGGCTTGGCATAGCGCCCCTCGATACCGACGATGGGAGACGCAGCCGCGCCCAGCGGCGTCAGCGGCAGGTAGCTGAGCAACACCGTGTTCGCTCCGCGGGTCAGGCGCAGCCGCTCGGTGTACTGAATCACGTTCAGATCGGGCCGCCGGCAAAAGCTGTTGATCAGGGCTGTCGCCGCCGTGATCCAATCCGCCGTCGTGGCCGCCGGCAGCCCGTAGTTCGGGTAATCCGATGGCTGAAGATAGGCCATACCGTGTCCTTCCTGAAAAACAGGGATAAGGGATGAGGGGTTAGGGGTTAGGGAAGGCGAAAACACTAGGAGAGTTCGCTGCCTGCACACCTCTCCTAACCCCTAAACCCTAACCCCTCGGTTCTATCTGTCCACCAGCACCTGGTAGTGTGCGTAGTTGGCGCCCTTGACCACCGGCGCCCCGAACTTCACCGCCACGTATTGATAGGCCAGGGAATTCGGCAAACCCAGTTGGAAGACACGCGGCGCGGGATCGCCCAGCCAGTGGTACTCGATCAAATCCTCGGTCACGATGTAGGCCGGCAGCACCGCCGAACCCGATCCCGGCGTCCCCGTGTAGCTCAGGCTCCAATCCGGAATCAACGGTAGGTCGCCGGCCTGGGTCGAAAGCATCTTTACCCGGAAGCCGCCGGTGATCTGGTCGCTGTTCAGCACCACGTTGAACTCGGTCTTCATCTCCCGATCGATCAGGTCGAGCAGCACCGGGTTGGCATAGATGGCCGTGGGACGCACGGTGTAGCCGTTGCTGGCCACCATCTGCGCCACCGCCGATTTGATCCCGTCCACGATCGAAGCCGTCGTGCCGATGCTGACCGTGTTGCCGCCGGCCACGATCTGCGCCACCACGCCCATGTACTGGGTGGTCGTTGGCGTGCTCAGGCTGGTGTCGTTGCCGTTCCACAGCGCCACGTCGTGGGTCACCATCACGCCGCTGACCGTGTCCACCAGGTCCTTGGCCTGCAAGTAGGCGAACTGCTTCTGCTGATCGCCCAACTCGATGTCGAAGAGGTTGTAGTTGATCTGCGAGACGATGGCCTTCAGCGGCACACTGCGCTCGACGCGCGTGGGGCTGACCACGGTGGGCACGATGTTGCGCGGATTCACAAAGCCCGCCGACCCCGGATTGGGGATCGCCGTCTCCTCAAAGAAGCGCGAGGGATGGCCGGTGGCCGGAACCTGTTTGATGCGCTGTCCGAAGGGGCTGGACCGGCGGCAGATGTCGAAGATCTCGGTCTGATACAGCGGCACTTCGATGGCGCCCGGTCCGATGAAATCCGCCGCCGCATGAATGTCTGCAAAGGTTGCGTTCATAGTCTTCTCCACCCCCTCCATGGGGCTGTTTCAGTGATCAGTGATCAGGGATTAGGGTTCAGTGGTCAGTGTTCAGCGACCACTGTTCCCTTGTTCCCTCGTTCCCTCGTTCCCTGTCTTCAAGCAATTGCCCCTGCCCGCAGCAGTTGGCTCTTGACCGCGATGCGCTGTTCCAGGCTCAGCCCGGCCAGCGCCGCGTCCAGCGTCCGCACGTCCACCGGACCCTCGCCCAGGCCGTGCTTGGCCAGCATCTCGCTGGTCGCAGCAGGAACGGTCCGGCGCAGCGGTGTAACGATGCTCTGCGCGGCGCTGGCCCGCAACTCCGCCAGTTCGCGCTCCGCCGCCGCCAGCCGCTCGGCCAACTCCTCTTCCCGGCGGCTGGCTTCGACTGTGGCCGAAATCCTTTCCACCTGGCCGGCGATCTTCCCCTCGTCCAGCCGGCTCAACGTCCGCTCCAACAGAGCCGTCGCGTTCTCTAGCCGCTCTGCTATCGTTCTCTCTTCCGTCTCCATCGCAGTCCTTTCTTCAGTTGTCAGTTCACTGTTCACAGTTCTCAGTTGCCAGTTCTCAGTGGTCGGAAGGCAGAACGCGCTAACTCCGCCAGCCACGCTAACTCCGCTAACTCCGCTAACCCCGCTAACTCCGCTAACCCCGCAATCTCCCTCAACTCGCCATGCGGAATCTGGTGGCCCGGTAGGCCGCCTTCTCCCGCAGCAGAATGGCCGCCCCGGTGAAGGTCAAGCGGGTCAGCTTCCACACCTCGGCCCGCATGTCCTCCACCCTGGCGTCGGCCAGCTCGTAGCTCATGCCCATCGCCTCCGGCGCCTGCGCCTCGATCGCCTGAGTTACCTCGGGAAAGTCGCGCGCATAGAGATAGCCGCGCACCGCCAGCCGTTGCCCGTGCAGGTTCGCCTCGGTCAACAACCCGATCTTGCGCCGCGCGTCGTGCCCATCCCAGCCTGGCCGATAGTCCACGGCCATGCCCAGCAGCGAGGGCAGAGCCCGTTCGACCGCCTCCCGCGTCAGCATCACGCGGTGCCCTTGCGCCCCCGCCGGAGCCTTGTCGCTGGCCGCGTTGACCACCGTCAGCACCCCTTCGAAGGCCACCCGGTTGGGGTGCCTCTCCACGTGAGGAATCGTAACTGCCATCGCTTCCAATCGCATCCGCTTCACCCCTCCGCCGGTAAACTCGCTAACCTGCCAACCGGCTAACCCCGCTAACGCCGCCAACTTCGCTCACTCCGCCAACCGCGCCAACCCCGCTAACCCCGCTAGCCCCGCTGAATTGCATCTCCGCGGCCTGGCCGAAGGCCACTGGCCCCACCGCAGGTGGCAGACCACGCATTGCCCGCACTTCGTTGACCGTCAGTACACCCGCCTGCAAGAGCTGCACCTGCACCTTCAGCTCCGTCTCTTCGTCGCGCGCGCTCAGTTCGTTGAAGACGAACTCGAACTCCCGCCAACCGATGCACTTGGCGAAGAGGTCGCGGGTGATGTGCCCGGCCAGCAGCAGCGCCAGCGGCGAGATCGCCCCGCGGAAGGCCTCGTTGGCCAGCTCAGAAGCGGTCGACTGGTTCACATCCGCTTCCAGTCCCAATAGCAGCGGCGGCAAGCCGAAGGCGTTGGCCACCATGCGAATGAGGAATTCCTGCCAGGCCAGGCGCAGATCGGCGTCGGTGCCCGCGGCAAAGCGCAGAACTTCGGGCTTTTGTTCGGTCGAGAGCAGGGGAACGCGTCCGGTGCCCTCGATCTCGTCCTGCCACCAGCGGATCAGACGATCGTGCTGTGTGGGGGTCGCCTCGTTGAGCCACAGTGCATACTGGGCCACGGAGTTGGCCGCCAGCTTGCCCGCAAAGCGATGCGCGCTGAGAAACTGGTTGACCGTCTCGAAGGCCACCTCCAGCGGTCCCAGCCCGAAGGGCGTAAAGCTGCGCGGATTCATGCGTACATACATCAACTGGTCGTCGCGCAACTCCACCGCGCCGGACTCCAACTGCCCCGGCAGCGCCTGAGCATAGCGCGGCGTCTGCGCCTGCCCATCCCAGCGGGGATTGATGCGGATCGAGGCCCCATCCACCGCCCACAGCATCGCCGGCCGCTCCCCGTCGCCGGTGGGCTCCATCTCGATGGCCCCGAAGCCGCCGGTCAGCGCATCCTCGATAACCTGCTCGAAGAGGGTGCGGAAGCTGTCCATCTCGTTGGGCTCTTCCAAAACCCGCCGCAGCGCGCGCAGCTTGCGTTCCGCGAAAGCCACATCCTCGACGCCGCGCCGCACCCGCACCTGCCAGTCCATGGCCGCGATGCGGTCTTTGATGACATTGATGGCCCGCCGCACCACCGGCGTCTCGGCAAAGCGGCGCAGGTGCATCGGTGTCGGCTTGGGCAGGGGCCGGCCCGGAAACTGCACCGGGCTCAAAACCGCCGGCAGAGCCAGCGTCTTGCGTTCCGTCTCCGCCGCGCCCGCCGCCAGTTCCTGGCCTCTGCCTGCGCCGGTCGCCTGCCGCCAGATCTCCCGCAACTGATCTCCCATCCTCACGCGCGCCTTCCTTTCTCGCAAAAAAAGGCATGGCCCCCAGTTAGGGGGCCATGCCTTTTTCAGCTTCTAGCTTCTAGCTTCTAGCTGCCAGCCACTAGCTCTGTGTTCGACGAATGCAGCTTCAATCTCTCCGGAAGCTGTTCGTCACTCTCGAAACCAATCCTACAACAAACCTTAAAAACAATCTGCAAATCGCAGTCAAGAATCTCTTCATCGAAACGGACAAGATAACGGCTAGCAGCTAGAAGCTAGTAGCTTGCTGGAAGCAGCTCCCGCCGCGCCCGCTCCGCCACCCGCTCCATCTCCAGGGTGGTCAGCACGCGGATGCGGTTCTCTTCCATGGTCTCGACGCCGAAGCGGTAGAGTTCGAGCCGTTCCGGTTCGTCCTCGGTGGCGCCCAGCCGCGCCGCCGGCTCGATCACCGCCGTCAGTTCCAGTTGCGCGCCTTCCACCCGTTCCACGCCGCGATGCAGCGCGGCCGAGGAGAAGGCCAGCACCTTGGCCAGTTCCAGGCCCGGCTGGCCCGGCTCCAGGCTCACCGCATGGAAGATGCGAACCACTCCATTGGGCCGATAGCCCAAGTCCAGACGCAGCGGATCGCCCGGCCGCGTGTACTCCGCCGCTGCAATCCGCTTGCGCAGCAGGTCCCACACTCCGGCTCGCTCGAACTCCCCGCGCATCTGCGCCTGAATCGCCGCCCGCCCGCTCAGCCGCGGCAGCCGCTCCCGCCTGGGCGGCTCCACATACAGCCGCATCAGCTCTTCGAGTCCAGCCGGCAGGCTCTCCGCCAGATAGGCCTTGGGCTCGGTCATCTGCAAGCCCAGCGAGAGCGACTCTTCCATGCGCCGCCAGGCGCCTTCCGGCTCCTGTTGGCAGCAGCGCCGCAATTCGCTCTCCATGCCCTCCAGCAGCGCCGTATCCGCCTCTGGATCGAGACAGCGCACCCGCCGCCAGTCGCGGGTGAAACGCACCAGCGCCGGCTCTTCGTTGCCCTCTTCGCGCAGCACCACGCCTATGTGCACAAACTCGTTGCGCACCGCGTCCGGCACATACCGGAGCAGTTGAAATGCACATCGCCGCCGTCCGCCGTCCATCATGCGTATCGACCGTTGCCTTTCCTCATCCTCGCCGCCCGCCGCCTTCCTTCTTGTGATCGGCTATCCTCACGCTCTGCCTATCATGCCACTCCATCCCGGCTGCATCCACGCAATTTTTTCCGTTCTTTCTTCCCGCTCTCCCCATTGCGGAAAGGGATTCCTGCTGCTTTCGCGGAACTCCTCGATCAATGTGCGAATGCGGCTGCGCCGCGCCAGCAGTTTTTCTACCAGCGTCTCCAACTCGCCCAGGTCGCCGCCGTACCAGGCGGGAGGAATCTCCCCCGCCGCCGTCCACACCGTATCCGCGGCCATCGTCTCCAGCCGCGTCAGCCATGGCTCGAAGGACTCCCATCCTTCGATCTCCCGGTAGACGTCGTTGCAGAAATAGACCCCGCGCAGCGGCACATCCTCGAAGCGCCACGCCCCCGCCTGAAAGCAGTGCCCGAAGTCGATAAACACCGCCCGGTAGCGCTGCTCCCGCTGCTTGCGGACGAAGACCGCCTGACGGCCGTTGGCGTTGCCCGTCCACTTGTCCAATGCCAGGATGCCGGCAAACTCCGCCCGGTTTCTTACCTCCGCGAGTTTCTCCTCGGGCAGGAAGTCCATCACCTGACCGGGCATCAATCCGCCCACAAAGCGCGACCCGAACTGCAATCCGGTGGCGCAGGGAACTTTGCTCCGGCCGCGGTCGATCTCCATCTGCGGAGAATGCCGCACCAGCCATTCGCTGACCTCGACCAAATCCACATCTGGAACCGTCAGCCCCGCCGCCCGCGCCAGCCGCGTCGCCAGAAACTCGTTGGCCAGCACCCGCGCATGTTGCGGATTGTTCTGAAACTTCACCACATAGGCCTGGCCGTCGGCGCCCAGCATCAACTGCCCTTGCGCGCCGCCCTGCATCCGCCGGATATGCTGCACCGCCAGAACCGCCAATGCCGTCTCCCCGATAACAAGAGCATTCTATGCGCTCTCTTCGCTTCCAGCTACCTGCTTGCCGGCCTTTGGCCGTTTGTTTTTGCTGGTCCTATCCGGCAGCGGTCCAAAGTTAGAACCCGCTATCGAGCGAAGGCCAGCCAAAGGCTAACTCCGCGAGGGAAACCCCGCCCAGTTCGATGACCTTTCGCGCAATCTCGACGCCACCCAAATGCCGATAGAACGATACCGCCGGATTCTCTGCGAGAACCCACACCGCCAGGCTGGTAAAACCCTGCCCGCGCAACGCTTCCGCCGCGCCCTGCAATAACCGGCGGCCCATGCCTTGGCCTTGAAACTCGCGCAGCAGGTAAATCGCGTATAACTCCGCATCGTAGCCGCCAATGGCCGCGCGCAGTTTGCCGGCACAGGCAAATCCGCGGATCTCCCTGCCCCTCTCCGCGACAAAGAGTACCGCTTCGCCTGCTTCAATAGCCGCTTTCCAAAGTGCGCATCGTTCCGCCACACACAGCGATGCGAGAAAGGCTTCGGGGAGGGTTCCCGCATAGGTGCTGCGCCAGCTTTCGACATGGACGAACGCGATGGCTGCGGCATCCTCGACGGTGGCTTTGCGAATACTGAATTGCATACAACGCAATCTACTATCGGGCATCTGCGGCGTCCAGTTGAAAGTGTACGCGCCCCATCATTTCCAACAACTCAACTCGCGCCCCAAAGTCGATTTAACCGCTCTTTCATCCAGCCAGGCCGGCTGTCCGTTTATGCTTGTGGCGCAATTCCGGAGTCCCATACGATGCCCTTCTGTGTGAACTGCGGTGCGAATACGCCCGCCGGCGCCATTGTGTGCGCCCAATGCGGCGCTGCTACCGGCCAGACCGCCGGGCAGCAACGCCCCCGCGCCAACTGGCTGCGGACTGCCGTCTACATTGCCGTATTACTGGCTGTCGCCTTTCTCTTCTTCGTCGTCTATGCCGGATTTCACGGCTTTCAGCAGATGCAGAGCCTCTACCGGCACAAGGATGGCTTTTACCTGAGCGACCTGCCCTCGGGTGCGCGGGAGATGGCCGACCGCTATGGCGCAACCTTCATGATTCGCTGCGGCGGCGCCCCTTATTTTGTGCGCTACGGCAACCCGCAACTGGACGATTATGGCGGCATTGTCGTCCAGGCAGCGGAGATGAAAGCCACCTTCGTTCACAACGGCGTCGCCGACTATGAAAAGATGAACGGACTGCAAGACCGGGTCTCTGCGCAGTGGGCGCTCAACGGCATGGAGCGCCGCGCGGACTTCAAACATGGCCGGCGGGTCTCCGATTGGGGACCGTGGGGACCGGGCTCGTTGGGCACCAAAGCCAGTGTGATGTTGATCGAGAAGAACGATCAATGGAGTTATGTGGGCTACGAGCCGCAGGAGCAGGTGAAGAAGCCGCCCTTGGGTTGCGATGCGCTGGGCGTAGCGCCCTAGAGCGATTCCAGAATTGGAGTACCCAGAAACCATGCATTCAAGTCGGCGCGAGCCCCAGCGAGCGACGACCTGGCAAGAAGGTTGCAGGGTATAGCCATTCTGGAATCGCTCTAGAGCAGATCCGCATCGGGGCGAGTCGAGGGGCTCGCATCTGGAACCCGGATTGCCCCGGCGAACCTCCACAGCGGGTTAACGGAAGCCGCCATCGGCCTTGCGCCCCGTGAGCAGCTCCGCCCGCGCCGCCAGAGCTATGGCCATGGCCATCACCCGGTCGTCGTGAGTTCCGGCGCGCGCGCCCGAGCCTCCGTTGGGCAGGCGCACGAAGCTGCGGCACTCGGCCAACAGCCGCCGGCTTTGGAAGCGCTCCGGTTGCTCGACCAGCGCCGCGTCCAGCCGTCCCAGCATCGCCGGCCGGCTCAACGACGTGGTCAGCCACCCCGCCTGCCCGCTCTGGCGATAGATCTTCGCATAGCCGCAGACCGTCTCCACCAGCGCCAGCACGCCGCTGCCGTGGTTATTGCGCTCCACCACCAGCCAGGCCTGGTTGTACTCCGCGGCCAGCGCTACGATCAGCCGCGCCAGTTCCAGCCCGCCCACATGACCGGCAAACTCCGCGCATTGCAACCCCGTCTCCATCTCCACCACCTGCGCCGCCGAGTAATCCCCTTCGCTCCCGCCTCCGGCCGGGTCGGCGGCCACCAGGTAAGCCTTGCCCGGCAGCGGCGGCAGCCAGATCTCCATCTCCCCGTTGCTGCGCAGCGCCACCGGCTCCGGCGCCGTCGCCAGCCGCGCCTCAATGGCCGGCAATTCGAAGATCGAGTTCCCGCTGGCCAGAAAGCAGCTCTCTTCGTCCTCGGCATACTCCTGCCGCGCCAGCCCGCGAAAGTTCGCCCGAATCTGCCGCCGGTAGCCGATTTGCTCCAGATCCAGGTGATTGCGTTTTCGCAGGTCGCGCTCTTCTTCGCTCAAACTGGATTCATCCACAGCCTGCTCCCGGTAGCGCGGCTCCATCCACCAGGGGAAGAAATGCCGCACCATCCCCGTCTCAGCGGCCTTTTGCCACTCCTCGTGGAAGCATCCGCCCAGCCCGTCCGGCGTCGACTCCAGAATCAGCTTCCCTCCCGAGTCCGGTCTCGATTCGGTCGCGGGCGCCAGCGCCGCCCGCAACCCTGCCAGCGTCTCTGCCGGGTCTCCCGGCCAGCGCGCCAACTCCGAACAGTGCAGGTTCTGCACCGTCAGCCCGCGCCCAGCATTGCGGTCTCCCGCCGAGACCACCCGGTACTGTGTATCGATCTCAGGAAAGACAATCTGCCGCACGTTGCTGCGCGCCGTCCGCAAAGGCCCTTCGCGCAGTTCTTCCGGCAGCCAGTTGACAAAGCGGTGCACAATGCGGAAGATCTCTTCGGCCGCTTGCTGGTTGTGCGCCACCTGCAGCGTCAGCGTGCCGGGAATCGTAATCGTCTTGAGAAAGAAGCGCGCAGCCGCCCAGGTCGTCATGCCCATCTGCCGCGCCTTCAGAACAATGTTTCGTCCCCCCCGTCTGCGTTCGAAGGACTTTTGCGCAGCGTTGGCCTTCAAGTGCGCCGTCCATCCCGCTCGTGTGCGCACCAACAGAAGATCTTCCGCCAGCGCCATCCCCACCGTCCGGCCCCGCAGGCTTTTGGGCCGTTGATCGAGAATCCTCCCGAAGCGCCGCAACTCGGCTACGTCCAGGCCTTCCAGATGCAGTCTCCACTCGTCCGCTTCTCTCACCTCAGGCGTCACGTGTCTCTTTCTCCAGGGGCTTTTCTCTTGCCTGACCGGGCAGCAGCTTCATCCCATCAGTAGCCGCCGCACCAATAGCGAATCTGGTAGACCGTGCTCGCCGTCAGCGCCGTATTGGCGGTCAGCGTCAATGCCGTGGTGCTTTCGCTCCAACCGATCGTCGTTACCACTCCTGTGCCGCTCAGTGTCGGCGTCACCACACAGTTGGCGTTGTTGGTATGCGTATTGGGAAAGCCCAGCGTCGCCAGCGTCCCGGTCGTGGGGCTGGTTCCAGTGGTCAGCGTCACCGTACCGCTCACTCCGTCGCAGAGGTGGCTGCTGGCGCAGGCGATCGACGGACTCGTTCCCGCTGCGGCGCCCGCGGTCAGCGTCATCGTCCCCGACCCCATATAGAATCTGCCCGCCACAAACCCATTCGCGGTCAGATTCCCGCTTCCCGTCACCGTCAACTCCGCGGTTGAGTAATTCGTCCCGCCTCCATAGACGACCAGCCCTCCCGTTCCCGACCCGGAGGTATTGTTGATTCCCACCGGGCTGCTCCCCGCTCCCGAGTTGAGAATCGTTTCGGAGTTCTGGTAGAAGACCTCCCGATCCAGCCCATTCACCATATCCGTCAAACGCAGATTGTTGCTTGCATCCTTGCGCAGCTTCCACTCATCCGTGCCGCCATAGCTGTTGAACTCCAGCGCTCCGATCTGATCGGCGCCGGAGCCCGGCTGAATCGATACGTCGACTTCACTGGCCGCGCCGTTGGCGAAGGTGGTCGAATTGCCGGTAAACGTCGGCGCATTCACCAGTGCAACCGCCCCGCTGCCGCTGGCTCCATTACTCAGATTCGTGGCTGCCAACGGGCAACTGGCGCCCAAAGCACAGGCCTGTCCGGCGATAGTGATGGAAGCATTGGCCAGCGCGGCGTTGGGGATTGAACTCGCGCTGACGGAGAGAGCCGGCGTCGTGGCCGCATTGGAGACGCTGGGCGTCAGCCACGCCGGCCAGCTTCCCGGCGAGGCCTGAAAACTCGTCACCGTACCCGTCCCCGGTCCGCTTCCGCAATCCTTCATCGATCCAGCGGTATTGGAGAAGCAAGCCGCATCGTTGACCGTGGTCGGCGTGGTCACGGTAACCGATCCCGCCAGCGGCGAAGAGCTCCCATTGCAACTGAAGATTGACCCATTGTAAGCACATACCGTTGCCCCGGAGGAGGAATCGGTCAGCACAAACTGACCCGACCCATTGCTGGTTACATTCAAGTTTCCAATCTGTTCCAGATTCGGAAACTGCGGCCCGCGATTGGTAAAGTTGCTCGCGGCCCCGTCCGTATAGGTGACTGTTGCAATCCCAGCACTGCATCCTCCAAAGGAAACAAGCCCGTTCGGGCTGCTGTCCGTAAAAGATCCTCCGTCTGTCAGCAGATTATTGTAGAAGCCATGAACTTCAATACCGTAGAAGCCACTGTCACAGAAGATCCGTGTAGTACCCTCAAGCTGCAATGCTCTCCCTGCATAGCCGGGATAGTCCGATCCGGTCCCGGTTCCCCAGGTGTGGAACTGATCCGGCATGTAGCCGAGCACAATCTCGGCATCGGGTTCTTGTAGATTGGGGTTATGTACGAATGTGTACCCGGAATACCCCGAGGCGGAGGTTATATGCATATCTTGAATAGCAACCTGAGAGGTCCCCGGTGTGCTCAACCAAGACTCATTGACCACCGCTCCGGCAGGCCATGAATACGCCGTAGTTCCGCTTTGCGCGCGCGCTGCATACGCCGTATTCTGAACGAATACCGCCGTCACCTGTTCGTAATTCCCCTTGAGGATGCCGCCGCCCAGGCTCGAGGCCGCCGTGCTCCCATAGACATAATCCGGCGGATAAATAATATAGCCGGTTGGATTCACCGAACTTGCATCCAGCGCGTTTCCTGTGACGGAGTAGAACCACGAGGCGTTTGCCACCGTGAAATTTGTGGAACTCGTTGTCATGGCGGATGTGGTTGTAGAGATCTCATTCTTTCCGCCGATGATGAAAGACGGGTTGATGGCCGGTGAATTGTATCCCTCAATATAACCGTGCGCAAACTTTATATTCTCGCCAGACGTAACCCGAACTCCCGCGACGCCCTGTCCTGTTGGCTTGATCGAGAAGCCTTCCCATAGATTGTTGGTTGGGTCGGCAAGAAGCACAGCGGGATGCATATCGGCAATCACCGAACCGCTCGAGGGGAATGCGCCGCTTACCGCATTCACGTTGTAGGTATATGCGCCCGTGCCAGTAATGGTGTCCAGCGTCGTGCCGGGAGCCTGAATGAGCGTGTTGTAAAAATAACTCTCATTCTGCTGCCCCTCCCCACCCTGAATAAATGCTTGCCTGCAATTCATGTAGCGCAAATTGTGCGTAGATAGCCTCTCCCCGTGCTGTACCAGACAGCGTCCGCCGGTGCCTAGCATGTCCATATCTTCGAGCATTGTGCCGGTTGACAGGACTTCGAGCAGAGTTCCCGTAGTCGCCGTGCCGCGTCCCGCAAGAGTCACATGATCCACTTCGTATCTTGGGCCGTCTTGGGGCAAGAGGGTGAGCAATGGCGATGTCGAGCTGTTCTGCACGATGATTGAAGACTGCGCCCCATCGCCCGTTATGCGCAGAGGAAACCAACTGTAGCCATTCAGCAGGTAGGAGCATCCGCTGGTGTAGGGCTGATAGTTGACTCGCAAGTTGCCATTGACGAAGAAGACGCCATGGGGGAAGAAGATGGAAGCGCCGCAATCGGCGAGGCCCGCATTGATCGCATTCTGAATTGGAACGGTGTTGTCTGTTCCCACGGCCCACGCAGCATTCGACGATACCGTAGTACTGGCTGCGGGGGTGAAATTGACCGCCGTGCTACTGCTGCACGAGGTCACTGTCGCCAGCAGCATTGTGCCCGACGCACCCGCGCCGTTGATGGTAAGTATCTTGCTCACATCTGCCGCTGTGCAGGCAAGCGTTGCGGAGGTCATCTGCATTGCGCCCGCCGCCACCGCTCCGTCTTTGCCCGAGCGCGCATCGCCCAACACGCCATAGGCGCGCACATCGATGATAGGGGTGTTGGCAGAGATCGAATTCTGCACCGTCAAGGCGCTCAGACTGGTGTTGCCCGTTACCCCCAGCGTTCCCGTGACGGTTTCGTTGGTCGCCGTCAGTGGTCCCGTCAACGTGCCTCCGGCCAGGGGCAGCGCCCCCAAATTCGACAGAGCCCCGGCGGCCGTCGCAGCGCCGGTCCCACCCTGGCCAATTGCTACCGCGCCTTCTCCGGAAAGGGCCGCGCCATTTCCGGCGTAATACGCAATCTGCCCCAGGCTTCCCGCATTCACCGTGCCGTTGCTGCTGCCCGTCCCGCACGCTGCTCCCGTGTTGGTGATGTATCCGGAGTTGTCGATCTGCAGGCAATTGCTGCCGCTCGTCGCGGCCAGCCCAGGAAACTGAATCGATGTCGCGCCGGTGAAGCTTGCATACAATGAGCTGCTGTTGCCCCCATACACCTTGAACCCCGTGCCCGATCCCGTTTCGAAGTTCACCCGCACCACCCCCGACGGGTTCGACGCGTCGATATAGGTATCGCCGCTGTTTGTACTCTGGTATGCCTTGAAACTGTCCAGCCCGCCACTGGCGGAATTCAGCGCCCAGTTGTTGCTCGCATCCTTCACCAGGTACCACTGGCTATTGCCGTTCCAATCCTTGTAGGTGAGCGACTCTTTTTGACTAACCGTCGCTCCTGCCCAAAGTAACTGGTCGATCTCCGCGTCGGCCTGATTCCTGACCGTCGTCGATCCTGCAAAAGTGGATGTCCCGCCCACCTGCAGATTCCCGATAAACTGCGCATTCCCCGTGCCGCTGATGGTCGCAGAGGTCGTTATGTTGGTTCCCCCCGATCCCACGACCAGACCGCCCGTACCTGCGTTGGTCGATCCATTCAGAACCACCGCTCCGCTCCCCGCCGCATTGATCACCGTCTGGTTGTTGGTGCTCGATTGCCCATTGTTGTACTGCCCGATCGACACTCGATAGACATTGTTCAGCTCGTCGAGAATCTGATAGTACTGCGCGCCGCCCGTTGCATCGCTCAAACCCATCGTCCAGCGGTATCCATAGTCCGTTTGGTAGCGGTTGAGCAGTCCGCGCTCGTTGCCCGCCGCTATCCCCAGCCGATAGTGATTGGTCAGTGTAGCGTCCTGCTGGCTTCCGTACCAATCTCCATTCAAGCCATTAAAGCTGCGATGAAACGTATCCAGAAAACTATTGCGCGTGCCGTTGTCGGTCAGCTTTCCGGTGAACATTGTTCCCCCGGTGATCCAGTTGTTATAAGCGCTGCCCGCATCGGCCACAATCTGGTTCGTCGAGTTCTCGTTACGCAGGCCGACGATGGTGTTGTTTTGTGCATTCGGCCCCAAGTGCAGCGCCGTCGAACAGCTCTCCACATCGCCGCCGGTAAAGGTGTTTCCATCGCCCTGTTGCAGATTGATTCCAACCGTTCCGGCGATTGCATTTCCTCCGCTCGTCGGGCAATCGATGTGCAGGCGCACAAAGGTGCTTGCATTCATCCAGTCTGTCGTCGCCGCATTCGCCACCTGGTGCCCGATTCCATTCACCGCTGTCTGAAATCCGGTAAAGTCGTTATCGAAAAACGTTCCCCCGGTATAATTCCCCGTCCCGTCGAGTGTCATTCCCGTCTGGTTGGAATTCCCCAGAAAGTACAAGCTCTCCAGGTCCATCTCCTGGGTCCGGTAGGCCGCCAAGCCCTGCGCGCTCGCGCTCGTTGCGGTGGTGGTATTGATGGCCACATTGTCCAGATGGAATCCCTGCGTATCCACGGCATACGTCGGATCCCCCACCCGCACCATAGCGCCCGTGCCCGAATAGAGGAACACTGTTCCCCCCTGGTTTCCCCCGGCCGCACTTGTACCGCGCAAGGCGCATCCCCGCAGCGAGACATTTCTAGTCCCCGCCGTCACGATCACCTGATTCGCGGTGGCAATCGTCGCGCAGGGCAGCAGCACCGTCGCATTGGGCGTCGCAATCTGCACCGTCGACCCCATTGCCTGTGTGGCAGAGAAATCCCGACCGTCGCAGGTCCCGCCATTGACAGCGCTCAGTGCGCTCAGGCAAGCCTGCAGCTTGGCCCCAAAGTCCGCTCCGGGGAATTGGTCTACGCGACTCACGGTTCCCTCGCTCAGCACCGCCGACTCCGCCGAAGTAACAGATGTATCCACATAGTGCTTGTCCGCCGCCTGCAGCGGCTGGGTCGGGTCGCCGCTTAGATACAGCGGCCCGCTCAGCGTTCCGCCCGTGGCCGTCAGCAGGCTGCCGGTTAGTTCGGTAATCGCCTGGTCGACATAGGATTTGCTCACCGTCTGCACCGCCTGGGCCGCCGGCATCACCTGTGCCCGCACCGATCCCAAACTCGCCTGCGCCGCCGCCGGAACCACCCAGTATTCGGTGCTCGTCGACCCATTGTTCAGTTGATAAACCGCGGTGTAGAAAAGTCCTGCCGGGGTCGCTCCCTGGTTCGGCGTCAGATTCACACTCAGAAATCCATCCGTGGCGATGGGCACCGTGATAAGCCCCGCTGCCACCGCTTGATTGGTTGCTGTCGTGAATGCCGGCCAGCTCACCAGCACCGTTCCTGTGGCCGGCTGCCCATTGGCCAGATACACCGTCCCCTGTACGGTCGTCGTGCTAATGGACTGGGCCTGGGCGATTCCCGCCCACGCCATGCCCAGGCCACATACCGCTACCCCAATGCCGGCGCGCAATCCCTCACTCCACATGAGCTTCATCCGTCACTCTTTTCTTCCTGGGATCACTCCGAATCCCCGCCATTTCCATTCACTGGCTCGGCCCGCAGATCTGCCCGAGCCTCAACCCCGCTCGACCGCCGCTTCCGCCGTGCCACCTGCCCATTCAGGTTCTCCACGCAACTCCTCAGCCTGACTTGCCAAGTGCTTTTTCTTGTTTTTCCCCGTTTCGGGCTGTCTGTCCGCCAGTTTCACCAGCAGGCAAGCGCTGGAGGCATTTCCCTTCAAGGTTCCGTCCAAGAGGCTCTTCGTAATCTCGTCAATATTCTTCATCAGTGTCTTGTCGGCCGCGTTGCTCAACATCGTGGTTCCGCGCCGAGCTTTGGTTTGATTGCCTGCCCGTGGCTGTCTTTTTTTCGCCACTGCCGAATCCCCAATCGCCACGCCCATTTGCCCGCCATTCCCCGTCTCCTGCGCCATTTGCCGCGCAAAAACGGAAAGGGGCAACTCCTCTGCGGAATCGCCCCTTCACTACGCTGCACCTGCGAACCCGCAAATGTGGTCCAAAATGACAGAGAGCGACATCGCCCTCCTGTTTTCCTCCCTCTCCCGCCGTATACTCTGAGCTTAATCAATCTCATGAGAATTTCCAGCAATCCGAAGTTTCCACTCAAATAGTTTAGAATCTGCATTTTATAGAAGATGAAGTCCGTCCCAGCTTTGACAACAGCTCCAAATCGGGAGCTAACTCGCTCCATTCCGCCTCAACCCTGCCGATATTTACGTTCGTTTTGTGCTTGTTCGATCTGCCGCCGAACAACTCATTCCCAAGCTGATGCGCAAACCCAGCGGCTGGCTGCTTGGTCGAGCCGCAACTGCGCTACCATTAGCCGATGAGCCTTCCCACACATCGCTCTCCCATTTTGCTGGTTCATGGCGGCGCCTGGGCCATCCCTGCCGAAGCGGCTGCCGATCACCAGAATGGTGTCCGCAACGCCCTCGAAGCCGGCCACGCTGTCCTCTCTCGTGGCGGTTCCGCCCTCGACGCAGTGGAAGCCTCCGTCACCGTGCTGGAAGACGATCCCACCTTTGACGCCGGTCGCGGCAGTTTCCTCACCTCCGACGGGCGCGTCCAACTCGACGCCCTGCTGATGGACGGCGGCCGCATGAGGGCGGGCGGCGTAGCCTGTGTCGAGCACCTGCGCAACCCCATCCAAGCCGCCCGCCTCGTCCTCGAAAAGAGCCCCCACGTCTACTTTGTGGGGGAAGGCGCGGAGCGCTTCGCCCACGCTCACGGAATGCCGCTCATCGACAACGCCGTACTCGTCCTGGACCGCGAACGTCAGCGTCTGGCCTTTGCTCAGGCTCGCCAGGCCGCCGGCCTCGCCGACCAGACCTTCTCCGGTCCCCACGCCGAGCCCCACCCCACCCTCCACGACGATAAAAGCCCGGAAACCGCGGTTCTCTGTCCGCCCTCCGCCATTCCAGAAGAAGATCGCCCGTCCGGCCAGGGCTTCGGCCTCTACGACAGCCACGACACCGTGGGCGCCGTCGCCCTCGACATTCACGGCAATCTTGCCGCCGCAACCTCCACTGGCGGCACGCTGAACAAGACGCCGGGGCGTGTGGGCGATTCTTCCCTGATCGGTTGCGGCTGTTACGCCGACAACCTCTCCGCCGCCGTCTCGCTTACCGGCTGGGGCGAACCCATCATGAAGCTGGTTCTGGGCAAGTGGGCCACCGATCGCGTCGCCAACGGTACGGCTCCCGAGATCGCCGCCCGCGAGGCCATCGCCTACCTCTTCAACCGTCTCGGTGGCCACGGCGGCATCATCCTGCTTGGTCCCGACGGCCGTTTTGGTCTGGCCCACAACACCCCCGGAATGGCATGGGGACTGGCCACACCTGCTGGCCTTCAGACCGGTCTGTCCGTCTAACCCAAACACGCAATTGTTCTGTCTCAGGGGTTCGTTTCTATAAAACACCGTCATCCTGAGCGAAGTTGGGCGTGTTCTTTGCGCCCAACGCAGTCGCAAGACCTGCTTTTCCGTCGGAAATTTTTTCAGAGAAAGTACCGGGAGAGTCTTTAAAAATACGGTTTTTCCTAGCCACCTACCGGCTGCGTACGCCCGCGGAGGGGATGAAACAGTTTCGGCGGATGCCGCTGCTAACCTGCTAACTAGCTCTCCCCGCGAAGCGGAGGCCAACTTGCTACAGTTGATCCAGTTCCTTTCGCACCACTCCAGTATTTTTCATGGGAATGCGGTGGCCTTCAATACATCAAGAAATGTATTTCCTAAAACGATTTTAGACGGGAGACCGCTGGCCCAACTCAAAGGGATGGAAGCGAAATCTCCGCTTCACGGGCGGACGGACGCCGGCAATCGGCTCATCCACCCCATTGAAGGCAGCTACGCGCCAGGACTGAAGAAGTCGCCCAACCCGGCTCGCTGAGCGTGTGCGGCCATGGTCGATTGAATCTCCAACGCCAGAGCCAGGGCATTGCGCCCCTGGCGGGCAGTCACTTGTGGCGTAGAGCGCGTACGAACCGCATTCACAAACGAAAGCAGTTCCAGCTTCAGCGGTTCTCCCGGCGTCACCTCCGGCTTGACAAACGACAATCCCGGCGCGGGTCCGGTCTTTCCCCCTTGCAGCAGGGAACCCGCCATCGCCAGCAACGCCGGGTCGATCTTGCCCGATGCGGCCAGTTGCGCCAGCAGCGCAGGATCGATCTTTCCCGAAGCCAGCGCCGCGGCAACTCCAGCGGCCAACTCCGGCGGCAATTGGGCAACAATCCCTGCCAATGCACCCGCATTGGAGCCGAAGGCTCCGTCTGCCACACCGCAGGTGTCCATGCGGATGACGAGAAGATCCTGGCGCGCATAGTCAATCGAGACGTACTGCCGCGGCTCAAAGAAGCGCAGCTTGCGCACCCGCTCGGTCGAGACCCGCGAGGCGGTAAAGTTGGCCACACAGCCCGACTCGAACTCCACCCGCACATTGGCGATGTCTACCTTGGGTGAGAGAATCGGCAGACCAACCGCCCGCACCTCGCGCACCGGCGAGTGGGCAAAGGTGAGCACGATGTCCAGATCGTGGATCATCAGGTCCAGCACCACGTCCACATCCAGTGCGCGCGGCCCAAAGATGGAGAGCCGGTGCGACTCGAAGAACATGGGCCGTTTCAGTCGCGGCTCGACCGCCAGCACGGCTGGATTGAAGCGCTCCAGGTGGCCCGGCTGCAAGACGCGTCCATTCTTCTTAGCCAGGGCGATCAGGTCGTCGGCCTCGGCCAGGCTGGTCGCCAGGGGTTTCTCGACCAGCAGGTCCAACCCTCCGTCAAGCAGCACCGAAGCCGCCGCGTGATGATGCACCGTAGGCACGGCCACCGTGGCCGCATCGACTTTCACATCGGAAACGAGCAGCGCCTCGGGCGTAGCAAAGACGGGAATCGCGTATTTGGCCGCGGTCTCGGCGGCGCGCTCGGCGTTGGGCTCGACAGCTGCCACCAGCGCCACGCCCTCGCCTGCTGTCTCCAACTCGCGATAGACGCGAAGGTGGTTGCGGCCGAACGATCCGGCCCCGGCGACGGCCACTCGTACCATGGATCGGCTGTCGATTACGCGGCCTCGTTTCCTTTGCCTTGCACCGTATGCAGGCAGCGGCCGTAGAGATCCAGCAATTGGCTGACGTGTTCTTCGGGCTTGGTTGCGGGTGTGCCGCTGAACCCGGTCGAGGGCGCCGCGGGCCGTCCCACACCCACCGTCACCGACACAAACTTCAATAAATCCAAGGCGATGTCTTCATCGCGCCGAGCCCCGAGGCTGGCGCCGGTCAATGCGTCCATCCGTACACTCTCCAAAAAAGGATGCTATCAGAATTCGGCCCCCAAGGTACTCTGGAAGGAATGCACACCGCAACCATCGCCTTGGGCGCTAACCTGCCCAGCCTTGCCGGGGAGCCGGCCGCCACGCTGGCCGCGGCCGCCACCCGGATCGCATCGCTGGGCCGCATCCTGGCCCGTTCCACGCTCTACTCGACGGCCCCGGTGGGCCTCGTCGATCAGCCCCGCTTCGTCAACGCCGTGGTGACGCTGGAGACAAATCTGAATCCACAGGATTTGCTCCGCGCCCTGCTGGCCATCGAGCAGGAATTCGGCCGCGACCGCTCCGCGGGCATCGCCAACGGACCGCGCACGCTCGACCTCGACATTCTGCTTTACGACGATCTCACCATCGAAGCACCGGAGTTGCAGATTCCTCATCCCCGGTTGCCCGAGCGTGCCTTCGTTCTCGTCCCATTAGCCGAGATGGCGCCGGCAGCCCTCGACCCACGCAGCGGCAAGACGGCAGCGGAATTGCTCGAAGCGCTGCGCGCTGACGCTCCCGAGGAGTTCTCAACGATCCATCGCTACGACCATCGAGACTGGTAAATCCATCGCGCCAACTTGCTGACTTGCTCTTCGTGCGAAGCACAGGCTGACTTGCTAATTTTGTCCCTGACCTCTTCGATCGGCACCCCTTGTTCCTAGGTTTTTGGACGTATAGCTTTGTACCACTGAGGGTGCCCCCGGTCTCGATTTTGAGACCGGGGAAAGAACGAACTGAAATACATCTTCAAGCGGCCGGAGACCTAACAGACGCAGCGCCCGGTAGAATCGTCAGGTGGGTCTAACTTTCAAAACCATCGCCACCACCGCCTCTGGCGGTCGCCGCGGGCAGATCGATCTGCCTCATCGCGCCGTCCAGAGCCCGGTCTTCATGCCCGTCGGCACCGCCGGCACGGTCAAGGCCGTTCCCCAGGACGTGCTCGAGACGCTAGGCGCCGAGATCATCCTGGGCAACACCTATCACCTTTACTTGCGCCCCGGCCACGAGGCCATCCGCCGCATGGGCGGGCTGCACAAGTTCATCAGTTGGCCGCGCGCCATGCTCACCGACTCCGGCGGCTTTCAGGTTTTCAGTCTGAGTGCGTTGCGCAAGGTGACGGATGAAGGCGTCCGCTTCCGTTCGCATTTGGACGGCAGCAGCCATTTTTTCACTCCCGAGCACTCCATGAACGTGCAGATCGCCCTCGGCGCAGACATCACCATGGCCTTCGACGAGTGCACCGAATACCCCGCCGATCGCCAGCGCGCCGAAGAGAGCCTGCGTCTCACCCTGGCCTGGGCTCGCCGCTCGCTCGAGCACTTCAGCGCCCATTGTCATGAGGTTCCCTGGTATGAAGAGCGGAACGGCCGCCGCCAGTCTCTCTTCGGCATCGTCCAGGGCGGCATGTTCTGCGATCTGCGCAAGGAGAGTGCCGAGCGTCTGGTCGAGATGGACTTCGACGGCTACGCCATCGGCGGTCTCAGCGTCGGCGAGCCCCGCGACCTGACTCTGGAGATGATCAGTGAGGTGCTGCCCCTACTGCCTGCCGACAAGCCCCGTTATGTGATGGGCGTCGGCTACCCCGACGAGATCGAGCAGTACGCCAAACTCGGCGTCGACATGATGGACTGCGTCCTGCCCACCCGCGCCGCCCGGCACGGCCTGCTCTTCACCAGCGAGGGCCGCATCAATATCAAGGGCAAAAAATACGCGGAAGACCAGGGCCCTCCCGATCCAGCCTGTACCTGCATGGTCTGCCGCCGCTACTCCCGTGCCTACCTGCGCCACCTGATGCACTCCGGCGAGGCGCTGAGCGGTACGCTGAACTCCATCCACAACCTGGCCTACTACCTGGGCATCATGCAACGCGTCCGTACCGGTATGGAGCCGCAATCCGCTACTGCGCCGGTTGCCGCGCCCCGAGAAGCCCCATCACCAGCGTGATCGCCGCACTGAGCCACAGAATGACACCGGTTCCCAGCGCCGCGGAGCCTTGCAGCTCTCCGGCCGGCACGAAAAGAATGCCGGTCCCAACCCAGAGGAGCAGCAGAGCTCCCGTACCGTAGTGCAGCGGATTATGAAAGAGCCGCGCCAGGGGAAACAGGTGCAGTCCTACAATGGCGGTTATCGCTGAAGGAATGTAGGCGTCCAGATGCAGCCTGGCCAGCGTAAAGGCAAACAGACCCACGGCGATCCACTGCGCGGTATTGACCCGGTTGAAGGTGCGGTTCACCGCCGGATCGTCGGCCACACGGGGCCAGCGCTTGGCGGCGCGCAGCAGCAGAATCGCCGCCAGCACCAGCGCCGCCAGCCCTGTGAGGAGGCCGGCAATCACAGCCCTGTGCAGTTGTTCCCGCACATACAACGCCAAGATAAACCAAAGGGCGCCAAATCCCGTGAAGAAAAGGGCGCCCGTCGCCCTGCCGCTGAGCTGATTTGCTGTTTGCATCTCGCGCATATGATTCTTCCCTCGTTCAAAGACGCAAATATAAAGCAGTTGGATGCATTAGTTGCCCATAGCCCCGCCCAGCAACAACTTCAGCGCCTGCACATACTCGCTCAGCGCACAGCGTCCGTTTTCGGAGATGCGATAGATCGTCTGCGGCTTGCGTTGCACAAACTTTTTCTCCACGGCGACGTATCCGGCCTCTTCGAGCTTGGTCAGTTGTGCGCCCAGGTTGCCGTCGGTCGAGCCGGTCCGGGAGCGCAACCAGGTGAACTCCGCCTCCTCGACGCCGGCCAGCAGCGAAAGCAGCGCCAGCCGCAACTTGCCGTGGATGATCGGATTCAACTCCGGAAGCTCAGGCATGGAGCGCCCCCTGCCTCCGGGCGCGCGCCTCGCAACTCATCGCATAGGCGCCGAATACGATCTGGCAGAAGAAGATGGCTACCAGAAAAACCACCGTACTCTGATCGACCGTGGCAAAGCAGGCCGCTGCCGCCGCCGCCCACCACACCAAAGCACAGGCAAACTGCGCCTTCCAACGGAGAATCATGCCGCTGGCCGCGTTCGATGTGCCCAGCATCGCACCCACCACCGCGACAAACATCTGTGCATTGAACCTGCCGCTGAAGCCCATGGCCGTCAACAGAACACTCATCGAGATGCCCATGGCAATCCAGATGGAAAAGATCGCTCTGCCGACGGTGGTATCCGGTTTTTTCACTTCCGGCTTTTTCGTTTTGCTCTTGACGATGGCCCACATCAGCAGAGAAGCGCTCACCATGGTGATGAGCCAGGCTAGGCCGTAGTGGGTCCACGCTGTCCAGCCGATGGCCACATAGTAGGCCACGCCCCAGAACAGGAAGGACCATCCCCAACTCTCGGTTGTCCGGCGTCCTTCGAAGATCATGCTTTCGATCAACTGCACTCTTTCTTTCAGCTCGCTTTCGCTCATATCCGATGTCATCGCGCTCCCCTTTCAGTCAATTCTTGGCTCTTAGAGAAATCCTCTCTGTGGAGTACTCTATAAAATAGAGTTTCAGAAGTCAAGAAGATTCTGCGCAATTTTTTTATTCGCCAGCGTTGCCGGCCTGAGAAGGGATGAAACAGCTTTCGCCAATACCGCCGCTAACCCACGAACTCGCCATCCTCGCAGCAGCGGGTGCTGACTCGCTGAATCTTTCTAAAAGCCACGCTTCCTTTTTGGATTGAGCAATTTGCAACCACGCCGAAAAATGTGTTTTTCGATGCGGTTTCAGGCTGGAATGGCCAGGAACTCCCCAAAGGCCTCTTCTGAACCCACGTTGGAGGGTGAGATGCGCTTGGCAACCACTCGGTTCAACTCGCCGGCGGCCCGTTCCACCAACTCCGTCCAGTCGCCCTGCGTCCTCTGCCGCAGCAGGCGTGCGGTGGGGTACCAGGGAGTGGTCTCGACGTGGCGCATCCAACGCCAATCGGACAGGTGGGGCAGCAGAATCCACACCGGCTTGCCCATGGCTCCGGCCAGGTGGGCGATGCAGGTGTCGGTGGTGAGCACCAGGTCGAGATTGGCAAGGGTGGCGGCGGCATCGGCCAGATCGCGGTCCTGGCTCGAGGCGTCCCAAACAGAAACGTCGCTGGGCAGCTTGGCCAACTGCTCGGCCGGCTCGCCCTTTTGCAGCGAGACCCAGTCAATGCCGGGCAGACGCAGCAGCGGCAGCAGGGTCCGCAACTGAGTGGAGCGGTGCCGGTCGGCCCGGTAGCCGGGATTGCCCGCCCACGCGATCCCCACGCGGTACGGCGCACACGGCGAGTCTTGCGGCCACCGATCCAGGAATTGCGCCTTTTTTTCTTTCACCAATTCCGCATCGGCGAAGAGATACGCTCCCGGCCAGGGAACCGAATCGATCCTGGTTCCGAAGACCGAAGGCAGGCTCATCAGCGGGCACTCCAGATCGAATTCCGGCGGCTTTATGCCCAACTGCGCGATCTCCGCCTGGCCGCCGCGCACCGCCTCGAGCGAAGCCAGCAGCCGCTTCACCCCGGTCTGCACCTGCAGCAGCGCCGACCCGCCCCGATCGATCACTCTTTGCACGTAGCGGCTGAACTGGATCGAGTCGCCCAGTCCCTGCTCGGCGTGCAGCAGCACCCGTCGGCCTTCGAGCGGTTCGCCCTGCCAGCGCGGCTGGCGGAAGATGCGCGCGTGGCGATGCACCTCGCGGAAATCCCAACGCGCCTCGTAGCCCGCCCAGCCGCGCTCGAAATCCCCCACCCGCAGGCGGGTCATGGCCAGGTTGTAGCGTGCTCCGGCGCACTCCGGATCGCGCTCGACGGCCTTTTCGTGCGCCCGCAGCGCCTCTTCCACGCGGCCCAGGTCCAGCAACGAATTACCACGATTCGATGAGGCCGCCCGGTTGCCCAACTCTTCGGCCCGTTCAAAAACTTCCACAGCCTCCTCGAAGCGTCCTTCGGTGTGCAACAGGATGCCCTGCATATTGACCGCTTCGGGGTTCTTCGCATCCCGCGTCAACGCCCAGCGCAGCCATGCCCAGGCCCCCGCCAGGTCTTTTTCTCCATTGCGAAACTGCGCCCAGGCCACCAGCGTGTCCGTGCGGTTGGGATCGAGCACGAAGGCTTTGCGCAGGTAGGCCTCGGCCTTTTCTGGATGGCGCCGGTCCCGCTCCAGCAACCCCAGATTCAGCCAGGCGCTGATCAGGTCGGGCCGCAGTTCGATGGCCCGCAGCAGCGCCGCCTCGGCGTAGATCTCGCGTCCCTGTTCGCGCAGCAGGCTGCCCATATTCAGCCAGGCAGCGGCAAAATCGGGCCGCTCGGCCAGCGCCCGCCGGTAGCGGACCTCGGCTTCCTTGGGTTTGCCCATGCGCACCAAGGCAAAGCCCGAGGCAAACTCCGCCTCGGCTAGACGCGGGCTCAGCGACAGCACCTGCTGATAGCGCTCGAAGGCCTCCTCGAAGCGCCCCATGCAGGCCAGCGCATGCCCCAGTCCCAGGTGCGCCGTCACCAGTACAGGATTCTTCTTCAGTGCCAGTTCATAGGCGTAGACGGCCTCTTCCGGCCGCTCCTGGGCGATTCTCAGTTCGCCCATTCCCATATGCGCCAGCGGATCCATGCCGTCCATCGAGATCGCATGTGCATAAGCCGCCTCCGACTCATCCAGCCGGCCGCAGCCTTTCAGCGCTTGTCCCAGCGCCACCCAGGCCGGACCCATGCGCGGCGCCACGGTTACGGCCAACTGGGCCAATCCGACCGCTGCCTCCGCCTGCTGGCTGGCCAGCGCCACCAGGCACATCCCCACCAGCGCCACAGGATTGCGCGGATCCCGCTCCAGTATTTGCTGGTAACCGCGGCCCACCTCATTCAGGTTGCCGGTGAGGCTTTTCGGCCGGGCTGAGGGCGGCTGGGCCGCGGGAGGATCGACCAGCGGCTGGCTCAACTCCCGGGCTGCCGTCATTGGATTGCCGACAATCAAGCTCCCTCTCCCTCACCCGCTTGGATGCAGCGCTGCACACGCGTCTCTTAAGCGGTGGCGCGAAAGCAAATGTTGCAAGCAAGGGGTAAGTACGGAGGCGGGATGGATGAGAGCTTCCCAATGGAGAGAAACAGCGCTCGCGGGGAGAGCGAACTCCCACGCGCGTTGATTGAGAACATTTCTCCCGTTGATGGTGTGATCGGGCGCCCCACCCTCGGCGCGTTCTCGTCTTTGCGCTTGGGGTGGGACACTACACAGCATTAGGAAAAGGGCTCTAAATTCTCATTGCTGGCTGACCGGCGCCGGCGCGTCCTGTAGGGGACCCCGCTGAAACACCAGCGCCGCCGCGCCGCGCAGGCGGGCAATCTCCCCCTCGTGCGTGGGCAGAATCCGCGGAGAAACGCCGCCCACCATTACTTGCGCCGCTTCCTTCTCGATCAGCGGCGCAAATCGACTCCAGGCTGAGGTAATATCGCCGGCCATCAAAATCACGCTGGGGGCCAAAGCGGTGATGATCATGCGCAGCCCTCGACCGATGGCTTGCGCCTGTTTGGCCAGTGCCTGGGCGGCGTGCGCATCGCCATCTTCGGCCATATTGAGCAGTTCATGAAAGGTCACGCGGCTGCCGCTGGGTTCCAACTCCTTGTAATAGCGCAGCGCGGCGCGGCAACTGGCAAAGGTCTCCCAGCAACCCCTCTGACCGCAGGCGCAGCGTGGGCCGGCGGGGTCCAGCACGACGTGGCCGAACTCCCCGGCCATGCCGCTCTGGCCGCCGATCAAGTGCCCGTTGGCAAAAACACCCGCGCCCACACCCTCCGAGATCGTCACCAGCACCACGTCGTAAATGCCTTCCATGTGCCCGAAGGTCAACTCCGCCAGCAGGCAGGCGGTAGCCGCGTTTTCCATTTTCACCAGCAGGCCCATCTTTTTTTCAATCACCCTCTTCAAGTCGAAATCCGGCCAATGCAGGTTGGGGGCGAAGATCAAGCGCTGGCTCTCCGGGTCAACCCGGCCGGGCAGGCTGATGCCGATGCCCTCGATCGACTTGCCGGGCAGCGCCTGGCGCATCCGCTCCATGCACTCGGTCACCAAGGCCACCGAGGCGGCTGGATCGGAACTGAGCGGTACCTGTGCACGCGACAGCAGCCTGCCCTTCAGATCCACCGCGGCGACGGTAGCCAGTTTGGGGTGAATGTCCACCGCGAGGGCCACCAGATTCTCGTTGAGTTCCAGCATCGTGGGCCGCCGTCCCCGCGGCGGAGAGGCTATCGCGCCCTCGCAAACCCACTTCTCCTTGATCAACTGTTCGACAATCTGCGAAACTGTGCTGCGCTGCAAGCCGGAGTGGCGGGAGAGATCGGCGCGCGAAACCGGCTGATTGGCCCGGATCAGTTCCAGCACGATGTCGCGGTTGATGCGACGTGCTGTCTCGCTGCTGGCGAGCTGCACATTCGTCAGGTCGATCCGTCTCATCCCTCTTGCCCGTTGCCCTGCTTGCACTGAACCCACCCTTCCGCCGATTCGCTGCTCGTTTGCATCCCCATTATTGAATTGGACGCAATATCGTCCCAACTACATCTCTGACCATTTGGGAAGATTCCAAGAACGGGTGCCCCACCCTCGTCAATGGGTGCCCCACCCTCGGCGCGTTCTTGTTTTTGCGCCTAGAGCGATTCCAGAATTGGAGTACCCAGAAACCATGCATTCAAGTCGGCGCGAGCCCCAGCGAGCGACGACCTGGCAAGAATGTTGCAGGGTATAGCCATTCTGGAATCGCTCTAGGGTGGGATAGGCGAAACTCCATTGCAACCCACAAATCATGAAGTCAGAGCCCTGGTCTGTCCAGCCCTTCCATTCCTGCCGAGGCTCTACCGCGTCAGTTGCCGCACAAAGAAATCCGCCATGGCGCGGTTGGCCTCGATCGATTCCGGCAGCTCCGAGCCGTACCAGAAAGCGTGCGGCAGTCCATCGTAGACGATCAGCCGCGCATCCACCCCGGCATTCAGATAGGCGCGATGCAGGTTCACCGTCCCGCTCAACAGCAAATCGCGTCCGCTGCTGACGAACAGCGCCGGCGGCATCCCGTGCAGATCCGCGTAGATCGGCGAAATCACTGGGTCCCGGGGGTCGGCGCCGCGGAGATAATCCGCATCGTGCGGGCCGCCATTCGGCGGGTCCAGGTGACCCGCCAGGCCGCGCAACGCATACAGCGCCATCGAATCCCCATCGCGGGCAAAGTCGCCCATGCCGCTGAAGATGCCCAGCGCCGCCGGCTCCGGCAGACCCAACTGCTGGATGCGAACCGCCACCTCCGCGGTCAAAATCGCCCCCGCAGAGGTTCCATAAATCACAATGTGTTCCGGCTTGTAGGTCTTCAGCAGTTCCTTGTAAACCGTGATAGAGTCGTCCACTGCCGCCGGGTAGGGATGTTCGGGGGCCAGCCGGTAGAGTGCGGCGACAACCTTGATCTTGCTATACCCGGCGATGGGAATCGACTCGGTATAGGAGCCGGAGTCGGAATTGAACCCGCCTCCATGCAGGTTCAGGAGCACTTTATCGCGATTGCTCTCCGGCATTCCCTCGGGAGTCACGATGCGCACCGGAACCCCCCCGATCTTGTCCTCGACCATCTTGTTGGGGCAGAGCTTGCTCCATTTGGCGCCGGCGCCCACCGCCCATGCGTCGGTACGGCTGCGCCGCGCCGCCAGAGGCTCGGGCGGGCCCTGGTCCGGCTCCGCACGGGCTAGAAACCGTTTCGCCGGCTCGCTGATGGACGCGGGAATCGGAACCACACGCGTAATGTGCGCCGTGCCCCGCTCGTCGATGAAGCTGGTGTCCCGCTGGGGCGCTTCGGCGGCGGTCGTAGGTTGCAGTGGGAGAGGCTGCGGCGCGGCAGGCTGGGCATTCGGCTGCTGAGCAGCCATCAGAACCGGCGTCAGAAGAAACACTAGGGCGGTCAAACGATTTTTTCGAGTCATAGAATCGGCATCCTCGCGGGGAAAATCGATTCTACGGCATTTCCTTTACGATCGATAAGTCCATCCCCGCAAAGATCGACCCGTCCACGAAGAAAGGCCCGCAGCGCGCCTCCCTTCGTGGACGGGCGTTTTGGTTCAGTTTGGCAGCACCAGCAGGCCGCTCTCCAGCAGTTTCTCCGTCAGCCGGTCCACAGCCTGCGGAAACTTGTAGCTGATGGCGCGCACGCTCATTCCCAGCAACGTGGCTGCTTCCGCCTGGGTGTACTCCTGGATCACAATGCGGTTGAGCATCTCCCGGTCCAGAGAGTGCAGTTGGCTGAGGCACTTCTCCACGTCGAGAACGAAGATCACTGCATCCTCGAAAGTGCGCACCGGGCGGCTCGACACCCAGCCGCGCGCAATCGGATCGCCCAGGATCGACGGCGCCCGCCCCACCTGCATCGAAGCGTAGAGGTAGCGCCGCAACATGCTCTCGGTGTGTTTGCGATAAAACCCCAGGCTCTCCAGCGGGCCTTCCTTAACCTCCTTCTTGACCGGCTTGGTGACCGGGGTGGGCGCTTGGTTGTTTTTCCATGCTCGCTGCGCCGCGCCGCACAGAGCCAACGGCGGGGCAACCTCGAACGCCAGCGGTAAAAGCAATGCGGCGCTCACAATCCACCTCCGGCCGCAGCCACCGCCCATACCTTGCTCAAGATGGGATTCGGTGGCCGTCCGCGACGTTTGCGGCTCTGCGGCGTGGGAAATTCCCGCAGCCGCTCCTCACATCCCTGGCAATAAACAGCCTCCTGATTCTGAGCGCGGAACCAAAGACAGCCGCACCCCTCGCAAACCTTCAATTGCACGCACAATTCCATGACAAACTCTCCGTTGTTTCTCCCGCCGGTTTTCCTGTTGAAATCTCGTAGGGCGGGGTAAAGAGAACCAGACAGGACGACTCAGGTTTCTTCTGCCCTGATGGGGGATTGTCTGCCGCGTTCTCTCGTTTCCGGTCATGCTCATGGCGCGCAGATACTGGAGGTACCGCATGGATCTTTCCTGGACGCCGTTCGGCGGCGTCTCGGAAGTGGGAAGGAGGCACCCTGAACCATTCCTGGCTCATGGATCGTTGTTCATTGGCCGTTGCAGGGGGACAGACAACCGCCCCGCTTCAACCGTGCGGCAATGAAGCGTCTCGCAAAAGATTCCCACAAACCCATGCGCGATTCGTAGGGTCAATCTAGTGGGAGGCATCTCTAGCGTCAATCTCCCGCTGAGGTTTTCGTTCTTTGCTCTTTTCAATCTCCGCATAAGCGCCCAGAATGAAGGCCATTCCACCCCGCCAGATTTGCTCACAGAATACGAGGCCATCGCCCACCGTTTGCCGGCGGCGAATTTTCCACAATGAATATGACCCAGATGCATGAACGGCTGAGGCTGGAACTGCTGCGTAGAATACAGCGGGGATCGTTGAGCATCTCTCTGCTGGCCCGCCAGACGGGCTTCGGCCAGGCGCATCTTTCCAACTTCGTGCGTGGACGCCGCCAGCTTTCGCTGGAGGCCATGGACCGCATTCTGGCCTCCCAGCACCTGAACGCCGCCGACCTCCTGCCGGTCCTCAGCCGCCCCGGCCTACCCTTGGACAGCGAAACCGAGAGCGCTGTCCCAGTCGTCTCTCACTCCGCGGCGCTCTTCGAACCGTACATCCGCAGCTCCGCCGTGCAATGGATGTGGCCGGTTCGATCCAAGGAGTTGCAAGCCTACCGCACACGGGTCTCGCAGCATCGCCGCTCCTGGCAACGATTCGTCGCCGTCATCCTGCAACCCACCGACGCTCTGCCCATGGAGCCGCTCCTGATGCCCCAAGCCGTTGTGCTCATCGACCGCCATTACAACTCTCTTTTGCCCTACAACAGCCTCCGTCCCAATCTCTACGCCGTGCGCCATGAGGCGCATCTCGCCATCCGCTACGCCGATTTCACCGCCGGCCGGCTGGTTCTTCGCCCCCATAACCTGGCCTACCCGGTGGATCTGATCGACGTCGAACCCGATCAATCCCCCAGCGACCTGCTCGTCGGCCGCATCGCCATGATTCGCAATGAGCTGTGACGAACCCATTCTCCCCCTGCCGTTGCTCTCCATTGACGACCGTCCGGCGCGGATGTTACCGTTCCCATCGCGCCCTCTGCGGTCGCGAATCGGCTGCCGGCCAGACCCGCCGCCCGTTCGGAATGAAGAAGGGAATACCCTATGCTCAATCGTTTCAGCAAGTTTTGGAGGTTCGCTTTGTTGGCTTTGGTATCTGCTGCCGCGCTGCACGCCCAGCCGTCTACGCCCCTGGGGATCTTTGAGAACCATGGCGACATCGGCTCGGTGCTGCACGCCGGTTCCGCCAGCTTCGACTCCGCCCGCGGCGCCTACACCGTCACCGGCAGCGGCGAAAACATGTGGTTCGGCATCGACGACTTCCACTTCGTCTGGAAAAAGCTCTCCGGCGACGTGGCTCTCTCTGCCGACATCGCCTTTGTCGGCGAAAAGGGCAGCAACCATCGCAAAGCCGTGCTCATGATCCGTCAGAGCCTCGATGGGCACTCGCCCGCGGTCGACATCGCCCGCCATGGCGACGGCCTCACCTCGCTGCAATTTCGCGACGCCCAGGGCGCCGACACCCACGAGGTCGGGTCCAACGTCAGCGCCCCGCAGCGCGTCCGGCTAGAGAAACGCGGCGACTTCTTCTATGCCTTTGTCAGCGGCAAGGACGGCAAACTTCACCCCGCCGGCGCCTCCATCAAGCTGGCCCTGCACGGCGACTTCTACGTCGGCATCGGCGTCTGCGCCCACGATAAGGACGTTACCGAGAGCGCCGTCTTCAGCAACGTCAAGCTCGAGCAGCTAGGCGCAGCGGCCTCTGAACCCAAGCTCTACAGCACCCTCGAAACCGTCTCCATCGCTTCGACCGACCGCCGCGTCGTCTACACCGCCCCGGCCCATTTCGAAGCCCCCAACTGGCTGCAAGACGGCAGTTCCTTCCTCTTCAACCAGGAGGGCCACATCTATCGCCTGCCCGTGACCGGCGGCGAGCCAGTACTCATTCCCACGGGCTTTGCCGCTCATTGCAACAACGATCACGGCATCTCCCCCGACGGCAAGACCATCGCCATCAGCGATCAGACCAAAATCGGAAAATCCATCGTCTACACCTTGCCCATCGCGGGCGGCGAACCCAAGCAGATCACGGTGAATGCGCCTTCTTATTGGCACGGCTGGTCCCCCGACGGCAAAACGCTGGCCTTCACCGCCGAGCGCGGCGGCAACTTCGACATCTACACCATTTCCGTGAACGGCGGCGAAGAAACGCGGCTCACCAGCGCGCCCGGTCTTGACGACGGCCCCGAGTATTCGCCCGACGGCCAATGGATCTACTTCAACTCCGAGCGCACCGGAACCATGCAGATCTGGCGCATGAAGGCCGACGGCAGCGAGCAGCAGCAAGTCACCTTCTCTGAAACCAACGACTGGTTCCCACACCTCTCGCCCGACGGCAAGTGGATGGTCTACGTGGCCTACGAGAAGGGCGTCACCGGCCATCCGCCCAACAAGGATGTCACTTTGCGCCTCATGTCCCTTGCCGACCGCAAGGTGCGCATTTTGGCCACGCTCTTTGGCGGCCAGGGCACCATGAACGTGCCGTCCTGGTCGCCAGACAGCGCCAAGGTGGCTTTTGTCAGCTATCAACTGCTGCCCGAAGGGCAGCGCGATTGACCATGCCGGTCAGCGTACTCTTTGGGTAAATGCTGGCTCATGCCGTCCCGCCAACTCGCTAACCCGCTTCTCCCGCGCTGCGGGAGGCTGACTTGCTGTATGGAACCGGAATTTCCTCGCTTCGCTCCGAACCCCTTCAACCGGAGCGAAGCGTAGCAGAATCGAAGAATCCACATTTTCTCTTGCAGCAAGATGCATGGGAGACCCGGAAGCCTTGCACTCTGGATGAATCGACTTTTAAAGCGAAAGAAGAGGAACGCGAACATGTTAACTCGTAGAAGTTTTCTGCAAAACTCGGCGCTGCTGGGTGGCGCGGCGCTCACTGGCGCGCACAGATTGCTCGCCACACCCTTCAATCTGCCCATAGGCTTACAACTCTTTTCGGTGCGCGAGTTGATGCCGCGCGACTACGCCGGCACGCTCAAGCAGATCGCGGCTCTGGGCTACGGAGAAGTCGAAGCCGCCGGCTATTTCGGCCACACGGTCAAGGAAGTCCGCCAGGCCCTGGATGACGCCGGCCTCAAGATGCCCAGCGCCCACTATTCCTACAACGACCTCACCAAGGACTTCGACCACATCCTGGCCTTCAACAAGGAACTGGGTGTCCGCTTCATCATCTGTTCGTTTCCCGGCTTCAAGGACCCCTCGCGCCTCAAGGACAACTCCTTCCGCACCCAGGTGCAGTCCTTCACCCTTGACGACTGGCGCTGGAACGCCGATCGCTTCAACGAACTCGGCGCTAAAATCAAGGCTGCCGGCTTGGTTTTCGGCTATCACAACCACACCATAGAGTTCACCCGCCAGCAGGGCGTAGTTCCTTTCGACGAACTGCTCCGCCTGACCGACCCCAATCTCGTCACCATTGAATTGGATTGCGGCTGGGTCACGGTGGGCGGCGCCGATCCCGCCGACTACATTCGCCGCTATCCCAAACGCATCTCCATGCTGCACATCAAGGACTTCCAGAAGGCCACCAAGCCGGCCACCGTCGTCGATCCTCCCCCCGCCGCCGAACTCGGCGCCGGCACGGTCGACTTCCACGCCATCTTTGCCGCCGCCAAACAGGCCAGAATCCAGCACTACTTCGTCGAGCAGGAGGAGTTCTATCGCCCGCCCATGGAGTCGCTCAAAATCGACGCCGACTACATGAAGAACTTCACCATCGCCTGATCCGCACCAGGTATTTGACCGCATAGTTCTGTACCACTGAGGGTGCCCCCGGTCTCGATTTTGAGACCGGGGAGGGGATTTCTCCGCACCATCGCAGTATTTGGGTGGGATACGATCTCACAATCCAATCTGGCCGGGTCGATAGTTAACTTACTTGCTAATAATCGATCTGCTGTTATCGTTGCCTGCCGCCTCCCGCACCGGGCGCACGTGTTGCTTCTTCCCGCCTCCCTTCGAGTACAATCTCCGCAAGCTGTAGGTCGAAAGAATTGCGATTTCTATTTCAAGGAATTAAAGATGCGGACGCCGAAGACTCTTCGCCTTATTCTCCTCCTTCCCTTTGTCTGTCCTTCCGCCCTTTTGCTGGCGCAGTTTCAAGATCCCACCCCCGATGAGCTGAAGATGACCTCCGACCCCAAGGCGCCGGGAGCGTCGGCTGTCTATCTTTACAGCGAACAGACCTCCAACGACTGGGAGCACTTCATCGCCTACTACGAGCGCATCAAGGTGCTGACCGAAAAGGGTAAGGAACTGGCCACCGTCAAGATCCCTTATGAACCAGAGGACTTCAAGGTAACCGATATCGCCGGTCGCACCATTCACGCCGATGGAACCATCATTCCCCTCACCGCCAAGCCCGCGGACCTGATGGACTTCAAGGCTAAGGGTTACCAGAAGAACATGCTCGTCTTCACCCTGCCCAGTGTCGAAGTCGGCAGCATCATCGAGTTTCGTCTGAGGTTAAGGTACAACGGCGAATGGTCCTATACCCCGACCTGGAATTTGCAGAAGCCCTATTTTATCCATCACGCCTTTTTCTCTTACCATCCGGTGTTTCCCAACGGCTGGTCGAAGCTGATGTGGGCACGCAATTTGCCGGACGGCGTCGAATTGACGCAGGGCAAAAAGGACATATTCAGCCTTGACCTAAAAGACATTTCACCTTTTCCCGACGAAGACTGGATGCCGCCGCTCAACACCATTCGTTATCGGGTAGAGTTCTATTTCACTTCGTTTTCTTCCGGCGCGGATTTCTGGAACGCTGCGCGCAAGAGCTGGAAGACCTGGGTCGATCAATTCATCTCTCCATCCAAGACGATTGCGGAGGCAGCCGCCGGTCTGGTTGCGCCCGCCGACTCCAGCGAGGTCAAGGCGCAAAAGATCTATACCGCGGTGATGAAAATGGAGAACACCACCTATACGCGCTATAAATCCTATGCCGAGCGCAAAAAGGAGAAGATCAAAGATATAAAAAAGGCCGAGGATGTGTGGAAGCAGCAATCCGGTAATGCCAATGAGTTGGCCCTGCTCTATGTGGCCCTGGCCCGCGCCGCAGGATTGACGGCCTATCCCATGCAGGTGGTCGACCGCGATGGCGCCATGTTCGATCAATCCTACCTTTCTCTCTATCAACTGGACGATTACATCGCCATCGTCTCCTTGGGTGGAAAGGATCTGTACCTGGACCCCGGCGCAAAAATGTGTGCTTACGGGGCCTTGGCATGGCGGCACACCGTAGCTGGAGGCTTGCGCCTGAACGACAAGGAGGTTGAGCAGGCAATTACCCCTGCCAGCACCTACAAGGCCGCCTTCATCGCGCGCACCGCGGATCTGGAGATCGCCGCCGACAGCGCCTTGCTGGGAACGGCCAAGATCGTCATGACCGGGCCGGAAGCTCTGTATTGGCGGCAGTTTTCCGTTGAAAATGACGCAGGCGAGCTGCACCGGGCGCTCAAAGAATCCTGGGAGAATATCGTGCCGGAAGGCGTGCAGGTCGACTTCGACCATTTGGACAACCTTGAGGCCTACGATCTTCCGCTGACCGCCGTCTTCAAATTGAACGGAAATCTGGGCACGGTAACCGGCAAGCACATCTTTCTTCCCGGCCAATTCTTCGAATCCCACGCCAAGCATCCTTTTGTGGCGCAGGACAAGCGCCTCACGCCCATCGACGTGCACTACCCCAGTATGGATCAGGACAGCGTTACCTACCATCTACCCGAGGGTTACATTGTGGAGAGCGCGCCCAAGAATCCCGATCTGGTCTGGCCGAATCACGCATTGATGAAGATCGATTCCAAGATCGCCGAAAGGTCAGTGAAGGTAATGCGCGTATCGGCGTACAACTTTTGCCTGATCGAAGCCAAGGAATATGCGGATTTGCACGGCTTTTATCAAAAGCAGGCCATGGCCGATCAACAGCAGTTGGTGCTGGTGCGGGCTGCCGCGCCGAAGGAAAAATAGACATGCTCTTTGCGATCGCTTTAAAACGAATTCTTTGCCTGCTGACGATCATGCTGCTGGCTCTGGCCTCCCACCCCGCATGGGCCGGTCTCTTCGGACCCAAGCCTCCGCCGCAATGGGCGCTGGATGCAGCCAAGTCCGAGACGCCCGCCTCCGCCGGCGATGCCGGATCGGTAATCCTCATCTCTGAAATCGTCGTGAGCTTTGACAGTTCCGGCCGCGCCATTGAGCACATCCGCGAGGCGCGCCGCATCCTCAAGCCCAAAGGCCGCGACGCCTTCTGCTCGGCCAGCTACAACGCCGACCAGAAGATCATCTCCTTTCACGCCTGGACCATCGCCGCCGATGGCCGCCAATATCCGGCGCAAGACACCGACATCGCCGAAAAAGGCGATACCGACGTGCCACAGATGCTATCCACCAGCAAGACGCGCGTCGCCATCCCCCCAGCCATCGACGTGGGCGCGGTCCTGGTCTGCGAATCCGAGGAGTTGCTGGAAGCCTATCTCCAGGAGACGACCTGGCACGTGCAGTACGGGATTCCCGTTCTCAGCGAGGCGCTGGAGATCGATCTGCCTCCTGGACGCGCCTACACCGTTGCCTGGCATGGCCATGAACCCGTCCAGCCGGTCGAGGTCGCTCCCAACCATTGGCGCTGGGAGATCAAGAATCTTCCCGCACTGGATCTGCGCGATCTTCCCCTAACGCCCGCATGGGAAGCCCTGGCCGCGCGCATGACCGTGCAATGGGGCGATGCCGCGGTACAGGGAGCCGAGAACCAGTGGCGCATACTGGGAAAATGGGTCACCACCCTTGAGGCGGACCGGTCCAATCCCTCGCCCGAGATAACCACCGCCGTCCAATCCATGGTCGCCAACGCGCCCGATTTCTACACCAAGCTCAGCCGCATCACCAGTTTCATTCAAAAAGACGTTCGCTACTTCATCGTCATGCGCGGCATCGGCGGCATGCAGGCCAATTACGCCCAAGACATCTACCGCAACCGCTATGGCGACTGCAAGGACAAATCCACGCTGCTGATCGCCATGGCCCAGGCCGCCGGACTACATGCCTTTTACGTTGCTGTCGACACACAGCGCGGATTCGTCGATCCCGCGCTGCCCTCTATCGACGGCAATCACATGATCGCCGCCATCGAGGTTCCCGCCGGCGTTCAGGACGCTCGTCTTAAGACGGTGATCGCGGGCAGAGAAGGTAAGCGCTACCTCATCTTCGATCCCACCGACGAACGCACCCCCCTCGGCAACCTGCCTCCTCCCTTGCAGGGAGGCTATGGATTGCTCTGCGCCGGCGAGGCCAGCCAACTGCTGGCTCTGCCCGTGCTTGACCCCTCCGCCAATACCTCCGATCGCAAAGGCAGTTTCACCCTCACTGCAGACGGCACACTGGCCGGCTCGGTCGACGTGCTGCGCACCGGCACCACCGGCGCCGATCAGCGGCTTTACGTCAAATACACAGAAGAGAAAGACCGCCGCCAACAGGTCGAGACCGCGGTGGCCCACGATGTGCCCGGCGTGGTGCTCAGTTCTGTCCGCTTCGTCGAGCCATCGGAGCTGGACAAGCCCATGGAGTTGCATTACTCCTTTAGCGCCGCGCAGTATGCCCGCCCTGCCGCTTCCATGCTGCTGGTGCGCCCGCGTGTGATCGCCACCTATGGTGAGTTCACCGCCAACAAGCCGCGCACCATCCCCATCGAATTCGCCGCCACCGGCCGCTGGCATGACAGCTACGAGATCAAGCTGCCCGATGGTTACATCGTGGACGAGACCCCCGATCCGGTGGACCTCGATCTCGATTTTGCCAGTTATCACTCTGCCGTTACCGCCAAGGGAAATCTGCTGCGCTTCGAGCGCGAGTTTGTGGTACGCCAGTTGGAGCTGCCGGCTACCCAATGGCCGGCTTTCCGCAAGCTGGAGAGCGCCATCCTCAGCGATGAAAAAGGCACGGCGGTGCTCAAAAAACAATAGACAACTCACCGAATGGGCGCCCCCGGTCTCGTTTTTGAGACCGGGGAGGGAGTTCCTCCTCGCGGTCACGCTCTTAAGGCGGGTGAGCGCCATTCGATCCGAGATTTGACAAATCCCCCGCGTTTCGTTACCTTCAAATCCAGATGCAGAGCCTCCGCCATCACGGCCATCACCACCATCATGGGCAATCCATGCCGGCGGACTTGCATGGCCTGATGCTGTAGAAGGCCAACGAGATCTTAGCAGTACCCAAGCCCGCCGGCGAATCCGCCAGCGGGTTTTTTGCGTTTTCCAACCCCCCACACGAAGCAAGGAAGATCATGACCACCCAGAACCCGACAATCGACTTCGACAAGATGGACGGCCTCGTCCCCGGCATCGTCCAGGATGCTGCTAGCGGCGAAATGCTGATGCTGGGCTTTCTCAACCCCACCAGCTACGCCAAGACCCTTGAATCCGGCTTCGTCACCTTCTGGAGCCGCACCCGCCAGAAGCTCTGGATGAAGGGCGAATCCAGCGGCAATCGCCTGCGCATCGTCTCCATCGCCACCGACTGCGATAACGACACGCTTCTCTTCCGTGTTGTCGTCGAGGGCGACGGCCTGGTCTGCCACGAGGGCACGGTGAGCTGCTTCACCAAGTCCATCGCGCTCGACGCATCGGCCAACACTTCCAACCAGTAACTCATCCAGACGGAGAATAAGATCGTGGCCAACAAGCTCAGACTCGGCATTCCCAAGGGAAGCCTGCAAGACTCGACCATCGCCCTCTTTAAGCGCGCCGGCTGGAACATCTACGCCGACGGCCGCTCCTACTTTCCCTCCATCGACGACAGCGAGATCGAATGCATGTTGATCCGCGCCCAGGAGATGGCCCGCTATGTCAATCACGGCGTCCTCGATGCCGGCCTTACCGGTATCGACTGGGTTAAGGAAAGCGGCCTCGAGGTCACCAGCGTCACCTCTCTCACCTATGCCAAGCAGAGCCGCCGCAAGGTGCGCTGGGTGCTGGCCGTCCCCGAGGGCTCCGGCTTCGAGAAGGCCGAGGATCTGGAAGGCAAGATCATCGCCACCGAACTGGTCGAGACCAGCAAGCGCTACTTCGCCGAGAAGGGCGTCAACGTCAAGGTCGAATTTAGTTGGGGCGCCACTGAAGTCAAGCCGCCCATGCTCTGCGACGCCATCGTCGAAGTCACCGAGACAGGCAGTTCGCTCAAGGCCAACCGCCTCAAGATCATCGACACGGTGATGGAGAGCGAAACCCACCTCATCGCCAACGCGCAAACCCTCAACGACGCGTGGAAGAAGGCCAAGATCGATCAGATTGCCCTTATGCTGCGCGGCGCCATCGATGCCCAATCGCAGGTAGGCCTGATGCTCAACGTGCAGAAGCCCGATCTCGATGCAGTGCTGGCCGTGCTCCCGGCCTTGAACTCACCCACCGTCTCCCAGTTGAGCAAATCCGACTGGGTCGCCGTCAACACCATCGTCGAAGAGCGCGTGGCTCGCGACGTGATCCCCAAACTCAAAGCCGCCGGCGCCAGCGGCATTGTCGAGTACCCGCTGAACAAGGTCGTACTTTAGAAAGAACACCGTCTTTGACCGCATAATTTCGTCCCACTGTGGGTGCCCCCGGTCTCGTTTTTGAGACCGGGGAAGGTGCGAACTGAAACACATCGTCATGCGGTCAGAGTCTTAGTCCCACAGTCCCTAGTCCCTTAGTCCCTACTCGGAGTCATTTGATGAAGACCATCCGAACCAAAGGCCGCGGTGCAAAAGAGGCCGCAGAAACAATTGTTGCTCTTGAACGCCGCGGCGGCACGGCTCTCGATACTGTCCTTCCCGCCGTCCAGCGCATTGTCAACGATGTGCGCAAACAAGGCGACCGCGCTCTGCTCCGCTATGCTGCCAAATTCGATGGGCTCTCCGAGCCTTCTGCTCTTCGTATCTCGGCGGAAGAGATGGCCGAAGCCTGGGAGGCCGTCGGCGATGAGATGCGCAGCGCGCTGACCACCGCCGCCGGGCAGATTCGCAGCTTTGCCGTCAATCAGCTACCTGCTTCATGGAGCGAGACCAGTGCCGACGGCTTGCTCACCGGCCAGCTTGTGCGCCCTCTCGGCTCTGCCGGATGCTATGTGCCGAGCGGTCGTCATCCTCTGCCTTCGACACTGCTGATGACCGTCATTCCCGCGCAGGTCGCGGGCGTCGCGCGCATCGTGGTGGTCTCACCCAAGCCTGCACCCGAAACCCTGGCCGCCGCGCACATGCTGGGCATTACGGAGTTCTATCGCCTCGGCGGAGCCCACGCCATAGCCGCGCTGGCCTATGGGACCGAGATCATCGCGCGCGTCGACAAGATTGCCGGCCCCGGCAACCTCTACGTAACCGCCGCCAAAAAGCTGGTGGCCTTCGATTGCGCCATCGACCTGCTCGCCGGCCCAACGGAAGCCATCGTGACCAGTGAAAAGGGCCGTCCGCAGGATATTGCCAGCGATCTCGTCGCTCAAGCCGAGCACGATCCAGAAGCCCTCTCTATCCTCATCACCACCAATGCAGCCCTGGCAAAAGAAGTTGTCGCCGAGTGCAAGGCGCGCAGTTGCAACAATCCCGTAGCCAGCGCCTCGCTCGATCGAAATGGTCTGGTCTTTCTCGCCTCGACCGTGAAAGAAGCCCGCGCGATCACCAACAAACTTGCCCCCGAGCATCTCACCGTCGATGCCGCCGGCGATCTCGATTGGGTGCAGAATGCCGGCTCGGTCTTCATCGGCCGCTGGTCGGCGCAGCCCATGGGCGACTACATCAGCGGCCCCAATCACACCCTTCCCACCGGCGGCATGGCGCGTGTGCGCGGCGGCCTCAGTGTCAATGACTTCGTCAAGCTCATCACAGTGCAGCAATACTCCGCCCAGGCCTTGCGTGCGCTGGGCCCGGACGCCGTTCTGCTGGCAGAAGCCGAAGGCCTCACCGCCCACGCCGAAGCGATTCGCGTGCGCTTGCAACGCCGCCAGGCAAAAGGTGGATCGCATGAATAATCGATCGATCGAAGCTCCCCAACCGCGTTTGCGCGTACAAGCGATGAAGGAGTACCACCCTCCCCTCGGTTGTCGCGACACACTGCGCCTGGACTTCAACGAGAACACGGTGGCTTGTTCGCCCGCGGTGCGCGAAGCGCTCGCCCGCATCACCACTGCCGATCTCACCCGCTATCCCGAGCGCGCCCCGGTCGAAGCTCTCGTTGCCCAGTCGTTGGACCTTCGAGCAGAACAAGTCGCCCTCACCAACGGCGTGGACGAGGCCATTCATGTGCTCTTCGAGACCTTTCTCGAAGAGGGCGATGAGTTGCTGCTGCCTGTTCCCACCTACACCATGTACGAGATCTACGCCTCGGCCACCGACGCCCGCTCCGTCCCCATTCTGGCCGGCGACGACCTCGCTTTCCCCTACGAGCAACTGCTTGCCGCAATCACTCCGCGAACCAAAATCATTGCCATCGCCAATCCCAACAGTCCTTCCGGCTCTGTGGCCACCCGTGAACACCTGCTTGAAATTGCCCGCCGCGCCCCGCAGGCCGTGCTCTTGGTGGATGAAGCCTACTTCCACTTCCACGGCGAAACCATGGTGGACCTGGTGGGCACAATTCCCAATCTGATTGTCGCTCGCACCTTTTCGAAAGCCTATGGACTGGCCGGCCTGCGTCTCGGCCTGCTCGCCGGCCCCGTCGAATTGATGCGCTGGATCAAGCGTGTCCTCTCGCCCTACAGTGTGAACCAGCTTGCATTGGCCTGCCTGCCGCCTGCGCTTGCTGACACAACTTATCTCGACTGGTACGTAAGCGAAGTGCTCGCCGCACGAACGGAATTTGAAACAACTCTCGACGCTGCCAACCTGCGCCGCTGGTCCAGCCGCGCCAACTTTGTCCTTGTCGACATTGGACCGCAGCACCAGCAGTTCACTCGTTTGATGAGCGCCGCCGGCGTTCTGGTCCGCGACCGCTCCAGCGATCCAGGCTGCGAGGGCCGCGTCCGCATCACTATCGGCACCCGCGAGCAGATGAGACTGGCCGTCCAGGCGCTCAATGAGACCTTAACGGCATTGTCCGGCCCAGCGAAACAGGCACAGACGCGTTGATTTATGGGAAAATCGATGCGCGGCGCGATGCGTGTATCGATGTTCGTATCAATGCGCGAGAGTCTCAATGAGCGAGAGTTTTGATCCGTCCCGTAGGGACGGAAGGATAATAGCCCAGGACAAGCACAGCGCAGTCCTGGGAAGGGCCGCAAAAAATGACCTGCGCCCCGTAGGGGCGCTGCGAAACTCCAACTGGAACGTAGATCCTTCGCTTCGCTCAGGATGACAGCGTGATGGATGGAATCGGAACCAAGTGTAGCATCGAGGAACACGCCTATGAAGATGGAAGCCTTCAATCAGCCGAGTGCCCCCGCTCCCGATTCTGGGACCACTGGATCCAAGCGCGCCGCGTCTTTTTCCCGCAACACCACCGAGACCAAAATCTCCATCGCCCTCACCATTGAAGGCGGCGGCCATTACAAGGTCTCCACCGGCATCCGCTTCTTCGATCACATGCTGGAACTCTTCACCCGTCACGGCGCCTTCGATCTTGAGTTGACCTGCAAAGGCGACCTCGATGTCGATCAGCACCACACCGTCGAAGACGTGGGCATTGCCCTGGGCGAAGCCTTCGACAAGGCTCTGGGCGACAAGCGCGGCATCCTGCGCGCAGGTTACTTCCTCATGCCCATGGACGAAACCCTGGCCATCGCTGCTGTGGACTTGAGTGGACGCGCTGCATTCGCCGTCGATGCCAAGGTCCGTACTCGTCTGGTGGGCGACTTGCAGACCGAGTTGGTGACGGACTTCTTTGAAGGATTCGCCCGCGGCGCTCGCGCCAACGTCCACGTGAAGACCATGTACGGTCGCTCCAACCACCACAAGATCGAAGCCATCTTCAAGGCCTTTGCTCGCGCCCTGCGCGTGGCCTGCTGCAAAGACAAGCAACTGGGCGAGATGCTGCCCTCCACCAAGGGCTTGCTGTAGCCAGAATTCATCCTCGCCAACTTGCTAACTCGCTAACTCGCTAACTCGCTAACAACGCTAACCCCGCCAACCCCGCTAACCCCGCTAGCTCCGCTAACACCGCTAGCTCCGCTAACACCGCCAACCCCGCTGCTTTTCGAGGTTCTCATGCGCGTCACCGTCATCGATTACAAAGCCGGCAATCTGACTTCGGTGCTCAAGTCGCTGCGCCACCTGGGCGCGCAGTGCGAGGTCACCGAAGATCCCGCCGTAGTTGCCGCCGCCGAGCGCATCGTGCTCCCCGGCGTGGGCCACTTCCAGGCTACTGAGCGGCTTGACCGCCTCGGTCTCACCGCCGCCGTCTATGCCGCCATCGCAAAGAATGTGCCTTTCCTCGGCATCTGCGTGGGCATGCAGTGGCTCTATACCGGCTCCAGCGAAGCCCCCGATCAGCCCGGCCTGGGAGTCTTTGTGGATGGCTGTTCGCGCTTCCCAGAGGGTAGCGAGAAAGTCCCTCATGTGGGCTGGAACTCGCTCCACCCCTGCGCCGATACGCCCTTGCTGGCCGGCGTGGAAGCTGGGGAGTTCGTCTACTTTACGCACTCCTACCGGGCGCCCATCACCACCGACACGGCGGCCATGACTAACTATATTTCCCCCTTCGCCTCCGCCGTCGTGCGCGGCAACGTCATGGGCGTACAATTCCACCCGGAGAAGTCCGGCGAAACCGGATTGAAGATCCTAAGAAATTTCCTGGAGATAAGATAATGACCTTGAACTTTCAGCTTTCTTATCGGGATTTCAAAAATGCCTTCAATCTTCATAGAAGGCAGAAGTTTCTAAAACGGTTCTCGATACTGCTTTGGCCTCTTTTGACGATTCTATTTCTGGCGTTAGCGATGTGTTCTAATCCTCGGTCAGGTTTTTTCGCCCAATTTTTTGCGATGGGAGTAACGACATTTTTTGCTTCGATCGGTTTGCCTTTTTTAAGGTCAATAAATGCGCGAAAATGTTATCGGCGTTTCCTCCCAAAGGGAAAAACAAATCGGAGTTTCTTTTCGAATGTCGACGAAGAGTGTGTCATTACAGGTGTATCCGGTGTAATGGAGATGAAATATTTCTGGGAAGGGATTGTAGATTTTGCCCAAGACGAGAAATCTACCTTGTTCTATACCAGCAACGATGCATTTCTTTTTTTACCAACTCAAGCCATGACCAAGGCCCAACGCGCTGAACTCAACGATCTCATCGCCCGCCACGTCACAAGGAAGAAGCCATGATTACCAAGCGCATCATCGCCTGTCTCGATGTTCACGGCGGCCGCGTCGTCAAGGGCGTGCAGTTTGTCGATCTGATCGATGCCGGCGATCCGGCCACGCAGGCCGCGCGTCACGCCCGCGAGGGTGCAGACGAGATCGTGCTCCTCGACATCACCGCTACCCACGAGGGTCGCGCCACGCTGCTCGATACGGTCCGTCGGACAGCGCGTGAGCTGTTCGTCCCCTTCTGCGTGGGCGGCGGCATCCGCACCGCCGACGATGCCGCGCAGGTCTTCGACGCCGGGGCTGACAAGATCAGCGTCAACTCCGCCGCGCTTCATGATCCCACGCTCATCGACGCCATCGGCCGCAGCTTCGGCGCGCAAGCCGTGGTAGTAGCCATCGACGCCCGCCGCGACCCAACAGCCCAAGACCCCATCCGCGACGCAATGGTCTACGTGCAGGGCGGGCGCAAGCCCACTGGCCGCCGCGTCGTCGAGTGGGCGCGCGAGGCCGAGCAGCGCGGCGCCGGCGAGATCCTGCTCACCTCCATGGACTCCGACGGCACCCGCGCCGGCTTTGACTGCGAGTTGACTGCTGCGGTCAGCGAAGCGGTGAGCATTCCCGTCATCGCTAGCGGCGGCGCGGGAACCGTTGAGCATTTTGTCGATGTCTTCAACCGCGGCCGGGCCGATGCCGCCCTGGCCGCGAGCATCTTCCACTTTGGCATTTCCAGCGCCCGTTCGCTCAAACAAGAGCTGGCCAAAGCCGGCGTATCCGTGAGGTTGCCATGCTGATTCCTTCTATCGATCTGCTGGGCGGGCGTATCGTCCAGCTTGTACGCGGCGAAAAGCTGCGCCTGGCTTTCGACGACTTCGAATACTGGATTGAGAAATTCGCCAAGTATCCCCTTGTCCAGCTCATCGACCTCGACGCCGCCATGCGCCAGGGCGACAACTACGCGCTGGTCTCGCAGATCGCCAAGCGGCTGCCGGTGCAGGCCGGCGGCGGCATTCACTCCATCGACCGCGCTCGCCAGGTGCTCGAAGCCGGTGCGCGACGCGTGATCATCGGCTCCGCGCTCTTCTCCGCGGAGGGCGTCAACACCGAATTCGCCGGCGATCTGGCCGATAGCGTGGGCGCGGAGAACATCGTCGCCGGCATTGACACCAAGGGCGGAAAGATCGCCGTCAAGGGCTGGAAGGCACAGATCGCACTCACTGCCGAGGAGGCGATTCCGCAGCTTGAGCCCTTCGTCAGCGCCTTCCTCTACACTCATGTGGATGGCGAGGGCATGTTGGGCGGCTTTCCCATCGAGACCGCGGCTCGTCTGCGCACGCTCACCCAGCGGCAGTTGATTGTGGCCGGTGGCATTCGCAGCCGCGAAGAGGTCGATGCGCTCGACGCTCTGGGCGCGGACTCGGTGGTGGGCATGGCCGTCTATACCGAACAGATGGCGGTATGATTCCAGCCATTGCTGCAGCGGCATCGGCACTGTGCCGGTAGTCACAGCGGCGTAAGACAAACGGAGGTGAAGCTATCTCCCGCATCTTCAAGTTGCAAGGAAGTGCATCATGACGAGCAAGAGAAGCGCAATCCGCCTGGCGCGGCGCATGGAAGAAGTTGGCTTTTCCGACATCGTGCAGATTCGCAACAAGGTCGCGCAGTTGCGCGCCGAGGGCGTTGCAGTGCACGCCATGCATGGCGGCGAACCCTTTTTCGAGACGCCCGATGCCATCAAGAACGCCGCCACCCGCGCTCTGGCTGAGAACCAGACGCACTATGCGCCTTCCAGCGGCCTGATGGCGCTGCGCCAGGCACTGGTCGGGAAGCTGGCTCGCAAGAACCGTATCGCCGCCACACCCGAGGATGTCATCGTAACCGTCGGCGGCATGCAGGCGCTTTTCGCGGCCTTTCAGGCGGTGCTTGATCCCGGTGACGATGTTCTGGTCTTTTCGCCCTTTTGGACGCCCATCGGCGATCTGGTCACAGCCGCGCAGGCGCGTCCTCTGGCAGTGGCCACGGTTACCGCGCGCCGTCACGGCATTCGCCTCACGTTGGAGAAGTTTTCCACCGCCAAGACCCGCGCCATCTACTTCAACACCCCGCAGAATCCCAATGGCGTAGTCTTTACCCGCGCCGAGACGGAAGCGGTGGCCGCCTTTGCCGTCAAGCACGATCTGATCGTCTTTGCCGACGAGGCGTATGAGGACCTGGTCTACGACGGCGAACATGTTTCTATCGCCTCGCTGCCGGGCATGGCCGAACGCACCATCAGTTGCTTCACCTTCAGCAAGACCTACGCCATGACCGGATGGCGCGCCGGCTACGCGGTGGCTGCGGAGCCCTTCATGACCGGCATGCGCAAGATGGTGCTCTACTCCACCAACGGCGTTGCGACTCCCGTCCAGTACGCCATGATCGAGGCCCTCAAGACGCCCGAGTCCGAGATTGCCCGTCGTCGCGAGGAGTATCGTCAGCGCCGCGACCTGCTAGTGGCGGGCCTCAACCAAGTGGGGCTGCATTGCGATCCCCCAGCCGGCGCCTTCTACGCTTTTCCCAACGTCGAGAAGATTCACAAGCTCAGCCGCGCCGCCGCCAAGATCCTGCTGGAACAGGCGCACATCGCCACCGTCCCCGGCTCGGTCTTCGGCGCGCAGGGCGAGGGCCATCTGCGCTTCGGCTACGCCGTCAGCCTTCAAGAGATCGAGGACTGCGTGGAAGCCCTGCGCACCTTCTTCGCTTAGTCTCTTGGGCTCTGATCCATCGCAATACACAAAGCGGGTGCATAGCTTCGCCGCGTTCGTGGATCTCCACCCCACAGATCTTCACGCGCTTCCGTAAACTTGGTAGTCCTCGGCAGCTATTTCTGGTCTTGCGGGCGGACAGTATCCACTTTCCGCGGCCCTCGGATGGCAGATCGCTGGCATACTTCGACTGGACGCTGATACGGTCCCGCAACGTAATCTCAGTGCTGAAGAATCCCTTCTATGCCGGAGCCTAAGCGAACGGCAAGAGCGAGAAGCGGACCGCGATTCAGGATCGAAGCGCTCACAGGAGCTATGGCCATGGCAAGCCGTCCGACAACTGTGAATTCTCTGTGGGTTGTGTACATGACAACGACTCAGGGGACTATTGGATCGTCCCCTGAGTCGTAATTGGCGACCCTGACAAAGGTTTTCCCTTTTGTCAAATCGGGTAGGATATTTCAGCGAGAAAATCGCCTCCAGCGCAGTTGAGGCAAGCATTGCACAAAAGTGGAATCAAATTGATCGTACCGGCCCTCCCGCAAATCCTCCGGTAGACACGCCAATCCACAACCGACTGAATCCCATATAAACCCTGCGGCACAATGAGCCCTACGCCTAGTCGCTCAAAAAGGCAAGCGACTGTAGAGCTGTGATCTCAAAGGGCTTGCGGCAGCGAATGTTGGTGCAGGCGAGCTTGTCGTCGCGCCGCACCATATACGATTGCGCCTTGGCAAAACGGGCGCGGTCCCGCTCGTCGGCGCCGCGGGGGATCTGGGCGCGCTTACGCCGCACCACCCAAGTGACTTGGTATTCGCCAGTCTGGCCGCACTTGGGACAGGTCAATGTGTGGGTACGCTGCTCGGTCGTCTCATTAAAAAAATCGCGTTCTTCCATGCCTCTTGAACTCCTCGGCTCCGGCCGTCCTGAACTGTCACTCTATTATCTCTCTGAAGACCGGGCGTAAGCCTACAGACGCAGGCATTGGTCCGAAGATTGTCCTGAACGGAAAAAACAGAACACACCACTCAGAATCTGGCCCTATGCAGCGATCGAACAGGCCGGTATGCCTTCTCTCGATCCTAAAAAAATTGAAGGGCTGGCCAAATGCCAACCCTTTCTTCCATACTCATCGTTGCCATGAAGAAACGCAAACCAACCCAATTCTCTGTGACCAAGGCGGTAAAGGCAAACGCACGGGAGCGCGTCGGCCAGCCCAAGCCGGCGCGAGTGGTAGAAACCGAGCCTCGCACAGGGCGCGCCGCCAAACATAAATCCACCCTTAAAAAAATTCTTGACCAGAAAAACGAATAAGTAACTGGTCGCTGCCGCCTCAGAAGGCTATTCCGCGCCGGGCGCCGTGTGAAGGGCTCTTGCAGGAGATCTTTATGCAATCAGGATCGAGGACTTGATTTCATTCTCGCCGTGGCCAAAAAACCAACCAACGGGCTAAAGCCTTTTGTGGGAGAGAGACCAGTCTTTTCGAACGAAGACGCTGAATGCTGTCTGGCCGGGGACTCATTCCTCGTAAATCCCTGTTTCTCTTCCCGACACACCCACGGACACTCCCAAAATCCATAAGGCTCGTGTTGTCTTACCAATTCCTACGCTTTGTAAGACGGTCTTACGAGGATTTTGCCCGTAAGACAACTGTCCTGCACATGTCTTACGGCTGTGAGACGTTTGCAGGACCGTTTTGGGGTGGTGAGAAGCCGATTGTCTTACAACCGATTCGCTGGAAGATCGACTTGAACGCCTGCAAAGAGAAGATGACGAGTTGGCACTCTGGTTGGGGGGCACTTTCAAGCGCTCTGAGGGCGCGATTGGGATCGTAAAATCGGAAATCTGAGCAAAAAGTGGAACCGGCGTCAGCGGAGAAACTGTAAGACGGTGCAAAAATCTCAAAATTATTTCTTCACACAAGACGCACGGCCTCGGTCGTCCCCTGAAAAGCGGCCATACATGGTCACCTAAAGGGCCCTTCCTCACTTCTGATGAACCAGAATTGGCACTTCGCCGGCGGCAGGGCTTGGGGATAAATGGGGGGACAGGTTCTGGCGATTCTGCGCGACTTGCTACGGGACAGAGAAATCTGCTGCCTGATAGCGGCGAGGTTGTACTGAATTAATTGCAGGTTCAGGGCCGAGATCGGATACTCATGATCCTGCGGCCGCCAGAAACGGCCAACAGTTGTCCTGTTTGCCAGCGGCGATCTGACCGGATTCACAGTTGGTATCGGCGTCGGCTGAGCGACCTTCCCTGGAAGAGCATTCCAGTCCCCATCGAGTTTCAAGTGCCGCGAGTTTTCTGCAAATCGGACGGATGTCTGCAGCGGATCTTTACCGAGCGGTTGCCGAAGACGGCTCCGCGTTAAGTGCGGCGCACTCCGAGCCTGAGTGTTGCGATCGAGCAGATCACTCTGGCGTTGGGCGGATCTGCCAGATCTCGCCTGGCTGAGCAAGGTGGCATCCTTGCATCGGACTCGACTTTGCTTCGACAACTGCGGCGCAAGGCCGCCGGTGAATTCGTATCGCCACGCGTGTCGGGTATCGACGATTGGGCCTGGCGCATGAGGCGCCGCTCTGCTGGAACGATTCTTTGCGATCTAAACCGCGGCAAGTTGATCGATTTATTGGCAGATTGCAGTTCTGAAAGCACCGAGCGCTGGTTGCGTGCGTACCCAGGGATAGAGATCATCAGCAGGGATCGCGCCAGCCTGTACGCCCAGGCGGCAACGAATGCGCGCCGGGTGCCCTGCAGATTGCCGACCGATGGCATCTGCTGCACAACCTGACCGGAACGCTGATGGAGGCGAAGACGCCATATTATCGCCTGTTCAATGAGGTGGTACGAGCGGTCGTTCAAGTGGAGAATACTCGGGAACAAGCGCTGGAAAAGAACGAACCCGTCGCGCCTGTCCCACGGACGCTACAGCGTCGACAGCAGAACCGCCAGCGGCGCCTGGATCGCTACGAGACCGTCATGGAGAAGGCGCGCAATGGTCTGTCACAACAATGGAGGATGTTTACCAAGTCCTACGCCGAGGAGGTGGCGTAAGACAGAAATTTTCATGAAAGGCGGGCTGTTGCCTATGGTGGCGCAGCCCTCGTCTTACGCGCAGGCGAGTAGCAAATCCAGAGTCGGTGGCCCTTGAATTCACAGAGATGAAGCAGACGCCACTCTGAGAGTACGGAGACCCTGGAGCAAACCAAATAGAAAACGGCAATTTCTGTTTCGGCGATCAATGGGGGATGCTGTAGGGTCCAGGCAGTTGCGTCGGGGCGGGCTGTGAAGAGTCCTTTTCGCTGGGATCTGCGGGCCCGACGGCTGCAGTGCGCTGCGAATAAATACGAAATTGCACCACCAGATCCAGCAAAACAGAAACAGGCTTGCCATCTTTCACTGCTGGTTCGAATTTAGCTTTGCGGATGGCCTCAACGGCGTTTTCATCCAGTCCGAAGCCGATGGGGCGGGCCACGGCAATCTCGCCTGGCTTGCCGTCAGGACCAATCACCACGTGGTAAAGCGCCATCCCGGCAACGGCGTTGGCCTGAGCGTATTCGTTGGAGGGAGGCTCGAAGTTGGTCTCCAACCGTGCTTTGCGGTCCACTGCGTTTTGGCGCAATACGGCTGGGTCTTTGGGTCTGTAGTCGACGCCAGCGCTTGCAGCTCGGTAGTAAAGCTGCCAGAAATCGGGCAGCGAGGCAACCATGCGCTGGTCGAGACCAGGAGCAAAGACTGCGTCGAGGGCCTCCCGCAGCAACTTGGCCGCATGTGCGGGTGAGGTGGTGGTGGTGATGCTGGCTGGTTCTGCAGGACGTTCATCTGGGAGAGCGGCGGCAATCTCTGCCTTGGCCTGTTCAGCCGAATTTAACTCCGTGGGAGGGGAAGGAGACTTGGGATTTTTGTGGGATTCCTTTTCTTTTTTCTTTTTTGGAGTGATCACCAGCTCGCGGTCGATGGTGATGCGAAACATCTTCTTGTTGGGTGTGATGCGCACCCGGTCGACGGCTTTGGAGGGGTCCTCGTAGGCCAGTTGGCCGACAAAGTGCAATCCGTAGCGTGCGCCTTCCAACTCGAGTTTGTGTTTGGTGAGGCGTACTCTTTCGATCTGAATGGCATTGAGCGTATAGGAGCCCTGCGGCGAGTGGCCTATCAAGAGTCCGTGTTCATTGAAACTGAGGGAGTTATCCAAATACCCGGAGCGCAGGTAAAGGGGCTTGCCCAGCAGCATCTGACGGATCTCTTCTTCGGTAATGGCCCCCGTCTGGTCGGGAGCGGGAGCAGCGGCGACGGGAATCGTCCGTGCCTGCGAGGCTGGCAAAGGGGCGCCGGCCGCAGGGGCGGGCGATTGCGCCAGCCCCTGCTGTATCAGCATCATAGAGGCACAGAGGGCGGAAGGAGCGAAACGAAAATGGAGAAAAGCTCGGATGCGAAGGTTGGTCATAGGGGAAAACCTGGGCGAACCTTTGAACGCCACTCTAACAGGTGCGGGTTACGGCAGCAAAAAATAATCATAGGTGTATGTTTTTGAGTTCATTGCGGTCTATCAACCAAAAACCTTGGGGTGACGCAGACGCCATAAAATGCGGCGAAATAGGCCCAACATGCGACGCGTATCCTCGGCGCCGGGGGCCAAGCGGCGAAGGATAAGGCGCAGGTCGTAGCGGTTGGCGGCCTGCATCGAGCGGGGCGAGTAGCCGGTAGCGAGCATGGTCTCTTCGATCAATCCAGTCAGGATGTCGAGATGGCCGGAGCTTGTCGGGAGTCCATCCGCCGCGCACCGGTTCTTTTCAACTTCGGGCTTAAATCCTTCCGATTCTGGCAGATTGACGCGTGCGGCCAACTCGTAAAGACAGACTGCGGCGGCCTGTCCGAGATTCATCGAGGGCTGTCCGGGGCTGGTGGGAATGACGACCAGACAGTGGCAGTGGGAGAGGTCGTCGCGGGTCAGGCCGTGCTTTTCCGAACCAAAAACGAGAGAAATGCGCCCGCTGCGATCAAACTCGCGGTTGGCTAGGGGGGCCAGATCGGGCAAGGAAACCACGGGCTGCTCGGGCTTGCGATAGGTAAGGCAGCCGGTGCCGATGACCAAGGTAGAATCCGCGACGGCCTCCGCGAGGGTGGGAACTTCTCTTGCGGATTCAAGAAGTTGCGGGGCCCCAACGGCGGAGCGGGCGTCGCGCCAGGGAGGTGCATAAGGGGCGACGACGGTCAGCCGGGAGAGGCCGAAGTTGGCCATGGCGCGGGCCACGGCGCCGATGTTGAGGGGGTTGCGGGGGCTGACCAGCACCACTTCGAGGCGTTCGCATTGGGCGGCGTTGAGCAAGCTCCTATTGTAGTGTGCGGCGGGAAAGGTGCAGAAAAAGGGTTGGGAACGAGCGACGACCGGGCACGAAGGGTGCATGGCTTAGCCATTCTGTAACCGCGCTAGCCGCCCACCGGCGTTGCCGATCCATGGGGAATGAAACAGGATGGTTTGTTTCGTTGTTGCTCCGCTTGTGCGGAAGAACAACTTGGCAAGTCCCATCTTCCCTCAGTGGCAAGGGATGATTGAATCCATTGGCTTTATGCATGGGTTGAAGCCCATACCCTGCATACCTCCGACTCAATCCGAGGTTCCTTCAAGACAAAAAGGGCCTGATCCCAAGGAGCAGGCCCCTTCTATGGTTAGGCTATTTCTCCTTGGCAGCGGGTTTTCGCGACGCAGTCAGCACGCAGGGTGCTTGATTGGGTGGAGTCGATCCCGCCACATAATCGGCAAGGAACCAGGAGAAGTCGGTTGTCGTTTGGCAGTCGTAGAAGACCCGATCGTCGGCCGGGTTCCAGACCGAAACATAGGACGTGCCGCCGGCGAAGGTGAGGTAGCCGAAGTTATTGCGCGGACTGCGCGCCGCAGCCAGCGAATTCGGGTTATTGCCGATGGAGGCCACAGCGTGGCAGGACATGCAGTTCGACTTGATCCCATGAACGGGCAGCTGCAGACCGGTCTCAAGGTAGGGGTTATAGCACTGGGTGTTGGTTCCATTCGGACTATTCGGCGGGTCGACGGTCATCGAATAGCCGGTGCACATGGCGTAGTTGTTGAAGGGTGCGGGCACCGTGCTGGGCGGCGGGCCGTAAGGGAAGGATTGGTCATAGTTCCACCAAAAGGACTGCCAGGTCCAGTTGGGGTCCTCTTTGGTGGTGACGTGCATGCCGACGAGAATCCCGTAGTCGCCTTCTTGAATTTCGCAGGGGCTGGGAAGATTCAACGCGGAACAGACGGCCTGCGCTTCGGCAGCGGACAACTGGTAATTGTAGAACTGGCTCACCGAAACCATGCCGTTGGCCTTTGTATTGCTGCCGAAGCAGGTGAGGTTGCCGGGGTTGGGCGTCGAGCCGGTGCTGACCACCACGCACTGCTTCCAGGTGCTGGGGTCGGGGGTCACGGGGTTGGTGGAGTTATTAGGGCCGGTGGTCAGATCACCCAGCCAGTATTTGACAGTGGTAAGACCGCCGTTGTGGTTAGGTCCATTAACAAATTGGTAAACGGGCTTGAGGCCAACCGAGGGAGGCGCGAACGGTTGGATGATGCGCTGGGAGACTGGCCTGGTTCCCCAACTGGCCTGCAGGTTCCAGATCGTCGAGGGGTTCTCGTAGTTACTCGACCATACGGACCGCGCGTAGTCTTCGTTAAACATCATGGTGACAAGCACCTGGGCGTGCACATCGACGGCGCCGCCGGCCGTTAGACCGAGATACTTGATCTGGATGCGGCGGTGGTGAAACTGCTCGGGCGCCTGGAACTCGCGCTTGGGGTGACCGCTGACTTGCATCATGTTGAGTTTAAGGGCCGCTGACGGCCCGCTCTGGACCTGATTGTTGCTGTACCAGGTCTCGTAGGTAGGCAGGCCGCCAGTGTTACCGGTGATGGCGTTCAGACCGGCCCAAAGGCCCCAGCCGTGCTCGCGCATGGCGGCGGTATTGCCGGAGGAAACCCATCCTTCGATGGTGGCAGCGGGGAAGGGAAAACCAGGCAACTGGATGGGCTGCGGACCCACAGCGCCAGCAGCATGAACGGTGCGCAACGAAAGCACCTTGTGGTACTGGTAACCCGCAATGGAAAGGGTGGCTACAAAGAGCGCAGTGAGCGCCCAGGCACGGCGAGAAAAGGTCATCTTGCCCTCCTTCATGGTGGAGAAGTTTTGAGAAGCAATCTAGGGCCCAGTGTTTAATCAGAATCGGGAAAAGCGGGGATCAGGGTTGATAGCCGCCTGCAATCCAGTCGCGGAAAAGCTGAATCTGGGACTGGGGCCAGGCGCCGTTGGGCGGCATCAGGGGTGGAGTGCTGCCATCCAGGTGGTTGAGAACGCTTTGCGCGTTGGCGGGCACCGACATATAGCTGTACTCGGAGAGCATGACTCCGATCCGACCCATGCAGGCTATGTCAGTCGGTGTAAAGAGCGGGGCAATGTCTTTGGAGAAGGAGACAGTGTCCGGCATAAACCTCCTTTGTTTATTCCTGAGCAAACCCAGGTAGGACCACTGCGGACACTTTGCTTGCTCAGGGAAGATCGTGCGCCGCGATCCATCCAAAGGTTTACGGCAGATTTATAGTTAGCGCTCCGTTAATTGTCAAGAGAAATCCGAGGGCCAACAGCATATTTCCGATAAAACTTGCCGCCAAATTCAAGACAAACGTTTAAGTTTCCAAATCCAGCCATTAGAGAACTGAGTCATAGGCCTGTTACCCACCCGGTTCGCCGGGGAATTCAGCCCGCTGGCAATCCACCAGTTGGGCAACCGCAGCGCGCGGGGATTGCCAACGATCCCAATCGCGAGGACGACCATGAATGCCTGGTACAGCTGATCTGGCAGGAGGTGACGTTCAGCGTCAAGATGATGCGGCTGGCGGAGGTGTTGGCGGCGGTGGAGATCGGGGCGGCGAAAAGACCGCGGGTGAATTGCGATAGGATGCAGGAATGATCTGGAGCAATCCCGCGGCGACGGCGTTGAATGCACTGAGCACGGCGCCAGTGGTCCGCTTTTCGGTGCTGGCACTGAGCTCGATCTTCTTTCTGGTCGATCCCTTTGCGGCCATTCCCTCCTTCTTGGCCATTACCGAACACGCAGACGCGGCGCGGCGGCGACGGATGGCGCGCAAGGCGTCGCTGACCTGCTTTATCGTTTTGACCGCCTTCGCCCTGGGCGGACAACTGCTCTTCCGCATGTTCGGGATCACGCTGCCCGCCTTTGAGATCGCCGGTGGACTGATTTTGCTGCTGATCGGGCTGGATATGCTGCAGGCCAAGCGCTCGGCGACCCAGGAGGCGATGGGAGACACCGAAGAGGCATCCCATAAAGAGGACGCGGGGATCGTGCCGCTGGGGATTCCCATGCTGGCTGGGCCGGGGGCAATCTCATCGGTGATGGTGCTTGTGGGGCAGGCGCCGGCGCTGTGGCATTGGCAGATGGCAGCCATTATAGGAGCGATTGCGGTGACGGCAGTGATCTCCTATGGAGTGCTGGCTGCGGCCAGCCAGGTGCGCTCCTTTATGGGGGAGACCGGAATTCGCATCCTGGTGCGCATTATGGGGCTGCTGCTGGTGGCTTTGGCGATGCAATTTTTCGTCAATGGAATGATGGACTTAGGTGTGATTGCGCGGCCCTGAGAGGTGACGCCGGCGGGGTTTCCCACAAAAAGCCAGGCTTTCCACAGGCAGGGAGCTTGCAATAGTTCGCAGGGGTTGCTATTCTCGGAAAGTTGCAACCGGGCGGGTAGTCAACAGTAGCCAACCGGAAGCGGCGGGAAAAGCAGTAGTTGTACCTTCATAGCTTGAATGGCAAACCTGGAATACGGACGCCGCTTGCAAAGAATGTAACGCTGTGTTAATCTCGGAAAGTTGCGACAAAGCGAAGCAGAACGGAATCGCTAAGGTTGCGGAAACAAACAACTTGTGGTAGAGTTAAGAAGTTGCAACCGGGGCCGGCAAGAGCAGTAATCGCCGGGCTTGACAGTCAAGAGGCGGTTTGATACTCTTGAAAAGTTGCTGATGAGCAGTGGAGCCTCCCGGTGGCCATAGGGCCTGCCCGAAGAGGGAAGTGGGAAGCTGGTTCGTTGGGTCTGGTGAACACCCCCAGAGCCCCTGTAGGGAATCCCGCAGAGAACAAGCCATTGCAAGACCCAGGAGGAAACTCCTGTAAGCCCAATGGGCTTAGGCGCTGTGCGCTGGTCGCTCTTGGACATTTATGCGCAGTGCGACGCTTCAAGATGGGCTTCAACCCTTCAAGAAAGATCGTAACCGCTATGAGGAACCACCGCAAACATTGAGTTTGACCGGCCTGAAGCGAAAATGATCGAGCTTGACAGTGATGTGAATGTCTGGTAATCTTAGAAATGTCGCGCTAAGGACAAAGGACAGCGGTGAAACGCTAAACCTAGTCAGCGCAACAAGTTCGAGGACACCCGAGCCGAAAGGCAAAGGCCTCGATCCAAACAGCACCGCTCAGGCGGAAGGCTGTACGGATCTTTGACAATAAGGTTGAACATGCCAGTCGTGAGAACGAATCAAGTTTGGTTCGATCATTCTCACAAGGTAAGGCGCAACATCTTCGGATGATTGTGCCGCCAGACCAGACCGACCTCCGTCGGCGAGGAATGGCAACAGGTTTCAAACGAGAGTTTGATCCTGGCTCAGAATCAACGCTGGCGGCGTGCCTAACACATGCAAGTCGAACGAGAAAGGGCAGCAATGCCTGAGTAAAGTGGCGCACGGGTGAGTAACACGTGACTAACCTACCCTGGAGTGGGGGATAACTGAGGGAAACCTTAGCTAATACCGCATAACACCTACGGGTCAAAGGAGCAATTCGCTTTG